>PDYJ01003086.1_pt1 | contig 410528 bp, 336 predicted proteins | sample 1430841 | NCBI WGS metagenome assembly PDYJ01 (sample SAMN07237672, study PRJNA390542) | Gut metagenome, whole genome shotgun sequencing project. | isolation source: fecal pellets | host: Mus musculus | place: USA: New York, NY | collected 2016-10
TGCAGAATCAGACTCAGCCCGAAGCCCCCGAACAGAAACCTGTGGAAGCACAGGCGACCCAGACCGCAGAACAGCCCAACCCTGTAATGGGGAATGCGACTTCAAGCTGATAATACCCAGCAGTCTAACCATTATCGGCTATCGACGAGAGTAAAATCGACTGGGCCAACCTCAAGGAGAAATGGGGAATCGACCGTGACGAACTCGCAAAATCAGGAGACCTCAAGGAGATGCTTTACAACCGTAAGTCGAAACTCGTGACTGTCACGCCTACATTCGGCGGCGAGAAGTTCCAGATTGACGCCCGACTGTCGTTTCGTACCGATGCCGCCGGCAATGTAAAGGTCGTGCCGCACTTCATCCACCGGGAGCCGAAGCTCGACCAGGAGTTTGAGGGCTACAAGTTCACCAAGGAGGATAAGGACGCTCTCAAATACACCGGCAATCTCGGGAAGGTCGTGGAACTGACGGGAGCCAACGGTGAGAAAGTCCCCTCATACGTCAGTCTCGACCGCCTCACCAACGAAATAGTCTCGGTTCCGGTCAAGGATGTATATATCCGTGACACCGTGGGGCAGACAAAGCTCACAATACCCGAGGTCATGCAGCTGAAGGAGGGCAAGGCACTTCCACCGAAAGAGATTGAGGGGAAGAACGGTCAGAAATATACGGTGGTGCTTCAGGTATCAGCCGACCGCAAGGGTATCGAGTTTGTACCCGGCGGCGCAAGGAAACAGGAGCTCTCCGAGAAAAACGGTCAGACACAGACACAGCAGCAGTCATCATGGCTCACAAAGGACGGCAAGATCAAGCCAATCACAAAGTGGGCCGGTGTACCACTCTCACCCCAACAGCAGGAGGCATACGTCAAAGGTGAGGTCGTCGAGATGAAGAACATGATTGACAAGCAAGGTCAGTCCTGCACCGTCTATCTCAAATTCAATCCCGACAAGCAACGTCCGAACACCAGTCTCAACGACCCGCGTGTCAAGGTCGCGGAGGAGTCAAGAACCCAGAAAGCTGTCAACAATGACGGTCTGACCAACGAGGCGACAAAGAACATCAGCGACCCTCTCCAGAAAGATCAGACTGTACCTAAGGATGATGCCCAGCAGAAGCAGCAGCGCAAGCCGAAAGGTCAGAAGCTCTGAACACGCTGACATCCCGATGATGAGATAACACAAGGATTTCCCTTAACCGCAATGCCGACAGGTGCAGAAGTCAGGTGCACATGACTTTTGCCATTCTTAACAGACAATTAAGGTATTGGACTCCGATATGTTATCCTCATCCCAAAACCACTTTATCCACCTATTATAAAATTCTAAAAAAACATTGTTATGAACAAGAAAATAATAACGGTAGTAACCGCCCATCAGCTCACTGCCGACACCATCGCCACGGCGATAGGCGCGACCGAAAAACATGACGGCTACTATCTCGGCAACGGATATGCCGTGACATGGACAAACGGAGGTGTAATCGAAGCCAGGTTCAAGTCTTCGGAAAGATTCATCCTCAACTCAGGCATGGATCCGAAGCTGATACTCGCCCACAACTTCGAGTTTGTCATGCGCGACTATGACGAGCTCGTGGGTTACAACAAGAGCGAACATGACGCTAAACAGCTCGCCACAATCAAGGCTCTCTGGAAAATGAGCCACACCGTCATCAACGCCATGAATCCCGACTTTGAGGGTGAGCTGAATTTCCTTTCGCTGTACTACTTCCTCGCCACACCAGTGGAAGTGCGCCGCGCATGGCTCCCCATACTCACCAAGCCTGCCATTCTCAAAGCCATGGAAAACGGGCCTGAGAATCCCGCCATGTATAAGGAGTGGTTGGAGAGGGAGATTTACAATCACCTCGTATGCTTCTGTGAGGAGGATGCCGACTTCAAGACGACCCCGGTGTTTGTTGAAGTCCCCGTGGCGACAGCGGCGCAGGAGGTCAAGGAGCTTCGGTATGTGGGACTTGATGCCGCATCTGAAGGTTCTGTCACCATAACACCTATGGCAATCTACACATACACCGAGAAGCCGACGCTCCACAATCTGCCCCAGCTGCTCATCGACGCTGCCGTACAGCTTGACTATTCCCATGAGAAGACCATCAAGACGGCTCTCAACCTATGGGCGAAGAAACTTATCTCCTATCCTATGGTGAGACAGAACTATATCCCGGTGGAGATATGGAGAGAGATGATCCGCAACCGCGAGACACTCCGCTTCAACAGCAAGTGGGGCAAACATGTGAGAGGAAAGGCTGTGTCCGGCCGTCACAACTTCGACGGGTGCATGAATCCCTACTACGGATTCGGCATCGTCACCACCGGACTGCATCCCACCGACCTCACCCGTGAGGAGGAGAATCTCTACAACCTTATTGTCAAGCGGGTGCTTGAAGCCTTCACACCGGGCCGCGCACTCCGCAACAGAAAGGACAAGGAGCGTCGCCGCCGACGCGGACAGAACCGCAGGAGAAAATATTCAGACAAAACCGTCTGAGACTGTCTGAGACATACGCATATTAACACACATACCCTTTCCCATGTGCCAAGTTTTTTGTAACTTTGCCACTGATTCAACGTCATACAATGTTTTTGTTTCATTTTTGACGTGGATTTAGTGGTGGCCATCGGGAGGGAAACCCGGTGGCCTTTTTCTTATTATGCTGAAAAACACACCATTCTGCCGCCTTATGGGAACAAGGTTGCCGGGAAACCACTAAATTCCAAATCCCAAGATGAAACAGAATAAAGAACCGATGGGGCCGGACTATTTCCGGCTCTATCTCAATGGTCATCTCCGTGACCATTGGTTTCCGCAATATACCGACAAAAGATTCATAGAGGAACGTACCGAAGCCGCATACGACAAGTTCACCGAAATGCGGAAGGATGGTCATGATGTGCCTATCGCACAGGAAATGGCTATGCGCATTCTTCTCGAAGGTATCTATGTCTCCCGCTATGACATTATATATAATGTGGTCGAGGAAAATCTATGGACTCGGTTGCCGGATTATCTCTGGCACAAATGCACCCTGCATTTTCTTACTTTGCCGGAAATACATGCCGTCCTCGACCGCTATCAGGTGAACGGAGACTTCCTGAGCCGGGAGACCCACCGGCCGATGCTGCTTGAACTTTTAGGTCTGATCTCCGAAATACTTGACGGCTATGGCTTACAATAGACTTCAGACCATGCGCGACAACATCAATGCCATAAGGCTCGCCCTGCACCTTGATGTTGAACATCGCAACGCGGAAAATGCCCTTGAACGGGAGATACTGCGCAGGTACGCCGGATTCGGTGGACTGAAGTGCATACTCAATGATACCAATGATCTTGCGGATGCCGCCAAGTGGAGCAAATCGGATATTGAGTTGTTTGCACCGACCGTTGAGTTGCGCCGACTGATTCACGACTATTCAAAGGATGACAGAGAGTTTGCCGCATACATGGACTCGTTGAAAACATCCGTACTGACGGCGTTCTATACTCCACCACCTGTCATTGATGCTCTGGCTGACAGTCTCCGTGAACGTGGCGTGAAGATTGAAAGGTTCCTTGAACCGTCAGCGGGGCAAGGAGCATTCATTGACTCCTTCCTGAAGAATGAGAATTATCCCGGTGCCGAGACGCTGGCATTTGAGAAGGATTTGCTGACAGGTAAGATTTTATCTGCGCTGCATCCGTCTGTATCCACAGAAATAAAGGGCTTTGAGAAGATTGACCCTGATTTTGAGGGGTATTTCGATGTGGCTGCGTCAAATATTCCTTTCGGGGACTTTGCGGTCGCAGATCCTCGATATGCCACGAGCAGGGAGATTGCCTACAGACAGTCAACAAAGACTATACACAATTACTTCTTCCTGAAATCGCTCGACTCCGTGCATGAAGGTGGTATAGTGGCTTTCATCGCCTCACAGGGAGTGATGAATGCTGCCAGTCCATTTGTCAGAATGGAGATGATGCGCCGTGCGGATTTGGTCGGTGCTTTCCGCCTGCCCAACAACACATTCTCCGATAATGCAGGAACTGATGCAGGGTCTGATCTGATTATTCTCCAGAAGCACACCAACAAGAAAGCGTTGTCGGCTGATGAGGAATTTTTCATCCAATCCATTGTTGACCGTGACACCAAGGCTCCAAATAATAAATATTTTGCGGCATTCCCTCAGAATGTTATCTGCACAGAGGCTAAAGTTGGCACTGACCAGTTCGGTAAACCGGCTATTATCTACAAGCATGAGGAGGGTGTCGATGGTATTGCAGCCGATATGCGGAAGGCTCTCGATGAATCTCTGAAACTGCGTCTCAATCTGGACTTCTATAATAATAGGAATATCACTCCTCCGACTCCGGAACCTCCATCGCCTGAACCAGTGAAACGCTCCACCGAAAATAAGGTCGAAAAACCGAAGCGGATAGCGGATACTCCACTGATGCAGCAATACAAGGATATGAAGAAGAAACACCCGGATGCAATATTGATGTTCCGAGTGGGCGACTTCTATGAGATGATGGGGGAAGATGCCGTGAAAGCATCGGAGATACTGGAAATAACTTTGACCAGACGGCGCAACGGTAAAGCCGGCAGTATCGAACTTGCAGGTTTTCCGCACCATGCCCTCGACACATATCTTCCCAAGCTCGTAAGGGCCGGGCAACGTGTGGCTATCTGTGAACAGCTTGAAGATCCAAAGCAGAAACAAAAGGAGGAATACAAGCCTACGGAGATTATAACGCCTCCACCGACGGTTGAGCCGAAGCCCGCTCCAGCGCCGGTTGAGCCTGTGAAGGAAATTGAAACCGACGGTGGCCCGGATTACAATGATAATCCAGACCCTCGCTTGTTCGCTTACAATCTTTTCGGGGAACTGGAGCCTATCGGCAAGCCTCAGCGTCAGCCTAAACAACCAACCCAACAGGAAGATAAGCCGAAGCCAACGGTTACTGTAACCGATACTCAGGCGAAGAAATTCCGTCCTCTCTCTGAAAAGGAGCTGGAATTTTACGGCTCTCTCAACTGGGATGATAATCCGCCTATCAATGGTTTTTACGAGACGATGATGTCAATTGCCCATCGTCAACTCGCGGAAATGGAGGCGGAACGTGAGGCATTGGAGGCTGCCAAGAAAGAGACAATCACTGAAGACGGCGCTATCATCGAAGTTTCAAAAGGTGATTTTGTTCCGAAACCAAGAGTGGCTCCGGAAGCACCCAAGCCTGCGGAACGTGATATGTCGCCCCGTCCTTTCTCGGAGGATATTCAGTTCTTCCACCACAATGGCAGCATGGTCGTGGACAAGGGGCAAGTCGGTTTTCTCTCAGAGGTTCGCAAAAATGGCGCGACTTTCTCGCCGCTGTCGCTCAAACCGGAGCAGGAGAAGCGTGCCATGCTCTATATCACGCTCTCGGAGACTTATCAGCAACTATACCATTTTGAGGCTGAGACGCATGAGGAAGATGCCGATATGCGTGAACACCTCAACCAGTATTATGATGAGTTTGTGGACAGATACGGCAACCTCAATGAGAAACAGAATGTAAAGTTCATTCTCATGGATGCCAACGGACGTGATTCGTTGGCTCTGGAGCGTGGAGAGAATGGCCGCTTTGTAAAAGCTGACATCTTTGACCATCCGGTATCATTTGCCGTTGACGAGGTTACATCGGTTGATACCCCGATGGAAGCATTGACAGCTTCACTCAATAAATTTGGAGAGGTCAACCTCGAATATATGGGCAGTCTTGTCGATATGGAGCAGGATGCGATGATTGACAGCCTTGCCGGACACATATATTATAATCCGCTCGTGTCAAACTTTGAGATTGCCGACCGCTTCATCGCTGGAAACGTGGTGCAGAAAGCCGAGGAGGTCAAGGCGTGGGTCAACCGCGAGGAAGAACGCATCAAGGATTTTCCCGGCTTTGACGGCGTTGAGCCGTTCATCGACTTGTCGAAAGACTCATTGAAAGCGTTGGAGGAAGCCATTCCCCGAAAGATTACTTTCGATGAGCTGGACTTCAATTTCGGAGAGAGGTGGATCCCGACCGGAATATACTCCGCTTATATGAGCCACCTGTATGGTACAGACGTTAAGATTGCCTATTCCTCATCAATGGACGAGTATTCATGTGATGCCCATCACAAGAACATGAAGATTTGGGAGGAGTATTGTGTCAGAGGCTACTACCGTGTCTATGATGGAATGAGCCTTCTGAAACATGCCCTGCACAATACAGTACCGGACATCAAGAAGTCCATAGGAAAGGATGAGAATGGCAATGAAATAAAAGTACCCGACAGTGAGGCAATTCAGTTAGCCAACACCAAGATTGATGAAATCCGTAATGGATTCTCCGAATGGCTGGAGGCTCAGTCACCGGAGTTCAAAGACCGATTGGTTGACCTTTACAATTCAAAGTTCAACTGCTACGTCAGACCTCATTATAACGGCTCACACCAGAAGTTCCCCGACCTCAACATGAAACTGTTGGGCGACCGCTATGGTATCAATTCCGTATATCAGTCACAGAAGGATTGCGTATGGATGCTGATTCAGAACGGGGGTGGAATATGCGACCATCAGGTGGGTACTGGCAAGACCTTGATAATGTGCATGGCCGCCCATGAGATGAAACGTCTCGGATTGGTGAACAAACCGATGATCATCGGAATGAAAGCCAATGTCGCGGAAATTGCCATGACTTATCAGACAGCCTATCCCAATGCCCGTATCCTTTATGCCGATGCCAAGAGCTTCACAGCGGCAAACCGTGTGAACTTCTTCAATCAGATCAAGAACAACGACTATGATTGTGTTATCATGTCGCACGACCAGTTCAGCAAGATACCGCAGTCGCTGGAGATGCAGCAACAGATTCTGCAAGCGGAACTTGACACGGTTGAGGAGAATCTTGAAGTAATCAAGCAGCAGGGTCACGACATTTCGCGTGGTATGCTGAAGGGGCTGTTGAAACGGAAGGAAAACCTCACCGCCAAGATAACCACCATACAGTATCAGATGGAACAGTCCAAGGACGGTGTGGTTGACTTCAAGCAGATGGGTATTGACCATATCTTCGTGGACGAAAGCCAGTGCTTCAAGAATCTGATGTTCAATACCAGACATGACCGCGTGGCAGGTTTGGGCAATTCCGAAGGAAGCCAACGCTCACTGAATCTTCTCTATGCCATCCGTACCATCCAAGAGAGGACGGGACGTGATTTGGGCGCGACTTTTCTCAGCGGCACTACAATCTCCAACTCGCTGACGGAGTTGTTTCTCCTGTTCAAGTATCTGCGACCGAAAGAACTTGAAAGGCAGGAGATCCGGTGTTTCGACGCGTGGGCGGCAATCTTCGCCAAGAAGACAACCGACTATGAGTTCAATGTCACCAATAACATTGTCGCGAAGGAGCGTTTCCGCTACTTCATCAAGGTTCCGGAGTTGGCGGCTTTCTACAATGAGATAACGGATTATAGGACGGCGCAGGATGTCGGCGTTGACCGCCCTGAGAAGAACGAGATTCTTCACAATATCCCGCCCACGCCTCAGCAGGAGGAATTTATCCAGAAACTGATGGAGTTTGCCAAGAGTGGCGACGCCACAATATTGGGTCGTGCGCCATTGTCTGAAACCGAGGAGAAGGCGAAGATGCTCATCGCAACGGACTATGCCCGAAAGATGGCCCTTGACATGAGAATGATTGACCCCAATTATGCCGATGACCCGAACAACAAGGCGAGCCACTGTGCCAAGATGATTGCCCAATACTACCATAAGTATGACGAACAGAAAGGCACTCAGTTTGTTTTCAGCGATTTGGGAACTTACAAGCCGGGCGAATGGAACATCTACTCTGAAATCAAGCGAAAACTGGTTGAGGATTACGGCATACCGCCACATGAGATACGGTTTATACAGGAGTGCAAGACCGAGCGGTCACGAAAGGCTGTAATTCAGGCGATGAATGACGGCGATGTGCGGGTACTTTTCGGCTCAACTTCCATGTTGGGAACTGGCGTAAACGCCCAACGCAGGGCTGTTGCAGTCCATGAACTTGAATGTCCGTGGCGTCCGAGTGACCTCGAACAACGCGAAGGTCGCGCTATCCGTGCCGGCAACGAGATTGCCAAACTGTATGCCGACAATAAGGTGGATGTGATTATCTACGCGGTTGAGAAGTCTCTGGACTCCTACAAGTTCAATCTTCTCCATTGCAAGGCTACGTTCATCAACCAGCTCAAAAGCGGCGCGTTGGGAGCGAGAACAATCGACGAGGGTTCTATGGACGAGAAGAACGGCATGAACTTCTCCGAGTACATGGCTATCCTCTCCGGCAACACGGATCTGCTCGACAAAGCAAAACTTGAAAAGCGGATAGCGGCGCTGGAGAGTGAACGTAAATCATTCAACAAGGGACGTGGAGATTCCGAGTTTCGGCTCCAGACCATCACCCATGATATTGCCAACAACGAGGCGGCAATAGAGCGGATGAAGGCCGACTGGGAGCGGTACGACAAGGTTGTGCAGCGTGACAAGGAGGGCAACCCAATCAACAATCTCACGATTGACACCTGCAATCTCTCCGATGAGAAGAACATGGGTATCCACCTGCAAGGTTTGGCACAGAGAACAGACACCCACGGACTGTATCAGCGTGTGGGCGAGATCTATGGCTTCCCAATCAGCATTATCTCTGAAAGAGTATTGGCTGACGGTGTTGAGAAAGTGCAGAACCGCTTTGTTGTCGAGGGCAACTACAAATACAAGTACAACAACGGCCAGTTGGCGATGGCTGACACCCACGCCGCCTGTATGAACTTTGTCAATGCTCTGGAGAAAATCCCCGGCATAATCGCCCAGTACGAGGAACGCACCGCCAAACTCAAAGCCGATGTTCCCATACTTGAAGGCATTATGGCTAAGACATGGGGCAAAGAGGACGAGCTGAAGCAGTTGAAATCGGAACTCGCCGCTCTCGACCGCAAAATCGCCGCTGAATTAGCACCTAAGCAAGAAAACAAAGAGGACGGCGAGGAGGTAAAGCGCGATGATTCTCCTCACACAGTCCAGACAATTGATGCGCCCACACCTGCCACCGGCGAAAAGAAGTCAATGGTGGCAGAGCCAAACACCACATACAAAGAACGGGAACCGTTAAGTTCCCGCATCATAATAGGTGGTTGTGGTGTAACTCCACCCGGAGGCTTCCGCACCGTCGGAAGAAAGTTGTAATCGCTGGTAGCCAGTCACACACGTTTTAGGGACTGGTTACTAACACATAAAGTGGACAGAATTAAATTTAGATTAGAAGAATCAATCAAAGACATTACATAAACAAAGTAGATGCTCTCTTCATTATTAAGCGATTGCTCATTTTGATTATTTGAAATTCAGATATCTTTTGGGATTTGAAAGGTTACTTCTTCAATATTGAGGAAGTAACCTTTCAATACTGTATAAAAAACTGTCGCAAAATTCATTATTTGTCTTTGAGGTTACAGACATCTTTATATGATTCAGTTTGATACAACATCGGATGTCCAAACATTCGATTCTTACGACTTACACAGTTTAACAATACCGGCAACAATTGTGTAAATAAGACAACTTATAAAGATATAAATGATATAGATACACAAATTTCTGCTAAATGTTCCGATAGTGATATATAGAAAGAGAGCACTGATATATAATTCAACCATTTTTAACATAGATGACATATTAATGTATGCTATGTCTTTATTTTTAAATGGTCGTGGAAAGTTACAAACTTCGGGATGTAAACTTAACCAACGAAGAAATATAAAAGACGCGAAATTAATTGAAGTTATAACAAAAATATAATATGAGCTTCCATAAGCATCAACATCTCCATATATATTCCAATGAATAGGAATGTTTTTTTCAATTAGGGATATTACAATTGATAAAACAAACTGGGCAGCAAGGAATAAATAAGAAATGAATGAAACTACTTTATTCTTCATAGGGAAGATTTTGAATGTTTGCGATTATAGCATTTCTTAAAACTGTCAAATCCGTTTGGTTGTATAATTCTGGCATGTTTTCTTTGAAATACTCAATTAGAGAATCAACTGTTTTAGAAGTGAATTGGTCTGCTACCAAATAAGTGGAATTTGGATCTTGAGATTTTAAATCCCAGATTTTCATGACTTTTGTTGTCATTATTGCATCGGAATGAGTTCTTATCGAAGATCCACTTGTAACAGCACCTACTTTCCATACTATGGCTGTTGCAGCGGCAACAGCATTTGCAGCTCCAAAATGTTCTATTACCACAGCCCAAACTACAGCTGCAACACCTACTAAGACAGCTGCTGCAAAAGCAAAAAATGAAGCAGATACCATCTCTTGATTAGCTGCTCTAGACATATTCATTGCCTTATTAAGGGTTGAAGTGTAATCCTTGAGTTGATTCAATTCTGAAATAGAGATGTTATCTATAAGTCCCTTTCTTTTTAAGAGATTAAGATAAGTGGATATGTCTCCACTTTCAATAGCTTTGCATATCTCATCATCAGCTAATGCTAATATAATTTGGGTTAGTTTTGAGTCAATATTTATCTCGCAAGTGAATCCTTTTGATTGAACATACTCTTGAGGATTACTAATGAATGATTTTGCGGTGGAGGAATCTGATAATATATCTTGAGCCAAGGTCTGAAGAAATATCAGATATTCCCGTTGCTCATCACTAAATGTTACATTAATAGGAAGAGCCTTATTATTAAATACGGTTGATGACTTCGATAATGTTTCATTAATATCATCCACATCGTAATTAAGATAATATCCATTGGTGCAAGATTCAAGAAGAATGGTTCCAGATAAGGCACCAACCATTATTTTTGATAATTTGATCTTCATAAATCTGTTTGTTTTAGTTTATTTGTATAAAGAGAGTATTTGAATATTATGTCTCCCATAAAGTTGGAATAATTTTCTTTTAGGAAATCCATGTATGATGGATTGGAGAAAAGAGTCCTACAATAATCACAAATGTGACCGGGAGGATGAGAAAAAGGAATACCTTGGCGTTCGTTGATAAACTTTAATATCTTAGCAGGGCCATCTATGAAGAGCCATATTTTAAGTAGGTCATCAAAAGAACTTAGATACTTAGACTTAATAGGTTCTGAATCAAAATGTCCTAATCTTAAATATGGAATATGTTCACATGGAAGGCCACAACATGCAAAAACTTCGCCATAAGGATTAATTGGTATCATACTGAACAGATTAGAACAGGGATCAAAGCGTGTAGTAGGTATACAGTTATTATGGCATATCGTAGATTCTTCATCAAAACGCATCCATGCACCCCTGTTCATTGATATTTTCTTATCTTCGACCAGCTTCATAAAAACAGAATCTTTGCCGAAAAATTGTAAAATCGCAGGAGAAGATTCATCATGCGCCTCAATGTTAATTAAAGGCATATAACCAAGTCTAGCTGCTGCAACCGCTGCATTTCTGACATTTTTCAAGGGAACCCATTTGGAATGGTCATCACCAGTGCTAAAATTGATTTCATTAAGGTCATGTGCTTTTAAATCTTCTAATATTGTCTTCGCTTTATTGTAGCTTGAGGCCCAGAATCCATTAGTTACAATTCTAGTAGTTAATCCAAATTGTTTCGCAAGTTTAATTGCATATTTAACTTTTTCAGGATAAATCATACATTCTCCTCCGGTGATGACAAGTACTTTAATTGACTTAGGAAATGCTTTCATACAAGAAGATATGTATTTTTCCATCTCGGAATTGGACATAACTCTATCCATGTTCGGATTACATCCAAAACAGCAATTACTACACTGGGCTGTACACTTAAAAGTTTTAAGTTTCGCAAGTTCAACTTGCTGATTTCAGATTGTAAAATTTAGCGATATGAGCCAGTTCGTCAGAGTGATTGATCACAGCATCATAGACTTCTTCGTCCAGCAGGCCGAAGACTCTCGCTATTGCCGAGACAATCTCCTGAAGGATTCCCCATATCTGTTGTGCAACGGAGAGTTGGACTGTCTCTTTGGAAATATCCCGAAAGAGACCGCCGATAGTTTCGTAATCGCTGAAGCGTTTTGCGATGGAAAGGATATTATATTGCAGACAACACAATGTGGCAGCGGCAATCTGAGAGGCAAAGCAGGTGCTCTGGCACTTGCCGAATCCCAGGTTGGTCTTGCAATCCTTGAATACCACTTCAAGAGCCCAGCGTCTGGAATATATCCGCCAGGCCTTGAAGAAATCCATTGCGGTATCGGTTGTAAGCAATCCGTTCCATTTGCCGTGTTGGGTCCGGCGTACAAGGAATATCCTTACAGGGACACCTCCGAACGTGGCATCAAACATGATATAGTAGCATTTGAGCTTGCGGCTGTACTTCTGCAATTTGAGTTTTTTACCGAGTTTCACAAGTGCTGGAGCAGAAAGGTCTCCGTGTTTGGTATGGTATTTTGTCTTACCGTTCTCTCCGACCTTTATCATGCCAAGCCAATGGCATTTGATATGGCGGCTATGGATGAACTGGACAATCTCCTTGTTGGTAAACCAACTGTCTGCCAACACGTAGCTGAACCTTATGCCTCGACGGATGGCCCGCTTTATCATCTGCTTTGCAAGCTCAATCTTGGACATGTCATATTCCTGCTCACGCTTGCGAAGCGCCTCGCTGTCATGTTCCGTGATACGACGCCGTTTGAGTTCCCTGGCGCTCATGCCGTAGTTCCCTTTCTTTCCTTCCTCTCCGACGATGGCGAGGTCGAGAAGCATTTGCGACACTCCGTCGGTGACAGCCATACAGAGACACTTAAATCCGAGCACCGCTTTGTGAGCCAGATGGGAATGGACACGCCCGATTTTTTCAATAGTCCGGCCTGTCTTCTCATGGTCGGTATCGTCAAGAATCAGACACACCTCATCGGCTTTATGGTCAGAACGGAGATGTATTCGGTTCCACAGCTGTACCGATATATGCCAGAGAGTCTTTCTCCAGTCTATATCGGGATTTTCCATAAAGCGGTAGAAAACATCCTTTCTGGCCTTAATCAACGAATCAAGTGTACCATACTTCTGATTGCGGTATGCGTTTCTAATGCCGAAACATGGGAAAAGAAGAAGACATTGGAATACAGTCAGCAACCGGTAAACACAGTTTCGCTTGCTTGTTACTGCAAGCGTGTCGCGCTCGGTCATCTTGACCTGCCCAAGTATAGAACTTATGTTCTGCATGGCTGCTGTCATATCGGAATTTTTGAAAAAGTCTTTGATATCCGAGAGAAAAGGAGTAATTTTGTGTATCGACATGGCTTTGAGTTAGTTTTTTGGTGGTACTTAAAATTACTCATTTTCCTGCAATTAGGCAAGAATCCATGTCGTTTTTTTATGACTCTACCTCTGGAAATCAGTACTTGCGAAACTTAAATTAAAAGTGAGAACCAATGTTATGGTTGTTGGAGGAATATGAATTATGTTATTTTGAGGTTTCATGATAATTGAAGAGACAAAGTATTTATTTGTAGTTCCGATTCGTATCGCTTATTTAGCGATAACTATATCAAAAAAACATTAAAAGCATCCGATTAACTTGTATATATAGTTTGTCGAAAAATCATTATTGAGCTTGCCATGTGCAAGAACCACCATTTGAATCAGAAGTCGCAAATGTTAGATCTGCATAAACGCCACTTCCAGAGCCTGCAATCGGAACTGTAATTTCTGTAGTCGTAAATACGCTACCAACTTTTGATCCTATTTTCTTTTCACCCCATGCTGTGACAGTACAGCGATACACAGGAGTAGGAGCAGCAGCAGTCCGGCAACGAAACAAAACCTTTGTGTGTTCACGCTCCGTTTGAAAACTTGCGGTTCCGTCCTCTTGGCCTACAGTTGAGATGTTACCAGATGGGTAAGCCACCCTTGTTTGGTTATTGCTTTCGTCCGAAATTATCACACCTCCACTCTTATATTCTTTTGCTAGAGCCTGTACATCACATAGCTCTATCGAATCTCCCCCCTCTAATGTTTCTGCAATAACCTTATTAGTTGAAGAGATTTCATTTTTTATTAACTCATAATGGAATTTATCAATTCCGAGTTCTTGTGCTTGTTGCTCAGTAATGTCCAACTTATACTGATTCCCATCTAACACTATGTATTCTGATAATCGGATTGAAGCATAACGTTTTTGTTTGACATCTTCTGAAAGGTTGTCAAGTTCTGATACTGGGATTGCTAAATCCTTGGCCTGTTGAATTTCGGCTTCGGAATGTACGGAGACACCTGAGTCTACGCTGGTATCTACAAGATCCGCATCTTGAGTACAAGAGGGAAAGCTCAAAAGTACTATTCCTATACCTAATAGGTGAAGTTTCTTTAGATTCATATTGTTTTTTTATTGCAAAATTAATGATTGACCGTCTGGAAGTAAACACCCTAAAGGGTGAATCTAATTAACTTCATTGGTAAGTTGTCGTTTTATCACTGGTTTTGAGAATATAAAAATGTGTATCCCCTTGCGGAGCACCGCAATTGTCTTATCAAGACAATCCTTGACCAAAGCAGGATGTTACTAAGAATACGGTAGACAAAACTTCCCATAAAAAGTTAATGAAATATTTATTTGTGTAATCAGACTATCTTTAAGCGGATAACGTTAAGTATACTTTCCCCTCAACACGAGTTGCAAAATTTACTATAAACTTGACTAAATCCGAGATCCTTCTAAAATTGCGGTACAAACTTAAACTGATCTTAAATTTAAAACCCAGTCGGAGGTAAACACCTACAAAGATATTTATCTTCGGCTGGATTATAATTGGGACTTAAACTCAATGCTATCTTGCCAATGTCGTATATATACGGGGATTAGATTAACCCTCGTTTTCTTGCTACCTCAATTACATGGGACTCAAAAGGATATTGAGCATTTTCAGACATACATGGAAGATCTATTCCCTGTGTGCGAGCTTCATGATTTCTAATCATACATGGCCCCATACAAAGCGGTAGCTTCTTGCAATTTATACAGCGACCATTTTCAAAAGTTGCTTTGGAAAGGAGTTGTGATAGCAGCCCTTGTTTCAAGGATAATGTACCATCATCGTTGAGTTTACCAATTGATTTATCATCTCTATAATCCTGAGCAGTGCATTTGAAAATACGGCCATCATAATTTATGGCATAATGATGGAGTTTATCAGAATAACAGCGGTAGAATTGATGGGGGCGATATGCCCAATATTCAGAATTGAGTCCATTCTTAGAGAACAATTTCTTCATATCTGAAAGCTGTTCCTTATCCTTGTCGTTACATTGTACCTGCCAAACCTTTTGGAAGTCTACCATAATATGTTGCTTTGCTTTCTCTGAAATCAAAGGTATTATGTCAGATATTCCATATAAGGTCTTTCTGTCATAGTTAATTCTAAGAATTATGTGCACATTAGGCAATCGGTCGACAAGTTCATTCACATGGGCAAGTACTGTTCTAAAGGTGCCCTCTTTATTAGAAGTAAACTTGATTGAATTGTGGTGTAGTTCGTTACCGTCAATCGGAATCTGGAAAGATGTGAATCCCAATTGATTCATCTTATCCATCATTTCTGAGGTCATAAGAACAGCATTTGTTGTGGCATGTTGGGTTAGGATGACACCATATTTGTCACATAGCTCTTTTGCAAACGAAGCGATTGGATAAATAACTTCGTCAAAGAACATTAGAGGTTCTCCCCCAAACCAATCCAGGTGCAGTGCGGGAATCTTGGCTTCTGTAATTTGATAGCGTATGTGTCGTTTTATAGCATCAACAGTTTCATCTGACATTCGACCATTATGAGAAGCCTTGGCATACTCAGTTGAACAATACCAACAAGTTAGATTGCAGTCTAAAGTTGGATTGATAGTGATATGAAGTCGTCTATCTCCAAATATTTGCATTCTATTTTGGAATCGGATATATTCCAATTCATTAAAGTCTGCATCAACGATATACCCATCCTTCTTCATTTGAGTGAAAACATCAGGATATTCCTTTTCAAATAGATCTGTATTGTTCAGCAGTTCTTTAACTGTGTCAAATTCCTCAGCTGATAATCTACAGACAGCATTCGATAAAGTGTTATATAGTAACACTTCATCATTATATTGAACGGCTATGTTATATTTACTTTCTTTGTTCATAGATTCAAAGAATCTGGGAGACTTATTATTTTAATAGGTCTCCCGGATGGTTACTTATCGCTCGGTTCTGTACCTGCAAGACAACGGTCACATGCTCTTTGCGAAGGAAGACAACCGCAACCTGCGAGAAGACAGTCACACAATGAGGAAAGTGTTGGCTGGAGACACAGCGAGCCAACAAGGCTCCAATCAATAGTAGAGTTCGATCCTCCACCTCTTACATTTATGCTTTCTTCACGACTCATACGCTGAAGAATAGCACTTTCATTCAGAAATTTCTTCATAGAATGCTTTTTTATGTTAGAAAAATTCGTTAATTATCCCTTAGTAGTGTTATGCTGCAAAATTACATTCTGCAACTTTCTGCGCAAACACCCTTTAGGGTGATTCTTAATATTCAATAATACTTTTTATGGGGGGATAATGATTTAAGATTTTGTTTTGTCAAAAACAAAATCTTAAGGAAAATCTGTGTATCAATTACATTAGAATGTGCTGTATGATACTTTCTCCTTTTGAATATGGATAAGGCATAAAGCATACTACTAATAATAGTGAAACGAAGATTACTACAATTATAATCGTTCCCCATCGCACAAGCGCCGGTGGAATCTCACCAAGAAGTTTTTTGACTTTTTCTGAACGGAGTTCTATTTGATGTTCTTTATCCATTATCATTAAAGATTTGCTGTATTCATGTAAAATTCATATATACAATCATGGGTATTATAGCCATTGGAATCTTACATGCCTGATTAAAAATATGAAGAGATACACCCTCTTATTAAGCTGTCATTGGCAAAATAACCCCTATCAAATACTATTCGTGGTTATTTCAAGATTGCTGATGCTGCGCCTGATTGTTCGCCGACTTCATTGCCTTGTTGTACTTTTTTACCGTAGCCGAATGTATATGTGGCTGTGAAGTTTATGCGAGGATGGGATGATGTGCCAATGACAGTCTGTCTCTCGCTATAATAGGGTGAAACAGTCGTGTTTGTAGCGCTGTCCCATCCTTTATTGAAGAAGTTGGCAGCCATGACGCGCAGATTCCAATTGGCATTCGCCCATCCAACGGTAACACTATGGAAATTCCGACCCTTGTTTATCCGTGGTGAAGATGAAAACATACTTTTCTGAGGACTTTCGTAATAAGCTTGGAAATAGAAACTATCAAGATAATAGCTTGCTTGAGCCGTCACACAGAATGAGTTGTAGTTTTCGTTAAATATTCCGGTAGATTTATAAAATGACTGGCTGGGGTTGGCGTATAGCTGAAGTTTTCCGTTGAGCAATTTCCAGTTCGCGGCCAATCCTATCTCCCCATTGAGATAATCGCCATCGTTGATATATGAACGCAACAGCGCTTTCCCATTATCATAGGGTAAATATGTTAGCAACTGACGGTCATACATACCGAAATAGCGTCCGTAAGCACTCATGCCGAAAGCATTTGACGGCATCCATGTATATGCGAGGTTGACTGTTGTGTGTCGGCAATTTTCTAATAATGGATTGCCGGTGATATACATAAGTTCATTCTCACGGAGTAGGTCTGCTGATTTCTCAGATATACCGGGACTGTTTTTAGCATACTGGAAATAAGCGGAGAAACTGTTTTTCTGATTTGGGACATACCGTACATTTATATGAGTGAACGGATAAGTGTCGCTGTTCGTCTTCCCGTTTATATCGCTGTTTTCCCAAGCAAAACCGGCATCAAGATTAACTGATATTTTCCGTGTCTGGAAATTATAGCCGACCATACCTACTGCAAAAGCGTTATGGTATTTGTCTCTATATCTATTATCTCCGGTGTATTCAAGACGATTGATAATGTCACCTCCATTGCCTCCTAACATAACGGAATGCTTCTGTCCGAAACTTTTACGGATATACAGATTCAGACGATAGTTGTAGGCGTGCTCTTTAGCATGACGATATATTGTTGGTTGGTTTGATACTGCGTAATCCGTATAGTCATTACCGTGAGTATAGTTGAACGACGGGGAGAAGTCAACTGAGAATCCCTTTGGCAGAACGAAGAAATAAGTGCCGGAATAAGCGACTGAGTTAGAACGGTTCGGATTCTTCCGATCAAAAGAATATCCTTGAGCAGAATTGGGCGAATACTCCAGTTTGCCGGAATATTCATTTGTGGGTATGCCTAAGCTGGTAAACGCAAGTAGATTGCGTATCTGGATTTTATTACTATTATATGTGGCGCGGAAAGTGACGGGATATTGATTCTGCTTATAATGTGAGGATTCAAGTGTTTCCTTACGGGTTAGCGAAATTTCTTTGCCGTCCTGCCCGGTCAAATGGTAAATGCCCTCTGTCGTACTACCAATATGGTGGTTGTTCCAGTTGTTGGCACCGGCATACAGGTCGTAGGTCATCTTCTTGTAAGAGAACTTTGAGAAGATGTTGACACGACTTGACAATCCGACAAGGAAATTTTCATCAGCAGTCACCTTTGTGTAGCCTCCGTATGCGTATTCCTGTACGATAATGTTTATCACTCTCTCTGCTCCACGGAAACGAGGGTCGGTAGGAAATTCAAGATATTCCACACGCCTTACATCAGCGGTTCGCAGTCCTTCCATTTCCTCTTTGGATGCTTCAAGGAAATTGATGTAAATGGCTACGCTGCCGCCTACATTGTCGGTAACGGTCTCATCAATAGGGTTTATTCTGATTTGAGGAATAGCCATCTGACGCAGAAGATCCACTGCATTTTGAGCCGCGTTCTTTTGTTTTCCTGACGGAGTATAGGTTGATTTTGTCGATGAAGTGCGCTGCATCTGTGCTTGCACTACCACCTCATTCAGTTCTTGTGTAGTTATGGTATCGTTTTTTTCTTGAGCATGCGATGAAAAAATGATTGAAATCGATACAATAACTAATACCATTATCTTCTTTATAATTATTAGGTTTTCCATTTTCATTATTGGATTTGGGTTTATAATTTAGTTGCCTAATTCAAGTTGGTTTTTGACGAGGTTATAATATGTACCTTTCCTCTTTATGAGAATTGAATGATTCCCGGATTCAACAACCTTTCCACTATCGAGAACTATGATCTGATCGGCGTTCTTGACTGTTGACAGTCGATGAGCCACAACAATAACGGTCCTTCCCTTGTAGAATTCATCGAGGTTTTCCACAATAGCTCTCTCATTTTTTGCATCGAGAGCATTTGTTGCTTCATCAAGGAAGATGAAGTCAGGATTCTTATAGACAGCCCGAGCGATAAGGATGCGCTGCTTTTGTCCTTGACTCAGCCCCACGCCATCGCGCCCGATTTGAGTATTATATTTCAGCGGTAGTCCCATGACATAATCGTGGATATTGGCAATCCGAGCTGCTTTTTCAAGGCGTTCCACATTGATATCTCCATCATCCACTGCTATGTTACGGGCAATGGATTCTGAAAATATTATACCATCTTGCATGACTACTCCACAATGCTGACGCCACCATTTTAGATTATATTCATTGATATTTCTTCCTGCAACAGAGATTGAGCCGGACATTACAGGGTAATAGCCAAGCATTAGCTTGATAAGGGTTGTTTTCCCACTTCCTGAAGCTCCTACAATAGCCGTTACTTTTCCTTCTGGTATATCAAAGGATATATCTGTCAGAGTCTTTTTTAATGCGTGTGGATCATACTTGAAATCCACATCATTAAAGACAATGGATTTTTCCATATTAAACTCGGATATTTGATTTTCATTAGTCTCTTCATTCTTGCCCTCATGTATTTCATTGATACGCTCAAGGGAAATCTTGACATCTTGCAGTGAGTATATAAAAGACATGAATTGTTCCACTGGAGAGTTGAGCTGTCCGATGATATACTGCACAGCGATCATTGCTCCTAGCGTCATCTGTCCGTTGATCACGGCAGTTGCAGTAAGCACTGTTATAATAATGTTCTTAACCTCATTTATGAAAATGCTTCCAGCCTCTTGAGTCTGTTGAAGTTTTAGTGACTTCATCTGAACACAGAACAGGTCAGCTTGAGTGTCCTCCCACTCCCATCTTCTACGTTGTTCACAATCCTGTAATTTTATTTCCTGCATGGAAGTTATGAACTGATATGTCTTGTTTTGATTTTTTGCCTGCTGCTCGAATAGTTCATAATCAAGAACCTTACGTTTTTTTAAGAAAGTCGTTATCCATAATCCATAGCAAACACCACCTATTGCAAAGACTCCGAATATCAGAGTATTGTAGATAAATAGAACAATACCGAATATGATAAAACTAAGGAATGTGAAGATAATGCTCAATACTCGTCCCGTAAGGAATTCCTGCACACGACTATGGTCACCAATGCGCTGCATAAGGTCTCCCATTAGCTTTTTGTCAAAATACGACATCGGTAGTTTCAGCAATTTTATAAAGAAGTCGCTTACGAGTGATATATTGATGCGCATAGAGACGTGTAATAGTAACCATCGGCGGATAAAATCCATGGTTGTCCTGCCCATTACAATCATTAGTTCACCAATAAGGATTAACCATATTAGTCCTATATCTTGATGCTTTATACCCAGGTCAACAATTGCTTGGGTCAGAAAAGGCATTATCAACTGTAAGGCACAGCCTAACCCAAGTCCAAGAACAATGTGAAATAAATAATGTTTATATCTGAAAATATATTTCCACAAAAATTTTAATGAAATTGTGTGATTATTATTTTCGATTGCAGTACCATAGTTAGCATTTTTCATTTCAAAGAACATTGCAATTCCTGCGTCTTCATCTCCGATATGCGTTGAAGTCCAACTTTCTTTGAAAGCATGTTCAGACAGTTTATATTTTCCTTTTCCTGGATCCGCTATCCAAAATCTATTCCCATCTTTATCTATTTTATACAAAACTACAAAATGGTTTTGATTCCAATGAAGAATGCAAGGAATTTCACTTTTTTTTAAATCAGATATCCTAATTTTTACACCGATAGAATTTAGACCACAAGTTTTTGCTGTTTCGATTAGAGCTAGCATAGATACACCTTCTTTGCTGCCACTACATTTTTTTTCTAGACTCTCTGTAGAACACTTAATCCCCATATAATTGCATATCATACATAAAGAAGCCACGCCACACTGCATGGAATCTTTTTGCTTGATAAATCTAATGTTTTTATGAAAGTGCATAGAAGGTATAGTTTATTATCCCTAAGTAGCTGTTCAAATTAAAACAATACTTATAAAATTTATAATTATGGTCAGCATGCATTCTATCTGAACAGCTACTTAATATTTTACGATACACTATTGTTTTATTGGATTCCGTGCATATTCACCTGAATACGGTTTTTACCGTCATAAAGATTGCGCATGAAATCATTGAATTCTTCAAGAGTTAGATTTTCAATAGCCTCACGATGTTTGGTGATGAGGTCAATATCAAGCATTTCATATAGCCGTATGTTGTTATGCCAGTACGAGTTAGTGCGGATAGAGTTTTCATACTGTGACAGCATTGCATTTTTCATACGGTTGAATTGCTCAGGTGTCGCTCCATCTTTCAACAGATTGACAAACAGTTCGTCGGCGAGTTGCAACATTTGTGCCGACTGTTCTTCATTGGTCTGGAGAAAGTAGACAAGGTTCCATCTGCCGGTGCTTACATTATATGTTGAACCAACCTGTGGACTATATACTCCACCCTCTTTCTCACGAAGAATATCATGGTAAAGTATTCCAAGTATATCTCCTACAAGCGACACTTTCACTTCATTTTCTATTGTGGCTTTGAGATTGTCATCGCTGTAAAATCCATATAGCCAATCTGCCGGTGCAGACATCCCAATGGTGAAATTGTCAACTACCTGTCCTTCGGGATTTTCAATCGGGGTGAATGAAAAACTTTTGGGTTGTTCAGCCGAGAGTGGAAGTGTGGCGATATACTGTTCCAACAACGGTTTAATGGTTTCTATATCCACATTACCGGTGAACAGGAATGTATAATCAGATGGATCAGCGACAGACTCCTTATAGAGTTGCAGCATCCGTTTATAGTCGGCACCACGCATTACATCGGCTGTGACAACCTGCGTAAGCGGATTGTTGCCGTAGGTGGCGTTTGGCTATCAGATACGATGCCCAAAGATTGTCGGCACTTGTGCGATTGGATAGAAAGTATTTCATTTCCTCAATCTCTCCGGCTTTCATCAGAGTTTCAATCCGTGGGTCGGAAAGAAGAGCCTTGAAAAGAGTAACGGGATATACTCCGTGGAAATCACCCTTGAAGCCATTTCGTTTGAGTTGCGGTATGAATGACTTTCTTGGATATACATCGCTCCACGCCACAACCTCGTCATATAGGCTGTTGTGCGGTCTTACCTCCATACCGCTGTCCAATGCCCATACATCGCAGTAGTAGAACTGAAAGCCACGGAGCAACGCCATATCCACAACTTTGCCTTCCGATGAAATCCACCGCTGAACTACCTCGTGACAGTAGAACTGCATAGGCTCTCCCTTACGGCTGACATATCGCACTTGCGACACACGGATAACTTGAAAGCCCTTGAAGGTAGTTATCACGCTGAAATATCGTGTCTGGTTCAGAGTGCGCCTGCGTGTTTCCTGCACTTTGAGTTCAGCACCGCAGATTGGGCAACGGCAACCGCATAGGCTGTCGGCAAGGGCACTCTTGCTGTGCCATACATGACCGCAGTCGGAGCAGGTCATCGTGCCATTCTTGGTGCGGTAGGCAATGTGTTCGATGCAATGCTTGTATGCCCATTCAAACTGAGCGTCAGATATTGGGCTGAGGGTAGCCGATAGCCTTGCAACCTCTTTCTGTATCCTGGTCTTGGGTTTCATAGCGGTGCGGTGTTAAAAGTCAAAAAGACTTGGTTGAACATCTTGGGTTTTCTTCTCGGTGGTCGGCTTGGGTTGGGAGTGCTTGCGCATCTTCGCCATTTCCTTCTGTCGCAGACGCTCTATCGCGTCCTGCCGTGCCTGTTCCTTTTCTTCCTCGGTCAATTCTACCGTATGGTTTACCACCACTTTGCAGTTGATAGGATTGCCCACCTCTATCTCGTTTTCCTCAAAGTAGTGCTTATCACGACTCGTGATAAACACTATTATCCAAAGTATAATATTATCCCAAGCTATTTAACGGCATGGTTGTAGTTCAAGGCATTAGCCTTCATACTTGCCAAAACAGCTTGGGATAATATATTTTTGTCAGTGCTTCTTTGAGAAGGTTTTTAGCCATTCTTTCAGTTCGGAGTTGCGTTCCCATTCTCCTTTATCAGGTCTATCGGGAGTTATATCCTGATATGCTTTTTCAAGAGCTTCTCTTTTTTGTTGAGAGTCAACACGGGCATATAATTCGGTTGTCTTGATTGACACATGTCCGAGAATGTCACGTATATACACCAGCTTGAGTCCCGCATAAAGCAAATGCATTGCCTTTGAGTGTCGGAACGAGTGAGGCGATATATGGTCCGGGATTAAACCGGGATGTTTTGCCCTCACATCGGCCGCATACATGGATATTATGTGTGCGATACCGGAGTTGGAGAGTTTGCCACCTCTGTTATTTGTAAACAGCGGGTGTTTTTCTCGTCCCGGCAAGTCAAGCCGATATTCGGCAATATATTTCCTCAGTATTCTTACCTGATTGTCTTGTATTGGGACTATTCTGGCTTTCCTTCCTTTGCCGAACAGTTTTACCTGTGCCGGAGTGTCAAGATTCAGGTCTGCCGGCGTAAGGTCTATAAGTTCCTGCACCCTTGCGCCGCTGTCATATAGCAAAGCGAGCATTGCAAGATGCCTGAGCCCTTCCCGAGTCTCTGATGGAATCTGTGCCAGAAGAGTCTTCATGCCTTCTATACTCAGAGAGGTGAATGTGACAGATTCTTTTCTCTTGGCCTTTACATTCATGATCTGCTGCCATTTGCCTATATTTCTGACATCCTCATATTGAAGATATCTGAAGAACGAGCGCAGTGCGGCAAGACGCAGATTCCGTGTATTATCAGAGCACTGACGTTTTGTCTGAAGCCAGTCGAGGAAGTCGACAACCACATTGCGATCGATGGACTTAAGTTCAAGTTTCTCTGCTCTTATGTTTTTCACCTCTTTCATAAAGTCTATGAACAAAGTGAATGTGTGGGCATAACTCCTTAAGGTATGACGGCTCACGCCTCGCTCCATTGGCAGGTATGAGTTGAAGAAGGATGAGAGATGCCTCGCAAAATCAGTTTCCTTTTCCATGGTACATATTGTTTTTGTCGAGTTCCGGGAAGACTCCACCTGTCGTGGCCGACATCTTCTCAATTATTTCGGGATAGAATTCCCTTGTAAGCCTTAGGTACCATTCGGTTTCTTTTACACTGGCATGTCCGAGCATTACTGACAGTATTGGCAGTCCTGCGTAAAGATCTACATCTTCTGATGACATTCTGTGAAGGGTATGGACGGCAAAAGTATGACGTAGGTCATGGACTCGTGGACCTTCGTTTTTACCACGATGATGGATTCCACATTTTTCCAATATTCTTTTAAAGAACGTGTAAGGAGTATTTGTAGAAAAAGGCTTTCCGAGTCCTGATACAAATAGATACCTGTCAGGATTGGAAATGCCTTCAACTGGCACAAGGTCGCGGTACTTTATGTATTGCATCAAAACCTCTTTCAGTCTTTCGTTCATCGGAATGATTCGCTCCTTATTGTTTTTTGTCTTTCTCAGAATTATGAAGTTGTTGGAGAAATCCACATCCTCATTCCTGATGCTCAACGCCTCGGATATCCTCATTCCGGTAGCATACAAAAGCCTGAAAAGGCACGGCATGCACATCAGACATGATTTTGGTGTAGGTCTTGAAAGCTCGGCTTCATCGATTGCCGCGAATATCCGGATTATTTCATCATGTGTGTACACATATGGAGTATATGTGCTTGACGGTCTCTTGGGTAGGCGGGGGACATAACATTCAATACCCAGACGGCACAGATACTTCAGAAACTGAATCAACTGCGAATGCTTGTGATATGATGTTACGTCAGATGTAGGATAAAGGCTTTTCTCCCACTCACACACCATTTCTTTTGTCACGTAAAGTTCAGAACGTTTGTTCAGTATCATCGCGTCATCCCATTGTTTGAGCGTGTGTCCATAGTCTGCTGTTTTGGATACAACTGCACTCTTTATTTTCATGAAAGCACTGATATATGGAGCGAAAACGCTTCTGTATTCATGTTTATTACTCTTAAGTAGATGACAAAAATTTGAAAACATCGAATTTTGGGGTATAATTCGGACGCATAAGTATGGTCGAAATCTCTTCCAATCCATATTTGACAAGCGACTTTGCCTTTCTTCCATGTTTCAGAATCCTTATCGGTTTAATATTTATATCTTTATGTTCACCAACGAGATACGCCCATACAAGAGCCATGCAGACCATCGCGACAAGTCTTGCGATGCGGTCCATATCACGCATATGGGTATCCTCGATGTTGAAGCCGGAAGATTTCATGGCTCTAAAGGCCGTTTCTATCTCCCATCGTTTTTTGTATGTCAAAACCGCGTCCTCGGGCCGATTGAAGCATATGAGAATCTGCAATTCCGGAACACCATCGGAGTTTTTGATCCGGCTGCCGGCAAGATAGACATACTCACCTTTGTGAAGAAAGAGCGTATGGAAGAATTTCTCCTGACCGACCTTCAAATCATTGAACAGCCACCAGGCTCGGATTCTCTCACCGGTGGAAGGCTTGACAATCCAGAAGTTCTGACGTATTCGGATGTAATACCGTATGCGACGGCTGTTGAGCCATCCTGTCCATTCCTTTCCGATGAACTCGCGGTCTGCCACAAGGCAGTCGATGCAGTCTGCTCCGAAAAGACGGATAAAACGTTCCATAATTTTCTTGCGTTCTTCCCAGTTGGAGTTGCCACGTTTCGGAAGAAGGCTGAATATCAAAGGGAAGGCAATCCCTTTATAGGTTATGCCCAACATAAGGATGTTTATATTGAACTCCCCGAACTTCCAGTTGGTCCGGTCCATGCTCAGCACAAGACCGGTCTTGACAGGAAGCAGCGAGAAAATCATACGGGCCATGATGTCAAGGTCAAGTACATACTTGGCAAAGAATCTTTGGAGCCGTCTGAGGTTGGAATCCTTGTCTACAGCCGTAGGCATCGCATCAGCCAGTTTGTGGAGGCTGACAGTCTGCACCACACAGAGTGCATGGAGCAGCAACGCCATAAGTTTTATTCGTGCAAGATTCATGTTTTGTCCAAAATGGTCTTGCATAATCGGGAGGATTTGGTTAACTTTGACCGAGTCCTTGGAATTAGTAGTTTTCATGTGAAAAAGAGGTCTAACTTTTCCTTTAAATTACTAAATTTCAAGGACTTTTACAAATTTAATCGCCTAAAGATTAGATGTTTAACAGCATAAATTCAATTTTTGTCATCTACTGAATTATTACTCATAAAATATCCCTCCTTTCTGCAAATAGAAATCATTGGGAACTGGCGGTGGCTGAAGCAGGATTGAGCGTAACCTGTTCATATCTACCTTCAGGTAGTTGCTTGTGCTTGCTGTGCTTGCATGGCCGAGGGCGCTTGATATAATGGGGAGCGGAGTTCCGTTTTCCAAAAGCTCGGTGGCAAGTGAATGTCGCATTGCATGTATTCCATGGTGTCGTCTTCTTACATTGACCCCTGATGCCCTTATGGCTTCCTGCATGGCGCTCCATACTGTATCTCGGCATATCCTTGTATATGGAGGTCTTGACGATACAAAAATATGGTCATCGCCTGTAGTCGGTCGTTCTGCCTGTAGATAGTCGATAATGGCGTTGCCTATATCACTGAGCAGCGGGAGAATATTCTCTCGCTTGGTTTTCCACTGTACGATACGGATGATGTTTTTGTCCCAATCCACATCACTAAATCTCAATCGGATGATGTCTGACACCCTTAGTCCGAGCCTTGAAGCAAGGAGGAATATGGCATAATTTCGTCTTCCGTTATAACTGCTGCGATTTATTGCATTACCAATCTGTTCAATTTCTTGTGCGGTATAAACAGATGGTATCTTCTCTCTTTGGGGTGAACGAACTCCTTCAAGAAATGTACCGAGTTCGAATTTTACATACCCTTCATGGTAAAGGTATTTGCAGAAAGCGCGTATCACGAATAAACGCTGCGATTGATTGTTCTTTAATGATGATAAGAACTCCATCACATGTAACTCGGTTAATTCTGAGATTTTATCTATTACCTTCAGATGTAAGGAAAGATTAAACTCTGACAGCACCCGTCGATATACGGTCAATGTTACAGGAGTGACACGCTCTTTCCTCTTTAGTTCTACAAGTTTCTGTGCGATTTCACCAATTTCCCCGTATAAGTCGTAAGTGCGAAGCTGGATATTCCTTTTCACAAAAGGTACATCCGGATTTTCCAATGCTGCGTTAAGAAAGTCAACGCAATGGCAGAGTCTCTGCCATCGTTTCAAGCCTTTACGGCTTTCAAGATAACGTATTCCGACATCGGAATCGAATTTTTCAAGCCCCATTTCCTTCATGTATGAAGAAATGTCTGATTTTACAATGGACTTGAACTCGGCTACCGTAGAAGGAAAGTAGCCGGCTTCAACCCATTTTTCCTCACATAGCTTGAGTAGTTTTGTGATTTGTTGTGATTTTGCCATATATGTTATTGTAAATGGTATTCAACTAATATGGCAATAAGATTTTTATCCTCAAAATATTATCACAAGTAATCCTAAAATTCAACACATTAGATTATGTTATATCTTCCAACTTGGGATAATATTATACTTTGGATAATAGTGCTTATCACGACTCGTGATAAACACTACTATGACGAGGAAGAAATTGAAGTTGGCAATCCAATCAACTGCCAAGTGGTGGTCAACCATACGGTTGAACTCACCGAGGAGGAAAAGGAACAGGCACGGCAGGACGCCATCAACAAACTCCGTGACGAGGAGATGAAGAAAATGCGAAAGCCTATCCAGCCGAAAAAGACCGCCGAGAAGAAAAACCAAGTTGAACAACCCAGTCTATTTGACCTCTAACACATTACGACTATGAAACCTACAACAAAATTCCATAAAGACATACTCAAAGAGAGCCATAAACTCCGCCCAGTCACAAAGGTGCAGGCTCAATAGGCGATAGGCGAATGTTTTGAACACTTTGCCTTCCGTGTTCAGAGTGGCAATACCACCTGCATGGACTGCGGACACACTTGGCACAGCGATGAAACATCGGGCAAATGCGTATGCCCCCGATGTGGCAGGGAACTCACTCTTGAAACCACCCGAAAGCAGAAGGCGAGCGGTAAGATGTATTTCAACGTGCTTGGTATGCACGGAAAGTACCAGACTTTGCGGATGTTCGCCATATTCGCAGAAATGCGCAAGGGAAAGAAAGCCGAATACAGCATCGTGGAAATCGGTCAGTATTGGGTAGCCCCCAACGGACAATGCGCCGTAATCGGACTTAGACGCAGTATGAGTTACTATGTGGATTGTTTCGCATACGGCTCACCTATGGAGATACGGAGCAAGGATGATGTGTTCGCAGACATAGCGAGGGATTTTCCGATGTATCCCAAAATGAAGATAATCCCATCTCTGCATATAGATGTTATGGGCATCAAGTTCTTCAATATGTCACCGGCGAGATGTATAAGCCGTTTTCTCTCGCAGCCCCAACTTGAAACGCTGATGAAAAACGATACCGAGCAAGTATTCAAATACTTTCTCAACCGCCCCTATGACTGCCGTATGTGCTGGGCTTCATACAAGATAGCCAAACGCCACCATTACGAGATAACCGACTTAGGATTATGGTGCGACTACATCAAGATGTTGCAGACCTGCAAGAAAGACACTCGCAATCCCCACTACATCTGCCCCGACAATCTTCGTCAGGCACACAACATATACCACAAAAAGGTCATGGCGATAGAGGAACGCAGACGTAGGGAAGCCGACATAAGACGCAAGGAGAAGGAAGCACTCGCAGAGCAGGAAAAGAGAGATAGCTTTCTCAAACTCAAATCCAAATTCTTCGGACTTGTAATCTCCGATGGCGAGATTGAAGTGAAAGTGTTGGAGAGCGTGGAGGAATTTATAGAGGAAGGAGATGTCCAGCATATCTGTGTAGGTACAGCAATGTACTACGGCAAAAAAGACTCCCTCATATTGTCGGCAAGGATTAACGGCAAGCGGATTGAAACCGTGGAGGTGTCGCTTGAAACCCTTTCAGTTATTCAATGCCGTGGAGCGTGCAATCAAAACACCGAATATCACGACCGAATTGTGGATTTGGTGAACTCCAACGCCCAGCTAATCAAGGCGAGAATGACCGCCTAATGTTTAACACGACCTGCGTCAGCAATGGCGCAGGTCACAAAATCACCCTAATTATGAACGAACTATATTAAAATCCAAATAAAATGAGGCAAAAATTACATCCACCTTAGATTATTTGAGAATAGTCATGCCTCCGTCCGCTCTTGGGGGCGGTTTAGGCCGCCCCCGCCGCTGGGGCATCCCCTCGCCAGAAGGAGAGAGGAAGTGTTCAGACGGTGGTATCAGGTTTCGTAGAGACGAAACCGTCGATATATGAATTATTGGATGTCACAACAGCAAAAGCCTGTCTGACGAGTTTGTTTGCTACGGCAATCATGGCAACCTTGCCGGATTTTCCATTGCCTCGTAATCGTTGGTAGCATTCCTTGCACGCCTTGTTGTGCTGACTTGCTGACCATGCCGCCACATAAAGCATTGAACGCAGAGTCTCATCACCGTTACGGTTGATATGTCCCCGGATGTTTATGCTCGTGCCGGACTGCTCTATTGTTGGACAGATACCGATAAAGCGGGACAACTGCTTGGCATTGTCGAAGTAGGTAAAGCCTCCGGTGGCTATAATCAGCGCTGTGGCAAGTGTGACCCCGATACCCTTTATTGAGGTAAGGAGTTTCAGCTGCCTGTCAAACACCTCGGTCACGACCGCCTCCATTTCCTGCTGCATGTACTTGATCTGCTTCTCAAGGAACGTTATGGTCTGTTTAAGAGAATTGACACACTTCTTGTCCTTAACCGGCAGAGGTTCAAGCGATGAGAGTAGATTCTTTGTCGCTGTCAGTTGCTTCTGGAGCTGACGCAGGACTGTTTTCTTCTGCTTCAGAATCATTATCTGTTCTGATGGGAACTTATAGGGTTCAGGCTTGAACCTCTCCCCGAAATCGGCAATGAGACAAGCGTCTTTGGAATCCGTCTTGGTTACGGACATCATCACGCGGGCATAGTTCTTAATCTTCTTCGGATTGATGAGGCTTGCCCGGATGCCCGACTTGTCAAGAAGATAAAGAAGGAGGAAACAGTAGTTGCCTGTCGCCTCCATCACGCAGTGGTGGATGGCAGGGTCAAGCTTCGAGATGAACCTGCGGATGCCTTTAGCATCATTTGGGAAGGTCTCGGTACGGTAGCTTTTCCCGTGAAGGAAGGCTGCTACAAAAGTCGCTTTGCTGATGTCGATGCCTATGTATGTCATATTATCAAATCTTTTGTCAGGAACTACATCTTTTGCACTCTCGTCGCAAACACGGGGTCGGTTTCACCGCCCCAACGAACTATCCAGTCTTTAGATGTAAAAGCATGGGGACCTATCGTTCTTAATGGAGTCAACCAACATGACATCTGCCTTATTCCATGCTTGAATATCCTGAAATTTGAAGTTGAAATTATTCAAAAACATTTAACCGTACAAATGTACGACGTGACATTTGAACATACGACAGTAGTCTATGACGATAAGATAGCCGATGTGCTTGTCGGTTTTGTGAACCATATTCTTATAGCCTACAACGAGGAAACTCTAAGGCGGTTGGTAGCCGACTATGTGGAGAAATCGGCACTTGACCAATACTTCGTATATGGATTTGGCAGTCATCATTTTTGGCTGGCTCAAAAGAAAATCACCGACCCCGAAAAGGTTTTCAACTACCGAATACTGATTGTGAAATTCTAAAATACATTGATATGGCAACAAGATTAACTGTGAATGGCGTATCAACCACCATTACATCCGATACCGAGCAATACGAGCGTTTTATGTCGGCACACCGAGGGAAACGTATCCTTTTCTATAAATATGACTATCGTGCCACCGACGGCACTCTATTTAGTACCGTGGCAATGACTTTGAAAGAATGTCGCCAACGCCGTGATGAATGGCTGAACAAGAAAATCAACAACTCAAAATAATAGCGTTATGGACAACCAAGTAGCAAAAATAATACTCCAACAAATCGGAGGGCACAGATTTGTGGCAATGACAGGATGCCACGACTTCATAAATCTCGGCAACGGACTGAGAATGAGCCTTAGCCGTAACAAGACATCGGCTAATAGGGTGGAAATCATCTATGACGAGGGCGCAGACCTCTACGACCTGCGTTTCTACCGTCAGAGTATGAACCACAAGACCTTTGAGGTCAAGACAAAGGATATCAAGACATACGAAGGTGTCTATTGCGATATGTTGGAGGACATCTTCACTGATGTGACGGGGTTATACACCCGATTTTAACCGAACATTTGCCAAGTCGTAATATAGAGAAGGTGGGCGACCTCGTGATGAAGTTGCTCACCTTGATTTTTCCAAAAATTTCGGCCGCCAAAAGGCGGCGTTGAGGGCATTACTTTAATACTTTATCAACTAATGGGATAAGACGCAGTCGCTTGAAGTGGGCAGATAAGGTTTTATCCTCATCACTTAAAGTCTTCAATCCGTTTTGTATTGCAAATACAAAAGCTCTTTCGTCTTGCATAATTCTCCCATTTTCAAATCTATAATATAGCATATCATACAGAACTTCGCAATCTTCCGGCGTAAGAGTTCTCATTCGTTCTTCAACCATCTTGAGATTTAATAGATGTAAAATAGGGGTCTGTTGAAAATAAACATTAGGCGCAACTTGACTGGGAGAAAATTCTTGGGCGAAAGCCTTGAGATTATGAGCAAATTTTTCATTCAAAATTTCAATATACTCACGTTCTTTTACATTATCGAGTTCCTTTATTTTATCATATATATATTTCAAACACGGTTTTGCTTCTTCTCGTATATTTCCACTAAATATATCTAAATGATGTTCTTGATTTCTAATGTCTTCAATGTCCGTTTTTGAAAAGAAGGCATCAATTCCTTTTATAATCTCATTTTCTATTTGTGTTGTATTTAATCCAATCACATCTTTATAACAAAACAAAATATTCGCAGAGTTAATAATGTCTGATAGTTTCTCTATATAACCCTTTGATATGAGATCCAAATACCTTATAAACTGACTTGGTGCTTCTACATCTGAAAAATGGCTAATTCTTCCGAAAAATTTGCTAACAAAAGCCCATTCCTCATTCATAGGCTCTTCCCATATGCCTAACTCCTTAGATACAACCTCATTAACCTTTGCAAAGTCTATCACACCTCCTTTTAATATATAGTTGTAAATTTCGGGGATAAATAAATAAGACTCTTCAAATGCATCATAATAACGCTTAATAAATTTTTCTTCATAGGTTTGTTCAGTTTTTTCAGGTGCATCACCATCTAATACAAGCCTATCAAAAATAAATCTCATTCCTGCATTTTCTAAATCATTAGACTTATCAGGTGAAATATGGCCTAATCTATATTCGATAGAAATAGCGAGTGTAAATCGCCATATAACACATAGTTTTTTTATTACCTCTGATGGTATGTTTTCAAACTTGTCAATATCTTTGGTATAATTATCAAAGAATGGATAAAATTGGCTGATAGCAAATCTTATTGTTCGGAGATTACTAAGAATTTTATTTTGGTCTTGATCTGGTGTATTATGATTTATGTAGCGAACTACATATTCCGATTCAATAAACGCAGGCAATAGAGGATGAAATTTACCTGCAATACTCTTTATAATAGAAGATGTATCAATTTCAAACGGGATTGTTTTATCTATTACTTTTTCTTTGAACAATAGAGCGTCATCTTCAAAATGCTCCTGATTGGACACAAGAATAACTTTGAAATTATAGTTCTCAACTAAATCATTAACAAATCCCAATACATCTTCAACATCTATTTCTTTGGATAGACGTTCCAAGTCATCAAGAATAATTATGGCATCATCTCCTAACAATTTCAAACAGGTTGATGGTGGAATCTGGAGAGCATTATCCCAATCGATCTCTTTTAGATATGGTACACATTTGGCTATATTTGCAAAAGATTTTTTTATGCCATCTATACGTTTTTGTGATAATCCAAATTTGGATTGTGTTGATGCAAATAATAATTGTCGAGATATTTCATCAATGTTTTTTATCCCAAAAAGTGAAATCATAAGAGTTAAACGCTTTTCATGTATCGCATTTCTCTCTCGTTCAATTTCATTTTGTTCAATTATTGGAAGTAATACATTTTTAATATAGTATGTTTTACCACAGCCCCAAGGCCCATCAATTTGTAATGCGCCTAAGGTATGATTATTATTTAGATATTCTATAATAGATTGAGTAATTGCTTCCATACAATTTGATTAACAAATACAAAGTTACGAATTATTTGAGAGGAATACAATATCATGTCCTTGGAAAACAGGGCCGGCGCACACGGCTCTTTCATTTAAGATCGGCCGAAGTTTACAGAAATAGTGGTATTTTATAGCGAAAATGTCTACCTTTGCACATAGCGATGCCGAAGCACCGCCTTCGGTGTTTCTTTATCATAAGATTTTAATTTTAAAAGAGGCGGAGTGGCTGTGAAGGCTCTTCCGCCTCGATTTTCGCTACGCGAAAATACGCATTATTTGCCTGATATGCAACATTTTCGACTTAATATATATTAAAAAGAAACATCGTTTTTACCCTACGGGCAGCATCATGGACAGACTGGTTGATTTTGCCTCGTCAGTGCCCGATTTCCGCAGAACAGGCAAAGGAAACCACCGTCACAGACTCCGTGATATCATAATGCTGATGGTACTTGGCCGTGCCTCTGGATTTGTCGGCCGTGCCGATATAATTGCTTTCGGCAAACACAATATCAAAAGGTTCCGCAAAATGGGGATGTTGAAAAATGGGGTGCCGTCCGAAGCGACCCTTTGCCGAGTGGATAACGGCATCAATGACTGCGCCATGGCCGACAGGATGCAGGAATTTGTCGAAGTGTTTCATGCCCAGTTGCGGAGCCGATCCTGGCGGGAGATAATCTGTGTTGACGGCAAGGCCGAGCGGGGCACAGTTCTGGCGAACGGGCGAAATCCTGATATCGTGTCGGCTTACTCGTTCAACACAGGCATAACGCTGGCTACAGAGGCCTGTCAGGAGAAAAGCAATGAAATAAAGGCAGTCCCACAGCTTATCGACAAACTCGATATTGCCGGAAAGATTGTGACAGCCGACGCCATGGCCATGCAAAAGGACATCATAGACAGGATAAGGGGTAAAGGTGCGGATTTTCTCATTGAGCTCAAGGCCAACCAGCCTTCGCTGCGTTACGGAGTGGAAGACAGACTCAAAGAGTATAAGCCGCTATATTCTTATACGGAAGGTCCCGAACTCGGTCATGGAAGAATCGAGACAAGAACATACAACATATATGACGGACTCGAAATTATTGCCGACAAGGAGAAATGGGGCGGAAACATGACGATTATAGAGTACGAGGCCGAGACCGTCAGAAAGACGACCGCAAAACATACACGTGAAAAACGTCTGTATGTAAGCAGTCTGCCGGCAGACACTCCTTTCCTGGGTTCCATTGTGCGCCATCACTGGTCGATAGAAAGTATGCATTGGGGACTGGATGTAAATCTGCTGCAAGACAAGGTGAAGCGCAAGTCGGCAAAGGCCGCCCGCAACCTTGACACAATCCAAAGAATGGTCTACTCTGTATTTTCTATATGGAAAGGGTTACGCAAAAAGCGATCTGACAAAAGAAAAGGCGTGGCAGAACTTATGCGTCATGTCTCGATGAGCTTTACCCGATTGATGCGGTTTCTTTACCAAAAATGAAAATAAATCTGATTTTCAGAAAAAGATAACTACCTGAAATACAATCATGGAAATTTACCCGATTCTCAACAAACCGGGTAAGGGAAAATATGTCTTTATTTTTATCTTTTCAGTAGATGACAAAAATTGAATTTATGCTGTTAAACATCTAATCTTTAGGCGATTAAATTTGTAAAAGTCCTTGAAATTTAGTAATTTAAAGGAAAAGTTAGACCTCTTTTTCACATGAAAACTACTAATTCCAAGGACTCGGTCAAAGTTAACCAAATCCTCCCGATTATGCAAGACCATTTTGGACAAAACATGAATCTTGCACCACGGCTCTTTCATTTAAGATTGCGTTGCATTCTCAAAGATTGTGCTATTTTATAGTGGGAAGATGTCCCGATGGACAGAATTATATTTTTGATTATTAGTGAAATAAGTGTAAGTAAAATTTGGCCAAGTGACAGATTTTTAGTAATTTTATAGGTAAAAATCAGTTAGTTATACTAAAAATGGAGCCGCTTGACCAAAACCGTTCGATTGACGCGCATAAGCTCAATCATACCACAAAAGTACTAAATAAATTTGTTCCAGAGGGCAGTATTCTGGAACGACTTATGAATTTTGCCGCCTCAGTTCCCGATTTTCGCAGATGCGACAAAGGAAACCTCCGACACCGACTCCAGGACATCATCATACTGATGATACTCGGACGGACGTGCGGGCATGTCGGACGTTCCGATATAATGGAATTCGGCAATCACAATCTAAATAAATTCCGTAAAATGGGTATGCTGAAGAATGGGGTACCTTCGGAAGCAACCCTTTGCCGTGTTGAGAACGGCATTGATGATTTAGCCATGGCAGACAGGATGCGGGAGTTTGCCGGGAACTTCCATGAAGAACTGCTTGATGCATGCCGTGACAAGGAGATAATCTGTGTGGACGGCAAGGCGGAGCGTGGCACCGTTCAGGAAAACGGGCGCAATCCGGATATCGTATCCGCTTATTCGTACAACACCGGCATTACAATCGCAACGGAGGCATGCCAGGAAAAGAGCAATGAGATAAAGGCAGTTCCTATACTAATCGACAAAATCGACATATCCGGAAGGATTGTAACCGCCGATGCCATGTCAATGCAAAAGGATATAATCGAAAGAATAAGGACAAAAGGCGGAGATTTTCTGATAGAACTCAAAGCCAATCAACGGTCGCTGCGCTACGGGGTTGAGGACAGCCTCAAGGAACATATCCCTTTGTGTTCATATACTGAAGGTCCTGAGCTTGGCCATGGGAGGATCGAGACAAGAACCTACAACATATATGACGGTCTTGAAATAATTGCCGACAGGGAAAAATGGGGCGGAAACATGACAATCATTGAATACAAGTCGTCCACAATCAAAAAGTCTACAGGAGTGTGTACTTCTGAAAAACGGCTGTATGTAAGCAGCCTGCCTACGGACACGCCCAGACTGGGCGCAATAGTACGTAACCATTGGTCTATAGAAAGCATGCACTGGGGTCTTGATGTAAATCTGATGCAGGACAAGGTGAAGCGCAAGTCGGCAAAAGCCGCTCGCAACCTTGACACAATACAAAGAATGGTCTTCTCCGTATTTTCCATATGGAAAGGATTGCGTAAAAAGCGATCTGACAAGAAAAAAGGCGTGGCAGAGCTTATGCGCCATGTCTCAATGAGCTTTACCCGATTGATGCGGTTTCTTTGTCAAAAATGAAAAAAATATGATTTTCATAAAAAGATAAATGCCTGAAATACAATTACACAAATTTACCCGATTCGTACTGAATCGGGTAAGGGGGCTTTTGTCGTTATTTTGTGCTTAAATGAAAGAGCCGTGAATCTTGCACGAATAAAACTTATGGCGTTGCTGCTCCATGCACTCTGTGTGGTGCAGACTGTCAGCCTCCACAAACTGGCTGATGCGATGCCTACGGCTGTAGACAAGGATTCCAACCTCAGACGGCTCCAAAGATTCTTTGCCAAGTATGTACTTGACCTTGACATCATGGCCCGTATGATTTTCTCGCTGCTTCCTGTCAAGACCGGTCTTGTGCTGAGCATGGACCGGACCAACTGGAAGTTCGGGGAGTTCAATATAAACATCCTTATGTTGGGCATAACCTATAAAGGGATTGCCTTCCCTTTGATATTCAGCCTTCTTCCGAAACGTGGCAACTCCAACTGGGAAGAACGCAAGAAAATTATGGAACGTTTTATCCGTCTTTTCGGAGCAGACTGCATCGACTGCCTTGTGGCAGACCGCGAGTTCATCGGAAAGGAATGGACAGGATGGCTCAACAGCCGTCGCATACGGTATTACATCCGAATACGTCAGAACTTCTGGATTGTCAAGCCTTCCACCGGTGAGAGAATCCGAGCCTGGTGGCTGTTCAATGATTTGAAGGTCGGTCAGGAGAAATTCTTCCATACGCTCTTTCTTCACAAAGGTGAGTATGTCTATCTTGCCGGCAGCCGGATCAAAAACTCCGATGGTGTTCCGGAATTGCAGATTCTCATATGCTTCAATCGGCCCGAGGACGCGGTTTTGACATACAAAAAACGATGGGAGATAGAAACGGCCTTTAGAGCCATGAAATCTTCCGGCTTCAACATCGAGGATACCCATATGCGTGATATGGACCGCATCGCAAGACTTGTCGCGATGGTCTGCATGGCTCTTGTATGGGCGTATCTCGTTGGTGAACATAAAGATATAAATATTAAACCGATAAGGATTCTGAAACATGGAAGAAAGGCAAAGTCGCTTGTCAAATATGGATTGGAAGAGATTTCGACCATACTTATGCGTCCGACTTATACCCCAAAATTCGATGTTTTCAAATTTTTGTCATCTACTTAATTTTATCTTAAATGAAAGAGCCGTGGGGTGAGATGGCAAAAAATGCACTTCCTTCCACAACTGACACTCCAAAACGGAAAAGAAAGCGCATGATGTCGGATGCCGAGGTCATCACGATTCTGATCTGTTTCCACTTCAATTCGTACCGAAACTTCAAGCACTATTATCTGGGATGTGTGCGCATTCACTGGAAGCATCTGTTTCCGCAGACATTCTCCTACAACCGCTTCGTGGAGGTCATGCCCCGATGTTTTGTGGCTATGACCATGTTCCTGCGGCTCGCGTGTTTCGGAGAGTGCACGGGGATAAGTTTTGTGGACAGCACCTGCATTCCGGTCATACACAACAAACGCCGGTTCAGCATGAAGGTATTCAAGGATATTGCTGCCAAAGGGAAGAGTACGATGGGATGGTATGTCGGCTTCAAACTGCATCTGCTATGTAACGAAAAAGGAGAGCTGATCAACTTTGTACTGACACGCGCCAATGTGGACGACCGCAATGAGGCAGTCATCGACACGCTGACTGACAGGGCGTTTGGAAAACTATACGCTGACAAGGGATATATATCGCAGTCTCTTTTCGGGCATCTTTGGGATGACGGCATACATATTGTGACAGGTCTTCGCTCGAACATGAAACAGCGTCTCATGCCGTTCTATGACAGGATGATGCTTCGTAAAAGGAGCATCATCGAATCCATAAACGACATGCTGAAGAATGTGGCGCAGCTCGTCCACTCCCGCCATCGTAGTGTACACAACTTCCTCATGAACCTGCTTGCGGCAATGGGTGCGTATTGTTTCTTCGCCACAAAGCCGGAAGTGAACTTTGACTTTGAGGTACCTGAGTCAAGCGGGCAGCTTGTCCTCTGGGATTAACACCAAACTGTACAAATAAATCAGGCGACCTTGAAAGGCCGCCCAATACTCTATGTCTTTTGCTTGGTTGAAAAACATAAAGTTCTTATCCCGAACTCGCGTATTATAGGAACAAGAGCCGTCGTAACTAAGGATGTTCCTCCTTACTCTATAGTTGGCGGTATACCGGCAAAAGTAATCCGCAAACGGTATAGCCCGGATATTATTGAGCAACTACTGTCGCTTCGGTGGTGGGATTGGACAAAGGATAGAATAAAAAGAAATCTCCCATTCATTATGGCTGGCAATATTGAAAACATGACAGAATAATAAATATTACATATCTGTTTAACTTAATTATTTACTACACGATGAAGACAATTCTAATTGTAGATGCCTCCGAATCAGACCGTCGGCTTATGGCGGGCTTGCTTGTCAAGTCCGGCTATGAGCCGATTGCCGTCGAGAATATGGAGGCAGCAAAGGAAGAGGTGGCGAAACTGCCACCGGGCGCAGTTATCGTTGCGGCGATGAAATTCGTCCGTGGCACAGCACAGGAGTTAATCAACTGGCAGAAGACTGAGGGATACGGATTTCCCGTAGTCGCCATAGTGGACAATCTCAACCCGTTGGATATTGCCGATGTGATGAAAGACGGCGGTGCCGTCAACATCATCCAGCGTCCGGCAATGGACAAGCAGCTTGTCGAAACAGTGGGCAGGTATGCAAGACCGGGCAGAACAATGCTGTTGCTTCCTGACGAGCTTATACCACGCCAAAGCGAGGCATTTGCCGTGATTGAACGGGCAATAAGAAATATTGCCGCAACGGATGTCAATGCCGTCATTTTCGGCGAATGCGGCTCTGGAAAAGAGCAGATCGCAAAAGAGATTTACAGGCTCAGTTCACGGTCACAAAAGCCATGTACCGTCATAGAAGCCGGCGGCGCGGCACTTGTGGGCAACCATGACCCTGCAAATCTGCGCAGCGAAGTGCTTAACCGTATGGAAGGATACTTTAAGAAGGCTGACGGCGGTACGATCATAATCAAGAACGTGCAGTTGCTGACCTTCGAGAAACAATCGGTGCTTCTGCACATACTTGAAAACGAGCATCCGAATGTGAGGGTTATATGCACCGCAGACCCCGAACTGCGCCGAATGGTGTCTGAAAAGACATTCCGCCCCAATCTGTTCTACATTCTACGCCCGGTTGACATCACAGTGCCGCCATTACGGGAGGTGACCGAAGACATCGTGCCGTTGTCAGACTATTTCCTGACACGTTTTGCCCATCGCAGAGAACAGCACAAGAAAAAGCTCGATGCCTCGGCAGTCAAAGCGTTGAAGCTGCACCCGTGGCTCGGCAATGTAAGGGAACTTAAAGATACCGTCCTCTATGCCGCCTTCCATTCAAAAACCGATGTAATATCGGCAGCCGACCTCAATTTCAGCCAGTCGGAGCCTGATGCCGATGACAGCCTTACTCTGCGCAAGCCGCAAAAAGACAAGGAAAAAATCATTGAGGCGTACCGTCGCAGTGGTTCTTGGACAGGAGCGGCAAAGCTGTTGGGAATCTCGGAACGCGCTCTGATAGAACAGCGTAAAAAACACTGTATCGGCCACGGCTCTTTCATTTAAGCACAAAATAACGACAAAAGCCCCCTTACCCGATTCAGTACGAATCGGGTAAATTTGTGTAATTGTATTTCAGGCATTTATCTTTTTATGAAAATCATATTTTTTTCATTTTTGACAAAGAAACCGCATCAATCGGGTAAAGCTCATTGAGACATGGCGCATAAGCTCTGCCACGCCTTTTTTCTTGTCAGATCGCTTTTTACGCAATCCTTTCCATATGGAAAATACGGAGAAGACCATTCTTTGTATTGTGTCAAGGTTGCGAGCGGCTTTTGCCGACTTGCGCTTCACCTTGTCCTGCATCAGATTTACATCAAGGCCCCAGTGCATGCTTTCTATAGACCAATGGTTACGTACTATTGCGCCCAGTCTGGGCGTGTCCGTAGGCAGGCTGCTTACATACAGCCGTTTTTCAGAAGTACACACTCCTGTAGACTTTTTGATTGTGGACGACTTGTATTCAATGATTGTCATGTTTCCGCCCCATTTTTCCCTGTCGGCAATTATTTCAAGACCGTCATATATGTTGTAGGTTCTTGTCTCGATCCTCCCATGGCCAAGCTCAGGACCTTCAGTATATGAACACAAAGGGATATGTTCCTTGAGGCTGTCCTCAACCCCGTAGCGCAGCGACCGTTGATTGGCTTTGAGTTCTATCAGAAAATCTCCGCCTTTTGTCCTTATTCTTTCGATTATATCCTTTTGCATTGACATGGCATCGGCGGTTACAATCCTTCCGGATATGTCGATTTTGTCGATTAGTATAGGAACTGCCTTTATCTCATTGCTCTTTTCCTGGCATGCCTCCGTTGCGATTGTAATGCCGGTGTTGTACGAATAAGCGGATACGATATCCGGATTGCGCCCGTTTTCCTGAACGGTGCCACGCTCCGCCTTGCCGTCCACACAGATTATCTCCTTGTCACGGCATGCATCAAGCAGTTCTTCATGGAAGTTCCCGGCAAACTCCCGCATCCTGTCTGCCATGGCTAAATCATCAATGCCGTTCTCAACACGGCAAAGGGTTGCTTCCGAAGGTACCCCATTCTTCAGCATACCCATTTTACGGAATTTATTTAGATTGTGATTGCCGAATTCCATTATATCGGAACGTCCGACATGCCCGCACGTCCGTCCGAGTATCATCAGTATGATGATGTCCTGGAGTCGGTGTCGGAGGTTTCCTTTGTCGCATCTGCGAAAATCGGGAACTGAGGCGGCAAAATTCATAAGTCGTTCCAGAATACTGCCCTCTGGAACAAATTTATTTAGTACTTTTGTGGTATGATTGAGCTTATGCGCGTCAATCGAACGGTTTTGGTCAAGCGGCTCCATTTTTAGTATAACTAACTGATTTTTACCTATAAAATTACTAAAAATCTGTCACTTGGCCAAATTTTACTTACACTTATTTCACTAATAATCAAAAATATAATTCTGTCCATCGGGACATCTTCCCACTATAAAATAGCACAATCTTTGAGAATGCAACGCAATCTTAAATGAAAGAGCCGTGTGTATCGGCAAGAAGGGCGAGCCGGAGGTTTGACAGTTCGTAAAAAATCACTAACTTTGCAGTGTTAAAATAGCAAAGACTGCGGTTGTAGAGTCAATCGCATCAAATTTATAGGATAACATAACTTCCGCATAAGTTCTATTGAGAATCTGCAAAATTCATTAATGACGAGCTTGGCGTGATGCTTATGCTATGCTTACTGCATAGCGTATAGTATTCAAGCTATCGTCATAGGTATTGCAGAACCTTCAATAGTTAGCGTAGATATTATACGCTATTTTTTTGCCTTAATCTAATCTGCCATTTATTCATTTTAAGGATATATTTCACGCTTAATCTTCAGGTTTATTTACTATCCGGCGTGAAAGCAAAAATTTAACTATTGTAAATTTCAAGCAATTAAGAGGCTGCTATTTAGTGTGTTGTTGATTTTAACACGCCTCCGATCACCTCAATTTTCAACCATTCGGTTATAATTTCAACCGAGGGCTATTCCTCGCAAACTAAACCCAAAACAACCGAATGGAAACAAAAAATCCACCCAATGCCACCGACTTCGTAAAGAAGTCTTCCACGAAAAAGAAAAAACGTTCATTCAAGCGTAAGTTCGACGGAAAGCGGAGAATATCGACTGGTTTGTCGCTTGCCTCATGTTCTTATTTTTGAGCGTTGCACTCAGAGAGATGTTCAGCACCACAGACGCGGAATGACATTATGGGCAACGGGACATCCACCGAAGCGGATTTCAAGACCGCTGTGATTGCAGGCATGGCTCTCGCCGGCATCAGAACTCACAATGACGACATTCGCGTACCTCCCGAATTATTTTACCACGGTAAGCGTATAATATCCCTTGATGATGTGGCCTTTGGGTTGCACATCTCCAAAAAGACAATGCGCAAATACCGTGACGAGGGAAAAATTGAGATCTACGAAAGTCTGACCTGCGGGGCGGCATTCGTGACACAGGAAGCCTTCAATAATTTCATAGACAGCCACTTCATCAGCTCCCGGCATCCGGACTATCCCAAGATGAAGAAAAAACATAACAACACCGGTGGAAACACCGATAAATAATCACCGCTAAATCTTTAATTCACTCATGGAAGAAAATCCAAAGGAAGAAGTGCTGATTGCACGCGACAATGAAACCGGGCAGGTAGGCGCGGTCGTCGGTCAGAACCCCGACGGCACCCCAAAAATGGCCGATGTAAAATCGACCCCGTTAAGCGAACTCATCAAGTTCACCAAAGGGCAGAACCCCATCGAGGCATTCATCGCCAACTTCATGCGTCAGGCTAAGAATCCGACCACCTTCGGCATATTCAAGATGTCGGCCACCGACTACGAGGCTCTGGGGCAGCCTATGGCGAAAATGCTCAACGACCCCGAAACCAACAGGGAGATGCTTGACAAGTACCGCGTCAAGATGAAGACTCCCGCCGCAAAAATCAAACCGGTTGACCCCGACAAGGTGAACTGGGCGGAGATAGAAAAACAATGGGGTGTCAGCCGGGAGGATCTTGAAAAGTCCGGCGCGCTCCAACAGATGGTTTACCATCACAAGTCGCCGGAACTCCATAAAGTCAACGCCCCCGACGGAAGCGGCGAAAAGCTGGACGCACGCCTGTCATTCCGTACCAATCCCGACGGCACATATTCGCTCACGCCACATTTCGTCAGGAAGGAACCGTTGCTTGACCAGCCATTCCGGGGCTACACATTCACCGCTGAGGACAAGGTGGAGTTATCCAACACGGGCAATCTCGGCAAAGCAGTTGACCTCAAAGACCCCGCAACGGGAGAGGTGCATAAATGCCTCGTGAGCATAGACCGCCTCACAAACGAGATCGAGAGCATCCCTGTCGATAAAATCTTTATCAAACAGAAGGTTGCCAATATAAATCTGACGATGCAGCAGATAGGCATACTCAAAAACGGCGGTCTTATCAAGGAACAGCACGTCGAACTCCCCAACGGACAGAAATTCACCGCCGACCTGCAATACAACGCCTCCAAGCGTGACATCGCCTTTGTCAACTCGGCTCAGTACCGTCAGCAGAACGAGCAGGAGGCACAGCAGGCACAACAGAGCCGGCAACAGGGCGAGCAACAATCCGGGCAAAGCCTCAAAGACAACTGGCACGACGCCAACGGCAACCCCAAGCGTCTGACACAGTGGTACCATATCCCGCTTGACGAGCAGAAACAGGCTGACTACCTCGCCGGGAAACAGGTACTCGTCGGTGAGGGCAAGGACAGGAGTGGCAACGACTGTACCATATACCTGCAATATGATCCCAAAGAGCGCAAGCCTCAGACCACCCGCGTATATCCCGACCGCGACAAGGTGGTGGGCATCGCCGAGGAAAGCAAAACCCAGATGGCGGTCAACAACGACGGCAAGACCAACGAGGCGACCAAGAACGTGAATGAACCGCTCCAGCGCGGACAGACAGAGCCGAAGGACGAGGCGCAGCAGAAAAAGCAGCACCAGCCCAAGCCCAAGACTCCAAAGCCGTAGCCGCCTCACCACTTTATCCGTTATCCACAGTCAAAACAACTGCGATTCGCTGACACGTCTGCCGGAACATATATCCGACCACTGAATCCATAAATCCACTGCGACAAATATCCCGCCTCCGGCAACCTGTCAATATCCTGACAAGTATCTTCACGACATGGGGAGGTGCGCGCGGCCTCCCCGTGTTTCCAAAACATTCACCAACTAAACCCACAAAAATTATGACACAACTGATTGTATGCGAAAAATACCGCATAGCCATAGCCATCGCCAAAGCGTTGAAGGCGACACTTAACCCGGCATACGGGGTATATACCAACGGCGACATCACCGTCGCCTACGTTCACCGAGGCTTCATCAGACCTGTCGGTCTTGACAAGGCTGCTAACGGCTGTATGCCATTCGTGCCGGAGAAATTCAAGATCGCCGTCACCGACAAGAAACGTGACCGCGTTCTCAAACCGCTGTTCCGCAATGCGAAAGAGGTTGTCTTCGCCTCAGACGAGGGAGCTGACGCACAGGCGCGTTTCTTCAACATCTGCCGTCACTTCCGTGTCGGGCATCCGACGAGCCGAATGTGGCTTCCACGCCTTACCCGTGCATCTATCAGGCGTTCATTCTCCAAGCGAGAAAAGGGCCGTCACCTGCACAATCTCGCCCAGTCGGGTCTTGTGGCAGGCGCGATGGACATGATGTTTGAATATAATTTCGCCGGAGTTCTCAAACACTGGTATTACGAAGGCGGGCCGCTGACACGCAAGGAGGTCGTAGCCATGCAGTATCTCGGTGACATGGATGAACAGGCGGCACAATATGACGCCCAGCCGAAGGCGTACAGAATCTTCCTCGATTACGGAGGGCTGCACCTCATTTCTGATCAGTCTTGGCAGAGCGAGAGGGTCTGCGCCGCAATCGTTGACACTATCCCTGTCGGCGAACCCGTCAAGGCGCGGATGACCGTCACGGAGGAAGATGCACCGGTAGTCAGACTCCACACGATGCTCACTCTCCAGATGGACGCATTCGACAATTTCGGCTTTATGCCGTCGCTCACCGTCAGGACAGCGGAGAAGCTCTACGAGCAGGGCTTTATCTCATCGCCATACGTCACCGCACCGGATGCAGACAACGGAATAACCGTGTTGCGCCGACTGTCCAAACGCGCCACAAAGACCGAGCGCAGCCTGTACAGACTTATTGCAGGACGCATGGACGCGGCAGCAATGACACCGGATAAAAAGCAGTATGCCACTGTGACGGCTGAAATCGCCGGACTGACATTCACCTGCCGATGGGAGGTGAGAAAGCCGAAGCCCGAATACCCCGGCACATCGGAACAGACAATCACCATAATCGAAAAGATGATGGCTCCGGTCAAAGAGGTATCGCCCATTTCATACGGCTTTGTTCCGACACTTGCCAACCTCACCGGATATGCGACGCTGACCGCAGACACTACGCACCCTGATATGCCTTACTGCCACACCGTACACGAATACGGCACGGCACTCGAAGGTCTTGTGCGCAAGGGCTTCATCACGATAAATGACGGCACTATTGCCTGCACGCCCGAAGGCGACCGTCTGCTGCTTGACCTCGCGCCCTACAATCTTGCCCACAGCATACTGGTGGGGCAATACGGTGCTGACGAGATACCCTACGGAACAATAACAGGCAGAAAAGCCGTCAAGGGATTCGGCGAGTGGATCTCCGATACCGTCACCGACATTCTGCGCTACACGCCCAAAAAAGAATGATCGCCACGACAGCGATAATTTATATCGTGATTGAAAAATAGCCGCTCGACCATAGCGCATAATCCGATAAAAATCGCTAACTTCGCCACTGAATCGCAGTCATAATTTATTTTGATTGTGGATTTAGTGGTGAGAAGGCGGGAGGGATACCCGCCTTCTTTTTTTTCAAACACATATCCCGTCCACCACTTAATCCACCAATAATTTATGCCAGAGTTTGTTCAAATCGAAAAATCCGAACTTGAAGAAATATTCAGCCGAATGTCATATTTGAAGAAAGTATTTATCACTTTCTTCGAGCGCGTAAGAAACAAAGAGCCAGATGATTGGCTTACGTTGCAGGAACTCTGTGAGTTTCTCCACATCTCCGAGTCCAAAGCACGCTCGCTCAAAAAGAGCGGACGTATAGGGTTCATCAAGAGCGGGAAAGGATCTATGTTCCTCGCCGGAGATGCTTTCGGATTACTTGAACGGGTAGAGGCTGTACCGAGAAATGGGAACGATATATACCCATGACAGTAATGAAATAGGGAATTTCCATGCCGACAGTCTTACAGTGCTTGAAATCGTTGAGAGATTGAACACTGAAATACATCCGTCGTTCTTGGGCAAAAAGTTTTATACCGATGCCCAGCTCTCGGAAAAACTCAACATTTCAAGACGCACATTGCAGGAATACCGTGATAACAGGCAGATTGCCTATTACCGGCTTGACGGCAAGATACTCTATGCAGATGATGATGTGGAGGAGTTTTTGAAATCCACATACCGCCCCAAATACTGAAACCGAAAATGCGGCCACCGGGTAATACCGATGACCGCATTTATTTCATTCAGTGACAGTCGAATTTATACCACCTGCACATTGTTGAATTTGCTGCGCATGGTTGCCATACCATCATACACAGCTTGATCCTGCATCTTGGCGTAAATTTGCGTTGTCTTTATATCACTGTGTCCGAGCATCTTGGATATTACCTCGATGGACACGTTGTTGCAGAGCGACATAGAGGCGAATGTATGGCGCGCCACATGGGTTGTCAGATGCTTTTTGATTTTCGCCAAATCTGCAATCTCTTTCAGATAGGCGTTCATCTTCTGGTTTGTAATCACCGGCATGACTACTCCCGTAGCCTTAACAACAGGATGATCCGAATACTTTTTGATGAGCTGGCGGGGTATGTCAAGCATCGGGATTATACACATCTCTCCAGTCTTGGCACGAGCCTTGCGTATCCAAGTATTGCCTTTGTCATCGTCTTGTATGTCGTCAATGGTGAGTGATTTCATGTCGCAGAAGGCAAGTCCTGAGAAGCAGCAGAACACGAAGGTGTCACGCACTACTTCCAATCGTGGCAACTCCTTCAGGTCAAGATCCATTATGGTCTTTATTTCAGCCTCGGTCAAGAACTGACGCTCACTGTATGTACGCTGGTATTTCTTGCCGATAAACGGGTCGTGGTCTATCCACTTGTGGGCGAGAGCGTACTGCAACACGTTTTTGACGCAGCGGAGATAGCGCACGGCAGCGTTGTTGGCGCAGGATTTCTTCATGCGAAGGAAATGCTCGAAGTCGTCAAGCATCCCCGATGTAACCTCCTTTATCGGAATGTCGTCGGTCTTGTAGTGAAGTTTGAAGAAGTCTTCCAGATAGTCAACGCAACGAGTCCAGCGCTGATAGGTGGGCTTCACGATGTCACCACGGTCAAGTTCCTCCTTGCGTTTCTCGTTTGCCTCGCGGAACACCTCGCACATCATCTTGGGCTTCTCCATAGTTCCCATGTAATGCGCTTTAAGGACAGCCGGATTTACCAGCTTGTTCTCACGGATGAGCATGTTGTGAATTTCGCAGAAACGGGCGCGCACCATCTCAAGAAATTTGTTCAGCTCCTTGTCGCGGCGCGATGTGCCATCGCTCTGGTTGCGTTTCTGGTTCCAGTGTTTAGGGTTCACTGAACGACCGATTGTAAACTCCGTCATCTGGCCTCCGACCGAGATACGGGCGTAGAGCGGATATTCGCTCTTTTCTGTCTTTGGCTTCCTTGCGTAGAAAGTCAGAGTAAAATAAGAATCTGGTGTCATTTCTCTGTGGGTTTAATGGTTATATAAATATAATCATTTTCGCCGACATCACCAAACGAGAAAGAACATCAAATATCACGGATATGACTGATTGGACGGCTCACGCCTGTATTCCATCAAAACCGTGAGTCCGGCTCACGGTGCAAAATGGTGCAAATCGCAGAAATCGGTTTCAAACAGCGTTTTGAGCGGGGAATTATGGTTAAAGAATATTTCAAGAGTTAAATAGTGTTTAGAAGCTCTGAAAATTGCGACCCCAACCGGGTCAAAGGTTCGTTCCCATACTCAAAACCCCACTTTGTGAGGCGTGATAACAGCTTAACTTTCGGTGTTTCAGCCGACTCACTGATGATTTCTGCCAACCGTGAGTCGAATTACTCACAAACGTGAGTACTCACTAATGACTCACTCACCACCTCTGTATTCTGCGCCATTCTGAAATTTTGGCAAAAATAAAAAGCACTGAAAATCAAGCGATTTCAGTGCTTTGCGGCGTTTTGCCATTTTTGATTGTGACCCCGGAGAGATTTATCTGAAACGGGGTTAAGTATCTTGTCTATCAAGACTTTAGAATTTCCGAAAATCACGGATGTTCCCTTTTTGCACACCCGGACATTTCAATGTTCTTCGTATATCTACAACGCTAAGTTAGCAATAATAGTCTGATTTACGGCATTTCCCGATGTTAAAAATTATCAATCATCAGGTAGTGGAGAGCAAGCTGAAATATCCACCTGTCTTATTTGAACCACGATACTCCACAAAGCCCATTCCGACCAATGCTCTCAAAGCTCTTTTAACGGTAGCCTCACTTTTGTCAATTATCGGAGCTATGTTTACCCTACTTATTCCGGGGTGCTCTTTGACAATGTGGAGCACAAGCTTTTCAACCTCAGATAATATTTTTATCGGGTCATTTATCGGGTCATTTATCGGGTCATTTATCGGGTCATGCTTGTGACCCGATAAATTCGGACGCATGAATGTAACTCTTACAACACCCATTTCATCTGTGACTGTCGGTTGAGGAAGACCTGCACGATTGCATTCCTCAAATATCATCGCCAGTCCTCGTCCCCAATGTTCGATTACGCCACTGTAATACATGCCACGAGCAATGATTTCATTTGGAGGATCTGATGTATGGGAGGCGAGAATATGTGAGCCGTATGTAAGTTTTTCAGCCGGTATTTCCTCTGGAAGCATTCCCGGATTTTCAATCTCGATACGGTCATCGTATATGGCCACACCGACCGATGCGGTACGCCTCCAGTCCATGTGTGCCAGAGCATTGGCGCAGCACTCTCGCAAGGCATTTATCGGCACTTCCAACTCATCTTTGCGATACATACCCTCGAACCGGCTTGTAACTGAAAGATGTTTCAGAAAGAATGGAGTAACTTCATTGAGCAAATCAAAGATGTTACCCTCTATCTGCTGATTGTCGATAAATTCACGTTTGTCTTTGCCACGGAAACGGGCAAGACGTATGATGCAGTTGTGATAGTAAAAGAAATCCTTGCCGAAAAGCACAGCGGCGGCATTGGTATAGACACCATTCTTCAGCACCTTGAATTTTTCAAGAATGGCAATCGGATCACGAGTATATGCACCATCCTTCAAGCGGCCTAATTCCAACGCCTGACGTATTGCCCAATGTATGCGGCTCTCGTCAAGGTCTTCAAACTTCAAATTTTCGTTGGGCAAGGTATCCCATTTGTATCTGAGTCCACCACGGTGCATAATCATACGCGAATGTCTGTCGTGCGGCATAACTGATGTGACACTATCATGTCGTTGATAAGGTCTGCCGTCGTATGAATAGGGTCTGTCAGGATTATTGCCCTCCGCCTCAAACACAATCAGCTTCTTGTCAGAATCAGTAATTTTGACGTATTTAGGCTGAATTTCCACCGCTGGCTCGAAACGGCGCAGAGCCTCGCCAATCGTGCGTGTTGTTTTGTCGCCAATTTCCTGCCCGACAATCTTGCCGGAATTTTTGATACCGAAGACCACAATACCTCCGTCACCGTTGAGCATACCGCACAATGTCTCCATCCCCCGGTCAAGTTGCCCGGTGGTTTCCTTAAATTCAATGTCAACGCCCTCGTGATTTTGGGCGAGTTGCAGTATGTAGTCTAAATCAAAGTTCATAAAATCGGTGCATTACGATATGCAAAGTTAATCATTTTATTGGAATAGTACTGCTATGGCACAAGTCGTCCATTTCTCAATTCTGACAACAATAAGTCATAGACATATGCCGGACTTTCGATATACAATCCTGTGGAAAAGTCCTCCAATTTGGAAAATGTTTCTGAATTGTGGAAAGTGGAGATTGCTTCCGTCAATTCCATTCCTTCCCGTTCCACAAGATAGCGGACAACATCGGCTGATATGCCCTCAAATAAATAACTCGCGTTCCTGTCTTTCATAATTTCTTCAGCATATTGATCGCTGCCTCCAGAGGAATGAGGATAACATATGATTGCCCCTCCATTTTTTTGGCAAACCACGGTTAAGCCTTCTTCGCAATCATTAAACGACAGCGTATGTTCCACATCATAAAATTCGGTCAGGAAAGCAATACCCTTAAAGCGATTTAGATAATTACTGGCCTCACGGATCGTCAGGCGGTGTCTTTTTGAAAACTCGATGATGGCTGTCATTATATAATCTATGACATTCTTATCGGCTTTTTTCATTGGTTTCAGTTCAACGACAGGCTCAACCTCCAGAGCATCTGCAATCCGGCTGATTGTGTTGAAGTTCACACATGATCCGTTTTCAACCTTCGACACCATCGCTTTCTGCACACCAATCATGGCTCCTACCTCATCTTGGGTAAGTCCCTTGCTTTTACGCCGCAGATAAAGCAACTCTCCTATTTTTTTGAAATTTGTATTCATGGTGCAAATATAATAAAAAGTTTCTTATTTGAGAAACATTTAGATAAACTAAGTGTTCGATGGCTCTATATTTTTCTCTCTGCGAAACGAGGCGGAGATGCAACGCTTGGCTGCGCTGGGTTGAGTGCCGTCAAAAGGTGACGGGCTGCGCCTGACACCCATTGACCGCACTCTGCATAGAGAAAGCGGGCTAAACACCGGTAGCCTCAACGCCGCGTGAGGATGCGCCGGGGACGTCGCTGTACCTCGCGCGACTCTGATCGGCAACCCGTGTTCTTCACGCCCGCTTCATAGTTCTTTTCATAGGTCGTTGCATCTCCACATCGTTGTCAGGGATAGCATTTTCGTATGTCTGTCATTCAGTGTCACCCTGCGGGGCTGCGCTGGCTCAACTTTCATGCTGATTATAAGCGGAGTTCAAAGTGTGTTCGCTCGTGGCGATGAACGTGCCGGAACGGGGTATTCTTTGCCTTTCGGCTGAAAAAATCTCCAGACTTCCCGTTGGTCAGCTCGTATTTTTTAAGCCGAGAGGCGAACACCCCTTGCTTTCCGTCACGCGGGGAGTTCATCGAGCGAACAAACTTCAAACTGCGATTATACGCATTAAAAAAATATCGCCTTATGACACTGAATGACAGACATATTAAAAATTCGAGCTTCACTCCTTCACCAGCTCAAACCGCATTAAAAAAGGTTGCAAAGGTGGTTGTGGTTATCCTCGGTGCTATTGTCGGTCTGATGATATGGGCGGTTGTAAAGCCGATATTCCGAGGTGTGGGGTGGCTAATCTCCATACTGACGATGATAGCGATAATCTACTGGTTAATAACTTTCTAAAATATTACGACTATGGCAAAGACAATGAAATCAAACAACTCTGCAATCGCAGTAATGCAGCAGATGTTACAGGAGCGTTGCATCGCTGAACCGATGTTCGCAATCAAAATGGCTAATCCATCAAAGTCTATGGAAGGGGCAATCAACTACCTATGCTCCCAAATCCAAAAGAGCGGATTATGCGTGGTTGACAACGATACCGTGATGAACCTTCTGGTACATTATTATCCAAAGTTTAAGTAGATGACAAAAATTTGAAAACATCGAATTTTGGGGTATAAGTCGGACGCATAAGTATGGTCGAAATCTCTTCCAATCCATATTTGACAAGCGACTTTGCCTTTCTTCCATGTTTCAGAATCCTTATCGGTTTAATATTTATATCTTTATGTTCACCAACGAGATACGCCCATACAAGAGCCATGCAGACCATCGCGACAAGTCTTGCGATGCGGTCCATATCACGCATATGGGTATCCTCGATGTTGAAGCCGGAAGATTTCATGGCTCTAAAGGCCGTTTCTATCTCCCATCGTTTTTTGTATGTCAAAACCGCGTCCTCGGGCCGATTGAAGCATATGAGAATCTGCAATTCCGGAACACCATCGGAGTTTTTGATCCGGCTGCCGGCAAGATAGACATACTCACCTTTGTGAAGAAAGAGCGTATGGAAGAATTTCTCCTGACCGACCTTCAAATCATTGAACAGCCACCAGGCTCGGATTCTCTCACCGGTGGAAGGCTTGACAATCCAGAAGTTCTGACGTATTCGGATGTAATACCGTATGCGACGGCTGTTGAGCCATCCTGTCCATTCCTTTCCGATGAACTCGCGGTCTGCCACAAGGCAGTCGATGCAGTCTGCTCCGAAAAGACGGATAAAACGTTCCATAATTTTCTTGCGTTCTTCCCAGTTGGAGTTGCCACGTTTCGGAAGAAGGCTGAATATCAAAGGGAAGGCAATCCCTTTATAGGTTATGCCCAACATAAGGATGTTTATATTGAACTCCCCGAACTTCCAGTTGGTCCGGTCCATGCTCAGCACAAGACCGGTCTTGACAGGAAGCAGCGAGAAAATCATACGGGCCATGATGTCAAGGTCAAGTACATACTTGGCAAAGAATCTTTGGAGCCGTCTGAGGTTGGAATCCTTGTCTACAGCCGTAGGCATCGCATCAGCCAGTTTGTGGAGGCTGACAGTCTGCACCACACAGAGTGCATGGAGCAGCAACGCCATAAGTTTTATTCGTGCAAGATTCATGTTTTGTCCAAAATGGTCTTGCATAATCGGGAGGATTTGGTTAACTTTGACCGAGTCCTTGGAATTAGTAGTTTTCATGTGAAAAAGAGGTCTAACTTTTCCTTTAAATTACTAAATTTCAAGGACTTTTACAAATTTAATCGCCTAAAGATTAGATGTTTAACAGCATAAATTCAATTTTTGTCATCTACTGAAATCCAAAGTATAATATTATCCCAAGTTGGAAGATATAACATAATCTAATGTGTTGAATTTTAGGATTACTTGTGATAATATTTTGAGGATAAAAATCTTATTGCCATATTAGTTGAATACCATTTACAATAACATATATGGCAAAATCACAACAAATCACAAAACTACTCAAGCTATGTGAGGAAAAATGGGTTGAAGCCGGCTACTTTCCTTCTACGGTAGCCGAGTTCAAGTCCATTGTAAAATCAGACATTTCTTCATACATGAAGGAAATGGGGCTTGAAAAATTCGATTCCGATGTCGGAATACGTTATCTTGAAAGCCGTAAAGGCTTGAAACGATGGCAGAGACTCTGCCATTGCGTTGACTTTCTTAACGCAGCATTGGAAAATCCGGATGTACCTTTTGTGAAAAGGAATATCCAGCTTCGCACTTACGACTTATACGGGGAAATTGGTGAAATCGCACAGAAACTTGTAGAACTAAAGAGGAAAGAGCGTGTCACTCCTGTAACATTGACCGTATATCGACGGGTGCTGTCAGAGTTTAATCTTTCCTTACATCTGAAGGTAATAGATAAAATCTCAGAATTAACCGAGTTACATGTGATGGAGTTCTTATCATCATTAAAGAACAATCAATCGCAGCGTTTATTCGTGATACGCGCTTTCTGCAAATACCTTTACCATGAAGGGTATGTAAAATTCGAACTCGGTACATTTCTTGAAGGAGTTCGTTCACCCCAAAGAGAGAAGATACCATCTGTTTATACCGCACAAGAAATTGAACAGATTGGTAATGCAATAAATCGCAGCAGTTATAACGGAAGACGAAATTATGCCATATTCCTCCTTGCTTCAAGGCTCGGACTAAGGGTGTCAGACATCATCCGATTGAGATTTAGTGATGTGGATTGGGACAAAAACATCATCCGTATCGTACAGTGGAAAACCAAGCGAGAGAATATTCTCCCGCTGCTCAGTGATATAGGCAACGCCATTATCGACTATCTACAGGCAGAACGACCGACTACAGGCGATGACCATATTTTTGTATCGTCAAGACCTCCATATACAAGGATATGCCGAGATACAGTATGGAGCGCCATGCAGGAAGCCATAAGGGCATCAGGGGTCAATGTAAGAAGACGACACCATGGAATACATGCAATGCGACATTCACTTGCCACCGAGCTTTTGGAAAACGGAACTCCGCTCCCCATTATATCAAGCGCCCTCGGCCATGCAAGCACAGCAAGCACAAGCAACTACCTGAAGGTAGATATGAACAGGTTACGCTCAATCCTGCTTCAGCCACCGCCAGTTCCCAATGATTTCTATTTGCAGAAAGGAGGGATATTTTATGAGTAATAAACATGAATACAGAAGCGTTTTCGCTCCATATATCAGTGCTTTCATGAAAATAAAGAGTGCAGTTGTATCCAAAACAGCAGACTATGGACACACGCTCAAACAATGGGATGACGCGATGATACTGAACAAACGTTCTGAACTTTACGTGACAAAAGAAATGGTGTGTGAGTGGGAGAAAAGCCTTTATCCTACATCTGACGTAACATCATATCACAAGCATTCGCAGTTGATTCAGTTTCTGAAGTATCTGTGCCGTCTGGGTATTGAATGTTATGTCCCCCGCCTACCCAAGAGACCGTCAAGCACATATACTCCATATGTGTACACACATGATGAAATAATCCGGATATTCGCGGCAATCGATGAAGCCGAGCTTTCAAGACCTACACCAAAATCATGTCTGATGTGCATGCCGTGCCTTTTCAGGCTTTTGTATGCTACCGGAATGAGGATATCCGAGGCGTTGAGCATCAGGAATGAGGATGTGGATTTCTCCAACAACTTCATAATTCTGAGAAAGACAAAAAACAATAAGGAGCGAATCATTCCGATGAACGAAAGACTGAAAGAGGTTTTGATGCAATACATAAAGTACCGCGACCTTGTGCCAGTTGAAGGCATTTCCAATCCTGACAGGTATCTATTTGTATCAGGACTCGGAAAGCCTTTTTCTACAAATACTCCTTACACGTTCTTTAAAAGAATATTGGAAAAATGTGGAATCCATCATCGTGGTAAAAACGAAGGTCCACGAGTCCATGACCTACGTCATACTTTTGCCGTCCATACCCTTCACAGAATGTCATCAGAAGATGTAGATCTTTACGCAGGACTGCCAATACTGTCAGTAATGCTCGGACATGCCAGTGTAAAAGAAACCGAATGGTACCTAAGGCTTACAAGGGAATTCTATCCCGAAATAATTGAGAAGATGTCGGCCACGACAGGTGGAGTCTTCCCGGAACTCGACAAAAACAATATGTACCATGGAAAAGGAAACTGATTTTGCGAGGCATCTCTCATCCTTCTTCAACTCATACCTGCCAATGGAGCGAGGCGTGAGCCGTCATACCTTAAGGAGTTATGCCCACACATTCACTTTGTTCATAGACTTTATGAAAGAGGTGAAAAACATAAGAGCAGAGAAACTTGAACTTAAGTCCATCGATCGCAATGTGGTTGTCGACTTCCTCGACTGGCTTCAGACAAAACGTCAGTGCTCTGATAATACACGGAATCTGCGTCTTGCCGCACTGCGCTCGTTCTTCAGATATCTTCAATATGAGGATGTCAGAAATATAGGCAAATGGCAGCAGATCATGAATGTAAAGGCCAAGAGAAAAGAATCTGTCACATTCACCTCTCTGAGTATAGAAGGCATGAAGACTCTTCTGGCACAGATTCCATCAGAGACTCGGGAAGGGCTCAGGCATCTTGCAATGCTCGCTTTGCTATATGACAGCGGCGCAAGGGTGCAGGAACTTATAGACCTTACGCCGGCAGACCTGAATCTTGACACTCCGGCACAGGTAAAACTGTTCGGCAAAGGAAGGAAAGCCAGAATAGTCCCAATACAAGACAATCAGGTAAGAATACTGAGGAAATATATTGCCGAATATCGGCTTGACTTGCCGGGACGAGAAAAACACCCGCTGTTTACAAATAACAGAGGTGGCAAACTCTCCAACTCCGGTATCGCACACATAATATCCATGTATGCGGCCGATGTGAGGGCAAAACATCCCGGTTTAATCCCGGACCATATATCGCCTCACTCGTTCCGACACTCAAAGGCAATGCATTTGCTTTATGCGGGACTCAAGCTGGTGTATATACGTGACATTCTCGGACATGTGTCAATCAAGACAACCGAATTATATGCCCGTGTTGACTCTCAACAAAAAAGAGAAGCTCTTGAAAAAGCATATCAGGATATAACTCCCGATAGACCTGATAAAGGAGAATGGGAACGCAACTCCGAACTGAAAGAATGGCTAAAAACCTTCTCAAAGAAGCACTGACAAAAATATATTATCCCAAGCTGTTTTGGCAAGTATGAAGGCTAATGCCTTGAACTACAACCATGCCGTTAAATAGCTTGGGATAATATTATACTTTGGATAATAGTGTTTATCACGAGTCGTGATAAGCACTACTTTGACGAGAACGAGATTGAGGAAGGCGCAAAGGTAAACTGCAATATAGTTGTCAGCAAGCCGGAACTCTCCGAGGAAGATAAAGCCAACCTCAAAGAGAAGGCTATGGAGCAGTACAAGGAAGAACAACTCCGAGAACTCCGCAAGCAGAGCCAACCGAAGGCTGCCGCACCCAAGCACACCGCCACCGCACCGAAAGCAGGAGCGGAAATCAATGTTCAACCAAGTCTTTTTGACCTCTAAAACTTACGGATATGTTAGCAAGAACTAAAAATCAGAAGAGTATAATGTCAGCGGGAGGGTATCTTCGCCCTCTCAATGCCAAGCAGAAAGAATGGGCTTTCCGCAACAGCGTTGAACATTTCGCCTACCGCCACCCAAAATCCCACAAATGCACCTGTATGGACTGCGGTCATCAGTGGAAATCAGACGACACCGCCGAGCGTTGCATCTGCCCGAACTGCAAAGCAGACCTCAAAATAGTTGATACCTTTGACCGCACCAACAAGCAGAAATCGTGCTTCAACGTGCTGACTACCTGCAAGGGGTATCAAGTACTGCGTATCTTCTTCATCTATGTTAAACTCCGCAAAGGGTTGAAACCCTCCCCCGGCTTTATTGAGGTTGGTCAGTATTGGATTAACGGAGAGGGCAAATGCGAGGTAAGGGCAATCCAACGGACTATCGGCTACTACATAGACTCTTTTGCCTTTGGCTCTCCTATGGAGATACGCCGTGACAATGATGTTTACCGCCATTTGGCAGACCAATGGCTATATCCTCATTACTCCGTAATTCCGGAACTCAAACGCAACGGATTTAAGGGAGAGTGCCACAATATCAATCCCGTGAACCTTATGGTGTCGGTATTGACCAACCCAATGACCGAAACCTTGATGAAATCGGGAGATTATGAAGCCGTGCGTTACAGCCTTGAACGCTCCTCGGATTGGGGCAAGTTTTGGGGCAGTTACAAAGTAGCCAACCGCCACGGATACAAGATTGAGAACATCAGCCTATGGTGCGATTATCTTTCAATGCTTGACCGCTTAGGCAAGGATATTCACTCCCCATCGCTTATAATGCCGAAAGACTTGAAAGCGGAACACGACAAGTATGTGGAGAAACTCAACCGACAGCGTGCAAAGGAACGTATGGAAGCCGACCGCAAAAGAGCATCCGAGGACAATGCCAAATTCCAAGAACTGAAATCACGCTATTTTGGATTGGCTATGACTGACGGAGAACTTGAAATCCACACCCTTGACACTATTGACGACTATTATATGGTCGGCGAAAGTCAGCATATATGCGTGGCGACTGCAAGATATTACCTCAAATCCGATAGTCTTGTTTTCGTTGCTTATATCGCAGACAAGCAGGTGGCAACAGTGGAAATTTCTTTGGAGGATTTTCACATTATCCAATGCCGAGCCTTTGCAAACAAGGTCTGCAAGTATCAAGACCGCATCGCCAAAATCATCAAAGACAACACCAAGATGATAGCCGAGAGAAAGAGAGCCTAAATGTTTAATCAGACCTGCGTCAGCAATGGCGCAGGTCACAACACCCAACCAAATATGAACGTGACGATTGAAAGTCTGATATTTGACTTTGACGATAAGATAAGAGCGGTTGTGTTAGACCTCATAAACCGCATATTGCTGACACGTAATGAAACCGAACTGAGGGAAACCATAGCCGTATGCGCCGAGCGTACCGAACTCAACAAGTTTTTCCTATATGGCTACGGCAAACACCACTTTTGGGTAAAGCAACGCCTTGTCAGCGACCCATCAAAGACCTACGGACAGCGAATGATATTTGTAAATTTCTAAAACACGAATGAATATGGCAATGAAAATGACCGCCAACGGAGTGAGCACAACAACAACCGCTCCCGGCACTGAACAATACGAAACTTTCTACTCTGCCCATCGTGGCAAGCGGATAAGCCGTGTGATGTACGACTACCGAGATACCGACAACGAGCTGTTCTCTTGTGTCGCTTCCACCCTTGTCGAGTGCAGACGCAAGCGTGATGAATGGCTCGTCAAGAAGAAATAACGACCAACGCCATAGTCGTAAACAGAGCTGACAACCCTATGTGATATAGAGTCGCCAGCTTATTTTGCTCAAAATTTTGGCCGCCCAAAGGCGGCATTTGGCTTGCATCTTAATCACCGCACATACAGGGCGGCGAACTCGGTAATCCTGCGCTTCAGCAATCCGGAGTGCCGTTTACCTTTATAGTGGCAGTGGGCGATATATTCTTTATAAATGTTGCGGTCGCCACGTTTCAGTTTTCTATATACCGTGGATTTGTTTACCGCGCCGGGCCCTATATTATAGGCAAGTATGCCGAGTAAAATCGCATCCCTTTCTCCCATGTGCTTGTATAGCGATATGAATTTCATCAAGTCATTTCTGAGCAGTATGTCGGCTTGCCTTTCTGTAAGCTGTATGCCACGTCGATAAGGTTCTCCCGGTTGTACCATGTGCCCATATCCTATCGCGGGCCAGTGGCAAGGGCGATGGAGCGTTTCAAATTTCTTTATGATTAGCACCGCTCTTTCGATTAACGGCAATTCCATTATGCTCCTTTTTGTCGCGTGGGCGGGCGTTGCTGCCGCAAGGGTCAGCAACGCCACGAAGAACACCAGTAGTTTTTTCATTGGCTGATCGGGGTTAATGTTCCGGGATTGATGGGAGTAACGACCAAGCCACCTGTATTGTCATCATTATCTTTGGTGTTGAACTCAAAAGTCTGTTCCCACGGGGTCGAACCGAAATTATCTTCTAATGTGGCGATGACATTTATGTTTGCATAACTTGATAAGTAATTAAGGATATGTGCATTAACTTTAATCATAACAACATAATTTTAGGGTTAAGAAAATAGTCATATTTTATATCAGACATTTTTTAATTCTACAATATGTTTAATTTACTATTCACAAACTTCTTGGATTTGCAAAGACATGAGCAAGCCTCATTCTCTGAGCAAAGACAAGCATATCTGCACAAACTACACGCAGATGGAATGGGCATTCGACATTTGCGAGGATTGGCTGGTCTGCTAATCGCAATTGATGAACTTCTTGCCCTTAGAGAAAGTGACACATTCGAGATTCCATTGGAATATATCGTCCAAAAGACATCTGAATGGGATTCGATGACACGTCAACAACGGTGTGATATGCGCGTGGAGGTTAATTTCCATTGTCGCTTTCTTGGTGCGTCCAAGAGATGGTTGACATATTTGGGAAGACTGGATCACCGCTATTATCCTGAGGATAATATAATCAGCAAGATTTTTCCAAGAGGATACTTTCGAGTTCGACACCTTGTCTCACCGATGTATATGGAACGGCTCGCATATCTGGAAGCTCAAGAACAACAGGGGGTTCCTTCAGTGACTTTGAGACGAATCGCACAATATCAACTGACAGCCATAGAGTTGCTTGATTTACCATCTACTTCTCTTGTAACCATGAGTGAAATACAAAACGCGGCAGCTATATGGCGAGATGTTGAGGATCCAAGCAAACGAAAGAAATCCGGTACCGATAATAGTTATCGGACGTTCATTCATGTCACAACTAATTGGCTTTCACATATGGGACTACTTGCCCAGCCGGAGGAACATGATTTTCCCGAAAAAGACAAGATCATGTCATATCTCAACTGGCTTGTTGAATCCAAAGGATATTCTGTCCAGACTCATAGAAGCCGTCTGAGTATACTTCGTCATCTGATGAATTACCTTCAGGGCTCAAGCTTATTGCTTGCCGATGTTCAATCTACAGACATTGACAGTTTTCTCAAAGAACGTCATTACAATGGGTGTAATCGACGCACTATTGCAGGGCTTGTATCCGTACTACGTTGCTTCTTCAGATATGCGGCTGATAGACAATGGGTGAAAGACGATTTGTGGAAAACACTTTCCGCCCCTCGACTGTACACGATGGAGCAACTTCCGTCATATCTTCATTGGGATGACGTGAAAGTTATCTTGACTGAATCTACGCGAAATCCGACGATTCAGGGCATAAGGAATCATGCAATTTTATCGCTTTTGGCAATGTATGGCTTGAGATCCAGTGAAATCACTGAACTGAGACTCAAGGACATTGACTGGCGGAATAGCGTCATTCATCTGCGTAGGGCAAAAGGATGCAGACCGCAGGTAATGCCTCTGATAGATGAGGTTGCACAGCCACTTCTGAGATATATCCTTGAAGCTCGTCCAAAGTATCCGAAGCAGGAGTTTGTGTTCCTTACTACCCGAGCTCCATTCCACGGCATATGTACATCAACAGTTTACCAAGTGGCAAGTAGATCTCTGGAAGGCAGGCAACTCAACATAAGGCATCATGGTCCTCACAGTTACCGACACAGTTGCGCAACGAGACTGGTCAATGAAGGACACTCTCTTAAAGAAGTCGCAGATGTGCTCGGACATGTGAAAATCGATACTACCGCCATCTACGCCAAGGTCAATTTCTCCAGACTAAGGGAAGTGTCGGATATGGACTGGAAGGAGGTGCTTGAGTTATGATGCTCAATAGTGCCATTGACAAATATGTCGAGTATAGACGTTCATTGGGAGAGTCGTTCAAAACCAATGCGAATCTTCTGAAACAGTTCTGCAATTATCTGGGGAAAGATATGAATCTGTTAGAGATAACCGAATCCATCACATCAGATTTTTTGCAATCAGGAGGCAACGAGATTACTCGAAAGTGGTTTACGCGTCACGCTGCTCTGTCTGGCTTCTTCCGGTGGTGCATGTCACGAGGGTATGTATCAAAAATACCCTTGACTATGGATAAGCCTAAGAAACCGCAGCGAATAACACCGTATATTTACTCAGATATCGAGCTCAAGAAGTTGTTCTCAGCTGCCATGACATATCAGAAACGGTCTTCTCTCACATATCCTGAATGCGTCAAAGCAATCCTTCAGTTGACATATGTGCTGGGGTTAAGAATCTCAGAGACCATGAGCCTTCGCATGAAAGATGTGGATCTGGCAAACTGTTGTATCACAATCCATGAATCCAAATTTTACACGTCAAGAACTGTCACTTTCAACGAGGAAGTAAAGAAACTGATTGAAAAGTTCTTTTCATGGAGAAAGGACAACTGCAAGATCTCTGATGAAGACACATCTCTATGGATTATGTGTAACGGCTCGTCAATGAGACTGAACTGCATAAACGGCATCTTCAAAAAGATACGTATAGAAGCAGGAATCAGCCGAAACGACAACACAAGGTATCAGCCACGTATCCACGATCTGCGCCATACGTTCGCTGTGAACCGATTAAGAAAGTGGTACCAAGATGGTAAGGATGTTCAGACTCTTTTGCCTGTGTTATCTACCTATCTGGGCCATAAACAAGTGAGTTACACAACTGTGTATCTTACCATGACTACCGGACTGCTCTCAGATGCGGCCAATCTATTCTTTGAATATGCAAACCCCAAAACAAATCAACATGAATGAAAAAACCATATATCTCAGTTATTGGGTGCGGCGTTATCTCACCGACTATATGCTGGCTGCCAAGAATCTGTCGCGTAATACGGTACGTAGCTACCGCGATACCTTCAGACTTCTTGTTGGCTACCTTCGAGATGTCTGTAATAAAAATCCAGACAAGCTCCACCTTCAGGAACTGACAATCAATGTCGTGTCAGACTTTCTTGACAATCAGCAGGAAACCCGTAACGTCTCAGTGGCTACTCGAAACCAAAGACTTGCCGCATTACAGGCCTTCGCAAAGTATGTATCCATGAACTCTCCGGAGCATATGGAATGGAGCCGAAACATACGCAATATCCCTAAGAAGAAAGCCCCTAAGAGAATGATAACGTATCTTGAAAAGTCTGAGATGGATGCTTTGCTATCTCTGCCCGACCAGAGATCCGCTCAGGGCAGACGCGACTACGCTCTTTTGATCTTCCTATACAATACAGGAGCGAGAGCCGAAGAAGCATCCGACCTGAACGTATCATCCGTGACGCTTGCCAAAAGCAAAAGTGAATCAACAATCCCCTTGGTAACCATTGTTGGGAAAGGAAACAAGACTCGCAGATGCCCCCTTTGGGACAATGTCTGTGCAATCCTTAAGACAATAATCAATGACAGAAAGCCAGATGAACCACTCTTCTTAAACCGCTACGGCCAACGTATAACCCGATTTGGAATATACGAAATGGTGAGTCGGTATGCTCAAAAACTGGAACTACAGTTCCCTTCCGTAAGGGACAAGAGAGTTAGCCCACATACGATCCGGCATACCACCGCAACACATCTTCTGCAAGCAGGAGTGGATATAAATACGATCCGTGCTTGGCTCGGACACGTATCTATAAACACAACGAACATCTATGCTGAAGTAAATTTGGAGATGAAAGCTAAAGCTCTCATGACCTGTGCTATCGATAGTTCCAATGGGAAGAAAATCTCATGGAAAACCGATGAAAATCTTCTCTCTTACTTGGATAGCCTATGATGAATCTCTGCCAGTGCCTCCAAAATAATGTTGTGAACAGCAAACTTACATGTCTGATTTACTCATCGTTGGAGGCACTGTTAAACATAAATGTCATCGCCACATTAGAAGATGTATGTTGTCCATTACATAAGTCTTCCACTACCACAAGAAATTTATGTGCGTCGGAAGATTTGGCGATGTAGTTCAAACGGAAGGTCTTGCTTTCGAGCAGAACTCGGTCGTTGTTAACCAGCACCGGGCCGTCAACGAGTTTGAGCGTTCCCTCACCGTCATACTGGAAATAGCGGATAGTATAGAGGGTGTTGGTGTAGTTGCCTTCCGGCTTGATCTCAAAGCGCAGTTCAACGGTTTGCCCTTTGACTATCTTTTCAGCGAAGGGCATCACTTCCACTGTGAACGGATAGGACTGTTGCACATCGAGGTCGTCAGAGCATGATGAAAGTGTGAACACGAGGGCAAAGAGTACAGCCCAGAACCCGAAAAAGCGGACGGGAGTAAGACGCATTGCGCCAATACGGGAGATAAGATTTGTAGTCATAATTTGAATTTGGGTTTAATGGTTTGTTTTTGAATATTTGCCACAAGATACTCATTGAGATCCTTGTGATTTGGATAAAGTGTAGATTTATCCATTACCTTGTCGCCAAACTCGCGTTGAAGTCTGGCGAGAGCCGCACGACCGGCAACATCGTTGTCGAGGTAACAGCATACCACGGAGTAGTCAGTGAGTGGCGGAATGGCTTTATTAAGGTTGGAAACGGAGTTGAGGACAATCGTGTCAGTACCGTCGTTATAGCCAAGTCGTTCCGCCGAAAGAAAGTCTATAAAGCCTTCAAATACGTTGCAACGTGGGTTGCCGTTGGCGATATGCGTGATGTTTTTCGGCGGGTATGCTCCCTTAAAAAATAAATTGCGAAGCTCGTAACCGTGGGCATTGTTCTCAAAACCTATGGCATAATATCTCTTACCATGCAGCGTGTAGTCAACCTGCACACAGTAGCGTTGGGCGATGTCACGCGGTATGCCACGGTCAGCGAGGTAGTTCAGCAGTACCGGCGACTCCAGTCGTGAGATTTCAACATTCTCAAATGTCGGTTGCTCAACGAATGGTGCGGGCTTGTAAGGTTTCTCAACAGGCAACTGCATCTTTTGGGCGATGAACTCCGCCTGTCTGATAAAGTCAGTTGTTCCAGCCAGTTCTCCTGCGAGAGTGAAGATGTCGCCACCTGCACCACTGCCAAAATCGAACCATACGCCTTTTCGCGGATTGACATGGAACGATGGCTTACGCTCATTGCGGTATGGAGAGTAGAACCACAGTCCTTTGCTGTCGCGTCCGGTCGGCTGATAGCCAAGATGGTTGAGAAAATCCACCAACGGGATTTGTCGGATAGCGTCGATGTTCATAGGCGCATCTTCGGTTTGGATTGTTCCGGCTCTTGACGCATACTGATTTTCTGCAATGCCGACATTTCTCCAGCAATATATGTATTCAGTTCCGAGCGGTTGCAAGTGCCAATCATTTCATACGCGAGGTCATAAATTCCACCGTAAGCCCCGGATTTGGTATCACGCCAAAGGTTCGTTTCGATGTTGATAACCAGCGTAGGCTCTTTATCAGCGGAATATGGAGCATTGTAGATGCGGAGATTGCCATCGGCTGCTACCGGGTGTTCCTGACCGAGAGCTTTCATAAAGTCAGTAAGTTTGACTTTGCGGGAGTCAATATTCATTACTACTGGCATAAGCTCACTCGATTATAAATTTGACACCCACTCCCCATTGGCATCTAAAATGCCCCGTTGAATTGCCGAAAACAAACCGCTCCTTCACGTTGGCAGTCAGTGCAATTCTATCGGAGAGATAAAAGTCAGCCTGAACTGTCAGTGCGCCTCCATATATGAAGGCATCACCGTTGTGGAGCGTGGATCCGTCGGACAGCACCGACTTACCCCAGTTTACCGTTTCGTATCCACCGAGAGCCGACACACCGCCATAGAGGTGGAAAGTCTGCGAGTAGTCGTTCAACAGGTGGAGATTGTAGCCTACCTCGCCTGTAAACTCCACCACGGGGATACGACCTTTTTCGCCGTATGGTCTGTAAGTCTGGAGATACTCGCCGCCGAAAGTCCATGTGTTGGCGTTGCCCTTGAACACAGAGTAGTACACTCCGAAAGAATAGCCGCAGTTGCGGGAGTTGCCGGTATAAAAACCGTCAGCCATATTTGCCTTTACCTCAACCGCAGACATTCCGGGGAGGCATCGCTGGGCCATTGCCTGCCCAGTGAAAAGGGCAAGCATGGCAGCGAAAATCATTATCGCTTTTCTCATCTTTTACTGTATGCTTAATTCGTCAATTACATTGGCTCTCACAATATCCTCGTTCTCCACCACGAAAGACTGATGGCGGCCGCCTTCCTTTTCAGCGACCTCGATAACGAGCTGTTTGTCGTCGGGGATAGTGAATTTCTCCAAGGCGAACACGGTTCGTTCAGATGATTTGCCGTGTACGACCGTCACATAGTTCTGGGCGCGGAGCGGTTCAAGCACCTGTTCCTGCATGGCTGTTCTCTTGATAACTTTCTTGTCCACAATCTTGAACGACACAAAATCAATATCGAAAGTGATGTTTGATGTGTTCTTCAGTTCAGTGTGGAAATAGAGCAAACCGTTGTTGGTGTAGATTGATTTCAGAAGGAACTGCACCCCAAAGCGTTTACTGCCTATGTGCTTAATCTCGCGCTTGTTCTGCTTGTAAATACTTTTCATAATCAGCTTTACAAGCATCGGCGACTCCTGACCGAGTTTTTCCAGATAGATCTCCTGTGCGTTATTGGGGCGGTTCACTGCCTCACCGTCATGTAGGAAGTCGGTCATCTCGATGTTGAGCAACAGCGGCTCTTTGGCGAATTTCACGTTGAACGAATAGTAGCTGCCATCTTCGGTAATTACCGACAGGTTTGTTTCAGTTTTGAACGACTTGAAAGCTGATTTTACACGCAGCACGTTTTTCGCACCGTCAGCAAGTCCGGCGACGAGGTTCTCATTACCGAGGTCAACATAGACGACCTCCGAAGGGAAAATGATGTGCGTGGTTTTCTCATAAGCGACTTCCAGTGCGTGAGGGGGTATCATGCGGTCAAAGCCGACTTTACGGGTAAGACCGTCAAATTTATCGCCGTCGGTGTAGTTCGCACCATACACGTTCATGTCGTGTTCGGCTACCTTTTCAGTGTCAGACGACACGTTGTTATCGGTACTTTTGGCTGTCTTGCCTTTGGCAAAAGCCGGGGTTGCCATTGTGATAATGGCGATAAGAGAAGCTAAAAATAATTTGAAATTCATTGGATTGTGGATTCTTTGCTTTGGCAAAGCGCCAAGGCGGTTAATGTGGTGGGTAAAACTCATAAATCTTCCGGCTGGTGGAGCATCACACGGTATCCGGCTTTGAGGTGTACTTTGACGGTTCGCATCTTCTTCGTGAAATACTGCGACACACCGTTGATTAGCCCGCGCCCGACATCGGATGCTATCTGCGCTCCTGTATTGGTGGAGATGTTGATTGAACTGCCCATTGTGCTGCCCATATTGGCCCCTATCTCGTGAAGGGCGTCACTCTCCATTGACTGAGGGATATTGATACCCTCCTGACCGTCGGAGTCAAAGACCTGCAACTCGACATCGTAGATTGAGCCTTCGCACTCTATTGATGTTATCTCAATTTCAAGACGTTCTCCCTGAACACGACCGCTACCCGTTATAGTGGTATTGCGCGGTATAAGGCGGTTGCCAATCCACATCGGCTCAGTGGTCCTCAATTTCACACTCTCGCCGTCAATCACACTCTGATTTTCGGCCACGACAGCGGCGATAGTGTTCTTCGCAGTTACCGATTTAGTGCCGACGGAAGTGTTGAACGAGCGGTTTGAAGATGATCCAAGCGATGACACGACATTGCGGCTGACTTGTGCAACGGGCTGGACATTCCGTTTGCCTTTTTCATCGTCCTGCTGTTGCGGTGCTTGGTAATTGCCACCGTTGCCGTTGCCCATGTATTGGGCGGCGAGCTGGTATGAGCGTTCAAGCATTTCCATCTGATCCGGCTGCTGTGTTTGCTGTGCCATAGCGTTCTGCGCTTCAAGCTCATCAATCCGTGCCTGCAATTCCGCCACTTGGGAGGTTTCAGTATTCTCCGGGATAAAGAAGTCATCAAGTGAAGCCTGAACTTCCTGATAAGTCTGGGCGGAGGTTTCTATTGCAGAGGATTGAACTACCGTATCCGGCGACTGGGAAGAAAGAGTGTCAAGATTGGCGATAGCCACCTGCCGCTGTTCTTTCTCTTTTGCCACCTCTGCCGCCGCATATTCCTCGGCTTTGGATCTGATACCGTCGTTCTCTCCGTCGGGTATCTCGGTGTTGAAGGCATTTCCGGTTTTGGCTTCATCGCTATTCAGACTTGAATAGAGCAACCATAGGATGACAATTCCGCAGAGTATCGCAGCCGGCATAACGATGACGTATTTCATCATCTTCTGCCGTTCAGCCTGTGACTTCGGCTGAAAGATGCCGTTAATCTTCGCTTTCCATTCCTGCATTGTCATAGACGGACGGGGTTAAAGGTTGGACATCATTGCTTGTTGAGGGTAATTCCAGTGAGCGGATATGCTTCACTTCAACCGCCTGCCGGGAGTGCCCCAGCCCGATACGGTAACAGGCGTGACCGAACACGAAGAAAGCGACGAGGACAAAGACCGACAGCATCACGGTCACGACCGTCAGCCTTTGGTTGTGAGGGAGATTGTCGCACGCCTTCCTCAGTTTTGTCGAGAGCTTGCCCTTTGGGTTGCGCCACACCTTATCATATACAGTGCCTCTCGCGGCGCGTAAGTTGGTCAGTAAACTCATCGTTTGGTTGTGATTATATCCTTGTTCTCAATAATTGTGAAGCCCTCGATGATGAAGCCGTTGGGGTTGTCGTCGGAACGTGACACGTTGGAAAGACGGCATCTGGTAAGCAACGACCTTTCGGTCACGTTGCTCTCGCGGATAATCATCTGCCGGGCATAAGTGGTTGCCGAATACGGGTAGGTGTTGAAATCGCATACCACACTGTCAACCTGCACCACCTGATTGATATTCCCCGCGATTATGCGGTTGTAGTAACCTTTCTCCGAAAAGTCGGTGTAGTAGTTGTAAGCCGACTTGTCGCTGAGTATCAGCGCACGGTTGATGTTGTGCTCAATCGCCGACTTGTCGGGCGAAAGGTTGAAGAACAGTTCATGGAAGCGTCGGACGTGTTCACGGGCCTCGGCCGGGCGGTTCTGCTCCATGTCCTGCGACAAGGCAAGCATAAGCGACTTGCCGTTGTCAAGGACATAGATTTTCTCTCGCTGCTTCTCGGCGAAATTGAAAACCGAAATCAGAGCCACCGACACCACCACAGCACACATCGCCACGAATATTATCCCGAACAGACGTATCTGACGGAATGATGACTCTATGTTTCTAAGTGATTTGAACTCCATTTAATCAGTGTTTAATTGTCATTTGAGTAATTTTCCGGCTCTGCCTGCCACATTTCCGGCTACCGCACCTCCGACACTGGCTGCACCTGAGCCTACCTGCATGGCGGTGTTGTTGACAGCACGGTTGTAGTTTCCTGCACCTCCGGCTTGGATAATCCAGCCCGCTACCGTCGGGATAGTGAAATAGCCGATAATGCCGATAATCATAAATACCGTATATGCTGTGTTTGAGCCGTCTAAGTCGATATTGGGGTTGTTTGTCAACTCCGAAATGTCGTTCTGGAGCATCAGCACCTGTATCTTGGCGAGTATGGTGCTGAACAGGTCTGCGACCGGAAGCCAAAGATATGTCTGAATGTATCGGCAGATCCATTGTGTCAGCGTTGACTGAAAACCGTCCCACACTGAGAGGGCAAAAGCAATCGGGCCGAGAATGGCGAGGACGATGAGAAAGAAAGTCCTTATCGTGTCGATTGTCAGCGAGGCAGCCTGAAAGAGCATTTCCAGTAATTCACGGAAGAAATTCTGAATGGCTTTCTTTACCTTATACATTCCACGCTCGATATACATACCGGCGGCAGTGCCTATCTCGGTCACGCCCAATTCATCAATCTGCCTGTCAAATTCGGCATCATCGACGAGATAGGCGGTTGAAGGGTCATTCATCATGGCTTCATGCTCCAACCGGTCTTTTTCCTCGCGGTACTTCTTCATGTCGAGAGTCTGCCCCTCCAACATTGAAGCCGTACCCTGAACAATCGGCGACATGACATTATTGATAGTGCCCAAAACAACAGTCGGAAAGAACATGATACAGAAGCCTATCACGAAAGGACGGAGCAACGGGAACACATCAATCGGTTCGGCTCTTGCCAGTGCCTGCCATATCCGGTATGCGACGTAGAACAGCGCACCGAGTCCGGCGATACCTTGTGCCACTCCCGCCATGTCGCCACACAAGGGCATCATCTCATCGTAGAGTGAGCGGAGTATGGAGTGGAGATTTGAAAAATCTATCGCACATAAAATAGTGTTGGACATAGGCATTACCAGTATTTTTCAGAGCCGTCACCGTAGAGAGCCACCACACGCTCTGTATCCGCTTTCTTCTTGGCGCGGAGATATGATACGCTGATATTCTTGTTGGTGTAGTATGCCGTGAGGTTCTTCAACCGCTTCATCTCCTTGTAGCAATCATCGACCACATCCATACGATCCTTGTCGGTCATGGAGAGTGTCGTGATGTTCACTACCTGCTTCAAGTCGCTCAGCACACCATTGGCATCTTCGAGTATCCTTGTGTAGCCGGAGGCGATGGCCGACAGTTCCGCAGATGTGAAATTGGGGTCAGTGAGCATCTTCTGGAAATTGTTGACATAATAACCGGAGATATTGCCGAGCATCAGTATTGTCTGTTGTACCTTTCGGGCATCGCGGACGAGGTTGTTGACCGACTGGAGAGCGTCGTAATATTTCTTCGCCTGCTGGTAAATTTTCACGGTTTCCTGAAAATTTTTGACCATGTGCGTGGCCGTCTGCGACTCCTGCACAAGTGATTTAGAGTTATTTACGATGCTCTGCGCGATATTTGACGGGTCTATAACCGTCCATTGGGCGGAAGCTCTGCCAGTGCCGAGCATCAGGCACAAGGCAATTATGGGGATAAGAAATTTGAGTTGCTTCATTCTGAATTGATTAAAAGTGAATTATCGTATCTTGTGAGTCATGCTCACGATTATCGCAATCAATGCCGTCAGGAGGCCCACGACCAAAGCTATAATGCCTGCCACGATTTTGGCTAATACGGATATTACTTTCATACATCATCTCTCCCTTCTTTCGTTGGCTAACTGTTTGATGGCAGCTTCGATGTTGCCGCCAAGTTGGGCGGCGCGGTTGAGCACCTGAATTTTCTCCGTTTCCTCGGTGGTGTAGCAGAGATATTCCTCCGGCGACACCTCAGTAGCATAGACGGCTGACTGTGTTCCGCCAAGTCCGATCCATACCTCTTTGTATAGTCGATTGGGATTGTTCGCCATATTGATTGAGAGTATCTGAGCCTTCTCCTTATCAGTCAAGCCGAGTAATTCCTGTATCTGGTCGAAGCGGTTCATGTACTTTCGCTGGTCGAGCAGTATCTTACAGTCGGAGTTGTTGATGATTGTTTCCTTGACAATCGGCGATGAAATTATGTCGTCAACCTCCTGAGTGACAACTACAGCCTCACCGAAATACTTTCGGACGGTCTTGAACATATAGCGCATATACTCAGCCATGTTAGCCGTTGACAACGCTTTCCACGCTTCTTCCACGATTAGCAATTTACGGATACCTTTGAGCCGGCGCATCTTGTTGATGAAGGCTTCCATTATGATGATTGTCACCACCGGGAACAGTTCCTTGTTATCCTTCACGGCATCAATCTCGAATACCACAAACCGCTTGTTGAGCAGGTCGATGTTCTCCTTTGAGTTGAGCAGGAAGTCAAAGCGTCCTCCGTGGTAATATTGGCGCAGTGTCGTCAGGAAATTGTCAATGTCAAAGTCCTGTTTGTAAATAGGGATTGGACGGTTCGCCATTTCAGCACGGTATTCGTCGCGCATGAACTCGTAAAATGAATTGAAGCTGGGAACGACATTTTTATCCTTAACCATCTTTTCGAGGAACATTGAGAGTGCCGAGCCTAATTCGCCGCTCTCGGTCTTGCTTATGCGGTCGTCCTCCGACTTCCACAGCGTCAGCAGCAGTGTCTTGATGCTGTCCTTTTTCTCCACGTCGAACACACCGTCGTCAGTGAAAAACGGATTGAATGAAATCGGCTTTTCTTCGGTGTAAGTGTAATAGATACCGTCTTCGCCGTGAGTGCGGTTGTGGATCAGGTTGCACAGCCCTTCGTATGAATTGCCGGTGTCAATCAGCAGCACATGAGTCCCTTGCTCATAATATTGGCGCACCAAGTGGTTCGTGAAGAATGATTTTCCGCTACCAGACGGGCCAAGTATGAACTTGTTTCGATTGGTGGTTATGCCACGCTTCATCGGTTCATCGGAAATATCAAGATGCACGGGCTTACCAGTAAGGCGGTCAACCATCTTTATGCCGAATGGGGAAAGACTACTGCGGTAGTTGGTTTCGGCAGTGAAAAAGCAGACGGCAGGCTCGATGAAGGTATAAAAACTTTCCTCGGCAGGAAAATCAGCCTCGTTGCCGGGCATCGCCGCCCAGAACAGAGTCGGGCAGTCGATGGTGTTGTGGCGCGGCATACAGCCCATTGTCGCCAACTGGCTACCGACATCATTCTTGATCCGCCGGAGTTCCTCGGCATCATCGCTCCACGCCATGATATTGCAGTGGCAGCGCACAGAGGTCAGGCTGTAAGAATGTGCCTCATTGAGATAGCGGTCAATCCACTCCTTGTTGATAGCGTTACTACGGCTGTATTTGGAAAGACTGTTCATATTTCTCGCTGTCTTTTCAAACCGGGCAAGGTTCTCATCGTGGTCATCAATCAGCACATACTGGTTGTAGATATGATTGCACGGCAACAGCAATCCGACGGGAGAGGCAAAACTCAATCTGCAATCAGATCTATCCGTTGAGAGTCGCTCATATCGGTTGTCAGTACTGACTTTGCCGGGCAGGTCGTCGGTGTCGGAAAGCGTATGCAGGCATAGCATCTTGTCGCCGATGCGCATTTCCTTTGCCGACAGGTCAATATCTTCAAGGCAGTTTACATCGCCCATAGAGAGCGACAGATACCTTTCGATAATGCCGGAGGTCGTTTCAGTGCCGACAATCTCATCGTCGGACAATCGGCGCAGCTTGATGTAGCCGGTGTCGTTGATTATGCGCTCGAACTGCTCGACGCTCTCCATGAACTTGACAACCATCTCGTGATTGAGTTCCTTCGGAGTGATACGTCCACGGCATAGAGTTGAGAAATTGCTCTGCTGGCGCATACGCTCCTTTGTTGTCTTTGTCAGGAACAGATAGCACCTGTGAGCCAGATATGGACGCTCATTGAAATGGCGTTCAAACGACCTGTCTAAAAATGAAAGGTCATCTTTCTGCAATTCCGGCTTATAGTTCTCAGCCATGAACCAGTCCTGCTTATGCACCACGGAGAAGTGCGGCAGCACTTTTATCGCCTTGCACCAAGCGGCGTGCATGGCTTCGTACTCCTGACTTGTGACCGTGAACAGTTCCGGGAGGCCCACCTCAAAGGCCACGGTAATGTCCGCGTCCTTTGAGATGATGCAACCGTGTTCTACCGCCAACAGGGGCAGCTTGCTTTCGAGGGTCGTTGCTTTGAGGGTGTTTATCATTTGTCTTGTTTGTATTTTATCAGACGTGTCAGACGAAGGCGGTTGATGATATAGCGTGGACGGTACTTTACCGATGTCAGTTTCATAAGTCCGTACTGACCGTATTTGCCATTGAGGTGGAATGTGTACCAGACAAGAATTGACGCGCTGACAGCACCGAAAGAGATGCAGAACCATTGCGGCAGACCGCACATATACATCACCACGAAGATTATGAAATCGGCTATCAGACCACCGGCGAAAATAAACAGGTATTGCGCTTTCAGTCCCTTGTATTCAACAGTCCTGCCTATCCCCTTATTGATATTGTACTCCATTCTCTTAGAGGAAGAATGAACGCAGGATAGTCGCGGCGACAATCAGGAAGATACACGCTCCGAACCACGACGCGGCGGTCTTGCTGGTATCGGGATCGCCTGACGAGAACTTGCCATAAACCTTGACACCGCCGATAAGTCCGACGACCGCGCCGATGGCGTAAATCAGTTTTGTGCCGGGGTCGAAGTAACTGGTAACCATAGAGGTAGCCTCATTTATGCCGGCGAGTCCGTTGCCGGCGGCCCACATCTGGACAGCAGCAGTGAGAAGAAGCATCGCGGCAATCGGACGGCGGAGGTGGGGCTGGTTCATCCATGCCACAATGCGGTTGTAGAGGGTTCTGAGAAATTTAGTCATAAATAAAAATGGATTTGATTTGTGGATATTCAGTGGTGGGTTAATGCAAGATGTTGAAATCAATAGCGTCAATATCGGTTGTGTCGATGTCGGCATGAAATACAATCTTGCGGGATTGGGGATTGGAAGCAGGTTCTTCCGAAGATGTCACGGTTGGATCTTCCGCTTCCTCAACCTCCGGCAGATGGCACTCAATCATGAGTATGCGTTTGCGCACAACCGGGTCAAGTTTGACATACTCGATAAGCTCAGTGCCTTCAAGTTCGGCAAGCACACGACGGGCGGTTTTCTCATCTTCGGGAGTATGGGGCTGGTCTTTGATGACCTCCATAGTCTTGCGCATATCCTCGAAGTCGATGCCGTCGGCGTTGGGTTCAGCGGGAGGGGGTGTTTCACCCGTCAGTTCACTCGCGGAAAGATTTGAGAACACCTTTGTGAAATCTTCCTTGGGCACTTGCTTGGGATACGCCTGTTCGCTTTCTTCAGGCAATCCGGCGTCGGCGGGTGTTCCGAGTTCCTTGACTATAAGCGGTATCGCCACTTTCGCGGCTTCCACGGCGGCTTCCTTTGCAGCCTCGCGCACTGAGTCGGCAAACTCACGGATGTCAAACGTACTCGTGCCCACGATGTCGGCAGGTTCTTCCGGCTCAGGAGCGGGCGGCGTTTCTGCATCCTGCGTTTTTTCCGGTGTCGGCGCATCCTGCTTATTGAGGACTTTCCTTATAAGCCACACATTGCTGACAAGCAACGCGATTATAAGAACCATCTCCATCAGAACAGCGGCTCTTTACCGTTATCGAAAACGCTCTGCATTACCGACCGGTGGTGGGCGAAATGGTCGAGCAGTATCTCGGAGGCGTATGAGCCTATTGACACTCCGCTCTTGCCGAGGGCTTTCACCATTCGGCTCAACACCGCGTGGACTTCGGGATAGAGGTATGCCTTTGTGTTCGACCTTACCTCATGGGGACTGAGGAATTGCGACACATATCTGTCGCGTGCTTCGGAAGCCCTCAGTTCAACTTCCGATGGTGCTGTCACTTCAATAGTGACGATTGACCGGGATTTAGTCATGCGTTAAAGTTTGGGGTTGATAATATCGGCGTACTCATCGAAGTGAGCGGCCAGCACATTGTTGATGTAAGCCTTGACGGAGCACACACGCCCTTTCTGTCGGCAGAAAAGTATCTTGCGGATTTTCCAGATGAAATCGGGATCAATCTCGGTAGGCGTGAATTTTTCTTCGGGAGCCATGTATGCCATGTTCCTTACGAACCTGTCCATGTATTCCTTCTCGCGATCAGACTCCGGCGATGGAATTTCCTTTACGAGTTGTGGCTTGGGTTGCGGCTCAGCTTGCGGCAAAACCGGATTTTCCTCAGGTTGCTCGGCAGGCTTTTTCAGCGTTGACAGTGAGGAGGACTCCTCGCGGAATGACCTGATGAACTCATCGGGGTCGATGTCGGACTCATATACCTTTCCCATAGACATCAGAGCTTGAGTATTCCGAGCAGTTCATCGGTAAGTTCGGGCAGACGGGTTCCTTTGAGCAGCGTCTTGTCGGGCGGCATGACGGTGGAACGGAACACGGCGCGGTCGAGTGTCTTTGACCCCTCGCGGCGATATTTCTTGGTGTCGGGGATTTTGGTCTGCATCGTCTGCAAACCGTATTCCTCGAAAATCGCCTCATACTGGTCGTATAGGTCTGTTTTCTCGCGGGCATCGACGAGGTTCCAGAGCATATACATCTCCTTGACTTGCGTGCGGCCCGAAGTGAGCCACTCCTGTATTTTCAGGGCGAAGGCAAGGGAGCTTTCAAGTATTACCTTGTCGGCGGCGATGGGTACGATGACCGTATCCATACAGTTGAGGATGTTGACTACCCCACGGTTATTGACCGTGCCGGGCAGGTCGAAGAAAACGATGTCGATCTCATTACCGGCTTCGATTATGTCGCGCACCTTCTGCATGGCTTCTTCCGGCTTGGCGGTCAGTAGCGGGTACGGCGTGAGCTTTGTCTGCCTGAGATTGTCGGAAAATAATTTCTTGAAACGGGGGCTGCACTCTATGAGGTCTTTGTCACGCTGCCTCATTTCCTCGATGCTGAACTGCGGGTAGTCACAGTCCACGACGAGGATCTTCAGCCCTTTCTGATAGTAGAGGTAACTCGCCGCGAGAACGGTCAGAGTCGTTTTGCCTGCTCCACCTTTCTGAGTGGAGAAAGCGACAAATTTAGGGTCTGTCATAAAAAAACTTTGGATTGTTGGATGAAGTGGTGGTTACACAGCGGTGGCCGTCAGCGTATATCCTGACACGGGAAACCGGGCTTTCTCCCGTTACGGCAACGGGACGGCTAATCTGTGCTTGGGGTTGGGATTTTGTCAGTCATTTGTAAATGGGTTTAATTGTGGATAAATAGTGGTGGTACTCTCCCGGCTATGTAGCCATAGGGCCATAGGTAGGTAGATTGGTGGAAATATTCTTTACCACGGAGCAACTTCGCTATATATAAAGGTCGTAACATAGCCGTTCAGGAACAAATCTCTATACATAATCAATCAATTAGATTGTTCGGAAGGGCGTTTGTCAGACCGATAGGCAGCATCGTTGCCGTATGGTTTGGAAAATTCCTGTGAGGCCGGGAAGCGTGACAGCAGTTCAGGCGGACAGTGCATAATATAGAAAGGAAATTGACTTCCGTGAAGGCTATCCTGCGAACCAACCTCTACACAAAGAAACAAAATATTTAGCGATTTGTCAAGTCGCCAAAAGAGCAAGATTGCTGCCAATTAGAGGATTGTCCACCTATGTCCGGATTTGCCGGAATATGCCGTGAAAACTCGGCTGAATTTTTAACAAAAAATTTTTCGGGTTTATTGGTACATCGCTCATGGCCGATACTGGAGCGTCAATTTGTCATCATACTGTTCCTGATTTTTTCTTTCATCGTTAGGAATTGCGCCGGATTTTTTGTAAATTTAGGTAAGCAGAACGGGAGATACTATCCCACCGACGTACTGAAACCAGTGAAATCCACGCCGCCGATTGATAACCGGGCTTTATAGGGGCTGCATTACACTATTTCATATTAGGAATGATGTTCACATGAACACTGCAAGTTATGTTTCCCGGCACACGAATCGGAGATTGTGCCACGAAACACTTGCCGTGTACCACGGGGACAGATTTACTCCGAAGTCGTAAATCCATACGATGAAACTACGTTGGTCATTTCTCCCGCGATGCGGTTTTCACCACATAATCCACTTTTTATGACCCAGACTAACGGCAGGGGCGGCCGACGCCCCAAGACAGACCCATCGGTCAACCGCTATGTAGTGCGGTTCAACGCTGAGGAAAACGCACGTTTCCTCGCCATGTTCGACCGCTCCGGCCTTGAAAGCAAGGGAGCGTTCATCAAGAATTTCATATTTCAGAAGACTTTCAAGGTGTTCACAGTTGATGAGAACACCCGTGTGTTCATCGACAAGCTGTCATCGTTCAACTCACTTTTCCGCACTCTCGGCGTTTCATACGACAATGTGGTGAAAACTTTGCGGGAGAATTTCACCGAAAAGAAAGCGATGTCGGCTCTCTATAAACTGGAGAAACTGACGATAGAACTTGTGAAAGTCAACAGCGAGATTGTCGCCCTCGCTCAGAAATTCGATGAGCAATGGTCGCTAAAATCTCGATAGGCAACTCCCTTTATGGAGCTTTGACCTACAACGGAGAGAAAATCAACAAGGAGAAGGGCCGGCTGCTGGACACCAACAAAATCTATAATGACGGCAGCGGTTCGGTTGACATCCGCCGTGCCTACGAGGATTTCATGCGCTGGATACCTACATCCTCGCGCACGGAGCGTCCGATGATGCACATCTCCCTCAATCCGCACCCGGACGATAAGTTGAGCGATACCGATTTTACCCGTCTGGCACACGACTATATGCAGATGATGGGACTGGGCGATATGCCGTACATGATTTACAAGCATGAGGACATCGACCGTCATCACGTTCACATCGTAGCCTTGCGAGTCGGCACTGACGGACGTTGCATTTCCGACCGGAATAACTTTTACAAGAATAAGAAAGTATGCCGGGAGCTGGAAAAGAAGTACGGGCTGAAGCCTGCGGAACGAGAGAAAATCTCGCCAGATACTCCAATTACCAAGATTGATCCGAATGGCGACATCAAGCGGCAGATTGCAAATACGGTCAAAATGGTAGGTATGCGCTACAAATTCCAGAGCATGGGCGAGTACAACGCCATACTCGGACTTTACAACGTAAGGTGCGACACCGCCGACGGACGAGTGAACGGGCGCGAGTATCACGGTTTGGTGTACTTCGCCACTGATGATAACGGCAATACAATCGCCACTCCGCTCAAAGCATCACGCCTCGGAAAGTTCGCAAGTCGCACCGCTATTGACGGACGGTTTGAGCGTGCGAAAGAAAAGATTGATGTCGCGCCGACCAAGCGTAAGGTTGCCGATGCTCTCGGTCAATCGTCAGGCAAAGATGATTTTGTTGCCAGACTCAAAGAACGCAACATTGATGTTGTTTTCCGCTACACCGATGAAGGACGCATCTACGGTGTGACATTCGTTGACCACGATACGATGACAGCCTTGAACGGCTCCCGCCTCGGCAAAGAGTTTTCGGCAAACGCTCTCAACGCACGTTTCATTCAGCAAACACAGCCAACGGAGCAAGCACCGACAGCAACAGTTGTGCCCATACCTACACCGACCAACACGACATCGGAGAGTCAATCGACATCATCTGCCGGAACTGCGCCAACTCCAACACAAAGTCAATCCGTCCACAGCGACAGCGGAGATTACGACTTCACATTGCCGGGCCTTGACCTGTTCCAGCCGGGGCAGTCGTTCAATCCCGACGAGGAAGAATTCCGCCGCCGTATGCAACGTAAGAAGAAACGCGGACACCGCCCCAAATTCTAACCCCAAACACATTTTATTATGAGCCAACAAGAGGATGACCTCAGAGCGTTGGCAAAGATTATGGATTTCCTCAGGGCGGTAAGCATCGTCCTTGTGGTTGCCAATCTCTACTGGTTTACCCGTGTGGAAACAGTTGACAGCGGCTGGTTCTACTCGACCGTCCATAAAATCTGCGCCAATTTCAACCGCACCTGCGGACTTTTCAGCACCACATTCAACGCCAAACTTTTCGCCCTCATGCTCCTTGCCCTCTCATGCTTCGGCACAAAGGGAGTGAAGAACGAGAAAATAACATGGGTGCATATAGGCATTGCCGTCGCCATCGGCGCGGTGCTATTCCTTCTCAACTGGTGGATGCCGGCTATCGGCTGGCGGTACACATATATTATTACTACCGTATGCGGGTATGTATGCCTCCTTATGGGAGGTATATGGATCGGACGCCGATTGAAAAACAACATGATGGACGACCGCTTCAACGATGAGAACGAGAGCTTCATGCAGGAAACACGCCTGTTGAAAAATGAGTTCTCGGTCAATCTGCCGACCAGATTCTACTATGAGAAGAAATGGCATCGTGGCTATATCAATGTTGTCAACCCGTTCAGAGCCTCGATTGTACTCGGCACTCCCGGTTCGGGCAAGTCATACGCCGTCATAAACTCTTTCATCAAACAACAGATAGAGAAAGGTTTTGCGGCATACATTTATGATTTTAAATATGTGTGACGTGAAAAGTTGCATCAGTGGCTGTCAGCCGTTCATTCAGAGGAGTGAAAAGAGTTGACCTATTGTTTCGCCAATAGTAGCCTACGGCAGGTGCGTCTTATGATGTACTAAGCTGCTCGGACAAGGTAACCCTCCCGAAAGGGTCGAGAATGAACCGTGAGGGGACTTCAAGAACCGCAAGCATTATGCGGTTGGGGGGCTTGGCTTGACGGCACGGCTAACGCAAGTGAACTGTCAGAACCATCGTTAAGTCGAACAAGCTTACTAATGCTTACAAGCTTGAACCAAAACGGTGTGTGGCCGGATAACCCTGTGCATTTTGGGGTTACGCGAACAACAGAGCCACCGGTGGAGAGGCAGAGCCTAAACCGTCATCGGCACTGATGCAGAACACGGTAAGCCTATATATCTCCATGAGCAATCATGGTAGGCCGAACGCAAGGGAGGTACAATGGTATGTAGGTAAAGGAAAGTCGGAGAAAGCGAACGCCGCTCTGTAACGGAGCGGATACGGATTGACCTCATTGCCATGTATGGTAAAGAGCCACATCATCCGACACGAAAGTGTGCAGACTTCCGATATGGTAACATTTTACAAGATAACTTTTAGAACTTATGAAAGAAGAAAAGCAAATGGACGGGCCTAAAAACTCGTGTGCATCTTCTGACCACAAGGAATCAACTTGGGAAAACATTGATTGGAACAAGTGTGAGAAAGCGGTCAGTAAGCTACAAGCGCGTATTGTAAAAGCTCAGAAAGAGGGTAAGTTCGGCAAGGTGAAGGCTTTGCAATGGACTCTTACCCACTCGTTTTACGCCAAGGCATTGGCTGTAAGGCGTGTCACTTCAAATGATGGCAAAAAGACTTCGGGCGTTGACAAGGTATTGTGGTCAACCCCGAAATCGAAATACAAAGCCATCTTCACACTCAGAAGAAGAGGCTACAAGCCTCAGCCTTTGAGACGAATGTTCATAAAGAAGCACAATGGCAAACTGAGACCGTTGGGCATCCCCACAATGAAAGACAGAGCGATGCAGGCACTCTACCTACTCGCCTTGGAACCTGTGTCGGAAACGACTGCCGACAACTATTCCTTTGGCTTCAGAAAGGAAAGAGGCACTGCCGATGCAATGGCACGTTGCCACACCCTTCTTTCAAAGAGGTACTCGCCACAATGGATTCTGGAGGGCGACATCAAAGGGTGCTTTGACCACATCAGCCACGACTGGCTGATGAAGCACATTCCAATGGATAAAACCATACTTGGGAAATGGCTCAAATGTGGTTATATCTTTGAAAACGAAGTCTTCCCGACAGACGAGGGTACACCGCAAGGTGGTATCATATCGCCAACGCTTGCTAATATGGCACTCGACGGATTACAGAAACTACTCGAAGACAATTTCCCTTGGGAATCAAAGAAAGGTTCTACGGGTTGGTACTGTCCGAAAGTAAGGCTTGTCAGGTTTGCAGATGATTTCATTATCACGGGCGAATCAAAAGAACTGCTGGAACAGAAGGTCAAACCGTTGGTTGCATCGTTTCTTGCGGAAAGGGGACTGACTCTGTCCGAAGAGAAAACGTTGATAACCCATATAGAAGACGGTTTTGATTTCCTCGGCTTCAATGTCCGCAAATTCAATGGCACTCTGCTGACGAAACCAGCCAAAGACCGCGTAAAGAGGATGTTGGAAAAGGTAAAGCAAGAGATACATCGCTCTCGTGGAACTTCCCAACATGAACTTATCATGCGTCTCAATCCTATTCTCAAAGGATGGGCGAACTATTATCAATATAGTGCGGCCTCGGAAACGTTCCGAAAAGCGGACTTTCTAATCTTCAAGAAACTGTGGCGATGGGGAATCCGTAGGCACGGAAATAAGAACCGTACTTGGATTAAACAACGCTATTTCCACAAGATTGGGAATCGGGACTGGATATTTGCCACGACAAAAATTGACTCAAAGGGAGAAGAATACTTAGTACCGTTGACAATATTGTTCAATACAAAAATCCAGACATATCCGCAACTGAAATGTGACCTCAATCCGTTTGACCCCGAATGGACGGAGTACCGTGAAAAACGGCGCACCGTCAAAATGAAGATGTCGATGAGTGGTAAAAGGACGCTTCTCAATATTTGGAAAAGGCAGAACCAAAGATGTCCAATCTGTGGTGAACCGATAACGGTTGAAACACCGTGGCATACAATGATGTCATCCGTCAACGGTAAGAATTCATTGTCCATTGTCCACGAAAGCTGTTATCTGAGTGTGACACATAAAAAGAAGTGTAAGAATGAGCGTGTTTCGGAATAACTCTGAAATATTGTTGCTTGAGCCGTGTGATGGGAAACTATCATGCACGGTTCTTAGGGGGGAAAGCGCCCGCAAGGGCGCCGACCTACCCGCCCCTGATTTATCGACAATTGCGTACAATCATCTGTTAATGCATCGTGACGGTTACGGTAAAATCAAGCCGCAATTCTATGTGATAAACTTCGACGATCCGGAGCGCAGCCATCGGTGCAATCCCATTCACCCCGATTTTATGACTGATATAGCTGACGCATACGAGAGCAGCTATACAATAATGATGAACTTGAACCGAAATTGGGTGCAAAAACAAGGGGATTTCTTTGTAGAGTCACCGATTGTCTTGTTCGCCGCAATCATTTATTTTCTCAAACTCTACAAGAACGGTATCTACTGCACATTTCCCCATGCAATTGAGTTACTCAACCGCCGTTATGAGGATTTGTTTCCAATCCTTACCAGTTACCCGGAGCTGGAGAATTACCTTTCTCCGTTTATGGACGCATGGCATGGAGGCGCGGCTGAACAGTTGATGGGGCAGATTGCGTCAGCGAAAATCCCCTTGTCGCGCATGATTTCACCCCAGCTCTACTGGGTAATGACGGGCAACGACTTCACGCTCGACATAAATAATCCCAACGAGCCAAAAATCCTGTGTGTCGGCAATAATCCCGACCGTCAGAACATCTACGGAGCGGCACTCGGACTTTACAATTCCCGCATTGTTAAAATCATCAACAAGAAGGGTATGCTCAAATCCGGCGTGCTGATAGATGAATTACCGACCATATATTTTAAGGGACTGGATCAGCTAATTGCCACTGCACGAAGCAATAAGGTTGCCGTCTGCCTCGGCTTTCAGGACTTCTCCCAGCTCAAACGCGACTATGGCGACAAGGAAGCGGCGGTAGTGATGAACACCGTGGGCAACATCTTCTCCGGACAGGTCGTGGGCGAAACCGCCAAGACGCTTTCGGAACGCTTCGGAAAGGTGTTGCAGAAACGGCAGTCGATCTCTATCAACCGTCAGGACATAAGCCATTCGTTCAACACGCAGATGGACTCACTTATCCCACCGAGCAAAATATCCACGCTCACACAGGGAATGTTCGTCGGGGCCGTCTGCGACAACATCGACCAGCGTATAGAGCAGAAGATTTTTCATGCCGAGATAGTCATCGACAGCAAGAAAGTCAATGCCGAGATGCAACGCTACAAACCTATCCCACAACTGACCGACTTCAACGACGACACTCCCGACAAGGCCCGTATGAAAGAGGTTATCCAACGTAACTATGAGAAGGTAAAAGCGGACGTTATCCAGCTCGTTGAGGATGAGAAGAACCGCATATTGGCTGACCCCAGACTACGCCACCTTTTCATGCCCAAATAATCACCACCACTAAATTTATCCACAATCATGTTAGAAATCAACCGAGGTCTAACCGACTTCAATTACTACTATCTGTACCTGTTGCAGTACCTTAGAAGCAACAAGTACGAGGTCGATAACGACCACCCCCAGTTACAAGCCAACTCAATCGCGGCACTGGATGCCTTCGAGGAGGCACGCCGGAACGGTGCAACAGTCACTATGGCTGAGGAAGAAGCGATAAGAGTTCTGTTCACAAACATCGGAGAGTCGGAGTACAACATCGTATCCGAGCTTATACTTGAAAACTTCGGTGACACCATAGACCTCGACTGCGAGGAAGCGGTGGAATACTGGACAAATCAGGTAATGACCGATATTCCCGACCTTTTTGACGGCTTCGACCGTATGGCAATCGGTCTGGATCCGCTCGACCTCTCCATTATGGAGAATGAAATTGTAGGCAAAATCGTAATCTATCTTTCCGACAATGGCCTACAATAAGTTACAGACCATGCGTGACAACATTGAGGCGATAAGGCTTGCCCTGCGCCTTGATGTTGAACATCGCAACGCGGAAAATGCACTTGAAAGGGAGATACTGCGCAAGTATGCCGGATTCGGCGGGCTGAAATGTATCTTGCAGGACGCCAACGAACTTGCCGATGCCGCCAAGTGGAGCAAGAGCGACATTGAGCTGTTCGCGCCTACGGTTGAACTGCGCCGTCTTATTCACGACTATTCAAAGGACGACCGGGAGTTTGCCGCATACATGGACTCGCTGAAAGCGTCCGTATTGACGGCGTTCTATACTCCTGCACCTATCATTGATGCGCTTGCCACTTCACTGCGTGAAAGAGGTGTTAAGATTAAAAAGTTCCTTGAACCGTCTGCCGGGCAAGGTGCTTTCATCGACTCTTTTCTTAAAAATGAGAACTATCCGGGAACGGAGGCACTCGCCTTTGAGAAAGATTTACTGACAGGCAAGATTCTATCTGCGCTGCACCCGTCTATCTCCACCGAGATAAAAGGATTTGAGAAAATTGACCCTGATTTTGAGGGCTATTTTGATATTGCCACATCAAATATTCCTTTCGGTGACTTTGCGGTCGCCGACCCTCGATATGCCACAAGCAAAGAGATTGCCTACCGTCAGTCAACAAAGGCTATCCACAATTATTTCTTCCTCAAAGCACTGGACTCAGTGCATGAGGGTGGCATTGTGGCTTTTATCACATCGCAGGGTGTGATGAACGCCGCATCGCCATTCGTGCGCATGGAGCTGATGAAACGCTCCAACCTTGTGGGTGCTTTCCGCCTGCCCAACAACACTTTCTCCGATAATGCCGGAACGGATACAGGCTCTGACTTGATTATCCTTCAGAAGCATACGGATAAGAAAGCATTGTCGGCAGATGAAGAATTTTTCATTCAGTCAATCGTTGACCGTGGCACCAAAGCACCTACCAATAAATATTTTGCGGCATATCCGCAGAATGTCATCTGCACCGAGGCGAAAATCGGTACTGACCCATACGGCAAACCGGCTATCATCTACAAGCATGAGGGTGGCGTTGACGGTATCGCAAAGGATTTGCGCGAGGCACTGGGCGAGTCATCGCGCCTTCGGTTAAATCTGGAATTGTATAATTCCAAAGGGATAAAGCCACCCACGCCAGACCCGGTAATGCCTACACCCAAGCCTACACCTGCGTCCAAACCCAAAGTTGCAAAAGTCGCTGAAACTCCGCTGATGACGCAATACAGGGAGATGAAGAAGAAACACCCGGACGCAATCCTGCTGTTCCGTGTTGGCGATTTCTATGAGATGATGGGTGTTGATGCTGTCAAGGCTTCGGAAATTCTCGGCATAACCCTGACGCGCCGACGCAACGGCAATGCCGGGAGCATCGAGCTTGCCGGATTTCCGCACCATGCCCTCGACACCTATCTTCCCAAGCTCGTAAGGGCCGGGCAGCGTGTGGCTATCTGCGAACAGCTTGAAGATCCAAAGTTGAAACAAAAGGAAGAATACAAGCCTACGGAGATTATCACACCATCTGAAATGGCTGTGCCAGAACCTCAGCCAACGGTTGAGCCGAAGCCCGCTCCCACTCCCACACCTATTGAACCGGCAAAGGAGATTGAAACTGACGGTGGGCCCGATTACAGCGACAATCCTGACCCGCGTCTGTTCGCCTACAATCTTTTCGGAGAGTTGGAGCCATTGGAGAAACCCAAGCGCCAGCCACGACAGCCAAAGACGCAGGAGGAAAAGCCGAAACCCACACCGAAAATAGAAATTCCAGATGCTACCGCCAAGAAATTCCGTCCGCTATCTGAAAAGGAGCTGGAGTTTTACGGTTCTCTGAACTGGGAGGACAATCCGCCCATCAATGGCTTCTATGAAACGATGATGAGTATCGCCCACCGCCAGATAGCGGAAATGGAGGCTGAACGACAGGCGAAAGAGGCTTCAAAGCAGGAGGTAATCACCGAAAACGGAACTGTCATTGAGAAAACCGGGCGCTATTCCACCCCAAAACCAAGAGTGACGACACCTGAAAAGCCAAAGGCGGCTGAAATTGAGAGACCTGCGGTTGAGGAAAAAGACATATCGCCCCGCAAGTTCTCGGAGGATATTCAATATTTCCACCACAACGGCTCGATGGTCGTTGACAAGGGTCAGGTTGGCTTTCTTTCGGAGGTTAAAAAGAATGGTGCTACATTCACTCCGCTCCCAATCAAACCGGAGCAGGAGAAACGCGCCATGCTCTATATAACCCTGTCGGAAACATATCAGCAGCTCTATCATTACGAGGCTGAGACGCATGAGGAAAATGCTGATATGCGTGAACACCTCAACCAGTATTATGATGAGTTTGTGGACAGATACGGCAACCTCAACGAAAAACAGAATGCCAAGTTTATCCTTATGGATGCAAACGGTCGTGACGCTCTTGCATTGGAGCGTGGCGAGAACGGGCATTTTGTCAAGGCTGACATATTCGACCACCCTGTATCATTCGCCGTTGACGAGGTTACATCGGTTGACACACCTATGGAGGCTTTGAGTGCGTCGCTCAATAAATACGGGGAGGTCAACCTCGAATATATGGGCGGTCTTGTGGATATGGAGCAGGACGCTATTATTGACAGCCTTGCCGGACACATATATTATAATCCGCTCGTGAGCAATTTTGAGATTGCCGACCGTTTCATCGCCGGAAACGTGGTGCAGAAAGCCGAGGAGGTCAAGGCGTGGATAGACCGCGAGGAAGAACGTATCAAGGATTTTCCCGGGTTTGACGGTGTTGAGCCGTTTATCGACCTGTCGAGGGAGTCTCTGAAGGCATTGGAGGAAGCGACACCCCGCCGCATCACCTTTGACGAACTTGATTTCAACTTCGGTGAACGCTGGATACCTACCGGGATTTACTCGGCGTACATGAGCAACCTCTATGCGACCGATGTGAAGATAATGTATTCGCCCTCAATGGATGAATACTCGGTGAAGGCGCAGCAGAAGAACATGAAGATATGGGAGGAGTTCTGCGTGAACGGATATTACCGCTCATACGATGGCATGAGCCTTCTGAAACACGCCCTGCACAATACTGTGCCGGACATCAAGAAGTGTATCGGCAAGGATGAGAGCGGCAACGACATAAAGGTGCCGGATGCTGAGGCAATACAGCTCGCCAACACCAAGATTGATGAGATACGCGACGGTTTCACCGAATGGCTGGAGGCGCAGTCACCGGAGTTCAAGGAGCGGCTTGTGGATATGTACAACCGCAAGTTCAACTGTTTCGTGCGTCCGCGCTATGACGGGTCACATCAGACATTCCCTGACCTCAATCTGAAATTGCTTGGCGACCGTTGCGGTGTCAAGTCAATATACCAGTCGCAGAAGGATTGCGTGTGGATGCTGTTGCAGAATGGCGGTGGCATCGCGGATCACGAGGTGGGCACCGGTAAGACGCTGATAATGTGCATGGCAGCACATGAAATGAAGCGGTTGGGATTGGCTCACAAGCCTATGATTATAGGATTGAAAGCCAATGTAGCCGACATTGCGATGACATATCAGACGGCATACCCAAATGCCCGTATCCTGTTCGCTGATGAAAAGAGTTTCAAGGCTGAGAACCGTGTTGCGTTCTTCAACAATATCCGCAACAACGACTATGACTGCGTGATTATGTCGCACGACCAGTTCGGCAAGATACCGCAGTCGCCGGAAATACAGCGTGAGATATTGCAGATGGAACTCGACTCTGTGGAGGAAAATCTGAAAGTCGTCAGGGAGCAGGGGCATGACATATCACGCGCCATGCTCAAAGGTCTTATCAAGCGTCAGGAGAACCTGAACACGCGAGTTCGGGATAAGAACTTTATGATTTTCAACCAAGCAAAAGACATAGAGTATTGGGCGGCCTTTCAAGGTCGCCTGATTTATTTGTACAGTTTGGTGTTAATCCCAGAGGACAAGCTGCCCGTTTGACTCGGGTACCTCAAAGTCAAAGTTCACTTCCGGCTTTGTGGCGAAGAAACAATACGCACCCATTGCCGCAAGCAGGTTCATGAGGAAGTTGTGTACACTACGATGGCGGGAGTGGACGAGCTGCGCCACATTCTTCAGCATGTCGTTTATGGATTCGATGATGCTCCTTTTACGAAGCATCATCCTGTCATAGAACGGCATGAGACGCTGTTTCATGTTCGAGCGAAGACCTGTCACAATATGTATGCCGTCATCCCAAAGATGCCCGAAAAGAGACTGCGATATATATCCCTTGTCAGCGTATAGTTTTCCAAACACCCTGTCAGTCAGCGTGTCGATGACTGCCTCATTGCGGTCGTCCACATTGGCGCGTGTCAGTACAAAGTTGATCAGCTCTCCTTTTTCGTTACATAGCAGATGCAGTTTGAAGCCGACATACCATCCCATCGTACTCTTCCCTTTGGCAGCAATATCCTTGAATACCTTCATGCTGAACCGGCGTTTGTTGTGTATGACCGGAATGCAGGTGCTGTCCACAAAACTTATCCCCGTGCACTCTCCGAAACACGCGAGCCGCAGGAACATGGTCATAGCCACAAAACATCGGGGCATGACCTCCACGAAGCGGTTGTAGGAGAATGTCTGCGGAAACAGATGCTTCCAGTGAATGCGCACACATCCCAGATAATAGTGCTTGAAGTTTCGGTACGAATTGAAGTGGAAACAGATCAGAATCGTGATGACCTCGGCATCCGACATCATGCGCTTTCTTTTCCGTTTTGGAGTGTCAGTTGTGGACGGAAGTGCATTTTTTGCCATCTCACCATCAAATTCCTTGCAGAAATCATCTGCAATACAAAAAATTTCAGTAACTTTACTTTCGGTAATCATGATACAGTATTTATTTCTTGATACCTCTAAATTACTAAATATCAGTGATATTACCAAAAGAATCGGCAACTTTTTCAAGCTGCCGATTCAACTTTTTATGGTGTTCCTTATCCCGAACTCGCGTTGAACGCCAAACTCGCCAAAATCCAATACGAGATGGAGCAGCACAAAGACCGTATGGTTGACTTCAAGCAGATGGGCATCGACCACATATTTGTTGATGAGAGCCATCAGTTCAAAAATCTGATGTTCAACACCCGTCACAACCGTGTGGCAGGCCTCGGCAATTCCGACGGCTCCCAACGCGCGCTCAATCTTCTCTATGCCATACGCACCATTCAGAAGCGGACGGGCAAAGACCTCGGCGCGACATTCCTTTCCGGCACGACAATCAGCAATTCACTGACGGAGCTGTATCTCCTGTTCAAGTATCTGCGCCCGAAAGAGCTTGAACGGCAGGATGTGCGGTGCTTTGACGCATGGGCGGCTATCTTCGCCAAGAAAACGACTGACTATGAGTTTAATGTAACAAATAGCATAGTCGCCAAAGAAAGGTTCAGGTATTTCATCAAGGTACCGGAACTGGCGGCTTTCTACAATGAGATAACCGATTACCGCACAGCCGAGGATGTCGGCGTTGACCGTCCGATGAAGAATGAGATACTGCACAATATCCCTCCCACGCCACAGCAGGAGGAATTCATACAGAAGCTGATGGAGTTCGCCAAGACAGGCGATGCCACGATATTGGGCCGTGCGCCGTTGTCGGAAACGGAGGATAAGGCGAAAATGCTGATAGCCACCGACTACGCCCGTAAGATGGCGTTGGATATGCGCATGATTGACCCGGCATACGAGGATGACCCTAACAACAAGGCTTCGCACTGCGCCAAGATGATTGCCGAATACTATCATAAATATGATGAGCAGCGTGGTACACAGTTTGTTTTCAGTGACCTCGGCACTTTCAAGCCCGGCGAGTGGAATGTTTACAGTGAAATCAAGCGAAAACTGATTGAGGACTATGGCATACCGCCGCATGAGATTAGGTTTATCCAAGAGTGTAAGACCGAGCGGTCAAGGAAGGCTGTCATTCAGGCTATGAATGACGGCGATGTGCGTGTTCTTTTCGGCTCAACTTCGATGTTGGGAACAGGCGTAAACGCCCAAAAGAGAGCGGTTTGCATCCATCACTTGGATACGCCGTGGCGACCGTCAGACCTCACTCAACGCGATGGCAGAGCCATTCGAGCGGGTAATGAGATAGCCAAGTTATACGCTGACAATAAGGTTGATGTGATTATCTATGCGGTGGAAAAATCGCTTGACTCCTACAAGTTCAACCTTCTTCACTGCAAGGCTACTTTCATCGCCCAGCTCAAAAGCGGTGCTTTGGGAGCGCGAACAATCGACGAGGGTTCTATGGACGAGAAGAACGGCATGAATTTCTCGGAGTATATGGCGATACTCTCCGGCAACACCGACCTGCTTGACAAGGCAAAACTTGAAAAGCGTATAGCGGCGTTGGAGAGTGAACGAAAGTCGTTCAACAAAGGTCGCGGCGACAGCGAGTTCAAGCTCCAGACCATAACCCAAGACATCGCCAACAACGAGGCGGCGATCGAGCGAATGAAAGCGGACTGGGAGCGTTACGACAAGGTTGTGCAGCGTGACAATGAGGGCAACCCTATTAACAATCTCACGATTGACACCTGCAACCTTTCCGATGAAAAGAACATGGGTATCCACCTGCAAGGGCTGGCACAGCGCACGGATACCCACGGTCTGTATCAGCGTATCGGCGAGGTTTACGGCTTCCCGATCAGCATTATCTCCGAAAGAGTATTGGCTGACGGGGTTGAAAAGGTGCAGAACCGCTTTGTTGTCGAAGGCAACTACAAATACAAGTACAACAACGGTCAGTTGGCAATGGCTGACACCCATGCCGCCTGCATGAACTTTGTAAACGCCCTTGAACGTATCCCCGGCATCATCGCCCAGTACGAGGAAAAGACAGCCAAACAGAAAGCCGACCTTCCGATTTTGCAGGGCATCATCGCCAAGACATGGGGCAAGGAGGACGAGCTGAAGCAACTCAAATCAGAACTCGCCGCCCTCGACCGCAAAATCGCCGCCGAGTTAGCCCCTAAACATGATGAAAATGACGGCGAGGAAGTCAAGCCTGATACCCAACAGCAACAATCAGTCAAGGTTGTTGAACCTCCCGGTCAAGCAACCGACAATAAAAAGTCAATGGTGGCAGAGCCAATAGGGAATTACAAAAAAAGTTGTATTCCGATGGCTGTCATTTCAAACTACGCAAGTCATGGAATTCATAATGTAGGCCGTAAATTATAAAGACGAAAGGAGTCAACACTATAAAAAAAGTGTTGACTCCTCATTGTTATTTTATGTCTGAAATAGTGTTTATGTTACTGTACAAGGATATTTGTAATAGTTTTGGAAACCTTATTATTAGAGTTCCTTGTTGATGAGAAGTTTGTCATCTTCATATTGACACGAGGCGTATATGCACTTGCCAAAGAATATAACTTCCATGCACCTTTGCCATTATGAATTCTCGCTTTCTCAGATTTGCCATTGCTCCAGATTTCTAAATCTCCGTCATAACAGCATTTTTTGTCAGATTTTTTGATTCCGACAATTCTACGATACGTTTCAAGCTCGAAAGCCATATTTTGTCCAATACGACCAAGTCTGAAATAACTTGTGTATTTCCCGTTTTTTACCTTCACTTCAGCTTTATATTTTATAAAGCTCCCATTATATACTGGACCCGGTGCCGCTTGAGGGACAATAAGTTGGTCACCAATCATTACTTTGCCCTCATTGTTTCCGAGCAGTTCTGCCTTCTCGTCCGTAAATGGCAGACATGGAGTGACATCAGATAAGTCAGTATCGCTGAATTTAAGGATACCATCATATTTGGCAACACAATCACGAATGATTTTAACACCTGTGATAGAGTCCGTAGCCTCAGCAAGGTCGAAAGCATGGTCTAACTCTTCATCGGCTTTGTCCAGAAGCATATAGGCTCCATCAAAACCGATTTCGTTAAAGAATGCACGCTTTGAGGAATCATCCATCTCTTTGACCTTCGCAAGAGTTCTGTCAAAAGCAGCTTGGTCCTTGAATTTAAGAATTTGACTTGCTGAGTATTCTCCAGTTGAGCGGGTAGCAGGAGAATCGCTCAATGTGATAACCTCAAAATCTGAGGTTTCGCTGACCGCATTAAATAGCGGTTCATCGTTATTGCTACACGAAGCAATAACGAAAGCCATCATCGTGATGGTTAGATAGCTTAAAAACTTTTTCATTGATTTATACATGTTTGGTTACTGAGAACTTTCCGCTGCAACCCAAACGGAGTGTTCTTATGGTTTACGGGTAATATCTACGGTTGTTGAATTGGAGTCCTTGCCCTCAGTTCCGTCTATTTGAAGGAATGATTTTGTTTCTTTGAAGCCCTCAGGCATCTTGTCGAGTGTTATCTTGACAACTCCCGACTCTGAAACTTTAGCAGTAAAGTGGCAATCTGCATCAACATATTCCCCTTTACCGTTTTTAGCACCAACCAGATTGAGGGATTTGTAGTTGGTGCATTTGAGGGTAACTTCGCCACCCTCACCATCTGCGGTAATCTGAATCTGGTGGTAGAAACCCGGATCAAAAACAGCCTTTACGCTCTCTGTCGGGGTGGCAGATACCTCCCAAAGCATCTTTGCCGGTTCATCCTCGCTGCATGAGGAGAATGAGATTGCCGCAATAATTGCGACAATAAGGAATTTAATTTTGTCCATTTTGAAATTTGTATTTATAGGTTTATATCAGTTTTCCGTTTTTATCCATACGTAATGTGATAGTCACACTACTACCTGAGCGTTTGAATGTCTGGTTATTGCATGACACCTCTTCAAGTGTGGCCTTGCCGCCAGAGACAGCCGGAGGGCGATTGGCGATATATTTTATATGGCATTTCAGTTCAACCTTGTGTTTGTTGAATTTCATGGTCATTTTAGATATACCATTGGTTTCTTTCCTGTCTTTTGACCACCTCATGTCATCTTGATCCGGGAGTTCCGCTGTGAAGAATAATGATTTTCCACCGCTTGCATTTCTTACATCATACTTGATTTTTGAGTGTGACGCGTTGCCTTCTATGGATATTCCGTCAACAAATTTCTTGTTGTCAAGAAGGTTATTTCCACTGCCGTCAATACATTGGACTATTATCTGACATGCGTCAGTAGATGTTTGGATTGGCTCGTAGCCATTTTTATCACATGATGCGAACACAAGGACAGACATCATGATGAGAGAGATTATTCCGATTGTTTTCGATTTTTTCATTGTATGCTTCTATTTGATTGTTTCGTTTATTGTTTTCAGAATGAAGTCTGTTAAATCAATCATACAGACTGATTTCGATTGAGCCGCCACAACGCCCGCTCCGGAAGACACATTACTGTATCCCCATATTGGATCTCCCAACCCATAGTCGCTGAGGTCTGAGAGCGTGCCATTGTCACGCTGCCATACATAATTTGCCCAATTATAGTATGACGGTGATACTGAGTTTATGATAAGATTGACCTTACACTCAGGTATTTCACCTGTCGGATAGCGGAACCAGCAGTGGTCAAACTGAAGATTAAGAGTATAGCTTTTACCGGAAAACTGGCGGTCAGAGAAGAATGTGAAACCATCCGCATCTCCACCCATTATGGACTCAAAAATGCCTATATGTTCGCTGAAAATAGGCTCCATCTTATAGACCAAAGAGCTTATCTCAAATCCATAATTACCGCTTGCATCATGATTGTCCGAATTTTCATTCGTTTGAGTACCACTGTTGAATGAGAATTTATAATAGTTTTCTCCATCGGGATCTTCTATCCTTAGAGCAACCTTTAGTTTGAACTGTACGGAGACTACATCATTATCCGATTTCCAACAACTCACATCGTATGTTTCCCACGTTGCGGTGGGTGCTTTTATGGACATCGGCATGGAAAGGTCTGCTTCACCCCGACCAAGAGTAGGACTCTCGGCAACAATTCTTATATTGTCACCTTCTTTGGGAATATACGAGTCAAGCTGCAACACTCCGTTGGCATAAATCCTCAAATCTGCATCCTTGACTTCAGTTTTATCGGATGTGTCGGTATAAAGCCGTGATTTGGACACAACTGCTTCAACCGGTTCTCCAACTGTTATTAAAGAGTTGACACACAATACCGGAATATGTGGCATGTCGGGAGTAAACACTTCTTCGCACCCTGTGAGAAACGGTAAAATCAGGAAGGGATATATTTTTCTTAGAATAGCCATGTATATGAAATTGAGGGTATGACAGGAAGAAGTTTGACACGCTTGAATACGGGTTCACTTGTGATATAGTGTTCGCCGGGTTTCGACACTGTAATATCACGGGTTCCACGTTTCACTGCCACCGTGTTCATGTGGCAATATGCGTTATAGAGTCCGAAAGTCCAATAGCCTCTCTTATTTTTTACGGTACAGCTTAAATCAAGTCTATGGTAGAACGGTAACTGATAACTATTGATGCCGGTTTGCAATGGAGACTCTCCACCGCCGGACCAATCGGCAGTATCAAAATCAGGAGCATCCCACACTTGATTGAGCAGAGTGAAGCGGTTGCCTGAATGTCCGACCCATGACGCATTGAGCTGAACCTTGTCATTGATTTTCCAATTCAACATTACATTTATAGTATGGCGGTTATCAAATTTTGTGGGGAATGTGCGTCCTCCGTTTTTGTCGGCGAAAGTACGGTCTGCCCAAGCCAGTGAATAGGATACATGACCTGTTACTTTTCCAAACACCTTCTCAATTTTGAAATCAATACCTTTCGCAGTACCTTTACCGCTGCAAAGCTGTGCGTTCCATAAATCGAGAGGTGGACGCAGATAATATTCATCTTTATATTCGACAAGATTATCCATCCACTTGTAGTAACCTTCCACTGATATGGCATAAGTCTTGTCCGGAGATTGCCAATAACCGCCAAGAGAAATCTTGTCAGCCGTCTCCGGCTTAAACTTTCCACTTATAGGTATCCATTGGTCAGTAGGGAGTGCAAGATAACTCTGGTTGAGCTGATGAACGTACTGGGTTGTTCGGGCGTAAGCAAATTTTACAGCCCAATTTTGCGCAGGTCGGTAACTGAATGACAATCTTGGCGACCATCCGTATTTAGTCTTACCACTGATATTGAACAGGGAGCCGTGAAAACCGGCATTCATCCGAAACTTGTCATTGATTTTCCAGTCATTCTCTATGTAGGCGTTGACTTCATTTGCTCCGTATGCCCAAGTTGAGTCCCGGGAAAGAGTATGTGTATTTCCGGACTTATATTCGCGCGTGGTACGTGCAGGGAGAAAAGAATGGCGTGTATAGCCAGCACCGAAACGAACCCGGTTGTCGTCATTCGGACGCCAGTCAAAGTCGCCCCTGAATATCCAATCATTTATATTGTTATCAGTGTTGAGCAGAGTATGCGATTCATCAATACGGTCAGGTGATTTATCCCGACTTTTATAGTCGTGCTTCATGCCCGAAAAAAATCTCGTGTATGCCGCAGTGAACTCAGATGAAAGATTGTCTTTGAAACGGTAGTTCAGCCCTGCTTGCGCCAATAGGTTGCCCCAGTGTAGATCAAAACGGTCATCATCAAATGTACCGATGTCGTCTGGTTTGTTGTATACGCGAGTTCGGGATAAGAACTTTATGATTTTCAACCAAGCAAAAGACATAGAGTATTGGGCGGCCTTTCAAGGTCGCCTGATTTATTTGTACAGTTTGGTGTTAATCCCAGAGGACAAGCTGCCCGTTTGACTCGGGAACCTCAAAGTCAAAGTTCACTTCCGGCTTTGTGGCGAAGAAACAATACGCACCCATTGCCGCAAGCAGGTTCATGAGGAAGTTGTGTACACTACGATGGCGGGAGTGGACGAGCTGCGCCACATTCTTCAGCATGTCGTTTATGGATTCGATGATGCTCCTTTTACGAAGCATCATCCTGTCATAGAACGGCATGAGACGCTGTTTCATGTTCGAGCGAAGACCTGTCACAATATGTATGCCGTCATCCCAAAGATGCCCGAAAAGAGACTGCGATATATATCCCTTGTCAGCGTATAGTTTTCCAAACACCCTGTCAGTCAGCGTGTCGATGACTGCCTCATTGCGGTCGTCCACATTGGCGCGTGTCAGTACAAAGTTGATCAGCTCTCCTTTTTCGTTACATAGCAGATGCAGTTTGAAGCCGACATACCATCCCATCGTACTCTTCCCTTTGGCAGCAATATCCTTGAATACCTTCATGCTGAACCGGCGTTTGTTGTGTATGACCGGAATGCAGGTGCTGTCCACAAAACTTATCCCCGTGCACTCTCCGAAACACGCGAGCCGCAGGAACATGGTCATAGCCACAAAACATCGGGGCATGACCTCCACGAAGCGGTTGTAGGAGAATGTCTGCGGAAACAGATGCTTCCAGTGAATGCGCACACATCCCAGATAATAGTGCTTGAAGTTTCGGTACGAATTGAAGTGGAAACAGATCAGAATCGTGATGACCTCGGCATCCGACATCATGCGCTTTCTTTTCCGTTTTGGAGTGTCAGTTGTGGACGGAAGTGCATTTTTTGCCATCTCACCATCAAATTCCTTGCAGAAATCATCTGCAATACAAAAAATTTCAGTAACTTTACTTTCGGTAATCATGATACAGTATTTATTTCTTGATACCTCTAAATTACTAAATATCAGTGATATTACCAAAAGAATCGGCAACTTTTTCAAGCTGCCGATTCAACTTTTTATGGTGTTCCTTATCCCGAACTCGCGTTGTATCCTTTATCCTCAGTACCCGTTTTCAGTTTATCGTCACCGAAATAAAAGTTGACAAAAGCTGTAGCCTTAGGTGAGAACCGATGCTGCACACGGGCATTGAAGTCCATGAAATAATAGTTGAAGCGCAGTTTCTCATCCTCATTTTGGGAATTTGCAATAGCTACAAATGGAATTGAAAGCACATCAAACCAAGAGCGGCGTAACCCGACAAGATAGGTCGTTTTCTTGCCTATCGGTCCGGAAATATTGAATGTGCCGGAAGTTAGTCCAAGACGTGCCGAGCCGTGATGCCCCTCGCGGTTACCATTTTGCAGACGCACATCCATGAAAGAAGCTAATCTTCCGTCATACTTGGCTGGCATTGATGACTTGAAAAAGTCGATATAACGTATTATATCAGTGTTGAATGCCGAGAACAGTCCTGCAAAGTGATTGACTTGATAAAGCGGAACATTGTCGAGCATATATAGGTTCTCATCAGCGTTACCGCCATGAACATACATTCCGGCCATACCTTCGGTGCCTTCAGTGACACCGGGCTGTGTCTGCAACGCCTTGATTACATCAGCTTCCCCGAAAAGAACAGGCGTGTTGCGAACTTCGTCGGCACTTACTTTCTTAGCTCCGATTTCAGAAGTTTCCACCGCCGGGGCTTCAAGGCGGGAGACAACCACCACCTCATCAAGCATAGTGGATTTTACAGAGGGTTCATAAATTGATGTCTTAGGAGTGGAGATAGCCGATGATTTAATCTTTTCCGGTTTAGTTGTTTCCTTCCTATTCTTCAAGACAATATTGTTCCCTTTGATTTTATACTCAATGGACGTGCCTGAAAACATTTCTGAAAGTACATAATTCAATGGTTTATTCTTTGCCTTGACTGTAACCCTAACATCTTTCAGCAATTCAGATGAATACACGAAGTTCTTGCCAGTCTGCTCAACGATAGACCGGAAGACTTGAGGTGCAGGTTGATTCACTGCGCGGATAGTGACACTTTGAGCCTTAGCAACGGACACACAACAGATTATTCCGAAAAGCAAAGGTATTATACGCTTCATTTCTTAACGGTCATTTGTGTTTCAAGAATATCGTTGATTGTTGCCACAAGGTCAACAGCATTCCCCTCATAGTGTAAAGAGAGGTTATACTCTTCGGCATTTTCGGGGACATTCTCGATCTCCACGCCATATACCTCTTCAATCTTGGAGATTACTGTTGTCAGAGGTATGTTTTCAAAGTCAATTACTTTTACAACCTCCAAAGGCTCAACAGGTTTAACAATCTCATGAATAGGCTTATCCGGCGCGTTTTTTAATTCATATTGATGAAATATCACGGCGGCTGTCGCTGATAATACAACAACGGAAGAGATGGCTGCTGCAATTTTGAAACTGTTCCACTTGAAGGCCGGTTTGATATTCAACCGCCTCCAGCCTTTGTTCGCAGAGAATTTTCCTTTGCGGTACCGCTTGGCTATGTATGTTACTTCGTCTTTCATTATGATTGTTCAAAAAAGTTACGCGGGATCTAACCCCGTTCACTTATATGACGCAACCATTTTTTATGAGTCCTATGCTGTGAAAAAGAATTTTATAAAAAAGGGAGAAAAAAAGGTTTATGCCCCGTGGTCAAAGATTCTCGTAACCGGGCAAACGCTTTGGTCATCTGGTTCTTGACAGTTTTTATAGAAATACCGAGTTCCTCCGCGATTTCTGCGTTTGAAAATCCGTCACGTTTGCTCATCAGGAAAACCTCACGACATTTCTCAGGTAATTCATCAATGGCTTTCCATATCTGTGCATCACGGAAAGAGGTATCAATAATCTCTTCACATATTTCGGGAATGGAGTCTATATCCTCCAATTCCTTTTTTCGACGAAGAAAACTCACACATTCATTTCGCACACTGCGGTAGATATAAGAATTGAAATTCTCTATTTCAGTGCCGCAGGAAATGGCTTGCCATGCTTTCATAAAAGTTTCCTCCACAATATCCTCCGCATCATCAGCATTGTCAACTATACGGAGCGCAAGCATTCCCAACGGAAGATACAGCCGTCTGAAATATGTTTCAAATTCGCGTACAGTCATACCTATTTCTTTTTTAATGTATTATAGAGTATTTGACCTACCGGTAACTCAATCTTGATTCTTCTTTTCCCACTGCTTGCATTGATATATGGAGTGGCTATCGGCTCAAATTCATACCTGTCCGTACCTGTTTGATACACTGCCTGCCCACCAACCTTAACTCCTAATTTTTCAGAAATTCGATAATCAAAGTATCCACCAAAACGTGATACGTTATAATACCCAATCATTGATGGTGGCATAGGTAGTCCGGTCTGCATTACGGGCGGCCTTCCGAAATAGTATGCACCAAAAGTTATCAAAGACAGATTTGGATTGATTTGAAAAGAAATAGTGCCATTGATACCGTATTGTGTATGTACCCCTCTGAAATATCCGTATTTATTGGCGACACCACCTATATAGACAGACAAATCGCCAATCTTTTGAAACATACCAATAGAACCGCTCTCTATCTTCATCAGTCCGGGATATGTTGAGGTAAAGCCGGAAACAATGATACCTCCTTTAGCCCATCGAAATAAATCCGCTTTTCCGGGAGAGAACGTATAGGATGGCAAAATCACATCAAAATGTGAGGGCAACTTACATTCTATGTTCAGTGACGGATATTGTGGGACGGTGTGGATATAGCCTGTTATGATGCCGGAAATTTGGTTGCCGGGCATATTTATGATGTTCAGGCTATCCTGCGTAAGACTGTCCAACCGCAACACACTTCTCTCCATCTGAGCAGCTGCGCAAATGGAATCTAATGTAAAAATTATGAAAAGAATATACTTCATTAACGGTCATAATAATGTTATGCTCATTCTCTCAGGAGAATAAGACACTAACAAAATTACAACCGAGAATTGATGCCTATTATAAGAATCTTATCGAAGCGTACAAATTGGCACTTGAACCGTCATATTTGTATGTTGAAAGGCAAAATCACCTGTCAAGCCATTGGCGCAGGGTCTTTGACTTGTCTCGGCTTACCATTATCTCCACATCAGGAAAGTCCGGGAGTACAATCCGCATCTTTCTATCCCAATAATTGATTAGTTTTCCAATGGCATTGATATTGACAATAAACTGACGGTTGGCACGGAAGAACATTTCTGATCCAAGCTGGGCCTCGCATTCGTCGATTGACATTTCCAAAGCATACTTTTCGCCATTTAACCTGTAAAGGCGAAGCACTCCGCAGTCATGTTTTAGAAAAACCACATCTTCAACCCACTGGCGTCTCTTAAAATCTGTTAATGCGAAATTGTTAAACTCTGTATTCATGTTGGTTACGCGATTTTCAGGCCTGCAAACCTTGTCGCACTTTTCAAATGATTATATTGGGGTTGGAGCCTTAAAACTCGGTTCCCCAATTTTTCATGAATGCAGGACGATACATTTTTAGCCAGATTGTTGACTTTTTGCCAAAACGCAAATTTGAAAGAATCATGGAGCATCGTACCAAAAATAAGGTTGAGGACAGAACCCTCGGATGGCAGTTGTCTTATTGGGGACAGTTGCTTGTCCTTATATTCGGTCAACTGCTCGGATGTCGAAGTCTCCGTGAACTCTCGGATATCACTACAGCACATCGCAAGAAATCCTTTCATCTCGGATTTGGCAAAGAAGCGGTAGACCGTAATATTCTCTCCAGATGCAATACCAATCGTGATTGGCATGTGTTCGAGGAGTTCGCCAACCATATGATTGTGCTGGCTCAGGAAGCCCGTATAGACCGGGAATTTTGTATCGGCGGCAAGTTCTATGCGTTCGATTCCTCCACGATTGACCTTTGCATGAGTGTTTATGACTGGGCAAAGTTCAGAAGCACCAAGTCCGGCATTAAACTGCATACCCAACTTGATATAGTGACGCAGATTCCAGTTATGATAAACATCACCAATGCCTCGGTTCATGATGTAAATGCGATGGATATCATTGATTATGAACCGTTGGCCGGTTATATCTTCGACCGTGGATACTGGGACTTGGATAGGCTTCATAAGATTGAGGAACATGGAGCCTTCTTTGTCATAAGAGAGAAGGCTAAGCCGAAGTTCATTGTCGAGGATGGTCTGGACATGCCCGAGAATGGAAACATTCTTCAAGATTATACCGTAAGGTTTACCGGTAGACGCAATGCATCCAATTACCCTTCCCGGATTAGACGTATTGTAGCGTATATCCCTGACCTGAAGAGAAGTTTTGTTTTTTACACAAATAATTTCTTCCTGTCTGCCGAACAGATTGTGTTCCTTTACAAGAACCGATGGCAGGTGGAGCTTTTCTTCAAATGGATCAAACAGCACCTTAGAGTCACCACATTCTGGGGTAATTCCGAGACATCCGTCAGAATACAAATTTATGCGGCTATATGCACTTACTGCGTTGTCGCAATAATCGAACATAAAATGAAACTTGAAAGAAACATCTACGAAGTCATGAGAATCCTCGGCAGCTCCCTGCTTGTCAAGGAGCATATCAAGGACTTGTTGACTCCAGAACCGGAGCCAGCACAAATAGCAAATTGCCATCCAACTCTTGACCTCGAATTTGATTAACACTTTTTAAGAGACACTAGTGTCTTCAACCTTTATAATCTCATAGCCATCGCGCCACGGAACAAGAAATCTCTTGCGTGGTGAGCCTGATGTAATACCATCAGTAAGTCCTTTAATTTCCGATAGACGCTCCGGATTATGATCTACCGCTTTCGATATTGCATTTGCCAATTCCTCTTTCACTATCGGCTTCAGCAAATAGTGTATGCTGTTATATTGAAAAGCCTTGACAGCATATTCGGAATATGCTGTTGTAAAAATAATGCGGGTGTCGCAGTTGACATCATCAAACGCATCAAACACAAGACCGTCTGAGAGCCTGATGTCGGAGATTATAAGATCCGGCCTGTTTCCATTCTCAAAATAATCCTTTACCGCAGATTGGGAAATCAGTGGACCCTCGACAGTGTAAGAGGAGTCCAATTCTTTCAGCAACTTTTTAAGTCTTAAAAAGTTAGGATGTTCATCTTCTATGATAAGTATCTTCATTTTGCCGGGAATAAAGGGATTTGGGAAATATATTTGTCGCCATCCTGACGGAAGGAGATGTTGTGTCTGCCGAAGTCCTCATAGCGGTGTATGAGTGCGGACTGACCTATGCCACGAGAACCTGACTTGTCTGACAACGGACGGAAATCGTTTATTACCATCAGTGTATCTTTGTCAGTAAGAACTGAGACTGTTATCGGGTTGTCAGCTGAGAATTTATTATGTTTTACAATATTTTCAAAGACAAGCTGCAAAGAGCCCGTAAGTATCTCCATGTTGCGTTCTGTATCACTCAGCCACACATCAATCTTAATCGCTTCGCCAAACCGTATGCGCAGCAGATTGAGATATTGCTGAAGGTCATCAAGTTCTTCATTGAGCGATTGGGTTGACTCCATAGAGCGGTCAAGGACAGTCCTGGACACCCTCGACATGGATGTGAAGAAATCCACGGCTTTATCCGGGGCATAGTCAATCAGAGCTATGCCGGCATTGAGGTTATTGAACAGGAAATGCGGGTTTATCTGGTTCTTGATTGATTTTATTTTTGCCTCAGCCAGAAACTTCTCTTTCAGCCGCAATGCCGAAGTCACCCATATAAGCATGTAGCTCACGGTTATCAATGATGTTACAGACGCCATGATATATGTGTCGAGGTAGTTTTCCCCCAAGTTCCACGGACAGTCATGTAATATCCGGTCATAGAACCACCATTTGACTATTGCAAGCGGAAAACACATGGCAAGATTGAAGATCAATATGCCTGCGATTACAACGGCAATCATTTTGTTTGTCCAATCCGGTAGGGATGCTTTGGCTCCAAGCATTGACAGAATCAGACAGTTCATGAATGAGATGACAATACATATCATAAAATCCAGTGTCATGCTTTCCAAATTCTGCATAAGAGTATAGTCCACTCCTTCGGCAAGCACCGGAAGCCAGATGGCATTGTAGCATATAAAAATCAGCAATGTCAGCAGACACAACCGTTTGAGAAATATCCTTTGAATAGCGGTCATATTGGTTTTTGATTTAATAATGCAAAGTTAGCTATTATCCAGCCTTATAGATGTAAAAAGTATCTAAACTGTAAGAAATAGGGGTTGAAACGTACATAACCGCGTGTGAAACGTCATGACGCTTCATATCCGCATAGCGACGGTTCAAGTGCCGATTTGTACAGTTCAGACACATATTTCAAGAACGCACATCTATATTGAATAATTTTGTCGTCCGAAAAAACATCTCTTGAACTTATGGGTAATCTGTATTCCATTAAAAGAACAAAACCGAACTGCACTGTCATTATTGCGGTGGCAGCCGCATCCATTATAATGTCATCATGCAGCGTGATGTTGAATCCCGCTTCCAACTCAGAACAGGTGACACTGAAAGTAGAACAACCAATCAATATCCCGACAAAATGAGTTTTCGTAATCGAGTAATCAACATTCTAAGTGCTACCGGACTATTTATGGCAGCACTCACTTCATGTAAAAATGGCGAACAATATTCAGAGTCCTCATTGGAACTTCCTGTGATAACCGTTGCACCTTCGTCGATGACGGTCAACGAAAGTTATTCAGCTTCCATTCAAGGACAGCAGGACATTGAGATTTATCCGCAGGTGTCGGGTACAATATCGCGTGTGCTTGTCAAGGAGGGACAACACGTCGCCAAAGGACAGACACTCTTTGTAATAGACCAAGTGCCTTATCAGGCGGCATTACGCACGGCAAAGGCGAATGTTCAGGCTGCGCAGGCTCAGGTTGAGACAGCATGTCTTGACTATGAGAGCAAAAAGGAACTGTTCAAGGAAGATGTTATCTCTGACTATGATTTGCAGACTGCAAAAAATGCACTTACTACGGCTAATGCCGCCTTGGAGCAGGCAAAAGCCGGAGAGATTGACGCACGCAACAGTCTGTCATATACCGAAGTCAAGAGCCCGGCATCGGGAGTTGTCGGCACGCTTCCATATAAGGTGGGCGCATTGGTGGGCCCGACCATCACACAACCGCTTACAACAGTGTCGGACAACACGAATATGCACGTTTATTTCTCAATGAGCGAAAACCAGATGCGCAGTCTTATGAGCCAGTACGGAACTCCGGCTGCGATGATTGAGAAAATGCCCGCTATCAGACTGCAACTGAATGACGGCAGCATTTATGGCGAAACGGGCTGCATTGAGACCATAAGCGGTGTGATAAATCCACAGACCGGAACACTATCTATAAGGAGTGTATTTCCCAACAGTGACGGCATACTCTGGAGTGGAGGCATCGGCAATGTGATAATACCACATGAAGAAACACACACAATTGTAATTCCACAGACAGCGACATACGAGTTGCAGGATAAAATTATAGTATATAAGGTTGTTGACGGCAAGGCTGTCACCACATTCATAAAAGTACGTCAGGTAAACAACGGTAAGGAATATGTTGTGACCGACGGACTGAAAGCCGGTGACATAATCATAAGCGAGGGTGTAGGACAAGTCAAGGACGGAATGGCAATCAAAATAAAGGAATAAATTATGAACCTCAGATATTTCATTGACCGCCCGGTATTGTCGGGAGTAATCTCCGTCGTGATAGTGCTGATGGGAGTGATTGCGATATTCTCCCTGCCGGTGGAGCAGTATCCCGACATCGCACCGCCAACCATCAACGTGTGGGCTACATATCCCGGAGCAAATGCCGAGACGGTGCAGAAAGCTGTGATCGTCCCGCTTGAGGAAGCCATAAACGGTGTGGAGGATATGACCTACATGACCTCTACTGCCTCAAATACCGGTGACGCTTCCATAAATGTGTATTTCAAGCAGGGCGCGAATGCGGACATGGCGGCTGTAAATGTGCAGAACCGAGTGAACGGCGCGTTGAGCCAACTACCGGCAGAAGCCACTAAAACCGGTGTCACCACCGAAAAGCAACAGAACGCCGAACTGATGACATTTGCACTCTATTCTCCCGACAACCGATATGACCAGACATTTCTCAACAATTATGTGAAAATAAATGTCGAGCCGCGTCTGAAACGTATCAGCGGTGTCGGCAAGGTGCAGCTGTTCGGTTCAAATTACAGCATGCGCCTTTGGCTGAAGCCTGACAGGATGGCGCAATATCATCTGATACCGGATGATGTGTCGGCGGTGCTTGCCCGTCAGAACATCGAGGCGGCCACCGGCTCTTTCGGGCAGAATTATGACGGGGCAAGCGAATATACAATGAAATACCGCGGGCGGCTCAGCACACCTGAGGAATTCGGTGAATTAGTTTTGAAATCGCTGCCCGGTGGTGAGGTGCTGCGCTTGAAGGATGTGGCTGACATAGAGCTGGGAGATGAGTTCTACAACTATTCATCGGAAGTTGACGGACACCCTGCCGCTATGGTCATGATAAACCAGAAGGGAGGCTCAAACGCATCGGCGACCATCAATGAGATACATGAGGTGCTTGACGGGCTGGGCAAAGACCTTCCCGCCGGGGCTGAGTTCGTGGTGCTGACTGACACAAACAAGTTCCTATATGCCTCTATAAAGTCGGTCATAAGGACTTTGCTTGAAGCCATTCTTCTTGTGGTTGTTGTGGTATATGTGTTCCTTCAGGATATAAAGTCAACTCTGATACCGACAATATCCATTTTCGTGTCCATTATCGGCACATTCGCCGTCATGTCACTGATAGGGTTCTCGATCAACCTGCTCACACTGTTCGCGCTTGTGCTTGCGATTGGTACTGTCGTGGATGACGCGATAGTGGTTGTGGAGGCTGTGCAGGCTAAGTTCGACGATGGTTACCGCTCTCCTGTACTTGCTGCCGATGATGCTATGAAGGGTGTTTCTTCGGCGATACTGACCTCTACCATAATATTCATGGCCGTGTTTATTCCAGTTGCGATGATGGGGGGCACATCGGGTGCCTTCTATTCCCAGTTCGGTATCACAATGGCTGTCGCCGTTGGTATATCCGCCATCAATGCCTTCACTCTTTCTCCGGCGTTGTGCGCCTTGCTGTTGCGGCCTTACACAGATGAGAACGGCAATCCGAAGGATAATTTCGCTGCACGTTTCCGCAAGGCATTCAATGCTGTGTTCGACCGTTTCATCAGCCGCTATGTGCGCGGTGTGCTGTATTTCATGCACCACAGAAATATGTTGTGGGGTACTGTCGCAGGGTCAATCGTTCTGCTTGTGGTGTTCATGGGGCTTACTAAGACCGGACTTATTCCTGACGAGGATACTGGCTCGGTTATGGTTAGCATGAACACCAAGCCGGGCACGTCAATGGCACAGAACAAGAAAGTGATGGAGAGACTGGACTCGAAACTTGACTCAATAGCGGAGATAGAACACTCAGGAGCAGTCGCCGGCTTCTCTTTTTCAGGTTCCGGCTCTTCGCAGGCGATGTATTTCATCAGCCTAAGAGATTGGGCGGAACGCGATGGCAAGGGGCAATCTGTCGATGATGTCATCAGTGAGATATATGCCGGTGCATCCGACATTCCGGATGCCACTGTGTTCGCCATGTCACCTCCAATGATCGCCGGATATGGCATGGGCAACGGCTTTGAGCTTTATATTCAAGACAAGACAGGCGGCGATGTCTATAAATTCAAGGATGAGGCCGACCGTTTTGTCGAAGCCCTGTCAAAGCGTCCGGAAATCGGTGAAGTATATTCGGCGTTTGCTACCGATTACCCGCAGTATTGGGTGGATATTGATGCGGCGGCATGTGAACGGGTGGGCGTGTCACCCGTGGACGCGCTGTCAACCTTATCGGGGTACTATACCGGGCAATATGTTTCGGATTTCAACCGCTTTTCAAAACTATTCCATGTCACGATGCAGGCACCGGCTGAATACCGTGTAAGCCCCGAGTCGCTCAACAATATGTATATGCGCACATCTGACGGGAGTATGGCTCCGTTGTCACAATTCGTGAAACTTACCAAGACAAACGGGCCTTCTGACCTGACACGCTTCAACCTGTTCAACGCAATATCAATCAGTGGCTCCCCGGCACCGGGCTACAGCTCGGGGCAGGCTATTGAAGCGATAGCCGAGACTGCCGATGCCGAGTTGTCATCGAACTATACATACGAGTTTGAAGGACTTTCACGGGAGGAAAGCAAGTCGGGCAATAACGCCACGATGATATTCGCTCTGTGTCTTGTGCTGATATACCTGATTCTCTGTGCGCTCTACGAGAGTGTGTTTATTCCGTTTGCCGTACTGCTTTCCGTACCGTGCGGTCTGTTGGGCAGTTTCGTTTTTGCATATTTCTTCAATCTGGAGAACAACATCTATATGCAGACAGGACTTATCATGATTATCGGTCTGCTTGCGAAAACGGCAATCCTCATCACCGAGTTTGCCGGCAAACGGCGTGAGGAAGGAATGTCTTTGCCGAAAGCCGCCTATTGCGCCGCCAAAGCCCGTTTCCGTCCGATATTGATGACCGTACTGTCTATGGTAGTAGGTCTTGTGCCTCTGATGATGGCTCACGGGGTGGGCGCAAACGGTAGCCGCTCTCTCGCTACCGGAGTGATAGGTGGCATGATATTCGGAACGCTCGCCCTGCTGTTTCTTGTTCCGGCACTGTTCATAGTGTTCCAGCATCTTCAGGAAAAAGTATTACCCAAACGAATAAAGACTGTAAAATGAAACGACTATTTATATATATCATGTCAGCGGTAATACTGAGCGGTTGCTCCGTTTACCGCAAATATGAACGTCCGGATATAGCCGTTCATGACCGTTACCGCGATATGGATGTGAACGATACAACATCACTCGCATCTCTTTCATGGCAAGAACTGTTCATGGATCCCGATTTACAATCATTGATAGACACGGCTCTTGTCAATAACACCGACCTTGCCGTTGCTCGGTTGAAAGTCAAGGAGGTGGAAGCCGCGTTGCTCAACGCCCGTCTTTCATATCTGCCGTCAGTCGGAATGAATGCCGAGGGTGGTGTTTCAAAGTTTGACGGTTCAACGGCAAAGACATACAATATCGGAGCTAATGCAAGCTGGGAACTGGATATTTCCGGCAAGATAACCAATGCAAAGCGTGGTGCGGTAGCGGCTCTGGAAGGTAGCGAGGCATATCGCCAGGCTGTGCAGAGCCAGCTTATAGCCACTGTTGCCAACAGCTATTACACACTGTCGATGCTTGACGCTCAACTCGATGTGAATATCCGCACATTGGAAATATGGCGCAAGACTGTCCGTACAATGGAGGTTCTGAAAAAAGCTGGAAAGAGCAATGATGCCGCGGTTTTGCAAGCAAAGGCCAATGTACAATCGTTGGAATCAGCTCAGCTGTCATTAAGAAATAGCATAACCGAAACGGAAAATGCTCTTTATGCTCTAATCGGGATTACAGACTATCCAGAAATTAAACGCGGCAGTCTTGCAGACGCTGTATTTCCTGACACCCTTGCCGTAGGAGTACCGTTGCAATTAGTCGCCAACCGTCCTGATGTGCGTCAGGCGGAGCGCAATCTTGCCCAAGCGTTCTATGCCACCAACGTAGCCCGTGCCGCTTTCTATCCGAGTATAAGTCTATCAGGAACTATCGGCTGGATGAACAACGGCGGAGGTATCGTAGCCAATCCCGGACAATGGCTGCTCAATGCCATAGGCTCGTTGACACAACCGCTGTTCAACCGTGGCACGAATATCGCCAATCTCCGTATTGCCGAGGCTCAGCAAGAGGAAGCTAAACTGCTGTTCCGTCAGTCTTTGCTTGATGCCGGGAAAGAGGTCAACAATGCTCTGACTGCATGGCAGACTGCCAATGGACAGATAGAGATAGCGGACAGTCAGGTGGATACACTGAAAGAAGCGGTGCGCAAGACCGAACTGCTCATGCGCCACAGCTCCACCACATATCTGGAAGTTCTCACCGCTCAACAGTCACTGCTTGATGCCGAACTTACCGCAATTCAATCCCGCTACGACCGTATCCAAAGCATCATCACCCTCTACCACGCACTTGGCGGCGGTAATTGATATTTCAAGAACATAAGATAAAAAGGCGGACATAACCGCCTTTTTTTGATGAATACTGTTTTAATAACCAATAGTTCGTAATTCTATGAACAGAGTTCTAATCGTTGATGCTTCCGCATCTGACAATAGACTTATGTCCAGCTTGTTGACACGGGCCGGGTATGACCCTGTTGAGAAAGGAAGTGTCGAGGCCGGAAAAATTGAGGCTACAAAGCTACCTCCCGGTGCGGTTATCGTAACGGCAATGCGTCTGTCTGACGGTACCGCAAAAGAGTTTATTAACTGGCTGAAAACCGAGGGATACAAATTCCCGGTCATAGCCATAGTGGATAATCTTGGCAATATGGATGCCATTGATGTGATGCGAGGCGGTGGCGCAACGGATATAATCCAGCGTCCTGCTATTGACAAGCAACTGGTGGAAACCGTCGGTCAGTATGCCAAACCGGAACACGTAGTACTTACGCTCGACAATCAACTGTTGCCACGCAAAAGCGAGGAATGGCAGACAATTGAGGAAAAGATAAAAGCCATTGCCGCAACCAATGCCAACGCAATCATCTTCGGAGAGTGCGGTTCGGGCAAAGAGCAGGTGGCACACCAAATCTACCTCAACAGTTCGCGGGAGCAAAAACCAATAACCATCGTTGATGCCGGAGGTGCGGCTCTCGTAGGTCGGCACAATCCCGAAAATGAGCGCAGTGAAATCTACAACCGCATAGAGGGATACTTTCACAAGTCGGCAGGAGGCACAATCATCATAAAGAATGTGCATCTGCTAACCTTTGAGAAACAATCGGTGTTGCTACATATTCTCGAAACTGAACATCCCGATGTGCGAGTGATCTGCACCGCAGAGCCGGAGTTGTTGAAGATGGTAACGGAAAAGACATTCCGCCCCAATCTGTTCTTCATACTCCGTCAATCAGACATCGCCGTGCCGTCGCTGAAAGAAACGACAGAGGACATTCCTGAAATTGCCGACTTCTTTCTCAAACGCTATGCCGCCCAGACAGGCAAGCCACGAAAGCACCTCGACGCATCGGCAATAAAGGCGTTGAAACTATACCCGTGGCCCGGTAACGTGCGCGAGCTGAAAGACATCGTTCTTTTCGCCGCGTTCCACGCCAAAGGCGATACCATATCCGAGGCCGACATCGTTTTCAACCTCTCCGACACCTCAATGACTTATGATTTGAGTTTGCGCAACCCTCAAAGAGAGCGTGACCAAATCCTTGAAGCCTATCAACGGGGAGGCAACTGGAAGCAAGCGGCAAAGCTGCTTAATATCACTGAGAAAACGTTGATTAGTCTTCGCAAAAAGTACGGGATTGACAGCAACGGTGAAATCCAGTCTTGACTACCTCGTTAAAAATTAGTATCTTTGCAGCGTAAAATAGCAAAGATAGCTCCCGTAGAGTCGGGAGCATCAAACAATATAGGATAACATAAGTTATCGCAAGAGTTCTCTTGTAAATCCGGAAGATTAACAAAAACCGAGCTTGAGCGTGACACTTATGCTATGCTTACCGCATAGCGTATAGTTTCACATCAATCGGTTAAGGCTTATTCCGGAGCCATCAAGAGAGGAAGTGTGTACTATACGCTATTTTTTTGCCCTTAACCGTACTTCCGAAAAACACTCAAATCCTTAACCATTCTACAATCGCGGCAGTAATCCGGTAAAACCACCGATTTTAACATCTGAATTTTCTTTCGGTGCATATTTCACTATTTCAGACTGTTACAAATTTAACAATCCCTAAATAATCGCTTTTGCAATCCTTTCAGTTATAATGTCAAACGAGGTGCAATCCTCGATAAGTTTAACACAAAACACATAACCGAATGGAAGCAACAACTCCACCGAACACTCCCGGCTTCAAGAAGAAGCCCACCCGTAAGAACCGTAAAACTTTCCGTGGCCGCAACTCAGGCTACCGTAAGTTACCCGACATCACAATGGATGCCTCTATGCCATCCGAGGCAACCGCATGGCTCTATGGCTCGATGTTCCTCATGGCAGCAGCCAAAATTCTCGCACCTTTCATGGGGCTGAGTGCAATCTCCGTTCAATCTGCAACTTCATCAGCCGAGTAAGGGCATGGAGCATACCGCAGAGCAAACAGCGGACTTCCAGACCGCGGCACAGGCATACGTTTCTCTCATCGAAGAACGTGCCCGCAGCCCCTGCCAATATCCGACAGGAAATAAACCCCGACTTTTCTTTCACGGCGAACCGATAATCCTTCTTGACGACATCATATCCGGGCTCAATGTCAGCGAAAGGACAATCCGCAGATACCGCGACGCAGGGAAAATTGAGGTTTACGAGAGCATCGAAGGCAACATCAAGTTTGTTCTTCAACGCGACCTCGACAGTTTCCTTGAACAGACCTTCATAAGTTCTTCCCATCCAGAATACAGAACCTTGAAGCGTAAACCCAAAGCCGGCGGCTCAACCGCCAACACCACCACAAATCCCCAAACCAAATTAAATTATGGACCAGACCACGGATCAGCAGGAAGTGCTGATAGCCCGCAACAACGAAAGCGGGCAGGTGGGAGCAGTCGTAGGACAGAACCCTGACGGCACTCCCCGGATGGCTGACGCAAAGTCAACGCCACTCAGCGAACTCGTAAAGTTCAGCAAAGGACAGAACCCTCTCGAAGCGTTCATGTCAAACTTCATGCGGCAGGCAAAGAACCCCACGCTGTTCAGCTTCTTCAAATTCCCTGCCGATGACAAATATGATATAATCGCCCCGGCAATGGCTGACCTCATTCAGAAAGCCGACGAAAATGCCGAGATGCTCAAACCGAACAAGGTTGAGATTGAAGCTCCCGCACAGACGGTTGAGCAGAAACAGGAAGAAGCTCCCAAGCAGGAACAGCAGAAGCCGACAGGCATCAAGCTGGCCCCGATAAATCCTGACCTCATCGACTGGGATAAAATCGAGAAGCAGTGGGGCATCAAGCGCGACGACCTTGAAAAATCAGGGGCACTCAGTCAGATGGTATATAACCACAAGTCACCGCAGCTATTCACAGTAACGCCCCAGTTCGGCGACGAGAAGTATTCACTTGAAGCGAAACTCTCGTTCCGAACCAACCCCGACGGCTCATATTCACTCGTGCCTCACTTCGTCCGCAACGAGCCGCAACTCGACCAAGAGTTCAAAGGGTATTCATTCACCAAGGAGGACAAGGCGGAACTCCACAAGACCGGCAACCTCGGCAAGCCCGTCGAGCTTACCGACCCCAAGACCGGGGAAAAGGTCAAATGCCTTGTGAGCATCGACAAACTCACAAACGAGATTGAGGCACTGCCGGTTGATAAGATTTATATCAAGCAGAAGGTCGCCAATATCGACCTTGACATGAGAGCCATCGGCATACTCAAAAACGGAGGCTTGATAAGGGAGCAGCACGTTGAACTCCCCAACGGAGCGAAATTTACCGCCGACCTGCAATACAGCGCGTCCAAGCGCGACATCGTCTTTGTCAATTCTGATAAATACCGTCAGGAACAGACGCAGGACAGCAAGCAGGAGAACAAACAGCAGGAGCAGGTCAAGGACACATGGCATCTCGCCGACGGCTCAATCAAGCCGTTGAAGAACTGGTGCAAGATTCCTCTCAACGAACAGCAGCAGACGGATTATCTCGCCGGAAAGAAAGTGCTTGTCGGAGAAGGCAAAGACCGTGACGGCAACGACTGCACCATCTATTTCCAGTATAATCCGGAACTTCGCCAGCCCGAAACCACACGGGTATATCCCGACCGTGACAAGGTTGTGGGCGTCGCGGAGGAAAGCAAGACGCAGCTTGCCGTGAACAACGACGGCAAGACCAACGAGGCTACCAAGAACGTGAACGAGCCTCTCCAGCGAGGACAGACCGCTCCCAAAGACGAAAATCAGCAGCAACAGCAAAGAAAGCCGAAAGGCCCCAAACTCTGATGTGCTGCCGTCACCACTGAACATTCAATTCCACAGTCAACACTGACTGCGATTCAACCAAAGTAGTATCCCCAAGGCAGGGGATAGCACCCGCCGTCCCCGTGCCTTTCATAACAACACCACAAATCCCCTTAAATTATGATTTTAATTGTTTGCGAAAATTATCGCACATCCAAGAACGTGGCTCTCGCAATGGGAGCGAACACCGAAACCGCTACCGGTATCTACGCCTCAAACAGCATCGCCGTCGCCACTATCCCCGAAAAATTCATCCGCCAGACTCCGCTCTGCGAAATGGCCGACGGACGCTATCCCTTCATTCCGGAGAAGTTCAAGATGTCAGTCACCGATAAAGAGCTGGAGCGCGACCTCAAACCGCTGTTCCGCGAGGCAGGCGAGGTTGTATTCGCTTCCGATGGTGGCGCGGACGCTCAGGCACGCTTCTTCAACATCTGCCGCCACTTCCGTGTGGGCTGCACCACAAGCCGCATGTGGCTTACCCGCCTTTGCTACGGCGCAATCCGTGGAGCGTTCCATTACCGCGAGTCTGGCCGTCATCTCTACCGCCTCGCCCAGACCGGACTTGTGTCAAAGGGCATGGACATAATGTTTGAATACAACATCAATCAGGCGTTCCTCCATGTCGGACTTCCTGCCCGTGACCTCACTCGTCAGGAAACCATCGCCCTCGAACACATCGGCAATATGTGTGTCGTTTTCGATGCTCCAACCTCACCGAACCATACAATCCGCATCAATGTCAACAGCCGTGAAAGCTATGAGTCACAATCCTATTGGAACTCCGAGAAAGCCGCCAACGAAATTCTTTCGTCTGTCAAAGTCGGCGATGAAATCCCGGCGACACTGACGGTGACGGAAACCACCGCATATAACCTGCGTTTTCATACGCTCCACACACTCCAGATGGATGCTTTCAATAATCTCGGCTTCACACCGCGAAAGACCACAAGAGTGGCAGAGAAACTCTACTCAAAAGGGCTTATCTCATCGCCCATGACCTCATGCTCACACCTGCCTGAAAAACTGCGCGGTCATCTTCAGACAGTGTTTGGCGAAACCAACGGGTATTCGTGGGGCGACAACGAAGCCACACTTAACAACCACGCCATCATCACACTTCGAGCAGGAGAGGAGGGCATGTCTGCCAGCGAGGTGCAGCTCTACAATCTCATCTTCAACCGCATGAAAGCGGTTGTGGAGCAGCAGCCAACCCGCAAAATTGCGGTCAAGGAGTTCACAATCGGCAATGCCGTTTTCGCCCACGAATGGGAACTTACCGGCGAGGCATACGATGTGACCGAGGCCGGTACATTCGACACCACCGTGAAAATCGAGGATGCGGCAGCCTATCCCTGCGATCCTGCGACACGAATGTCAACTGATCTCTCCAATGTGATGTGGAGCCTGACCGCCCATGCCGAGTATGTTGACGATGTGATGCACACAAACGTGCCGTTCACTAAGTCAACCGAGGACTACGGAAGCGTTATCAGCAGCCTTGTCACGAAAGGGCTGGTATCAATCGAGGAGGGTGAACTGTACCTTACTACCGAGGGTCAGGAAATCTATGACGAGTTTTCCGGCAGCGAGTTCAGCGAGGTGTTGCTGACATGGCAGTTCGAGGCAAACGACCTCTACGAAGGCGACCAGACAGGCCGCTACGTCATCGACGGGTTCAGCAACTCATTACTCTGCATGGTTGAGATGATTGACCCCGACACCGAAGAGTAAAAAGCCCTCAAACGGCGGCTCTATCCGAAAATAATCAGCTCTACATAGCTGAAAATCGGATAGAAATCGTTAACTTTGCCACTGAATCGCAGTCATAATTTATTTGATTGTGGATTTAGTGGTGAGGCAGCGGGAGGGATACCCGCTGCCTTTTTAACATTCATATCCACCCACCGCTTTATCCACAATAATTTATGGAAGTATTACTAATTGAGAAGGAAACACTTGACTGTATCCTCGACGAGCACGAGCTTCTATGCAACATGATTGTTGTTCTGGCTAATCGTTTGCGCCGAAAGGAAACAGCCGAGATGATGACTTCCGCTGAGGTCTGCGATTATCTCCATATCGGCACAACGACCTTACAAACTCTCCGCAACAGCGGTAAAATCGGTTATTATAGGATTGATGACGGCAGTGTCAGGTATCCTGTCACCGAGATTATCCGCTATATGGAGCAGAACGGTATTCATATAAATCGTGATGCCTATGGGGAATGAGATAGTAACTAAATCGGATATGCGCATTATCGCAGCCCGTTCTCAGACCCAAAACGCATTTGATGCCGTCGGAATTATCCGTGACAGCCATCATCCGGTTCTTGCCGGTGTATGTTTCCTTGATGATAAGGAAGTTGCCGAGCGTCTTAAAGTAACGCGAAGAACAGTACAGAATTACCGCGACCGAGGCATTCTCTCCTATTATATGATATGTGGCAAGTGCCTGTATCCGGAGCATGAGATCCAACAGATGCTTGACGAGAATTTTCATCCCGCATACTACGATTAAACAAAGGGCGACAGCCGAGTATATTTCACTCGATTGTCGCCCTTTTCATTTGATGATGATTTTACTTGCTTTTCTTTGGTCGTCCGCGCTTAGGTTGCGGCGGACGCTCAAATGTCGTCGGCTTCTCAGGCAGAGGCTTAATCTCAACCTTCAACCCATCGAACTTATCCCTCATGCGGCCCATATCTTCCGATACGGTTTGGTCAAGCATGGTGGCGTATATCTGCGTCGTGGCAATGTCGCTATGCCCAAGCATCTTTGATACCGTTTCAATCGGCACATGGTTGTTGAGCGACATCGTGGCGAATGTGTGACGCGCGATATGGGTGGTCAGATGCTTCTTGATTTCCGCTTTGCTTCCAATCTCATCAAGATAGGAGTTCATACGCTGGTTGGAGATAACCGGAATAACACCGTCTTTTTCCACGACTCTTGGATGCCCCTTGTATTTCTCCATCAGCTTGCGCGGTATCTCCAGCATAGGGATGACACTTAGTTCATCGGTTTTCTCGCGGGCCTTGCGTATCCACATCTCGCCTTTATCGTCTGTAACGACGTGTTCACGTTTGAGGGTGGATATGTCGGCGAAAGCCAGTCCGGTGAAGCAGCAGAACACAAATGTATCACGCACGAGGTCGAGGCGAGGCAGGTCACTCAGGTCAAGTTCGATGATACGCTGGAGTTCGGACTCGGTCAGCTTCTCTCTCTTGGGCTTGGTACGGACGTATTTCTTACCGAGGAATGGGTCGTCCTCAATCCACTTGTTGGCGATGCCGGTTCGTATCACGCTTTTGAGATAGCGGATATAACGCACGGCGGCGTTGTTGGCACACCCTTTCTTGATACGCAGGAAGTGCTCGAAGTCGTCCACCATTCCCGATGTGAGTTTTTTCATCGGAATGTCTTTCACATCTTGGTTGTCGATGAGAAATTCCTCCAGATATTTCACACACCGTTCCCAGCGCAGGCGTGTTCCCTCGCAGATGTCGCCTCGGTCGTGCTTGTCGCGCACTTTCTTGTTGACCTCGCGAAAAGCCTCGCAGAGCATCGTCGGCTTCTGGAGCTTGCCGAGGAACGCCTTTTTCAGAGTGTCGGGATTGACCATCTCATCGCGCATGACGAGTTGGTTGTGGATCTCGCAGATTTTCGTGCGGATTGTGTCGAGGTAGCGGTTAAGCTCCAAGTCCTTTTTGGTCTTGCCTTTCGACTGACCTTTGGAGGCATCCCAGTTGTTGGGAGCCACATAGCGGTTGGTATATACCTCCGCACGTTGCCCATTCATCGTGATACGGAGGGCTATGGGTATTTCTCCCTCCTTGTTCGGTCGTGCTTTTCTCGCTATGAAGTTGAGCGAGAAATAACTCTCATTGGATAATTTCATTTGTCTTGTGGCTTTAATGGTTAATACTAAAGTTACAAAAATTTTCTCGGTTTTACAATCTGTAAATCCGAAGGACAAATGAAATGTCGGGGTAGCGAGGGTGCAGTTTCAGTGTTTTTCTCCATTCCGATAGATTTGCACCCTCGATTTGCACCCTTTTTTAACACTTTTTAATCGGTAGTGTTCCGATAAAAGGGGCTGCAAGGGGCTGCAAAAATGATTTATGCGGAGATATGGAGTTTCGATTTACCACCTTATCCTGCGAACCATTGCACCCTCACAACACCCTATGAGGGTGCAGCAATCGCAAAGGTATATCGCTGCAATATATTGAAGAATAGCGAAATACATTCTATCGAGGGTGCAGTTTGCAGCATAAGTTTCACTGCACCCTTCTTGCACACCCGCAGTTTCAATATTTTGCGTCGATTGGGTAGTGGGGTAAAAAGAAAAAGTTCTGAAAACCAATGATTTTCAGAACTTTTCTGCGGGTTGATAGACCCTTTAGTGACCCCGGTGGGGCTCGAACCCACGACCCAATGATTAAGAGTCATTTGCTCTACCAACTGAGCCACGGAGTCATTATGTCTGCATTGCGGATGTTGGTGTTGTTTCCGTTTTGCGAGTGCAAAGTTAGTATGTTTTTTTTATTCGTGCAAATATTTTTGGATTTTTTTTAGAGAATTTGATAAAAAACTTGTTTTTGTGATGATTTTCACGAAAATATTGCGCGTACCTCCCATTTTTTATCTATCTTTACACGATATTTCCGTATCCTGTGAGGGAAAAGGTGATACCGGGGGGCCTTCCGCCCTCGATTCCATTGTAAACTTTTTAAATTTAACCCTTAATATCAATCACAAGTTATGAACAACAAAGTTCTTTATCTTGCTCTGGGCGTTGCCCTTATGGGAACCACAAGCTGCTCCAAGAAGCTCGGTGAGTTCCAGAGCAACTATTTTAACACAACTCCCACTCCTCTTGAGACAGTGGGTCAGAACGTGCCGGCCACCATCACAGGCAATCTTCCCGCCAAATTCATGGTAAAGAATGCCAAGGTTACCGCCACTCCGGTTCTTGAATTTGCCGGTGGCTCAGTGCAGGGCACACCTGTCACTATTCAGGGTGAGAATGTGCGCGCAAACGGTCAGGTGGTAAGCTATGACAACGGCGGCACTGTGCAGATCCCGTTCAACACAGAATACAAGCCCGAAATGGCAGAGTCTAACCTCTACCTCGATTTCCAGGTTGACCAGAACGGCAAGCTCTACGGCCTTCCCCGCGTTAAGGTTGGCGACGGCATCATCGCCACTTCTACCCTCGCTTCTGCAGCTACAGTTACTCCCGCTATTGCGAAAGATAATTTCCAGCGTGTAATCAACGAGAAGTATAACGCTGACATCCGCTTCCTTATTAATCAGGCAAACATCCGTCAGAACCAGATCACTGCCGCTGATTATATAGACCTCAACAAGCGTCTTCTTGAAGCTAACACAGCCGCTAACCAGGAGATCGCCGGTGTGAACATCGCTTCTTACGCTTCTCCCGACGGCGCACTCGCTTTCAACACTGAACTTGCTGAAAAGCGCGAGACCAACACTACGAAGTTCATGGAAAAGCAGTTGAAGAAAGACAAAATCACTGAGTTCGGTGAGCTTACTTCTTCATTCACTCCCGAGGACTGGGAGGGCTTCCAGGAGCTCGTGTCAAAGAGCAACATCCAGGACAAAGACCTTATCCTCAGCGTTCTCAAGATGTATAAGGATCCAGAGCAGAGAGAGAAGGAAATCCGCAATCTCTCAAGCGTGTTCGATGAGCTCGCCGACCAGATTCTTCCCCAGCTCCGCTACTCTCGCATCCAGGCTTCAATCAATGTGATCGGCAAGAGCGACGAAGAGATGATCAAGCTCTTCAGCACTGATCCTTCAAAGCTCACTGAAGACGAAATCCTTTATGTTGCAACCCTCACTAACGACAACGCTCGCAAGATGGAGGTTTACAACAAGGCTACTCAGATCTATCCCAACAGCTACCGCGCTTACAACAACCTCGGTATGACCAAGTATGAGGCCGGCGACTTCGCAGCCGCACAGAGCGCATTCGAGAAAGCTAAGAAGCTTAATCCTTCTTCTAAGGAGGTTGACATGAACCTTGGCCTTATCCAGCTTCTCAACGGCAACTATAACAAGGCTAACGAGCTCCTCGGCGCCGCTGCAGGCGTGCCTGAGACTGCTGACGCTCTCGGCGTATATTATCTCACTCAGGGTGAGGTTGCCAAGGCTAACAAAGCATTCGGCAATGCCAAGACCAACAACGCAGCTCTTGCCAAGATTCTTGCCAAGGATTACTCTGCCGCTCAGTCTATTCTTTCAGCTGTGCCCAATCCTGATGCAACAACTTATTATCTTGCTGCTGTCATCGGCGCACGCACTAACAATGAGAGCGCAGTTCTCAGCAACCTCAAGAAGGCTATCAGCCTTGACAAGTCTATGCTCAACCAGGCACAGAACGACCTTGAGTTCGCTAAGTTCAACCTTTCATCTCTCTAATGCTTCCGCATAATTCGTAGAGCATAATAAAAAGGCCGGAGTCATCAAGACTCCGGCCTTTTCTACTTTTATTGTCAGGCGTTAAAGGGCTCCTTGCTCTATGAGGGTGGCGATGCGGTCAATGATTGCGTCTTCCTCGTTTTTAGCGGGATTGAACCCCGCTTTCATGTTCATGCCGAAGAATCTGCCGAAAGTCTGCCAGAAGCCGGCACGAAATGAGCCGAGAAATGCTTTTACAATATTATATGAACTCTGGTCTGTCTCCCGGTTTATAAGTTTCAGAAGCACTTTCCCCTGCCCTTGGTCATTGTCTTTACCACAGGCTTATACTGCTTGAATATGTCTTTTTCGAGCTGCTTGAGATGTTTCTCCCGTCTTTTTTCATCCGGTATCGACTGTATATACTCGTAGGTTTCACAGAGCGTTGCAAAAGCGAGCTTGGCATAAGGCAGCGTTTTGCGCACATCGCGCACGGTGCGCCAGTAAAACTCCTCTTGTTTTTTGTTTTTGAATTTCAGAGGAGGATACACATACACATCTCTTATGATTGTCATGCGCACGGTGTCGCCATATTCATCAACGAATCGATAGAACCCTTTATAGGCTTCCACTTTCACTTCAGGATTTAACGGCAAGGAGTTGTTTCCCGGCTTGTCGGCGAATAGATTAAACGCGGAAGCCAAAGAAACGGCAAGTGCGGCCGCAGCTCGTGATATGTGTGCAGATCTATGCAAGTTGATGTGATTCAGTTACTATGTTAAACCGGTTGCCGGTTGTTGATTTCGTAAATGAGAGCAAGCAATATTTCCTGCCCGGCCCTCATGGTTGCATCCACTATAGAGAGCTCCGGATTGATTGACGCCGCCACTTCCTCACCTCTCTCTATTGCTGTTGCGTAGAACTGAATGCCCTGCGCATGTCCTGCTCCGTAAGCGTAAGTCTCCAGAAAACGGTTTATTCCCAGAAACTCCAATATGACATTATGCAGGCTAAGGTTGAAATCCTCGAGCCTGTCTGACTGCTGTGTCAAATAGCAGTCCCTGACAGCCGGCATGAGGTGGCTGAAATAAGGGGTCCTGCCATATGTCGCCTCCAGGGTGCCGATATGAGTGTGCCGCCAGTTGCCATGGTCAGAGAGTTTGACAGCATCGCAGCGTCGGCTTCTGTTTTTAAGCACGGATGCGCCCCCCTCGATGGCCATTCCCATAAATGCCGGGCTGCTGTCGCGGCCTGCAATCAGGCAGCGGGCAAGGGCTTTCCCCTCTGACGATGTTAGCTTATTGGCCAATGCGAAAGCATCTTTGCATTCAAGTCCCGACATCATTGCCCGGAGCCATTCCGCATACCATTTTGCAGAGGGTAGAAACGGAGGGAATCTCACCATTTGCGGTCGGGGTTAGCATCGCGGAGAATGCGGTTCCATCTTATTTTACCGTCGAACCATCCCCTTTCCTCATCGAACGAAGCTATCACAAACATGGGTGAGCCCACGATATGGTCTTCCGGCACGAATCCCCAATATCTGGAGTCGGCGGAGCGGTCGCGATTGTCGCCCATCATCCAGTAGTAATCGAGTTTGAACGTGTAATATTCAGAGGGCTCTCCGTTGATGTATATCTTGCCGTCTTTTACCTTGAGGTCATTGCCCTCATACACGCTGATAGCCCGTTCGTAGATTGGAAGATTATCGAGCGTGAGATGAAGAGTGGAGCCTCTTTGGGGAATCCAGAATTCACCCATGTCAGGGCGAGTCCAGCCATAGTTGGCGCCAAGCGGGAACATTCCCGACAGGTCATATATCCCGCTCATGCTCTCCTTGCGGAGCGGCCCAGAGACTTCAGTCCAAGTCTCGACCTCATTCTTCATCGCGGCAGTAAGCGGCACGTCATAATATCTGAATCCGGCGAATTCGCTGTCTACAGGCGCCGCGCCATGATCGTCTGCTCTCACTCCGATTGACTGCCATTTTTCATCGGGAATAGTGGCGCTCACCGGAATTATGTAGTTGAACTGCACATTCTCCGGGTCAGCGATAGGTTTGCCGTCTATGAAAATTGAATCGGATTTTATTGCGATTCGTTCTCCGGGGAGGCCGATTGCGCGTTTCACATAATTCTCGCGGCGGTCTACAGGACGCCACACAATCTCGCCGAACATCTGAGGGTTCTGCTCTATATACTGCCGTGGGCTGTCGATGCCGTTCCTGCGGAGGTCATGGCAGATCTGATAATAATCAGGATTCTGTATTTTCAAAGCCACGGTGTCGCCCTGCGGATAATTGAACACCACGATGTCGCCACGCTTTATTTGCCGCAGCCCCGGCAGGCGGTGATAATCCAGCTGAGGGTTCTCGATATAGCTTTTTGTGTTTATCACAGGGAGTGTGTGCTGTGCCAGCGGGAAATGCAGCGGTGTCTGCGGCACCCGAGGCCCGTAGATAGTCTTGTTCACCCAAAGATAGTCGCCGACAAGCAGCGATTTCTCCAGGCTTGACGAAGGGATCTTATAGTTTTGCCCGATAAATGCGAAGATGATATACACCAGCACTAAAGCATATACAATAGCGTCTACCCAGCCCATGACCGTCTTTACGGGTCCCTTGGTTTTTTTCCACCATGTCCAGGGGATGTAGGCGGTGATGTAGATGTCGAGCAGCAGGAGCCATATAAGGGACAGCCAGGGGTTGCCCATCCATATCACCCAAAGGAAAAACAGCAGCGACACGATTCCGAAGCGAATCCATCGGGTTGTTTTCACTTCCTTTATTCTTTGGCGCAAAGATTTCATCCCCTCAGCAGAGGGGTAGGCTTTAGTATTATTGAAATTAGAATTCATGATGATTCAGCAAAGGTGTGATTCAAAATCGCATAAAACGAGAAGATATTAAACAAAGAGCCCTTTTGTCCGGGTCACGTCGGATAGCATGTCTGCAATCGTGAAGAACCCTTTACGGCCTTTCAGCCATTCTGCGGCTCTTACAGCCCCGAAAGCAAACCCTACACGGCTTTTAGCCTCGTGGCGTATGGTGATAGAGTCGACCGGAGAGTCCCAGGTTATGACGTGTGTGCCAGGCACCTCCCCTTCCCTCACATGATTCACCTGCAGCGCATGCTTGTCGGGCACTTTTCCCGGCTCCGGCTCCTCCCAGCGGTCAATGCGGGCCATGCTCTGCACAATGTCGCCGGCCAGAGTCACGGCAGTGCCCGACGGGTGGTCAAGTTTGTGGATATGATGAATCTCTGTCATGGAGGGAGTGTATTCCGGGAAGTCATTCATCACAGATGCAAGATACTTATTGACTGCTCTGAAGATATTGACACCTATCGAGAAGTTTGATGCAAAAAGCATTGTTCCTCTCCCCTTTTCGCACATGTCTTTAATGTCGGGAAGAGAGTCTGTCCATCCGGTTGTGCCTACCACTACGGGCACTCCTGCGGCGAAAGACGCCAGCGTGGAGTCAACGGCAGAGCCGGGAGTCGTGAACTCAATTGCCACATCAGCGCTCTTAAACTCCGGGGTGTCGAAGTCGGATGTATTGTCGGCATCGATTATGCACACTATTTTATGACCGCGTTCTTTAGCGATTTCCTCGATAAGGTGGCCCATGCGGCCGTAGCCTATTATTGCTATCTTCATTTTTGATTAACGTTTAAAAGTGGTGGTTTATGATTAAACGCAAATAAAAATCTTGTGGTTCAGAATCCGAATGCAATGTTGTCGATGTAAAGGGTGAGCCCCTCGGTGCCGATGAAAGGCACTCCGCACGACGATGAGGCCATCACCAGCACATGGGTGGGCGTGGCGTCGGCAGGTGCCCATCCCACCTCTTCCACCGGCACGAGCTTCCCTTTGGAATTCACGGCATAATAAGCCTTTTCTCCGGCCATCAGCCCCATCCACGGCTTGTAAAACGGTTGCCCGGTGATGTCGCCATAGTGTATTTTGAGCTCATGCCCGGAGGTCCAGGGCACAGACTTGTCATAACGCTCTCTCCCTGTCCCCACGCGCTGTGCGTATAATTTGCCGTTTGAGTCTTCCCATCTTTTCTGAAGCAGCACATACACCTCGGCATTGTCACGCCCCGGGAGTTTCTTCTTTGAAGAGAATCCCGTAGATTTTGTGCGTGAATCGGTGTCGGGCATATCCACTTGAAAATCGTAGACAAGGGCTTTCGGCCGCTTTGTGTAGGGCATCCCCATCTCCATCTTTGAGAATGGCCCCTTAGTGGAAGAGATGGGCTCATACACTCGCCCCAGGAAAATTGAGCCGGCCACCATCACGTCCATGTTGATGATCCCGAGCACTTTCACTTCCTCCATCTTGGAGAGCATCTTGGCGCATTTGTTCCCGTTTCTTGAGGCCGGGCAGACGGTGTTGGAGCCTTTCACCACTCCCGACACTTTGGCATAGACGTTGCTCGTTGCCCAGGGGGAGCCTCCGGCGTTGACATAAGGCTTGTTGCCCTCGATATGATTGTCGGGCGCTATTTCATAGATGGTCTTGTGTTTCCCTCCTATAAGTTTTGATTCAGAGATTCCCCGGGTGGTCCACTGTGAGAAATCTGCATATGGAATCGGCTCAAGGGTGAGGGCATCTGCCGACGGTATGGCACAGGATGCAAAAATGGAAATGGATAAAACAAGTTTGGCTATATGTTTCATAACGACAGGAAGCGTGCGGAATTTGATTTTATTATGTCAGTCATTTCTTGTTGTCGGAGGGCAGACAAGGTGGCGATTACCTGTTCTACAGTTGTGTCGGCATCGTCGGTTTCCGCCAGCATCAGTTCAGACGGTGTCGTTATCACCGATTCATCGTTGTGAAGCGGGCCGAAAGACAGGTAGATTCCTGCGTCGGCAAGCATTTGCGCCACAGAAGGCTTCCCCCGAAAGCCATGCACCATCCATGGCTGTGTCGGCCTGATGTCTTTTTTCATCCCGATAATCACATCATGTGCTTTCACATTGTGGATGACCAGAGGCTTCCGGAGCTTTTCCGAGAGTTCAATCTGTCGTTTCATAACGAGCATCTGCCGGAACAGGGGTCCGCCCTTGGCGCGGTCGATTCCGCATTCCCCTATTGCTCTCACCTGAGGATGGGCGGCGGCGGATTCAATGAGATCCCATTTTTCGGAAGTAATGTCGTTTTCTGTTTCCCAGGGATGAATCCCTACGGAATATAGCTGCCCGTCGACAGGATTGAAATTTTCCGGGCCTACACACACCAGTGCTTCAGGCTGAGGAGCGGGGTGATGGGTGTGGATGTCTAATATTGCAGTCATTTGCGGAATGTGAATGTTTAAGATGAGGTGTGTTTTATGGCACAGGATCGAATCCGCTTCCTCCCCAGGGGTGGCAGCGTGCGATTCTTTTGATAGCCAGCCAGCCCCCTTTTGCAGGCCCGTGTTTCTTTATCGCCTCCAGGGCATACTGGCTGCAGGTGGGGGTGAACCGGCAGGCAGCCGGGAACAATGGGGATATTGCGCCTTGATAGAAGCGAATCAATAATATAAAAAACGATGCAATGATTCTCCCCATGTCAGACAGGCAGTTTTGAAGCGGAATCTTTAAGAATCCTTATTTTCAGTTTATTCAGAAGCGACTTCATTTTGCGCTCTATATTTGCGTAAGGCATGTTTTTATCGTGCAGATATATGAAAGCCATGCTGAGAGTGCCATGATTGAGAATCCCTTTGGCGGCGTCTTTAAGTTCTTGGCGGTTGATTCTGTAAGCCTCGCGGATTCTTCTTCTCATAAGCACACGGTCCACCGCGTGCTTGCGTTTCTTCTTAGGCACTGTTATAAGCATCTGAACATGGTCGATCCTTTCCGGCACATGGTCGCAGAAAGAATCTTGGAGCGATGACAGGTCGATCCTTCTCCAGGTAAGCCTCAAAGGGAATTCATAAATTGACTCTCCTTCACGGAATAGCGGGTCTACGAGCGACCTGTGGCGCAATTTCTCCCCTTTCCTTAGTGTGAGCCGAGTGTCGGAATCAATTCTGAAATCGCCGGCTCCGGCATTAAGCGGTTCGGAGCCGATGAAATTATCTCCGGTGTTCATGCTGATATAAACTAATGTGAGACGCAAAATTACAAAAATCAAATGGTATAGGCAATCGTATCATGCAAAAGTTTGAGAACATGTGACAGAGGTAAAAGAGAGATGAGAATGGGAAAAAGGGGCGTGTTTTTAAGTTAATGATTGGAGAGAATGTTAAAATAAAGGTGGAAAACCGGGTGATTCAAGGGGGTGATAGTGCAATATACATTTTTTAACTAAAAAAAATTCATTTATCGTTGCGGGAATAAAAAAATAGCATTAAATTTGTGGCTCAATTTCAAATTATAAATTAATACAAATTAACCTGATGAAGAAAATATTACTATTAGGCATAGCATGTGGCTTAGCTACTGTCGCTCTTGCAGAGAATGTGGCTCCGATGATTTTGCCGGAGTTCTACACCATGAATATCTCACCCGACGGCAGATGGATCGGGAGCAATGATGGAAACGAATACACAATGATTTATGACCGTGTTGGCGGCGGCGAGCCGGTTATGTATTCAGAGACGATGCTTGGCAACGGCAATGCAATCGCGCTCAACGGCATGGCAGTGGGCGCTACATTTTCAGACCGCCCTGTGCTCATGTATGAAGAAGAGGTGTTATTTCCAGCCGTGTTCGACAATTATTCTCTTGCCGGCCTCGATGGCATCACAGCCGACGGCAAACGCGTCTGCGGCATCGTGTCAAACTCGAAATCAGGTGGCAGCACAGACGAGGACAATCAAATGTATCTGCCGATATATGCCGAAGTAGTTGACGGAGAGGTAGGCGAGCCTGTTGTCCTTCCCACCCCGGAGAAAGATTTCTTCGGCACTGTTCCGCAGTATTGCTCTGCAGTGTGGATCAGCAATGACGGCAAGACAATCCTCGGACAGGTTGTAGCCAACAGCGGCATGTTCATCGCCCCCATCATTTACAAGCAGAATGAGGCCGGCGAATGGTCATACACACTCCCGACTGAGTCTTTGTTCAATACAGAAAATTTGCCTCTGCCGGTATATCCCGGCGAGTTTGACCTTGTTCCCCCGGAATATGTGGATTATATGACAGAGGAGAATGCGGCCGCATATCAGGCAGCCATTGATGAATTCATTGCAAGCGGCTATACATCGCCTTATCCCAACGCTGAAGATTATATGACCCAAGAGGCAATCGAGGAATATAACAAGGCTACAGAAGTCTATAATGAAGCAGCAATGAAATATAATGAGGCTCTCACTAAATATTTTGAAGATTTCTATGCTGTGATGGATTGTTCAGTGAATATTGTTCAGAACGGACAGACAATGAGCTCTGACGGCATGACTGTGGCATGTGCTGCAGAATTCACAGAGGAGTCTGAAGGTTTTACGCCGATTAAATATTATGTAACTTATATATTCAATCTTGAAGACGGCACATACAAAGAAATAAAGTCTGACGTCAAGAACATTATCCCCAGCCAGATTTGTGCCAACGGCATAGTCATTGGCAATGCTGTTCCCTCTTTCGATGACACTGTTCCGCCGCTTTCATATGTTCTTACTGCTGACGCAAAGGATTATGTGGCACTTGAGGAATATCTTGAGGGTGTGAATCCTGAGAGCGCAAAGTGGATGAAAGAGAATCTCAACGCAGAACTTGTTGTGGCATATGACGAAGAGACATTTGAGCCTATGTATGAAGATTTCATAATGACAGGCCACGCAATGGCAAGCGATGATATGACTGTGATTTCAGGTGGCGTTATGGCATATCTGATGGAAGATGAGGATAGATATCCGTACTCCTTTATGTCTTATGTGATCGACGGCACAAATGTTACAGGCGTAGATGGTGTTGCTGCCGATAATGGGGCTGTCAAGGCTCTCCGCAACGGTCTGCTCCTTGTGAAGGGTAATGTTGAGTCAATCAAGGTTTATGACCTCTCAGGCCGTCAGGTATTTGCTGCAGGCAACGCTTCAGGCATTGTAGACACTAAGCTTGGCAACGGTCTTTATGTAGTGACATATGTTGATGCAGAAGGCCAGAATGTAGCTTCTAAAGTAAGATTCTAAGCAAACCTCGGTCCGGAATTTTCCGGCTGATAAAATCAAACAAACCTGCGCTGTCGTTATCGATGGCGCAGGTTTTTTATTGATGCTTTTTTTGGATGTCATAGGATATTGAGTTAAATTTGCACTTATTCATAATCACTGATTCTCAAACTTCGCGGAATTTTGTCTGATTCCGCGATAAACATATGATAATTATGGCAAAGGAACAGACAGTATTGTTTCATTCCACGATATTCGGGCCGATACACAGCCGCAGGCTCGGCGTGTCGCTCGGCATTAATCTCAGCCCTAATGACGGCAAGGTTTGCTCGTTTGACTGCATTTATTGCGAAGCGGGCTATAATGCCCAGGGATGCGGCACGACAGGACTTCCGATAAGGGAGCGCGTGAAAGAGGATCTGAGGCGCAAACTTTCGGCTATGAAGTCGAACGGCGACCCGCTTGACGTTATAACTTTCTCCGGCAACGGCGAGCCTACTCTGAATCCGGATTTCCCGGGGATTATCGACGATGTCATTGCATTGCGCAATGAGTATTATCCGGAGGCAAAAGTGTCGGTGCTCACCAATTCCACCCGAATTTTCTCTCCGCAGGTGGCTGAGGCTCTGAAAAAGGTTGACAACAACATACTAAAACTTGACTCCGCGATAGAGCCTACGATGCGCCTCATTGACCAGCCGACATCAAAAGAGTTTACGGTTGACAAGGTTGTTGAATCGCTGAAGCAGTTCAAAGGCGAGGGTATCATCCAGACCATGATGCTGCGTGGCGAACACGACGGGAAAAAGGTTGACAACACCACGCCGGAAGAGGTGGCGGCCCTGATTGAGGCGTATAAAAAAATATCGCCACGCGAAATAATGCTTTATAGCCTCGACCGTTCCACTCCGGAGGAGAAGCTGGTGAAAGTTGAGCATGACGAACTGGTGAAAATCGGGCGCAGAATTGAAGAAGAGTCCGGAGTGCCGGTTCAGGTGAACTGATAATGGAGCAGACATGCTATATCCCAAGCCGATAAGAAAAGGTGACTGTGTGGCGATATTGTCGCCGGCAACAGAAGTCAGGAAGGAATTTGTGGATGGCGCAGAGTCGTTTTTGCGCCGCAGAGGCTATGAGGTGGCTGTTATGCCGTCGGCTCTCGGCCCTGCGGAAGGCTCTTTTGCATCGTCGTTAAAAAACCGGTTGAACGACATTGAGTCAGCCTTGAGAGATGATTCAGTGAAGGCGATACTCTGCGCCAGAGGAGGATATGGATGCGTGCATCTTCTTCAGCACATGCCTTTGCAGTTTATACGTGAGCATGCGAAATGGATTGTAGGCTTTTCCGATGTCTCCGCTCTTCATGCTTTATGGCAGAGCGCAGGCGTTGCCTCGGTTCATGGGCCTATGGCGAAGCATCTTGCCACAGAAGGTGACGACGACCCTTGCTCCGAGCTGCTTATGCAGATTTTGGAAGGGCGCCCGGAATATGAGGTTGCTGCGGCCTCTTCTCCATATAACAGGCGCGGCAAGGGAAAAGGTGTTTTGCGAGGAGGAAACCTCGCTGTCCTTAACGGGCTGGCATCCACTCCCTATGATCTTATGGATCTGAAAGACGGGGAAGATGTCGTTCTCTTTATAGAGGATATATCGGAGGCAATCTACGCTGTGGAGCGGATGCTGTTCAGGCTGTTTCTCTCCGGCGCGTTTGGCAGGGTGAAAGGGTTGATTGTCGGGCAGTTCACAGAATATCGTCCTGACCGCAACCACGGCAGCATGGAGGAGATGATCGATTCATTCCTTTCGCGCTGCGGAATAGAGGGTTTGCCCGTTGCTTTCGGGTTCCCGGTGGGGCATGTGAGCGACAACAGGCCCCTGATAGAGGGAGCAAGGGTGGAGCTGTCTGTAAGCGAGGATTCGTCAGTATTAAAAGTGATGACAATATGAACGACATAACGATTCGCGATGCGCAGGGAATGGTCGACAATTGGATACACACTATCGGCGGCCGCTATTTTTCAGAGCTTACAAACATGGCACTCCTTACGGAGGAGACCGGTGAGCTGGCGCGTGTCATAGCCCGTGTGTATGGCGAGCAGATTGCCAAGGAGGGTGATTTGCGGAAAGGTCTCGCGGAGGAGATGGCAGATGTGATGTGGGTGCTGATGTGTCTGGCAAATCAGACCGGAGTTGACCTCACGGCTGCCTTTGAGGCTTCGCTTGCAAAGAAAACCACACGCGACAAGAACCGTTTTCATGATGATGGCCGACAGAGATAACGCCCCTGTGTTGTGCATAATTGTGCCGTGCTATATAGAGGCACCCGTGCTGGCCGACACAAACAGAGCGTTGAAAGGGATTCTGCGGTCGATGAAAGAAAGGGGCGAAGTAGCCGGGGGGAGCCATATCCTTTATGTAGATGACCGCAGCACTGATTCGACGTGGGACGTGATCTGCTCTCTGGCCGATGACGAGGTGAAAGGAGTGAGGCTGTCGCGTAATTGCGGCCATCAGTGCGCCCTTCTTGCCGGCATGGAGCATTCAAGAGGAAAATGCGATGTGTGTGTCACAATCGATGCAGACCTTCAGGATGATGCCGGGGTTATGCCGGAAATGCTGGCCTCTTATCTTTCCGGCGCAGATGTTGTTTTAGGGGTAAGAGAGGAGCGGCGAAGCGACAGCTGGCTGAAGCGCACCACGGCGCAGGCGTTTTATAGAGTGATGCGCGCCCTGGGAGTGGATTGCGTGTATAATCATGCCGACTACAGGCTTCTCAGCGCCCGGGCAATGTCAGACCTCCTGGAATATGATGAGCGCAATCTTTTTTTGAGAGGCATAGTGCCTTGCCTTGGCTATCGTCAGGACACGATTCCCTACCGGCGAGGGGAGCGTAAGGCAGGTGAGAGCAAATACCCTTTTAGGAAGATGCTTGATTTTGCTGTCGACGGCATAACGTCGTTCTCTGTGCGCCCGGTGAGGATGTTGTTTCTGTTGGGGGCATTGTTCATGGCGGTGGCTCTTGGGATGGGAGTCTACACGCTTGTGCGCCATTTCGGTGGGGAGACCATAGAGGGATGGACATCGCTGATGCTTTCAATCTGGTTCTGCACGGGTATTCTTCTTATCGGGATGGGAATAACCGGTGAATACATAGGGAAGATTTATATTGAGGTGAAACGTCGCCCACGCTATAAAATAGCCGAGACCATCTGAATATGGCCCCGGCTATTGTTCTTTGTAGCCCATAAATTTTAGTGAAGGCTCTCTGACCTGCGTCAGATTAGCTGCAGAAGATGCAGTTCATCGCGAATTTCTCTGCCGGAAAGAGTGCGCTTTCGCGAAATTATGTGGGCGAACTCATCAATGGCCGAGTGGAGATGCGGATTATGAAACAGCCTTTGCGAACGCATCAGCGCGTTTTGGAAAAGGTTTTCAATCTCATCGTCCTCAAGCGAGCAGGTCTCTTTCCCTTCCCTCTCCACTTCACTGTATATTTCATTCAACACATCTTTCGGGGCCTCCTCTTTGAGTCGCACCACAGAGCGCGCCATCACATTGGAGATAACCATGGCAGTGGTGATATGAAAGTTCTGCACAAGGTTGTCCCATGTGGATTTCGGTGATATTGAGGGCGAGCCGGGGAAATAATATTCGTGAGAGAACTCCACCATAGGCCCTTCGGAATCGAGACTCACTTCCGCCACGCGGTCGATAGCACGCAGGCTTGCAAGAGAAATCATCATTCCCGCGAGCCCGTAGGCGCGGTCATCTTCATTCAGATATGCTAAAGTTAAGGTCTGTTGGCTCATAAGTATTCTTCTTGTTTGATGGTCGTGACACCTTGCTCCGTCGCAGGCAGGCGCATAAGGCAGGGTGTCTGAATATTCAACGACGGGGAAGGCTCTTTAGTTTGCCGGAAGGGGGCATGAACTTCATTTCGTCAGAATATGAATTTCACTCCGGCCAGCACCACAACCCCTTGAGAAGGCTGCATCGGCAGCACCTCGTCGTGGCGGTTCAGGAGATTGTCGGCCTGCACCCATGCTAAGAATGACTCCGAGAAGCTCCAAGAGGCGGAGAGATTGAGAAGCGTGAGGTCGGGGAGGCGTAAGGAGGAGAATGTTTTTTCAGTGTCGGAGGTGATCACGCCGCTGTTCCATTCCTTGCCGCCTTCTCCGGCATAGATGCGCCTCACGCCCCGGTAGTCATATCCGAGAGTGATTCTGAGCGGGTCGACGGGTTTTACAGATGCCTGAAAACGTGCTGTGACGCGGGCGCGGTCGTAGCCGTTGAAGTAACCCTTCTTGCCGTCTTGCGGCTGCCACGAGCCTTCAGCCGAAAGGCTCACGGATTTTGAGGGCTCATATGCAATTTTCGCGGCAATGCTTCCGCCATGAAGGTTTATTCCGTCGGAGTCGAGAGAATACAGCACATTCCCTTTTGCGGAAGTCTCTGTTTTGTCCATGCCGGGCATGGAGGCGCTCCCATAATCGAGCCATGCCTGATACCATCCGCCCAGAGGCACATTCTTGCTCACCCTGTATCTTGCCTCGATTCCGAGCGAAAAGCCCGAGAACGGGCCTAAATTCACTCCTAACGAAGCGTCGAGCGGCGTGTAGGTCGGAGTTGTGGAGGTGAGGGCGGGCATCATGTAGTAGTCATACTGATGTAGCGAGGCCAATGTGTTGAGGCGGCTGCCGCCGAGAATGTTCAGGAAGAGTCCCACCTGTCCTGTCTGCAATGCGAATTTCACGTCGGGGGCCACATGCAAGAACGAGTAGCGGTGGCCGTCAGGACCGGCGTTGAAGGCCAGGTCGAGATCTGCCCCGAGGCGTATGTCGAGCAAGCCGCGTGTGAACCGATAGAAAGGCGTGAGTGTGAGCATGCCGTAGTTGTCGGGCCTGTCTATATTTTGTTCAGCCGCGCCAGCCGGCCAGTCAGATGCAAACACCAGATTGTCGCCGCCATAGGCAAGCACGTTGAGGTCGGCGTCGAGCCCTATGGAAGAGCCGTTGTCCCATGGGAGTCTGATTCCGCCGGCAATTGCGATGTTGGTTTCGCGGATTCCCTTGGCGTCAGGCACGTTCCAGAACCAGGGAAGGTGAAGCGCACGGTAGCCGAAATATCGCATTCTTGCCGAGGCTGAATATTCGAGCGAGGAAGATGGCCTCACAGCCGATCTCCAGCCAAGACGGAACGACACGTCGTTGAGTGTCTGTGCCGGCACGTCGAACGTCTCTTTTGATATGTTTGAGGCGTCGCAGACTCCAAAGTAATTAAATATGCCCAAGTGATAGTCGAACGCGGCGTCAAGACGTCCCGCGCCTTTGAACACGTGGGAGAGATACAGCCCAAGCGACTCGTCATACCGGTATTGTTTCACATCTTCTGTTGCCACGCTCAGGCGCGGCTTCCACAGTGATGTGGAATTATGCTGCAGCCTCACTCCGAAAAGTGTGGAAGAGTTGTCGATAAACCTGTAGCCGGCGCTGAGAGTGGAATTGAGCCATGAGCCGGCTCCCAATTCAAGATACCCAGGATTGTCGTTTATCAGCCTTGAGTCGCGCCATCCGGAGGCCGGCATTTTGAATAGCGTGGGAGAGAACGATGCGGCCACTCCGCTCCCCTCATATCCGATAGGCTGCGAATCAATCGAAAACCTCATGGCCTTAGGGAAAGCGTTCACACGGTCTATCCTGATGATTTCCGGCACATAGCGCCCTTCCACGTTTATGGCCTCGTGAAGCTGAGCCTGCGCGGCTGTGGCGCAGGCCAGCGCCGCCGCCGACAGGACGGCGCGTGCTGTCATATTGAAAATGTTGTTCATAATTATTTCCATTTTTCAAGGCGTGACTCAATCATGTCATGAATGTCGATCTCACGGCCCGGATAATTGTCGCGGAGGCTTTTCAGATACTCGATTGCCAGATAGTCTTTCTTTTTCTCGTGATACACGTCGGCCAGGGCTATGAAGCCTCTCGCAAGCCAGTATTCGTGGGGCGAGCCCTCGTCGGTGAACGCGGTCAGCACTTTTTCAGCATCAGAAATATTGCCGGTGTCGAAATAGTGTTGCCCTAATGTCACGGCGGCCTTTGCACCCGAAAGGCTTTTCGGATTTGATGCGAGCCTGCGCAAGGTTGCGGCGCCCTCTTTGGCGTCGCCGTCTTTGATCATTGCCGAAGCCTCGTAGAATTCAGCCTCCTCCACCTGGTCGGCTGAGAGTCCGCTGCTGTTTTTAACAAGAGCGGCATATTTCATTCTTTCCGAATAGTTGTCGGTGTTGCGCATGATTCCTGCATAGGAGTCGGAAGCATAGTCATTGCCGCCACGCTCTTCAAGAAGCCGGTAGGTTTCAAGAGTCTCTTTGCGCGAGGCCGGCCCGAGTTCTTCGAGAATCTGGGCTTTCAGCAGCAGGGCTTCCGGGAGCTGTGGCGAGTCGCCTCTTCTGGCAATAATGCTGTTGAGTGCATCAAGGGCGCCCTCCTCATCATCGGCCTCATCAAGACCTGTGGCGATGTCGAGCAGGGCTTGCGCGAGATAACGGCCGTTAGGATAGTTGTTTACGTATTTTTTGAGGAGTTCGATGTCGGTCACGTTTCCGGCAAACACCGTCTCGGCGCCCTCAAACGCGAGTTTTTCCATTTCATCGGCGTCAATCTGCGGAGCGTCGGGCACAGAGCGCAGAAACGCGGCATACTCCTGCAGGCCGCCGTTGGCGGCATAAAAACGACGGAGGTCGTCGTTGGCAAGAGCGGCCTCTTCGCTCGAAGGCCATCTTGAAATCACTTCTTTGTAAGCCTCCTCAGCCTGTTTGGGCTGTTTTGCCTGCATATATGTTATGGCAAGATTGAGCATCCCCTTTCGAGCCTGTGCGCTCTGTTTGTAGGTGGCTCTCAGTTGCTCAAAGGCGGCAACAGCCTTTTGGGTGTCGCCAAGCCCGGAATAAGTCTGACCCTTTTCGAGCAAAGCCTGCGGAAGCCATTTTGAATTAGGGAATCGTGATGGCATTTCGGAGAGTTCGGAGATCTTCTTTTTTATGTCGCCCCCGAGGCCATACATCACCGCGCGTCGATAGGTGGCATAATCGCTGTCGGCCGCATCGTTTGAGATGGCCGTGGAATAGTTCTTTTGCGCAATCTGATATTGCCCTGAATAATACAGGGCGTCGGCCATTCTTATGAGGGCGTCGTCGTAGAGGCGTTTGGGGAGCATGGGGTCGCTTTTGAGGGCGTCGGCGAAACTGTCGGCGGCCCGGCTGTATTTCTCTTGCATCATCCGGGCGTAAGCCAGGTTATAGATGGCGAGAGTGCGGTTCTCCCCTCTTCTGTCGGCGCTCAGGTAATCAGTGTAGGCTTTTTCAGCCTCAGCATACTTTCCGAGTGCATAGCAGGCGTCGCCAAGCCACAGGTTTGCCTGGGCCTGAAGAGTGCGGTCGGCATTAATGCCCACAGCCTCCCGGAGATATTCGCGGGCGGCTGAAGGGTGGTTGTTGGCCATGGCGGCCATGCCTGATTCATAGAGTATTTTCTGCTTCGCCTCAAGCACCTTGGCAGAGGGGCGCGGAATGCGGTTGATGCTTTCGAGGGCTTTGGGAAAGTCTTTCTCATTGAAATAAGCTGTGGCGAGATACTCCTCGACCTGTGCGGCATATCTTGAATGAGGGAACCTGCTTATGAATCCGTTAAGCAGCGGTATTGATGAACTGAAGGGGATGTTCCCTCCATGAGTCCTGGCCGCGATATAGTTGAACATCGCGGTTTCAGTCACATCAGGGTCAAAATTCATTTTGGATGCCTTCTCGAAAGATATCGCGGCGGCATTGCTGTCGCCCTCTTTCACCGCAATCTGCCCCAGATAAAGGTATGCGCTTTGCGCCAGGTCGTTGTCGAGGTCGGTGAGGGATGCAAATCTTCGTCCGGCAGTGTCAAGGTCGTCGCGGCTGTAGTCGATCACGCCGAGAGCATACACGGCGTCAGGGGCCGGGCTGTAGTCTGGATTGCGCAAGTATTCGGAGAGGTAGCGGGCGGCTTTGTCATAGTCGTCGAGCTTGAAATAGCTAAGGCCGACAATACGTTGTGTCTCCGGCACGAGTTCTTCCGCGCGTCTGCTTTCGAGTAGAGACTTTCCGTGAGAGATCACATTTTCGTAGTCCCCTCTCGAATATTCAATCTGTGCCATGTAGTATGCAGGCTCGATTCCCGGTTCTGAATCTCTTCCGAGCCTGTTTTCCACATCGGCGAAGCCTCTGTAGGCGCTGTCATATTCATGCTTCGCATAGTCGATATATGCCAAATAGAAATCAGCCGCGAGATTGAACCTGCGGTTGTCGTGAAGCTGCTCGAATATGGGCCGGGCCTCGTCATATTGACCGGTCTTCACCATAGACAGGGCTTTGCGGTAATCATAAAGGGATCTGTCGGCAGGGTTTATCCTTGAATAGTCGATGTCGAGATATGCGGCGAGAGCGTTGTTGAAATGATGCGCGAAAAAGAAATAGTCGGCAGCGGCGAGTCTTGCCTGGAGAGCCAGCGGCGAGGCCGGGTAAGCCTCGGCAAACTCTCTGAGGAGGTCAACGCAGTCGGCGTCGCCACGCTCGTAGAGAGCGAGGGCGAGCAGATAAGTGCAGTCTTCCCTGTCATGGTCAGACATCTCCACCCCCTGGGTGTCGAGGTGCTTGAGCTGGTCGATCACTCCGGCATAGTTCCCGTCCTGCAGCATTAGTTTTGCGCGTTCAAGATAACCGGCGGCAAGAGGGCTGAGCCGTTCAGGTTCTGCAAATGTGTAGGCCGAAGCCGGCATATAAGAATTGGCTGCCGAAACGAGCGCAATGCCCATGGCAATCTGTCGCGCCGCGTTCTGCAGACGTGTATGTTGTCTTTGTCTGGTCATAAGCAGAGATATAATTTCTCATCTCCGGAGGCTTAAAATAGAGTCCGGACTAAATGAAACACAAAATTAGCAAAAAGCATCGAAAAGAATATGCTCCTGTGTAATAAATTTGCTAATCCTTTTTGCTGTCGCGCGCCATCTTATGATAGACCGACGGGGGGAGCCCGGTGTTTCACATACTGCAATTTCGGCTCCTTATTTGGCGGCGTCAGGCGAGAGAGTCGATTCTTGAGATTACGAGCTGCGGAGATATTCCTGAGAGGCAGTGGTAGTCGCCCCTTGCGCAAGGCTTGTTGCCGAACACGGAGCATGGGCGGCACACCATGTCGAGCTGCACGGCGTCGGCAGGGTTTTGCCCTGTGCCGTAAAATCCTGCATAGGGATGTGTGGCTCCCCATATGCTCACAGTGCGCAGCCCCACGAGTGAGGCCATGTGCATATTCGCAGAGTCCATGGCGAGCATAGTGTCGCAGTGGCTCATCAAGGCAAGCTCTCCCTCGATGCCAATCGGATTTTCGGCCATCGACACTACATTGGCTCTATCCTTAGCCAGCTCTGCAATCCGGTTTCGCTCTTTATCGCCGGCTCCGAAGATGAAGACACGGCAATGGGGCTGTTCCGCGTAATGGTCGATAACTTTTGCAAGGAGTGGCAGCGGATATATTTTTCCGGCATGGGCGGCGAAAGGCGCGACCGCAAGCCAGAACTCCCCTTCCTGTTTAGGGGCCGACACCTTTGCAAATAGAGCCGGGTCCCCTTTCCCTGAAGGGAATAGCGGCGCCGGTTTGGATATATCTATGCCGGCTCTTGAGAATGCCTCTTTGTAGCGTTGCGGCATAGGCATGAGTTGAATCACGGCTTTGTCGGAATGTCGCGTCAGTGACTTCTTCTCTCTTCTCCCTTTGTCTACTTTGGCTACCTTCATTCCGCGAAGCCTTGCAAAGAGGCGCATAATTTTGGTGCGCAGCACATCGTGGAGGTCTACCATTGTGGTCACGCCGAAATTCCCGCGCATTTCGTTCAGCAAGCGTGCCATCCCGACCGGGCCTTTGTAGAGGGCTGTGTCTATGCCCACGACTGAAAGGTTTTCTGGAGGACTCACAAAGAGGCGCGCCGGGAGCTTTCGTGTGAGCATAACGAAATGTGTGCCGGGGTTTGCGGCACAAGCTCCGTACACCACCGGAAGCGTCATCGCCACATCTCCGAGAGCGGAGAACCGTGTGACGAGCACACACTCGTCGTTACCCCTTCTTGCCATATAGCACCGGGTTGGTGGACGGGTCGTTATACATTTTCATCTGGCGATACACCTTCATGTATTTTCTTCCGGCCTCAATGTCGTCGAGGAGCGTGTCGATAGCCTCTGTGAGGTCTTTTCTCTGTTCGAGCAGCACATCAAGTTTTGCGCGGCATTTATCAGTGTGGGCTTTTTCGGCATCTGTTCTGAGAGCCTGCTCTTTCATATGCCAAATTTTCAGAGCGAGGATAGAGAGCCTGTCAAGGGCCCATGCCGGCGACTCTGTGTTGATTGTGGCTTCGGGAAGAGTCTTTACTGAACTGAACTTTGAGCGGAACCATGAGTCGATTTCCTCCACCATGTCGGTTCTGACCTGATTTGAGGCGTCGATTCTGCGTTTTAGGGCGAGAGCCTCCGCGGGGTCGATTTCAGGGTCGCGGATAATATCTTCAAGGTGCCACTGCACTGCGTCAACCCAGTTTTTTTCAAAGAATATTGCTTCAAGAGAACCCTCCTTGTGCGGGTTCGGGCAAGGGGCGTCGATATTGTCGGAGATATGATATTTAGCAACAGAGTCGTCGAAAATGGCGTTGGCCAGTTCTGCGGTTTTCATGATAGCCGGGATTATAGGGCATTTAAGCCCGGAGGTGAAACAAAAGGGCCTGAATCCGGAGTTCCTAAAAAGGGCGAGGCCGGCACTGAAACAGTAACCGGCCTCTGGGGATAGGATGGATTTAGGGAGGTAGTCCATAGCAGAGTCGAACTGCTCTTTAGAGAATGAAAATCTCTCGTCCTAACCGATAGACGAATGGACCGACACATTCCATGCCACAACTGCTTCAAGGCTTGAATGCCAAAGCAAGTTGGCGGAAATATTTTCAATCGCAAGGCCCTTTGGAGGCCGAAGTGATTAAGCTAATTTGTTAATGTGCTTCGCAAGGCCGCTGCAAAGGTTTGCAGCCTTATTTTTGGAGATGATATTCTTGCGACCGAGACGCTGAAGAAGCGCGCTCACCTTGTTATAGGCGGCAGTAGCCTCGGCTTTGTCAGTCATCTTGCGAACGCGGCGAACAGCGTTGCGAGCAGTCTTGGCCCAATAGCGGTTCTCAAGTCTCCTTTTCTCCGCCTGGCGAATTCTTTTTAATGATGATTTATGGTTTGCCATCTTAAAAGTTGTCTTTTCTTTCTGTCGTTTTATTAAATTGGTAGCCCATAGCAGAGTCGAACTGCTCTTTAGAGAATGAAAATCTCTCGTCCTAACCGATAGACGAATGGGCCACAAGTAAGCAACTGCATACCTCGGTGGGCGCATTTTGCGGTGCAAAGGTACTGCTTATTGTGATAACTTCCAAATTTTTTCTGCTTAAAAACACTATTTTTTTTATTTTTTATCCCATGCGGCCTGTTTTTACCCTAATTTCATGCTTTATCGGGGGGCGGCGCGACCTTTTTTAGCATATTTTTTGTTAAATTTGTAGACGCTTCCACGATTAATTAAGATTCCATTGTTATGAAGATTTTTTGTAAAAATACCCAGACATATGTTTCCGTCCTCGGCGGAGAGAAAGTGATTGACCTTATTCCGCGCCTCGGACGCGAATTGAAATTCTTTCCGATTTGCGCAAGGGTCAACAATAAGACTGAAGATCTGTGTTTCCCCCTGTTTTCTCCAAAGCAGGTTGAGTTTTTGTCGGCCGATTCTCCCACGGGCAGGAGGGTTTATGTGCGTTCGCTGTGCATGATGCTTTATAAGGCCGTGCAGGAGGTGATGCCGGGCGTGGTGCTCCGGATTGAGCATTCAATGTCGAGAGGGCATTATTGCCGCCTGCTGAAGGATGACGAGCCGGTGGATGTCACCCCGGAGATTGCCGATGAGCTTTTGTCCCATCTTCGCAACCTCGTAGACTCCGATATCCCTTTCCGCAGGCATGAGAGGCTCACTAAGGATGTGATCGACGTTTTCAGAAAGCAGGGCCTTAATGCAAAGGTCACTCTGCTTGAGACCTTGCATGAACTCTACACCACATATTATCGCCTTGGCGACCTTGCCGACAGTTATTATGGCCCGCTGGCGCCTACCACGGGGTTTATACGTGATTTCGATTTGCGCCCATATAAGGACGGGTTCCTGCTGTTCCCGTATAGCAGGGAAGCCACAGACGAGATAATACGCAACAACCCTCCGCAGGACAAGATGTATAAGGCATTCACCGACCAGCTGATGTTCAACCGGGTGATACAGGTGAAGAATGTGGGGGAATTGAATATGGCTGTTAAAAACAGGCGAACAGCAGAGCTTATCAATGTGGCTGAGGCCATGCACGACAAGCTTCTCGGGCGAATAAGTGATGAAATTGCCGAGAGGCGCCACGAGGGGGGGCCGGCATTGTGCTGATTGCAGGGCCTTCGTCATCGGGCAAGACAACGTCGACCAAGCGTCTCGCGATTCAGCTTATGACCAACCTCATTGTGCCGAAGATGATTTCTCTCGACGATTATTTCGTGAACAGGGAGGTCACTCCCCGCGACGAGACTGGAGACTATGACTATGAAAGCCTGCACGCCCTCGACCTCGAGAGGCTTAATTCCGACCTCACGCGCCTTCTTGCCGGAGAGGTGGTGAACATACCGACCTACTCTTTTGAACTTGGCCGCAGGGTAGAGCGTGCGAAACCGCTGAAACTCGACAAGAACGACGTGTTGCTCATAGAGGGCATTCACGGGCTGAATCCGGAGCTCACGGCTTCAATCAACCCTGATGAGGTGTATAAGGTGTATGTGTCGGCGCTGACCACGCTCAAGATTGATAACCACAACTGGATTTCAACAAGCGACAACAGACTGCTTCGCCGCATTGTGCGTGACAACAAATATCGCCGCACGTCTGCACTCGACACGATACGCCGCTGGCCGAGTGTGCGCCGAGGCGAGGAGAAATGGATTTTCCCCTTCAGCGAGAATGCCGATGCCACATTCAACTCATCGCTCATCTTCGAGCTCGGCGTGATGAAAAACTATGCAGATCCCATTCTCAGAGATGTGCCACGCGACGACGAGGCATATGCCGAAGCCTATCGCCTTCTCCGCCTGCTGAGCTATTTCGAGCCGATTCCGGCCGACCAGATACCCACCACCTCCCTTCTCCGCGAATTCCTCGGCGGCTCCTCCTTCCGCTACTGATTGCTGATTGTCTTGACGGTCTGTTGCTATGAATTTTTAAGGAACGCATCTAACTATACGTATCAATAAACAAGAAACGCATATCTTATATCGATGTGCGTTCTTTGTTTATTTTTTTATGTTCAGTGTCGAGTCTTGAACGTGGCGTAGGCGGCTTAGGCGGGCGTTTAGGTGCGTTTAGGCTATACATATATATTAAGCCATGATAATAAATAGTGTTAAAGCGCGTTACAATATAAAGACCCTACAATGTAGATTCAAATTTATATCTAAGAATTATACAATCCGGATTCTTTTTTGTAGTCAATCCTATTATTCACAATTTGCAATGCCATAATTGCGAAACAACCTGATTAATCATGATCAATAAAACCTTCATCAAGTTATTGTCGGCGGTCATAATGATGACGGCAGCCATGTGCATGACTTCGTGCGGAGGCGACGACCCAAAGCCCACTGAGCCTCCGGGATCGGAGGTCCCGACGGAGCCGTCCGAGCCTGAACGGGAGAATATACTTGCCTTCGATATAGTCGACGGCGAAGCCAGTGTGAGATGTGTCTCCGATACCGTGACCGAGGTGAAAATCCCCTCGGAGGTCACCATAGACGGCGCGACATACTCAGTTACCACAATAGCGCGAGACGGTTTCAGAAACCTTGCAAGCCTGAAGACCCTGCATGTCCCCTCCTCGATTAGGTTTATACTTCGAAATGCCTTTTACGGCACCCCGGTGCGAGATCTTTACATAGAGGACCTGAAGGCGTGGTGTGAGATCTACTTCGAGCCGTTATGGATATCCGGAAACACATATTCGTCTTTCAGTTTCGACTGCAACCCAATAAAGCCCGCCACAAACATATGGATAAACGGAGAAATGGTGGAGGAGGATTTTGAGATCCCCGAAGGGGTCACGAAAATAGGCCAGGGCGCCTTCACGAATCTTAAGTACCGCAGAGTGAAGTTTCCCTCGACATTAGAGAAGATAGGCTTCCGCGCCTTCCAGGGCTGCAAGAACCTTGACGAGTTAAGCTTTGGCGAAAATCTTACCGACATTCTAAATGAGTCATTCTATAAGTGCGGCAGTCTCAGGTCTGTGACTCTTCCGTCCTCTTTGGAATACCTTGGGTTCGATGCTTTTCATAACGAGGACAGATCCGCCATCAGAGTCAACATATGCAGCCTTGAATGGTGGGTCGGATTAAAAGGCACCGGGTCTCATGAAACCCCCTATTATTTTTATGTAGACGGGAAGGAGCTTTCGGACGTGGACCTGACGATACCGGAAGACGTGACGGACATACGCAGCTATGCTTTCTACAACATGCCTGGAATCAGGTCCGTGACCTTCCATGACGGGGTCAAGTCAATAGGAGAGGGGGCTTTCTCATATTGCAAAGGACTGAAAGAGCTTCGCCTTCCATCGTCGCTTGAATCAATCGGGAAAGAGGCTTTCAGGAACTGCGAAGGTCTTGAAAGCCTTGTGATCCCACCCTGCAAGTTGAAGAGGATTGAGGAATATACGTTCTCTAATTGCACCGGCCTGAAAACTCTTTATATCCCCGAGCCGGTTGAATTCATCGGTATGATCGCATTCAGCAACTGCGACTCATTGGAGATAGTTACGCTTCCTTCCACGATTAATAACCTATTCTGGGGACCGTTTTCCGGCTGTCAGTCATTGAAAGATGTCTATATCAAATCCACGACTCTTCCGGAAGGTTGTGAATTTAGTGAATCACAGGAGGAAGAATTTCTTGCCAATATAATCCTGCATGTGCCGGAAGGGTCATTAGACATTTACCGGGACGAAGATCCCTGGAAATATTTCAAGGAGATATTAGAGACAAAACCAGAGGATTTCCCCACTCCAGAACAATATTAAGAGACTGTAACAATTGCCTCCTTTATAATTAAAAAGAATTAAAACGGCCGCTTGTTCCCGATCTATTTGCGGCGATTGATGTTTAAGGATGTAAACGACAAATACTGTCGTTTACATCCTTAAACATTATTCACTATGGATAACACAATTGATTATTCCAAGACAGGATGCGACATCAGGCCAATGTCTCAGGAAGAAAGCAGTTCGCAGCCCTGCAAGAGCAACCCTTTCTCAAACTTCACAGCATGTCTCTATGAAAAGGAGAACGCCCCGTATATCTCGCCGACTCCCGGAGAGTTCCCTATCATTGCCTATAATCCATTCCCTGACGAAACAAAAACAAAACTTGAACGTGTAGACAAAGTCATGGAATGCGGATTCAATGCAGGCGTGTTCTTCAGCTCATCAGAAGCGATAGGAGATGCGTTAAGGGTATCAGCCCAAAGAGAATTCAAGATGATAATTGCAGTTCCTCCACCGAAGTGCAATAATTTAGATTACGAGGCATATTACAAGGTTTTTTTTAATGAATGGAAGAGATTTGTATACAATGAGAAATATGAATCGGCAGCTGATGGTGAGGACGACCTTCTCTTCAGGAAAAGCCCGGCGCTTGGCTGCTGGAACATACAGGATGAGCCGGAATACGATTTCCTCAGCTCGCTGGCGGCCAACTATGAGAGCCTTCGAAGCCTTGACTCCGCCCATATGTTCTATACTAACCTTGTGGGGTCAACATTAGAAGCAAAATATTGCGGAAGCGAATTGAAAAAGAAGCCGTACATCCGGTATCTTGAGTTATAGTTTTCGAGTGGTCGTGAAGACACCCACTGCCGAACAAGCGTATCGCGTTTTGAACTTGGAGTAGCCGGTTTGGACGGTTGTTGGGGCCTCACACATTTCCATTTGAATATTAAGCCATGATAATAAATAGTGTTAAAGCGCGTTACAATATAAAGACCCTGCAATGTAGATTCAAATTTATATCTAAGAATTATACAATCCGGATTCTTTTTTGTAATCAAATTTCATTATTCACAATTAGCAATGCCATAATTTCTAAACAACCTGATTAATCATGAGCAATAAAACCTTCATCAAGTTATTGTCGGCGGTCATAATGATGTCGGCCTGCATGTGCATGACCTCGTGCGACGACCCCAATCCGTCCGAGTCAGATAAGCCGTCATCCCCGGAATGGGAGAATATACTTGCCTTCAATATAGTTGACGGCGAGGCCGAGGTCAGATGCGTCTCCGACACGGTGGCCGAGGTGAAAATCCCCTCGGAGGTCACCATAGACGGCGCGACATATCCCGTGACCACAATAGCGCAAGAGGGATTTAGTAATCTCCCAAAGCTAAAAGCGCTCTATATTCCGGTGTCAATAAATAAAATAAAACGGGAAGCGTTTAAGGAAACAGATATAGAGAGCCTGTACATAGAGAGCCTTGAATCCTGGTGCGATATAAGTCTTGATTATGATTACTATTATGATTCTGTTGAGCGAAGGCTAGTAAACAGCCATAGCCCCATACGTTTCAACACAACGCTATACGTTAAGGGAGTGCCAGTGTATGATCTTGTCATCCCGGGAACAGTCAAGGATATTTCTGACGGCTCCTTCTACGGATTGAACTGCCGTTCCGTTACGTTCCCGAAGGGTGTTGAGAGCATAGGCGTGGCCTCGTTCGGAGGATGCGAAAACCTGACGGAAATCAGGTTTCCCGATTCGTTAAGGGAAATCAAATTGTCTGCCTTTGAAAACTGTAAAAAACTATCTGAGGTAGACTTTGGCAATGGAGTGAAGAGCATTTTCTTGCATGCATTCAAAGGCTGTGAGAAGCTTGTGTCTGTAACACTTCCGGAGTCTCTGACATATGTCGGCGTGAACTCCTTCGACTTCAACACAAAAGAGTATCACATTAAGGACGCAGACTGGTGGTGCCAACTAAAAAGGCCTGAGTGGTTTGTATTGGTCGGCGGTGCGCCGCTATTCTCAATGTACCCTGATAATGAGGATGAATATCCCCACTCCCTTTATATTGGCGGCAAGGAGGTAACAGACATTGTAATCCCGGGGTCGCTGTCAAAAATAACGGCGGATACCTTCCGCGGCAACACCGCATTGAGGAGCGTTACAATAGGAGAGGGTATAACCGATGTCGGCAAGAATGCCTTCCGGAATTGCCCCGGGCTAAAGGATGTGACATTCCCGTCAACATTAAGAACCATGGGCTGGCAGGCATTCCAGGACAGCGGAATTGAGGACCTGCATATCCCACCATGTGGTCTTGACTCAATCCCTCAATGGGCATTCTATGGATGTACGAGATTAAAATCCATAGAGATTACCGAACCAGTCAGCTACATAGGCATGATGGCCTTCGCCGATTGTGTTTCGCTTACAAAGATCGTGCTTCCGAAAACTTTGTCAGGATCCGAAGGTGTAATAGTGTTGGATGGTTGTATTTGCCTTAATGAAATCTACGTACAAGCTCTTACGCCCCCGAATTTGGATTTTGGATTACCAGACAACTTATACGACAATATTAAGGTGTATATTCCATCCGGTACACTCGATGCTTACAAAGAAAGTCTCAAATGGAGCCGATTCAAACTATTCATAGAGACGGACATTGATAACGACAAATCTTTTTAATCGGTGATATATATTATGCTAAAAAAGATTAAAACACTGATTATAACTTGAACTTGGGAATGTAAGGAGTGTTGATATGTTGGAATATAATTAAATACAATATTAAAACAGTCTTTACTATGAATTTAAACCTCGCAGGGCATCCTCCAAACAACCGGAAAATTAATAATACAGAAAATGACAAAACAGAAGAATGTAAAAGGGATTATCTGACAGATTTCAATTATTGTCTGTACGACAAAGAGAATGTCCCTTACATTTCTCCGATTCCGGGTGAATTCCCTATCATCGCATCTGACTCGTTCCCTCATTCTTCGGATTTCGCTAAATCCATAGTGGACGACATTATTGAATGCGGCTTTAATGTCGGTGCCTACAGTTCACATGTAGACAATATGAATTATGCATTGCGTATGATTAAAGGGACAAACCTTAAAATGATAATTGCCCCTGGAGGTGCAAGAAACTGGACAAGCGACTTATTGGCCAACTGGAAAAGAGAATTTTTTGAGAATGCAAAATTCAAGGCTATTTTCTCCGACCCTGCGGTCACGGCATGGTACTTCAAGGATGAGCCTGAATTCAGTTTGCTTGATGAAATAGAAAAAAGCTATGAAAGCATCTGTCTACTCGATTCCGGGCGAATGCAGATTGTGGTCCTTGTAGGAAGCACAAAAGGAACAACAGTTCCGGATCCGGATAACCCAGGCGAAGATAAAATTGTGAATAACCCATATTGCGGCGAACACATAACAAATAAAAATTATATCCGCTATCTGGAACTCATACAAGAGAAAATTGCGCCGCCGGTATGGATATACGACCTTTATCCTATAACGAAGACCATAAAAAAAGATGGAGTAGCGAAGTATGCTGTGAAATCAAAACAGTTTTACGAGGATCTTGAGGCATCCTCAAGAATTGCGTCACTTACACACAGGCCGTTCTGGGCATACTGCATGTCAATGTCCCATCAACTGTCATACGATGAAACAAGCGGCGAAGGGGTCCTTTACCCTGAGGCAACATTAGGAAGCCTGAGGTTTGAGGCATTCTCAGCTCTTGCCTACGGTGCACAGGGGATAATATATTGGACTTATTGCCAAATTTATAACGATGCCATCCATTATTCCGCCCTGATTAATCAGCAAGGCGAAAAGTCGGAGTCCTGGTATTACGCCAAGCAGGTCAACGGGGAGATCAAGGCGTTAACGGATGTATTCCTCGGATGCACTTTGATGAGGGTCAGGCATACCGGCAACGATGCAAACATAAACTCCGTGACCTGCCCTCTTACATCGGCAGAGCCGATGTGGCCCCTTGAAAGCGCGTCATCGTCAGGGAGCGGGCTGCTCGTGTCGCACCTCTCAAACAAGGGGCGGGACTATCTGGTGATAGTAAGCCACGACCCGCTCAACAGCCAGACCGTGTCATTGAAATTCCGCAATCACTGGACAGTTCGGACTGTGAACCCAATCGCAGAGGTAAAGAAGTTAACTAAGAGCGATGACGGGACACGCACGGTATATTCGGGCACCCTTCCGGCAGGCGGATACATCGTTTTCGAGTGGTCATGAAGACCACCATAGCCGAACAAGCGTGTCGCGTCTTGAACGCAGCGTAGGCGGCTTAGGCGGACGTTTAGGTGCGTTTAGGCTATACATATATATTAAGCCATGATAATAAATAGTGTTAAAGCGCGTTACAATATAAAGACCCTACAATGTAGATTCAAATTTATATCTAAGAATTATACAATCCGGATTCTTTTTTTGTAGTCAATCCTATTATTCACAATTAGAAATGCCATAATTTCTAAACAACCTGATTAATCATGAGCAATAAAACCTTCATCAAGTTATTGTCGGCGGTCATAATGATGTCGGTCGGCATGTGCATGACTTCGTGCGGAGGCGACGACCCAAAGCCCACTGAGCCGTCCGAGCCTAAACGGGAGAATATACTTGCCTTCGATATAGTGGACGGTGAAGTCGAGGTCAGATGCGTGTCCGACACAGTGACCGAGGTTAAAATACCCTCGGAGGTCACCATAGACGGCGCGACATACTCAGTTACCACAATAGCGCAAGACGGTTTCAGAAACCTTGCAAGCCTGAAGACCCTGCATGTCCCCTCCTCGATTAGGTTTATACTTCGAAATGCCTTTTACGGCACCCCGGTGCGAGATCTTTACATAGAGGACCTGAAGGCGTGGTGTGAGATCTACTTCGAGCCGTTATGGATATCCGGAAACACATATTCGTCTTTCAGTTTCGACTGCAACCCAATAAAGGCCGCCACAAACATATGGATAAAAGGAGAAATGGTGGAGGAGGATTTTGAGATCCCCGAAGGGGTCACGAAAATAGGCCAGGGCGCCTTCACGAATCTTAAGTACCGCAGAGTGAAGTTTCCCTCCACATTGGAGATGATAGACTTTCGCGCCTTCCAGGGGTGCAAGAACCTTGACGAGTTAAGCTTCGGCGAGAACCTTACCGAAATTTGCAATGGGTCATTCTATGAGTGCGGCAGTCTCAGGTCTGTCACGCTTCCGTCCTCTTTGGAATACCTTGGGTTCGATGCGTTCCATAACGAGGACAGGTCCGGCATCAGAGTCAACATATGCAGCCTTGAATGGTGGGCCGGATTAAAAGGCACCGGGTCTCATGAAACCCCCTATTATTTTTATGTAGACGGGAAGGAGCTTTCGGACGTGGACCTGACGATACCGGAAGACGTGACGGACATACGCAGCTATGCTTTCTACAACATGCCTGGAATCAGGTCCGTGACCTTCCATGACGGGGTCAAGTCAATAGGAGAGGGGGCTTTCTCATATTGCAAAGGACTGAAAGAGCTTCGCCTTCCATCGTCGCTTGAGTCAATCGGGAAAGAGGCCTTCAGGAACTGCGAAGGTCTTGAAAGCCTTGTGATCCCACCCTGCAAGTTGAAGAGGATTGAGGAATATACTTTCTCTAATTGCACCGGCCTGAAAACTCTTTATATCCCCGAGCCGGTTGAATATATAGGAAAGTACGCGTTTGCTTCTTGCAGTTCATTGGAAACTATCACTTTTCCATCCACGATTAATGAACTGTGGTGGACACCGTTTGACGGTTGTCTTGCAGTAAAGGATATTTACATCAGATGCACGACTCCACCGGATAGCTTTGATTTTTCTAACAGCAAGGAAGAGATTTTTGGCAATATAATCCTGCATGTGCCGGAAGGGTCATTAGACATTTACCGGGACGAATATCCCTGGAAATATTTCAAGGAGATAGTGGAGACAAAACCAGAGGATTTCCCCACTCCGGAATAGTATTAAGAGACTGTAACAATTGCCTCATATATAATTAAAAAGAATTAAAACAGCCGCTTGTTCCCGATCTATTTGCGGCGAATGATGTTTAATGTTGTAAACGACAAATACTGTCGTTTACAACATTAAACATCATTCACTATGGATAACACAATTGATCATTCCAAGACAGGATGCGACATCAGGCCAATGTCTCAGGAAGAAAGCAGTTCGCAGCCCTGCAAGAGCAACCCTTTCTCAGATTTCACAGCATGTCTCTATGAAAAGGAGAACGCCCCGTATATCTCGCCGACTCCCGGCGAGTTCCCTATCATTGCCTATAATCCATTCCCTGACGAAACAAAAACAAAACTTGAACGTGTAGACAAAGTCATGGAATGCGGATTCAATGCAGGCGTGTTCTTCAGCTCATCAGAAGCGATGGGAGATGCATTAAGGGTATCAGCCCAAAGAGGATTCAAGATGATAATTGCAGTTCCTCCACCGAAGCGCAATAATTTAGATTACGAGGCATATTGCGAGGCTTTTTTTAATGAATGGAAGAGATTTGTATCCAATGAGAAATATGACTCGGTAACGGATAAAGTCTACGACCTTCTCTTTAGGAAAAGCCCGGCGCTTGGCTGCTGGAGCATACAGGACGAGCCGATATATAATTTCCTCAGCTTGCTGGCGGCCAACTATGAGAGCCTTCGAAGCCTTGACTCCGCCCATATGTTCTATACCAATCTTGTAGGGTCAACATTAGAAGCGCAATATTGCGGAAGCGAATTGCAAAATAAGCCATACATCCGTTATCTCGAGCTTATTCAGGAGACAATGCGTCCCCCCGTATGGTCGTATGACCTTTACCCGATGAGTAAATATTATAAAAACAACGCCTGGGTATGGGGAATAATGTTTAAGGAATTCTACGAAGCTCTCGAGGCCGCCTCGAGAATGGCGATGCTCACCCACCGCCCGTTCTGGGCCTTCTGCCAATCAGCCGAGTATATCACTTTATACAGCTCCACTACAAAGGATGACCTGGATGAAATATGCCAGGAGGGAAAATGTAAATTCATGTGCCCTCCCGCCACTTTGGAATATCTTCGTTACGAGGCATTCTCGGCTCTTGCATACGGCGCGCAGGGGATTTGCTACTGGACATATTGGCTCACACCCGGCTCGGAAACGGAAATACATCCGTCCGCTCTTGTTGACAACAATGGAGTGAAGTCGGAGTCCTGGTATTACGCCAAGCAGGTCAACGGGGAGATCAAGGCGTTAACGGATGTATTCCTCGGATGCACTTTGATGAGGGTCAGGCATACCGGCAACGATGCAAACATAAACTCCGTGACCTGCCCTCTTACATCGGCAGAGCCGATGTGGCCCCTTGAAAGCGCGTCATCGTCAGGGAGCGGGCTGCTCGTGTCGCACCTCTCAAACAAGGGGCGGGACTATCTGGTGATAGTAAGCCACGACCCGCTCAACAGCCAGACCGTGTCATTGAAATTCCGCAATCACTGGACAGTTCGGACTGTGAACCCAATCGCAGAGGTAAAGAAGTTAACTAAGAGCGATGACGGGACACGCACGGTATATTCGGGCACCCTTCCGGCAGGCGGATACATCGTTTTCGAGTGGTCATGAAGACCACCATAGCCGAACAAGCGTGTCGCGTCTTGAACGCAGCGTAGGCGGCTTAGGCGGACGTTTAGGTGCGTTTAGGCTCACGGCTCTTTCATTTAAGATAAAAATAAAGACATATTTTCCCTTACCCGGTTTGTTGAGAATCGGGTAAATTTCCATGATTGTATTTCAGGTAGTTATCTTTTTCTGAAAATCAGATTTATTTTCATTTTTGGTAAAGAAACCGCATCAATCGGGTAAAGCTCATCGAGACATGACGCATAAGCTCTGCCACGCCTTTTCTTTTGTCAGATCGCTTTTTGCGCAACCCTTTCCATATAGAAAATACAGAGTAGACCATTCTTTGGATTGTGTCAAGGTTGCGGGCGGCCTTTGCCGACTTGCGCTTCACCTTGTCTTGCAGCAGATTTACATCCAGTCCCCAATGCATACTTTCTATCGACCAGTGATGGCGCACAATGGAACCCAGGAAAGGAGTGTCTGCCGGCAGACTGCTTACATACAGACGTTTTTCACGTGTATGTTTTGCGGTCGTCTTTCTGACGGTCTCGGCCTCGTACTCTATAATCGTCATGTTTCCGCCCCATTTCTCCTTGTCGGCAATAATTTCGAGTCCGTCATATATGTTGTATGTTCTTGTCTCGATTCTTCCATGACCGAGTTCGGGACCTTCCGTATAAGAATATAGCGGCTTATACTCTTTGAGTCTGTCTTCCACTCCGTAACGCAGCGAAGGCTGGTTGGCCTTGAGCTCAATGAGAAAATCCGCACCTTTACCCCTTATCCTGTCTATGATGTCCTTTTGCATGGCCATGGCGTCGGCTGTCACAATCTTTCCGGCAATATCGAGTTTGTCGATAAGCTGTGGGACTGCCTTTATTTCATTGCTTTTCTCCTGACAGGCCTCTGTAGCCAGCGTTATGCCTGTGTTGAACGAGTAAGCCGACACGATATCAGGATTTCGCCCGTTCGCCAGAACTGTGCCCCGCTCGGCCTTGCCGTCAACACAGATTATCTCCCGCCAGGATCGGCTCCGCAACTGGGCATGAAACACTTCGACAAATTCCTGCATCCTGTCGGCCATGGCGCAGTCATTGATGCCGTTATCCACTCGGCAAAGGGTCGCTTCGGACGGCACCCCATTTTTCAACATCCCCATTTTGCGGAACCTTTTGATATTGTGTTTGCCGAAAGCAATTATATCGGCACGGCCGACAAATCCAGAGGCACGGCCAAGTACCATCAGCATTATGATATCACGGAGTCTGTGACGGTGGTTTCCTTTGCCTGTTCTGCGGAAATCGGGCACTGACGAGGCAAAATCAACCAGTCTGTCCATGATGCTGCCCGTAGGGTAAAAACGATGTTTCTTTTTAATATATATTAAGTCGAAAATGTTGCATATCAGGCAAATAATGCGTATTTTCGCGTAGCGAAAATCGAGGCGGAAGAGCCTTCACAGCCACTCCGCCTCTTTTAAAATTAAAATCTTATGATAAAGAAACACCGAAGGCGGTGCTTCGGCATCGCTATGTGCAAAGGTAGACATTTTCGCTATAAAATACCACTATTTCTGTAAACTTCGGCCGATCTTAAATGAAAGAGCCGTGGTTTAGGCTATACATATATATTAAGCCATGATAATAAATAGTGTTAAAGCGCGTTACAATATAAAGACCCTACAATGTAGATTCAAATTTATATCTAAGAATTATACAATCCGGATTCTTTTTTTTGTAGATAATTCCATTATTCATAATTAGCAATCCCATAATTGCGAAACAACCTGATTAATCATGATCAATAAAACCTTCATAAAGTTATTGTCGGCGGTCATAATGATGACGGCAGGCATGTGCATGACTTCGTGCGGAGGCGACGACCCAAAGCCCACTGAGCCTCCGGGATCGGAGGCTCCGACGGAGCCGTCCGAGCCTGAACAGGAGAATATACTTGCCTTCGATATAGTGGACGGTGAAGTCGAGGTCAGATGCGTGTCCGACACAGTGACCGAGGTTAAAATACCCTCGGAGGTCACCATAGACGGCGCGACATACTCAGTTACCACAATAGCGCAAGACGGTTTCAGAAACCTTGCAAGCCTGAAGACCCTGCATGTCCCCTCCTCGATTAGGTTTATACTTCGAAATGCCTTTTACGGCACCCCGGTGCGAGATCTTTACATAGAGGACCTGAAGGCGTGGTGTGAGATCTACTTCGAGCCGTTATGGATATCCGGAAACACATATTCGTCTTTCAGTTTCGACTGCAACCCAATAAAGGCCGCCACAAACATATGGATAAAAGGAGAAATGGTGGAGGAGGATTTTGAGATCCCCGAAGGGGTCACGAAAATAGGCCAGGGCGCCTTCACGAATCTTAAGTACCGCAGAGTGAAGTTTCCCTCCACATTGGAGATGATAGACTTTCGCGCCTTCCAGGGGTGCAAGAACCTTGACGAGTTAAGCTTCGGCGAGAACCTTACCGAAATTTGCAATGGGTCATTCTATGAGTGCGGCAGTCTCAGGTCTGTCACGCTTCCGTCCTCTTTGGAATACCTTGGGTTCGATGCGTTCCATAACGAGGACAGGTCCGGCATCAGAGTCAACATATGCAGCCTTGAATGGTGGGCCGGATTAAAAGGCACCGGGTCTCATGAAACCCCCTATTATTTTTATGTAGACGGGAAGGAGCTTTCGGACGTGGACCTGACGATACCGGAAGACGTGACGGACATACGCAGCTATGCTTTCTACAACATGCCTGGAATCAGGTCCGTGACCTTCCATGACGGGGTCAAGTCAATAGGAGAGGGGGCTTTCTCATATTGCAAAGGACTGAAAGAGCTTCGCCTTCCATCGTCGCTTGAGTCAATCGGGAAAGAGGCCTTCAGGAATTGCGAAGGTCTTGAAAGCCTTGTGATCCCACCCTGCAAGTTGAAGAGGATTGAGGAATATACTTTCTCTAATTGCACCGGCCTGAAAACTCTTTATATCCCGAGCCGGTTGAATTCATCGGTATGATCGCATTCAGCAACTGCGACTCATTGGAGATAGTTACGCTTCCTTCCACGATTAATAACCTATACTGGGGACCGTTTTCCGGCTGTCAGTCATTGAAAGATGTCTATATCAAATCCACGACTCTTCCGGAAGGTTGTGGATTTACTGAATCACAGGAGGAAGAATTTCTTGCCAATATAATCCTGCATGTGCCGGAAGGGTCATTAGACATTTACCGGGACGAAGATCCCTGGAAATATTTCAAGGAGATAGTGGAGACAAAACCAGAGGATTTCCCCACTCCAGAACAATATTAAGAGACTGTAACAATTGCCTCCTTTATAATTAAAAAGAATTAAAACGGCCACTTGTTCCCGATCTATTTGCGGCGATTGATGTTTAAGGATGTAAACGACAAATACTGTCGTTTACATCCTTAAACATTATTCACTATGGATAACACAATTGATTATTCCAAGACAGGATGCGACATCAGGCCAATGTCTCAGGAAGAAAGCAGTTCGCAGCCCTGCAAGAGCAACCCTTTCTCAAACTTCACAGCATGTCTCTATGAAAAGGAGAACGCCCCGTATATCTCGCCGACTCCCGGAGAGTTCCCTATCATTGCCTATAATCCATTCCCGGCCAAAGAGAATACCAAGGTTGAACTTGTAGATGAGGTAATGGAATGCGGGTTCAATGTCGGGGTGTTGTTTAATGAAAAAAAAGTAATGGGTGATGCGCTAAGAGTCTCTGCGCAAAGAGGATTCAAGATGATAATAGCGGTGCCTACACAGAACTTAGGCAATAATTTGAATTATGCAGAATATTGCGAGGCTTTTTTTAATGAATGGAAGAGATTTGTATCCAATGAGAAATATGACTCGGTAACGGATAAAGTCTACGACCTTCTCTTTAGGAAAAGCCCGGCGCTTGGCTGCTGGAGCATACAGGACGAGCCGATATATAATTTCCTGAGCTCGCTGGGGGCCAACTATGAGAGCCTTCGAAGCCTTGACACCGCCCATATGTTCTATACCAATCTTTTAGGGTCAACATTAGAAGCGCAATATTGCGGAAGCGAATTGCAAAATAAGCCATACATCCGGTATCTCGAGCTTATTCAGGAGACAATGCGTCCTCCCGTATGGTCGTATGACCTTTACCCGATGAGAAAATATTATAAAAACAACGCCTGGGTATGGGGAATAATGTTTAAGGAATTCTACGAAGCTCTCGAGGCCGCCTCGAGAATGGCGATGCTCACCCACCGCCCGTTCTGGGCCTTCTGCCAATCAGCCGAGTATATCACTTTATACAGCTCCACTACAAAGGATGACCTGGATGAAATATGCCAGGAGGGAAAATGTAAATTCATGTGCCCTCCCGCCACTTTGGAATATCTTCGTTACGAGGCATTCTCGGCTCTTGCATACGGCGCGCAGGGGATTTGCTACTGGACATATTGGCTCACACCCGGCTTGGAAACGGAAATACATCCGTCCGCTCTTGTTGACAACAATGGAGTGAAGTCGGAGTCCTGGTATTACGCCCGTCAGGTCAACGGGGAGATCAAGGCGTTAACGGATGTATTCCTCGGATGCACTCTGATGAGGGTCAGGCATACCGGCAACGATGCAAACATAAACTCCGTCACCTGCCCTCTTACCACGGCAGAGCCGATGTGGCCCCTTGAAAGCGCGTCATCGTCAGGGAGCGGGCTGCTCGTGTCGCACCTCTCAAACAAGGGGCGGGACTATCTGGTGATAGTAAGCCACGACCCGCTCAACAGCCAGACCGTGTCATTGAAATTCCGCAATCACTGGACAGTTCGGACAGTGAACCCAATCGCAGAGGTAAAGAAGTTCACTAAGAGCGACGACGGGACACGCACGGTATATTCGGGCACCCTTCCGGCAGGCGGATACATCGTTTTCGAGTGGTCGTGAAGACACCTCAATATGAAAGTATTATCTAAACCATATTATTGACATTAATAGAAATATATTATGAATAACACCAAATATAGTGACAGTTGGGCAACAACATCCATGGCATCGTCTCCCACACCCGGAAAATTCCCGATTGTAGCACTGAATTGTTTTCCATATAAAACAATAAGCATGACGCAACAAATGGTGGAAGACCTAATAGACTGTGGATTCAATGCCGGGGTTTTCCAGTCATCGGAAACTGCAATAACAAACGCCTTTAAAGCCATAGACGACGCCGACTTCAGAATGATATTGCAGCATCCGTCTTTGACGAGATCGGAAAGCGAATGCAGGGCTTTTGTAAATCTATATAAAGAGAAGTCTTCTTTAGGGGGATGGATTGTTGACAATGAGGCAGAGTTTGAAAAATTTGACACCTATGCCAAATATCTGTCGCTGATTTCGAGTCTTGATGCATTGCATCCTGCTTTCCCAATGCTATATGCAGGGGCAAACAGTAAACTGTTAGGCGCAGGGAACGACTTTTCAACTTATCTGAATGCGGCCCAAAGTAAGATGTCGCCTTCGATATGGGCTTATACTTTTGCCTCATTCCGAAAAAACGGGTGCTCATCATATATTAACGGTACTTTATTTTACAGGGATGTCGGCCTTATCTCACATAAAGCGCATTCTTTAAAGCGTCCGTTCTGGGGTGTTTGCCATTGCCAAAGCAAAGTTAATTTCGACCATGAATTTCCGACTCCGACAGAAGCCATGCTACGTTTCCAGGTGTTTGCAGCCATAGCGGCAGGCGCAAGGGGTATTGTGTTTGATTCATACTGTCTCACCCCGAACAACAATATCCAGACTTATCTACTTGCCCCTATGGATTCAAAAGGCAATAAGACTCCAATCTGGCATTATCTTAAAAAGGTTATTACCGAAGCAAGGTCTTATGGCGACAGATTTATGGGCATTGAGTTTATTGAATGCAGATATACGGGATATGCTATCCCTGGAATGACACATATGTCAGGCTCATTCGGCGTAATAACACGCATGTCAACGTCTTTGGCCGGGACTATGGTGTGTCATTATAAATCAGGCAACAAAAACCATATGCTTATACTCAACAGAGATGTGGATAACTTTCAAAATATTAAGTTCGAGACTCAGAAGAACCCATCCATTTTTGAAGTTCCCTCCTATCCGGTTCTGCCTGATGTCGGTGCCACGCCATCTACAGAACGTAAGAGGACGCTCCCTCCTGGAGGCTACATTTATCTTTCATGGGACAGTTCTGTCAAGGGATAATGATTGCATTGAGAATATGACATATAAGTTCCCATCCATACACAAGGAATGCGCATCGACTGTCGATGCGCATTCCTTGTGTATGGATGGGCTGAGAAAGAGGGTTAGATTTTGCTTTCTACGATTGCGAGGATCTCTTGCTCGAGGCGCGCGGCTTCGGCTTCGATGTCCGCACCTTTGGCTATGAGCTCCTGTGCCTTTGCGGTGTCTTTAAGACCTGCGGCGTTGATTTTCACGTTAAGGAATGCTCCGCGCACTGCAGCTCTTGCTGCAAGGGCGCCTACGCCGGCATCGGTGACAGAGGCGGGGTTGCCGTTTTCTGCCATGTTGCGCACGAGGCTGAATGTCTCGAAGGCTGTCTGCATTGTGCGCAAGGGAACCTCAGTGGCATAGAGTGTGGCCTCTTCCATTGCTTTAGCGCGTGCGGCTTTCTCAGCATCGGTCTTCTTGGGCATTCCAAACACGTCCATGATGCGGTTGAACGCCTCGGTGTCTTCGTCAACGAGGTGCAGCAGGCGCTCCATAAGGTCTTGTCCGCATTCTGCGGCGTTGGAGAATTCTTCCCAGCGGTCGTCGTAAGCGGCCTTGTGGGCTGAGAGGTTGGCCACCATTGTGCCGAGTGCCGCTGCGAGTGCGCCCATATAGGCGGAGATAGAGCCGCCGCCGGGAGCGGGAGACTCAGAGGCGGTTTCCTCTGCGAAGCCGCGAGCGGTGAGGTCGACAAGGCGTTTTGCGTTCTTGTCTTCAATGAGATATTCAATCACTTTCTGCTTGGGGTCGAATTCGCCGAGCTGGTCGAGTCCCATCGACTTGATTGCGATGCGAATAATCTCGCTGTCGGGTATGCCCACAGAGCGGTGCTGCTTGCGGAGGAAGTATTTTCCGGCGTCGATAAGAGTGCGCTTCGGCACGAGGCCAACGATTTCAGTGCCTGTCACGCGCACGCCACGAGCGTCGGCAGCGCGGCACACTTCGTCAAAAGCCACATGAAGAGGTGTGGTGGCGATGTCGGTGATGTTCATAGACACCTGTGCTATGCCATATTCATCTATGAACCATCCGATTGCCTTGGTGCCTTTAAGGGTGCCGGGAATCATAACGGTGTTGCCGTTCTCGTCTTTTACCTGTTTTCCTGTCACCTTGCCGCCTTCACGCATGGGGCGACCCTTTTCGCGCACGTCGAAAGCGATGGCGTTGGCACGGCGGGTAGAGGTGGTGTTGAGGTTATAGTTCACGGCAATGAGGAAGTCGCGGGCTCCTATTGTTGTGGCGCCTGTGCGGGCAACTCCTTCGTCAAACGGACGGTTGCCGAAGTCGGGGCCTTTCTCTCCGCCCATCTTTTCGGGGAGGGCCTCATATTCGCCGGCACGGCACACGGCGAGGTTTTTGCGTTCGGGGGTGAATGCGGCAGCCTCATAGCAATAGGTAGGGACGCCAAGTTCGTCAGCCACTCGCTCTGCGAGCTTGCGGGCTAATTCGGCGCACTCTTCAAGAGTGACCCCAGCCACGGGTATGAGGGGGCACACGTCTGTGGCGCCCATGCGGGGGTGTGCGCCATGGTGTCCGCGCATGTCGATTATCTCTGCGGCCTTCTTTATGCCCTGGAATGCGGCTTCCGCCACGTCTTCAGGTGCGCCTACGAAAGTTACCACAGTGCGGTTTGTGGCTTCTCCCGGGTCAACGTCGAGGAGGCTAATCCCCTTTACGGCACAAATAGTGTCGGTTATAGCCTTGATTTTTTCACGGTCGCGTCCTTCGCTGAAATTGGGGACGCATTCAATGATACGTGTATTCATGACTTTGGTATAGATTCTAAAAATTATGTGCAAACTTAATAATAAATCTCCAATACTCCACTATCGCGGCCCCCGAAAGTTAAAATAAAGATTGGTGTGCAGGATTTTGAAGAGGGACAAAGAAAAAGAATGAAGAGGTTTGAGCGGTTAATCGCGATGTTTTTGAAGAAAATTTAGTAATTTTGCAGATTATGAAGGAATTTACGGATACTGACATAGAACGGATTGAACAACTTATTGAAGAGCAGGATAAAGAGAATGCCCAAAGAGAGGTGAGCGAGCTGCATGCCGCCGACATAGCGGAGCTTTTTCAGTCGCTTAACCTCCGGCAGGCGGAATGGCTTTTCAATCTCATTGAGGATAATGAGAAGAAGGCCGACGTGCTCATGGAGCTTGATGAAGACGACCGCAAGAAAGTGCTCGAGGGGATGGACCCTGAGCAGATCGGCCACTTCATCGACCTTCTCGACACCGATGACGCCGTAGACCTTATCCAGGAGCTCGACAAGGAGGATCGCGACGAGGTAATCCAGCATATCGACGACGTTGAGCAGGCCGGCGACATCGTAGACCTTCTGCAGTATGACGAAGACACGGCCGGCGGCCTTATGGGCACGGAGATGATTGTTGTGAACGAGAATCTTTCCATGCCCGACTGCCTTCGCGAGATGCGGCGGCAGGCCGAAGACCTCGACGACATCTATTCTGTGTATGTGGTAGACAATGAGAACCGCCTTCAGGGTGTGCTCCCGCTGAAAAAGATGATCACCCACCCCTCGGTGTCGAAGATAAAGCATGTGATGGAGAAAGACCCTGTGATGGTGCGCACGGAGACTCCTATCGACGAGGTTGCAATCGATTTCGAGAAGTATGACCTTGTGGCCATGCCCGTGGTTGACAGCATCGGCCGGCTTGTGGGCCAGATCACGGTAGATGACGTGATGGACGAGGTGCGCGAGCAAAGCGAGCGCGACTATCAGCTGGCTTCGGGTATCTCCTCCGACGTGGATGCCTCCGACTCCGTGTTCGCACAGACAAAGGCGCGTATCCCCTGGCTGCTTATCGGAATAATCGGCGGAATTGTAAATTCCTTGATCCTGAGTGGTTTTGAGGCTCAGATAGCGGCGATTACAGCCTTGGCCATATTCATCCCCCTTATTGGCGGCACCGGCGGAAATGTGGGTGTGCAGGCATCGGCCATAGTGGTTCAGGGCCTTGCCAACGGGCGTCTTGACATAAAGAACGCCGCGTCGCAGATAGGTCGGGAATGTCTTGTGGCGATGATGAATGCCGTGGTCATTTCGTCGGTGGTGTTTTTATACATCTTCTTCACGCAGCCCGGCACCACGAAATACACCGTGTCGTTTGCCGTGGCGGCCTCGCTGTTTGCCGTGGTGATATTCGCCACCGTGTTCGGCACCCTTGTGCCCCTCACCCTTGAGCGGCTTAAAATAAACCCCGCTCTTGCCACCGGCCCCTTCATACAGATCACCAACGACGTGGTGGGACTTCTCATCTATGTGGGAATGTCGACATGGATGCTCAACGTGTTTGGCTGCTAAAAATCACAATAACGGAATAAATGGCTAAGATTGCTGAAACCCCGCTAATGCTCCAATATCTGGAGATGAAAAAGAAACATCCCGACGCGATATTGCTCTTTCGCGTTGGCGACTTTTATGAAACATTCTGCGAAGACGCCATAGCGTCGAGCGAGATACTCGGCATCACCCTCACCCGAAGGGCCAACGGCAAGGCGCAGTCGGTGGAGCTGGCAGGGTTTCCTCATCATGCCCTCGACTCATATCTGCCGAAACTGGTGCGCGCCGGAAGGCGTGTGGCCATCTGCGAGCAACTTGAAGACCCCAAGCTCACCAAGAAGCTTGTGAAGCGCGGCATAACCGAGCTGGTCACACCCGGTGTGAACACCTCGCCCGGGGCGTTGCAGACTAAAGAAAACAATTTCCTGGCCGCTATCCATGTGGGCAAGAAGAGTGTGGGGGTTGCTTTCCTCGACATATCCACGGGTGAGTTCCTGTGTGCGGAAGCGTCGGCTCAAGAGGCCGACAGAATGCTCTGCAACATGGCCCCGAAGGAGCTGCTGCGCATGAGGGGCACACGCGATTTCTGCCGCGAAAATATCACCTGCAAATGCAGCGTGTTTGAGATGGACGACTGGGTTTATACCGCAGACGCGGCCGAGGAGAGGCTTCTCAAGCAGTTCTCCACATCCACGTTGAAGGGTTTCGGCGTGGAAGACCTTCCCGCAGGCGTGATTGCCGCCGGGAGCATCCTTCATTATCTTGACCTTACGAGCCACACCAGGATATCACATATCACTGCCCTGAGCAGAATCGACAACAGGAGGTTCATGCACCTTGACCGGTTCACGATACGAAATCTGGAGCTTATCGACGCCATGAGCGGCGAAGGGAAGAGCCTTCTTGACGTGATAGACAAGACGGTGTGCCCTATGGGGGCGCGCAGATTGCGCCGGTGGATGCTCCTGCCCCTTCTTGATGTAAAAGAGATAAAGCGCAGGCACGATGCCGTGGCGGCGTTTGTGAATGACATGAATCTTCGCGAACGCGGACGCGAAGCCGCGCGTCTCACCGGCGACATGGAGCGTCTTGGCAGCCGCGTGGCATCGGGCAAGATCACACCCAGGGAGATGATTCAGCTTGCCGACGGCGTGGCAGGCTCACGCAATCTGCATCAGGTGCTTTTAGAATCTGATTGCAGCGCTCTTCATGCAATAGCCGACACCATGGCCGACATCAGCGACGTTGAACGCTGGATAAGGAGCGTAATCGATTCTGACGCTCCAAACAGTTTCGGGAAAGGGAAAGTGATTGCCGACGGTGTTGACGCGGAGCTCGACGAGCTGCGACGCCTTCGCGCCAACAGCCATGACGCACTCCTCGCAATTCAGACGCGTGAAATAGAGCAGACGGGGATTCCCTCTCTCAAAATACACTTCAACAATGTGTTCGGCTATTATCTCGAGGTGCGCAACACACATAAGGAGAAGGTGCCGGAGACGTGGATAAGGAAGCAGACCCTGGTGAACGCGGAACGCTACATCACTCCCGAGCTCAAGGAATATGAAGAGAAAATCATGGGGGCAGATGAGAGGATCGCCGCCATAGAAGACCGCCTTTATCGCGAGCTTATAGCGCGTATCGACACCCGTTTTGCCGACCTCCACGCCAACGCCAACGCCGTTGCCGAGGCCGACTGTCTCATGTCTTTTGCCGAAGACGCCTTTGAATATGACTATGTTCGCCCGGAGATAGATGATTCGCTTGCCCTTTCCATCACGGAGGGGCGGCATCCTGTGATCGAGCGCAACATGCCCCCGGGAGAGTCGTATGTGTCAAACTCTGTGTCGCTCGACTCCACGGCCGGCGCAAAGGGGGCCTGCCAGATAATGATGATAACAGGCCCGAACATGAGCGGAAAGTCGGCTCTCCTGCGCCAGACAGCACTCATCACGCTTATGGCCCAGGTGGGGAGTTTCGTGCCTGCCAAAGGGGCGAAAATAGGGGTGGTTGACAAGATATTCACCCGTGTGGGCGCAAGCGACAACATTTCGTCGGGCGAGTCAACATTTATGGTGGAGATGAATGAGGCCGCCGCCATACTCAACAACATGAGCGAACGTTCGCTCATACTTTTCGACGAGCTCGGGCGCGGCACATCCACCTACGACGGCATCTCCATAGCCTGGTCTATTGTGGAGCACATTCATGAGAACGGGCGCTTCCACCCCAAGACACTCTTCGCCACTCATTATCACGAACTGAACGAGATGGAGAAGAATTTCGGGAGGATTTCGAACTACAATGTGTCGGTGAAAGAGATAAACGGCAAGGTGGTGTTTCTGCGCAAGCTCGAGAAGGGTGGCTCGGAGCATAGTTTCGGCATCCATGTGGCCAAACTGGCCGGCATGCCTCAGTCGATTGTGAAGCGGGCCAACCAGGTTCTGGCTCAGCTTGAGGAGGCGTCGAAAGGTGTTGACGGAAAGAAGAGCGACAGTGTGAGCAAAGAGGCCGTGGGGAGCATCGGCGCCCATCGCGACGGCTACCAGATGAGTTTCTTCCAGCTCGACGACCCGTTGCTCTCCCAGATTCGTGACCGCCTTCTCGATGTGAACGTCAATAATCTCACTCCTCTTCAGGCACTCAACATGCTCAGCGACCTCCAGGGGCTACTCACCGGCAAATAACCCTCCGGGCTGCGTGATTCATGGCATAGCCATGGCAATAATGGTGAGGTGGAAGGCGTTTATGATAATGTGAATACTCCTCTTGACAGAAAGACAAAAATGCAATCCTGCCATTCCCTTCTGGTGGCAGGGCTGCTGTGTGTGTTTATACTGGCGGCGGGATGCAGCACCAAGAAGAACACCGCCACCTCCCGCAACTGGCAGGCGTTTACCACCCGCTATAACGTGTATTTCAATGGCTCGGAGCATTATAAGGAGCAATTGAAAGAGATGGAGAGCAAATATGAAGACGACTATACGCGCACTCTTCTCACACATCCGGCAGAGGCTCGCGGCGATGCCAAGCTCCCCCAGCCCGCGGGCGATTTCAAGCGCACCATAGAGAAGATGCAGAAGGCCATACAGCTCCACTCCATCAAGAAGAAGCCAAAGAAAAAATCGGGGAGCGTGAAGGAGAAAGCCTTCCGTGCCCGCGACGAGTTCAACCCCTTTCTTCACAATGCGTGGCTGATGATGGGGCGCGCCCAGTATCTCAACGGCGATTTTCTCGGGGCGGCATCCACATTTCTCTACATATCCAAGCATTTCTCATGGCTCCCGAATGTGGTGACAGAGGCCCGGCTATGGCAGGCCCGGTGCTATTGCGCCCTCGACTGGACGTATGAGGCCGAGAATGTGATGCGTCTTGTGAAAGAGAAAGACCTCGTCAACAAGTCGCTTCGCCTTCTCTACAACACTGTGCATGCCGACTATCTCGTGCGCACCGAGCAGTATGAACAGTGCATACCCTACCTTCGCGAAGCTGCGGCAGCATCTTCCGGGTCACAGAAGAACAGGCTCTGGTTCCTGTTGGGCCAGGTGTATTCCCGGCTCGGGCGCAAGCAGCAGGCTTATGAGGCATTCAAGAAGGCCGGCAGCGGCTCCGCCACGTCTTACCGCACAAAATTCAACGCCCGAATCAAGCAGAGCGAGGTTTTCACCGGCCAGAATATCAGCAAAGAGGTTGGTGCCCTGCGGGCCATGGCCCGCTACGAGCGCAATAAGGAGTATCTTGACCAGATTTATTATGCAATCGGAAATCTCTACCTGTCGCGCGGCGACACGGCGGAGGCAAAGAAAAACTATATCCTTGCCGTCGAGAAGTCAACCCGTTCCGGCATAGACAAGGCTCTGGTGCAGCTTGCGCTCGGCAACATCTATTTCGATGAGAGCGACTATGTAAAGGCGCAGCCATGCTATTCAGAGGCAGTGCCGCAGCTTCCGGAGAATTATCCCGGCTACAAGCAGCTGAGGCGCCGCAGCGACGTGCTCGACGAGCTGGCCGTGTATTCCGGCAACGTGCAGCTGCAGGACTCTCTTCTCGATCTGTCAAAAATGACTCCCAAAGAGCAGGAGAAAGTGGCACAGAGGCTTGTAGACGAGCTTATAAAGAAAGAAAAAGAAGCGGAAGAGGCCGCGAAAAGAGAGGAGTACCTGTCCAAGCAGGAGGGCCAGAACAACCTCATGGACAAGAACTCGCAGTCAAACCCCGCCTTGGGAATGAACACCGACAAGTCGTGGTATTTCTACAACGCCATGACAAAGAATGCCGGCAAGACCGAGTTCCAGCGCCGCTGGGGCGCCCGCAAACTCGAAGATGACTGGCGCCGGCGCAACAAGGCCAGTTTCTCGTTTGATGACGACGAGGAGGAGGGCGAAGAGGGCGAGGAGGGGTTTGAAGCCGCCAACGACTCGATTTCGGCCGAAGATAAAGAGAGGATAGAGAAAGAGAACGACCCGCATTGCGTGGAGTATTATCTGAAGCAGATTCCATCCACTCCGGAGGATATAGCCACGGCCAACGATATAATCCAGGAGGGTCTTTACAACATGGGCGTGATTCTTAAAGACAAACTTGAGGATTACACAGCCGCCCGCCATGAATTTACGGAGCTTGACACGCGCTATCCCGATAATATCTACCGCCTTGACGTTTACTATAACATGTATCTTATGGCTGTGCGCGAAGACAATAAGGCGCAGTCGGAGATCTGGCGGCAGAAGATTCTTGAGGAGTTTCCCGACAGCCCCTATGGCAAGGCAATGGCCGACCCTCATTATTTTGACAATCTCAGAAAGATGCATCAGGTGCAGGAGGAGCTTTATGAGAAGGCTTACGGGGCTTATCTTGAAGACGACAACAAAGAGGTGCATGCAATCACCGCTGACATGGAGAAGGAGTATCCCCTCTCCCCTATTCTGCCCAAATTTGTGTTTATCGACGCATTGTCTTATCTCACCGAAGGCGACAACGAGCAGTTCAAGGACCGGCTTACGGAGCTTCTTCGCAGATGGCCTGAAACTGATATGACCGACATGGCTTCGGGGATTCTGAAAGGGTTGAAGGCCGGGCGTGTGCCTCATGCGGGATTAAGCAACTCCCGAGGCATGTTGTGGGAGATAAGGTTGTCGGATTCGGAGGTTGGAGAAGGCGCCGACGGGCAGCCGGCCAACTTTGAGCGCGACCCCGAGGCCCCGCAATATCTTGTGCTCGCATTCCCGAGGGATTCAGTCAATGCCAACCTGGTGCTTTATGACGTGGCCCGCTTTAATTTCTCGTCGTTTGTGGTGAAGGATTTCGACCTTGAGCAGATGAGTTTTTCAAATATCGGTTTGCTGATTGTGAAAGGTTTTGCCAACTTGCGGGAGCTTGAGCATTATCGCACTGTAATGGAGAAATCGGAAATAGGGCTGCCGGCAGAGGTGCGCCCGATCATGATCAGCAAGGCCAATTTTGAACTTCTTTTGCGCGAGGGGCGTTCTTTTGAAGACTACTTCCGCTTCCAGGAGGAGTCGGAGTCCGAAAAAACGGAAGAGGATGTTGTCGGCCCTGGTATGACAATGCCGGGCCCGGACGATGAAATTCCGGAGGAGAGTCCTGATGAGGGCGAGGCATCCGGAGAGAAGCCGGAGGAAGCTGCGCCTGAGGAGGTGCCGGAGGAACCGGCGCCTGAGGAGGTGCCGGAAGAACCGGCTTCCGGGGAGGAAATAATTGAAGAAAACAGTTGACTGATATGGAAAAGATACTATGGGCTGATGATGAGATAGATCTTCTCAAGCCACACATAATGTTTCTAAAGAACAAAGGATATGACGTCACCACCGTTTCCAACGGGCGTGACGCGCTCGACGCGCTTGACCATGACCGATTCAATCTCATTCTCCTTGATGAGAATATGCCGGGATTGTCGGGGCTTGAGACGTTGTCGCGCATCAACCAGGCTCATCCGGAGGTGCCTGTGATAATGATTACCAAATCGGAGGAGGAGAACCTGATGAACCAGGCCATAGGGAACCAGATTGCCGACTATCTTATAAAGCCTGTGAATCCTAACCAGATTCTGTTGTCGCTCAAAAAGAATCTTCACAGCGGCGAACTTGTAGCGGCCCAGGCCTCTTCGGGCTATCAGCAGGAGTTTCAAAAGATTGCGTCTCACATAAACATGGCCTCCACTGTGGAGGACTGGATGGAGGTGTATCGCCAGCTTGTGTATTGGGAGCTTAAATTGGCCGACACCGACACTGCCATGGGCGAGCTGCTGCTCATGCAGAAGCGTGACGCCAACAGCAATTTCTGCAAGTTTGTGAAAAGGGAATATGAAGGCTGGGTGCAGACCGACAATCATCCTCTCATGAGCCATGAGATTTTCAAGCGCCGCGTCTTCCCTTTGCTCGACAACGGAGAGAAAGTCTGCTTCATCCTTATAGATAATTTCCGTCTTGACCAATGGAAGGTGGTGCAGCCCCTGCTTTCGGAATGGTTTAGCGTGGAGGAGGAGCTTTACACCACAATTCTTCCCACCTCCACCCAATATGCGCGAAACGCCATTTTCGCCGGCCTGATGCCTTTGCAGATAGCCACAATGTTCCCGGACCTGTGGGTTGACGAAGATGAAGACGAAGGGCTCAACATTCATGAGAGCGAGCTGATAAAGACCCAGCTCAACCGATTCCGGCGCAAGGAGCAGTACTCCTACAACAAGCTCAACGACTCCTCCGCAGGCGAGAAGTTCCTTCAGAAACTTAACCATATTAAGGATTTGCCGCTTAATGTTGTCGTGATTAACTTTATCGACATGCTTTCTCACGCAAGAACCGAGTCGAAGGTGATTCGCGAGCTGGCTAATTCCGATGCGGCCTACCGTTCGCTCACAGAGTCGTGGTTCCGTCATTCGTCGTCGCTCGACATTTTCCGGCGTCTTTCAGAGATGGGGTTCAAGGTGGTAGTCACCACCGACCACGGCACAATCCGAGTGGACAGCCCGATTAAGGTTGTCGGCGACCGCAACACCAACACCAACCTTCGTTACAAGGTAGGGAAGAATCTCAACTACAATCCGAGGCAGGTTTATGAGATGCACAATCCCAAAAAGTTCGGGCTTCCGGCACCGAATCTTTCGAGCACATTCATCTATGCCTGCAATGAGGATTTCTTCTCCTATCCGAACAATTACAACTACTATGTGCAGTATTACACAGGCACATTCCAGCATGGCGGCATCTCCCTTCAGGAAATGCTTGTGCCGCTCGTGACGCTCACTCCGAAAGGGTAAGAGCCGGGAATTATGAAGAGATGGCTTCCTGTGATATTCATGACGGCGCTGATAGGCGCGGCTGTGGCTTCAGATGTGGCCACAGAGCGCCGCATGGCCGTGAGGAAGCTGGCGGAGCGTGCCGATTCCGGCGACGCGAAAGCCCTCTATGACCTTGCCATGCTCTATGATACGGGGTATGACTCCATACCGGTTGATTCCGCCCGCTCTACAGCCTTATATCGCCTGTCGGCCGAGCGCGGTTATGCGCCTGCACAGAATTATCTTGGGTTCCGCTACTTCAATGGGGAGTATGTGAGACAGGATGTAGATTCCGCTCTTTACTGGCTCGCCAAGGCGGCTGCCGCCGGCGATGCCAAGGCCGCCAATAATTTAGGCTATCTGCTTGCAAACAGCGATGTTGTGACTCGCGACTATCCTCAGGCTATTTATTGGCTCACGAAAGCGGCCTCGGCAGGGCTCCCTGCCGGTCAAAGCCAGCTTGCCGACCTCTATCGCCGGGGTCTCGGCACCCTGCCTGACACCGCGCTTGCCGAGTCGTTATACACCAAAGCAATAGAGAATGGGCTCCAGGATGCAGAGTTGAAGCTCCTCTCCATGAAAGGGAAGGAATGGGAGCGGCTGTCGGCTGATTCAGCCGTGGCCTTGGGCCGTTATTATTATCTGCATCGTGCGCCGTTTATAGGAGTCACGCTTTTTGAGAATGCAGCGGCAAGCAGTCATCCGGAGGCGCTTGCATTGCTTGGCGACGCCTATTCGCGTGCTGTAGGCGTGGAATATGACCATGACCGCTCGTTAGGCTATTTCCTTGAGGCAGCATTGCTTGGCCAGCCCTCCGCCCAGTTTGTTATAGGCGAGCTTCTTGAAATTTTCCCCGATGCCCTCTCCGACTCCGTTCCTTCGGCCATATTGAGCCGATTCCCTTCTCTTGCCGATTCCGTCGCCACGAGCGCCTATTGGTATGGCCGGGCCACGGCATCCGGCATAGACGATGCAGAAACCGCCTCCCGCCGTCTTCTCGATCCGTAAGGCAAATCTATGTAAGAAATAGGAAATGGACGCACATAGCAAAGGATGTGCGCCCATTCTGAAGAAATATAGATTGCTAAGTGCGTGATCCCTTGTTATTTCACCATCACTTTTTCAGTGCGCGTTGCGACCGCTTCCATGCCAAGCGAGTTTGCTGCATTGGCAATTCCGAGCATTGATACTCCTTCAGTGGTGGCATGACAGAGAGTGTCAAGGAACGTTGTCGAATAGTTTCCTCCGTGATGTTGACATATCATTGCGAGAGATGCCACTCCGCACTGCATGGCATCTTTTTGTCGCACAATCCTGAATCTTCTTCCAGCCATCTTTTACTTAATATAGTTGGTGTAGAGAGTTAGAATAGAATAAAATCAGATTTGATTTGGACATGATGCCATCATATCCAAATCAAATCTGTGCAAAACTTTTTAAGATGTAGATGTATAGTAGGTTAGAGCCTATATCCGCATCTTATTTTATGATTGTGGATGCAGGTGAGTCCATATGTCCGAGTTCATCTCTATGGCGAATCTTTTTCCCGTATGAAAAAGTGTAGGAAATATCCAAAGAGAAGGATCGATGCCTGTTGGAGTTTAGCAATGATATAGATGAATCATACCATTCAGACGCAAGAGAGGAGGTTTTTGCCACCCAGTTATTCCGGAAGAGATTATTCGCTGAGACAGCAATGTTCCATCCCTCGTGGCTCCATCCTGCAGTGAGATTTAAGTAGTCGCGATAATGATTCTCCCAACCATTTTCATCCACATTTCGCCATTCGGGCATATAGTAGGCCATGAAATAAAAATCTTTAAGATAGTATGTAAGATTTGCATCAAGATAGAATGATGCTTTGTCAAGGTTATAGATGCCGGTGCTATTGAAATACATGAATTTTGGTGCCACTGACAACTGAAGTGTGTTGTCAAGAAGCATCAGGGTTGAAGAGATGCCGACATTCACTGTGGAATAGTTTCCGCTGTTGATGAAGGTGCTTTTCATAATACCATCAGGAGCATCAGGAGTATATACCTGTACAGCGCGTTTTATGGAGGAGGTGTATCGTCCGGTAGAGGACATCATGAATTTTTGGGAAGGACGCCATGTGTGAGACAAAGATATATTCACTTTGCCGTTGGATTTGAGGTCGGGATTTCCTGTGATCCATAGCATCTCGTTCTCCCTCACCCACGCGGAAGATTTAGCAGACCCTGTTGGAACTGTAATTGAATAAGAAGCTCTAAGCGATAGCTGAGATTTGTTGGAATAAGTGTATTGAGCCATCAGAGAGCCAAAAGGCTTCCAGGTGGTTTGTTTTGTTCCGTTAACCCTGCTTGCGTTAATGGCCGCTCCTGCGTCAAGAGAAGCATATACTCTTTGGTGCTGCATTGCATATCTTAATGACAGTTCACCATTTTGGATATTTAGTCTTGCAATCGTCGGGGATGTCCCTTGATAGGAGTCCTTGCTGTTTAATACTTGATAAGAAGCAGCTAAAGTAAGTGCTTGAGATGAAGAGATCTGTTTAGCGAGAGAAAGGGCAGCTTTCCCTTCCCAGAATTCTTCGCGAATGTCGGATACCGCTTTGAAATCATCGCCTACGCTATAAGTGTCGGAATAATTTATATGAGCATATAATAATTGAGTCGCAAGGTTAAGCATAAAGCCTTTAGGCATCAGGAAATAATAGTTGCCGATCAAAAAAGGGACGGCTGTCCGGTCCTTGCGATATCTGGAGAATGGGCTTATCCTTTTTGAAATATCTACATTGCCCGAAATATCGGAATAAGGTGTTGCATTTTGCATGAATCCCACTTGATTTGAGATAGAAGAATTCTTGCCGTTATATAAGGCTCTGAAAGCGGCTTGGAAGTCAGTTGTCCGTTCTTTGGAATTGGAAATATCTTGAATCCTGGTTATGTCAGAACCGTTGTCAAAACGGAATATAGACTGTGTGTTTTCTCCGAAATGACTGTTTTTTGAACCGCCGCCGGCTATGTACATGTCATAAGTCATTTGCCGGTATGTCATTTTTGATGTCGCTCCTCCGTTTATGCTTCCGGTGTTTTTATCGGCGGCCGACGCTCCAGCATCGAGCCGTGTGTAGCCTCCGTATTCATATTGTCGCATCACAATGTTGATGGCAAATTCCGCCGACCCGAATCTCGGGTCTGTAGGGTATGTAAGAAACTCCACAAGGCTGACATCCACTGCCGGAAGCGAGGCTATGTCATGTAGTGTAGCAGGTTGTCGGTTAATGAATATGTCTATGTCGTTTCCGTCAGCTGTCGTAACGCCCATATCCTGAGGCGTCACTCTTATCTGAGAAATGGCCATGTGTCTTAGAAGGTCGATTGCATTACGGGCGGCTTTTTTCTGTTGGCGTGTGGGTGTGTATTTAGAAATGCCGGGTTCCATTCTGCTGTTCTCCCCTTCCACCACCACCTCTTTAAGTTGCCGGGCAGTTATGGAGTCATTTTGCACCCCGGCCATCATGGTTTGCCCGCATCCCCATATAGAGAATAACAGCATTATTGCCGGTTTGCCAGCTCTTGATAATTTATTGTTTTGCATATATAATCTCTTCGATATTTTCCAGAATCATTTTATTTTTTTCCTCATCGGTTGGAAAGAGGCATGAGTGTCCGTTCTTAGACATTATTTTTCTAAAGCAACCTCCATTACACAATGGCAGTATTCTGCATGAAGCGCATTTAAAATTCTTCATTTTATCTCGTCTGCGTTCAAGCATTGTTTTATAAGAGTCTTGGGAAAAACATAAATTTCCTTCTTCAGAAATATATCCTTCCGGATCATGATTATTGAAATCTATTGCAGTGCATTTGAACACTCTGCCATCATAATTTACTACAGCAGAGTTTTTCTTATCTCCATAGCAACAATGTTGTATGCTGTCAAGATTTTTTGCTTCATGCAGAATGCCTATGTCTTTGAAGCGTTTGCGTAAACATATAACCTTGTCATATATCGAACCGTTTTCTATGTCTTGCCAGACTTGTTCACAGGTAACTTTTAGATGATTTTTCTCTTCAGGAGTGAAATTTTTGAAATAGTCGGGGATGTCAAAGGCTCCATCTACATTTGCAATTGTAAGGTTCAATCGCAATAATACATGAAGACCTTTTTGGCATAGAAGTTTGATGTTATTTATAATTGTAAGAAAAGAGTCAGCATCATTTGCTACTCGAGTGCGGTTATGACTTTCTTTATTGCCATCTAATGTGATTTGAAAAGCGTTGCAAGGGTAATTTTTCAAAAAATCAGCAATATCCTCATTTATGAGGAATCCGTTGGTGGTGAAAGTATAACGGATTAGATGGTTATGTTTTTTCGCTTCTTGAGAAGCCCATTCCATAATAGGCTTTATTGTACTGTCAAACTCAAGCATGGGCTCACCTCCAAAGAATGATAAAGTTAATAAAGGATACTTTCTTATGAGATTGGCGATGAGTTTGTATACCTTTATTTTTACTTTTTCAGACATCACCATATTTTTGGCATGTGTCTCATAGCAATACCAGCATCTGAAATTGCATTCAAGTGTCGGATTTATGGTCAATATAAAGTCAGAATTATTATCCGATGTCTGCCTGTACTGTTCAAATATACCGGATGTTTCGTCTAATTCTTTAGGTACAATAAACCCATGTTTGGTATAAGTTGAAATGATTGGCTCATCCAACTCTTCGGGTGTTGCCGGCACTAATCCGTGAGGCAACACCACAAAGAGATGAGTCAACGCATTATATAGGATGTCAGATTTTTCTGACACCCTAATTAATGAATTGAATTGACTATACTTCATGTTTCAAGTAGAGTTTGATGCATTATTTTGGAGATCGACAAGTCACCTTGAGGAATGGGTTTATTATAGGCCCACATGCATCGCAGTTTGTTGGACAGTCTTTATCTGTTTCGCACATTCCAATGTTGGTGTTACAGCTGTGTATGAAGTTTAAGTTTATGGGGAAGTCTAAATCAGAGCCGCCTCCCTTCACATCTGCCAGCTGTTCGGCAGAGAGCCATGTCTCTTCTGCCTCGTTAATCAGAGATTTTAATTCGTTGGTCATTTTATTATAATATTAATTTGTTAATATATCCTCATGATTGAGGATTTGAAAAAGTTCTTATTTTATGATATTCTTTTTGGGCTATGCCTCCATAGGTTGATTTAGTGTGGAGGTAAGTCAGACTTGGCTGGAATATTTATGTTCTAAAATATATATGACCTTATCAACACCTGATGTTAAAAGAATTTTGGTTTCATATTATATTTGGGAACTACAATAAGATTATGTAACAAAATTAGAATTTTTTAGCAAAATTGCCAAATTTTATAACTTTCGGTTCAATTTTATAAAATGCAGTATATATCATGATTGATTATTAGGGTGTTATAATGAGAATGCAGTATTGATAAAAATAGAATAATTTAAATATAGGCTTCAAATCGAAAGTAAATATTTTATAATTTAGTTAAGTATGGGGATTTTTTTACTCATATGGATAAGGATTTTGCCAAAGAGTGAGATAACCGTTCTGCCGACATAATCAAGAACTTATTGCGGAACCGCTACACGATTGAATTTCTCGGCACATGGAAGGTGATTCATAACTCCGATTTCAAAGTGGTCGAATTTGACCACTTTAGAATTAGTGCAGGTTTGCTATACATGAAATTAGAATGAATGAAAAATTTTCCCGATATGTGACTATTAGTAGAGTGTATTAAACCGGTTCCCAAAAAGAAAAAACTTACATAGTGGAAATATTTATTGTTTCATACGTAAAATAGAGGGGCATGGCTGCCGGATGTGAGCCATGCCCCTGTAAGTTAATGGATGTTGGTATTATAATGTATGATGGGGAATGTTATTTCACCATCACTTTCTCAGTGCGCGTTGCGCCGTTTGAAAGGGTCTGTGTCTTCACATAAACTCCGTTGGAAACAGGCTTGTTGATTTCAACTCCGTTAAGGTCATAGAAGGCCTCTTTTACAACTTCCATTTCCTCACCTACATTCTCCACGCCCGTAGTCATTTTAGAAGGAGCGAACAGCGGATTTCCATTCTCGTCAATTACCTCAACAAGTTCCCAAGAGTAGGCGCCATAAGATATTGTCACTGCTCCAGGCATAGGCAGCAGACCTATTCCGTCACCTATTCCTTCAAAGAATCTGTAATTTCTGTTAAGATTGTCGTCTTTTTTGAGAGTCCAGGCCTTACGGGTTATGCCATAGCACTCTACCTCTGTTACGTCAACCACTTTAAAGACATCAGATTCCGAATTGTTTTCAGTTGACAGCAATACATCTCCTTCATTAAGATATGGGTCAAACAGCAGTACGTCTTCCTTATATAGAACTTCTGTATCATGACTGAAATCATCCATCATAGGAGCATATGGCATAATATCGATACCTCTTTCGTAAGCAATATTGTCGATGCCGGGTATGTAACGGGCATACACCTTGCCATTCTCTTCACGCATATATGCAATCAGTATGGCGTTTTCCTCAGAGAATTCTTCTTCCTCTTTCCATACATAGCAATTGGAATATTCCATTCCGTCTATTTCTGTTGTTCCGGAGAAGCGTACATCCAGATAAATATCTTGAGATGGCTCCATGTTGCAGTTCAGAGCTGAATAATATCTCCAGGTTCGATCTTCTCTTACAACACGATTTTCAGTTGATGCCGGAGCTGTCCGTTCTACTTTGGGAGACTCCAAAGTGGGAGAGAAAGTGCCCGAAGCAATGTCCAACATTCGTTGGGCATTTGCCGGAGCGATTGCCAATGCAAGCAATAGCCCTGATGTTAGTTTTTTTACCATAACATTTAGTGTTAAGTTGGAAAATATTTTGAGAGGAGGATTTTCGCGTTGAGGTATGGAAGGGGATGTTATTCCACTGTCAGCTCGCCTTGGTATACCGAACCGTCATCGGTGGTTGCTGAAATGAAATATGTGCCGTTGAGTGTGCCTGTTTCCAGATAATAGCCATTATCCATAGATAAGGTTTCCGTCCAGCTGTTATTGTCGATGCCTCCGTATACGTTGAGTTCAACCGTTGAGAATAGCTCCGACGGATAAAGGCAGATACCGGTGCCGGTATATTCATACTCGATATACGCGCATGAAGGAGCACGATGCTTCTTTGGTGGATTTTTTTTATATAGATAATCAGTACTTTTATTGGGAAATGTAGAATCAGCTAACGTCTCGATACTTTCAAAGCATAGAAATAGACTAACCAGTGCTGATGCGAGTAGAAATTTTGATTTCATAAATAAATAGATATTGAACGGTTAGTAAAATTTACGACAAATGTATATGTTGTGATTGGAAGTTCCAAATATGGTTGCTTTCGGGTGTCTTTTACAAGATATAGTAGTGGATAGTGGTTGATTATTAATAGATTACTATAAAGTTGTAGTAGTGGTAAATTAGATGAATAATGGGTATTATAGTGCTACCCGAAAGTAAATAATTTATCTTTTTGAACTTTTTTGCTTGATTAAGGCCTTCAATTCCTCTTTGCGTGGAGAGGCGGAGATGTCCAGGCGGGCCATTAAGCGATTCATGCGGGTGTAGTAGCTGTTGATTGTGATATTGAAAATCGAACAGATGGCCTCTCTTACAAAATCGAGGATTTGCAATGTCACCAGTCGCCTTTGGTCGGGTGTCAGTTTAACTGAGGCGTAGACATCCTCGAGGATGTTGCCGTGAACGGCATTGATATACGTCTCAATGCCTTTAAGCATAGTCGGGTCTTCACGGAGCAATCTAATCTGTTCGTCCATAAGGCCTATGAGCGAGGTGCGCCCCTTGTCGGAGTCTTCATGCAGGTAACGTTCGAAATACAGTTTGTTCAATTCACCGAAAATCCCTAATATGAGTTCTGAAGCCTCCGCCGTCATCTCATTTTTTTCAATGAGATGACGGTTCTCCTGATTCAGGTCTTCTTTCTCTTTGTTCGTTTTTTCAAGGAGCTGACTCAAATGGTTTCCCTGCGCCGTCAGCAGCTCTACAGAGCGAATGAGGTTTGATATTCTCTGGCGGCGTTTGAGCAATCTCACATAAGCTATAGTGCAGACAAAAGCTACAATCACTACGGATAAAATAATCATCCACTTGCGACGTTCTTCAAATTTGCCTATCTTCCTTGCATGTTTTGCAATTTTATCTTCATGATAAATACGCACCCTGTTATTGAGATTTGAACGGATAACTTCTTCAAGGGTATGGTTGCTTTCTTGCAATCTTTTAAGCAATCTGGCGTTGACTTTTTCCGGAGCCATCTGTAGATAATAATCGAGGGGGAGATTATTATCACCTACAAATCGCACCAATTCTTGTTTTACCATCTCGATGCTGTCTTTAGGAGACCCTGAGTTTATAAGGCAACATAGAAACAGGTCGAGATATTCGGGGGCCATCGGCATTGATTGCCGGTTGGCATATATTATCGAGAGGCAGTCTCGTCCCGGCACGTTACGGTCAGCCCACAGATACCCAATGGCTAAGTTTGAGAGAGTCAGGTGCAGGGTTATGGTGTCGCCAAGCTTCTTGGCACTGTTGTAAGCCTCTGTCATGAGCCTTATGCCGGCATCGCACCGGCCGGAGCGGCATAGTGCAAGGCCGTAGCACGATTGCGCCTCGTCAATGAACACTGCGGAGTCGGTTTTCTGATACGCCTTCCATGCCTTTTCGAAGTATTCAGCCTCTTGCGGAGAGTCGCCGATGGATTGGTATATCTCCCCTATTGCGTTGTAAATTTTGCCGAGATATAGCCGGTCGGCGGTTGTGTCGGCCTGCTCCGCGCTTTGCAGGAGCGTCACCACAGCCTCGCCGTGAAGACCGGCGTTCTGCAGGATGCGCCCTTCGTAGAAGAGGGAGCGCATGAGGTTCTTCCTGTCGCCCCGGTCACGGAAGTAGGCCGATGCTCTGCGGATTTCGCCGGGCACCGTGTCGTCATGAAATGTCTTGTCGCGGGCCTCGGCGGTAAGTAGCCTCCACATGGCGCTGTCGCGCCTTCCGGCCAGTGGTGTGGACGTGCTGTCGCATAGAAGCGAGTATGCGGAATCAGGGTCTGTTCTGAGCAGGGCGTCAATCTCCGCAAGCCGTGGCGACACAGCCTCCTCCCTGCAGGAGAAGAGGGCGAGGAGCAGAGCGCAAAGAATGGATATGGCCCAAAATTGTTTCACGGCGATGCAGGTTTTGACGGTTGATTGTGCAAAATTAGCAAAAATCGGGAGAAATCCCTATGATATTGAGCGCGTTTCTTCTAAGCCCGTCAAGTTTCGCCCTTTTTATCGGGGAGCCTTTGAATGTGGCGGAGAATTCTGGCTGTGTCATGGCTGCCACGCGGGCGGCATCGAGGCTGCGTATGGAGTCGCGCATTTGAAACTCGGGGATGTCGGCAGGCGCGGCATCGCGGTTGTGTGGGCATACGCGCAGGCAGATGTCGCAGCCGAAAAGCGACCGGCGGGCGGCGTCGGTTAGCATTGCCTCAGCCTCAGCCGCGGCCCAGGGGCCGCGATGCTCGATGGTGAGATAGTTAAGGCATCGGCGGGAGTCGACAGTGCCGTCGGGGCGAAGGGCGCTCTGCGGGCAAGCCTTCACGCATGCGCCGCATTCCTTGCAGCCCTCTTTGGAGGGCTTGTCGGGGGCCACAGAGAGCGTTGTTAGTATTTCGGCGAGGAATATGTAGCCTCCGGATTTTTTCGTGATTACAGAGCCGTTTTTGCCGTTTATCCCTATTCCGCATTTAAGAGCCCAGTAGCGTTCCGCGAGTGGGGCGGAGTCGATGCATATGCGCCACTCCCCTCCCAGGCGTGTCTTGAACTCTTCTACGGCCGGCGACAGCCTCCGGCGCAGCACGTCGTGGTAGTCGCTTCCGTAGGCGTAGCAGGCTATGGAGGGGAGAGCGGGGGCGCGAAATTCGGCGGGGGCGTAGCTGAAAGCGGTGGAGATTACGGTGGCGGCCCCTTCGAGCACATGGCGGGGGTGAGCTTTGAGCGGGATGTGGCGGCGCAGATAGTCCATGCCGGAGTGGCACCCCTCCTCTATCCAGCTCGTGTAAAGGTGCATGAATTTTTCTTCAACAGGCGCGGCCTCGGCAAATCCGGCCTCAACGGCCCCGGCTTTGATGAGAGTGTGGCGGATGTATTCTTTTTCAGTTCCGTAAATCATGAGGGGATGCAGTGGTTATTTTCGTCCGAAGTCAGCCGGGATCTCCCCCCATCGGTCGGTTTGCCATTTGAGGACTTTGGCCGGGAACTGATGAGTGTTGAGCCACGCCACGGCGCGCGCCATGAGTTCAAAGACTTTGGCGTTGCGCGGAGTCTGTTTCAGCTGGGTTTTAATCTTGCGGTTTCTGGCCCATGCCATTCCCGACACGGAGTCGGAATAGATGTTGTGGAACTTCCCTTCTCGCGTCATGAGCGCCATGGCATGGACTATGGCAAGGAATTCCCCTATGTTGTTGGTGGCGTCGTCGAACGGGCCGATGCGGAATATTATTCTTCCTGTCATGAGCTCCACTCCCTGATATTCCATGCGCCCCGGGTTGCCGAGGCATGATGCGTCAACCGCCCATGCGTCGAGGTCGACTTCGGGGTTTGTGAAATAGTCGGGCTGCCCCGGCTTGGGGATGCTTCTGGAGCTTGCCGAGGCAAGGAATCGTCCGAGGTCGCCGCTGTCGGTTTTCCCCGAAGCCGTCCGGAAAGCCTCGGCGGCTTCGGCGGCAGAGGCGTACCCTTTGTAGCGCGCACCCTCGAAATTGTCGATTTGCTCTTTAGCGTCGTTCCAGTCGTCGTAAACGCCGGGGTTTCGCCCGTTGAACACTACATAGTATTTTTTTCCTGTTGCCATGATAGATTTGTGTAAGATGTGAAGGATTATAGGAACGAGGGTTCCGGGCGATAGTTGTAGTCGCTGCGCAGTTTTTCAAAGTTCTGCGGGTTGGCGCGTAGAAGGGCTGTGTCGGCGGCAGGATTGTAGGAGGAGGTTATCTGCGAGGGTCCGGAGATTTCAGCCGGTGGCGTGTATGTGCCTTCCAGTCCGGATGTGTCGATTTTGACTCCGAAATGCTTTTCGATAGCCTCCAGGGCCATTCTTGTGGCACGCTGCTTCCCTTCGAGGGAGTAGCCGGCGATGTGGGGGGTGGCCACTGATGCGAGTTCTAACAGTGGTGTGCTGATTTCCGGCTCGTTCTCCCAGACATCGATAATGGCTTTTGCGTTATTTGCCTTGAGGTGTGCGGCCCATGCCCGGTTGTCGGCCACAGGCCCTCTGGCGGCGTTCACGAGGATTGAGCCGGGTTTCATCATGGCGAGCTGGCGCTCCCCTATGAGGTGGAACGTGGCGTCGTCGCCGGAGCGAGTGAGGGGCGTGTGTAGCGTCACGGCGTCGGCTTCGCAAAGGATGGTTTCGAGCGGGAGATATTCTTCGTCGGTAAGGCCGCTTTTTTTGCGGGGAGGGTCGCAGATGATTACGCGGGCACCTAATTTTCGGCCCCAGTCGGCTACGATTGTGCCGATATTGCCGTATCCTACCACGCCGAGGGTGTGGCGCGAGGTGTCGAAGCCGTTTTCAAGGAGCGAGGCCCATACGTATTGCGCCACTCCCGGCGCGTTGCATCCGGCGGCGTTAGCCACGGCGATGCCGTTGTTTCGGCACCATTCCAGGTCGATGTGGTCGGTGCCTATGGTTGCTGTTGCGATGAGCTTCGCGGATGAGCCTTGAAGGAGGCCGGGGCCGCAGATTGTGCGCGTGCGCACAATCAGCGCGTCGGCATCTTTGACGGAGGCCGGGGTTATTTCTGCGGGAGCGGCGTAGATGGTTTCGCCGAGGGGCTCGAGGCGCCCTTTTATGAATGGGATTTTATTGTCGATTATGAATTTCATTCTTTTGATGAGGAGGATTTTTGATTTGAGGGCTTTGGCGGTGCTTTTTGGGAAACGGCCTAAGGCCGGGGGCACGGAGATTGGAACCAATGATGGCTTTCGGGACTGGAATTCTTTTGAGGCTGGGCTTTCGCTTGCGAGCGGGCTTTGGTGATGCTGGCTTTGGCCGGGCGGGCTTTTGTATGGGGAAGGGATGCTGGGCTTTGCGGGGGTCAGGTTAGGAGGAGGGTGATGAAGAAGGCTATGTAGGTGAGGGCGGGGAGGGTGACTACGAGCCATTCGTGGCGGAAGTGCCAGAGGGCGCAGAGGTTGGCAATCTGCACGGCAAGGGTGAAGTAGAGGGTGGTGATGTAGGCCATCATGTTGGAGAAGTCGATTATGATGCAGATTATGCAGGTGACGCCTATGAAGGAGATTGACATGTTGAGGGCGTTTATGCGGGAGTTTCCTGCATATAGCTTTATGCCGTTGTTGAGGCCGAGAATAACTGCTATGAATATGGCTGCGCCTACACTGAGGAGCAGCACGAAGAGGTCGGAGGAGTGGATGTAGTCGCTGAAGAGGTTTGTGAGCTCGGGGAGGCTGAATGCCTCAAGTGGTATCAGCCCCATGCCCACACCTACCCAATATGGGGCTATCAGCCCCATTCCCGTGGCAAGAGCTTCTTTGATTCTGAAGGCTTTCATCATTATTGCCGATGCCACATATGGAACTATCATCGGCAGGAAGGCGTATTGAAACATTGAGCCTACTGAAATGAATGTGCCGATCAGGAACATCTCTTGCGTGGCGTTTCTGGAGTTGTAAGCCTTGAAAAGCACCGACAGCGACAACAGGTTTATTGCGCATAGAAGCGTTGATGAGGAGAGGTAGCCTGTGGTCCAGGGGTTTGATGCGGCAAACACCATGAAGAGGGCCGGCAGCACGGGTTGTGTGGAGCGAATGAAGTTGTAGGAGCGGTTAAGGAAAAACGCTCCCGCAGCGATTGCCCCGATGAGCACGGTGTTGATTATCCATGACGACACGGGGTTTATTTCCCACAGATTGGGCGACGGGAGGCATATTCCGAGTTCACCCGAAAGTCGTTGCTCCGGGTGAATCAGAAATGCAGTGACACACATCGCTATCATGGCGGCAGCGGCGAGAGCAAGCCCTGTTTTGCCGATTCCTCTATATCTTGTCGTATTCATTTATTATCTGAGGGTTGAATATTTTATAGACCGCATCCGGAAGAGCGGCCAATGTGTCTGCAAAATTAATCAAAACACACTAATAAAACAACTGTCATGCCACCTTCGGCGGGCGGCATGACAGTGTTGTGTGGATATATTCCGGATAAAATACCGGGCATTCCGGAGCGTGCGGCCTTATTTGCCGGCCGGAGATATGCGGAATGCGTAGGAATAGGCGGAATCAGGCTTTATGATGAATTCCGGCCGCGGGCCGGGGCCGCAGCTTGCGCTTCCCAGGCCGCGGGTGGCGCAATCAATGTTAATGGCCGGAATGCGATATAAAAAAATCATGGCTGTTGTTAAAAAATGAAGAGGAGGTCAATCCTCCTCTTCATTTTTTTTCCAGCCTTTGCGGGAACGCATGTGGACAGTGTTTATGATTGTCTGCGAGGATTCCGGGAGGCGTGGCCCGCGAGAATTTGCAGGGTCATACCCTTTTTTCTCGGGTCTGCTGTCGCGAGAGAACCTGCCCTCTCCCCTATTTTCTCGGTTGAATTTACCATTCCTGCGGTCGTCACGGTTGAACGGCTTGCGGTCGTCACGATTGAGCGGCTTGCGGTCGTCACGGTTGAACGGCTTGCGGTCGTCACGATTGAACGGCTTGCGGTCGTCACGGTTGAACGGCTTGCGGTCGTCGCGGTTGAACGGCTTGCGGTCGTCGCGCGAACGGTTGTGGTCAAATGGGCGTTCTCCTCCCCTATCTTTGCGGTCGGAATTACGGCTATAGTCGCGAGAACTCTGGCGCGGTGAGAAGTCGGCATCGAAATCGTCGTCGTCGTCATGGAGGTATCCGCCTTTAGGCGCGGAATCGAAACTGCGCTTGTGGTCGTCACGGCTGAACGGTTTTTTCTTCTTGCGGTCGTCGATAACCCCTTTGCCGGAATTGAACTTTCTGGCTTGTTTCTCCCAGTCGTCGTCGGAGATGTGGCGCACCTTCTTGGGCCCTTGCTCCTTTTTTGCATCGAGATTTGCCACGCTTCCGCCGTCGGCTCTGAAATCGGAATACCTTCCGTCGAAGAGCACATACTCTCTCAGGCTGCATTCAAGCGCCCCGTTGTGGAGCGGAATCTTGACTGACGGCTTCAGCCCTATTTCGGTGAACTGCTCGTCGCGGTATCCGATAATCCATGCGTGCCATCCCTGGAAGTATTTCTTGAGAGTAGCGCCTATCCCCTTGTAGAGCAGGTTTATGTTGTCGGGGCGCAATCGCTCGCCGTAAGGCGGGTTTGTGACGAGCACACCTTCCGGGGCGTTTTCGGTCCAGTCGGACATAGGCTTGCACACGAGTTCCACCATGTCGTCTACTCGAGCCGACTTGATATTTTTGCGAGCAATCGCCACGGCCTCCGGGTCGATGTCGCCGCCATAAATCTTATAGGCGAACTCACGTTCTGCGGAGTCGTCGTTGTAAATGTCTTCAAAAAGCTCCTTGTTGAAATCCGGCCATTTCTCGAAAGCGAAACTTTCGCGGTAGATTCCTGGGTTGATGTTTCCGGCAATCAGTGCCGCCTCCACAAGAAATGTGCCCGAACCGCACATGGGGTCGACGAAGTCGCAGTCACCTTTCCATCCTGTTTTAAGGATGATTCCGGCGGCAAGCACTTCATTAATCGGGGCTTCGGTCTGTTCAGTGCGATATCCTCGCTTAGACAGCGGCTCTCCGCTGGAGTCGAGAGAGATAGTGACACGGTTTTCGGCAATGTGCACATTCAATAGCAGGTCAGCGCCCGAAAGACGAATCGAGGGTCGGCGCCCGTATTTGTCGTTGAAATGGTCAGCGATGCCGTCTTTCACACGATATGTTACAAACTTAGAGTGGTTGAACTCTGCGCTGTTTACCGTGGAATCGATAGCGAAGGTGGAATCCACGCTCATGAATTGCTCCCAGTCAAGGTCGCGCACCTTGTCATACAGTTCATCAGTTGAATCGGCAGTAAACTTCACGATAGGCTTGAGGATTCTAAGGGCAGTTCGGCAGCATAGATTGGCGCGATACATCAGTTCGTTGTCGCCCTCGAATGTGACCATTCTGAGCCCCAACTCCACGTTTTCGGCGCCAAGGTCGATGAGTTCATCACGGAGCACGTCTTCGAGGCCCTGGAATGTCTTAGCCACCATCTGGAATTTGGTTTCCATCTTTAATAAAATCGTTTTATTCAGTGACGCCGTCGGCGCACCTGTTTATGTGTCTGGTTTTAAATTATTAATCTTTGTGTGATGCTTCAGGGAAAGCGAGAGATTCAGGAAAAGTCGCCGAAAGATATGGTGTCGCCATTCTGCTGGGGCTTTTGCTGGCTTTTGTGCCTGAATGAAGAGCTGCCTTCCGATATTTTTTTCAGTTCATCGTTGAATCTCGGCTCTCGATTGTAGGTCGGCACGCTCTCGATCATGGCAATCACCTCATGGTCGTCGAGCTGCGATGGGGTTAGCACGGCATATTTCATGCGTGCTGTGTTGCGGCGCTGCTTGATTACCTTGTCGGAGCCATACACCTCGGCAATTCGTTCAGCCGACTCCTCGTGTTTCTGCTTTTCTTCCTCCTTGCGCGCGTTGTTTTCAAACACAATCTTCTCCTTGTCTTTCTCCTTGGGGTCGTTCCCTTCCCTCAGGGTTACATCGAAGCCTGAAGCGAGCACAGTTATCTTCACCCTGTCGCCCATTTCAGGATTGTCGCCTATGCCCCACTTCACGTCGATGCTTGAAGGGAGTTTCGACGTGAACTGCGTGATTTCGGCAATCTCTTCCGATCGAAGCGCGTTGGCCGATTCACGAGAGCATGTGAACTTGAACAGCAGCCTCTTCGATGTGTAGATGTCGTGCGCCTTCAGCAGCGGCGAATGCAGCGCGTTGTGAATGGCATCGGAGATGCGATGGTCCCCCTCGCCGTAAGCCGTTGATATAATGGCTGTGCCGCTGTCTTTGAGAGTGGTTCTGACATCTTCGAAGTCAACGTTTATGTAGCATCGCTCCGATATGATGTCGGAAATGCTTCGCGCGGCGTTGGCCAAAGTGTCGTCTGCCTTCTCGAAGGCATTGAAGAAATTGAGGTCTTTATATAGCTCTATGAGGTTTTCGTTGTTTATAAGCAGCAAAGCGTCGACGTGCTCTCTCATTTCGTTGGCGCCGTCGAGAGCTTTAAGAATCTTTTTGTCGCCTTCGAACATGAACGGCACTGTCACAATGCCGATTGTGAGCATTCCGGCTTGTTTTGCAAGCCTTGCCACCACAGGGGCGGCGCCGGTGCCTGTGCCGCCACCCATTCCGGCGGTGATGAACACCATTTCAGTGCCGTCTTCAAATAGTTTGCGTATTTCCGGCTCGCTATGTTCGGCGCACTGCCTGCCCACGTCGGGGTTGTTGCCTGCTCCGCGACCGTGCCTTATCTCCCAGCCGAGCAACAGTTTGGTGGGCACAGGCGACATGTCGAGGTGTTGTTTGTCGGTGTTGCACACCACAAAATTGACATTCGGGATGTCTTGGCGGTACATATAATTGACAGCGTTTCCGCCGCCGCCTCCCACACCGATCACTTTTATGATAGATGCGTTAGGATCGTCGATAAACCGTGAGTCATCGGATATATTGGATATTTCGATATCGTCATGCATATATTAAGTGCATAATTAGAGAGGTAAGGATTATAGGAGAGAATGATTTGATTCATAGTCTCTTGCACTATAAGGGAGAGCATTATTCTATGAGTTCTGAGTTGTCGTCGGGATTTCCGAAGAGCCTGGTTATTCTTTCCGTGATAGAGTTGAACAACCTGCCGGTTCGTCCCGGTTTCTTTTCTGCCGGCTCGACATCTTCGACTGCAACCTCCGGAGCCGGCTTGGTGCCGATTTCGGGAATCTCCTGCCGTGCGGGAATTTCGAGGCATTCACGGTTGCTGAGTGTGGCTCCGGCGTATAACACGCTGACCACCTGGCTTATTTCAGAATTAACAGCGTTGATGTCGTCTATTCTGACATATGCCGGGAGCTGGCCGCGCCTTACTGGGAGGTCGGCTTGCTGCGAAAGGAGGTCGGTTATCCCTTGCAGGCGAGAGCCGCCGCCGATGCAGATTATTCCGCCCGGGAGGTCAGACTCCTTTAGCCCGGCATATTCCATCTGCTCCACGACGTTGGCCACAATTTCTTCGGCCCTTGCCACCACGAGGTTGCTAATGTCGGAGAGTTTCACTCCGTTGATGTTGAGAGATGAGGTTGATTCCCTTGCGATTGCGTTGCCAGAGGTCAGCTTCATTTCCTCGGCTTTCACCTCGAGCACATTTAGCGAAGTTATGTCGCGGGTTATGTTTCGTCCGCCGAGCGGAATTGTGGCGAAATAGCATAGGGAACCTTTTCGGTAGATTGTCACGGTGGTTGTTTCAGCCCCCATGTCTACGAGCATACACCCGAGGCGTTTTTCATCTGGTGTGAGAATCAGGTGTCCTGTGGCGAGAGCAGTCACGACGAAAGCCTCTGTCTCGATGTGCAGCTTGTCGGTGAGTGTTCTCTTGATGTTGCGTTTGAGCTCAGGGCGGCACACAACCAGGTCGTAAGTGGCATGTATACAGTTGCCTACGGCCCCTTTAGGGGAGTGTGTCTCGGATTTTCCGATTTTGTAAATTCGCGGCACGGCGTCGACCACTTCGAGAGAGTTGTCGATGGCTGTTCGCAATGCGTCGGAGCGCAGGCGGTTAATTATGTCGTCTGTTATTTCAGTGTCGTCGGGAAGATTGATCGACACTTCCGTAGGGATGTTGCGCAGGGAGCGTCCCGACCTGCCCACAAACACGCTTTTGATCTTGCGGGGGGCTACGCCGGGGCGTTGCTCAAGGCGATTTATAATTCGTGCTGTCATGAGGGCAGTCTCCTCAAGATTCTGGATTATGCCGTATCTGACGCCGTCCACACAGTTTTCCTGTTCCACGGCGATGACGTCGAGCTGGCCGGCGCCGCTTGTTTTTCCGACAGCGGCGATAATCTTTGAACTGCTTATTTCTACAGCGGCTATATATCTCTCACTCATGGTGGTTTTGTTCTAATTTTATTAACGGACTGAAGGCGTCTTTGTTTGATGTGTGTTGAAATTTTTCAACGGCTATTCCGCATTTACCGCCGCCACAACAGGGAGTGTGGCTTCTTCCATGTCGGTGTCGTCGTCATATATCCCACCGTGTTCCATCGGCCTTTTGTCGCGGCGCGTGGCCACTACTTGCCCTTTGAATTTCACGGAGATAGTGTCATATTCCTCCCATCCTTTATAAGGCATCACCTTGCGATAGACGGTGATCAGCGCCCTGCGCTTCTCCTCAAGCCGGTTGGTGTCGCCAAAGTTGACGACATGGCCGTGGATGCGGGGCACGAGAATGATGTTGTCTGGGTCGGAGGCTTCCACCATCCCCACGAGTTTCGACAGCACGGGGTCGTTTTCGATGAAACGGGTCACCGGAAGCACTTGCCTGGGGGTGAACGTCTTGGAGAATTTGCCCGACACAATAGGGACATCGACAAAGAATGAGGCTTTCGACTCAATTACTTTCCCGTCTTTGTTGATGTAGTAGCTCTTGTCGCCGTCGAACACCCTTATTGCCGGCACCATAGGCGTGATTCTGACACTGAGTTTGCCGTCGGTGGTGAGGGAACATTCCACATCTTCAAAATTTGAGAAAGAGCTTAGATATTTTTCTATGTGGCGTGTGTTGAGACGCTCAAGGGGAGTGCCGATGATCTTTCGCGGATAGCGCGACAATTCCTCCATAACGCCCTGCCTGGTGACGGTGTCGGCGCTTGAGGCATTGGATATAGTAACATCTATACCACTGCAGCCATGCAGCCTCGCCTCCCCGTGAGCCCATATCGCGGCAATCACCGCATAGGCTATCAATGAGGTGAGAATGAGCCATTTGAGTATAGTTTTACGCATCGTCAGGCGTTATGTTTTTTCTTCAGTATAGTTTCGATGTCAGGGAGCAGCCGGTCGATGTCGGCGGCTCCTAATGTCATCAAGATGTCAAAGTTACTATTTTTTATCAGATTAAGCAAATCTTTTCGCTCACAATAGCATTTTGAGGGTGAAGAAACTGAATTCAGAATCAACATGGAGTCAACTCCGGGGATGGGGAGTTCGCGTGCGGGATATATCTCCGGCATGATCACCTCGTCGGCTTCAGAGAGGGCTTCAGCGAATTCCGGGGCGAAATCGCGTGTACGCGTGTAGAGGTGCGGCTGAAAAATGACCGACACTTTTCTTCCCGGATAAAGTTTCTTGACAGAGCGAATTGATGCTTTCACCTCGTTAGGGCTGTGGGCGTAATCATCGAGGAGGGCGGTGGAGCCGTCGCGTCCGTCGAGGATTATTTCAAAGCGCCTTTTTGCACCCCTGAAAGTGCGCAGCCCGTTTTTCACGTCTTCGGGAGCGGCCCCGGCCATTATGGATGCCGCCGCCGCCGCCACAGCGTTGTCGATATTAATCTCGACCGGCACTCCGACCTCGATTCCCGGAATCTTCAGATTTTCCGGGCCGGCGAGGGTGAATGTCAGCGAGCCGTTGCCGAAGCATATGTCTTCTGCATGCCAGTCGCCTTCGGGGCCTCCGCTGTAGGTCATTACATTCACACCCTGCTGAGTGCGAGGAATCAGCTTAAGGCCGGTGTGGAGCAGGAGAGTGCCCCCGGGGCGTATCAGGGAAGTGAAATGTGCGAACCCTTCGAGATAGCCCTCCTCGTTGCCATAGATGTCGAGATGGTCAGGGTCGGTAGATGTCACGACTGCAATCGTGGGGGAGAGGTGATGGAATGATCGGTCATATTCATCGGCCTCAATCACCGACCATGGAGATGACTCTGAAAGCACGAGATTGCTGCCCGTGTTGCGCAGAATCCCGCCCAGAAATGCGTTGCAACCCACCGTTGAACCGCGCAAGATATTGGCTGTCATGGAGCAAGTTGTGGTCTTCCCGTGAGAGCCGGATATACATATTGCTTTTGTGGAACGGGTGATTTTCCCCAAAAGGGCGGCTCGTTTCACAACCTCGAAGCTGTTGTTTCTGAACCATGAGAGAATGCGGCTCGACTCCGGCACAGCGGGTGTGAAGACCACGAGTGTGTCGTCCGGATTGCGGAACGGCTCCGGAATGCAGTCTTCGCAGTCGTCATATGTAATCTCCACGCCTTCCTGCTGCAAGGCGGCGGTGAGTTGTGAAGGAGACCGGTCGTAGCCGGCCACGTTATGGCCTTTGCTCAGGAAATAGCGTTCCAGATTGGCCATCCCTATGCCTCCGGCGCCTACGAAAAAGAGGTTTCTGAAAGCGGAGTCGCCGGGGTGAGTATTGTTGCAGGTGTTCATTTCTGTGGATAAATAATTTTGACAACTTCATCTGCAATCATGGCGTCGCTGCAGGGGAGAGCCATGGCAGAGATTTCCTTAGCCATTTTCTCAATGGCCTCGGGCTCTTTTATCAGGGATATAGCTTTGTCTACAAGGATTTGGCGTGCCTCGGCATCAGTCACGAGGATTGCCGCGCCTCTGTCGGAGAGCGCCCTTGCGTTGTGGGTCTGATGGTCTTCGGCCACATTTGGCGACGGCACAAGTATGGCCGGTTTCCCAAGGTTCTGAAGCTCGCTTATCGACCCGGCCCCGCGCGGCTTATCACCACGTCTGCGGCCCTGTAGGCGCTTGCCATGTCGGATATGAAGGGAGTCACCACCACGCCTTTAAGCCCCTTTGCCGCAAGCGGACCTCTGTTGCCGAAATTTTTGCCTGTCTGCCATATCAGCTGTATCCCATCGTCAACGATTTTTTTCACTCCGGCCTCAAGGCTCTCGTTGATGGTCAGCGCCCCGAGGCTTCCGCCCACCACAAGGATTGTTTTACGCTCCGGCGCAAGGCCGAACGACTCTCTTGCCTGGCGTGCAGTCTTTGAAGAGTCGAGAAGCGATTTGCGAATAGGGTTTCCTGTCTTTACAATCTTGTCGGCAGGGAAGAAACGCTCCATTCTGTCGTAGGCCACACAAATTTTATCGGCCTTTCCTCCAAGAAGCTTGTTGGTGACACCGGCATATGAATTCTGCTCTTGAATCAGCGTGGGGACGCCTGCCTTCTGTGCGGCTTTCAGCATTGGCCCTGAAGCGTATCCGCCCACTCCTATTGCAATGTCGGGCTTGAAATCCTTTATGATTTTGCGCGAACGTCTCATGCTTTTAAAGAGTTTGACAAGCACTCCGAAGTTGCGCCATATTTTTTTGCGGTCGAATCCGGCCACGGGCAGGCCGATAATAGGGTAGCCGGCATCGGGCACCCTTGTCATTTCCATTCTGTCTTCAGCACCGACAAAGAGGATGTCGGCGTCGAGCCTTTCGCGGAGAATGTCGGCAATGGAGAGAGCAGGGAAAATATGTCCGCCGGTGCCGCCTCCGCTAATCACCACACGTGGGCGTTGTTTCCCGGCCACGCCTCCCGGCGATTTGGTGTTTTGTGTCATTTTGATGAATCTTTATCGTAACCAGAATAGTTTGCGGCCTGCATGTCTTCAGGGAGTTCCTTCAGTTCTTCCTTAATCGCTTTCCTGTTGCCGCTGGTGACAGCGAATCTGCTCACAGAGAGCATAATGCCGATAGCCACCGACATCACCACCACCGATGTGCCGCCCTTGGATATGAGCGGGAGCGGCTGTCCGCTGACAGGGAAGAGGCCGGTGACGATGGCCATGTGGACAAGGGCCTGGAACACAATAAGCACCGCGCATCCCATGATTAGGAACGCGGGGAATGCCCGGGAGCACTTGTAGGCCACCCGGCCGGCACGCGCCAGCAGGAAGAGATATAGCACAAGAAGGCCTACTCCACCCACCAGGCCTATGTCTTCCACGATTATAGAGTAGATATAGTCGGAGAATGCGAGAGGGAGTCGTGCGCTTTCACGCGAGTTGCCGGGTCCCTGGCCGAACACACCGCCGTTTGCCTGCGCGAATTTGGCAAACACAACCTGCCTGTTATAGTCGTCGATAGGGTCATTGGGGTGAACGCCCTCGCGGAAACGGGTCAAACGTCCCTTATGAGTGTCGGATCTGTCGTCAGAAGCCTGCTTCACAAGCTCTGTTCGCCCCACATTGTCGAATTCGCTGTCCTTGTCGTCCTGATATTTCATGACATACAGCACGCCGGCGCATATGCCGTAGACGGCGAGTATGATGCCGAATTTCTTCCATTTCATACCCCCGATAAGGAACATTGAGAGGCTCACTCCGAAGAGGAGCAGTGTGTTGGTGAGGCCGTTCTTCCAAAGGCACCCGCCAAATATGATGACCACCACCGCAGCCTCTACCATGCCGCGTGTTGACACCCCTCGCGGCTGCTGATGGCGCCCGAGGATTGTGGCGAGAAGCACGACAACCGTAAGTTTCACTATTTCAGCAGGCTGGATTGTGAATCCGGCAATGCTTATCGCTCTCTGCGCGCCGTTAATCTCGATTCCGAAGAAATAAGAAAACAGGAGCAGCCCGAGCGACAGGGCTGCGAAAAACCATGCGAACCGGCTAAGGTAGCCGTAATGAGTGTTTTGCAATCCCAACACGCATCCGAGCCCTATGACCAGAAATATGCCGTGGCGTATGAGAGGCATGTATACGTTTTTTGCCGAAACCTCGGTGCTCGAAGCTGAGAAGAGCTCAATCACAGAGATTACAAGCAACATGATATAGATGCCCCATATATAGGTGTCAGGCTTGGGTCTGGGCAAAGTCTCAGCCTTGCTCTGGCGAGCGGCTGACTTTTTTGCGTTGACGGCAATGCCGTCGACAGTTTCATTTATAATTACCCTGTGTCGAGGGTGTCGGTAGAGTTTGCCATTTGGCGAGAGGTTATGTGAGTGAGGAATATTATTTGTTATCGGCGGGGGAGAGGTTCCTTACGGCCTCTTTGAAGCGGTCGCCGCGGTCTTCATAACTTTTGAAGAGGTCGAAACTTGCGCAGCAAGGGGAGAGGAGCACAGTGTCGCCCTCACAGGCTAACTTGCGGCAAGCGGCGATGGCGTCGTCGAGAGTGTGGGTGTCGGCGATGGAATCGACTTTACCGTTGAAAAATTCAAGAAGTTTCTCATTGTGCAGCCCCATGCAGACGATTGCCTTCACCTTTTTCTTCACAAGCTCCTCGATTTCTGAATAGTCGTTGCCCTTGTCTTTCCCTCCGAGAATCAGCACCACAGGCGTGTTCATGCTTTCGAGGGCATACCATGTGGAGTTGACATTAGTGGCCTTGGAGTCATTCACATAGCGCACGCCGTCTATTGTTGCCACATATTCGAGGCGGTGCTCTACGGCCTCAAAGTTCTCAAGAGCCTCCCTGATGTTCTCCTTTTTGATTTTCAGAACGGAAGCCGATATCCCTGCGGCCATTGAATTATAGAGGTTGTGGAGGCCCGGGAGCGAGAGGCGGTCGCGCGGAATCTCCCAGACGTCGCCCGGAGTGGCGAAGCGCACAATGCCGTCTTCCACGTATGCCGCGCTGTCTTCCTGTCGGTCCATTCCGAAAGGCAGGTGCAGGGCCTCGCTCTGCACCTGTGCAATCTGGGCGCGGATTATGGGGTCGTCTTGCCAATACACGAAATAGTCGTCTTTGGTCTGATTCTGCAGGATGCGGAACTTGGCCGCCACATAGTTCTCCATCTTGTGGTCGTAGCGGTCCATATGGTCGGGAGTTATGTTCATTATGACCGCGATATTGGCCTTGAACTTATACATGTTCTCAAGCTGGAAGCTCGAGAGTTCGATCACATAAATCTGATGCGGGTCTTCCGCCACCTGCAGAGCGAGGCTTTTCCCCACGTTTCCGGCAAGCCCGACATCGAGTCCGGCTTTCCGCAAGATGTGATATGTGAGCAGGGTAGTGGTGGTCTTTCCGTTCGATCCTGTTATGCACACCATTTTGGAATCGGTGAACCCTGCAGCAAACTCTATCTCAGAGAGCACGGGTATCCCCATTTCCTCTATTGCCTTCACCATAGGGGCATATGGAGGAATGCCGGGGCTTTTTACCACCACCGATGCGTTCAGTATTTTCTCAGGCGTGTGGCTGCCCTCCTCATATGGTATGGAATGGCTGTCGAGAAGCGCTTTATATTTTTCGGGAATAGTTCCCATGTCGGAGAGGAACACGTCCATCCCCTTGGCCTTGCCGAGCACTGCCGCCCCGGCTCCGCTTTCGCCACCGCCGAGCACCACGAGGCGCCCGTCGGTGTCGATGTTATGTTTGTTTATGCTCATCGTTTTGTGTGCTGATGAAAAAAGGAATGTTTTATCTTATTTTTAGAGTCACGAATGTGAGTGTGGCGAGGAGTATTCCCACAATCCAGAATCTCACCACGATTTTCGATTCAGGGATAGGTGCTTTCGGGAAATTTATAAGGCATTTCACCGAGCCGTCGCCCGCTTTCTGGAAATGGTGGTGAAGAGGGGTCATCTTGAAAATTCGCATCCCCTCGCCGTATTTCCGTTTTGTGAACTTGAAATAAGCCACCTGGAGAATCACCGAAAGGTCTTCTATGAAGAATATCAGGCACAGCAGCGGAATCAGCAGCTCCTTGCGAATCAGGATTGCAAACACTGCAAGGATTCCGCCCAGGGTCAGGCTTCCTGTGTCGCCCATGAATACCTGCGCCGGGAATGCGTTATACCACAGGAACCCTACCAGAGCCCCGATGAATGCTGCGGCATATACCACAAGCTCCTCGCTGCCCGGGATATACATTATGTTGAGGTAGCCGGAATAGATTATGTTGCCTCCGAGATATGCCATGATGGCGAGGGCCACCCCTATGATTGCCGATGTGCCGGCGCAGAGCCCGTCGAGTCCGTCGGTGAGGTTTGCGCCGTTGCTCACGGCAGTCACTACGATTATGACCACAAACACAAACACGAGCCATCCGAGAGTCTCGGCGGTGTTGGCATTCCCTATCCAGTCGGTTAGCCACTCATAGTTGAAGTTGTTGTTTTTCACAAACGGGATGGTGGTCTGCGGCGATTTGACGTAGTTCATGGAGTGAATGATCTCAGTAGTGTGGCTCGACTGGTTCATGACCTCCATGTTTTCGCTCATTACAATCTGAGGCGACAGCCACATTGTTACACCCACAATCAGGCCGAGGCCGACCTGTCCGGTCACCTTGTATTTCCCTTTCAGCCCGTCCTTGTTGTGGTATTTGATCTTGCGGTAGTCGTCGAGAAACCCGATCGACCCCATCCACACGGTTGCCACAAGCATCAGAATCATGTAGATGTTTGAAAGGTTGCCTAACAGGATGCAAGGCACGAGAATCGACAGGATTATGATCACTCCACCCATTGTGGGGGTTCCTGTCTTGCTCATCTGCCCCTCGAGGCCAAGGTTGCGCACCACCTCGCCCACCTGCATTCTCTGCAGGCGGTGAATGATTGTGCGACCGAAAATCAAGGCTATCAGCATAGCCAGCGTGAACGACATTCCTGCGCGGAATGTGATGTAATCCATAAGCCGGGCCCCGGGGAATCCGGAGTCCTCAAGAATCTGGAAAAGCGAATAAATCATCTCAAATATTAGTTGTTACGTGAGTTGAAAGCATCTTTCACCTCTTCTCTGTCGTCAAAATGATGGCGCACGCCACACACTTCCTGATATGTCTCATGCCCTTTCCCGGCGATAAGCACCACGCATCCCGGTTTAGCGCTGCTGATTGCGTGGCGTATTGCCTCCCGGCGGTCGGTGACGCATTCAGTGCGCTTCAGCTCATCGTTGTTGAGCCCGGCTTTCATGTCGTTGATGATGTCTTCGGGGTTTTCGTCGCGGGGATTGTCGCTTGTGAGGATGAGGAGGTCGCTGCGGCACGCCGCCTCCTGGGCCATCATGGGGCGTTTGCCGTGGTCGCGGTTTCCGCCGGCTCCCACCACGGTGATTATCTCGCCTTCCGGCCCACAATCTCTCGGATTGTGTCGAGCACGTTCACCAGCGCGTCGGGAGTGTGGGCATAGTCAACGATTGCCGCAACTCCGTCGGGCGACAGGAACGGCTGGAAACGCCCTGCCACAGGCACCAGGCGGCTCATGTTGACGATTACCTCCTCGGGGTCGAACCCTGACAGGATAGAGGCTCCGTAGACATCGGTGAGGTTATATGCGTTGAAGCGTCCGGTGAACTGCACCTCCACCTCGCGGCCGTTGAGGAGCATGAGAGTGCCGTCGAGGCGTGTCTCAAGCACCTTCCCCTTGAAGTCGGCGTCGGAGCGCAAAGAGTAGGTGTAGACTTTTGCCTTGGTGTTCTGCACCATATACATCCCGCATTTGTCGTCGGCGTTTGTGAGTGCGAACGCGTCGGCGGGGAGCATGTCGAAAAACGCCTTCTTGGCCTTCATATAGTTTTCGACTGTGCCGTGATAGTCGAGATGGTCGCGTGTGAGATTTGTGAAAATGCCTCCGGCGAAATTGAGTCCCGCCACACGTTTCTGGGCAGTGGAGTGGGAAGACACCTCCATGAAGGCGTATTCGCAACCCTCCTCCACCATTTGAGCCAGCAGGCTGTTGAGCGTGAGAGGGTCGGGGGTGGTGTGAGTGGTCGGTACGGCGCGGTCCACCACGTAGTTGCACACTGTTGAAAGGAGCCCGGCTTTGAATCCTTCAAACTTTGCCATCTCATAGAGCAGGGTGGCAGTGGTGGTTTTCCCGTTTGTGCCGGTGACGCCCACAAGTTTCAGCTTCCTTGAGGGGTGTCCGTGCCAAGCCGAGGCGAGGCGTCCCAGAGCCTCTGCGGAGTCGGCCACGCGGATATAGGTTATTCCCTTTTCATAGGCCGCCGGCATCTCTTCACACACAATTGCCGCCACATGAGCGCTTGCCACCACGGGGATGTATTTGTGGCCGTCGTTGGTTACGCCTTTCACAGCCACGAAAAGAGCGTCTTTCTCAACTTTCCGTGAGTCGCTCTCAAGCGAAGTTATATTTTTATCAGTTTCGCCAATTATCTCCAGCACGTCAATGTCGCGGAGCAGGCTTGATAGTTTTGAAGTCATATTGATAAGGTTTTAATATTTTCATAATAAACGTCGGGGCCGCGTCATATTCTTAGTCCGAGAGTGATTTTTGCCCCCGGTGTCACGTCAGATCCCTTGGGAATAGATTGCGACACCACTCGCCCCGACCCTTTGAGCTGCACGTTGAGCCCGCATCTTTCAAGGATTTTGACGGCAGTGGGAGCGTCATAACCCACCACGTTCGGCACTTTCCCTGCCACCGGGTGGGCGGCATTCTCTTTCACCTTTCTTGCCCTGTTGATGCCAAGAGAGGTCGTGAGGTCGGAGGGGGAGTATTTGTGCGACGCCATCATCACCGGCACACTTGCGGCCCTGGAGGCTGTGAAGGTGGAGGCGTTATTGAGCATTCCGCGAGAGAACATCTTCACGGCCATGTTTTTCACCACCTGGCCTGAAGTGCGGTTGGCGCTTGTGCCTGACGGGCCGAGCACGAGAGCCATGCATGAATATTTGGGATTCTCGTAAGGGAAGAACCCTGCGAACGCATAGCGCCGTTTCGCCTGGTTGTAGGATCCTTTCTCTACAGGGTAGGCGGTTCCGGTCTTGCCGACCACCTCTACGCGGTCGTCGCGCACGGCTTTGGCAGTGCCATGCTCGCCCCACACCACTTCTCTGAGGCATTCCTTCACCTTTCGGGCTGTTTCCTCTGAGCATACATGTTCGCGGATATACTGTATAGGGAGCAGGGAGTCTCTGCCGTCTTCCGAGATGAGCGACCTCACAAGGTGCGGGCGCACATATCTTCCGCCGTTGGCAATAGCGTTGTAGACCGACAGCGTGTAGATAGGTGGTATTTCAGTGTTGTAGCCGTATGACTGTCGCGCAAGGTCGAGATGGCGGGCAGTCATTGTTATGTTGTTGCCCCTGGAGTCTTTGGGGAGCAGCTTCCTGATTCGCGGTATGCACTCTCCGGCAATGCCGCTGTGCATCTTCTCGAAAAATCCGATAGACGACAGCCTGTCGTGGAAAGAGGCGGGGTCGTTGGCATACCCTCGGAAAATCACGCGCGCGATACCGGTGTTTGACGACATTTCAATCACCTGCTTCATTGTTTTCACGCTTGGCGCATGAGGGTCGCTTGTGCGTTGGAAAGGGCTGCAGTCAATCATGTCGTTGACCGATTTCACCAGCCCGTCTTCGAAGGCTATCATAAGCGAGATCGGTTTCATCACAGAGCCCGGCTCGAAAGGCAGCACCGCCCGGTTTAGGGCTTCGCCATATGTGCCGTTGTCGAGAAGCTCGATATTTGAAATGGCTTTTATCTCTCCTGTGGCCACCTCCATTAGGATAGCGGTGCCCCATTCGGCGTTCGATTCACGGCAGATATTGAGCAGTTCCTCCTCGAGCATGTCCTGAAGGTCGATGTCGATGGTTGTGTGGATGTCGAATCCGCGCACGGGGGCCAGGGCCACCCAGTTGCTTATGCCGGAAGTGAAGGCCACTTTCTTTGCCTTCCCCGGTTTGCCGTAAAGGAGAGTGTCGAGGTCTTTCTCAAGGCCGGAATATCCGTGGAACTCTCCTGTGAGCCTGTCTTCATTCACGCGCCCTATGCTTCGGTAGGCCATTCTGCCGTAAGGGTATATTCGCACGTTTTTCTCCTCCTTATACACCGGGATTCTGAATCCTCTTCCTTGAAAGTCTTTGAGATAAGGGAAGTTGCGAATCCTCTCGAAGTCTTCGAGGGTCTTTTTCTGAGCCACCCTCAATGCCCTGGGGCGCTTGTCGGGGTCTTTCTCAAACTCCTTTTTCAGCCTTGTGTGCCAGGAATACTTTTTGAATGTGTCGGGGTGCTGGTTCAGGTTTCTCACTCTCGGATAGTGATAATCGAGAGAGTCGGCGAGGGAGTCGATTTTAGCCCAGGGGATAGGGTTCTGGCTTTTCACCTTGTTGTGGCGCAAATCGAGTTTTATGTCATACACCTTCAGGTTGCAGGCCAGGATGTTGCCGTTTGAAGCGAGGAGGTTCCCCCTTTCGGGAGGAATTACGGAAGTGCGAGAAAGCTCCTTTTTCGCTCTTTCATTCCATTGCGGGGCCTCAATCACAGTGGATTCGAATAGTTTCACAACAATCATGATTGAGAAGATGAGGAATGCCACGGTGATAAGGCCGTATCTGAAAAGAATATGGTTCTTGTTAGTCTGTCTTGGAGTCATTTTATAGGGCGCGTTGAAGTTTGGTTAGTTTTTCGAGTTGAAGTTTGGTTAGTCCTTTTCGAGTTGAAGTTCATATGGGGGAAATTCCTGAAACTCAAGCCCGAGTCCTCTTTCTTCTACGAGCCGCTTCATCTCGGTTTCTCTAATGAGCGACATATAGGCCGCCTTTTCCTGGAGTTTCGAGCTCTCTGCGCGTTGGAGTTCCGCAGTGAGCCGCTTTATTTCCTCCATTTTTGTTTTAGTCTTGTAGCGCAGTCCCATCAGCGATAATATGGCGACAAGAAACACCATAAGGAGCCACGCGTTTTTCTTGAAAAATTCCACAGAGAGAGAGCGCCCGGATCTGATGTCAGATATCCATGTGGGCGATTGACGTTTCTGAGTGTTTTTCTTCTTAAAGTTGTCTGTTCCTTTTGATTTAGTTTCAGCCATGTGTCGAGAGAGTTTAGAAAGTTTATGGAGCGAGGTGTGAAAAATAGGGAAATGAGAGAAAGTTCGGTTATGAGGATTTATGTTTTTTTGAATCAGGCCAGTTCCGCCACCCTGAGTTTGGCGCTTCTTGACCTCGGGTTCTCTTCAATCTCTTTTTGTGAAGGTTCCACGGGTTTGCGAGTGATCACTTTCCAGGGAGATGACACTCTGCCGAAAAAGTCTTTCTCTTCGATTCCGTCTGCATTTCCGGTCTTCATGAAATTTTTCACCATTCTGTCTTCCACCGAATGATAAGTCAGCACTGCGAGCCTTCCCCCCGGCTTCAGCACTCTTGCAGAGGCTTCGAGAAACCTGCGGAGATCGCCCGTTTCGTCGTTTGTCTCTATGCGAAGCGCCTGAAACACCTGGGCGAGCTCTTTCTTCTCCTGTCTTGGGTCGAGGGCCGGCCTTGCGGCCTCGGCGAGCCGGAAAGTGGAGTCTATAGGGTTGTCTTGCTTTGCTTTGGCTATGACCCTGGCCACATTTAAGGGTCGCTTCAGGTCGGCATATCTTGTGAGGATTCTGAGCAGTTCCTTCTCATCGGCTCTTTCGATGATGTCTGCCGCCGACAGAGAGGCGAGCCTGTTCATCCTCATGTCGAGAGGGGCGTCGTTTCTGAAAGAGAAGCCGCGGTCGGCGGAGTCGAAATGATGGAAACTTACTCCGAGGTCAGCCAGAATTCCGTCAACTTTGTCCACCCCGTAGAATCTCATGAAGTTTTCGATGAATCTGAAATTGGAATGCACAAACGTGAAACGATTGTCGTCGATTCTGTTGGCATAGGCGTCCATGTCGCGGTCGAACGAATAAAGATGACCTTTTTCGCCGAGAGCCTTCATTATGGCGCGAGAATGGCCGCCCCCACCGAAGGTTGCGTCAATATAGATTCCTTGTGGCTTGATTTGCAGTAGGTTGATTGCCTCGGGAAGCAAGGCGGGTATATGGTAGACTGAGGCAGATGTTTCCAATTTCGTTGCAAAGTTTGATTTGGGAATGTAAAGTTAGTTAAAAATGTAAACAAAATGCAAGTCTGAAAGGGGTAAAAATTCAAAAACTTATTGACAATTGTTCCACGGCAAATAGCGGAGGCGGCGGAGTTAAAAAAACGAGGGGACAGCCGTGGAGGCTGCTCCCTCGATAAAACTATGTCGGCCGGTCGGTCAGTTGTCTATTTTGTCGGCCAGATCCGACACTTTGTCAGCGCCTGCTCTGAGCACATCAGCGGCCTTGTCTTTCAGTTTGTCGAAGAATCCGGAAGCCTTGTCTTTAGCTTCGGCGGCTTTCTCGGCGGCCTGGTCTTTAAGGTCGGCAATCTTGTCGGCGGCTTGGTCTTTGAGGTTTGCGGCCTGATTCTTCAGGTCGTTCACTTTTGAATCGGCTGCTGCCTTTGCTTCTTCACCCTGTTGCTTCAGATTGTTCATCTCTGCTTTGGCGGCGTCTTTAGCCGCTTGTGCGCTCACTTCGGCCGCTGCTGCGGCTTGCGCTTTATAATCTTCGGTTTTCATAATAACAATAATGTGGTTTATACTAATGTGTTTTTCATACCAAAAACGCGGTGGAGTCATAAAGAGTTGAAAAATTTGTAAATATTAACAAAATGAGTGACGATATCATTGAATATGGTGATTTCGGTAAAATCTGGCACTCGGCATCCGCGACTCTTTATTCAGCGCCACGAGATTCAACTCGGTTAAAGACCTTGAGATTGCCGGCGAGCTTCAGAGCCTTCATGAAGATGTGAGAAATGCCACCCGCAATGCCGACATGCATAGGCACCGCATCATCTGGGTGGGTCTGACGAGTGTGGTTCTGCTTGCCGCTCTGGTTGGGATGATTATAAGCCATCGCCGCCTGCGAGGCGCATATCGCGAGATATTCAAAAGAAAAATGGAGCTCTCGGAGATGCGTCCCGCTCATCCGGAGCCTGTCAAGACTGCGGGCGCGGAATCGGAAAAGGGGGAAGTGCGTCGGCCGAAAGCGAAGGGTTTGACGCCGGTCATGGGAGAGTGATATACCCCTACACAATTTGCAAAACAAACCAAAAATGAGGTCGGAAAAGTCTGGAATCTCGATTTCAGACAGTTTAAAACTACTTTTTTTGGTTAATAAGATAATTTGTAATAAATTTGCGACACTGTTAAAGAGTCCGGGCAGGCTGCATATTCTATATGGAGCGGCATGGAAACAAGCCGGGAAGTCTGTCAATAGTGTCGGTTGAAACAGCAAAGACAGAATTGTGATTATTGTTATTTTTTATACTATAATATTATGACGAAGACTTTACTATCAGGAATGATTCTGACGGCAGGTATCGGCCTTCTCTCCATATCTCAGGAGAGCAGGGCATATGAGATTCTTGCCCCCGGGAATCTGGGTGCCGAAGTGAATGGCATGATCGTTGACCTCGCATGGGAATGGGGCGATGGCGCGACAAAGATTATGAGCGAGGATTTTGAAGGCGATGAATTTCCCGCAGCTTCGTGGGAGGTTAAGAACACATATTCTTATGATGAATATGGCAACTGGATAATTTATGATTTTTCAGAGTCCGACCCCGAGGATTCGCTTGCCCACAGCGGCTTCAAGACCGCTCTTGTGATGATGGGTGCCGGCGATGAAGACGAGACCACTGAGTCTCATCAGGATGAATGGCTTATAGTGCGTCCCGAGAAGGGAGCCTCCTATATGGATTTCTGGTACTATCTGCATCCGCAATTGCTCGAAGTGGGTGGCTTTAAGGATTTCCCCGACCATTATTATGTGAACATAAGCTTCGATGTCTAGTCCGGAAAAGTGTTGACCGTCAGATTCAACATTTTTTAGTAAAATGTGTGAAGAAAACAAAAAATTCTGGGACGAATCTCAGATTTCGGCAATCAATGCCTGGCACAGCAGCGGAAAAAGTTTCAGTCAGATTGACGAGGAATACAATTTTGCGGTCGGGACATTGTTTACAATAGTAAATGCAATCCCGGACTATCGCGGCACACGGTCAAGCATCAGCAAATGGCTGCGCCGCATGACGGGAGCATTAATTCCCGGCTCCGGATGCCGGACAACAAAGGCCATATCGTCCCTGGCAACTCCGGCACAAACGACAAAAAAGAAAGGAATGACAAAGAAAACCTCTCCCACTACCAGGCTCACGGATACCGAGCAGACCATACTGGATCTAACACGCAAGTTAAACGCCGCCACCAGAAAGATAGAGAAACTGGAGGCTGACAGGAAAAAGGCAGAGCTGCGTGAAGAGTTCCAGAGTGGTGTCATCGCCGAATACAAGAAGCTTGTAAAGCCTGCGCAGTCAAAAAAATCAACTACCAAGTAGCCATGCGCTTGCGCATGTCCCGTGACCTGAGTGTCAGCGAGGCATGCGGGTTGCTTGGGGTGACTAAACAAGCGTGGTATGCCTTTTTCAAAAGGTCGTTCAAGGATGCCATTGACGAAGACCGCATCCTGGAATGCGTTCGCTCGATACGAGAGGATCTTCCGGCACTCGGAGTCAGAAAGATGAAGGACAGGTTACGTAAGGAGTTCTGTCTCGACATAGGCCGTGACCGCCTGTTCGATATCATGAACAGGCATAATCTTCTGATACGTCCCCGAGTCCGCAGGACAAGGACAACCTTCTCCGATCACGGAATGAAGGTCTATCCGGATCTACGGAAAGACTTCGCGCCTGATGACATAAACCAGTTGTGGGTAAGCGACATAACATATATATGGCTTCCTGATCAGAATACATTTTACTATCTGTTTCTGATTACGGATGCCTATTCGAAGAAAATAGTGGGATGGGAGATTGCCGATAACATGCGGCATGAGAACGCCATGACGGCATTGAAGATGGCTTTCAGGCAATGCAGGAGAGGTCAGCATCCCATACACCACTCGGACAAGGGACTTCAGTATTGTGCCAAACCCTACGTGGAAATGCTTCGTAGACGCCACGCCCGAATCAGCATGACGGAAGGGCACGACCCACGTAACAACGGAATTGCCGAAAGGGTAAACGGCATACTTAAAGAGGAGTTTCTGAAGCATATGGACGTAAGGAAGGACAACATACGGCAGGTGCTGGAGGATGTAATCAACACTTACCATACCCGCCGACCGCACCTCAGTCTCGGCATGCTGACTCCCGATGAAGTGCATCGCGGAGCGGTACCCGGACGTAAGCTCTGGAAAAAATATTACCTGAAATCTGCATGAGTCAAGATTTTTCAGTACTTTTGCATACCCCAACCGACGGGACTGACGGTGATTGCACTGCAAGTCTCAAAAATCCCCGGGGCATCGAGCCCCGGAGGATTTTACCCCAACCTCGGGGATCTCAGGCTCATACCTGCATGTCTCCACAGTCTTCGGACTGTTTAACATTCATTCATAATCTCAAACCCTCTGACCCGTCAATATTTTTCAGGACGCCACACGACAACGGTCGCACATGGGAAGAGTTGTGGGACGGCCGCTGGGACATGGGCAATGTCGATGCCGTTCAGCAGGCTTCTCTGTTCCTGGGCGATGATGCCGACGAGAACACGCTCGTGGCGTTTCAGGCTGTGAGCGGCGAGAAAGAATCGCTCTATTTCCTCTGGAGCATAGACGATGTGGAGTTTTATTCGAGCGAAGAGATGGCAGCCCGCAAGCCGGAGCTCAGGCAGAGGGTGGAGCGTGCCCCGCTTTCGCAGACTCTGGGGATTCCTGTGAGCCGCAGATTCACTCCCGGCAGCCTGATGACAGAGACACGCCGCGTTGGCGATGAATGGCTCAACGGCGGCAACACCACCTACCGCGTATATCTCGACGACGAAATCATAAGCGACTATCTGAAAGCCCGCCACATCACCGATTACTCCAAAAAGACCCCCGGAACCCACACCTACAGGGTGATGGGATGGTCAGAAGGGATGGACGAGGAGTTTGAGGCCGCGTCGATTGATGTAGAGATCGGGGAGGTTACGTTTATGCCTCCTACTAATCTTGTGGGCAAGTATGAGTTGCAGGATAACGGCAAATATACAATCTCTGCATCATGGGAAGCCCCTGAAAGCGATATGCAGCCGACCTATTACCTGATATTTGTCAATGGCAAAAGGTTCGGCTGGATTGATGCCGGAGAGGAACTCGTCGTCAGCCAGAACGGATTGTATAAGGGTGCCTATGAAATCTCAGTAGAGGCCTGCTATGAATATCCGGAAGGGGCTTCTGAACGCGTGACTGTCTATGTGTTCCCGGGCACTGTGCCGACTCCTGTCGGCCTCGGCCTGAATGAGGAATCCGGAGTTGTACGACTCTCCTGGGGTTATCTCGACACAGAGGAAGTTCTTCCGGAATCATACAGCATTTACCGTGGCGACGAATTGTTGGCCGAAGGCATTAAGGATATGGAATTTGCCGACAATGAACCTCTGTTGTCAAAATGTCATTACAACGTCCATGCCGTTTATGCAGACGGCACGGTTTCGCTTCCTGCTGTGGCCCTCTTTGAGCCGCAGAACGCAACTTCCGCCGAGTTGCCTCTGGAAGAGAGTTTTGACAATGGCCATATGCCTGCCGGATGGAGCGTAGACCTTGTTGACGCTTATAACTTAGTAAAGGATATGTATGCATGGCGTTTTGACAATTGGTTTAATTCTGAAATTAATGCCGAATCAGGCATCAATGGCGGTTTTGCCTCTGTGAGCGGTGTCGCGGCAGGAATGAACCGTCTGGAATCTTATCTTGTCACACCGATTTTTGATGTGCCGGAAGAGGGCGAGGTTGTGGTAAGTTTCGACAAATATTTCTTTGAGGATACTCCCGGCCCTTCCGGCCCGGCCTCTTTCATGCTTTCAGTCTCTACCAACAATGGTGAGTGGTGGAATGACCTTCAGAACCTTGTGGAACTCCCTGACGGCAGAATTGAATGTTCTCTCGCAGAGTATGCAGGTAATAGCCTCCAGCTCAGGTGGGGCTTCCTGGGACGTAATTCCGGTGTCGCCGCCATTGACAATGTAAAGGTCTATGTGGCAGGCACAGATGGTGTCGAAGATGTTTGTTCGTCACTGGAAGTTATTGAAGTTTACACTATTGACGGCGTGAAAGCCGGCAAGTCTCTGAGCAATCTTCCTTCCGGTATTTATGTGGTGAAGATGTCGGACGGCACTGTGAAAAAACAGATGGTGCGTTGATTTGAAAAACACAATATAATTGATATTAAGAAAATAGAGCCGATTCACATCGGCTCTATTTTCTTAATGATACTTTTTAACTGACCTAACATCATGAAACGAATTCTTGTATAAATAACGCCCATGCGGCCCATAGGTTGGATGTCTTATGTTTTTTTATGAAATTTTTTAGCTGAGGCTTTTTATGGCACCATAAATTTTATTAATTTCGTAATCCATATATTAAACCATATAACATTTAATTACAAGATGGATTACTATAAAAATAAAAACTGTCAGCCCCCTTATCCCCCCAACTCTTTCCCGCCCTCCAATTATCTTGTGTGGGCCATACTCACCACAATTTTCTGCTGTCTTCCGTTTGGCATAGTAGCCATAGTCTATTCCGGCAAGGTCAACGGCCTTTGGTATGCCGGCCGTCAGGAAGACGCTTATGATGCGGCTCGTAAGGCAAGGATGTGGACGATAATCTCCGCTGTGGCAGGTCTTGTGGCCGGGGTTGTCTATTCTATAGTGATGTTCAATACAAATTGGGAATCGCTGGCAGGCTGATGTGGTCTGAGATGAAAAAGCGAAAAGGGGTGGTCATCGCGTTGTGCGTGCTGACTCCCCTTTTGCTGTGGCTCTATCTGAAGGTAGACCCTGCGGGGGAGGACTTCGGGATATGGTTCCCGAAGTGTCCGCTGCGCTTGCTCACGGGGCTTCAATGCCCGTCGTGCGGTGTGCAGAGGGCGTTACACTCGTTGCTCATCGGCGAGCCTGTAGAGGCGTTGCGCCATAACTGGTTTATCGTATTTTCAGGGCTATACCTTGCAGGGATGGGAGTGTCGAGAATGCTCAGAGCGAAAGTGCCGGCGCTTTACAGGTTCTTTTGGGGCACAAAGGGTGGATGGACATATGTCACGGTCTATGTAGCCTGGTTCATCATCCGCAACTTGCTTAAAATTTAGATTGGAAAGATCCATGATACATAGGCTTGTTTTGACCGGAGAAACAGGGAATAAGAGATGATCTAGATAACGATGTGTATGGAGTAGCACGCTCCATGTGTGCCGTTCAGAAGTCAAATGTAACTTTAAAAGCGTAAGCCAAAGTTAGTGTGGAAGTTAATTTATAGGGCTGATCGGCGCACATTGGAGTGTGCTGTTTGAGGCGCTTATTTCACGGTTATTTTGAGGGTGGAGGCTCCGGCTTTCACGATGTAGACTCCCGGCTGCAGCGATGCAGTTGAGAGTGAGCCATGCCCCTGCGCCACGCGCTTCCCGGCCATGTCGTAGACAGCAATTCCCATGCCTTCGGCCACCACTGACCCATTACTATAGTATGTTCTTGAATCAAGATTTGTTGGCTCGACTGAGTTAATTTCCCAAGGCCACTCAATACCTTCTTCGTTTTCATAAATAACATTTTTGTTCAAGTCATATACTTTTGACAGCATCTGTCCGGTACATGGTTTGGGCAGTATATATGGGAATAAACTGCCTGCGATTATATCAGTGTCGAAGTATGGAAGACATCCCCGACTTATATTTCCAATGCCTTCAATAACAGTGTAATCTATTGCCTCTCTCAATTGCATGGTGTATTGTTTGCAATCTTCTCCATTTATTTGAACGGTATTTGTCGAAGATATATACTCCGTTATAATATTACCCTGACTTTCCACAATGTCAATATATTCCCCGGTCTCGGCATTGAAGTCGTAGAGCAGTCCTTCGCTTTCTCCATTTTGCCATATTACGAGATTATTCATTGCCTCATCTCCTATTGGCGCATGGCGATATATCTTTCCGTTCTCTTCTCTTATAAGAAACGATATGCAATCAGGAATCTCAACTGTTTCTACTTCGGAGCCGGGGCCATTATAAATATATCCTTTGCCATTCTCTGTTTTGAGGTTATGATATAATATCCCATTGATTTCGGTGGTGCCTTCGAACCTCATCTGATACTCATATCCGAATTGGGGTGAACCATGCACATATCCACGGTAAAGCCATATACGGTCTTCGCGGATTAGTTTAGTGCCGACATTTTGCGCGATTAGAGGTGTAAATGTGGCAGTAAGCAAACTGCAAAATAGTAAAAGTTTCTTCATAAACAAAATGGTTAGGTGTTAAATAATTATGTTTTCAGTCTCAAAGCAAGTGCTTTTGCAAAAGTAAGCATTTATTTTGAGTAGCACGCTCCATGTGCGCCGTTCAGAAGTCAAATGTAACTCTAAAAGCGTAAGCCAAAGTTAGTGTGGAAGTTAGTTTATAGGGCTAATCGGCGCACATTGGAGTGTGCTGTTTGAGGTGCTTATTTCACGGTTATTTTGAGGGTGGAGGCTCCGGCTTTCACGATGTAGACTCCCGGCTGCAGCGATGCAGTTGAGAGCGAGCCATGCCCCTGCGCCACGCGCTTCCCGGCCATGTCGTAGACAGCAATCCCCATGCCTTCGGCCACCACTGACCCATTACTGTAGGTTACCGGAGAATCGCTGTCGGTCACACTGTCTATGCCGTCAGTGTTGAACGTTGGATAATCGTCTTTAGAGAACACAACATTGCCGTAAAGGTCAGACACGGTGGCAATCTTTAAATAAGTCTGAAGCCCGGTGACAAGCGGTGACCCCAGAGGCATTGACAGGTACCCCTCGCTTGGACCAATACCCTCCACAACGGTGAATTGGTTCTGATATCCGCTTTGCCAATCATATTCAAGTCTCTGGACAGTGTATTCTTCTCCATTTACCTCGATTTTATATGATTCTATGACAGTCACAAGGGTAATTTCAGATAAGTAAGAAGTGCAGTAATATGTCTCTCCTGGCTGTGCATCAAAGTCATAGAGCAGTGCTTCGTCAGGAAGATTGTCGTAGCCGACCTCGTTGACAATGTTTTCAGGCCAGATATCCTTATACATAACCGGGGTGTACACCTTGTTCCCTTCCTGTCGCATAAGCGCGAGTATTTCGCCGTGACGGTCTCTAAAAGCCATATATGTTTTCCCGTTCACATCCTCCGTGCCTTCAAAATGGAAACCCGGATTAGGAGAGGTGGATGTTGAGGTGCCCTCGAAATTCAAGGAATGTATCAAGGTATAGTTCCATATTCGGTCTTCGCGTACTGTCGAGCCGGTCTGAGCGAGTGCCGGAATCGGAATGAGGGCGACTGCCCAAAGTAAAAATTTTTTCATAATCAAAAATGGTTAGGTGTTAAATAATAATGTTGAAGTTGTTTAAACTAATTTCGAGATGTTAATAATACAATAAAATAATTAAAATACAGCGCATTCCGCAAAGGACGCACTAAATTATAGTTACGACACTCTAATATACCGTACCAATGCCAGAATACGCTGTACTCGACAAAGATACAATTAAAACTGAAATAATGCCTTATCTTTCGATTGCAAAAAGAGGCTACACCTCCAAATTTGATCTTATTGAGGTGGTAAACGCCATACTCTATAAGCTCAAGAGCGGCTGCCAGTGGCGTCTGCTCCCGATTGGGCATCTTTTCAGCGGAGAGGGACCAAGTTGGAACGCAGTCTTCCATCATTACCGTAAATGGTGTAAAAAAGAGGAATAGCAGAAGATTTATTCCAGAATCCTTAGCCGGGATAAAAGTAAGCTCGATCTGTCCATCTCCCATATCGACGGTTCCCATACGCCAGTATATAGAGGCGGAGAAAAGGCTGAATATCAAGGCAGAAAGAAACGATGCACGACCAACGCGCTCTTTATCTCGGACAATCAAGGCATTCCACTCGCCATGTCCGAGCCTCAAGCCGGGAATCACGCCGACCTCTATGAGATAGACAAAAGGATCGATGAAATCGTCAGCCAGATGTTTGATGCCGATATCGCCGTGGATGGTCTTTTCTGTGACCTTGACGCAGGCTTTGACGGGAAGGAACTCAGAAGCGCACTCATATCCCACGGAATCATTCCCAATGTATGTACCAATCCAAGAAACGGAGAGGATTCGAAGGATGATTGGCTGTACGATGATGAGATGTATAAGGAAAGATGGAAAATCGAACGGACAAACGCCTGTATGGATGGTTTCAAAGCCGTACTCAACCGCTTCGATACCACCGTCTCCAGCTGGAAAGGTTGGAACTTCCTTGCTTTTATCGTTATTTCCCTTAAAAAAATTCACAAATCAAATTAGTTTAAACAACTTCGTTTTCAGTCTCAAATCAAGTACTTTCGCTGTTAGTTGGGATTAATCGTTAGCGAGCCTCCTGCTATTACCGTGAACCCCTCTTTGAGAGTAACAGTATTGGCATTTATATTGAGACTGCCTCCTTTCTTTATTTCTGCTCCAGACATTACGACACTTCGGTCACATTTAAAATCTGCGACACCTCCGGACTCTATAATAAATCCCTTTTGAGCGTCTATGCTGTCAATGGCTTTTATGTTCAAGATGGCACCATTGCCAACAGTATAGTCGCCTTTGGTCTTGGAACTCATTATTTCATTTCCGAAGACAGCATCCCTGACTATGAAATCTTTTTTTCGGTTAGTCATAGTTGCATTTTGACCATATAGTCTGATAACCGGCAGATACCCAGTTTTCCACACAGAAATCAGATAGTTTGTTTTGTCAAATTTTTCAGGTGTGGTTGCCAGTGAGAAATTAAAAGAGGTGGACGAGGCAGTGGCGGTAGCGTAGTTCCCCTCTCCGTCATATACACAGATTTTTGAGCCGGCAATATTGTTTCCGGATAAAGAAACCAATGAGGATGTCTGATTGATATTAACATCGTTATCCAAAGGCTTACCTATCCACATCTCCATTTCTGCATCTCCGATAATGGAGTGTGCTGCTTTCAAATGATTGCTGTTGTAGTTGATTTTAGAGTAGTTCTCTGCATATCCAATTTTACGGTTCTGAATCAATCCTTTGAAAAACAAAAGTTCCATATTCGCTGAACTGCCAATATATCCAACTCTGGTGTTGCCAAGAAAAATCGGCCCACCATTTTTGGAAGCCACAGTAAATGCCTCTCCCATATTATATCTGCAATCCCATTTATTGCCATCCTTTGTAGTCAAGCAGTCAAATGGTGTATTGTCGCATGAAACAGAGTATGCAATAGACGGTTTACCACTGTTGGTAAGATTATCGAGCCCATTGCCGCTTTCTTCGATCATCATTTCTGTAAATGACTTAAATGAATTGAACACGCTGTCTTCTGCAGTTATATAATATGTCCCCCAAGAACAGGCCACACCTGAAGGCGTGCCATGCCCGTGCCAACTGCTAAATCCGGACTTGCTGATTTTGTCAATCACATATTTTCCGCTGGCACCTCGTCTACTCTGTCCTTGTGATGTGGTTGGGTCAATTATGGAATCGCAATTAAGATAAACGCCTTGTAGAAAATTTCTAACGTCTTCAGAGTCTCCGACTAAGGAGTTTATTATTTTTCTATTCCAATCATATGACCATTGTTCAAAGAAGACTGCATCATAGAGATATCCATTATCTCCATAACCCGGATTAGCTTCATAAAGCTTTACTTTATAAAACCAGTTCTCTATTTCTTTTGCAGTGGAACATAATAACCTTCCCGTGCAGATTGATGGCTGGAACTTACCTGGCAAAGATGATGTGAAGATGGAATGGCCAGACTGCTTGGTCAGTGTATATGATTGTTTTAAGTCCGTGAAATATATATCAGTGGGAACAACACTTTCGGAATTGTCCATGGATATGTCTTCTCCATTATAACTAATACACTTTCTTATTGGCATTGAAGTCTTGTAGTTGCCCACCAGCAGGCAATAGAAGAAGCCGTTTTTCTCATACTCGTCACGCAGGTACGCACGCAGGCTCGCAGCTTCGTCGACAAGTTTGTTGTCCCATACGGTGTTGTTTGGATTAACCTTGAACTTTGAACTTGCAAGAATTGACTCTATAGTCTTTACAACGACAGTATATCCTTTTTGGGTCTTCCATGTAACAAAGTCTGAGAGGGCATCTTTCAGTGAGGCCGGTGTGATCACATAGTAATACTCCTTCTGTCCTGTGGACGAAACCCTGGCTGCTGAATAGCGCTTTGCATTTGATGCGCGAATGTTTGCAGGGTCAATGATATTGTCGTCAAGCGAGAAGAATGGGGTATAGTTTTTGGGGAATATCGGCTTTTCTTCCATGTCTGCTTCCGTGCATTCGTCGTAATTTAGGGAAAATGTGATGTCGCCGAATATTGAAACGCTGTTGTCTTCTCCGTTGTATGCAACAGGAGAAACAGCCACCGTCACCACATGATGGAAGCCATCAATGAATGACTCTTCTATAATTTTCAACCGGGGAATGTCTGTTTTAACTGAGTATGCGTCAGACATTGGAGGCACAAACTTCGGCGGAAGGGAGTTGTTGGTCATTACAGGAGGCTGCTCAGGATACGGAAGATGTGAGCACCCGCGTGACTCATAGAGCGTGGAAGTTTTGTATGCAACCGATATATTGTTGCAATATGTCGGCACCATGAAACGCAGATACTTGACCGGGAGTTGTGGCGAACCGATTTCACCCGATGAGTAAAGCCCGTTCCATTCAAAAGAGACGTAACTCTCTCCGTCAGGTGCTTCTATTTGTGTTTCTGTTAGTTGTGAAGGATCAAGCAATACTGTATAGTCGAATGACCCTGCTCTTGCGGTGTTTGCACACCATCCGAGGGCAGCAAGCAAACAGGATGCGATTGCAAGCCGGTGTGTAGTCCGCAGATTTATGAATCTTTTATATATTTGTTTCATTGCTCATCCCTTTAGTCGGTTAGAATCATTTTTTTGCTGTCGATCTCGTCTCCATCAATAATGAGGGAGTAGATGTACATGCCGGGCTGTAGGGAGGAGCCGTCTATGGTAACTGAGCAGTTGCCCCTCTGCTCAATGTCTATGTGCTTAACCTGCTTCCCTTGAAGGTCATATATGCAAATGAAAGCCTCGCCGGAATCTTCCGGTACTGTGCAGGACACGCTTGTAGACTCCTTAAAGGGGTTCGGGCGATTCTGAAGCAGGGTCGCTCTTCCGTCGAGTATATTGTCAACCGATGCGGATGAGTTTTTCCGTGGAGCTTTCTTGCCGGAAAGTGATGCTATTATCTCGTCCTGCTCCTTAACTCGCGATTCAAGATTCTTGTATGCGTCCACGAGTATGGGTATGAACCCGAGGTAGTCGACGCTGAGGTAGCCGTTTTCGTCCTCCACCACAAGCTCGGGAAGCACTTCCTTCACTTCCTGGGCAATGAACCCGAAACGGGTGCGGCTGTCAGGCTCCATGGGCGTGTCGCATGCATCTGAATCGCTTTTAGCGGATGCTTTCACTGCCTCGGCGGATGAAGTGAGACTATAGCTCACGGGAGAGATTTCAGCGAGAGAAGAATAAAAACCGCCAAGCGACGATATGTTGTCTTTCACGCGGGCATCAGACGCTACAAGGAAAGAGTTTGCTTTTATATCGCAGTTGAAAACGAAAGGAGAGGTTGAAACTTGACCGTTGTAAGAGAAAACAGTTTTAGTCCCTGCGGCATATTGTATACCCTTTTCCCCAAAGAGACTGAGAATGTCTGTGTCTGCATTGGAGTTTGGTGCCTTGAGCTCACCAATGCCAACAAATTTCTCGTTGCCAAAAGTGATGTAGGCTCCGGATTTGTTTTGGCTTGAGCCGAGAAGATTAAGGGTAGCAAGGGAGTCAACTGTGAAAATATTGGAAATACCAATATCACCGATTGCCTTTTCTTTAGGTTTTACGTTGAATGCTGCTGTGCCGATGCGTACATTTCCGGATTTGAGAACTGAGAGCTGCGCGTTCATTCCGAACACAGTTATTGCTGCGAAGGCGAGAAAAAAGATTTTCTTTTTCATGATTAAAGATTTTAGATGTTATAATATTAGGTTTTGGTCGTATTCGAGTTGGCCAGTTGTTTTGGAGTGTTGTTATTCTGCGATTAACGTTCCTGTGAATACAGCGCCGTCGGGAGTGGTAGCAGTGATTGTGTATTCTCCGTATAGGGCGCCAGTCTCTACAAAATATCCTTCTTCAGGAGATAGGGTGGCTTCGATGTCGCGGTCTTGTCCCTGCACACTTACGTTGTATTCCGTATATGTTTGAGAAGGATATACAAATATTCCCGAGAAGGTATATTCGAATTCAAGGTAGACTGCTGAGGGAATTCTATGCTTTTTCCCATGAGAATGTCTGTCAAGCCTTCCCTTATAGGTCTCGCGAGTGGGTGTGTTTGGTGTGGTTGTTGACTGGCACAGCACTTCAACATTTGCAGAAAATGCTAATGTTGCAATCAATGAGACTGCAATTTTAGTGAGTTGTTTCATAAGATATTAATTTTGGTTAGTCGCAAATTTAGATTATATGTGATTATAAGGCAAATTTTGCAACTTTCGTTTTAAGTGTTTGTGTAATAGTAAATTGGGTTAAATATTGCCAGTTTTTATGGTGTTTTTGTATTTGAAAAGGCTCAAAACGAGAGTGAATTTTTCTTTTGAAAATGAATGACAGGTGGAAAAGAGAATATTTTATTAATAAAATATTTAAAATATATTTAGTTGTTATTGTAGTTGAATGTTTGTTTTGGAAGAAGAGAAATGGTTAATCTTTTATTATTTTGATAAGTTCATGAGTTCTGTCAGATGTAGATTGAGAGATGCAGTCAATTAGTCTTCTCATACGATTGTAGTATGCCTGAATGCTGATTCCGGACAATGCGCTGATAGATTCTTTCGAGAAGTTTAGACAACGCAAGGCTGCCAATTTTCGTTGGTTCTTATTGATGGAAATTGACACATATACGTCGTTAAGCAAGTTGTCATGTATGATGTTGATAATGCCCTCCATTTCTTGTGTAAGTTTAGGGTCATTATTTAAGTATTGAATTTCTTTCCCCATATCTTGAAGCAGACTGGCTCTTTTCTTTTCAGAATCAAAATAGCCGAAATAAGAAGAGTATAGTCCGTCAAGGCGGTTAAATATATAACCGACATATTCAGCAGATTTTTTTACATTATCTACGCTTGACAGTGAAGATAATTTTTCTGAGAGATAGGAGTTCTCGTTTATTATTGTGTCTAAAGTTTCCTTGATTTCTATTTTTTGCGATTTAAGCAGTTCTACAGTTCGCAACAGATTTGTCTTTCTTTTTTTATAGATAAGAGAGATTATTGCTGAAAAGAGAGCAAATATAATGATAAGAAGAGCGATTGTTATGTATAACCAAAAATTGCGTTTTTGTTCTAATTTTATGTCAAGTTTTTGTTTTGCGATTTTATTGTCACGAAAATTCCGCAGATTATTGCCGACATCACTTCTCATCTTTGAGATTAGGCGATTGTCAAGAAGCCGATACTCTCGTTGAATAGTGTTGAAGGCATTTTTGTAATCATTAGAGTATATATAATAGTCAAAAGGAATTTCTTCTGTTCCATATAAATAATTAACAGTGTCCGCAATCATTTTTATACTGTCGGCGGGAGAATTTAAAGCTATTAAACAAGATAAATAGCTTGTTAAATGTCCGTATGGAAGATTGGATAAATGATTGTAGGATGCGTATGAGTCATATGCTTTTTTGCTATTCACCCAATCATTGTTCCATAGATGAGCTGTGCCAAGATAAATTAAAGAGGTGGTTGCCATTTCCACATTGTTTTTAGACATGGCATCTTTAAGAATTTTATTGATTAGCGGCAGCCCTTTGTCTGACATTCCATTGCGGCATTGTGCGAGTCCGTAATCGAGTGCCGATTCTTGTATGAATATCAAGGAATCGAGTTTTTGGTATTGTTTATAAGCCAGTTTTGCATATTCTGTTTCCTGTGGAGTGTCGCCGATTTTGCTGTAGATTTCGCTTATGGAGCTGTATATCTTGCCGAGGTAGAGATGGTCGGCGGATGTGTCGGCAAACTCTTCGGCGGCGAGGAGAGAGACAATGGCTTCGCCGGTTCGCCCGGTGGTGATCCTGATGTGCCCTTGAAGGAACAGGGCGCGCATGGCGTTGTGACGGTCGCCGGTGTTGATGAAATATCGGGCGGCGCGGGAGACGTGGCAGTCGGAGGTGTCTTCGATGAATGTCTTATAACGGCTTTCTGCTGACAGGAGCGTGAAGAGTGCCGAGTCGCGTGGTGTGCGGACAAGGGAATCGGAAAACTCTTCCAAAAGTGAGATGGCGGAGTCTGCGTCATGATTAAGCAGGGAGTCTATTTGCAATAGGCGCTCCTCCGTGGCAGAGGGGCGCGGAGTGTTGCATCCTGTAATGGTCAGCAGGACGAGGAGCAGCGCGGCCGGCAGCCGCATTATATTTAGCGACGATGTCTTCATCTATTTGCAAAATTAATAAAATATCCGATAAAGACAATAATTGACCAGAGAACCATGGGTCAATGGAATTAGACCAGAGAACCATGGGTCTATGGTTAATATTAGAATCCCAATGTTCTATGGAACTCTGGTCTAAAAAGAGACTATGGAACTCTGTGGCCTTGTTATGAGACTGAAATTCGTGTGTGGAGGTGGGATGTTGCGTAAATATTCTATTCTCACGGGCGTTAATTTGTGAAATTGTAGGTTTAATGATAAGATAGTCAGCGTTATATGTGATTTGTCGACAGTCTGCGTTTTTGAGATGAAATAGAGACGAGAAAGTGGATAATGTGTTTTTTGCGGAGAAAAAATCGCAAGGTGGCCGTTGAGCGGCTAAAATAATTGTAGATGTCGTTTTTTTTTGTATTTTTGCAAATGTTATTCCGGCGGCTCCCGAAGGGTGTGGCCGCAAAAATTTTTTTGACAGATATATTATGATTGGATTCGAGACAAAGAACGTGGAGTTGCCCGAGCTTGACTTCGGCAAGGTGGAAGCCTGGCTCGGAGAGGTGGCGGCGTCTCATGGGAAGCGAATCGGGAATGTGAACTATCTCTTTTGCGATGACGAGGAGATCCTGAGGGTGAACCGTGAGTTTCTTCGTCATGATTATTTCACAGATATAATCACCTTCGACTATTCGCGCCGCGACAGGATAGGGGGCGACATCTTCATATCTCTCGACACTGTGAGGAGCAATGCCGAAGACCTTGGTGTGGCCTACGACAATGAACTCCTGCGCGTGATTGCCCATGGTGTGCTGCACCTTTGCGGAATAGACGACAAAGGGCCTGGAGAGCGCGAGATAATGGAAGCAAATGAAGACGCGGCCTTGGCGTTGTGGACTGAACTCAAAGAAGAAGGGGAATGAAGTTTGATTACGATGTGATAGTTGTGGGCGCCGGCCATGCCGGATGTGAGGCGGCTGTGGCTTCAGCACGCCTTGGCGCCTCTACGCTTCTTATCACCGCCGATCTGAACAGAGTGGCTCAGATGTCGTGTAACCCTGCTGTGGGTGGCATTGCTAAGGGTCAGATTGTCAGGGAAATAGATGCTCTTGGCGGACAAATGGGTATTATTGCCGACAGAACGGCGATACAGTTCCGGATGCTCAACCGCTCCAAAGGGCCGGCTGTGTGGTCGCCGCGTGTGCAGTCAGACCGCACGCGCTTCATCGACGCCTGGCGCAGTGTGCTTGACACTACGCCCAATCTTTACTTGTTTCAAGACATGGCCGTGCGATTCGTGTTTGACGAATCGGGAGAAAAAACCGTCTGTAGCCGGGGTGGAGACGGAACTTGGGTTCAGGTTCAATGCAAAGAGAGTGGTGCTGACAGCCGGCACGTTCCTCAACGGACTCATGCACTTCGGCCCGACACAGATTCCCGGCGGACGCATTTCAGAACCCGCTTCGCTCGGTCTTGCAGAACAGTTGCAGAGCCTTGGTTTCGAGGTGCTTAGGATGAAAACAGGCACCCCGGCGAGGGTGGATGCGAGCTCTATAGATTTTTCGCTTGCCGAGCGACAGGACGGCGACGACAAAGTGGCTGCGGCAGAGCCCGCCTCTCCGGAGTTGGAAACAAAGGTGACACTTGTGGAGCGCGACTTCCATAAGTTCTCGTTCCTTCCGGATGTGAGGCGCGAGCTGGCTCCCAGAAGCTGCTTCATAGTCCACACCAATCCGGAGTCGCACCGTGTGCTTCACGACAATATCGAGCTGTCTCCCCTTTATAATGGCCAGATTAAGAGCATAGGGCCACGTTATTGCCCCAGCATAGAGACCAAGATTGTAACGTTTGCCGACAAGGAGAGCCATCAGCTATTCCTTGAGCCTGAGGGGGAAACCACAAACGAATTTTATATCAACGGATTCTCAAGCTCTCTTCCTTGGCCTGTGCAGCTGGAGTCGCTTCAGAAGATTCCGGCTCTTCGCAATGTGCATTTCTATCGCCCCGGCTATGCTATAGAGTATGATTATTTCGACCCGACGCAGCTCACCCACGACCTTCAGACAAAATTCGTTGACGGCCTTTATTTTGCCGGGCAGGTGAACGGCACCACCGGCTATGAGGAGGCCGCCGCCCAGGGTCTGATGGCCGGCGTGAATGCCGCAAGGAGCGTGAAGGGAGAGGAGCCTGTCACACTCGGAAGAGATGAGGCATATATCGGCGTGCTAATCGACGACCTTGTGACAAAGGGTGTGGACGAGCCATACAGGATGTTTACGTCGCGTGCTGAATATAGGATACTCCTGCGCCAGGACGACGCCGACATGCGCCTCACGCCCAAAGGGTATGAGATCGGGCTTGCCACACGCGAGCGTTATGACGCTATGATGAGCAAAAAAGAGGAGAGGGACGCGCTGATTGAATGGTGCCGGAATTTCACGGTGAAGATGGGCGAAAAAATAAACGAGTCGCTCAAAGCCCTTGGCACAGCCCCGCTGTCGGCTTCAGTGAAGCTGTACGACCTCCTGAAGCGTCCGCATCTTGACTTCTCCAATCTCGCTCCAATTATAGGCAGATTGCGCCGCCGCATCGAAGAAATAGAGGCCGGGAGGAGAGAGGAGATTGTGGAGAGCGCGGAGATACTGATAAAGTATGGAGGCTATATCGACAGAGAGCGGGAACTGGCAGAGAAAGCGAGGAGGCTCGAATATGTGAAACTGCCCGACGATATCAACTATCACACTCTTCTCTCGCTCTCAACAGAGGCAAGGCAGAAACTCGACAAGATCCGCCCCTCCACGATAGGCCAGGCGTCGAGAATACCGGGAGTGTCGCCCGCCGACATTAACATACTCCTTGTGCTCCTTCACAGATAGCGACGGCGAAAACGAGAAACCGGCTTCACGTCGTAATTTATGAAAAATTAAGAGGATAGGAGAGATTTGTTTCACGTGGAACATTGATTCTAATTTAAACTTAAATATAATGGAACTTGAACAGCTAAAGAAATTAATTCGCGATGTGCCCGACTTTCCGTCGAAGGGGATAATGTTTCGCGACCTCACGACAATGCTCAAGCATAGCGACGCTTTGAGAGATATGAGCAAGGCACTCGCCGACATTTATCGCGGCAAGGGTGTGACGAAGGTTGTGGGGATAGAATCTCGCGGTTTCATCGGAGGCAGCATCCTCGCGTATGAACTCGGCGCCGGGTTTGTGCCGGCAAGAAAGCCGGGTAAACTGCCGTCGGTCACCGTGAAGAAAGCGTATGCCAAAGAGTATGGGGTGGACACTATCGAGCTCCACAGTGACGCCATAACATCGGATGACGTGGTGGTGATTCATGACGACCTTCTCGCCACCGGCGGCACTATGGAAGCCTGCTATGAACTCGTGAAGAGCATGAACCCGAAGAAGATTTACATAAGTTTCATCGTGGAGCTGACAGCTCTCGACGGGCGTGCTAATCTTCCGGAGGATTGCGAGGTGTCATCGCTGCTTAAATATTGATTAAAATCAGGTTTGCCGATAAAAATTTTTTGAGGTAAAATCTTCGATAAAATCGAATAAATTCAATCCGGATAATACGACGGGAGGAGCGGCCGCGCAAGCGGCGTGCCCCTCCCGGTGCATTTAAACAAGGGTTTTGTGCGTTATTAGAGTATATGACTATTGAAGATTTGAAGGAATCAGGAAGATTAGATCAGCTGCCGCAGGTGAGCGGAAAGCCGGAAGAGGTTGCCTCCGCCGGCGAAGTCGACAGGCTCCTTGCCGGCGTGGGGCGCGACATCGACAAGGGCGGGAGGTTCGAGCCGGAGTTCGAGCCGGACCGCACGCGCGATGACATCCGCGACAACCGCCCCGGGGCGCATCTCCGCGAGAAGATTCTGAACCTCCCGGAGTCGCCTGGCGTGTATATGTATCTCGACCGCCACGGCAAGGTGATATATGTGGGGAAGGCAAAGAGGCTGAAGAGGAGAGTGTCGTCTTACTTCAACCGCCGTCACGACTCGATAAAGACGAACCTTCTTGTGCGCAATATCGTAGACATGCGGTTTATCGTGGTGGGGTCGGAGGAGGATGCGCTTCATCTTGAGAACGCCATGATAAAGGCGTATCAGCCCCACTATAACGTGCTTCTGAAAGATGACAAATCCTATCCCTGGATTGTAGTCACAAAGGAGCTTTACCCACGTGTGTTCATGACTCGCGAGAAAGACTTGCCCGGCAAATACTACGGCCCCTACGGCAATGCTCAGTCGGCAAAGGTGGTGCTTCAGCTCATCCGCGATGTATATCCGCTGCGCAGCTGTCGCCACGCCCTCGATGAGAAGGGGATTGCCAGGGGCAAGTTCAGCCTTTGTCTCGACTATCATATTAAAAAGTGCGGAGGTGCCTGCAGAGGGTTGATAAATCCCGATGAATACGGAAAATTTGTGGCGCAGGTAAGGCAGATTCTCAACGGAGAGACGCTGGTGCTGGAAAACTATCTGCGCGACGAGATGACCCGCCTGAGCGAGGAATGGAAATTTGAGGAGGCGCAGGGAGTGAAAGAGAAATATGAGGCTGTGAAACGCTACAACGCCAAGTCTGTGATCGCCCGCTCGGAAGAGGAAGCCGACATGTTTGCCTACGATGAAAACGGCGATTCTGCATTCGTAAATTTCATGCACCTTCATCACGGGGCAGTAGTGCAGAGCCTCAACATGGAGTTCCGCAGGAGGCTGGCCGAGACGCCGGCCGAGGTCCTGTCGATGGCCATAGTGGAGATCTCGCGCAGATTCAACCGTAGGTTCACTTCGGTGATTGTGCCGTTTGAACCGGATGTGGAGTTTGAGGGGGTGGAGTTTGTGGTGCCTAAGCGCGGCGAGAAAAAAAAGATCCTGGATGTGGGGATGAAGAATGTGAGGCAATATATGACCGACAAGGAGAAGATGGCCGAGAAACTTGACCCTGAAAAGGGGGTTGAGAAGCTCATGGAGCAAATGAAAAAAGATTTCCGGCTGAATGTGCAGCCGCGCCACATAGAGTGTTTCGACAACTCCAACATACAAGGCACAAACCCGGTGGCGAGTTGCGTGGTGTTTCGCAACGGCAAGCCCTCTAAGAGAGATTATCGCCATTTCATCATAAAGACCGTGGTCGGGGCCAACGATTTTGCCTCTATGAAGGAGGTGCTTCACAGGCGCTATTCGCGCATGGTGGCCGAAGGGGAGCCGCTCCCGCAGCTGGTGGTGGTCGACGGCGGCAAAGGGCAGCTCAGCGCGGCTGTGGAGGCTTTCGACGAGATGGGTATCAGGGGGGAGGTGGCCTTGGTGGGCATAGCCAAGAGGCTTGAGGAAATTTATTTTCCCGGCGACCAGCTGCCGCTCTACATCGACAAGAAGAGCCGTAGCCTGCAGGTGGTGCAGGCGCTGCGCGACGAGGCCCACCGGTTTGGCATCACCCACCATCGCCTGCGCCGCTCGAAAGGGCAGGTGGCAAGCGAGCTCGACTCAATAAAGGGGATCGGGGAGGTCGCTGCAAAGGCTCTGATGAAGGAGCTCAAAAGCGTGAAACGCATACGCGAGGCCGCCCTCGAAACTCTTGAGGAGGCTGTGGGGAAGGCAAAAGCCGCGATAGTTTATGCCCATTTTCACGAAAAGGGGGAGGAAAACGCGGAATAAGCCTCTCCAATAAATCAGAAACGCCTTCGCCTGCGTTATAGTTATAGAGCCTGCCCGAAGGGAAGATGCCCCGGCATAAGGCGCCACAGTCATCAAGCAACAACGAAAAGATATAACCCTATATGAAGAATAAAGATAAAAAAGGAGCCTCGGCTCCACGCCTGAAAAAAAGAGAGCTTCAGGAACGCATATTGAAGTTTCTGGAAAAGGAGAGCCGGCAGGCTTTCAACTACAAGCAGGTGGCATTTGCCGTGGGGGCCACGAACCCTGCCAACCGTATCGACGTGATAAACCTGCTCGACGAGCTGGCCGCAGCCGACGTGATCCTTGAGGTGGACCTCGGGAGATATAAGGCCAACACCAACCGTGGCACGGAGAACACGGGCATTTTCGTGCGCCGAAGCAACGGGCGAAACGGAGTGATGATCGACGACGAGATGATTCTCGTGGCCGAGAGAAACTCCATGCACGCCCTCAACGGCGACAAGGTGAGGGTGGAGATCTCGGCCAACCGCAAAGGCCAGGAGCCGGAGGCAAAGGTGATAGAGATCATCGAACCCAAGGACCAGGTGTTTATCGGAAGCCTCAAGGTGGAGAAGGATTATGCGGCCCTTGTGACCGACTCCAAGTTCCTTGCCGCCGATATCATCATCCCTCGCTCCAAGCTCAAGGGGGGCAAGACCGGCGACAAGGCCATAGCCCGCATCGTGCAGTGGCGCGACGAGGAGATGAACCCTCGGGGAGAGGTGGTGGACATTCTGGGAAGGAAGGGGGAGAACACTGCGGAGATGCACGCCATCCTCGCCGAATTCGGGCTGCCTTACAAATATCCGGAGAATGTGGAGAAGGCGGCCGGTAAAATCGACGCCGGAATCACCGACGAAGAGGTTGCGAAGCGCGAGGATTTCCGCGGCGTGACCACATTCACCATCGACCCCCGCGACGCCAAAGACTTTGACGACGCCCTCTCAATCCGCCAGCTTGCCAACGGCAACTGGGAGGTTGGTGTGCATATAGCCGACGTCACGCATTATGTGACGCCGAATTCAATCATAGACCGCGAGGCGCAGCAGCGCGCCACGAGCGTATATCTTGTGGACCGCACCATCCCGATGCTGCCCGAGCATCTGTCGAACGGCATCTGCTCGCTGCGCCCCGACGAGGAGAAACTTACATACTCGGCCATATTCGAGCTTGACGCCAAGGCAAATGTGATAAACTACCGGATAGGGCGCACGGTCATCAGGTCGGACCGCCGGTTCACATATGAGGAGGCTCAGCAAATAATAGAGACCGGCGAAGGTGACTTCGCGCGTGAGATTCTCACTCTTGACAAGCTCGCGAAAGAGCTGCGCCGCCGCCGATATGACAACGGCGCCCTGGAGTTCGACCGCGCCGAGGTGCGTTTTGAAATCGACAAGGACGGACACCCGATAAGCGTGTATTTCAAAGAATCGAAAGACGCCAACAAACTCATCGAGGAGTTTATGCTGCTGGCCAACCTCACGGTGGCCGAGAGCATAGGGAAGGTGGCGAAGGGGAAGAAGGCGAAATCGTTTGTGTATCGTGTGCACGACAATCCCGACACCGAGAAGATCACTAATTTCTCGCTCATAGCAATGCGTTTCGGATTTAGGGTCAAGACCGAGGGCAGCGCAAAGGAGGTGAACAAGAGCCTGAACCGCCTGCTGAAGGATGTGAAGGGTAGAGGCGAGGAGAACATGCTCGCAATGCTTGCCATCAGGAGCATGGCCAAGGCTGTCTACACCACCGACAATGTGGGCCACTACGGGCTCGCCCTCGACTATTACACTCACTTCACGTCGCCTATCCGCCGCTACCCCGACATGATGGTGCACCGCCTTTTGGCCAAGTATGCCGAAGGGGCGCGAAGCACCGACAAGGGTAAGCTCGAAGACCAATGCCGCCATTCGTCAGACATGGAGCAGCTTGCCGCCAACGCCGAGCGTGCATCGATTCGCTACAAGCAGGTGGAGTTTATGAAGGACCGCCTGGGCGAAATCTACGAGGGCGTGATTTCGGGCGTGACAGAATGGGGATTCTATGTGGAGCTCAACGACAATAAATGCGAGGGGCTTGTGCCTGTGCGCGACCTTGCCGACGACTATTATGACTTCGATGAGAAGAACTATTGCCTTGTGGGGAGGAAGTATCACAACCGATACACTCTCGGCGACATCGTGAAGGTGCAGGTGGCCCGCGCCGACCTCGACCACAAGCAGCTCGATTTCGCTCTCGTCACCGACGAGGGGAACCCCAACAAGCCCTTGAAAGAGGTGAAGAGCAAGAACCCGCGCCATAACCCGAAAGACAAGGGTAAGAAGCGCACGAGGGGCGGCAACAAGAGAAGGAAGCAATAGATGCAAATTACATCAACACCAATAATGCTTGACAGAATAAATAACAACATGATGAAACGAACAGAGATCAGAACCGTGGCAGGCGGCGTGGCCATATTGGCCGGCGCCCTGTCTGCCGGTGCCGCCACGGCAGATGTGGTGGTCTCAACCGATGCCTACACCTGGAAGGGTGACACTCTTTACCAGGATGAGTTCAAGGCATGGGCCGTGAGCCCGGAGGAGATACGCTCCACCTACAAGGGGCGCCCGGGCTATTTCATGCCCATAGAGCAGACGTGGAGGCGCAAGAACGACCTCTCCGCCTATCCCCGCCTCTCCGGCGGGAACCCGCTCATGGAGGCTGTCTACAACATGGGCCTCGACGAGATGGTCAACGCCGTGGAGCCTGACACCACGCTGCGCACGGGTAAGGAGTGGGCCGGCGTGTGGACCCGCGACGTGAGCTATTCAATCATTCTCTCCATGGCTGCCCTGCAGCCCGAGGCGTCGATGATTTCGTTGCTGAAGAAGATCAACAGCGAGGGGCAGATTATACAGGACACCGGCTCGGGAGGTGCCTGGCCGATTTCGACCGACCGCATGATCTGGACTGTGGCCGCGTGGGAGATTTATAAAGTGACGGGCGACAGGAAATGGCTTGAGACTGTGTTCCCGGTTGTGGAGCGCTCCATAGCCAAGGATGCGAAGACCATCGTGAGCGAGAACGGCCTTGTGAAAGGGGAGACCTCATTCATAGACTGGCGTGAGCAGAGCTATCCGAAATGGATGCAGACCGCCGACATCTCGCAGAGCGAGGCCATGGGCACGAACGTGCTCTATGCCGCTGCTTTGAAGTGTGCCTCTGAGATGGCCGGCGTGCTTGGCAAAAAGAAGGAGGCCGCCGAATATCTGAAATCATCGCAGGAACTTTCCTCCGCTATCGACAAGACATTCTGGATGCCCGACAAGGGTTATTACGGAATGTACACCTACGGGCGCGACAACAAGATTCTAAACCCTCGCGCGGAGACTCTCGGCGAGGCTTTGTCGATTCTTTATGACATAGCCCCTGCGGAGCATCAGAAGTCGATTTCCGAGAGCAACCCGGTCACGAAGTTCGGCCCGGCTATCTTCTATCCTCAGATCTCGGACATGCCGAGCTATCACAACAATGCGCTATGGCCTTTCGTAGGCTCCTACTGGACACTGGCGCAGGCCAAGGCCGGGAATGAGCAGGGCGTTGTGGAAGGCATCGGCTCCATAGTGCGCCCGGCGGCTCTTTTCGCCACCAACAAGGAGAACTTCAATCTCGACAACGGCGACATATTCACGGAGCTCAATTCGTCGAATATGCTCTGGAGTCTTGCCGGAAACATCGCGCTGACCAACCGCATACTTTTCGGAATCCATTTCGAGAAAGACGGTCTGAGAATAGAGCCGTTTGTTCCTAAGGCATTTGCCGGAGAGCGTACTCTCTCCAACTTTCCTTACAGAGGCGCGCGGCTTAATATCACAGTGAAAGGTTATGGCGACAGAGTGCATGGCATCTCTGTCAACGGCAAGTCTTATTATCCGGAGAAGGGGAAAGTAATCCCGGCCAAGCTTCTCAAGAATGGCGGCGACATAGTGGTCGAGATGGACAACGAGCCGATTCCGGCCATGAGCATAAACCGCGTGTCGAATTCGAAGGCTCCGTTGACTCCGATTGCGTGGCTCAGTTTTGACGACAGTGTGAACGCTCCCGGCGTGCCGGTAAACAATCTTCTTCAGTGGAACCCTATCGAGTATATAGCCGAGTATATCGTGCTTTGCGACGGCAAGGAAGTTGCCCGTACGCGCCAGACCTCTTATCCTGCGATTGTGGAGGGAGAGTGGCAGGTGATAGGTGTGGCCGGCGACGGTACTCAGAGTTTCGCCTCAGAGCCTCGCAGCAACCGCACAGCGCGTTTTGGGGAGATGGCAGGGGAGAACACTGCCGTGGCGTCTCCGGAGGTCTCCTACGCGCCTGAAAAGCCTGTAGAGGGGTATCGCGGAAATGGGTTCGCAGAGACCGACACGAAGAGTGGCGATGTGAGCGCAAGATTTGAGAACAAAGAGGCGTCGATGCCTGAAGGAGAATATGCGATTTCATTCCGCTATGCCAACGGCAACGGGCCTGTCAACACGGAGAACAAGGCGGCGATAAGGAGCCTGTATGTAGACGGTGTGGACGTAGGCACCATAGTCATGCCGCAGCGCGGAGTGGGGAACTGGAACGACTGGGGCATGACCAACACGGTTCGTGTGCGTCTTGCGCACGGGGAGCATGAGGTGAAGCTGGTTTACAATCCTGAGGACCACAACATGAATCTCGCCACCAACCATGCCCTCGTGGACGGTGTGCTCATAGAGAGAACCGGCAACTGACAACGCGTAGCATGACGCTCTGTGTGCAGGGAGTGTGGCTCCCTGCATTTTGTAGAGAAAATAATTTATAGAACATCACGCTCCGGGCGGGCCATACGCAATTGTATGGACGCCCGGAGCGTGATACTTTTATTCTATGCCCTATATTCTAAGCTATTCTCCTATATAGCGAATTTCAAAACCCTCCTAAAACATCTGACTTGCGGGGAAAGAATATATTTCATCGAAAAGATTCTTTCCCCGCAAGTTGTAAAGGATAATTTAAATATTGGCAATTCTCCCTGAAACGATGCACGCGGCGGTGCTGTATTCATTTATGAAGAAGAAGAAAGGACGGTCGATTTTCACAGTCACTTTATCCTCCACGGGAAGCGCTATTATTGGAATATCACCGGAAGTGACGGAAGCGGCGACTGCCCCGGATTCATCAACAGATATGGAAGTTGACTGAGAGAAGCATATATTTCCGTTGATTTGAGGTGAAAACATGGTGAAATCCAGGTTGTTGATTATCTCCCGGCGATTTGTGGCTTCAAACATTTTATTAATGTCGCAGTTGTTCTTTATCGAGAACTTTGGCATATAAGTTTTGATAAAAGTGCTTGTTATTTCTTTGCGAAGAGCAAGCATTCTTTCATACGAGAGTTTTTCGGTTGCCTCTTGAATTGACATGTTTTCGGCCGGCAGCACTATTTCCATGTAGAAAGCCTTATTGCCAAACTTAATATTGAAATATTCAAAGTCTCCGTCATTGGTGTAGTCTCCTTGATAGAATTCAGACTCCATCATCATCACTTCGGAATCACCTTTTGAGCCATGAAATATGTCGGCCTTGGTAAGAGAGGCATCGAATATCTTGTTGTTCCATGGAGCCTTAAAAGACATTGCGTTCAAAAGCATGACCAAGGTGTTTGTATTAAGATTTTTAAAGTTGGTCTCAATAATTCCACCTGTTTTGGAAGCGCACCAATTGTTGATTGATAGCAGTGTGTTGTCATAGTCGTTCATAAAGTCCATATTTTGTATCTCTGCATTAAAATATAGATTCATGTCCGATACATAATCTTGCGACAAATTGTTGTCGAAGCATTTGTTTGCCCAGATAGAGTTTGCAAGATTCAGGCTGACCTTTTTATCTGCCTCAGGAAGCTGACTAATGAGAGAAGCACAAAGGCTGTTAAGGGCATTTAAGTCAGAAGTGCCGAGATATTCCAAGTATTCTTTTTGATTACTGCCCTCTATCCCGTTGGCAGTCATTGCAAACACCATTGCAGCAGATATTGGGGACACCGCAATGTTTTCATTTTTGATGTCAGCGTCTCCTGATTTTGCCATGTCTATGGTAAAATTAACATAGAATTCAAGCAAGTCGCCAGCAGTGGCTCTGGTTTGTTGAGATAGTTCGATAGGCCGTCTGGTCTCAATCTCTGATTGGTCATTGTCATCGGAGCAAGCCGAAAACAAGAATCCGCTCAAGATGCATAGCATCAAGCAGGCGTAAGTCAAAATTTTCATACAAATTATTAAAAAATTAAAATGGTTATTAATTAGGGTGTTCAGTTCTATGTTCTCATTTTTGAATCAAAAATCATGAGTGAATAGCCATAAGTTCCTGATATACATTAGTGATTCTGTGTAATAGAACAATGTTGAAAAACATGGTAAAATTCAACTCAAAAATTAGCGATTTTATTGAGGATATTTTACTGATATATAAAATATTACAACTATAAAAAGAACATAAAAGTTGGAACATTCTACTGAACACCCGAGTTATTAATTATCTCTTACAAATAAACGGTGATTTAGATTGAAATCGTATCCTCCGGCACTCCAATCTTTAGTAGGGTTATAGAAAGTGTTATCGTAGTTGCCATCCCATCCCCAGTTCATAGAAATGTCTAAGATTGCTGTGGATTCAGAAATTACCTCATTTGTATAGGCATATTCAATAATATTTCCATTGATATCAGTGATATCGCTTATCCATTTGTCTACTGTACCCGGGGGGGTGGGTCTCATGGCCGCGCCGACAATGTAAATATAAGACAAATTGCCTATACAAAAGTTTAATCACCATAACTTAAATTATTTTAAATTTTGGATGAGGGATTTCAAGGAGCAGAGAATCTTGCCCCTTAATCTGAGATTATAAAAAATGCCCCGTCATCATGTGCCTAATTCAAGCTGGTTCTTCACGAGTGTGTAGTACGCTCCCTGCTTTCGTATGAGCGATTCATGGCTGCCGGTTTCTGCCACCCTGCCGCCGTCAAGCACAATTATCTTGTCGGCGTCTCTGACTGTGGAGAGGCGGTGGGCCACCACGACCACTGTCCTTCCTTTATAGAAGCGCGCAAGATTTTCCACTATCACGCGCTCGTTCTTAGCGTCAAGAGCGTTCGTGGCCTCGTCGAGCAAAATGAAAGGGGGATTCTTATAGACGGCGCGGGCGATCAGGATTCTTTGTTTCTGTCCTTGGCTCAGCCCAACTCCGTCGGGCCCGATTTTAGTGTCATATTTCAATGGCAGAGAGTTGATATATTCTTTTATATTGGCCACCATCGCAGCTTCCTCAACCCTGTTTCTGTCTATTTCTCCATCGCTCACTGCAATATTTCTTTCTATAGACTCTGAAAATATAACCCCGTCCTGCATCACGACTCCACATTGCCTGCGCCACCATTCAAGATTGAGCCGATTCATGTCATTCCCGGCAATCTTCAATACCCCGGCATTGATCTGATAATATCCTAAAATGAGTTTTATCAATGTGGTTTTCCCACTCCCGGACGCACCGACAATAGCTGTGACTTTTCCCTCCGGAATATCAAATGATATATCCTCAAGTGTGTTGACAAGTGCATGCGAATCATACTTGAAGCAGACTTTATCAAAGGATATCGACTTGTTGGCATTGTTGGCAACGTTCGTTTCCTCTCTGCCTGAATCTTCGTCAACCCCGTCGTGAATCTCGTTGATTCGCTCCAGTGATATTTTCACATCCTGTATCGAGTAGACGAACTGCATCATCTGTTCCACCGGAGAACTTAGCTGCCCGACTATATATTGCACGGCAAGCATCGCGCCAAGCGACATGACGCCTTTTATAACTGCAGTGGCCGCCAGAACCGTTATAAGGATATTCTTGACTTCATTTATGAATATGGCCCCGGCTTCCTGCGATTGTTGAAGCCGAAGAGATTTCATCTGCACGTTATAAAAGTCTGTCTGGGCGTCTTCCCATTCTTTGCGGTGTCTTATGCCGCAGTCCTGCAATTTCACTTCCTGCATTGAGGTTATAAGGCGGTAGGTGCGGTTCTGGCTCAGTGCCTGACATTCAAAAAGTTCATAGTCAATGGCCTTTCGCCGTTTCAGAAATATAGCGGTCCAAGCCCCGTAGGCCACACTGCCGGCAATGAAAACCCCGAACAGCAACGGGTCATAAATCAGCAACACCGCACCGAAGATCATAAAGCTTAAAACAGCAAAGGCAATGCTGAGCGCCTGCCCTGTAAGAAATGATTGCATCCGGCTGTGGTCATTCATGCGTTGGAGCAGATCTCCAATCAGTTTGATGTCAAAAAAAGACATGGGAAGCCTGAGGAGCTTCCTGATGAAATCGCTTACCAGGTCAATGTTTATATTCATCGAGATCCGTAACAATAGCCGCGAGCGCACGAAGTTTGCAAGCGTGCGTCCCGCAACTATCATCAACTCTCCAAGAAGCACAAGCCATATGAATCCGATATTCTTATCGTTGATGCCTCGATCCACTATCGACTGCGTAAGAAAAGGCATCACAAGCTGCATCGCGCATCCCGACAGAAGCGTGAACACAACCACTGCGAGATGCCGTATGTGCCGGCGCATATATTCGGCAAGGAAACGGAATGACCGTTTCTCGCCTCCGCCAAGCTCTCTGACTGTGCCAAATTTATCAGAAGGTTCAAAAAACATGGCGATCCCTTTTCTGTCGTCGCCGGATGCCCAGTGCTGCAGAAACTCGGCACACGAATAGCATATTTTCCCTTTTGCCGGGTCTGCCAGATAGAAGCGTGCGCCGTCTTTAGATATTTTCCATAACACCACGAAATGATTCTGATTCCAGTGCAGTATGGCAGGGAGGGGGCTTTTCAGAAGTGAGCCGGCTCCGATTTTTACAGTCGAGGTCTCAAGCCCGAGGCTCTTTGCGGCATCCGCCATCCCCTTCATCGACACGCCCTCCGTTGTGGCGTGGCACAGGGAGTCGAGAAAACGCAAGGAGTATTCAATGCCGAAGTGGCGGCACACCATGGAAAGAGCCGCCACCCCGCATTGCATGGAGTCTTTTTGTCTGACGAACTTGAAGGACATATTTTTTTGACACCCTTATTACATGATGGCTGATCCTGCGTCAGACTGGCTCCCCACCTCGTCTCCGCGACTCACTTTCTTCCCGTAGCCGAAGGTGTAGGTGGCGGACAGTCCGAGTGCCCGCCTGTAATTGCCGTTGAATGTGGTGGTCAGGACAGAGTAGATGGGGGTGTGCAGCTCGGCCCAGCTTCCGTCGTACCGGCTCCTGAACGGGTTGTGGACAGACACGGACAGGTTCCATGAATTTTTCGACCATCCGGCCTGAAGGTAATAAGAGCTCCGGTTTGTGAGATAGACGCCTGTTTTCTCATAAAGGTTATGGTATCTTGTGGTATATCCGACAATGATATTGAAGTTGCCAATGTAGTATTGACCGGCAATAGTGCCCGCAAACACATTCTTGGAGTCATCAATGTAGCCCGTGGAGATGCTGCGGCCGAAATACGGCGACGCCTGAAAGATGAGGCTGTTGCCAAACAGCCTCAGCACGGCGTTCACTCCGAAGTTCAAGACAGTGAAATCCCCGCTGTTCCGATATGACCTGATCACTCCTCTCCCGTTGTCGTAAAGCTCATAAGTTGTCACGGCGCGATTGTAAGACCCGTAATAAGAGGCATAGGCGGTGACCGAGAATTTATTTGAGGGCAGGAAGGTGTAATTTGCGTTGGCTCCTAAATACCTGTTGTTTTTAATCAGAGGATTGCCGGTGCGGAATAACAGCTCGTTCACTTGTATCACGTTAGGCGAATGCTCCGCTATCTGCGGCGACGACGTGCCGTAATTCAAACTTAAGGACATATAGTTCTTCTGAGTAGGGGCATATGTGCCTGAAAGATGAATGACGGGATACAGGTCGTTATACTTTTCTCCGTTGGTCTTTATGAAATTTCCGGCTAATGTGACACTTGCATCTAACCTGAATTTTTGGAGGCCAAGGGTGTACCCGATTTCTGAAGAAATAATATAGGATGAGAAATCGGAGTCGTATGGCGACGAGCCGTAATACCTCACGTCGTTTATGCTGCCTTCCCCTGACACATCTGCCGACAGGGTGTGAATCCCGTTGAACACTTTCCTCGCGTTTACGCCGAGTCGCGCTTGATATGCATTCTCCCTCGCATCGTTGACTATGTGGTCAGAGCCTGGGACTGATGTGGAGTAGGAGCTGTAGGAGTTCCTGTGGGTGTAGACGAAAGAAGGGTCTGCTGTAAGGCTCCATCCTTTCGGCAGCGAGAAATAGTAGTCCCCTTTCCATGACAATGTGCTCGACACATAAGGGGTGTTGTCTTCATATGTATAGTCTGCCCCGTTCGCCGGCTCGAATAACAGCCGGCCCTCGCTCTTAGAGCGGTAGCGGTCGTTGAAGCTGTAGCCTATGGTGTTGGAGATGCGGAGTCTGTCTGTGCTGTAGACGGCCCTGAAGGTGGCCGGGATTGAGACATGTTTGAAATCAGAGGAGAGGAACTCCTGTTTTCTGGTGACATCTCCTGAAGGGAGCGAGAAAGTGGTTGTCTGTGACTGGCCCAGATGGGATGAGGAGACGTTGTTGGCGGCGACGTAGAGGTCGTATGTCATTTTCCGGAATGCGAACTTCGAGAACAGGGAGGCCTGGTTGGAGAAATCCTGTAGAAGGAACTGCCTGTCGGAGATTTTCGTGTAGCCTCCGTACTCATATTCCTGCACTATGATATTGACTGCGTGCCGGGCGCCTCTGAACCTCGGGTCTGTGGGGAAGTCGAGATACTCCACGCTGCGCACGTCCGACATCCGCATCCCCTGGATGTCCTCCGGAGTGGCGGGGGCATAGTTTATGAACAGGCTCACGTCCTCCCCCGCAGCTGTCTTCACTGTCATCGCCACGTCGTCAGCGTTAAGCTGCGATATGGCCATCCTCTTCAGCAGCTCTATGGCGTTCTGAGAGGCGTTCTTCACCCTTGTAGAGGGCTTGTATGTAACCTTTTCCGCCGTGGCCCGCTGCATCTGCCCCTCCACGACCACCTCCTTGAGGTCGACGGTGGCGGTGTCCCCCTTTTCTTGAGCAAGGGGGGCAAGCGGCCATGCGGCGCACGCCGCTGTCAGCAAGATTGATCCGATAATGCGGGACGGGAACAAGGGCACATGCAGGTAGTGTAACATCTTTTTCATAAATAAAAATGTGGTTAGGTGTGAATAGGGAATACAGACGATGGCGCGTCTGCCTTGCAAAGTTAGCGTCCGCATCGTCAATATGCAAGTATATTTCCTATTTTTTTTGAGACTATAAGATTTTTCAGTCGTTTTTATAACATCGGTCAATGAAATTCACTATAGAGTCAGAGAAAGGGGAGTCCATGATCTCCTCTTTGCAATAGGAGCTTCCGTTGACATGCTCTTTGGGGCATAGCCCCATGCATATTGGCAGCTTCCTGCACTTCAGGCACCGCTCGTTGCAGAATGTCGGCTCTGTGTACCTCTCGTCAAACCGGCCGCTCCATTCAATCGTGCCGTCCTCAAGAAGGATGCCTCTCGGGTTGTCATCATATAGGTCGTTGCACGCGGTGCATTTTACCACATTGCCGTTAAAATTAAATGCATTATAGTATTTACTGCTGGCATAGCACGGCATATAATTTGAAATCGGGCTCCAGTATTCCACTTTGTAGCCCTCTTCCTTGAATCTGTCGAGAATTGAGTATAAAGTGGTTGAGAAAGACCTGTCAATTTTTTCTTGCCATACCTTCCGTGGAAGGATGGTTATCTTTCCACGGTTCGCGGTGGAGATGAAGGCGTTGACCTCATCGACTATCGAAGGGACAGATTCTTGTGAGTGTAGTTTATGCGCAGCACAAAGTTTATTTCTTCATACAATGACAAAAGCCGGTCTATGTTGGCCAGCACATGATTGAACGTCGACTCGCACCCTTTCTGAAATTTTACATTGTCATGAAACTCGCGGTTCCCGTCAAGGGTTATCTGGAATTGCAGGAATTGCAGTTCCTTGCAGAGTTGCGCCTTATCTTTTGTATGGAAGTAGCCGTTTGTCGTGGTTGAGTTCATGAACGGTATGCCGGCCTTCTCGCAGACACCCATTGCATACCGGCTCACCGGCTCTATGATTTCATGGAAATAAAGGAGCGGCTCGCCTCCGAACCAGTCAAGATGCAGCGACTCTATTTTCTCTACATTCACCATATGGCCTATATGGAGTTTAATCCGTTTTAATGTTTCGTCGCTCATTTTTGAATCCACATGGTTTTGTATACAATACCAGCAGTGATAGTTGCAGTCGAGTGTAGGCAGCACCACCATGAAATAACGCGAGTTCGGGATAAGGAACACCATAAAAAATAGTTGAATCAGCAGCTTGAAAAAGCCGCTGATTCTTTTGGTAATATCACTGATATTTAGTAATTTAGAGGTATCGAACAATAAATACTGTATCATGATTACCGAAAGTAAAGTTACTGAAATTTTTTGTATTGCAGATGATTTCTGCAAAGAATTTGAGGGTGAGATGGCAAAAAATGCACTTCCTTCCACAACTGACACTCCAAAACGGAAAAGAAAGCGCATGATGTCGGATGCCGAGGTCATCACGATTCTGATCTGTTTCCACTTCAATTCGTACCGAAACTTCAAGCACTATTATCTGGGATGTGTGCGCATTCACTGGAAGCATCTGTTTCCGCAGACATTCTCCTACAACCGCTTCGTGGAGGTCATGCCCCGATGTTTTGTGGCTATGACCATGTTCCTGCGGCTCGCGTGTTTCGGAGAGTGCACGGGGATAAGTTTTGTGGACAGCACCTGCATTCCGGTCATACACAACAAACGCCGGTTCAGCATGAAGGTATTCAAGGATATTGCTGCCAAAGGGAAGAGTACGATGGGATGGTATGTCGGCTTCAAACTGCATCTGCTATGCAACGAAAAAGGAGAGCTGATCAACTTTGTACTGACACGCGCCAATGTGGACGACCGCAATGAGGCAGTCATCGACACGCTGACTGACAGGGTGTTTGGAAAACTATACGCTGACAAGGGATATATATCGCAGTCTCTTTTCGGGCATCTTTGGGATGACGGCATACATATTGTGACAGGTCTTCGCTCGAACATGAAACAGCGTCTCATGCCGTTCTATGACAGGATGATGCTTCGTAAAAGGAGCATCATCGAATCCATAAACGACATGCTGAAGAATGTGGCGCAGCTCGTCCACTCCCGCCATCGTAGTGTACACAACTTCCTCATGAACCTGCTTGCGGCAATGGGTGCGTATTGTTTCTTCGCCACAAAGCCGGAAGTGAACTTTGACTTTGAGGTACCCGAGTCAAACGGGCAGCTTGTCCTCTGGGATTAACACCAAACTGTACAAATAAATCAGGCGACCTTGAAAGGCCGCCCAATACTCTATGTCTTTTGCTTGGTTGAAAAACATAAAGTTCTTATCCCGAATTCGCGTATGAAATAGTTTTTCCGGTTTACTGCCTTTTTAAAGAGATCTTTGACCGCTTCCGTTTCATTGAAGTCGTCATCTATTAAGAATCCTCCCTCTTTAAGCTTGTCCATGAGAGATGCGGGCAGGTCGGTTTCTTCTCCGGGGCCTTCTTCAAGCCGCGCGCTCACTTTTTCTCCAAGTTCCATAGAGAGACGGAAGAAATTTTTTGTGAAAGTGTTATACCAATAGGAATAGGGGCTTTTATAGATAATCAGGTTATAGCTGCTGAGTTTCATGGTTAATAGGGATAATGGTAATATTCAGAATATATGAAAGGATTATATTCGCATTTCAATGTAGGGCATGCACCTTGATATGTTTGATTGTAGAACAATGTCACCTGCGGGATTTGGATGCATATCTAAGATGCATCCCTACAGATAAGATGCTTATTTATGCAAATTGACTATCGGATTGTCAATTTTATTCACAGTTTGGGATCCACGGGGCGTGAGCAAACTGTAGCGCCCTGGATTGTGCATGCAAGATTGACTATAGAGCCGCATCCTGTTTCAGAATTGGTGCATCCATCTTGGTCCACACCTGCTCCGCACCCAAGCTTAGTATTTGAACATTTATTTTGCCCCATTGGGTTGTCGGGGTTGCCGGTGGCTCCGCCACGGACTTGCAGGGCCTCAAGCTCGCTGAGCTCCTCTGCGCTGAAATCAAATTTTTTCATTCGCTATATTTTTATGGGTTAATAATATGCCATGATGCGTAAGGCATCATGACGATAGCTGATTCGTTTATTCAATCAATCACCCAGCCATCCCTCATAGGAGTGGCCGTTTTCAGTATTGATTTCGATTGTGGCGTTCCAGATTTCTCCTATATATACCTGCGCCGTAGGAGCGGAGTCGAAGGAGTAGCCGGAAGACATGCCGGTCTGCTCCTCGGTCACAGTCAGCACACAGTCGCCCTCCGGAATCGCGAAATCGAGGGTCAGCATGCCGTCCTCGTACCAGCACTCTATATGCTGCATGGATGGAGCCTTCGGCTTGTTGTTATTATTTCTCTTCTTATAAGAAATTACTACAGGGACAGGGGTCTGCAATGAGCCGGTCTGAGGGAGTGGGGCGTCCCCGGCATTTATAACTCCAGGCAGGAATAAGAATGCTGTCACTGCCATTGCGATTGTCTTTAAAGTTTGATTCATCTTGATATTAGGTTTAAAAATTTATTGGCGCAAAAATACGCAAGTCAAGATGAAACAGCAAAGAATGGTCGTATTAATTATTCTACAACTGTATTGATATATTATTAATAATCAAACAATTATCTAAATGTAGAATATTTATTTTTCTACATCTTGTAAAACAGCGGGTTGCACGCCATTTGTAGAAATAGTGATAAATGGCTGCGTTACATCGGTTTAGCTTAAATAAGCAATAAAAAGGTCTTTGTCGGGTGCTTCTGACACCGCGATACGGGCTCTGAGGCGTGATCTTTTCTGATAAAAATTCTTGTATCCCATATCCAGCACTACGCATACAGAGCGTGCCGGCAGACCTGCGAAAACAAGGGTGATGAACCTGACATCCTCCTCACTCAGGAACCCGCACTGCTCCCTGAGTCGGCTCGCTGCGTTTTCAAGGTATATGTTGACCATGTCCTCGATATACCTCATGTTCTGTCTGCTCCTGAATCTCTTTATTTCCTTATAGATACTCGAGGCTATCTCCTTTCTTTGCTTCTCAGAATCAATTTTTTCAAAATACTCGTCGCATAATGAGTTGAAAGTCGCCCACTGGCTTTTGACCAGCTCTCTCATTTTCCTTTGCATCGTCCCCCGCTCAGTGTCCCACTCGACTTTAGCGGATGAATGTTTTTTTTCATTTTCAGATATCGAGGCCCTCAGCTCCTCTCTTTCCCTGTTGCCGGATTCTATCGTTTCGCGCAACTCCTCGATATTGCACATGAGCCGTGTCTCACAAGCCCTTTTATCTTTCGCTATAAGGCGGTATATCACCATGCCTCCAGAGATTATTATGGCGGAGAGAATTGCGATAACAAGTGTCACCAATGTCAAGGCCTTTGACCATCTTCTGTCCGCAATAGATTTTTCATTGTAATAGTTGCGCTGTGGAGACAGGGTTGACTCTTGTGTCAACTTTACAAGCAAATCATTTTGGATGAAACTGAATGAGTCCGTATAGCTCAGGGCATCCTCATAACGTCCTGATTCACGGAAGTAAAGCGATTTGGCATAATAGTATGAGGCTTGCCCCGATAGCTGCATTGAGGATGCGTTCTCTATCAAGAGGGGATGGGGCGAGATGGTGCTGTCCCTCGCCATCTCTCTCGCCAGAAGAAGATAAGACTCGTCATCGGGTCTCCATTCGTAAAAACGGCCGAGCCCCTTAAGCTCTGACAGGCTTTCAATCGCCTTTGAAGGCTTGTTCAAGGCGATGTAAAATATGATTTTCGCCGACAGGCAGTCAGCGATAAGCCCGCTGTCCTGCGGCTGGCGTTTAGCGATGCCGAGAAGGCTGTCGATTGTGGCTATAGCACTTTCCCTCTTCCCTGCGTTTCCTCTCGCGATTGCAAGATTGCACAAGGCAAACCGGTGATGCCTTTCTTTCCCGGCAAGCGAGTAGAAAACAGCGGACTCGGTGCCGAATCTCTCGGTCTCGCAGACATTATAGGAATCAGAGAATATGTCTCCCAGCATGTCTGCCGTCTTCGCCTTCCAGAAATAATCCCCAAGCGTGCAGGCTATGTCGTAAGCCTTTGTGGCCGGATAGATGGCGGATATCAAATCCTCTCGGACGAATTCGTGATAGGCCATGCAATACAGGCTTTTCATGTAATTTCCTGATACGGGGGCGTCAGAGAAGTAATCCACTGCAATTCTTATCAGCGAGTCGGATGTTATGGGGATGTCGTTTTTCACCATTGCCTGGGTCATGAGCAGGTAGTACAGGGCCTTGTCGCCGGCAGATGAAAGGGCGCCGGTGTCGATGCTCTCCAGCATTTTGTATGCAGAATCGGGATGCTCCTCCATGACCGCCTCGGCGTGGCTGAGCAGCCGGCGTTCACGCGAGGGCTGGCATCCTGAGTTAACGACAAACATGAGGATGGCTATGAGAAATATATGTTCTGCAGATTTCATGAAGTGGCCTTAAACGGTAGGGGAGGATTATCTCGCGTGCAAAGTTAGATAAAAATCCTAAGATTTCTACACCAGCAAAATAAAGAAATGATTTTTCTTTAGAGGAAAGGTAATAAAAATTTATAATTCAGTTGCAGATAAATATATTTGGAGAATAGGCCGATTCTATTTCAATATAGGGTTTATATGCCGTCTGTGACATGTGGAGGCGTCCGGACACCACGAAGGCATTATACGAATGAATAGATTATTATATAGCTATTTACACGGCTCTTTCATTTAAGCACAAAATAACGACAAAAGCCCCCTTACCCGATTCAGTACGAATCGGGTAAATTTGTGTAATTGTATTTCAGGCATTTATCTTTTTATGAAAATCATATTTTTTTCATTTTTGACAAAGAAACCGCATCAATCGGGTAAAGCTCATTGAGACATGGCGCATAAGCTCTGCCACGCCTTTTTTCTTGTCAGATCGCTTTTTACGCAATCCTTTCCATATGGAAAATACGGAGAAGACCATTCTTTGTATTGTGTCAAGGTTGCGAGCGGCTTTTGCCGACTTGCGCTTCACCTTGTCCTGCATCAGATTTACATCAAGGCCCCAGTGCATGCTTTCTATAGACCAATGGTTACGTACTATTGCGCCCAGTCTGGGCGTGTCCGTAGGCAGGCTGCTTACATACAGCCGTTTTTCAGAAGTACACACTCCTGTAGACTTTTTGATTGTGGACGACTTGTATTCAATGATTGTCATGTTTCCGCCCCATTTTTCCCTGTCGGCAATTATTTCAAGACCGTCATATATGTTGTAGGTTCTTGTCTCGATCCTCCCATGGCCAAGCTCAGGACCTTCAGTATATGAACACAAAGGGATATGTTCCTTGAGGCTGTCCTCAACCCCGTAGCGCAGCGACCGTTGATTGGCTTTGAGTTCTATCAGAAAATCTCCGCCTTTTGTCCTTATTCTTTCGATTATATCCTTTTGCATTGACATGGCATCGGCGGTTACAATCCTTCCGGATATGTCGATTTTGTCGATTAGTATAGGAACTGCCTTTATCTCATTGCTCTTTTCCTGGCATGCCTCCGTTGCGATTGTAATGCCGGTGTTGTACGAATAAGCGGATACGATATCCGGATTGCGCCCGTTTTCCTGAACGGTGCCACGCTCCGCCTTGCCGTCCACACAGATTATCTCCTTGTCACGGCATGCATCAAGCAGTTCTTCATGGAAGTTCCCGGCAAACTCCCGCATCCTGTCTGCCATGGCTAAATCATCAATGCCGTTCTCAACACGGCAAAGGGTTGCTTCCGAAGGTACCCCATTCTTCAGCATACCCATTTTACGGAATTTGTTTAGATTGTGATTGCCGAATTCCATTATATCGGAACGTCCGACATGCCCGCACGTCCGTCCGAGTATCATCAGTATGATGATGTCCTGGAGTCGGTGTCGGAGGTTTCCTTTGTCGCATCTGCGAAAATCGGGAACTGAGGCGGCAAAATTCATAAGTCGTTCCAGAATACTGCCCTCTGGAACAAATTTATTTAGTACTTTTGTGGTATGATTGAGCTTATGCGCGTCAATCGAACGGTTTTGGTCAAGCGGCTCCATTTTTAGTATAACTAACTGATTTTTACCTATAAAATTACTAAAAATCTGTCACTTGGCCAAATTTTACTTACACTTATTTCACTAATAATCAAAAATATAATTCTGTCCATCGGGACATCTTCCCACTATAAAATAGCACAATCTTTGAGAATGCAACGCAATCTTAAATGAAAGAGCCGTGTAGCTATTTATGAGCGTCTGTGATAAAACAGACGCAAAAAAACGTTGAATTATTTTGCCAGTTTCAAAATAATGCGTAACTTTGCAGTCGGGTGAGTCCTGCACGACTTGCTCCCCGTAAATCCCCAGGTCTTGACCGAAGCAAGGGTAGCGGGTTGAGCTGTGCGATGTAGATCGCTCGCCCATTTGCCTCTTTAGCTCAGTTGGCCAGAGCACGTGATTTGTAATCTCGGGGTCGTTGGTTCGAATCCGACAAGAGGCTCAAGAAATGCTGCTTGCAGCATAGCGTTGAATGTTTTTCATAATTTTGTTTTGGCGGCGTGTTTGTGAAAGCATGCCGTTTTTTTTGTGGCCTTCAGAATGATGCATTATGTTGCAATTCTTGAGGCTGAGTGTCTTTTTCATCTTTTAACAGGATATTGAATTAAAATAAGATGGACTACGTTTATAACATAACTTTTGTGATGCTCCCCAATGAGGGGGAGCGGTTTCTGACTTGGATGCGCTCGGAGGCTGTGCCGAGGCTGTTTGGCGAGTCTTCAAAGGCTCTTGAGCCGCGTGTGCAGACAGTGATAGAGGCCGGCGGCGAGAAGCCTGCTGCCGACCATGGGCTGAGCATAGCCCTGCAGGCCATGTTCCGCTCGAAGGAGGAGGCGTATGAATGGCATGACAGCAGTCTGCCGGCTGTGCTTGGCGAGTTCACATCTAAATTCGGGCCGAATGCCCTGTTCTTCACAACACTTTTAGAGGTGTTTCCGTTATGAAAGATATGGAGCGGATAAGAGGGGAGCTTGATTATGAGCGAGTGATAATGGGCATAGACCCCGGAACGAACGTGATGGGGTATGGGGTGCTCGGCATCAACGGCAAGACCCCGCAGGTGATTGTCATGGGGGTGATTCAGCTCAACAAAATGGAGAGCCACTATCTTCGCCTGTCGCGCATTTTTGAGAGGGTCACAGGGCTTGTAGAGCAGTATCTGCCTGACGAGCTGGCCATAGAGGCCCCGTTCTTCGGAAAGAATGTGCAGTCGATGCTGAAACTGGGCAGGGCGCAGGGAGTGGCCATGGCGGCGGCTCTTTCTCGCGACATCCCGATTGCGGAATATGCGCCGCTGTCGATCAAGCAGTCGGTTACCGGCAGCGGGTCGGCCTCGAAGGAGCAGGTGGCTAATATGCTGCGGCATATTCTGAAAATTCCGCAGGACAAGATGCCTCATCTTCTCGACGCCACTGATGCCCTGGCGGCCGCTCTGACCCATTTCTATGAAACGGGCAAGCCTAAGATCGAGAAGGGCGCGAAGTCGTGGGAGCAGTTTCTAAGGCAGAACCCTGACCGCGTGGCTCCGCGCAGAGGGGGACCCGGCTCAAAGAATTAAAATGCCTATAATTGAAAAACTTGAAATAAAACAAAATATGGACAGATATGAAAAAGCCCTTGCAGACAGCAAGGTGACGGGCGACGACAGTGTGGTTGCCGCCGAGGTGAAGAAGATATTGGAGAGCGCCGGCGATTATGCCACTCCCGAGGTGTATCAGTTTCTTTTCAGCTCAATCGACCTCACTACTCTGAGCACTGAGGACAGCCAGGAGAGTGTGACGGCCTTCACGCAGCGTGTGAACGATTTCGACAATGAGTATCCGCAGTTCAGGAATGTGGCCGCGATATGCGTCTACAGCAATTTTGCGGAGGTTGTGTCGAGCGCGCTTGAGGTGACAGGAGTGGATGTGGCCGTTGTGGCCGGAGGGTTCCCTTCGAGCCAGACTTTTACGGCTGTGAAGGTGGCGGACGTGGCTCTTGCTGTGGCGGGAGGGGCCAATGAGGTTGACGTGGTGATGAATCTGGGCTATCTTCGCGACCGCAACTATGAAGACTTGTGTGACGAGCTCATAGAGCTCAAGCACACGGCGAAAAATGCCAAACTTAAGGTAATACTCGAGACCGGGGCTTTGAAGACGGCAGAGGCCATAAAAACGGCGTCTGTGCTGGCTATGTGGAGCGATGCCGACTTTATCAAGACCTCCACCGGCAAAATCTATCAGGGAGCGTCGCTTGAGGCGTCCTGGGTTATGTGTCAGTGCATTAAGGAATATTATGCCCAGACCGGGCGCAAGGTGGGCTTCAAGGCCGCCGGAGGGATACGCACGGCGGAAGAGGCTGTGAACTATTATGCAATCGTGAAGGAGGTGCTTGGCGACGAATGGCTTAACCACGACTTGTTCCGTATCGGGGCGAGCAGCCTTGCCAATAGTCTTCTCGCCGCCATGACGGGAGAGGACAAGAGGTTCTTCTGACAGTGTTATGCGGGAGGCGGATACTTACGGCACCATTTCCTCGTCGAGCTCAAATTCGCTGAGGATGTCGTAGTATACGCTTTCCGGCACGCGAGTGAATGTCTGGCAGCTGTCGGGGTTTATAGTGTATCCCTCATGGGCCTTTTTGATTATAAGGCCGATTATCTCGCTTTTTGAGAGGTCTTTATATTCGTCGTTGAGAAGGTTGTCGACCAGGCACCACTCAAGTTCGTCTTGAGTGAGCTTTACAATCTTATATACCTCAGGCTGGCTTCCTGCCGACATGTAGAGCAGGATGTCGTAGCCCGGTTCATAGAAATATCCGGCCCTGGGAATTTCAAATTCTGCAGAAGGCTTGCCGTCTTTGTCGGTGACATAGAGATTGTAAGCCTTGAAGTCTTCGGCAAGGTGCATGTATCTGCCTTCGATGTCGGCCCACACGCCCATTATGTCGTCTTGCGATCTTGCGGGCTCGTCATTGTCGTCGCTGCAGGAGACAATTGCCGCAGATAGGATGAGAGATAATATTATTGTCTTTACCGACAGCGCGAATTGTGATGATCTATTCATAAGAGTAGGTATGGGAAGAGATTATAATGTATGATTTTAGTTAAGGATGACAACTTAAATGCAAAGGTAAGAAATTTTCTTTAAATCTGAGCCTGTTTTGCAATATAATCGTTTCATCTGGCACGGCTCTTTCATTTAAGATCGGCCGAAGTTTACAGAAATAGTGGTATTTTATAGCGAAAATGTCTACCTTTGCACATAGCGATGCCGAAGCACCGCCTTCGGTGTTTCTTTATCATAAGATTTTAATTTTAAAAGAGGCGGAGTGGCTGTGAAGGCTCTTCCGCCTCGATTTTCGCTACGCGAAAATACGCATTATTTGCCTGATATGCAACATTTTCGACTTAATATATATTAAAAAGAAACATCGTTTTTACCCTACGGGCAGCATCATGGACAGACTGGTTGATTTTGCCTCGTCAGTGCCCGATTTCCGCAGAACAGGCAAAGGAAACCACCGTCACAGACTCCGTGATATCATAATGCTGATGGTACTTGGCCGTGCCTCTGGATTTGTCGGCCGTGCCGATATAATTGCTTTCGGCAAACACAATATCAAAAGGTTCCGCAAAATGGGGATGTTGAAAAATGGGGTGCCGTCCGAAGCGACCCTTTGCCGAGTGGATAACGGCATCAATGACTGCGCCATGGCCGACAGGATGCAGGAATTTGTCGAAGTGTTTCATGCCCAGTTGCGGAGCCGATCCTGGCGGGAGATAATCTGTGTTGACGGCAAGGCCGAGCGGGGCACAGTTCTGGCGAACGGGCGAAATCCTGATATCGTGTCGGCTTACTCGTTCAACACAGGCATAACGCTGGCTACAGAGGCCTGTCAGGAGAAAAGCAATGAAATAAAGGCAGTCCCACAGCTTATCGACAAACTCGATATTGCCGGAAAGATTGTGACAGCCGACGCCATGGCCATGCAAAAGGACATCATAGACAGGATAAGGGGTAAAGGTGCGGATTTTCTCATTGAGCTCAAGGCCAACCAGCCTTCGCTGCGTTACGGAGTGGAAGACAGACTCAAAGAGTATAAGCCGCTATATTCTTATACGGAAGGTCCCGAACTCGGTCATGGAAGAATCGAGACAAGAACATACAACATATATGACGGACTCGAAATTATTGCCGACAAGGAGAAATGGGGCGGAAACATGACGATTATAGAGTACGAGGCCGAGACCGTCAGAAAGACGACCGCAAAACATACACGTGAAAAACGTCTGTATGTAAGCAGTCTGCCGGCAGACACTCCTTTCCTGGGTTCCATTGTGCGCCATCACTGGTCGATAGAAAGTATGCATTGGGGACTGGATGTAAATCTGCTGCAAGACAAGGTGAAGCGCAAGTCGGCAAAGGCCGCCCGCAACCTTGACACAATCCAAAGAATGGTCTACTCTGTATTTTCTATATGGAAAGGGTTGCGCAAAAAGCGATCTGACAAAAGAAAAGGCGTGGCAGAGCTTATGCGCCATGTCTCAATGAGCTTTACCCGATTGATGCGGTTTCTTTGTCAAAAATGAAAAAAATATGATTTTCATAAAAAGATAAATGCCTGAAATACAATTACACAAATTTACCCGATTCGTACTGAATCGGGTAAGGGGGCTTTTGTCGTTATTTTGTGCTTAAATGAAAGAGCCGTGTTCATCTGGCGATTCGGGTAAGTTGATGTCAATAAAAAAGGTGCTTCGCAAGAAGCACCTTTTAAATATAAAGAGATTTGAAAAAGATTATTCTTTATACTTTTTGAAGATGATGGCTGCGTTGTGTCCACCGAATCCGAAGGTGTTGGAAAGCACGGCGTTGATGTCGCGTTTCTGAGCCTTGTTGAAGGTGAAGTTGAGGTCATAGTCCACCTCGGGGTCGTTGTCGCCTTCCACGTGGTTGATTGTGGGGGGCACGATTCCGTCGGTTATGGCCTTCACGCTGAAAAGGGCCTCAAGCGCTCCGGCTGCTCCGAGGAGATGGCCGGTCATAGACTTGGTAGAGCTGAGGTTGATTTTATAAGCGTGGTCGCCAAACACTTCTTTGATTGCTTTTGCCTCGCTGATGTCGCCTACAGGGGTTGATGTGCCGTGAAGGTTGATATAGTCAATGTCTTCAGGATTCATCTCGGCATCTTTGAGAGCGTTTTCCATCACGAGTCTTGCTCCGAGTCCCTGGGGATGAGTGGCTGTGATATGGTAGGCGTCGGCGCTCATGCCTCCACCCGCCACTTCCGCGTAGATATGTGCTCCGCGAGCTTTAGCGTGCTCCAGTTCTTCAAGCACGAGAGCTGCGGCGCCTTCGCCGATTACAAAGCCGTCGCGGCTTCCGGAGAATGGGCGCGATGCGCTTTTCGGATCGTCGTTGCGTGTCGAGAGGGCCTTCATGGAGTTGAAGCCTCCAACGCCTGCGGGATAGATTGCGGCTTCAGCACCGCCGGCAACAATGGCGTCGGCCATGCCGAGGCGCACGATGTTGAAGGCGTCGACGAGCGCGTTGTTGGAAGATGCGCAGGCCGATACAGTGCCGAAGTTGGGACCGCGGAACTCATGGTCGATGGAGATGTGTCCTGCGGCTATGTCGGCAATCATTTTAGGAATGAAGAAAGGGTTGTATTTCGGACCCTGCTCCTCGCCGTGGAGGGCATAGTATCCGGCCTCTTCCTCAAAAGTGTGGAGGCCGCCGATTCCGGCAGCGAAAATCACTCCTACGCGGTTTTTATCAACATTCTCGTTTTCAAGATTCGCGTCGTTGATGGCCTCGTCGGCAGCCACAAGGGCATACATGGCGTAGAGGTCGAGCGTGCGGGCTTTCTTGCGGTCGAAGTGGTCGGCCGGGTTGAAGTCTTTAACCTCGCATGCAAACTGAGTCTTGAATTTCGACGCATCGAAATGCGTGATGGGCCCCGCTCCGCTTACGCCGTTGACTGCATTTTCCCATGTAGTCTTGACGTCATTGCCAATAGGAGTGAGCGCGCCGAGTCCGGTTACTACAACTCTTTTTAATTCCATATCGGGAAACTGGTGTGGGATTGGGGGTTAGGATTATTTCGAGTGCTCCTCGATGTATGTGATAGCGTCGCCTACAGTTGTGATCTTCTCAGCGTCCTCGTCAGGAATTGTGATGCCGAATTCCTTCTCGAACTCCATGATGAGCTCTACAGTGTCGAGAGAGTCAGCGCCGAGGTCTTTGCTGAACTCAGCTGCGGGAGTAACTTCGTTTTCATCTACTGTGAGTTTGTCAACGATGATAGCTTTTACTCTTGATGCTATATCTGCCATAATTTTCTAAATTGATTGATTAAAAAATGATTTTTTGTAATTTCAGACTGCAAAGTAAGTGAAAAAAATCCAATTGAGGAAATTTTTCACTAAAAATTGCACGGAAATCTGCTTTCTGTGCAATTTTTAACTTGTCGTTGACAGAAACTTTATAGCTGACGGAGACTGTCAGGCATAGCGGAACTGAATCATATGTTGAATCCGGATACCTCTGTCCATATGGCAAAGAGACAGGGGTGATACGCAGGCGGCAATAATCAGGAGGACATTGCCAATCGTTCTTAAATAGTTTATGTTTCATTTGCTATTGTCAATAAAATTCTATAATTTTATAAAAATTATTAACGATAACATCTGACTGTCATGAGCTACAGGCTATTTGCTATTTTCATTTTTTTTATTGTCTCCTGCGGAAGGCAAGATAATGACCCGAGGCTTATAAAAATTGCGGAGAATATTTCAGTCAGTCCCAAAGAAGCGTTGGCCGACTTAGATGCCATCAATTCTGATGCCCTGAATGATTCAGATAGACATTTATATGATTTCCTAACAATAAAAGCCAAAGACAAAGCAGGCATAACCCATATGTCAGACAGTTTAATTCTGGATGTCATAGACTATTATAAAATTAAGTCGGAAGATATAATTTATCCGGAAGTCTTATTCTACGGAGGGCGCGTCTATTCTGACCTTGAAGACTATATGAGTGCTGTTAAATACTTCCAAGAGGCATTAAGCATCCTTTCTGACGACAATTCTAATCAGCGGCTTCGCTGCAATATACTGATTCAGATGGGAACGTTGTTTAACCGAATGGAACTCTTTGACTATGCGGTCTCCTATTTGAAGGAGGCTGTCGAAAACAACAGATTATATGCTGACACATTAGACATGGCCTATTGCAATAACTTGTTGGGAGAGGCATATGCCGGCCTGAAGAACTATGATTCTGCTGAAAGCGCGATTAAAAAATCAATAGCATTGACACGACAAATCGCCCATCCGGATTCTGCCGCAATGCTGGTAAGTTTGTCTGTTTTGGCGAACAGGATAGGAGACGCTGATGCGGCGCTTGGCATCTTGCACTCTGTTTCAGAAGCAGGTCGTCGGCCGTATTTTATCACTCCTCGAGTTGCCGATATATATATTGAATCAAATGTATTGGATACTGCATACTTGATTGCACATGAACTTGCCACAAGCTCCGGCATAGGCAACCGTAAAGCCGGATATGGAATTTTGTTGTCTTCTGAGTTAAGGAATATGGTCCCACTTGATTCATTAAATTATTTTTTGGGGGAATATAAAAACACGCTTGAATTATCTGTGTCTGAAAACGAATTAAAAATACGAAGACTCCTAAAGTCTAATTATGACTATTGGATTTATGAAGAAGAAAAAAATAAGACAATGAAAACCGAAAGAATGTTAAAGGATTGGATTGCCGGATTTTCTGTACTAACCCTCTTGCTGGTAAGCAAAAATCTGTTTAAGAAGATTCTGTTATACCAATCAAGGATTGTTCTTATGCGTGAGTCTCTTTCGGATATAATGCAATTGCGCAAGTCATTATCAGACGAACAAATGGCATCTGACACTGAGAATGGTTTTTCAATCAATGAAAATGATATTTGTGAAAACAATCAATTCGACCGGTCGGCCCTTTCTTCTAATAAAAGAGAAAACTTAAACACAAGTATAAAATATCTTGGTAAAAATGAATGTATGCTTAGGGAAAAACTAAGAAAGGAACTTATTGCATTATTTAATTCTTCGTTGAATCCAGCCCCGGTGTCAACTGTAATCACTTGTTCCCATGCATATGAGCAAATTCTTGAGTATCTTAAAAACAACAAACCAATATCCGAAACCAATCCTGTCTGGAATGATTTGGAAGTTGCAGTAGTAGAGAGTTCAAAAGAATTCAAAATAAGACTACAACTCTTGACCGGAGGGTGTTCGGAAGAAGATTACCATTTGGCGTTGCTCATAAAGTCCGGTTTTACTACTACCCAACTGTCCGTTCTGATTGGGAGAACCAAATCTACTATTTCTTATCGAAGAAAGGGATTATGTGCAAAGCTATTGGGAAATGGATTTGAGACCAAGGCTATTGACACAATTATAAGGGCAATATAGACAGAGGCAAGGCAACGTTATTACTTTATGACTATTTTTCTTGCCATATTCTATAACAATTCCTCAAGACCTGTCATTTCTTGTTGATCAGATTATTTAAAATATATCTGAAGATTTTAGGCCCGTAGTAACCTCCGCAACATGAAGCCACCACAATCTCTATAATTGTATTAATCGTCTCATTCATGATTTTGATTGTTTATTTTTATGTTTGACTATAAGTTTAAGAACAATCATAATCAACGTATACAAAACATTTGATGCGCCGATTATCGCAAAGCAATTATGAATCAACTCTCTCATAGAAGTCTATTTTGGGGAGAATCCCAAAAGTTACAGGATTCTCCCATTTTTGTATCATTATAGTTTGTCAAATTCAACCAAAAATAAATTTTGTAATCAACTTGCCAACCTTCCCCACAATACCGGTAGATCCGGTAATTGCACCTCCTAATGCACTATAGCCTACAGCCTTGGCATCAACTTTACCAGTCGTAGAGTACTGTATTATAGCGGAAGATGCCGCTCCAACAATAGCTCCGGCAACATCTGCCCCAATCACTTCTGTAGCAGCCCGTGTAGGTATGTCCTCATCATTCCACCATTCCATTGAGGCCTTTGCTATAGAAAGGATATAACCAGAATATAATCCATCTTTTTTTATAGACAAACCATATTTGTTATTCCACAATAAGCATAACCTATCAACAGTTTCAGTCAATTGAGCGTTTGTAATCACTCCATCCATATTCTTTTTTGTGTCGGTTGCAAGCTCATTTAGTATTGATAACTCAAAATTATCAATAACTTGCAAATGAAACAACCTGCCAAACTGAGCGGAAATCTCGCTTAGATTTCCATTAGGAAATGCAGACACGTATAATTTGTCTGTATCATAAAATTCTTTTGTATCGCAAATAGAGTTGACCAAAATATCTTTGTATACAGGTTCAATATTTAAGGATTGAGCCTGAGCTACTTGTTGGATATGAACTTGTTCCCAGTCAATTTGAGTATGTCCGGTACGTGTCCCTTCTTCATGTCCATCTCTTGACACGCTATCCAGAAAACTGTTATGTAATGTACCTAACCATGCAAAATCATCTATCGATCGAATGGATTTTGCTGTAGGCTCTACATCCTGATTGTTGGAGCATCCTCCAATGACAATCGATAGTAGCATGCAAATGTAAATTTTAAAATTTCTCATATATTTGATTTTTAGATAATAATGTTGTATAATCTACCCATATATCAGAAACGACAAAATAAACCATTATTCGTTTTTATGTTTGTATTGATATTAGGTTTACGCAAAGTTAATGTATTGCCATATGAATCACATAAAAATTTTGTTCGAATTTTGTTCGAAAATGTTATGTGGTTGATTCCCAGTTGTCTTACAATGGTAATGTTTTGAATCCGGACACCGCTGTACATATGGCAAAGAGATACAGGAGTGAGACGCGGCCGGCAATTGTTGGATTATCTTTGTGAGTATTGCCAATGGAATATAATCAGTACGGCTCCGCGCTGTCAATGCGCGGAGCCGTACTGATTAATGCCGGATTCCAAAGTTGAGTGGATTCCAGATTCCGTATCTTCCTGTTTTCAGACTGTCCAGGTCTCTGCCGTCTTGATGATCATGTCACGCAGTGAAGTGAACCCTTTCTTGGCTTTCACGGTCTGCACCTGAGCCTCCACGTCGGCTTCGTAGGATGGCGCCTCCACATCGCGTATCACGCCTATGGCCAACGGAAGCTCGTGTCCGTCCATGAGGGCGAGCTGACGGTGGAGGGTGTCGTCGGCTGTGTGCGCGTCGTGCACGAGCACGTCGTCGATGGTGTAGCCGTCCTCTCCGACTGTCACGGCTTTGAGGTTGAAGCCGTCGCGTACAAGCCCTTTTGCGTTATCCTTTCCGAACAGCATCTTCTCTCCGTGGCGCAGATGGATTGTGCGCTCTTCACGCACCTCTTTGTCGGAGAGCCATGTGTGGATGCCTTGGTTGAATATCACACAGTTCTGCAGCACTTCCACAACGGCTGTGCCTTTGTGGCGAGCCGCTGCCACCATAATCTCCTTCGTGGTGTCGAGAGAGATGTCGAAGCCACGGGCGAAGAACTTGCCACGGGCGCCAAACACGAGCTCAGCCGGGATGAAGGGGTCTTCTGTCGTGCCGTAGGGAGATGATTTCGATACGAATCCGCGATCGGATGTGGGGGAGTACTGCCCCTTGGTGAGGCCGTATATCTTATTGTTGAAAAGGAGGATGTTGATGTCGATGTTGCGGCGGAGGGCATGTATGAAATGGTTGCCGCCGATGGCGAGGCCGTCGCCGTCGCCCGACACCTGCCACACTGTGAGGTCAGGACGGGCGGTCTTGAGTCCTGTGGCGATGGCGGCCGCACGACCATGGATGGTGTGCATGCCGTAGGTGTTCATGTAATAAGGGAGGCGAGAAGAGCAGCCGATGCCTGATATGACGGCAGTGTCTTTAGGGGCCACACCTACTTCAGCCATAGCCTTGTGGAGCACATTGAGGATGGCGTGGTCGCCGCATCCGGGGCACCAGCGGGCTGTCTGTTCATTCTTGAAATCGCCTGCCGCGAAAGTCTTTGTCATGTTCTCTTCCATAAGGTTATGCTTCTGCTATGTGTTTTTTAACTCCATCTATAATCTCCTGCACGAGGAAGGGCTGTCCTTCCACTTTGTTGATGCGGAGAATCTCTTTGCCCGGGATGTGCTGCTGCAGATAGTCGGCAAACATGCCGGTGTTAAGCTCTGCCACGATGATTCTCTTGAATTTCTTGAACTCGTCGATAGCGTTTTTTGGGAGCGGGTTGATGTAGCGGAAATGAGCGAGAGCCACAGGAGTGCCTTCGGCGTTAAGACGGTTGGCGGCGGTAAGCACATGGCCGTAAGTTCCGCCCCATCCAACGAGCACAGTGTCGGCCTCGGCATTCCCTTGGAGCTTGAGCTCGGGGATGTCGTTGGCGATGCGTGCGATTTTTTCGCGGCGCACGTTGACCATGCGTTCGTGGTTCGGGCCGTCGGTAGAAATTACAGAGGTGTTGAAGTCTTTTTCAAGACCGCCCACGCGGTGCATCCCTCCCTCTGTGCCTGGCACAGCCCAATAGCGGGCATATGTCTCCTCGTCACGGTCGAAAGGTTTCCAGCCTTTTGCGAGCTGCTCTTGCGACACGAAGTTTGGCTTGATTTCAGGGAAGTCTTTCTCCTCGGGAATTCTCCAGGCGGAAGAGCCGTTGGCTATGAATGCGTCGGTGAGAAGAATAACGGGAGTCATGTGCTCTATGGCGATGCGAGCGGCCTCGAATGCCATTGTGAAGCAGTCTGTGGGGCTTGCGGCGGCAACCACGCAAAGCGGGCTTTCGCCGTTGCGGCCATAGAGAGCCTGCATGAGGTCGGTCTGTTCAGTTTTGGTGGGAAGGCCGGTTGACGGGCCGCCACGCTGCACGTCGATCACCACGAGCGGGAGCTCGGCCATTACGGCAAGTCCGATGCCTTCGCTCTTGAGGGCGAGACCCGGGCCGGAAGTGGTTGTCACGGCAAGGTGTCCGCCGTAAGACGCGCCTATTGCGGAGCAAACGCCGGCGATCTCGTCTTCCATCTGGCAAGCCTTAACGCCAAGGTCTTTGCGTTTTGCCAGTTCATGGAGAATGTCGGTGGCAGGGGTGATGGGGTATGAGCCGAGGAACAATGGGCGGCCGCTCTTTTCGGATGCCATGATGAGGCCCCAGGCGGTTGCGGTGTTGCCGTTGATGTCGGTGTATGTGCCGGGGATTGCGGCTTCAGTCTCAATGCGATATGTCGACATAGAGGCATGAGTGTTGTGGCCATAGTCCCATCCTGCGCGGATCACTTTCTCATTGGCTTCATATATTGCAGGTTTCTTTGCAAATTTGGCTTTGAGTTTTGAAAGCACCTTGTCGACAGGGCGGTCGAAGAGCCAGCAAACAAGACCGAGGGCAAGCATGTTTTTACACTTCATGATTGCCTTTGTGTCCATGCCTGAATCGGCGAGGGTGTTTTTCAACAGCGTAGTCATCGGCACAAGCATGATTTTCTGCGGGTCAATGCCGAGTTCCGTCACAGGGTCTTCAGTCTGGTAGAGGGCTTTTTTCAAGTTTGCGGGAGTGAAAGAATCGACATCGCAAATGATGATTCCACCTTTTTTAAGATACTGGAGGTTAGTCTTTAGAGCGGCAGGGTTCATTGCCACAAGAACGTCGGCGCTGTCGCCGGGAGTGTGGACATTTTTACCTACGCTCACTTGATAGCCTGAAACGCCGCTGAGAGAACCCTGCGGGGCTCGGATTTCGGCTGGGTAGTCGGGGAAGGTGGAGATAAGGTTTCCTTCGCCGGCTGAGACGTTGGAGAAAATGTTGCCAGCAAGCTGCATGCCGTCGCCGGAGTCGCCGGAGAAGCGTATTACAACATTCTCGATAGTCTTTACATTTGTAGACTGTAGCATGTTTTGGATTCGATTTAGGTAAGGTTTAACAGAGCAATCTGCTATTTAAACTGGCGCAAAGTTAATAAATTCTTTTTCTCTCTAAAACAATAAATGTGAAAAAACACCGGTTGATGCGAAAAATTTGTTAGAAACGTATTTGTGTTTGATTTATACTCAATTTATGCTTTAAATATACTTTTGTCAGGTTGGATATTAGGAGTGCATGGCCAAGTGTGCCGGCTGAGGCCGGCGGCTTCGTAGTTGGGCCGCACCTTCGACAAACCGGCATTGCGCTTTTGCAAACCGGCATTGCGCTTTTGCAAGCCGGCATTGCGCTGTTACTGTTAGGCAAGGGGAGCTTTATTATTTGAGATTTCGGATGCAAGGGAATTCATTGTCAGACAGATGTCGCGGGTGAGTGCGGTGCCCTTTGGCATGTTGAGGGAAATGTTGAGGAGATGGCCTTCGGAGCATAGGTCGAAATCATGCTTTGCCGGTTTGAATCGCTCCGGGAAGGCTTCGTGGGTGATAAGAATTATGTTGGCGTCGAGAGATTCAATTTCAGAGCGTATGGCTTTTTCAGTTGGAGATATGAAGGGGGAGACGATTACAGTGCCTCTTGATGCGCTCTCAATCCAGAGAGCTCTCTTTTTCTCTTTTTCTTCTTCTGAAAATTTGCGGCTTATTTTCACTGCCGTCTTGTCGGGATTACGCAATAGAAAAAGATTGCCATATGCCTGGCATTCATGATCGCCAATTTTTAGATTGCGCTTGCATTGGAAGAACCGGGGATATTGCTTTCGCATGGCAAGCCGGTGAGGATTCTCACGGATATATCTGTACCAACCGTCGAGGCTGCGGTCATCATATAGGGGCTTGTCGCAATATCCTTTTTCAAAAATGTCATCTGCATAGATTGTTCTCCCTGTCAGGTCGGAATATCTTTTTGCTATTCTTTCTTTTAGATGAAAGATATAATAATCCATATGATTGTCAGAACGGAATAAGACTTGCAAGAGCAGATGCAGATGGTCAGGCATCACGCAAAATTGGTGAAGTTTCAGTATTGGATAGTCGTAAGGGAGCCGTAAAATCATTTTTGCGATTGTTCTGCCTAACGGGGATTCCTTGATTGCTGCACAACCGTGGTTGCCATAAGCGATTCTGGCATTCCCTGTAATGCTGCCAAAGTCTTCGCAATCTTTTTTCTTTTTTAGGATGATATGATAGATAAAAGGGTTGTGATAGTCGTGATAGAAAGAACGCCGATGATAGGAGTGCTCTCCGGATTCTTTGAGAGGCAGGACTTCTTGAGCTGATTTCATGATTTTTTGGTTTTACTGGTTATTTCACCTTCGACAAACCGGCTTCGCTTGATTAATCAAGACCGAAAGAATTGTTTTTCAGAGGGAGCCATTCAGAAGCAGCCATTTCAGAAGGCGGTTCCGTAGTTGGCGCGGTCAAGGGAGCGGTAGCCGATTGCTTCGGCTATGTGGCTCACGAGCACTCGGTCTGAGCGGTCAAGGTCGGCAATGGTGCGGGCCACGCGCAGAATGCGGTCGAAGGCTCGTGCGCTCATGTTGAGTTTTGTCATGCGGTCTTTTAGCTTTGCGAGTCCAGCCTCGTCGGGCCAGGCGTATTTGTGGAGCAGTCGGGAGTTCATCTGAGCGTTGCAGTATATCCCTTTTTCGTTCTGAAAACGTAGTTGTTGCACTGCGCGAGCGTCAATCACTCTTTTTCTGATGTCTTCGCTGCTTTCGGCCGGGGCTGTGTTAGCCATATCGTCGAAACTTACGGGCTGTATCTCCACTTGCAGGTCGATGCGGTCGAGGAGAGGCCCGGATATTCGGTTCATATAGCGAGCCACGGCACCGGGAGAACATGTGCACGGTTTGGTGGGGTGGCCGTAATAACCGCACGGGCAGGGATTCATAGAGGCCACGAGCATGAATGATGCGGGATAGTCAACAGTGTATTTAGCCCTGGCTACGGTTATCACGCGGTCCTCTATTGGCTGGCGAAGCACCTCAAGCGCTTGTCGTGGGAATTCAGGGAATTCGTCGAGAAACAGAACTCCATTGTGGGCAAGTGATATTTCACCCGGCATCGGGTTGGCTCCGCCGCCTACGAGCGCTACGGTAGAAACAGTGTGATGAGGTGTGCGGAAGGGGCGACGTGTCATGAGCATGGAGCCTCTGGCAAGTTTCCCGGCTACGGAGTGTATTTTTGTGGTTTCCAACGCTTCGCCGAGGCTTAATGGAGGAAGTATCGATGGGAGGCGTTTTGCCATCATCGACTTTCCTGCCCCCGGGGGGCCTATCAGAAGAATGTTATGGCCGCCGGCACATGCCACTTCGAAAGCTCTTTTCACGGTTTCCTGGCCTTTCACTTCAGAAAAATCGAAGTCGAAAGAAGCGGCTTCTGCAGCGAATATTTCGCGTGTGTTAATTTTCACCGGCTGTAGGTCTGACGCATTGGAAATCAGAGCCACGGCTTCGCCGAGTGTTTTGACTCCGAAAACTTCAATTTTGTTTACCACTCCGGCTTCAGTGACGTTCCCCTCAGGCACTATGAGGCGTTTGAACCCCATTTCCCTTGCCTTTACCGCCATCGGCAGCGCACCTTTGACGGGAAGTACAGATCCATCGAGCGATAACTCCCCCATAATCATGTAATCTTGCAGATTGTCGGCCGGAATAAGGGAATGGGCGGAGAGCACGCCGATGGCCATCGGGAGGTCGAATGCGGCACCCTCTTTTTTTGATGTCGGCGGGAGCAAGATTGATAGTGGTGCCTTTGCGCGGAAATTTTACGCCACTGTGGTTTATTGCAGAAACCATTCTCTGGTGGCTCTCCCTCACGGCAGTGTCGGGGAGGCCGACAATGCTGAACACTGCGCCGGCGCCGCCGTCGGTTTCTATGGTGACAGGAAATGCATCGATGCCTTGTATAGATGCGGTGTAGACTTTTGTCAGCATTGCGTGAGAATATTAAGTGTAAGAAAGTTGAATGAGAATTATCGTCCGGCTTTGACTGTGTCGGACTTCACAATAGTGCGGAAAGCGGAGAATGCCTCTGATATTTCTGAGCCTCTATATTTCTGGTCCCCTTTTCGGTTGGTCACTATGAAGAATGGCGAACGCTTTACACCGAGAGTCATCATTCTGCGGTCGGACATTCCGGCAGGCACCCACATTCTTGCCACATTCTTCAACGAATCGGATCGCAAAGGAGATTTCCATGAAATAGAATCAGCCTCAAGACATATGTCGGCAATTATTCGGCTTGCAGAGTCGGGATACTCTTTTGCGAGTTTTCTCAGGGAGTCGATTGCCTCTTTGCGTGAAGACTGGCCGGAGTTCCAGAAAAACAGCAGTGTGCCTTTAGCCGAAGAAGGGCGAATTGTGTCAACTCCATTATGGAGCGACCTCAAAGCCATTGAGCGTAGCGGGCCGGGAGCGATGGCATACGGCTCTGTCTGTTCCGCTCTTGCCGCAAGTTCTATCCATTTTACGTCGCGTGCATTCTTGTCGAGTTTTCTCCAGAGGTCGAGAAACAGCTGTTCGTTATCTCTGCGGGAGAATGATGTGAGCATAAGCAGTGTTGACAAGGGGTCAGACGTGTGGCTGTCAACAAATTTTTCCACAGCCTTGTTTATCTCAGCGGGCTTTCCGGATGCGATGATTTCTGCATTGCTGTTTCTCCATTTGCTCCACTCGGCATTAATTTCATTTCCTCCTACAGTCCATTGAGCAGGATTGCTCCCGGATCCGGTTATCATTACGGTCTCTCCTCGTTCCACATATATCACAGCCGCAGGTTCGGAGGAATTATTAAACACGTAGACGAGAGCAGGGTTGCGGGTTATCCCCTTGACCGATGCTTTCCCATTGGCTATCGGTGCAACGCTTTCTATCATTATTCCTCCGCGTTTGTCGGAGGCATAATACGATATTTTATAATTAGCGTTCAGTTTGTCATCGATATCGAATTCAAGCCTGAACTCATTTTTTGTGCATCCTGCGAGCAGGAAGATGGTGATAAATAAAAAAATGCGTATAATTGAAATCATACGCAAAAGTAGTATATTATTTTATAAGAGGCAAGAAAAAACGGCAGGTTGATGATTGTTGCCTGCTTCATGTTCGGGCTATGGCCCGACGTTGAGTGGCAGTCAGACAAGATGAGAATATTCATGCCCAGACTCGGATGAATATTTTTCGGCAATGGATTTTAGTTTTGCGCCGATCTCTTCCCTAAGATGAGGAGGATATATGACCTCATTATCAGTGCCGTGAGACAACACTGTCCTGATGAAGTCTTTTCCGGGCAATATGCAATATTCAAACACTGAGAATTCAGAGTTTGTCAGCACTTCCTTCTGAGTGGTGTGCAAAGGGAGAGTGCGCACCTTGTCGCGAGTGTCGCCCGATATTTTAAGCCTTACAATCTCAGGTTTGGCTTTAGGGTTTATATCCGACCCGATAGAGCCGTTAAGCCATTTCTCTGCGTCGAACCCTTCGGGAAGGGTATAGTCCGTGTCGGTGATAGAGATATGCCTCAGCCGGTCGAGATAGAAAGAATGGGCAATCCCTGTTTCTGAGTCTACGCCGCTCAGCACCCATCTCCCTTGCCAGCATCTAATGCAATAAGGGGCAATCGACAGTGATATCTTATTGTCGGATGTGGGCACTGAATATACCACTTTAAGAAGTTTGTTATGCCTGATTGCCTCAATGATCACGTGCAGGCCGAATTTGTTGTCAGGGCATTCATTAAGAATCATGCTTCTGGATATATCTCCGATAGCTTCCTCAATGTCGGAATATCCCAGGGTCTGCAGCATCCAGAGTTTGAGATTTGTCTCGTTGTGTTGATTGTCCTGGATGTAATATCGGTTGTGGTCTCCTCGGTCGCAGGTGATTTTGATGCCGAAAAGGTCTTCTATGGCATGTCGGTGGTTGTGGAATGTGCGGAGTGCGAGCGGAGAATGGTCGTCGTTAAGAGCAGACTCCATCCAGCAATCTGCAATTTCCTCGAACTGTATCTTCTTAGCGTGTCGAACAATGTCAACAAGCCACACATATCTTCTGAATAGATCGCGTTTCATTTCCCTGTTAAACAAATTAGTTGTTCAGATAAGTTTTATATAACTGCTATAGATGCTGCAAATATAATAAAAAAAAACAGGACAACAAACACGGCTCTTTCATTTAAGATTGCGTTGCATTCTCAAAGATTGTGCTATTTTATAGTGGGAAGATGTCCCGATGGACAGAATTATATTTTTGATTATTAGTGAAATAAGTGTAAGTAAAATTTGGCCAAGTGACAGATTTTTAGTAATTTTATAGGTAAAAATCAGTTAGTTATACTAAAAATGGAGCCGCTTGACCAAAACCGTTCGATTGACGCGCATAAGCTCAATCATACCACAAAAGTACTAAATAAATTTGTTCCAGAGGGCAGTATTCTGGAACGACTTATGAATTTTGCCGCCTCAGTTCCCGATTTTCGCAGATGCGACAAAGGAAACCTCCGACACCGACTCCAGGACATCATCATACTGATGATACTCGGACGGACGTGCGGGCATGTCGGACGTTCCGATATAATGGAATTCGGCAATCACAATCTAAACAAATTCCGTAAAATGGGTATGCTGAAGAATGGGGTACCTTCGGAAGCAACCCTTTGCCGTGTTGAGAACGGCATTGATGATTTAGCCATGGCAGACAGGATGCGGGAGTTTGCCGGGAACTTCCATGAAGAACTGCTTGATGCATGCCGTGACAGGGAGATAATCTGTGTGGACGGCAAGGCGGAGCGTGGCACCGTTCAGGAAAACGGGCGCAATCCGGATATCGTATCCGCTTATTCGTACAACACCGGCATTACAATCGCAACGGAGGCATGCCAGGAAAAGAGCAATGAGATAAAGGCAGTTCCTATACTAATCGACAAAATCGACATATCCGGAAGGATTGTAACCGCCGATGCCATGTCAATGCAAAAGGATATAATCGAAAGAATAAGGACAAAAGGCGGAGATTTTCTGATAGAACTCAAAGCCAATCAACGGTCGCTGCGCTACGGGGTTGAGGACAGCCTCAAGGAACATATCCCTTTGTGTTCATATACTGAAGGTCCTGAGCTTGGCCATGGGAGGATCGAGACAAGAACCTACAACATATATGACGGTCTTGAAATAATTGCCGACAGGGAAAAATGGGGCGGAAACATGACAATCATTGAATACAAGTCGTCCACAATCAAAAAGTCTACAGGAGTGTGTACTTCTGAAAAACGGCTGTATGTAAGCAGCCTGCCTACGGACACGCCCAGACTGGGCGCAATAGTACGTAACCATTGGTCTATAGAAAGCATGCACTGGGGCCTTGATGTAAATCTGATGCAGGACAAGGTGAAGCGCAAGTCGGCAAAAGCCGCTCGCAACCTTGACACAATACAAAGAATGGTCTTCTCCGTATTTTCCATATGGAAAGGATTGCGTAAAAAGCGATCTGACAAGAAAAAAGGCGTGGCAGAGCTTATGCGCCATGTCTCAATGAGCTTTACCCGATTGATGCGGTTTCTTTGTCAAAAATGAAAAAAATATGATTTTCATAAAAAGATAAATGCCTGAAATACAATTACACAAATTTACCCGATTCGTACTGAATCGGGTAAGGGGGCTTTTGTCGTTATTTTGTGCTTAAATGAAAGAGCCGTGGACAACAAACGGTTGTCCTGTTTTTTCGAGATTTTGGATTGTTTACTTATGAAGATTGGAAAAAGTGTTGACGTGCTTACTTTTTTGAAGCAATTGGGTTATTGTGTCGTCGAGATTATCACTGATGTTCCCTGGCTAATAGCAGTCATGACGCCTGTATGTGGAGGCACATGAGGAATCTTGCCGCAGGCGATTGCAATCACACATAATCTTCTCCGAATCTGCTCTTGACTTCGTTCACAATCTGGCGAATCTTTTGTTCGTCGCGTTTCGGATAAATCAGGAGGGCGTTGCCATTGTCGGCCACAATATAATCTTTAAGCCCGGAGGCCACGATTATTTTATCGCCGTTAACGGCAAACATTGAGTCTGCGCAATCAGTTGCGAGCACTTTGCAATTCTGAGTGACATTCCCTTCGGCGTTTTTGGGAGAGGCATCGTAAAGGGCGTTCCAAGTGCCGAGGTCGCTCCATCCGAGGTCGACAGTTTTCACGAAAACGTTGTCGGCCTTTTCCATGATGGCATAGTCGATTGAGATTGCAGGGGCGTTAGGGAATATGTTGTCGATAAATCCGGGTTCGAAGGGGGTGCCATACACCTTTTCGGTCGTGTTGAAAAGCTGTGCGGTCTCAGGGTCATATTTATCGAATGCTTTCAGAATGTTTTCAGCAGTCCAGAGAAAGATTCCGGCGTTCCAGAAAAACTCTCCGCTCGACAGGAACATCTCGGCCATCTCCAGGTTCGGTTTTTCAGTGAATGATTTCACTTTGCTGAATCCTGGCTGGTCGGTGCAGGCCACGCCTTGCTGGATATAGCCGTAGCCGGTGTTTGGGCCCGTAGGCTGGATTCCGAGTGTGAGGAGACGGTTTCCGTTCTCCACAAAATTCAGTCCCTCCTCTATTGCGTCCTGGAAGGCTCTCTCTTTAAGCACGAGATGGTCAGACGGGAGAGTGACGATAGAGGCTTTAGGGTCTATGGCATATATGTGGTGGGCGGCCCAGCAGATGCAAGGGGCAGTGTTGCGGCGTGCCGGCTCAAGGAGTATGTTTGACTCGCTCACCTGAGGCAGCTGTTCGCGGATGATGTCGGCATACTGGCGGTTGGTGACGAGTATGATGTTTTCGGGGTCTACAATAGGACTTATGCGGTCAACAGTGAGTTGCAGGAGGCTTTTGCCTGTGCCGAAAAAGTCAAGAAACTGCTTAGGGCGGTCGTTACGGCTGAAAGGCCAGAATCTGGAGCCTACGCCTCCGCACATTATTACGCAATAGCGATGTGATTTCATATCTCTTACTGTTTGGTTTTTTACTTATGTTGGTATGGAATTTATTCCTTGAGTGAAGTTTTGCGAACCTATGCTACAGGTCGAGCTGTCCTGAAGATAGGGGGCGGGGAATAGGCTTGCCATATATTTTTGTGAATATAAAAGGGTATGGGCAGCAGTGTTTAATTGTCGGTTGTGGGACGGAACTGGTGTTTCACTCCTTCCACCACATTGAGCATATAGTCGCCGAGTTTTTCCGCTTCCGAAATCAGGTCCATAAAGAAGATTCCCTCCTGATAGCCGTAGTCCTTGTTGTTGATGTTGAAGATATTGGAGTCACGCAGACTATTGCGGAGGTTGTTGATTTCGCGCTCCTTGTTATATGCCTGTATAATCCTGGCATCTTCAGGAGTCTCCATCTCTTTTAGAATCTCAGTCATGTTGCTCATTGCGGCATCGACAAGCGTGTACATGGTGTCGATTTCCTTCATTACCGCAGGGTCGAATTTCACATGGTTCAGGTGCTGGCGTGCCACTGTCTTGGCCACATTGAAGCATCCGTCGGCAATGGATTCGATTTCACTTATAACCCGCAGCATTCCTGCAATGCGCATTTTGCCTTCAGGGCTGAGCCTGCCTTCCGCCACATGGTTGAGGAAGTTTCCGATTTCAATTTCCATTCGGTCGGAAATCTCTTCATATTTCTCCATACGGTTGTAGGTGTCGGTGTAGCGGGTGTCTTTTTCCGGCAGATGGATGATGTCTTGCGCCATCTTTAACATGCGAGCCACCCTTTCGCCATATACGGCTATCTCTTTTTGAGCCTGTGTTATGTTGAGTTCTGAGGCCGACAGCATTCCGCGTCCGATATATTTGAGTGTGAACTCCTCTTCCATGTCTTTATGTTTGGCCGGCATAATCCAGCACACCACCTTTACATAAAGTTTAGTGAACCATATCATGATGAGAAGGTTGCAGGTGTTGAACACGGTCGGAAACATCGCCAGGCCGAATGCCACCGAGGCCTGGGCCTTTGCTGTCAGGCCTCCCTGCGGGTTCAGCAGGGTTGAGTCGGCCATGGCGGCTTCTTCTGCCTTTGAGATGTCGAGAGGATTAAGGCCGTTGCACACCTGAGTTATGTCGGCCACAAGGTTCATGAACGGATGGAATATGCAAAGCACGATTATCGAGCCGATCACGTTGAAAAGGACGTGGCCCATTGCTGTGCGCTTGGCGGCAAGATTGCCGCTCAGAGAGGCGAGGATAGGGGTGATGGTTGTTCCGATGTTTCCGCCGAGAATTATTGCGCATCCGAGCTCGAAGTTGATCCATCCTTGCGAGCACATGATAAGGGTGATTGCAAATGTCGCGGCCGAACTTTGTGCCACCATTGTGAGCACTATGCCGATGCCGAAGAATATGAGCACTGAGCCGGAGCCGAGAGTTGTGTAGTTGGTGACAAACTGCAGCATCTCCGGATTGGCCTGCAGGTCGGGCACGTATTTGCTGATGAGGTCGAGTCCCATGAAGAGGAAGCAGAAGCCTATCAGGAACTCACCCAGCGATTTGTAGGCGCTTTTCTTCATAAACAGCATGGGCACTCCGACGGCAAGGAGCAGGATGCTATAGTCTGATATGCTGACTTCGAAAGAAAATGCGGAGATGATCCAGGTGGTTACGGTGGTGCCGACGTTGGCGCCGAAAATAACGGCCATTGATTGGGCGAGACTCATCAGGCCGGCGTTGACGAAACTCACCACCATCACGGTAGAAGCACTCGAACTTTGAATCAATGCAGTGATGGCAATTCCCGTGAGCACGCCGGCCACACGGTTTTTGGTCATGATGCCGAGGATGTTGCGGAGGCGGTCGCCCGCTACTTTCTGAAGCCCCTCGCTCATCACTTTCATGCCGTAGAGGAAGAGGCAGACAGCACCGAGGAGACTGATGAAGTCAATGACGGTATAATTCATCGGAAATGGTTGATGTTATATGATGGCAAAATTAGTGAAAAAACCTAAATCCCACAAATTTTAGTTCATGTTTGGTCGCATCCCTCATTGAAAACGAATTATTGTAGCACACGGCTCTTTCATTTAAGCACAAAATAACGACAAAAGCCCCCTTACCCGATTCAGTACGAATCGGGTAAATTTGTGTAATTGTATTTCAGGCATTTATCTTTTTATGAAAATCATATTTTTTTCATTTTTGACAAAGAAACCGCATCAATCGGGTAAAGCTCATTGAGACATGGCGCATAAGCTCTGCCACGCCTTTTTTCTTGTCAGATCGCTTTTTACGCAATCCTTTCCATATGGAAAATACGGAGAAGACCATTCTTTGTATTGTGTCAAGGTTGCGAGCGGCTTTTGCCGACTTGCGCTTCACCTTGTCCTGCATCAGATTTACATCAAGGCCCCAGTGCATGCTTTCTATAGACCAATGGTTACGTACTATTGCGCCCAGTCTGGGCGTGTCCGTAGGCAGGCTGCTTACATACAGCCGTTTTTCAGAAGTACACACTCCTGTAGACTTTTTGATTGTGGACGACTTGTATTCAATGATTGTCATGTTTCCGCCCCATTTTTCCCTGTCGGCAATTATTTCAAGACCGTCATATATGTTGTAGGTTCTTGTCTCGATCCTCCCATGGCCAAGCTCAGGACCTTCAGTATATGAACACAAAGGGATATGTTCCTTGAGGCTGTCCTCAACCCCGTAGCGCAGCGACCGTTGATTGGCTTTGAGTTCTATCAGAAAATCTCCGCCTTTTGTCCTTATTCTTTCGATTATATCCTTTTGCATTGACATGGCATCGGCGGTTACAATCCTTCCGGATATGTCGATTTTGTCGATTAGTATAGGAACTGCCTTTATCTCATTGCTCTTTTCCTGGCATGCCTCCGTTGCGATTGTAATGCCGGTGTTGTACGAATAAGCGGATACGATATCCGGATTGCGCCCGTTTTCCTGAACGGTGCCACGCTCCGCCTTGCCGTCCACACAGATTATCTCCCTGTCACGGCATGCATCAAGCAGTTCTTCATGGAAGTTCCCGGCAAACTCCCGCATCCTGTCTGCCATGGCTAAATCATCAATGCCGTTCTCAACACGGCAAAGGGTTGCTTCCGAAGGTACCCCATTCTTCAGCATACCCATTTTACGGAATTTGTTTAGATTGTGATTGCCGAATTCCATTATATCGGAACGTCCGACATGCCCGCACGTCCGTCCGAGTATCATCAGTATGATGATGTCCTGGAGTCGGTGTCGGAGGTTTCCTTTGTCGCATCTGCGAAAATCGGGAACTGAGGCGGCAAAATTCATAAGTCGTTCCAGAATACTGCCCTCTGGAACAAATTTATTTAGTACTTTTGTGGTATGATTGAGCTTATGCGCGTCAATCGAACGGTTTTGGTCAAGCGGCTCCATTTTTAGTATAACTAACTGATTTTTACCTATAAAATTACTAAAAATCTGTCACTTGGCCAAATTTTACTTACACTTATTTCACTAATAATCAAAAATATAATTCTGTCCATCGGGACATCTTCCCACTATAAAATAGCACAATCTTTGAGAATGCAACGCAATCTTAAATGAAAGAGCCGTGATTGTAGCATATAAAACTTTGGCCGGGTGGGAGGAAATAGTTATTTTTGCTGAAAATTTGAAGAATATGGAAATTAATATGATAGTAGCTGCCGGAAGCGACGGCGCAATAGGGCGCAATGGCGACCTTATATGGCATATATCGGCTGACTTGAAGCGTTTTAAGTCGCTCACAATGGGGCATCCCGTGATAATGGGTCGAAAAACATGGGAATCTTTGCCTAAGCGCCCTCTGCCGGGGAGGCGTAACATTGTGGTCAGCCGCAATCACGGGTTGGTTGCTCAGGGTGCGGAAGTGGCGCATTCACCAGAAGAGGCTCTAAGACTTGTAGAGGGGGAGAATCCGTTTATTATGGGAGGCGCCGGTATTTATGGCGCATTCATGCCGAAGGTGACCCGCATTTATCTCACGGAGATTGATTCAGTGTGCCCCGAAGCAGATGCCCGGCTTCCATTTCCTCTGCCGGAATCGGAGTGGGAACTGACGGAGGCTGAAGAGCCAATGTCTACGCCTGAGGGAGTGGAATACAGATATGCCACTTATGTCAGAAAATAAGGATATAATCGCGGAGCCTCGGTTGCGGGTGGTCATAATCAATAAAAGCGACTCTACCGGCGGGGCAGCTGTTGTGAGCAGGCGGCTCATGGAGTCGCTGCGCGGAGAAGGAGTGGACGCGAGGATGCTTGTGGTGGAGAAACTCACTCATTCACCATACATAGAATTGGCGGCTTCCCCACGCAGCATAAAGAGGCCGTTTCTGGCCGAGCGGTTAAAAATTTTTATGGCCAATGGCTTCGACAGGTCAACTCTTTTCAAAATTGACACAGGCTCCGACGGGCTCCCCTTATGGGAGCATCATCTGGTGAAAGAGGCCGATGCCGTTCTTATCAATTGGGTGAACCAAGGAATGCTTTCATTGAAGGGGGTGGAGAAAATTATTGCGCTTGGAAAGCCTGTGATATGGACGATGCACGACATGTGGTGCATGACCGGAATCTGTCATCATGCCGGAGACTGCAGAGGCTATCTTAAAAAGTGTGGCAACTGCCCGTTGCTCGGGAAGCGTGGAGGCGACAACGACCTCTCTCATAAGATTTGGGAAAAAAAGAGGCGCCTCGGGTCGCTTAAGGAGAAGATTACTTTCGTGGCTGTCAGCAACTGGCTCGCCAGGAAGGCGAAGGAGAGTTCTTTGCTTGCCGGCGAAAAGGTGTGTGTGATACCTAATCCGTTCAATCTTTCTTTTGATGAATGTAGCAGAGAAAAGAACAACAGTGGGGGAAAGATAAGGCTCATTTTCGGAGCTGCACGTGTGGACGACCCTATCAAGGGCCTTCCGGTGCTTGTGGAGGCTACGAAATTGTTGCGCACAGATTATCCGGAATTGGCCTCGAGGATGGAGCTTGTGACATTCGGAGGCGTTAAAGACCCCTCGTCTCTTTCCGACATGGGAGTGGAGAGCCGGCATTTGGGAATGGTGAAAGGGGAGGACGAAGTGAGGAAAGTATATGAAAGTGCCGATATTCTTGTGTCGGCATCAAGTTATGAAACCCTCCCCGGCACTCTCGTGGAGGCTCAGGCTTATGGATGCATCCCGGTCAGTTTCAACCAGGGAGGGCAGTCAGACATAGTGGAGCATCTTTCCACGGGGCATCTCGCCCACTTCTCTTCTGATTTGGAGGTTGCGGCAAGGAATCTTGCCGAAGGTATAGTGTGGGCTGTTTCTGTGGTTGATGATGAGCCTGCACGCGCTGCAATGCTTGCCCGCATGAGAGATAATGTTAAATCTCGATTCTTATCTTCGGCTGTGGCCGGGGCTTATGTCAGGCTTATTTGCGGCAGACGCAATGTGTGAGCTGCATGATAAATTTGGATAAGTTTGGCAGAATGTCTAAATTTGCAAAGGCAAGCAGATTCGGCTGATTGCCGGTTTTATTTATGGCAAGAGATTTGATTGGCAGATATGTGTGGATTGTCGACACGCTCACAAGATATGAGCGGCTGTCGCGCAGCGATTTGAACCGGCTGTGGATGCGGTCGGATATTTCGGGCGGCGAGCCGCTTCCCGAGCGCACGTTCTACCATTATCGCAGGGCAATAGAGGAGAATTTCAATATTGACATAAATTGCGACAGTTCCGGCCGCTATTACATAGAACAGGATAATTCGCGGCAAAGCCGCGCGTTTACAAACTGGATGCTCGACTCTTATGCCGTGAGCAGCGCCATAAAGGAGAGCCACGCCCCCATGGAGCGGGTGGAAATAGAGGATGTGCCGTCGGCGCGCGAGTTTTTGCCGATTACTCTTGAGGCTATAAGGAACTGCAATAAAATCTCATTTACTTATGCCGGCTTCAATCGTTCTCGTGCTGAACGCGATATTGTTTTTCGTCCGTATTTCCTGAAGCGATATAAGCAGCGATGGTATATGATAGGTCTGAAGGAGAAGGGGGATTCAATTCGCACTTATGCGCTCGACCGAGTGAGGGAGATGAAACTTGTGAGCGAAGTTTTCGAGATGCCCGCCAATCTTCAGCTCGACGACCTTTTCGGCAATATTGTGGGTGTGACTTCCTCGCAGGCGCAAGTGAGAATTGTAAGGCTTCGCACCACCTCCACTCAGGCTAAATATTTCCGTGCGTTGCCGCTTCATCCTTCGCAGCAGGAAGAGATTCACGACGAGTATTCAATCTTCACTTATCGGCTGAAGCTAAATTATGAGCTCACTCATGAGATTTTGGGTCTTGGCGACGCTGTGAAGGTGCTCGACCCTCCGGAATTGAGGGCGATGGTGGTCACGCAGCTTAAAGACACTCTTGCTCAGTATGATTCTGGCGAAAGCGAGGGGAGCGGGCCATTTGAGCAACGCCCGATAGTCACAGCGGATTGAGGATAACAGGATAAGAAACCGTTAAAGAAACGATATGTACACACAAGACAGCCTTTTTTTCGGAGTGTCGGCGCGTGGGGCTGAATTGCTGAAGCGTCATGCCATATACACGGATATGTCGGTTCGCGATGCTCTGGCGGCAATAAATGCCCTTTCGGGAGAGGCTATGACACTTTTTGCAATTGACAGGGAAGGGCTTCTGGCCGGAACTGTGACTGACGGCGACATCCGGCGCGCGCTGATTTCAGGTGTGGAGATTTCTGAGCCGGTGGAGAAAGTGATGCACACGAGGTTTATATCCGCCACACCCGGCGACGACGTGTGCATTGCCATAGCGGAGGGGCGCCGGAGGAATCTGTCGCTTGTGCCGGTCGTGAAGGATGGCCGCATAGTCGATGTGCTCGACTTGAACAAACAGAAGACCTTCCTCCCTCTTGATGCAGTGCTGATGGCCGGCGGGAGGGGCGAAAGGCTGCGTCCTCTCACGGAACATACGCCAAAGCCTTTGCTCCCGGTGGGTGGTAAAGCTATCATCGATTATAATGTAGATGAACTTGAGGCGTGCGGAGTGAAGCGGATATTTGTGACCGTGAATTATCTTGCCTCGCAGATAGAATCCCATTTCTCTGCGCGCAAGGGGTTCAGCCGGGTGTGCTGTGTCAGGGAGCCAAAGCGCCTCGGCACAATGGGTAGCCTCGCACTTATCGAGGGGCTTGAATGCGACACTGTGCTTGTGATGAACTCCGACCTTCTCACCACTCTGGATTTCGAGGCTCTATATGTTCATCATCGCCGCAGCGGGGCAGACCTCACAATGGGGGCTGTTCCTTACACTGTGTCGGTGCCGTTCGCAATCATGCAGATGGAGGGTAAAAGGGTGAAAGGTCTTGAAGAGAAGCCCACCTACAACTATTTTGCCAATGGTGGCGTTTACATAATGAAGCGCAGCCTGCTTCAACGCATAGCAAAAGGTGAATATCTCGATGCTCCCGACTTTATCTCCGCGCTGATAGCCGACGGAGGAGAGGTGGGGTGCTATCCCATAGAGGGCACTTGGATAGACATAGGCTCGCCCGATGATTATCGCTATGCCAACGAACTCATGAACAGGCGAGGACCTCGCAAATAAAACAGCATAAACCGTAACCGATAAAAATTCATAAAGCAATGGCCGACTCTAATTTCATTGACTATGTAAAGATTTTGTGCCGCTCCGGCAAAGGCGGGGCCGGCAGCCGTCATTTCCATCGAGCAAAGTATGTGCCTAAAGGGGGGCCCGACGGCGGCGACGGCGGTCGGGGAGGACATATTATCCTGAAAGGGAACCGACATATGTGGACTCTTCTCCCCTTGCGCTATCAGCGGCATGTGTTTGCCACCGACGGACAGAGCGGCGGAGCCGGGCGTTCGTTCGGGAAGGATGGTGAAGACCGCATAATAGAGGTGCCGGTGGGCACTGCCGTGTTTGATGCCGAGACCGGGGCTTACATATGTGAGATTACTGAAGACGGGCAGGAGATAAAACTGCTTCGCGGCGGCAAAGGTGGGCTTGGCAACTGGCATTTCGCCACTTCTACCAACAGGGCTCCGCGCTATGCGCAGCCCGGGCAGCCGGCCATAGAGAAGGCGGTTGTGCTTGAACTGAAACTTCTGGGAGATGTGGGCCTCGTAGGGTTTCCTAATGCAGGAAAATCCACGCTCCTGTCGGCTATATCGGCTGCCAAGCCTAAGATCGGCGACTATCCGTTCACTACTATGGAGCCAAGCCTGGGCATAGTGAACTACCGTGGCGACAAGTCTTTTGTGATGGCCGACATTCCCGGCATAATCGAGGGGGCAAGCGAGGGGAAAGGGCTCGGGCTTCGTTTCCTGCGCCATATTGAACGAAATGCTGTGCTCTTGTTTATGATTCCGGCCGATAGCGACGACATTCGCCGCGACTATGAGATTCTTCTCAAGGAGCTGCGTGAGTTTAATCCCGACCTTGCCGACAAAAGCAGGGTGCTCGCAATAAGCAAGTCGGACATGCTCGACGATGAACTGCGCGAGGAAATGTCGAAGGAGCTTCCTGAAGGCGTGTCTTCGGTGTTTATATCCGCTGTGACCGGGCAAGGTCTGACAGAATTGAAAGACCTTCTATGGAGGGAAATTAATTCGGAAGACAATCAGGTTAAGAGCACCATGACGCATCGCGATCTTGATGTGCGGCATCGTGTGGAGGAGGAAGATGAGTTTATATTCCATCAGGACGATGATGTGGAAGATGAGCTTCCGCTCGACGACGAGGCATGGGAAAATGAGTTCTGGGATGAAGAAGACCAGGTTAATGGCTGATTATGCAGGAAGGACCCCTTGAGATAGACTTGCACAAAATTCTTCGGGCACGCATGCCCCGGAAAGTAAGCCGGTTTGTGCCCGGTTTTGTGATAAGTGGCCTTGAGCGGCTTATCCATCAGGATGAGCTTAATGAAATGCTTCGCATGGGGTATCCTTTGCGTGGCTGGGAATTTGCCTGCAAGTTGCTGGATTATCTTGAAATATCGTTGGAAGTGAAGGGCCTTGACAGGCTTACGGATTCAGGCCGGTTCATGTTTGCATCCAATCATCCCTTGGGCGGGCTCGACGGCATTGCCCTGATAGCGGTGTTGGGAAAGCGTTATGGCAACGACGGAGTGCGTTTTCTTGTGAATGATATGCTCATGAACGTTGAGCCGCTTCGCGATGTGTTTCTGCCGGTCAACAAGTTTGGCTCGCAGGGTCGTGATGCCGCTGTGGCAATCAGCGCGGCATTGGCGTCGGATATGCAGGTGCTGCAGTTCCCTGCAGGTCTTGTGTCGCGGCTTCACGATGACGGAAGCATCTCTGACCTTGAATGGCATAAGGCATTTGTTGCGCAGGCAATTAAGCATGAGCGCGACATAGTGCCTGTGAGATTTGAAGCGAGCAACACTATGCGGTTTTACCGCACTGCCCGCTGGCGTAAGAAATTGGGGTTGAAAGTGAATATAGAGCAGGCGTTGCTTCCCTCAGAATTGTGTAAGGCTCGCGGGAAGCGGTTTCGCATCGTTTTCGGAGAGCCTGAGAGCTGGCGCGGACTGAAAGCGCAAGGGCTGCCTCCGAAGGCATTGGCGGCTGTTATAAGGCGGAAGGTTTATAATCTGAAATAAAGTTGTAATGAAAAATAAGAGGGGCCGGCAATCTCGAGATTGCCGGCCCCTCTGTCAGTTATGTGGGTTTCCCTTGGATGAGGCTTCTATATGCAGTTTCTGTGAGGATCGCTCCCGTAAGGCTTGCTTATATGAGACTCACGCACGGCGTGCCTGCGCATTGGTCAGCGGTTTTTGTACATGTCGTCGTAGTATCGCTCGTAGTCGCCGGAGGTGATGTTGTCCATCCACTCCTGGTTGTCGAGGTACCATCGGACTGTCTTCTCTATCCCCTCCTCGAACTGCAGGCTGGGCTCCCATCCGAGTTCCGCCTGAAGCTTGCGCGAGTCGATCGCGTAGCGCATGTCGTGGCCGAGGCGGTCGGTGACATAGGTTATGAGATGGTCGGAATGCCCCTCCGGGTTCCCGAGCATCCTGTCAACAGTCTTGATTATGACCTTTATGAGGTCGATGTTCTTCCACTCGTTGAATCCCCCGATGTTGTATGTGTCGGCAATTTTGCCTTCATGGAAGATGAGGTCGATTGCCCGCGCGTGGTCCTCCACGAACAGCCAGTCGCGCACGTTCTCCCCCTTGCCGTACACGGGCAGCGGCTTTCCGTGGCGTATATTGTTTATGAACAGCGGGATTAGCTTCTCCGGGAACTGGTATGGGCCGTAGTTGTTCGAGCAGTTTGTCACGATAACCGGCATGCCGTATGTGTCGTGGTATGAGCGCACGAAATGGTCTGACGACGCCTTCGACGCCGAGTAGGGTGAATGCGGGTTGTATTTCGTTGTCTCGAGGAAGAACTCTGTTCCGAACGCCATGTGCTCCCCGGCCGAGGCCTTCGTCGTGAACGGCGCGGGCGTGCCCTCGGGGTGCGTCAGCTCGAGCGCGCCGTACACCTCGTCGGTGGAGATGTGGTAGAACATCTTCCCGTCGTATTTCTCCGGGAGGCTTTCCCAGTATTCCTTAGCGGCCTGCAGCAGCGCGAGAGTTCCCATCACGTTGGTGCGCGCGAAAGTGAACGGGTCCTTTATCGACCGGTCCACATGGCTCTCGGCGGCGAGGTGTATTATCCCGTCGATCTCGTATTCCCGGATTACGCGTCGCATCTCTTCGAGGTCAGCGATGTCGGCGCGCACGAAAGTATAGTTCGGTTTCTCCTCGATGTCCTTGAGGTTGGCAAGGTTGCCGGCGTATGTGAGCTTGTCGAGGTTGACAATTCGGTAATCGGGATATTTGTTTACGAAGAGGCGTACCACATGGCTCCCGATAAAGCCTGCGCCACCTGTTATCAATATATTACGCTTCATTTTGATTCTTGACTGAGATTTTTAATACATTTTTTCAATGAGTCTGTCCAGTAGGGTACACGGGCATTGAAAGTGTCCTTGTACTTGGTTTTGTCGAGCACCGAGTAGGAGGGGCGCTTCACGGGGGAGGGGAACTCGTCGGAATGGCACGGCTGTATGTCGCACCCGGTGTTTCCGGCAAATTCGGCAATCATTTTTGTGAAGTCGTACCAAGAGCACACCCCTTCGTTTGAGTAATGGTATGTCCCCTCGTTTCCGTCCATTCTGCGGTTCTCTACAATGTCGAATATGGCGTCGGCGAGATCTTGCGCATATGTAGGCGTCCCGGCCTGGTCGAACACCACTTTCAGTTCCGGTTTTGTAGAGGTAAGATTGAGCATGGTCTTGACGAAGTTCCTGCCATATTCGGAATACAGCCATGCGGTGCGGAATATCAGGGCCTTGACTCCCGATTTTTCAATCTGTTGCTCGCCGTGGAGTTTGGTAAGGCCGTACACACCGGTGGGTGTGCCCTTCTGGTCCTCGCGGCAGGGCACGTTGTAAGGCTCTTTGCCGAACACATAGTCGGTTGACACATGTATCAGCGTGCCGTCGTTCTCCTTGATGGCGTCTGCGAGGTTGCGCACGGCAGCGGCATTTAGGAGCTCGGCGAAATCGGCGTCAGTCTCGGCCTTGTCCACATTAGTGTATGCGGCACAGTTCACGATGACATTCACGTCATTTTCCCTGACCATTTTTTTGACGGCCTCGGCGTCGGTTATATCGAGGCGAGAGATATGTATGCCGCCGGCGTCGAGGTCGGCCACATCTGTGAAGAAATAATTGTCGTTGGAATGTCTGGAGGCGTTGCGGAGGCAGTTGCCTAACTGCCCGTTAGCCCCGGTCACAAGTATGTTCATATGTGAAGTTTGTGAGTTTCAGAATAAGTCGGAATGAGAGCCCGTGTCAAGGAGAAGGAGAATTAGTTCTTCGTCATCCTGTTGCCAAACCAGCACCCAGTCACCTTGAATATGGCATTCCCAGCATCCGGCATAAGATCCGGAGAGCTTGTGAGGACGATATTGAGATGGTAATGCCATCCCATTTGCAAGAATAGCGATTACATCCTTAATCTTTTGAAGGTCAAGACCTCTTTTTGCGCATTTATCAAGTTTCTTTTGAAACTTCTTGGGAGTGATAATTTTATATTTCATAGTCCCATGGCTTTGAAAAAGTCGTCTACAGAGTCATAGCGACAGACACGTCCTTGGCGAACGTCTTCAAGGGCTTCGTCGAGCGAGTTCCTGCGTTTTGTGGCAGCGGTGTCGATAGATACTCCTTTGAAAGCTTTGACAACTTTTTTCAAGGTCGGGAGAACCGACGGGTCGTCTATATTGAGAATCAATTGTGTCATAATAATCTGTTTTCGCAAATTTACAATTAATTATTCAATATAACAACAACCGGCGGAATTTTGTTGCCCGTGTTGTAATTGAGTTTGAGTGAATAGAATACATTTTAGTATTCAAACGGGGTGTCGAAGTCGTCGAGGAGAGGGTGACGTGTGTCTTTTTCGGAGAGGATTGCCTGCGCGAGGTCTATCTGCCAGTCGATTCCGAGTGTGGGGTCTAATATGGATATGCCTCCGTCAGCTTCGGGATGGTAGTAGTTGTCGCATTTATATTGGAACACGGCAGTGTCGGAGAGCACGGCGAAACCGTGGGCGAAGCCACGGGGGATGAAGAACTGGCGGTGGTTGTGCTCAGTGAGAAGGCATGACACATGCTTGCCGTATGTGGGCGAGCCTTTGCGAATGTCGACGGCCACGTCGAGCACTGACCCGCGCACGCATCTCACGAGCTTGGCCTGGGAGTAGGGGGGCCGTTGGAAGTGCAGGCCGCGCATCACTCCGCGTGAGGAGCATGACTCGTTGTCCTGAACGAAATCCACGGGGCATACCTCGCGGTCGAACACCGACTTGTTATAACTCTCAAAAAAGTAGCCGCGAGCATCTGTGAATACTCTCGGTTCGAGGATCATTACGCCCTCGATATCTGTTTTTATGACGTTCATATCTTATTCAATAATTTTAGACCGGGGTTCCTGTTTGAGTCAGTAGCACGGGGCTAAGGTTAGAGCGCGCTTCAAAAGCACATTTTTTGAGATGTTGAATCAGACTGTCGATATCCATTGTTTCAGATATTAGACCGCAAATCTACAAATAATTCCTGAAACAATATCACAAAACAGTAAAAACAATCTTTCGCACACCCTCAAAAATATAGTTGCCACGAAGGTCTGCCTTGCCGACCTCATCTGCTCCGGCACTTCGGTTAAAGAAACAAGCGTTCCGGCACTTTGGCTAAGAGATGGTTTTCCGGTTAAAAATCAAGGTTCGGGGAATCAGTGCGGCGCACCTCTTCAATAACCTTTATGAGATACTGCCCATACTGATTCTTTAGCATAGGTTTTGCAATTTCACGCATACGCTCCTCCGAGATCCATCCCTGACGGTAGGCAATCCCCTCGAGACATGCAATCTTAAGTCCCTGGCGTTTTTCAAGAACCTCTACATATATCGAAGCCTCTGCCAGCGAGTCGTGAGTGCCGGTGTCGAGCCATGCGAACCCGCGCGGCAGGGTCTGTACCTTCAGTTCGCCGTCTTTCAGAAACTCCTGGTTCACTGTGGTTATCTCCAGCTCGCCACGCGCCGAGGGTTTTATCTTTGCGGCCACGTCCACAACCTTGTTGGGGTAGAAATAAAGCCCCACCACGGCATAATTGCTCTTCGGGTGCTCCGGTTTCTCCTCTATTGACAGGCAGTTCCCCTGTTTGTCAAATTCAGCCACTCCGTAGCGCTCAGGGTCTTCCACCCAATAGCCGAACACTGTGGCCTTCTGCTCCTTCTCGGCAGTGAATACAGCGTCGCGAAGCACCTTTGAGAATCCTGCGCCGTGGAAGATATTGTCGCCGAGCACGAGGCATGCAGAGTCGTCGCCTATGAACTCCCTGCCGATTATGAACGCCTGCGCGAGCCCGTCGGGCGAGGGCTGCTCGGCATATGTGAACTTCACGCCATAGTCGGAGCCGTCGCCGAGAAGACGCTTGAAGCCCGGGAGATCCTGAGGCGTGGAGATAATGAGGATGTCGCGTATACCCGCCAGCATGAGCGTGGAAATCGGATAATACACCATCGGCTTGTCATAGATTGGAAGCATCTGCTTCGACACGCCCTTTGTGATAGGGTAAAGACGGGTGCCGGATCCGCCGGCGAGAACGATTCCTTTCATATATTTAGAGAAATTTGAGATGACAGTTTCAGGCCATAGTTCCGTAGAACCATGAATTTAGGCCGGAGAGCTCCGGAATTAAGAACGAACTATATTAAAATCCAAATAAAATGAGGCAAAAATTACATCCACCTGTAAGCGTCCAAGTGCGGTGCACTGAACAATTATGGCGGTCAGAGCCCACTAATTGTTAAAAATTCATGTTGGATTTTTAGAGATTGTTAACGGAGAGACCCATATTCATGGGGAGAAGATTGGTCAGATCGTCGTATCCGGCCACTATCTTGCGGAATACTTTCTGGAAGTACTCTGTCACCGACACCTTCATCAGTTGGCATGTGGAGATAAGTGTGCGATAGACGGAGGCGATGCCGGCCATCTTCGCGCTGCCGTAGAAGAGAGAGTTCTTGCGTTCTCCGGATATGGGGCGCATGAACCGCTCGGCAATGGTATTGTCGATAGTATAGCGGCCGTCGTTGCGGTATGCGAAGAGCTGATTCCAGAAGTCATCCATATAATGGACTGCCTTGTCGAGCATCTCGCTTCTTGGAGGATGCTCCGCACTTTTCATCGAGTCGACTTTACTCCGGAGTCGTATCACAAGTTCAGTTGCATGCTCCCCGTTTCTCATCATCTTTATTTCATCGGGAGAGAGTTTCAGTTTCTGATAGTGCTCTTCCAGTTCATACAGGTCACTGATTATCCGGAGTATGTATTCAGCGTCGGCTTCCTTGTTTGCCTGCCAGGCGTAGAAGAATTTGGCACGGGCGTGAGCCATACAGCAGAGGTGCTCCGTATCAATCAAAGCGTCATCAAGATACAGATATACGTTGTATCCGTCTGACTGAAGGGCCTTGGGATAGCGACCGTCCAGGATCGACTTCAGCGCATCGCGGCTTCTCGCTCCCTTCTTATAGAAGTAGATGACGGTATTGAGTTCCTTATTGACCAGACACCAGATATATCTTTTAGCATATTTTCCCTTGACCCTGACCTTGCACCACGTCTCGTCGCAGTTGACGATGGAGTCTTTCTCCACTGCCATGTCAAGAAGTATCGGTATAAGTTTCTGAAGTTCGACCCCGCCTTCATACAGCCAGTTGATAAGCGTCTGACGGCTGACGCTCATGCCGTTGTCCCAGAAGTAGCGGCTAAGTCTGTAATAAGGGATATTGTTGACAAAGTGGTCGATTACCAGCTGCGCCATCATCCCGGAAGTGGCGTGAGTGTGGGGAAAACAGTCAATTATATGATTTCCGTCCTTGTCCTTGAGAGGATTATTGACGGGTGCGGCAGGCTGAATCTCCGTTTCTTCGCCGTCGCGGGTTTCAATCCATTTTTCTTCGCCTTCATTCGTGGGAAGATACAGCACGTGCTCCTTTCCCTCAGGGTCGGTTACGATAAAGTATCTGTATTCGTGTTCGACGATTACCGTCATTTTATCGTATGCGAAGCGTTTCTCCTCGCGGATGAGGGTCCAGCCTTCAGGGATGGCGTTTATATCGGATTCGTGAACGCATCTTCTGGCAGCCTTCATTGTGCGGTTCTTGCTTCCCTCGCGGTAGGCTCTTTTGGCGCGGTAGTTTTCCTCGATCCAAGTGTCAGTCTCGGATTTATTTACATCCGGGTCTGACTCAGGAAGCTTACTGACTGAATCTTTGCCACCCATACTGTCCTTTTCGGACTGCGCGTCGCGGGAGGCATCGTTATTCTCATCGTTGTCGTCCTTGCGACGTTTCTGGCTTTTGGTGCCATAGATCTGACCCCGCATGGATCTGTCGGATGCGATAAGGTCGGCAACCATCTTCTCTGCCTTTTCCGCACGGGCAAGCATTGCCTTGAGTTCTTCTCCGTTACGCAGTTGCTCGACAAGAGTCATGAGCCTGTCTATCTTCTCCTGCATGGCTGCTCTGTCAGACTCTGCTCTTTTCTCTGCAGATTCTGCTCTTTTCTCCGCAACTATGGTTCGCTCCTCCCATCGGGCGGATGCCTCATTGGCTTTTTGCGCCTCATTGCTCAGCCTCTCAATCTCCAGTCTCAGGCCAGAAAGTTCTGACATGAGCCTTTCATTATTGGCGAACAGCAAATCTATGAGCTTTTCTTTTTCCACCTCAGTCAGGTCAGAGCTGCGTCCGGATGGGGCATAGGGAGTGTTCTCCCATTGCTCCAGCCGGCACATGTTTTCTTTCAGATATTCTCTTTCCTGATCCTCCATGATGGATGTTTTTGTATATGCAAAGATACAAAAAATCAGGGATATATGCAAGAGAAAATATCATTTATTTATTTGATTACCAATTTATTCACCACTGCATTTTCAAGCAGCAGAGCCACATCTTTCCACTCAATGGTGTAAAAAGTCTCCTCACCCATGTGTTCGACTTTCATGAACCTGTAATCGCTGTTGAAACGCTTCTCAAACAGGGTCGCGGAGCGTCTGTCATAGTTGAAAAGACGTATCTTCCGGCGGTCTTTCGACATGATGATGAACACCTCGTCTTTCTGAGGCTCGCGGTGGAACTGCTCACGGATGATGGAGAGGACACGGTCATATTTACTCCGCATGTCATGGAAATCACGTATATACCAGAATCGTTGTAGTCCGTTGATGTTCAGCATAGGCCCTCCAGATTCTCCACGAGCTTCTTCAGTCGCCCGAAGTCTAAATTTTTTTGACGTATCTGCATGCCGTTGCTCATGCGGATATCTATCATGATTCTTACAGGGTCATTGGAGGAAGTCACTGGTTCGGCACACGGAGATGTGGATTCCAACGTTTCTGAATCTTTTTTTAGGATTTCCTCCTCCATCGGACGTCCCTCCACATCCACGGGGACGATTCTGTGACGGGTATCGCGATACCACTTGTTGAATAAATTCCATGAAACCTTGTTCTTCATGCACCATGACTGGATGCTGATTCCCTTTGGAAGAGCTTCCGCTTTATAGCGGACATAAAAGTTCTCAAAATCTTCGCTGCTGTACATAATCATTGGTTTTGATTAAACTGTCGCGAAGGTAATACTTTTGGTCTATTTCGAACTTGGACGCTTACCATCCACCTTAGATTATTTGAGAATAGTCATGCCTCCGTCCGCTCTTGGGGGCGGTTTAGGCCGCCCCCGCCGCTGGGGCATCCCCTCGCCAGAAGGAGAGAGGAAGTGTTCAGACGGTGGTATCAGGTTTCGTAGAGACGAAACCGTCGATATATGAATTATTGGATGTCACAACAGCAAAAGCCTGTCTGACGAGTTTGTTTGCTACGGCAATCATGGCAACCTTGCCGGATTTTCCATTGCCTCGTAATCGTTGGTAGCATTCCTTGCACGCCTTGTTGTGCTGACTTGCTGACCATGCCGCCACATAAAGCATTGAACGCAGAGTCTCATCACCGTTACGGTTGATATGTCCCCGGATGTTTATGCTCGTGCCGGACTGCTCTATTGTTGGACAGATACCGATAAAGCGGGACAACTGCTTGGCATTGTCGAAGTAGGTAAAGCCTCCGGTGGCTATAATCAGCGCTGTGGCAAGTGTGACCCCGATACCCTTTATTGAGGTAAGGAGTTTCAGCTGCCTGTCAAACACCTCGGTCACGACCGCCTCCATTTCCTGCTGCATGTACTTGATCTGCTTCTCAAGGAACGTTATGGTCTGTTTAAGAGAATTGACACACTTCTTGTCCTTAACCGGCAGAGGTTCAAGCGATGAGAGTAGATTCTTTGTCGCTGTCAGTTGCTTCTGGAGCTGACGCAGGACTGTTTTCTTCTGCTTCAGAATCATTATCTGTTCTGATGGGAACTTATAGGGTTCAGGCTTGAACCTCTCCCCGAAATCGGCAATGAGACAAGCGTCTTTGGAATCCGTCTTGGTTACGGACATCATCACGCGGGCATAGTTCTTAATCTTCTTCGGATTGATGAGGCTTGCCCGGATGCCCGACTTGTCAAGAAGATAAAGAAGGAGGAAACAGTAGTTGCCTGTCGCCTCCATCACGCAGTGGTGGATGGCAGGGTCAAGCTTCGAGATGAACCTGCGGATGCCTTTAGCATCATTTGGGAAGGTCTCGGTACGGTAGCTTTTCCCGTGAAGGAAGGCTGCTACAAAAGTCGCTTTGCTGATGTCGATGCCTATGTATGTCATATTATCAAATCTTTTGTCAGGAACTACATCTTTTGCACTCTCGTCGCAAACACGGGGTCGGTTTCACCGCCCCAACGAACTATCCAGTCTTTAGATGTAAAAGCATGGGGACCTATCGTACTTAATGGAGTCAACCAACATGACATCTGCCTTATTCCATGCTTGAATATCCTGAAATTTGAAGTTGAAATTATTCAAAAACATTTAACCGTACAAATGTACGACATGGCAATTTTACATGAGACAACAAGTTGCCGGTATGCATTTGCTATTTAGCGACGGTTGCGGTTGCGTGATAGAATTTGGGGGTGTGGTGCGGGTTGATATGCTTTGAGTCCGGTGTCTCCGGTGAAGATTTCGGCAGTGTAGCCTTTTGAAAAATAGTAATCGGCAACCTGTTTAATTGAGACATCTCCCATTGAGAGTCCGCAGCACGACAATGATTTCCACTCATTGACAAGATTGCGTAACCCTTCGGTGGATAGAAGTTCCGATTGGTTTGTAAAGATGTCCCAAGGTTCAGAGCCATCAAGAGCCTTTTCAATAAATCCGGCAAATTCATTCACATATTTTTGAGAGTCCTTGCGGTTTATCTGGGTTATATGGTTGCCGCATTCTATTATACTTGCCAGCGGAAGCACGATTCTTGAAGAATCGGCAGTCTCCTTTTCAATAGATTTAGATACATCATCATAAGTAATGGGCTTTTCTCCCGACTTTTCAATAGAGTCCATATTAGGAATCCGAAGCCATACGCAAAGGATAGATGTGTCTAATATTATAACTTTCCGGGCCATGGTCAATTATCGGATAGAATGTTTTTTGTCATCATGGCTCCTGGGGAGTATACAGCAAGTTTCTTCAGGAAATCGGGCCGGTCTGTGAGACGTAAAATTTTGGTAGTGCCGTGCGCGCCTTCGCGTGTAACGCAACTTACAGAATGGAGTATTTCCGGTCCGAGAGCGTCAATCAGAACCGGATTGTGAGTTGTGCAAAGCACATCGAAATCGCGAGACGATGCGATGTCGGTAAGAGCGCTGACAAGTTCGCCGGCACGTGAGGGATGCAAGCCGTTGTCAATTTCCTCGATTACAATCAGCGAGTCGGCCGGACGAGTTAGCATAGCAACAATAATGGCTATGAAGCGGAGTGTCCCGTCAGACATAGAGCGAGCATCGATTTCCATAGAGTCTTCAGGGTCGCCCCAGTCTTCGCGGCAATAAAGCATTGCAGTGTCCCGGAACCTGCCGACCCTTTCAGCCCATACTTTGCGTATATCTTTCTCCGGCAGTTTGCTGACATGTTTTGTAAGCCTGTCCTCGAAATCGGCAGTTTCCTCCTCGGGCAATGCGGCAATGACCCCCGCAACGTTTGAGCCGTCAGCCTTTAATGTTTCGGAAAGAGGAGAGAACTCACGCATTTTTGCAGGAGACGGATCCAACACGTAAATTGATGCAAAAGAGTCAAGTGTTGCCTTGGCTCCGTCTTTGATTTGTTTGAGCACCACCTGGCCCTGAATCTGCGAAAGCACTGTCATGTCGCGGCGCAGGCTTATCCCCTTGCGCGGGCCTGGACGGTCTTTGTCGAAACGAGCGGTTATCTGTCCGCAGGAGTCTCCCGGAGTTATTGGGTCGGTATTGAAGAGGCTACGCCACGAGTCATCACGTAGCCTCAACTCTAACGATTCTTCATTGATAAAAGCGTCAGCACGGTCAACGCTGAAAGATATTGAGTAGCGGTATTCAGAATTTTCAGATTTGAAAGTTACAGATATTTTTGTTTCGTCACATCCTCTGCGAATAATCTGGTCGATTCCTCCACGGATGCTCTTGCATACTTCAGCCAGTCTCTCCCCTCCGCTTAGTCGCGACAAAAACATCAAGGCATCGACAATATTAGATTTTCCGGATGCATTGGTGCCGATAAGGAAAGTTATCTGGTCAATAAGGAGTGTTGAATCCTCAAAGCTTTTCCAGTTATGTAGAGAAATCTCAGTGATCATTACAGAAGGGAATTACTTCACAAAGTTAATTAATTCCGATGAGAAATCAAAAATAATCACATGGGGCTTTGTTCTTGACTGCATGTCACTATAGTCTGATTTTATAGGGCTATGGTCAGTCGATCAATTGAGATAGTCGTATATTGATTGCCTTATAGATTTTGTCATCTACAAGATTCCAGTAGTTTAACTCAGAATTGTATGTTGCTTGCATTTGTTCGCCATATTTACATCCTATTTCTGCAAAAGGGAAAGCAAACTGTTATATGCTTTATATTTGCAAAACACGCAAATCGCATGCATGGTTTTACACGAAATATGAGAAGGAGCTTTTGCAGTCCGGAGGGACATGTCCACTTTGTTATTGAGGTATAGTCAGAAGAGTGATTCATACTGGCGAGAGATAGTTTCCCAGCGGTAACGACGGTCGGCTATTTCAGCCATTGCTGAGCCGTTTTCGGAGTGATTCACCAATTTATTAGTGAGCCGGGCAATCAAATCTGTTGTAGATGTGAAATATTCAGCTTTGTTTTCAGTCGACTCCCGATTATAGACGCAATCAAATGCGAGGATTGGTTTCCCGAAAAACATGGCCTCCACAAGCGATGGGTTGGTTCCCCCTGCGCTATGTCCGTGAAGATAAAATTGGCAATTGCTTCGTAACACATTCAAAATACGCAAATCATATATAGCCGGCTGTATCTTTATGTTCGGGAATTTTGAATACCTCTCCATCATTTCCTTTCCATATGCGCTCTTTGTCCAATTGCCAACGAATACCAAATTTTTATCAGGTGTTTTACTGAATGCTTCGAGAATGGTGTGGACATTATTTTCAGGCTCAATTCTGCATATAGCAAGCGAATAGCCTTCAGACTCGAGGTTGTACTTAGTGAGTGTCTTTATTGCTTCGGCTTCAGATATGTCTTGTATTACCTGGTCGCCGCCATAGGCTATGAGTGCTGATTTTTTTCCATACTCTTCGGTGACATAATCTGTTATTCCCTGGTTATCTGTGACAATTACATCACCATATTTCACAGCCTGTTTTTCAGAGAATTTTAAGAATCTGCGAACCCATTTGTTCCATTTATCTCTCCGATGCTCCAGCCCATCAATATTTATAACCAGTTTCTTCTTAGAGAAAAGGCGGAAAATCGGTAAAAAAGCACATCCCGACACCCCCAAAATCAGAATTACGTCACTTCTGCGGGATGCCTTTATAAGAGAAACGATATCGTAAGGGATGCTTTGTATTCCATTGGCGCTCAGATCGACATATTCGGTTTTAGCCCCATGATATACCCAGCGCTCTTCATCGTATGATTTTTTACTGCAATATACTGCATACTGGAGGTCGTCAGAACTGTTATGTCGCACAAGTTGCTCCACAAGAGTTTCAAAACCCCCATAATTGGCCGGCACGCCCACCGTGCCAATGATGGCTACTTTTTTCATTGTGTATAGGGGTATAAAGATAAGCCCGGCCAACTTGTTGGCCGGGTGATGGTTAATTGGATAGTTGTTAGATGGAAATGCTCATGCAGCAAGTTCAAGATATTTCTTGAACTTTTTAGTCAGACTGCTTTAAATGTAAAATACAGGTCCCGAAGCAAAGTTTATTGATAAAGAACAGTGTCTGATATTATATTAAACTTAAATCAAGTCAATCAACGTTTGGATACTGATGCTCGAATTTACAATTGTGTGAATATGTCAAGATACATTCTTCGGCTCTCCTTGTTCATATCGCTTAATGTAAGGAATTCAAAGCCAAGTTTAAGTTGATAGAAATCAAGTGTGCGAGGATTATTCAAGGCATCCACTGTAATAAACTGGCACCCTGCAATGCTTTGATTAGAAAATGTAGCAGCTATAAAATTCACAATCAACGAACCAATTCCTTTTGATTGTAAATCTTTTCTCACTGCAAGATGGCCGATATTTATAGCAGGATAAGAAGTTTGCCGCGGAAAGATGTCAGAATATTCATGATTATAGTTCAGGAAATCAATTATATCTTCATATTCAAGCAGCACCACATCATTAGCAAGCGTGAATATGGCAACAATCTCTCCGGTTGGAATAAGGGTGCATTTATACGGAAGTAAATAGTGATATTTGGCACAAAGAGCCATTTCTGTGAGGAAAAACTTGTCAAGCATTTCCTCACCACAAGAGAAAGACGAAATTGCCTTATAATCGCTTTCTGTTAATGGCGAAAAGTCGATATCATTCGCAGAAAAGCGGGTTGCGGCCACCATTTCTTTCCATTATCACTTTATATACCTCTCTTCTCGCAGTCATACGTTTATTCTCAGCGACGGTGAAATCTCCACGCATTCTTCGCTCCATTTCTTTATGGAAATGAGCTACCTCATCACGCGACATCCGAATATTCCGATTGGACTGTACCATAAATTCCTCCTTTATTGATTGAATTACAAAGATAATAACATTTATGTTAAAACGCAAACAGAAATATCAATGTTTTTCGGTTGTTTTAAGCCACAGATTCGCCTTCCCCATTTAGAAATATTTTATGGGCAAGGTTTGATAATTCCTTCGAGATAACATTGCTGTCTGTCAGTCATAATTGTTTGCAAATATATGCTTTATATTTCAAACACGCAAATTAAAGACATTGTTTATTCCATTTTTAGACCGACAGCTTTGGTTAGTCGCGGGCGAAGATGTCGCGGGTGTAGACTTTGGCTGATACGTCAGCGAGTTCTTCCGATGTGCGGTTGGCAAGAATTGCCTGAGATTGGCGCTTGAACTCGTCAATATTATTGACAACACGGCTTCCGAAGAATGTTGTGCCGTCTTCAAGTGTAGGCTCGTAAATAATCACCGTGGCCCCTTTTGCTTTTATTCGCTTCATCACTCCCTGTATGCTCGACTGTCGGAAGTTGTCAGAGTTGGACTTCATTGTGAGGCGATAAACGCCGATCACACATTCCTGCTCCGGGGCCTTGCTGTATGTGTTTGAGCCGGTATAGTCGTACCATCCGGCCATCTTCAGAACCTGGTCTGCTATGAAGTCCTTGCGAGTGCGGTTGCTTTCCACGATAGCCGACATCATGTTCTGCGGCACGTCGGCATAGTTAGCGAGAAGCTGCTTTGTGTCCTTGGGGAGGCAGTAGCCGCCATATCCGAACGACGGGTTGTTGTAGTGCGTGCCGATACGCGGGTCGAGTCCTACACCCTCGATTATTGCCTGTGAGTCGAGACCCTTCACCTCGGAATAGGTGTCAAGCTCGTTGAAATAGCTGACACGAAGCGCAAGATACGTGTTGGCGAAGAGTTTCACCGCCTCCGCCTCCTTCATGCCCATATAAAGCGTGGGTATATTCTCCCTGATGGCTCCTTGCTGAAGCAGGGCGGCAAAGGCGTGGGCGGCCTCATCAAGCTTCGGAAGATTGGCGACAGCTCGTATTGCATTGTTCTCCTCCTCGAAGCGGGTATCATTCATAATCTTCGGGATTCCGGCGATTATCCGTGACGGATACAGGTTGTCATAAAGTGCCTTGCTCTCACGAAGGAACTCAGGGAAGAACAGGAGATTGAACTGCCTGACAACTTTCTGTGCATATTTAACATACAGGTTCCGGCAGTAGCCCACGGGGATTGTGGACTTAATGACCATTACCGCATCAGGGTTTACCGAGAGGACGAGGTCGATTACATCCTCGATGCAGTGCGTGTCGAAGTAATTCTTGACTGGGTCATAATTAGTGGGAGCTGCAATCACCACGAAATCCGCATCCTTGTAGGCTGATGCGCCATCAAGAGTTGCGGTAAGGTCAAGTTCCTTTTCTGCGAGATACTTCTCGATATATTCATCCTGAATAGGCGACTTACGCCGGTTAATGAGTTTCACCTTTTCGGGAATAACATCCACGGCGGTTACATGGTTATGCTGAGCGAGAAGAGTGGCAATGCTGAGGCCGACGTATCCTGTGCCGGCAACGGCTATATTATATTGTGTCATAGTTGCAGGTTTGATTAAAGATTGTAGTACCGCTTGAACCATTCGACAGTTCTGTCAATACCGGATTGTAGCGGAGTGCAGGGTTTGAAGCCGGTGGCCTCTGCAAGAGCAGAAGAGTCGGCATACGTTTGGTATACATCACCTTGCTGCATTGGCAGAAAATCTTTTTTAGCCTCTCTACCGATTGCTTTCTCTATGCAAGAAATGTAGTCCATAAGTTTGGTGGGCTGCTGGTTACCGATGTTATACACCCTGTATGGCGCAGGAGATGTGGCCGGATCCGGGTCAGCCTCATCCCAGTTAGGATTCCCTTGAGGTATGATGTCAACGATACGGACGATACCTTCCACAATGTCGTCTATATAGGTAAAATCGCGGAGCATATCTCCATTATTGAATACCTTTATGGCGCGGTTGTGCAGAATAGCGTCCATAAATAGGAATGGCGACATGTCCGGTCTTCCCCATGGCCCGTACACCGTGAAGAAGCGCAGTCCGGTGGTGGGGATGTTGTACAGCTTTGAGTAGGCGTGAGCCATCAGCTCGTTGCTCTTCTTTGTGGCAGCATAAAGACTCACAGGGTGGGCTATTCCGTCATGTTCGGAGAACGGGACTTTTCCGTTTAGGCCATATACACTTGAAGAAGAGGCATAGACAAGGTGTTTAACCTTGTTGTCGCGACAGCCTTCAAGAATATTTATAAATCCATCAAGATTGCTCTCTACATATGCGTGTGGATTAGTGATGGAATATCTTACCCCAGCCTGAGCTCCGAGATTGATAACAGCATCAAAGTTTCCATTTGCAAACAGCATCTGCATTGCGTGGGTGTCTTCAAGATTCATCCTGATAAAACTGAAACTCGGGTGTTTTGTGGATTTCGAGAACTTATACCAGGCCACTTCATCTTTCGCGATTCCGAGTTCGAAAAGCCTTCCATATTTCAGGTCAGGGTCATAGTAATCATTGATATTGTCGAGTCCGACAACCGAATCCCCCCGTTCAAGCAGCTTCCTACAAACAAAGCTGCCGATAAATCCGGCAGCTCCTGTTACTAGTATCTTCATCAGTTGTTACTATTTTTTTTATATAATTCAAATAAGCGTTTGCCAATTGAATCTAAATCTAATCCTTTTTCAATTATATCGTTTCTCGTATCAATATTGCCAGAATAAGTTAGTACTTTATTTGCTAATTCCGCCAACTGTTCAGCATTAAAATCAGAAGACATATAACAGGTTGAAACATTATTAAATAAGTCAGGTACATTCCCTACTGGTGTAGATACGACAGGTAAGTTACAAGCCATTGCCTCTTTTACAGCATTAGGAGATCCTTCTTCGTCAGAAGTTAGTAAATACATATCACATGAATTCATCCATATTGGGACCTCTTCTCGTGCTGTTTTTATCATGACTAACTCTTTGAGATTATTATGTCCATATTTTTCTTTCAAAATTGTCATGACTTTATCATAGCGATCTTTTCTTTTTTGGGTTCTTTTTTTCGTAGTATTGGAATCTACAAAAAGTATATAACGTTTAGTCTCGTCCAAACCAAGTTTAGTTTTACATTCTCTTTTATTCATTGGCCTAAATAAATTCAAATTAACACCATTGGGGAGATATACGATATTTCGTCCTTTAAGATTTATCGGTTTTTTGACAATAATCTGATTGAACTGATTATACAATAATTTTGTTATTCTCCCATCCGAAGTATTGTGATTGTCAGGGTCGTTTTGAAGAGACCATACCGTATGGTTATGCCGATTGAGTCCGTTGGCAATTTTTAGAATTAAACCACTCAATGCAGAGTGACAATGAATTATGTCATATTTATGAAATTTTAAGTGATAAAACAATTTAAGTGCTGTTTTTAGGTGAATGAATGTTGCGCTAAATTTAATTTTAGGATTACTTTTTAGGCCGTTAGAAAAAATAACTTTATTAATTACGCCATATTTTTCTAAAGACTCTATTTGCTCCTTCATAAAGATACCAAATATTGGATTCTCTTTGCAGGGATAGTTTGTAGTAATTTGAAGTACTTTCATCTGTAGATGCAATTAATTGATTTGTTTTTTGTTTACAATATTATCGATATCATATCGCAATATTATAGCAGACAATCCTGAATAGATGACCATAAAAGCCAGCCTGTTGGGAATTGCAAGTGTGATGGCCTCTATACACATTATTGTCGGACTAAGAAGGAGTATAAATTTATGTAGAAATATATATTTATTATTAGATTCTTTAAATTTATTTATTTGACGATAAGAATAGAATAATAATAAAATATATATAGCAATCCCAATAGTTCCATTTTCTCCTAATATTGAAGACCAATGAGTGTCCATTTTATAATTGTATTTTGCATTTTCTTCTAATCCGTAAATATTCGATAAATTATAATCATAGTATACATCACTATAGATGATATTTGTGGGAATACTTCCATATGTCCCTTGACCTGTTCCCAAAGGAAAATAATTTTTTGCCATTTCAAAACTTGAATAATATAATGCAACTCGCGCAATTCCACTATTTTGGTTTGAAATATCATACAGATTAGAGTATCTTGTTATTTTGCTTGATATTGCTGGAATAAAAACTATTGTCATAGATATACATATCATCAAAGAAATAGAGTAGAGTGCGATTCTGCCTTTGTTATTTTTATTCTCATATATTAACCAACTGAATAAAATTATAACCATGCCTAGCATTGCTTTTAACTGAACAGATGCTATAATGATGATAATAAATAATGCTGACAATTTAATGTATTTGTTTTTAGTTGTTGTTATATACATTGAAATTGATAATATTAGGCCTTGATTACTAATCGATGCTACAAATCCAATCATAAATGGATTTCGTCCGGATTGTACGAATATAGCCCATATAACAGTTAGTGTTGAAATTATTAGCAGTGTTTTGATTATCAAAAGAATATATTTGTTAATTTCATTTCTTGATAACTTATAGTTATAACAAATGATAAAGTATATAAATGGTAAAAGAGTTACTATCGAGGCTATTGCGAAGTATTGTATGGGAGGGGTGTATGGGGATGCTATTCCATTGATTATTATAATAGATAAAAATATAGATATATATATATAATATTTTTTAGGACATATGATTGATTTTTCTTTGACAATAAAAAAATATACTGAAATCAACGCAAATATAAAAAAACACAAATAGTCAAATCCACTGGGTAATATACTTCTATCCAATAGACTTGTAGTTATAAATACGACTGAGGATACTTTTAGAAACCTATATTTATTTATTCGAAGTAACATTATAGTATTTATAAATATTTGCAATCTATTTCAATTTTGCAGTATTCTTTACAATCATGGCGCCAAGGAATTGACCTGTACCTAATAATACTCTGCCTATTAGCATTGCTAATGCTGCACCAAGCCAACTATAGCAATATACTAATATCCATGCACATATGAATCCTATAATGCAAGAAATAACCGATATGTTTCTCGCCAATTGCTCTCGACCTTGTAATATTAAATAATTTGCTCCATATGCAGAACTTAAAGATGTAAAAATAAGAGATGGTGCTAATATCCTTAATACAACAATTGAATTGCTGAATTCATCTGTCAAGAATAAACTAACTAATTGAGGTGCAAAAATAAATAATGTAATTGCAATAAATGACGAACATCCAATATTTATTTTTACATATAATGAATGTTTTTCGATTTTTCTTGCTAAAAAAGGGAAAAATACACGAGAAATAACTTGAAGAAAATTATAAGAAATTGTAACAAATTTTGATCCACCCTCTAATATGCCATTAGCTGTATTACCGCCCCAAAAACCCAATAGAATTACGGAAAATGAATTATATAAATTTGGCATTAGAGTATTGATGAATACATCTGAGCATTCCTTAATTGAGGTAATACATTCTTTTATCGATACTTTTACAAAGGAATATTTCCATCTGAATAGAATTATATACATGGCTATTACCGCTGCGACTATATACCCCAATGATATTAATATTGGTTGATATAAATAATCTTCTGGTTTAGTTATAAATACAAATACAAGTCCTGTGAAGGTTAATTTAATGACAAAATTTAAAAGTGTTAAATATTTCATTCTTTCGAGGCCTTGAAAAAACCATTCTGGAAAGAATATATGACCAGGAATAATTAAAAAAGTTAACCAAATTAAAATTATCTTTTCTCTAAAAATAGGGACTAATAATGTTAATATCACTAATAATACTATTCCTAATGCTAAGAGAATTAACTTTGAATATGTAGTTATTGAAAAGATTCTATTTACAATCTGTTTATTATCCCTATTTTTTGCTATCTCTCTTGTTGAAATCAAAAAAAATCCCCAGTCAATGAATGTTTGAAAGTAACTGACGACAACACTTGCAAATGCTATTGCTCCAAAATATTCAACTCCCAAGATTCTAGTTAAATATGGAAATGTAAGAATCGGGAATATATAACTGCAGATTTGTAATAAAGTAAGAGAAACAAAATTTTCAGCTAAGCGCTTTCCATCTTTGCTATTCTTTATTGATTTAATCCGATTGTACAGAGTCATGTTGTGTATATCGAATAGATGTTATTTTTGATCAATTACTATTGACAAATCTATTAGATTTCCAAAATATAAGTCTGCCTCTGGTAATCTATTGGGGTCATATCCAGAATTCGGGAAGAAGGTTAATTCTCCAAAATATATTTTCCCATTTATATTATATAGATCTACTCTTACCATGGGGAAACCCATTGATAGTTTTTCAGCTATCTTGAACATCTCTTCTATTCCATCGGGTTTAGGAATAGAAAAATTTTTGGGTGCAATTTTCCCAGCTTTATTATATCTTCTTAGGTTCCATTCTTTGTCAAAAAAATAAAACTTAGGATTCCCTGATTCTCTATTTAGGCATAACATTACGCTATCGACATATCCATTGAAGCAATAAAACTTATAATCAGTTAAATTATTTCCTAAATATGCTTCTGCAAATATCTTACGATTAACATTTTTATATGGCCATTCTCCGTATATTTTATAGATGCTAGATTTGAGTGATTTATTCATTTTCTTTTTCACATCATTTAAATCTATATTTGATTTTTCTGGACACACAACTACACCGGTATTTCCTCCACTATGATTAGTTTTTATTACGAATTTATCAGGAAGATTATCAATTTCTATTTCAGATGGACAATCCCAAATTGATAACGTTGGTATTATGTATTCTTTCCCAATTTTGTCCCCTATGATCTTCTTAACCTCTAATTTGTCGACTAGATTTGTCAATAATTTATTTCGATTATACAGTTTTAGCCATTGTAATTTTTCATTCATTGTTTTAGGATTATCTAAATCCAATTTTCGACCCATTAGAACTCGAAACTGAAATTTTATATAATTTCTATCTGATAAAAATGGTCTTGTTATCCTTACTAGACCCCTTAATAATCTATTAGACATATGTTTTTTTATTTATAAAGCCATTATATGCGAGTTCAAATTCGTTTCTTATTCCAATCCTCCTAGGCCCTTGCATGACATCCATATCTGGGGCATGGTTTGCTTCGATGAATTCTATATCATTATTTTTGTTTATTACTACATCCCAGCCTACTATGAAATTGGGACATTTGTCATGAGCTTCAATACATAATTTCATAATTTGTTCCCAATATGGAATTTGAAAACCTATGATAGTTTTTTTTGAATCTGGATGATGCTCATATCTATTACCAAAAGTATCCATGCCTGGGGCATCTATTTTGCCAGATTTTATATCGATTGGTGCAAATATACCTCCAGCATGTGCATTGTCTATGATATTGCCTCCTCTTCCCATTCTGAAGAAAGCTCCTAATACAGAATTTGAAACACCATTATTTATGGTAACAATTCTTATAGTATTTAAGGAATTTGGATGGAATAACTGTAACTCTTCGCAGCCAGAGATACATTCTTCAATAAGAGGCTTTTCTTTAAGAATACGAGATATTATTATATCTTTTTCGAGATTTGTATATGATGGAGTGATTTTGTATATTCCGTTTCCCAATGAACCATTTATTGGCTTTACAATTACAGAATATTTACTTATAATGTCTGATATGTTTTCGTATTTTGAATCATCAGTAACTTTATAGTAGAACCTATGGATATATCTACTAAATTCAATTAGAAATTTCTCCTTATTGTTAAATAAGTCCCTCCATTCCGGTTTGATTATTTTGCGATATAGTTTTTGTGCATTTGATCTTGAAATATATGTAGACTTTTCCTCGCATGTAAGATTTTTAAAATCATACATATTATTCCATTCATCAAAATCTACCATATATCTTTTCATGTCTTTTACATAAGAATATAAAATTTTGGATGTATCATGAAGGGGTAAAATGGCTTTGCCCATATTTGCCTTTGCATTAGCGATAAATCGTTTTTGCTCATTGCATTTAATTCTGTACTCTATCCAAAATTGATATAACTTACTGTTGAAGATATATTTTGTTATCCGATTGATATATTTCATGATTATTTATCTGACATAAAATCGTTTAAATCATCAAATAGTGGCGTAATGTTACCTCTGTCAATAATTGTAGAACGATCTATAGGATTAGGATGATAAATGTCGGGGTCTATCAAATATGGCAAAACATCCTTAATAAATTTAGCTCCAAAGTATTCACTTGTTTCTCTAGGCAATGCATTAGGACATGTGTCAACTGCCATTACTGTGATATTTTCAGTAGAAGAGAATGCCACTTCTTCTTTCTCGGTAAGTGGGTTGTAATCATAAAATGGATTATCATGTGTTGATGGCCTGAGTGTTGATTTTATAGAGCCTTCTATATCACATGTTATATCTCCTATCATTTTTATTCTAAACCCATCAGATTTGAAATCTTTTTTTTCAAGATATACGGGTTGATTATTTGCCCAGAAATGGCAGCTAATTAAAATGTCAGTTTTTGTAGTGAATTTGTTGAAATCAGATATGTAATTTCTTGGTGATTTCTTGAATTCTATTCTGCTATATTTTGAGCCATCTTTAGATTTTACTAAATCCTTTAATCCAGCCACTGTATATATTAGCTGATTAGGATTTTCAGTAGCAAGGTAATCATCGACTGACACTTTAATAGCGCCAATATTATCAAGTATGTATTGGGCACCCTTCGATACTCTTCCTTCACCGGTAACCAAAATTTTGACTCCGTTGATATTAACTTCCTTCAGAAGCTGAATAATTTTTTCTTTTGAGAAATTAATATCAGGTACGGGTAAATCAAATTGTTTAGTTTTTTACCCCAACCTCTTAAAGTGTAATATACACCTACAACTCCTGCATACCATCCAAAAGCGACTAGTCTATCTCCATTATCATCAGTGATGTATTCCCAATCACTAAATGTTAATTTTTTATTGACCATCGCTTTAAGTAGGGGTTTGTTATAGAGTTGTCTTTTTGCGATGTGTCCAAAGAATATGTAATGTTTGTTTGCAATTAGTGATTCTATAGAGGCTTCTTTTATCCCTATTAAAATATCGCAATTTGCAATGTTACTACATACTTCTACTCCTTCATTCAAATATTCGTCATCTGAATATGCACGAGTTTTACTTGATTGCACTTTAAAGACAAAATTTGGATATAGCATCTTAAGTTCTGCAATTTGTTTAGGAGTAAGTGCTACCCGATTATCTACCGGATACTTAGTTTCACTAATTATACCTAATTTGAGCATATATTATTGTGTTATATTTTATTAATTATTGATGTGACTTAAGAAATTATTTATACTTAACAATATCACTTGATATTGTTTGTTCGTGCAGGTAGTTTTATAAGTTCCCCCAAAGAATAATTCCATTCTTTGGGCGTGAATGTTCCTGATCCTGCAGCAGGATAAAAAGTTAATTCTCCAAAATAAATACGATTATGTGTATTATATAAATCCACCCTTACGAATATTGTTTCCTTTGCTAAATTCTTAGCGATTTTAAGCATAGTTTCTAGGTTTTGTGGTTTATTGATAGTTGTTTTTGATTGTAAAATGTTTTTTGTTAATCCGGTGAAAGGCTGATGAACCCATGCTGTGTCAAAAAAATCTATAGTCTCATTAGTGTTCCTATCCTTTATCACTTGTATGTATTTGGGTTCTCCGTTGAAGCAAAAAATCTTATAATCTATAAGATCTTGTTCTCCTGGCACATCTAACAATGATTCAGCAAAAATTTTTCTATTAACATCTTTATAAGGCCATTCTCTATATATTTTTGAAACATCGGATTTAAGGGATTTTGTCAATCGTTTTCGCGCAATTTGTTTATTAAGTAAGTATTTATTACGACAAATTACAACACCTAATGATCCACCTGCATGAGTTGTTTTTAGAACAAATTTATCAGGTAAAGAATCGAAGTTAATCTCATCAAAATTATTCCAAACACCGATAGTCGGTATTACATATTGGCTGCCTATTTGTCTGGCTATATACTCTTTCACTTCTAATTTATCTACCATTAGAGTGTATATAGGATTTTTATAGTATAATTTTAACCATTGGATCTTTTCCTGAAATGTTGTTGGATTTTTTAGATTCAGAACTACACCGTTATCAATATAAAATAAAATTTTAATATATACCTTGTCTGGTATTTTCTTTCCTAATAAACGAAATAGGTATGAAAGTGTCTTTTTTAATCTCATCGTGTATAAATTGTGTCCAAAAATTATTAGGAGCGCGTGTGTTTTGAGCAGAAGTCGTATTTCCGTCTCAAATGTTAATATTTACTTTATTCGTGAATTTCAACCAAGTTCAGGTGTCGATTCAAGACAGTGAACCGAATATTTTCTTTCCATGATTTATGAAGTTGTCGAAAGTAGTGTGCGGTATTATGGTCTGCATATTCACTCAGTGTGGATTATGGAAAGAATATGTGTTATTTAGAGTTGTTATCGGCGTTGGGGTTTTGATTGTTGTTATCGATGATTCCTAACGCCATGAGGTTGTGGAGGGAGGTAAATCCGCAGTTGTTGCAGACGATTGCGACTGATACAATAGAAGGTCCGCCTCCTATAATCATTGTGTCCGGTTTGGATTGAAGAATTGTTGAAATATAGCCATCTATGAGTACGAACGAACCCTTGTGGCACATGGGGCATTCAAAATGTCCCATTCTTTGTGCAAGAATGTCAGCTATTTTCGTTTTCTCCTGTATGTCCATTCTCGACCTTGTTATTGTCGATTATTTCTTGTATCTGACGTTCGAGATGATTGTAGCTTTTATATAGTATCAATCGAGATGATGAAACGTCAAAAGGAAGTTTGTCTTTATCTTTCTGATGAGCAATAAGGAACACCGGTTTCCCTATGGCATGTGCGATTCCTATTTCGTAAAATACATTTGGGTTTCTGCCATCGAGAACAGCAAAGATAAAGCGAGACCGGATTATAGATTCCAAAATTTGTTTTAGGATATTTCCCGGTTCATATGTTTCGTCACTTCTGGAGCAAATAATTCCTTTGTCTCCGCATGACTGTTTGATAACAATATATAACGGCCAGTATTGCTTGTTAAATGGCATCAGACAAAATGCAGTATTCTCACTTTTTTGTAAATGTGAAATGGATATTCCTAAAGAATCAAAGAATGAGTAGTTTGGAATATTATTTGAAAATTTGTTGTCAGACGCAAATTTTATTAACAATTTATTTGTGTCTACAAAGTTATAAGAGTCGTCAAGAAGTTGTTGCTGAATGGTGTATATCCTGTTTTCGAGGATTTCTCGTTGACTGTTTATAACAGGTTTGTCTTTTGTGTCTTTGAATCTCTTTATCCTGATGGTAACACCAATTGTGGTTATGATGCTCAATAGCATTACAACGCCACTTGCAACAAGTATGATTTCAGATAATGACATGATAAATAATCGCGCAGTAGGCTATGGAGAGGAATATTGTCAAGACAGTGTACCCGACTCCTGTCCATAATGATTTGCTGTCTGATGAATCAAAATGCTTCATGGCAGCGCGTCGAGAGATGCAGCATAGAATCATGATGATAATTGCAACAGTTAAAAAGATTAATGCCCCGCCCATATTTTCCTTTATGTAAAGAGTGACGATCAGGGTGAGTATTACAAGACATAAATCAATTGGGAACTCGACTGAGAATAACCACCATTCCTTTTTTGTGGATAAATTGGTTATAAAATATTTTAGAAATGATGCAACTAACAAAAGTAATACGGATATTACAAATGAGAACTCTACTGTTGTAGTGTCTTGCACTCTGTTGCAGAAAGTGCTATTGTCAATTTCTCTGACTGTTGATTGGTTAGTTGTGTCAACTGATTCTGTCATGAATTAACTTAAATGCTGTCGACAGTCGGTGTCAGATTATAGAGAGAAGAAAATCCTTAGAAGGATTGTAGCATTATATATTGTTGAGAACGTTAATGCCAAATATAAATCGGCTATTATTGTTCTAAGATATTGGCAGACCGGATCCCGAAAGTTTCTCTCGTTAGTCGTTTGAGGAGAGGAGCATGAGGATCTCTTGCTTCAGGATTGTGAGGTCTTTTACCACGATTGCCCATAATATCTCGGGGCGAAGACTATCGTAGCCGTGTATCACATATCTTCGAGGCGTTTTCTTGATTTGTCATCCATAAATTAGTTGTTTTGTAGCGTCTACTTCTTTGCGGAAGTAGGTGTTATGAACGGCGTTGTCGCAAATCAAGTCTACCTTGCGATTGAATATGTCTTCAAGTGCGAATTGCAGGCCAAAGAAATTGTCTCCAAAATCAAGAAGCGGAATTTCATTCTCATTAAATGAAACGAGAAAGTCAAGGTCGCTGTTTTCGTTAAACAGTGGAGTAAGTATGGAGCCAAACACATAGAGGTTTTTGACTTTGTATTGTTTACAAAGTTCTGTCACCTTTCTTATGTTGTTATCAATTATGTTCATCCACTTCTTTTATTGTGATGCAAATATAATGTTTTTTTATATAAAACACAAACTTAGAGGAGATGGTTTTACCATTGGTAGACGGCGGGATGTTTCACCTGGATGTAGTTGAAGTGTTCGCCAAAGCTGATGGCGGAGTATGTGGTTATTGAAGATTGGGAGCCCGGAGTTCGTGAAAATTGTCTCATAGAACGGGAGGCTCCGTGTTTTTGAGTGGCAGAGTTATTGCTTTCTCTCCATCCGAATATGCCGATCTTTTCAACGAATTGAAGTACATAGGCCCTGAAAATCGGATTGTCGCTATTATATATTGCTTCCCACGATTTCTCAATCTGATTGAAGGCTTTGGCTCTTTTGCCTATATTGCCGGGAGATGGGTCTACATATTTTTGCTGTGAACATGTCAGTTCGCAGAATACAAATTTTTGTTTTGTCGTTCCTGAATCAAAAATCAGGAAGTCGCATTTTTCGTTTTTTCCTGAAGACAGCCATTCGTCAAACGGCATTATGGTAAGAGCGTCTGCGGAATTAATATTGAGAATATCTTTTTGACAGTTAGGATCGCATGGTATTCTTCTCGGAACTCCACAAGTGTTAGGATCTGTCAGGAAGAAAGCCCCTGAAACTTCAAATGCTAATACGGAGGCATCGCCAAAAGCAGGGAATGCCATGGATAGTTGAGAAAGAGCTGTGGTGTCCATGTGATTATCTTGAAGTCAAGGATTCGTATTCTTTCATTATGCTTTCCATCTGCTCAGTGAGATCGTAGGTGTCGACGAATGGGATGCCTGAGTCGTCGGTTGCCATTAAAGGCTGCAATGTTCCGTTGTATAGGCGATATACGGCCATATCTTCCGGTTTGACAGCTCCCCGGTTTTCTTTATCTTGATGCATCAGCACATTAAGATAATTTACGAAATAAGGGCTATGAGTGGCTATAATAAGCCTGATTTCTCTGTCTGAGGCTACTGTCTTGAACGCTTTGAGCGACATGACGTCGAAGAGTTTGCATTGAGCCGACGGGAACAGGTTCAGTTCCGGCTCTTCGATATGGATATGAATGATTTTTTTCATGTCCATAGGCTCAAGTTCGGGTTTGTAGCTTTTCAGAGTGTCGCTTTCGTAAAGATAATTGATTATTGACCTTCCGATGGCATCTTTGAAAGAGAATTTGGTTGAGAAATAGTCAATCAAAGTCACAATCGAAGATGAAGTCTGCACACCGGAAGAGCTGTATTTCCATTCTATGGGTGAATAGGAGCCGTCGAGGGGCTTAATCAGGAATTTTTTATTGTCACTCTTTTTTTCAATCTGCAACGAGAGGCCGAGATAGTCGAGACGGATGTCGGAATCAATGTTTGTGGCATCCATGAAGTCGTTTAATGTCTCTTGAAAATAGAAATCGAGATTACGTTTCTTGGGCATGTTTCCATAAGCAGCCCATTCAGGAATGATGTCTCTCATTTCCGAAATCCAGGACTCTTTTATGAAAATAAGGTCTTCATTGGGTATTTTGCTATCGGTGGTCTTTCTGTCAATGGAGCCGTTGCGATAAACCACGGAATGTGTGCGACCGGAAATCTCCACAGAATAGAACACTTCAAGCTGTTTGTTTTTGAAATAGTTCTTGAGTTCCGGAGTCAGCAGATTTCCCATTGACAGCTTAAACCGGCTTTTGTTGACATTGGAATTACGGAGATACCATCTGATATTAAGCATTTTATAGATATAGCGAAAGAGGATAAGAGTCTTCATCAAAAGACTTTTCCCACTTCCGGATTCACCAATAAGCACCGTGAGGGGTTTGATGTTGTCGATTTCGATGTTCCGCAACGGCCCAAGGTTCTTAATCTTGATACTCTCTTTCATCAGATAGGCATTAAACGTTATTTTGATATAACGTTTGTATTTATGAGTTTATTGAAACTCCTGATATTTTATTCTGGCGAAGCCCACGGCTCTTTCATTTAAGATTGCGTTGCATTCTCAAAGATTGTGCTATTTTATAGTGGGAAGATGTCCCGATGGACAGAATTATATTTTTGATTATTAGTGAAATAAGTGTAAGTAAAATTTGGCCAAGTGACAGATTTTTAGTAATTTTATAGGTAAAAATCAGTTAGTTATACTAAAAATGGAGCCGCTTGACCAAAACCGTTCGATTGACGCGCATAAGCTCAATCATACCACAAAAGTACTAAATAAATTTGTTCCAGAGGGCAGTATTCTGGAACGACTTATGAATTTTGCCGCCTCAGTTCCCGATTTTCGCAGATGCGACAAAGGAAACCTCCGACACCGACTCCAGGACATCATCATACTGATGATACTCGGACGGACGTGCGGGCATGTCGGACGTTCCGATATAATGGAATTCGGCAATCACAATCTAAATAAATTCCGTAAAATGGGTATGCTGAAGAATGGGGTACCTTCGGAAGCAACCCTTTGCCGTGTTGAGAACGGCATTGATGATTTAGCCATGGCAGACAGGATGCGGGAGTTTGCCGGGAACTTCCATGAAGAACTGCTTGATGCATGCCGTGACAAGGAGATAATCTGTGTGGACGGCAAGGCGGAGCGTGGCACCGTTCAGGAAAACGGGCGCAATCCGGATATCGTATCCGCTTATTCGTACAACACCGGCATTACAATCGCAACGGAGGCATGCCAGGAAAAGAGCAATGAGATAAAGGCAGTTCCTATACTAATCGACAAAATCGACATATCCGGAAGGATTGTAACCGCCGATGCCATGTCAATGCAAAAGGATATAATCGAAAGAATAAGGACAAAAGGCGGAGATTTTCTGATAGAACTCAAAGCCAATCAACGGTCGCTGCGCTACGGGGTTGAGGACAGCCTCAAGGAACATATCCCTTTGTGTTCATATACTGAAGGTCCTGAGCTTGGCCATGGGAGGATCGAGACAAGAACCTACAACATATATGACGGTCTTGAAATAATTGCCGACAGGGAAAAATGGGGCGGAAACATGACAATCATTGAATACAAGTCGTCCACAATCAAAAAGTCTACAGGAGTGTGTACTTCTGAAAAACGGCTGTATGTAAGCAGCCTGCCTACGGACACGCCCAGACTGGGCGCAATAGTACGTAACCATTGGTCTATAGAAAGCATGCACTGGGGCCTTGATGTAAATCTGATGCAGGACAAGGTGAAGCGCAAGTCGGCAAAAGCCGCTCGCAACCTTGACACAATACAAAGAATGGTCTTCTCCGTATTTTCCATATGGAAAGGATTGCGTAAAAAGCGATCTGACAAGAAAAAAGGCGTGGCAGAGCTTATGCGCCATGTCTCAATGAGCTTTACCCGATTGATGCGGTTTCTTTGTCAAAAATGAAAAAAATATGATTTTCATAAAAAGATAAATGCCTGAAATACAATTACACAAATTTACCCGATTCGTACTGAATCGGGTAAGGGGGCTTTTGTCGTTATTTTGTGCTTAAATGAAAGAGCCGTGGGCGAAGCCAGCGGGATTTTTCGGTATTCTGGGAGGAGCCGAGGTGGGCGAAGAGGTCGGCGCGGAGGAGTATGCCGAGGCGGCGACGGATCTCTTCGGGTGTCTCGCCGGGGAAGGTGCCGGTGCGTTTGAGCTGGTTTACCCAGCGTGTGGTGACGTCGGCGTACCAGGCGATGTGCCGCGGGTCGATGGCTTGCGGGTTGCGAGCTATCAGTGGGGCGAGGAATGCTGCGAGTTTTGAGCGGCAAATTGATTTGTCGCCTTTGATGAGCGCCTGAAAGGCTTTGTCTGTCCAGGTCCTGAGCATGGCTGCCGGCGCCGGTGTGGCGTGGCAGATGCGGTGGAGTAGGTCGTAGCCTTCAAGTATGGGTAGTGTGTCGCCGGCGGGCATGGACGGGAGTTCGTTTTCGGCGTCTTTCAGCCATTCTTTCGCCTCTTTTATTGTTTGCCTGATGCCGGGGGACGAGGGCATGGGGAAGGAGAGGGCTCCTTGCTTTTGCAGGGAGGAGATTATTTGGGTGTATTTCTTTGTCAGTTGGGTTTGCATGAGGAGGGGTTATTAAGGCTGGAGGAAATGGCGATATTCGGCGAGGAGGAGGTTTTGTGCTTTGGAGGTTGAAGAGGATTGTGGGAGGGTTGAGAGGACGGATGGGAGAGGGGCGGTTGTGCCTGAGGAGATGGAGAGGAGGAGCGTTATGAGGGCTCGTGTCCAGGGGTTGGTGACTGTGTGCTGATATTTTTGGAAACGTGCCGAGGCTTTTTCAGCTGCGGCCCGGTCGCCGAGAATTGTGAAGGCTGCAAGGAGCATGGCTGACAGCTTGGCGTCGAGCTTGTGGTTGTCGAGTTTTGCTGCCTCCATTCTCCGGCAGAACACCGACAGTGATGCTATCTCTTTTTCGGAGAGAGCGACGCCGCTATGGAATGTGCGCAGGGCTTCGTAAATCTTTGGTGTGAACGCCTCGATGAGATCGTAGGGGCGTTTGCAGTTTTTCGCGAATTCGAGTATGCGGACGTGAGATGGCTTCACGTTCCATACGATTGCTCCAAGTTCGGAACTTGCCGCGATCACGATGTTGCCGTTCTTGCTTTTCGCCACCGGCATCAGAGTGCCTTTGAGCCCGTTGAGGTCTCCCCCTAAGATTTCTATCCGGTCTCCCTCCTGGAGGTCGATGTGGCTGATGTCGTAGAAAGGGAGTCGGTTTTGGTGGGTTCGGGCTATTATGCGGAATGCATACATGTCGGCTTCAGACACGGTGGCATAGCGTTCTTCTGAGCTGTGGTTGAGGAGGAAACTGAATCCGTTTGACTGAGAGCACAGGTTTTTCACTGTTTCAAGTTCTCCTCTTACAAACACATAGTGGTATGTGAGTGGCTTCTGCTTCTCGACTATCTTGTTGCCTTCAACTTCCATAAGCAATATGGATGGGGCGAAGATTTCGAGGTCGGCTTGCTCTGCGGCGTTGTAGCGGGCTACAATTGCTTCCGAGGTCTCTTTTTTTGACTGGGAGAGGGGTATGAAGTTAAGAACGAACCAGGGCATTGATACTCGGGCGCTGCCCGAGCTACGGTGCAGCTTTTTTAGAGGGAGGGAGTTCCGGCTTTTGGAGGAGATTTATTGAGGAGGAAGTTCGGGGAGGGGTATGCTTTTAGTTGGCTTCCGGTTGGTGATGCTGTTGTCTTACAATGGATTATGCAAGTCGGACATCAAAACTTCCGAAAACTTTGTGGTGGTGTTTTGGTATGTGCGGGTTATGTATCTTTTATTAAGAGATACTTAACGGCTGCAAAATTAATAAAAAATTCTCATATATAGCAATACTTCGGTTATTTTTTGAGAGTTTGTTAACGGCTCCGAGGAGCCAGGTGTTTAATCCATTAAAAATCTGATGTTTAGCATAAAATTTAACACTAAAATTTGGTCAAGTCGCTGAATTTCAGTAACTTTAAGGTTATTCCAAGACACTTAAAGACATGCTGATTTTCGAACTACTTGACCAATATGAGGGCATCTGCCGGAGGGCATTCTTCGGTTGCGCTACAAAGTTAAACAAAACTTTCATAGCAAACATCATCGAGATACTGATTTTAATCATGTGCATACCGCGAAAGATAAATTTTCTTCAACTCGGACGTTACGGACGACGTGGTGAACAGCGATACCGTCAGACTTTCCGTAAGGATTTCGACTGGCTGTGCTTTAACATGAACCTCGCCGCCGACCGTTTCCAGCATGGCATGAAACGATTGGCTATCGCCATAGATCCGAGCTTCGTTGCCAAAGCGGGCAAAAAGACAGACCATATAGGCCGGTTCTGGTCAGGCTGCGCCTCGGCTGTCAAGCATGGCCTTGAGATACTCGGTATCGCCGTGGTGGATGCAGACATCAAGGATGCAATGATGCTCCGGGCCGTGCAGACTCTGAACGCCACTGAACTTGAAGGAAAGAATATGACTCTCAATCAGTGGTATCTGTCTGTATTGAAGAAGTACAGAACAGATTTGCTGAAAATCACTTCATTGCTCGTTGCCGATGCCGCCTTCTCCGTACTGCCGTTTGTCGAGGGGCTGAAAGAAATCGGTTTTTCTCTGATAAGCCGTCTGCGTTCCAATGCCGTGCTGTATTACATCTACGAAGGACCGCGCACCGGTAAAAGAGGACGGCCTAAGACCAAGGACGGCAAGATTGATTTTGCAAATCCCGACAAATGCAGGATGACCAGGCTTGACATCGATCCCGAGGAAGGCGAGGCTTTTGAACTTGTGGCATGGTGCAAGTCTCTGAAGCAGAAAGTACGGCTGGTAATCCATTATCTGCCCGGAGGTGGACACCGACTGTATTTCTCGACCGATACCTCTGTCTGCGGCAAAGATGTCTATGACATTTACCGGACACGGTTTCAGATTGAGTTCTGTTTCCGCGACGGCCATCAGTTCACCGGACTGCTCGACTGTCAGGCTCGTGATGAAAAAGCTTTGGATTTTGCTTACAACGCTTCGTTTGCCGCTGTCAACATCACCAAGGTGCTCAGGAAGCAGACGAATATGCCCTTTTCTATTGGTCAAATTAAGTCTCTGATGGTCAACGCTCATTTCATAAAAAGATTTTTTGACCTGAGCGGAATTGACCCGAACAAGACTTTAAATGCTAAACTTGTCAAAGAACTCTTTGGCTTGACGGTTGATGCCGCTTAGCCTATGAATAATTTTTTAACGAACTATTGATATAGGCAATTCCGCGTTTTAATAAATTCATGATTTTGCATTTTTTGTGTCATTGTTTAAAAAATGATAAAATCCCAAATTGCCAAATCTCTCATTTTCTTTTATTTGAGAACCCTTGCAATCTCTTAATAAGAGATGAGTTAAAAGTGAGGGGTTGCGGTTTTCTGAAGTTTTCTGAAATTTTTATATTTTTCATGGGCGCGGGTTGTTGATAATCCGTGATTTCTGATTAATTTTGCAGTTTGAATGCTGTGGGGCAGTGTCTCGCGGCGTAGGATGAAAAGAAAACTAATAAATAATGGACAAGAACCAAACCATCGGGATGGTCCTTATCATGGCTCTGCTTTTCGGCTTTATGTGGCTCACTCCTAAGGAGAGCCCTGAGGCAGGCGCAGATGATGATATAGCCCAGGCCATTCCTCAGACAGCCGCAAGAGTTGATTCCCTCTCGGCTACAGAGCATGAATGGCTCGTGAAAAACATTATTGAGCATGGAGAAACTGTGGTGCTCGCCGACAGCACACACGCAGCGCGCCTGAATGACGGCGCCATCAATCTCACTGTGGCCGGCGACTCTGTGACAGGCACTGTGACTGTCGACGGCAAGACGCTCAGCTGGCGGGATGTTTGCCGCGCCGACTTGAAGAAGATGACAGTGAAGGAGCAGCAGAAAGCTGTGGAGGCTGTTAGAAACGCTTCGCTGTCGATGGGGAGATATGGCAAGTTTGCAAAATTCCTTACCGGCTCCGACTCTGTGGTGAGACTGGAGAACGACGTGCTCAAGCTTGAGCTCAGTTCCAAATCCGGCTCTGTGACTCGCGCGCAGCTGAAAAAATATGACACGGAATACACTCCCGACGAGAGCCAGAAGCGCAAGGAGAATGTGGTTATATTCGAGAACGGCACAAACTCAATGTCGTTTCAGCTTCCGCTCCCTCAGGGTGTGAGCACAGCCGACCTTTATTTCACTCCTGAAATTGTGAATGACACAACGGTGCTTATGAAGCTCCCTGTGGCAGAAGGGGCATATTGGGGAATAGAATACACGCTGCCTAAGGGTGAAAGCTATGTTGTGGGAATGCGAGTGGTTCAGAAAGACATGGCCCGCGTGGTGGAAAGCAACAACCGCAACCTTGGCGTGGAATGGAGTCAGGAGCTTATGCGCCAGGAGAAAGGGAAGATGTTTGAGGAACGCAACTCCGGACTTTATTATAAGTTTGCCGGGGGCTCGGTAGAGAATCTTTCGGAGAGCAAGAACGACAGCGAGGAGCGCAAGGCCAAGATAAGGTGGATCGGATATAAGAACCAGTTCTTCTCTACGGTGCTGGTGTCGGAGCGTCCGTTCAACACTGCCGATTTCCAGTCGGAGATTGTTAAGAATGAGCCATATTTCCTGAAGAGCTTCAGCACACAGGCTGTTGTGAACGATTATGACTGGAACGCGGAGACTCCTGCCAGCTTCTCGCTTTTCATCGGCCCGAACCTTTATCCGCTTCTCTCGTCGCTTGACCATCAGACAGTGGGCGATGAAGACCTCAGCCTCACCCGCCTCATTCCTCTCGGCTGGTCGGTGTTCCGATGGATCAACACCGGGGTTGTGATACCTATCTTCAATTTCCTCGGCTCGTTTATAAGCAACTACGGCATCATCATTCTTATAATGACCATCTTCATCAAGCTTGTGCTTTTCCCGCTCACCTACAAGAGCTACAAGAGCCAGGCCAAGATGCGCATACTTGCTCCGGACATCAAGGCAATCAACAATAAGTACCCGGGCCAGGAGAACGCCATGCTTCGCCAGCAGAAGACGATGGCTCTCTATTCAAAGGCCGGGGCCAACCCGATGTCGGGGTGTCTGCCCATGATGCTTCAGATGCCTATCCTTTTTGCAATGTTCTCGTTCTTCCCGTCGGCTATCGAGCTCAGGGGACAGAGCTTCTTGTGGGCGCATGACCTTTCGGCCCCCGATGCAATCGTGTCGTGGAGCGGCAACATCCCGCTTGTGACTGAATATTTCGGCAACCATATATCGCTGTTCTGTCTGTTGATGACTGTCACCAACATCATCTACACCAGGGTGAACATGCAGAACACTCCGGGCCAGATGCCCGGCATGAAGTGGATGATGTATCTCATGCCGGTGTTCTTCATGATATTCTTCAACAACTATGCCGCCGGCCTCTCCTATTATTACTTCCTGTCGCTTCTCATCACTATAGGCCAGACCTACGCATTCCGCTTTATCATAAAAGAGGATGATGTGAGAAAGACTATGGCGGAGAATGCGAAGAAGCCTAAGAAGAAGAGCGGATTCATGGCCCGCCTTGAGGAGATGCAGAGGCAGCAGCAGGCCATGCTTCGTGAGCAGCAGAAGAAAGGGCGCCGGTGAAAGATCTGCGCACCATAAGGATAATACTCTCCGCGTTGTTTTTTGCAGCTGCGGCGGCTTATCTTGTGATAAGCCCCGCAGTGCTGCCGATGGCGCGGGTGGTGGAGCGAGTGCAGATAGTGCCGTCGCTGATAGCCACATATATGGGTGTTATCCTGGTGTGGATCGGGATAACGTTTATATTCGGGCGGGTGTATTGCTCGTCGGTGTGTCCGGTGGGCACGTTTCAGGATATATTCATACCTCTTCGCAAGCGTCTTCCGTTTGTGCGCAGCGAGTTCCGCTATAAGACGCGCCATCCTCTCCGCTATCATGTGCTTGCAATCTATGTGTTCTGCCTTGTGGCAGGCGTTGCGGCCGTGCCTTTCTGGATAGAGCCGTGGAATATCATGCGCAACATATTCGGGGCTTTTAACCCCACAGCCGCCCAGACAGCGTGGCTCACGCTCGGCGTCGGGATGACATCGGGCATAGCCGCAGGGATTGTGTCGGCGCTGCTGCTCATAGTGTGTGCGGTGCTTACAGGACGCGGATTCTGCACCGATGTGTGCCCGATCGGCACCGTCCTCGGGTCGATTCATGACTACACATTGTTTCATATAGAGATTGACCCCGACAAGTGTGTGAACTGCATGAAATGTGAAGAGGTGTGCAGGTCGCAATGCGTGAAAGTGGTCGGGAGGCATGTCGACAATTCGCGGTGTGTGCGCTGTTTCGACTGCCTCGACGTGTGTCCCAACGATGCGATACGCTTTCAGAAAAACAGGAACCGACGCGCCACCCCTCTCGTCAGAAAAGTGGGACGCGGAACCGCCAAATAGTGGAAAATAATGAGACAATATCTTGATTTATTAAGGCATATACTTGAGATGGGTCATCAGAAGGGCGACAGGACCGGCACGGGCACTATCTCTACTTTCGGATACCAGATGAGGTTCGACCTCTCCGAGGGCTTCCCGCTGCTGACCACCAAGAAGGTGCATCTCAAGAGCGTGATATATGAGCTTCTGTGGTTTCTTGCCGGCGACACTAATGTGAAGTATCTGCAAGACCATGGCGTGAGGATATGGAACGAATGGGCCGACCCCGACGGCAACCTCGGACACATCTACGGCTATCAGTGGCGCTCGTGGCCTGACTACAGCGGCGGGTTTATCGACCAGATGGCAGAGGCTGTGCGAACCATAAAGGAGAATCCTGACTCGCGCCGCATAATTGTGAGCAGCTGGAATGTGGCCGACCTCGACAACATGAATCTTCCGCCGTGTCATTCGCTATTTCAGTTTTACGTTAACGACGGCAAACTCTCGCTGCAGCTCTATCAGAGAAGCGCCGACAGTTTTCTTGGTGTGCCTTTCAACATTGCAAGCTATGCCCTGCTCACCATGATGACGGCGCAGGTGTGTGGTCTGCAGGCCGGGGAGTTTATCCATACACTCGGCGATGTGCATATCTACAACAATCATCTTGAGCAAGTACGCACGCAGCTGGGCAGAGAGCCCCGCAGGCTTCCGGTGATGAGGCTGAATCCTGAGGTCACAAACCTGTTTAAATTCAAGTATGAGGATTTCACTCTTGAGGGTTATGACCCCTGGCCCGCAATAAAAGGGGAGGTGAGCGTGTGACGCTTTGCCGGCTATAGCGGCGGCGTGGCATAACGGGCAAATAAAAAAGATTAAGGCCGGAGCGTCATCGCGACGTCCCGGCCTCTTGCGCTTTAATTAATTGTTTTTTCAGTTCCCTAATTTTTATTTACACCTAATTATCCGTTATAGCCAGTACCCAACAAATTAATCATCGTGATACTGCTTGTTCAAGCGAGAGATTTCTTGCGTAGAGAAAACGATATAACCGGATTGGAAAAACTATAACCGGGTTATTGGTTTTCTGTTTTTCGAGTGCAAAATTAATATATAAACTACTTATTACCAAATTTTTTTAGAAGAAAATTATAATAAAAGCAATTATTGAGGGTTAAATATTGGTGAAATTTGATGTTTTGAGGTAAATGGCCCTCAAAATAATCGCTAATATTGCCACTTTTTATGATTTTTTGTTCGCGAGAGACAATGCCGGCGCCCTAAGCCCCGGTTCCCTCGAAATACACCGCCATGCGTTAGTTTTTTTGTGCAGCCGGGTTTTAATTTGACGATGACAGGCGTCGAATGAAGCTCTCCGTAGGCTCGGATATGTTGAGCTTGCAGCGCAGATTATATTTTATGCAGTCCACAGTCCTTACCGACCTGTTTGTTGCAATCGCAATCTCCTTTGTGGTCATCCCTGCGAGGATGAACGCACACATCCTGACTTCTGCATTGGTCAGTTCGGGACAAGCCTTGTAGAGTTTGTCGAAAAATCCCTGGTTCGCTTCCTGGAAGTAGACTTTGAACATTCCCCATGCGTTTTCCTGAGTCTTGAGAATTTTTAAAGATTTGTTTATTCTTTCGGCGAGTTCGCTTCTCGACAGATTCTTGTCGCCGGCATCTTTCTCTATTGTGTTAAGCTCTTTGCTCAGGCTTGCCAGATGCATGCTTAAAACCGACAGTTCGCTGCCTCGTTTATTGCAATTCTCTTCGTCTGCACGTTTGCTTTCATTGCTGCCTGATTCAAGGGCCTTGAGCCTTTCCAGCATCTCCTCGGAACGCTCTTTCTGTTTTATCCATCTCCATGCGGCAAATGCCGAGAAAGCCGCCATAGCCCCCAGTGCAATCCAGAGGATGACAGGCGAGGCGGGCCCGGATTCCTGTTTGTGCCTGTCGCCGGGAGCCACATTGTCGTAAAACTCTGTGAGATGGCCAAGGGCAAGCATAAGCTGCTCCGAATAAATTGAGTCAGAAAGTTGCGATGCTGCTTTCAAAGCTTCGAGCGCCACCTCCGGATTTCCTGCCGCTTCCTCCACCTGCGACCTTATGGTGTGGAATGTCACCTCCCAAGGGGATGCCTGAAGCTGCCGGAGATTGTCGATGTTTGAATGTAGCAAGGAATAGGCTTCATCGTTCTTGCCCTCCTCAAGCAGCAGGCAGCAATAGTTGAGAATGGCGAGAGTGTGGTTTGGATGCACGTCGGGGGTGGAAATAATCTCTTTATAAAAATCAGCGGCCATGCCCGACTCACCCAGGGCCTGATAGATTATGCCATTGTTTATGGCGGTGAAAGCCTTTGGCCAATACTTGTCGAGCAGTGTCTGCGCTTTTTTAATTTCAGAGAAAGCGGACTGATAATCTTTTTTTAACAGCGATAGGCAACAGCGCGTGTAGTGCATCTTCCCGTCGGTGAGCTCCTTCAGCCAGTTGTCGCAATCCGAGTTTTTGAGCCTCTCAAAACTTTGAAGCGCACGTTCATAATAAAGTTCCTGGCGAGTGGAGTCGTTGATGTCTGAAAAGAGATGAGCGAGGATTCGGTTGATTTCCACATCTATATATGCAAGCGAATCCGGCTTTTTAATCGACAGGGCCTCGTCTGCGGTCTGAATCACTTTTGTTGCGTCTCCGTTGAAATAGTCGGATGCGGCAAGACGCCACAATATGTTTGAGTAAAGAGATATGGAATCAGGGGAGAGTTCTGATTTGATGCGGCTGTAGGTTTTGTTTGCCGAAGGGTAGTCTCCGAGTTCTTCGAGCACAATGCCTTTCTCCATGCACAGGCGCGGCGAGGGATTGTGTTTTATGATAGTGTCATAATATGTGAGCCTTTCGGCAGGGGGCAGAGAATGGTCGCGTGCTTTCTCAAGAAAGAAATCTTGTTTGATACGCACGCTGAAATCGTTTGCTTTCGTTGCGTAGGCTATGGTTGAAAAGAAAACAAAGATAATAACCGGAAGTGAATTACGGAGGTGTAGCATTTCCAAAATTACAAATAAAAACGGAATTAGGCGCAAAGAATTGAAAAAATCTTCAAAAAAAGGTTGAAATTTACTACCTATCAAATAAAAACGATGGCGTGATTGATGAATGTGAATTTGTTGATACTCAATGTGGTGTAGCGAAATAGGTAGTTTGTAGTTATACCTATCCGGGTGGATATGTATCAAATAGGAAGCTGTAAGATTGCGGAAATTGATTATAATAAATAAATTTGCGCAAACTTCAAACTAATTGATATGAAAAAAACGTTACTGGTTGCAGCCGGAATGATTGCCGGCACATTTATGGTGGCAGAGGCCGAAATGTATGAGACCCGCGCCACAAGATTGCATAATCCCTCGGGTATAGTTCCCGTCTCGGAAGAAGTTGCAAGAATCTACGGGAATCCCTTTATGAACAATTTAGGTCGTAGGGCCAAGAAAAACGTAGCATTCAAAGAGGATGCCGTGGATGGTGTGGACGTTAACTTCAAGCTCACCCCCTCGGGCGACGGCTTTTATAAGCCTGCTTATGTGGTGGCAGTGTCTGGCAACGAGAATATAGACAATGAGGTTGACGCCGACACCGGAGAGGCAACACTGTCGCTTCCGGAGTGGACATACGACCTGATGTGTCTGTTCCTGTGCGACCAGACAGCAATAGAGTCGCTCTATCTACCTAAATGGGCTGTAGTAATGCGCGAGAATGTGGAAGTGAAAGAGGGTATGACCATCGAGATGGAGGCTGAAGAGGCTTGCAACCGTATATCGTTCCGTCAGCAGCTTCCCGACGGGTCGGAATTTCTGCCGCCGGAGATAATCGGCATCGATGACGAGGGGTGGCCTATATGGAATGAGGACGAAGACTCATATAACGTGATTCAGATGTATGTCACTAACTATCTTGTGAACGACAAAGGAGGAAAACTTGCGTTCAGCCTGTCGGCGTCATACCGCCTCACGTCAGGTGAGACAGAGGAGTGGACCTGCGACTTAATTGTGAACGAAATAAGCGACCGCTGGACACTCCTTCAGGAGCGCACATCGCTTGGCTGCGACTTGCCCCACTATATGATAATGGCCTCGAAGGGTATGGGTGAGCAGGAGGTCATGGCAAAAGGTGAAGAGTTCTATCATTACGCCCTCCCATATTGTCACACCCCGATGGCTGAAAATATTTCTGACGAGGACAAGGGCAACGGTTCGGTGGAGAGCTTTGTCTGGAACGGCTCAAAAATATCCGACAGCCTTATGCGCTCGCAGCACAACGGACCCGATTGTGAATATCCCGACCGCTATTTCTATTCTGCGGCCGATGAAAGAGTGTCGGTGATGCTTTACCCGTATATCTGCGACGGGAAAGAGGATGTGTATGGCGAAGAGATTGTGGGCTATATGTTTGGCGCACCCTTCGGAATGAAAGATAACAAAGGGTTTAATGCCATATCCGGCTCGGAGTTCATGAACATTGACTCCGGCGACCTGCTTCCGTTCATGTATCTTCCTGACGGGTCGATGTCTCCTCTTTTCCCCGGCCACGCAGGTTTCTCACACTTCTCTGACGATATGCCCTATGCGTTCGGAAATTCTGCCCCTGTGCTCACCACCTATTCCTCCGACGCGGCTGTATGGTTTGAGATGCCCGAAGCAAGAATGATATCAGTGTCGCCCCTCTATCTTGGCCGTCTTGGCGAGAACCGTTTGTCGGACAACGTGAAGGTTGGATTTGAAGTGGAGTTTAACGGCGAAGTTAAGCTTAAAGACTATAATTCCGACTGGTATCAATTCAATTTCCAGAAACTTTTTGAGCCGTGGCTTGACGGCAACGGTGAGTTTGGCGAATGGGCCATACGTTTCAGCAACCACAACATTATGGTTGACGGCATAGCCGGCAAGAACGAGGCGGAAATCCGTTATAACGACAGCAATGACGACCCGTTTCCTCCGACTGTTAGATTCATGCAGTTCCGCGATGTCAACAACGTGCAGACCGACAGATTTGCAAAAGGCGCAGATGGTGTCATCAATGTGGCGGTTGCCGACTATGACAACATCGTTCATGAGAATTTCTGGTATAACTGGAATGAACTAAGACCGGTTGAACTGAAAGTGGAGTATGCTCCCTACGGCACAGACGACTTTGCCGAGCTCGAGCTTGCAGAAGACCCCGCGCAATTCGGCGACGCCCCGTTGGGATATTACTATTCGGGAAGCCTGTCGGCTGTTGACAAATTTTCGGCTAACGGATGGTTTGACGTGCGTCTTACAGTCATAGACGAGGCCGGCAATAGCCAGACACAGGTTGTGTCGCCGGCATTCCGGATTGAGACTTTGAGCGGAATTGAGTCTGTGAACTCAGAACTTGGAGTAAAGGTGGAGGGTGGCAGGATTATCGCTCCCGAGGGAAGCATGATCTACACATCTGCAGGTCAGAAATGCGGTGCCGACAATTGCCATCCGGGCGTGTATGTTGTCAAGACCGCTAAAGGGGTTGCAAAGGTAATTGTGAAGTAAAATGTGTAAATCATTGGCGGGCATGGCTTGCCGATGAGAGAAAACACAAGCGCGGCTTCGTGAGGAGTCGCGCTTGCGTTTTTCTGGCGAGAGATGCAACCGGGATGAAGACGCTGTGAGTGCAGGCTGGCGCATAAAGGGTTATAATTGTTTTTGAAAAAATTTGCCGGAGAGAGGAAAATGTGTTAAATTTGCGGAAGTTCGGTGCGGCGGCGTTTGAGAGACGCCAACGCTTAAAAAGGGAACCGGGTGAGAATCCCGGGCAGTCCCGCTGCTGTAAGTTTCATGCAACGGTTTGCCGAAAACATCGTCACTGTGGCGCCGCAACGCGGGCGCTGTGGGAAGGCGGCGCAAACCGGAAACGAGCCAGAAAACCTGCCGAGCTGATTTGTCTGTTTGATGGCCCGCGAGGACGAGACCTGACAGAAGTATGACGAAGGGATTCTTGTTTGATATAGAATGGCTGTCGCTGCGCAGGGATTGCACGGCGGCTGCAGGAAAAAGGCTCTTAGAAAGATAGTCCCCGGTCATAGTCTGCCTGTCTGTTCCTCCGGGCTTTCCTTTTTTACAATCTAAATGTTTGCAATTTGAATATAATTTGCTAATTTTGGCGCTTATTTTTTTCATTTTGTAGTTTTATCGTATGAAGGTATTGAAGTTTGGAGGCACATCTGTCGGCACAATCGAGAGCCTGTTGAATGTGAAGAAAATAGTGGAGTCTACACCCGGAAAGAAGATTGTGGTGGTGTCGGCGCTCGGAGGCATAACCGACCTTTTGATTTCAACGGCCAGGCTTGCGGTTGCAGACGACATCTCATATCTTGACTCTTATTCCAAGATAGTGGCCCGCCACATATCGGTTGTGAACGGTGTTGTTCCGGTGTCGCGACGCGACGCCACGGAGGCTCTGATAAAGATGATGCTTGACGAACTTGGAAATATCTTCAAGGGGGTGATGCTGCTTCATGACCTGTCGCCTCGCGCCTTAGACATAATAGTGAGCTATGGCGAACGCATGTCGAGTGTGATAGTGGCCAATATAATAAAGGGGGCCACTCATTTCGATTCGCGTGCTTTCATACGGACCACAAGGGGTCCGCAGCGGCAGAATGTGCTCGACTCGGATCTTACAAACCGTCTTATAGATGAGAAAGTGAAGAAATATGACTGGGAAACGGCTGTGATCGGCGGTTTTCTGGCCACAGACCAGAATGGAGAGGTGACCAACCTCGGGCGGGGCGGCAGCGACTACACAGCCGCCATCATGGCCGCCGCATTTGATGCCGAGGCGCTTGAGATATGGACAGATGTGGACGGATTCATGACGGCCGACCCAAAGGTGATAGACAATGCCTATGTCATAGACGAACTTTCATTCATGGAGGCGATGGAGCTGTGCAACTTCGGGGCAAAGGTGATATATCCACCGACAATTTACCCCGTGTATCACAAGAATATACCGATTCTTGTGAAGAACACGTTCAATCCGTCGGCACGAGGCACCCTCATAAGCGGAAATCCCGGGAAGGGTGGAAAGGCAATCAAGGGAATCTCTTCAATCAACGACACTTGCCTGGTGACCATCACGAGCCTTTGTATGGTGGGGGTCATCGGCGTGAATTCCCGTATTTTCAATGCGCTGACGGAGAGAGGCGTGAGCGTGTTCCTTGTGTCGCAGGCGGCCAGCGAGAACAATACCACCATAGCCGTCAGAAACTGCGACGCGGCTTTGGCCGTGCGCACACTCAAAGAGGAGTTCTCCGCAGAGCTGGCGTCGGGCATGTTTAATGAAATCAAGGCTGAAGGGAATCTCGCCACGGTGGCAATCGTGGGGGAGAATATGAAAAAGACCACCGGCATTGCCGGAAAGCTTTTCAACACGATAGGGAGAAACGGCATCAACGTGATAGCGTGTGCGCAGGGCGCCTCACAGATCAACATATCGTTTGTGATAGAGAAGAAGAGCCTCAGGAAGGCCCTGGGTGTGATTCATGATTCGTTCTTCCTGTCGGAAAATCAAGTGCTTAACTTATTCCTCGCCGGAGTGGGGAACGTTGGCGGCAGCTTGCTGAAGCAGATATGCAAGCAGCAGGATAAATTGCTCAGGGAGAAAAGGCTCAGGCTTAACGTGGTGGGTATCGCGTCGAGTAAAAAAGCGGTGTTTAATGCCGACGGCATTGACGTGACGCGCTATCGCGAGCTGCTTGAGAAGGAGGGTATCGACGCCACGCCCGCAATCATAAAAAAGGAGATTCTGAAAATGAATATCTTCAACTCCGTGTTTGTGGATTGCACGGCGTCGGCCGAGATTGCCGGTCTTTATCTCGACCTGCTGTCGCACAATGTGAACGTTGTTACGGCCAATAAGATTGCCGCATCTGGCGACTATAAATCATATCAGGCGCTTAAAGAGATGGCGCGAAAGAAAGATGTGAAATATCTTTTCGAGACAAACGTGGGAGCCGGGCTGCCGATTATCAACACAATCAATTCGCTTATAAACTCAGGCGACAACATATTGAAGATAGAGGCAGTAGTGTCGGGCACTCTCAATTATATTTTCAATGTGCTCAGCTCGGATGTGACTCTGAGCAAGGCTGTTGAGATGGCCAGAGAGGAGGGTTACACGGAGCCGGATCCGCGCATAGACCTTTCGGGAAAGGATGTGGTGAGGAAACTTGTGATACTCGCAAGGGAGGCCGGCTACATGCTGAGCCAGGAGGATGTGGAGAAGCGCCTGTTTATTCCCCAGGATATGCTTGAAGGGGAGCCGGAGGGATTTATTGGAAAGCTTTCCTCGCTTGACGGCGAGTTTGAGAAGAAACGTGCTGAAGCAGAGGAGGCCCGGGAGCATTTCCGTTTTGTTGCGTCGTTTGCAGACGGCAAAGGGAGCGTGGGGCTTCGCAGGGTAGGGGCCGGCCACCCCTTCTATAATCTTGCCGGGAGCAACAACGTGATTCTTCTCACCACAGAGCGTTATATGGAGTATCCGATGATAATCAAAGGTTACGGGGCCGGGGCTGAGGTTACTGCGGCGGGAGTCTTTGCCGATATAATCAGCATAGCCAATATACGTTGACACCGGGAATAGACAGGAGATATGAAGCATGTGATAATCCTTGGCGACGGCATGGCCGACGAGCCTTGCGCCTCACTCGGGGGGCTCACTCCTCTGGAGGCGGCTTTCACGCCCACACTTGACGAACTGGCCTTTCGCGGCAGATGCGGAATGCTTTCAACGGTGCCACCCGGATTCAGTCCCGGCAGCGAGGTGTCTCATCTGTCGCTTTTCGGCTATGACGTGGCCTCGGTGTTTGAAGGGAGGGGAGTGCTTGAGGCTGCGGGGAGGGGAGTGGAAGTCATGCCCGGCGACATGGTGATGCGCTGCAATCTGATAAGCGTATCCCCCGGCGGCATAATCAAAAGCCACACGGCGGGGCGCATATCAAGCGAGGAGGCCGGAGAATTGATAGATTCGCTCAATTCCTCTCTTGCCGACGGAATGGTTGAATTTCACAAGGGGGAGCGATACAGGCATCTTCTCAAAATCCGGGGTGGCGACAAGCGGGTTATATGTGCGCCCCCACATGATGTGGTCGGGAGCAGGGTCTCAGATGTGATGGCCGTGGCAGAGTCGGAATCGGGTGTGGCTACTGCGGAATGCGTCAATCGCCTTGTGTCAAGGTCGCAAGAAATACTGTCGGAGCATCCGGTGAATCTGAGGAGAGTGGCTGAGGGCAAGGACCCGGCCAACTTCATATGGCCTTGGAGTCCCGGCTACAAGCCGGCCATGCCCACTCTGAGGGAGATGTATGGCATAAGGCATGGATGTGTGATTACTGCTGTAGATATAATCAGAGGGCTTGGCCTGTATGCCGGATTGAAACCCATACATGTGGATGGTGCCACAGGTCTCGCCGACACTAATTATGAAGGGAAGGCGGAGGCCGCGCTGAAGGCATTGCGCGACGGGGCGGATTTTGTGTTCCTTCATGTAGAGGCCAGCGATGAAGCCGGCCATGAAGGTGATGTGATGCTAAAAAAACTCATTGTTGAGAACCTCGACAGGCGCGTTGTGCGACCGTTGATGAAAGGGATTGAGGAGATGAAGGAGGATGTGGCTCTGGCCGTGCTGCCTGATCATCCCACTCCGTGCCGCACCCGCACCCATTCGCGGGAGGCGGTGCCGTTTGTGATGTGGCACAGGGGGATGCATCCCGATTCTGTCAGGGAATACTCTGAGAGAGCTTGTGAGAGTGGCGGCATGGGGCATCTGTCCGGAGCCGGATTTATCGAGGAGTTTTTGGAAATGCACGCCAAGAAGCCGTTAACAAGCCCTAAGAGTTCGTTAACAAGCCCTAAGATGCTGTGAACGCACTCCGGCAGTGCGTCAGCATCAGAGCAATGAGCGCAGATAAGACTCGGTAGACGTGCCGCTGTCAAGGCCAAGCCTTTTGTGGAGGCGATATTTGATAGAGTCAATTGTCCTGACAGAGCGGTTTGTGAGAGAGGCTATCTCTTTTGTTGACATGTTCATAATTATAAACGCGCACATTCTTGATTCGCCGGGCGACAGATATGGGTGGCGGTAATAGAGGGATCTGAAGAAGTCAGGATGCACCTTCTCGAAACTGATTGTGAAGAGTTCCCAGAAATCTTTCACCGATGAGCGTGATTTAAGAATGTCGGCAATCTGCTTTCTGCGAGAGTCATTGTCGACAGACATGTCGCAGGCTATTGCGGAGATTTCATCTATAATCTTGTTGGCATGAATAAGTTTCAGCGAAATCGACACAGGTTCTGTGCTAAGTTCGCTCTGCGATGACGGGTCTTCGTTCTCAGCGGCATCCGCGCCGTTGCCGCTGTTCCCTTTGCCTCGGTTCCGCTTTGATGCAGTCATTGAGGGAATAAATGCAAGCGATATGATGCAGGCCAGGGCAATCGCCGCCGCTATCGCCATCCCTGTGATGAAATCTTGTTTATGATTATATACGAAATAGTCGGTTGAAGGTCTGTTCTTTCCCGACAGAGCCATTCTCTTTTCAAAATCATCGGTCAGGTTAGTGCCTGTCTGCCAAAGCACGGAATCCATGATGCTATAGAATGTGGAATGGGCTTCATAAGCGTCCTTATACAGCCCTAAGGAGTACAACGCTTTTGAAAGCACTTCATATGCAGCCCCTTTCACATGATTTATGCCGTCATTTTCAGTGTATTCTATTAGTTTTCGGCAAGAGTCGGCCGCCTCTTCATGGCGCCCTATTGATTCGAGAAGCTTCGCGTAATTATATAGGGCATATATGCGGTTGATCGACGGGCCGGCTTTCCTCAGATAAGACTTGTAATAGTCTTCGGCAATATCCGGCTTGTCCATCTCGTTGTAGAGTTCGGCCATCCCCATCTCTATTAGCAGTTCGGTCTCCCTGTTCATCTTGTAATTCGACGCCATTTTAAGTTGCTCGAGCGACTCTTTGTGCTGTTGGTTGTCAAGATATGCCGAACTCCTTTCAATGTGATACCTTGCCGCGAGGTCGTCTTTGCGGCTCTTGCTTGTTTTCAGTTTTTTTATCTGCTGTCTTACTTCCTTGAAGATAGAGTCGCTTCGGTAGTAGTTTCCTGATATTCTGTAGATTCTTGCAAGCAGGAACTTGCAATCTATTTTGTGTTGCTCCAAAGAGTCGGGCACTTGCAGCAGTAGGGTAGACGCAATATTGTCGAGAGCCTTTGAATAGTCGCCTGTGGCCTGATGGCAGTAGGCGAGATTGTATAAGATGTCGATTTTTTCGAGTGGCGAGACCACCTCCTTGTCGATTTTCATCAAGGCGGAAATCGCCTCCTTGAATCTTCCGGAGTTGATTAGTATTTTCGCTTTCTGCTCCATAATACGGCCTGATTTTTCAGGCGCGAGCAGCAGGAGGGAGTCCATATATGCGAATTTTTTGATGTCGGGAATTTCACGACTGTTGATTTTCTTGGTGAAATATTCCTCCATCATGGATTTTGCGAGAGGCTCGTTATCTGTTTCCTGCTTAGAAGAAAAATTACAGGAGCCAAATAATAAGATTGCCGATGCAACAACCGCACATATGATCATGAGTGAAGATACTTTCATGAGACAAAGATAACAATTATTGTTAACGTAGACTAAAAAAACAAGGAAATTTTAAATATTATTACTACTGCATATATTGTTTTTATGGCGTGTCAAGAATTTATAATAAATTTATAAATAGATTATTAACAAAAATGCAGTATATTTGAAGCATACTTAAAATTGAAAATAATTAGAGTTTGAGTATGGGAGTGTTTTGCAGAAGCCTCCATATGGTTTAATTTTGTGGCCGTCATACCTGACGAACGGGCATCCCTCCATTTGCGCTATGGGCAAATATATGGCAGGAGAAACTCCTTGCCTAAGAACAAACGCCGAATTAAGGAGATTTATAGGCAAAAAAAGATGAAATATGAATACAAGACAGGCTTACTTATCTACAGCATTTGCGGCTGCTTTATTCCCGGCCGCCGTTGTGAATGCTTATGTAGTCCCTGCGGGGCTTGATGTCGCCCCGGAGCAGAAAAAAGAGTTGACTGCCGATGCGGCGGTTGCAGACGGTGATGTTGCGTCTGACTTGCTCATGAAACTTAACGGCAAGAAACTACCGTATGCGGCTAACGGCGCGGGTGTGACAGTCAGCATCAATATTGATTATTCTGAAGAGGAATACGCACCCAAAAATTTCTGTATATATAATCACGACACATTTTTGAGTGGCAAGATCTCAACCTATGCCGATTCCTCACAGAAGGTGATAAAGCTTGAGGATATCTCCCCCGGCGTCTACACCATCTTTTTAAGTTTTGAGGAGAAAACAAGCCACCCGGGAGTTCAGTGGACAAAGTGCTACGTGTTTGATGAAGACCGTAACATCGACGGCGATATTGAACTGACATTAAGTCCGGCGGATGCCAAGAATCAGTTCACCGGCAGGACTTATCTTCCCGGAGGCGAAGTGGCGCGTCTTGACAATAAAGGATATGATGACAACATGGATCCGCAGTCGATTCCGGGCAATGTCAACAGCAAGTTTGTGCAGACCACTATATATGATGAGAAATATGATGCCTACATCGTGTCGTCTATTCTTGGATGCGGCTCGTATGATATGGACAACGCCTATGGCCCGGGCATACACTGGCGTCTTGAAACCAAGGAAGATTTCTTTATCAACGACATCTCCGATCGGTTTGTGATATGCCAGCAGAGAGACAACTGCACCGACGAGGGGCTTGTGTCGACAACGGCTTTCTCAAGGGGCCTTTCAAATATGGCTCTGGAGAATGACTGGAATTCATACACAGAGACAACCCAGTTTTTCGAGCACACTCCGGCATATGACGAGTATTGGGTGCTGGAGTCGATTTCCAGAATCACAGGATATGGCTATGGCGACGTGTTCTATTTCCCATATGAATTGCTCTGGTGGAACATGGGCGAGATTGCCACTTCCATCCTCTATTCCACATCGGCGAATGTGGCAGATTTCCCGGACGCATATCCCGGTTATCGCCTCTTGATGCTCGATGCCTCGGATGGCACCAGGGACTATAACATGAGTGGGCAAAGGATAGTGTTCGCAGGCATGGATGGGGCTTATGAGTTTACAAACTTCTCGGCTTCTCCCGATGCCACCGGCATTCATGCCATTGATTCCAACGGTGAGGAGGTTTATTATGATTATCCCGGACATCCGGCTTTGCGCATCCCATTGAAAGATGGCCCTGCTGGATATGTGTATGGCAACTCCGCTCCGATAAACACGGTCAATGTCCAGATTTATGCAAGAGAAGATGGTTTTGTGACTATGTTCACTCCTGAATATAGAGGCCTGATGGGTGAAATCAGGGAGGCGGACTTGCTTTATTTGAATGCGACAGCCTATCTCAACGGCGAATTTGCCGCTGACATGACAACATGGAATGATTTCTGGAGCGGCGTGCCGGGAGAGGATTCTTCAGATGTTTACACTGCGGTTATTTCCAATAATAAGAATGTGGTGGTCGACGGCAATGCCGGATATAATGTCACTTCCCTTGAGTTCAGCTATGGGCGTGAAGACAAATGTCCCCCCGTGATTCAGATTCTGCGTGTGAACGACAGCCAGGGCAGGTTCTCGCAATATTTCGGCTCCATGTCGGAAATGAAGGCGTATGTGTGTGTCGGGGATTACAACTGGAGCGAAACTTCGGAGGGCACTTTTTATAATTATGAGTCGAATCCTGTGGATCTGAAGGTAGAGATTATGCGCCACGGCATAGAGGGTGCCCCCTGGATTGAACTTGAGACAAGCCATGTGGCGGAAAATGACAACATTGCCGGCTATGGACTTTTCTTCGAGTGCAAGGCGCCAGAATCGGAGGCTTATGAGACAGGATGGTATGACATGCGAATCACAGCCAAAGATAATGCCGGAAACCGCAATATTCAAGAGTTTGGGCCTGTGTTTAATATCTCGAGTGAAACAGGAGTCGGGTCGGTTGATTCGGGCAATGCGATAGAGTGTATCGGTGCCGGCATATATGTTGCGCAGGATGACGCTGCCGAATGGAAGGTATATGCCATAGATGGCAGTGTGGTCTACGAGTCAATCGGCAGGAGAGTGGATCTGTCGTCGCTCCCGTCGGGCGTATATTTGCTGCGCACATTTATTGACGGCAAGGCAAATGCCATGAAAATTGTCAGATAACCGGCAAAGGCAACCTCTTGCCGTTAGGAGGAAGAGTTAATAGTTATGCGATAAATGGGCTTACTGAAGATCCGTACAGCCCGGTTAGGTGAGTGGTGCGCGTCAAGTTCGCGCACCACATTTTTATGCCTGAGTGGTTGCAGCCTTTTGCCGGCAGCGGCGGAAGACACGGGAAGCATGCGTGTAAAAAAACCGTAACCCATATCATATGGATTACGGCTCGTAAGATTGCGCTGATGCCCCGTCTTTCAAAATACTGATTCGGGGACTGAGTGGGTCATTTCTTTGTGGTTTTCTTGGCAGCCTTTGTGCTTTTCCCCGCCTTGGAGGTTTTGGACGTGCTGCTCTGCGCCTTCATAAGTTTTTGCGCTTCCTCGAATGTGAGCGAGGCTGCGTCGGTGGTCTTCGGAATCTTATAGTTCACGGCTTTCTTGGCGCCTTCAGGTTTATAGGCCATATATGGACCATAACGGCCGTTCAGCACCTCCAGCCCCGGCATTTCGTCGAAAGTCTTGATGAGGCGGTTGGCCTCTTCGTCGCGCTTCTTTTTGATAAGATCGATTGCCTCGTCTATGGTTATGCCTTGCGGGGTGAGAGTTTTCGGAATCGAGACAAACATCTTGCCGTGTTTTACATACGGCCCGAAACGGCCGATTGCGGCAGTCACCGGCTCCCCTTCAAACTCTCCTACCGTGCGCGGGAGATCAAAAAGTTTAAGAGCCTCCTCCAGGGATATAGAAGCCACGCTTTGCCCTGCAAGAAGGCTTGCAAACAGAGGTTTTTCTTCGTCGGTGGCATTCCCGATCTGCACCACAGGCCCGAAACGTCCGATTTTTACCGACACCGGTTTCCCGGTTTCGGGGTGATTGCCGAGAAGGCGTTCACCCACTTTCCGCTCCATGCGCAGCGAGTTTATTTTTTCGATTTCAGGGTGAAAATCTCCGTAGAAATCGGAAATTTCATTTTTCCAGCCCAGTTTTCCGTCGGCAATGTCATCGAATTTTTCTTCCACCTTGGCAGTGAAATTATAGTCGAGAATTTCGGGGAAATACTCTGTAAGGAATTTGTTGACTACCATGCCTACGTCAGTCGGCACTAATCGCCCTTTCTCGCTGCCGGTGTTTTCAGAGAGAGTGGATTCCGATATTTTCCCATTGGCAAGGCGGATCACATCGTAATCCCTTTTCACCCCCTCTTTTTCTCCGCGGCGCACATAGTCGCGGGCCTGGATGGTTGAGATAGTCGGGGCGTAGGTTGACGGGCGCCCGATTCCGAGGTCTTCCATTTTTTTCACGAGCGACGCTTCGGAATATCTTGCAGGTGGCTGCGAGAACCGTTGGGTTGCGGTTATTTCCTCAGCAGAGAGTGAGTCTCCGCATGTCATTTTCGGGAGTTCCACAAATTCCTGCTGGCGTGCGTTTTCAGTTTTCCACACCTTCAGGAATCCTTCGAATTTCACCATTTCACCCTCAGCCTTGAAAGTTTCGGAAGATTTGGATATTGAAATGTCGATATTAGTCTTCTCGATTTCAGCGTCGGCCATTTGTGAAGACACCGCTCTTTTCCATATCAGCTCATAAAGTTTTTGCTCCTGGGGAGAGCCGTCGATAGATCGGTTGACAATATATGTAGGGCGAATTGCTTCGTGAGCCTCCTGCGCTCCTTTTGAGCGGGTGTGGTAGTGTCTTACTTTCAAGAATTTGTCGCCGAGGTCAGAAGTTATAAGTTTTGAGATTTCTGCTATGGCCATGTCTGACAGGTTGGTGGAGTCGGTACGCATGTAGGTGATTTTTCCATCCTCATATAGTTTCTGGGCAATCACCATGGTCTGGTTGACGGAGAATCCAAGTTTTCTTGAAGCCTCCTGCTGCAGAGTGGATGTCGTGAATGGCGGATAAGGGGAGCGTTTGATTGGTTTTACAGCCACATCGGCCACAGAGAAAGATGCTGTCTTGCAATTATCGAGCAAAGCCACGGCTTCATCTTTTTCGGAAAGCCGTCTTGAGAGCTCCGCCTTTACCGGTGAAGATGAATTTCCGGTTGAGAACAGGGCGTTTACACGGAAAAAAGGTTCGGGCTTAAATTCCGCTATCTCGTTTTCGCGCTCGCAGATCAGGCGAACGGCCACGCTCTGCACGCGCCCTGCTGATAGCGACGGCTTTATTTTTTTCCAAAGCACGGGGCTGAGTTCAAAACCCACGATTCTGTCGAGCACGCGCCTTGCCTGCTGGGCGTTAACGCGGTCGATGTCGATTGTGCGGGGATTCTCTATGGCGTTCAGTATAGCGGGTTTCGTGATTTCGTGAAACACGATTCGGCGTGTTGAAGCCGGGTTAAGTTTGAGCACTTCCGCGAGATGCCAGGCAATAGCCTCCCCCTCGCGGTCTTCATCGGAAGCGAGCCACACCACGTCGGCTTCGGAAGCTGCCTTCTTCAGCCGCTTCACGAGCTCCTTTTTATCGTCGGGTATTTCGTAGACGGGAGTGAAATCGTCTTCGACGTCGATGCTGAATCCATGTTTCTGAAGGTCGCGAATATGTCCGTAGCTCGACATGACAGTGAAGTCTTTGCCGAGGAATTTCTCTATGGTTTTTGCCTTTGCAGGCGATTCGACTATTACCAGATTTTTCATCTCGTTTAGATTTTAGTGCCCGGTTTTGCCAGTCCGAACCCGTTAATCGGCTATGGCATTAGTGACTATAAAACAAACTTGGCGAGTTGGGTTTCAGGTCACATCAAAAGCCCGGAATTTTAACTTGGGCGCAAAATTAACACTTTTTTTCATTAACGCATAATTAAGGTGATAAGTTTTCGCTTTTTCGCCTTTCTCGCGCTTCAAAGATTCCACTTTATTCCTTTAAAAATGTTCCTTGAAATTTCTTGATGGCAGGGGTGGAGATTTTTGTGGAAGCAGACTTAATAAATCAGAAACTTGAAGACCATATCTTAAATGCTTTTTCAGATTTAATATAATGAAAATTATTTTGTAATCTTTGTCGAAAAATTTGCATATTAATATTTTTTTACATTACTTTGTGATTGTAATATTTTGTTTGAAAAAATTAAGAAATTATTTTATTTTTGAATTCTGTCATTAATTGAAGTTTCTTAATGTCCCTCCCACTGAATAAGGCTTATAACCTTTTTTACGGCATCCTTCCCCAATTTGGCCTTTGTTGCTAAATTCTGTTTTCTATTTTTTATTAACCTTTAAAAACTCATTTGCATGGTTAAACGATTTCTTTTTGGCATTCTTGCAATAATTGTAAGCACGACGCAAGTTGAAGCTTTCAAACTTGTCACAGGCTCTGAAGAAAACATTCAACCTGTGGTAACATTCACTCCCGATGAAGGTGGCGTTACGGTAACTTATGAGTTCTCAGGGGCTTTACAAGTGGAGGATGAGCTGTTCCCCGGCAAATACTCATTGTCGATTCCCGGCTTTGGCTCCAATATGACATCCGGTGAGCCGGCATGGATTTCTCATTGGGATACTTTTGAGATTCCATATCAGCAAGATGCAAGCATCGAACTGCTTTCTTCTACAGAGACAACATTCTCAATGCACTTGTCTCCTGCGAGAGAGCCTCTTGAGGACAGTGGCATAGAGACATATTCTGTCGACAATGTGGCTCCGATTACTCCTTTCAATGGCTGGCTACCTGCGTCAGTGATTTCTAATGATGGAGTGCAGGTGTATCGAGACAGGAACATACTGTATGTCGGGCTCTCATTGTTGATACCGGAGTTGAAGTATTGCTTGCGAAAGTTGACAATACCACTTCTCAAGTCTTGAATGCTACAGGAAGTAGATTTTCAATTCCCGGAAGTGAATTTTCAAAATATAAGTTCTACATTTCGGCAGACAATATTAAGCCTCAAGAATTATTTAAGCCGACAATTATCTTGCCTTTGCAGGAAGGAGAGATAATGTCGGCCAATCAAGAAGGAGATGTATTAACAGTAAGTTATTCTATTCCGGAAAGTATTGAGAATGCAGATATTTCATTAAAATCAGTTGTCACGGGATATGGTAAGGCAGTTATGTGTGAATCTGATGGTCAGGTTACATTTGATTTGTCAAATAATGAAAATGGAATATATGTGATAGAGTTACGATATGATGGCGTAACGATTGACACTAAAAAAGTGATAATAAAATAATGAGGAAAATGAAAGTGATAAAAAAATTGGCGATGGCCGTACTGGTTTCAGTGTCGTTTTCGGTTTTTGCAACTGATAACAATTACATTGATGGGCCGTTCATGCATCTTGAAGAACAGCCACATGGCGAGCAAGATGATTTGTATTTTATAACTTGGGAAGATGGCGTTGCTTTGTCCACATCAAACTATTATACTGATGACAGGCCTGGTATTGGCGGTATATATGGAGGAGAAGTAACAGTGCCGCCTACAATATTCAGTCACTGGTTCTCAAAGGAGGTTGAGGTAGTTGCCATAGACGGTTTTTACCGCAACGGGGCTACAGTGCTTCGTCTTCCTGAGACAATTCGTGAAATTAATTACACGATTCACGATTGCAAACTGTTGGAGGAGGTATATCTCAATGACAACCTAAAAGAGCTTAATGGGGTTATAGACTGTCCTAAGCTTTCAATATGCCCGTTGCCTCAGTCTCTTGAATATGTCGGCGATCAATTTATGAGTGGTCTGGCTCTGAAAAATATTGAATTCCCACCACTCCTTACAACAATCGGGAACAAGACATTCTCACGCAATTATAGCCTTGAAACGCTCTCCCTCGGGAATCTTGTAGTTGCGGGCGACAGCTGTTTCAACAATCTGCCATTGTTGAAAGAGGTGGTTCTCCCGGAGACATTGGAGGCTCTTGGAGATGGTTGTTTCAATTATTGCTGGCTTCTTGAAAGAATCACTCTGCCGTCTCGCCCGATAGAGATACCTAAGAGTTGCTTTGTGCAATGCCCTAATGTAAGGGAGCTTACTATATATGCGGAAAATCCTTACGATTTCCCGGATTATTTGATTAAATTAATGGGTTTCGGGTATCCTGAAGATGATCCTATTCTGTATGTTCCGGATGGAAGCGTGGATCTTTATAAAGAAGCGCAAGGGTGGAAGAATTTTAATATCCGTCCGATGTCAGAATCCGGAGTTGATTCGGTAGCTGCGATGCCCAAAGGGTGGAGCGCGAATGGAGAGAGCGGGAAGCTGGTTATAAAATCAGACAGCCGCCGCAGGATAGATGTTTACGACCTTTCAGGAGCCGCCATGGCTACGTCTACAAGAGAGGGGAAGTCAGAGTTCCCTCTGCGCCCGGGAGTATACACAGTCACTTCTAATGGAGAGTCAGTGAAAGTGGTTGTGAAATGACAAGTTAATATTTAAAGAGCAGCACCCCCGGTGCTGCTCTTTAAATATGTTCATACGGCAGCATGGCTCACACGGAGCGTGCCATTTCAGATGCTCTCTATATATATTAATGATTAGTAAGATTTATTAAGAAAGATTCTGCGAACTTAGGGTGACGGGGCGGCGTTTATATGTCAAAGCCGGAATTGGCTTGAAACCTTAAATAATTATTGAAAGGAAAACAAGATATAAATGGAACCAATAATCAATCAGCAGGTGCCTGAATTCAAAGTTCAGGCATATCACAACGACAAGTTCATCACTGTCACTAACAAAGACATCGAAGGGAAGTGGGCAATATTCTTCTTCTATCCGGCAGACTTTACATTCGTTTGCCCTACGGAGCTCGAGGATCTTGCCTCCAAATATGAGGAGTTCAAAAAAATGGGTGTGGAGGTTTATTCCGTAAGTACCGACAGCCAGTTTGTGCATAAGGCATGGCATGACACTTCCGACAGAATAAAGAACATAAACTACCCGATGATCGCCGATCCGACCGGCTTCCTGTCCCGCGCTTTCGGAGTTATGATAGAGGATGAAGGAATGGCTTACCGAGGCACTTTTGTGGTTGATCCGGAAGGAAAAATCAAGATTGCCGAAATCCAGGACAATAACATCGGACGAAATGCCGATGAGCTCTTCCGCAAGGTTCAGGCTGCCCAGTTTGTGGCCTCGCATCCCGGGGATGTATGTCCGGCTAAATGGAAAGAGGGAGCAGAGACGCTCAAGCCGAGCATTGACTTGGTGGGCAAACTCTAATTGCAGATTGTGTCGGTAAAACGAAATTATCAGGCCGGAGGGCAGGATGGCGCCAGCAGCGTCCCGCTCCCCCGGCTTTCTTAATGTGTTGGCAGCGGCAGTGCGCCGCATAAATTATAATTGTAAAACATATGCTTGACAAAGATATAATCTCACAGGTGAAAACTGTGTTCGCTTCGCTGGGAAGCGATTTTGTGTTCCGCCTTTCCGGCGACCCTTCTCTTCCTAAGACGAAGGAGATGCTTGAGTTTCTAACAGATGTCGTGTCGTGCTCTCCAAGGCTCGCCGTGGAGATGACCGACATGCCCGAGGTTTCTCCCCGTTTTTCCCTTTGGCGCGATGGCGCTCCCACGGGCATCACTTTCCGCTGCATACCCGGAGGGCATGAGTTCACGTCGCTTCTTTTAGCGGTTCTGAATGCCGACGGAAAAGGTAAGAACCTTCCCGACGAGGCCACGGCCTCCAGAATAAAATCGCTTAAAGGTGAGATAGAGATTTCTGTGTTTGTGTCGCTCGACTGTACCAATTGCCCTGACGTGGTTCAGGCATTAAACGTGATTGCTCTCAATAATCCCGGCCTTGCCGTTGAGATTGTGGACGGCGCCATGAGCCCCGGGGAGGCCAAGGCGCTTCATGTGCAGGCGGTGCCGACAGTGTTTGCCAACGGTGTGTTGCTCCATGTTGGGCGGAGTTCGCTCGGAGAGCTCCTTGCGTTGCTTGAGGAGCGTTTCGGAACGGATGCCGCAGGCGATGTGACACGAGAGGTGGAAGCTGACCTTATCGTGATAGGAGGAGGCCCGGCCGGTGTGGCGTCCGCAGTGTATAGCGCACGCAAGGGCCTGAGAGTGGCTGTGGTGGCCGGCACTATCGGCGGACAGGTGAGAGAGACCAAGGGGATTGAGAACCTTATCTCGTCGGGGGTGACAACGGGGATGGATCTTGCCGGCGGCTTGCGTGTGAATCTTGAAGAGAACGCTGTGCAGATCTATGACCAGCGCGTGGTGGAAGAGGTGGTCCTTACCGGGCCGGAGAAAATAGTGAAGGCCAAGGGAGGGGAAGTGTTTAAAGCCCCGCAGGTGATAATCGCCACAGGCGCAAGCTGGCGCAAACTTAATGTGCCCGGAGAGGCCGACTATATAGGCAGGGGAGTGGCATTCTGCGCACATTGCGACGGGCCGTTCTATGCCGGAAAAGATGTGGCTGTGGTTGGCGGCGGAAACTCCGGCATCGAGGCTGCGATAGATCTTTCCGGCATATGCCGCAACGTGACAGTGTTTGAGTTTCTCGACGAACTGAAAGCCGACACTGTTTTAATAGAGAAGGCGAAGAGTCTTCCGAATGTGGAGATTCACACGTCGTGCGCAGTGAAGGAGATTTCAGGAGACGGCACAAAAGTGACCGGACTTATTGTGGAGAACCGGCAGACGGGAGAGATTGCTGATTATATTGAAGACGGTGTGTTTGTGCAAATCGGCCTGACTCCAAACAGCGGGCTGTTTGCCACGCAGGTACCGGTCACATCTCACGGGGAGATAGTTGTAGACGATTGCTGCCGCACGGCCACAAAAGACGTGTACGCCGCCGGCGATGTCACCACTGTTCCCTACAAGCAGATAGCCATAGCCATAGGAGAGGGCGCCAAGGCCGCGCTCTCCGCCTTCAACGACCGCATCCGCCGCCGGTGACACTGAAAATATTGTTGCCGTTTCTGCTTGCTGATATTTGCCAATGTAAAGGTTAAAGAGGGCGGGATTTTTGGGTGAGACGTAATTTTTTTGTAACTTTGTAACGAAATAGGGCGTAATCGCGCCTTGTTTCGTTATTTTATTGCAAATAACTGACACAGAATAAGATATGGCAGAAGAAGTAGAACTGCAGGAAACCGTACAGAAAGATTATGGGGCAGATAATATCCAGGTGCTTGAAGGCCTGGAGGCTGTTAGAAAACGTCCGGCGATGTATATCGGCGATATATCAGGCCGAGGTCTGCATCATCTTGTGTATGAGGTGGTCGACAATTCCATCGACGAGGCTCTCGCCGGGTTTGCCAACCATATAGACGTGACTATTCAGGCTGACAATTCAATAAAGGTGGTCGATAACGGCCGAGGCATCCCTGTCGACATGCATGAGAAAATGCACAAGCCGGCTCTTGAGGTGGTGCTCACAGTGCTCCATGCGGGAGGAAAGTTCGATAAAGGGTCATATAAAGTGTCGGGAGGTCTGCATGGCGTGGGCGTGAGCTGCGTCAATGCCTTGAGCGACTATCTGCGTGCCGAGATTCATCGCGACGGCAAGATTCATATGCAGGAGTATGCCTATGGCAAGCCTACATGCCAGCTTCAGGTTATAGGGGAGACCGACCATACCGGCACTACAATCATATTCCATCCGGACGCGTCGATATTCACGGAGACAGTCTACGACTATGAGACTCTTGCAAGCCGTCTTCGCGACCTTGCATACTTGAATGCCGGAATCACTCTCACTCTCACCGACATGAGAGAGATGGATGAAAAGGGTGAGTGTCGTAAGGATGTGTTCTATAGCGAAGAGGGCCTGAAGCAGTTTGTAAGGTATCTGGACCAGGGCAAGGAGCCTCTCATAGAGGAGATAATACATCTGAACACTGTGAAGAACGGTGTGCCGGTGGAGGTTGCAATGACCTATAACACATCTTTCAGCGAGAATATATTCTCTTATGTAAATAATATCAACACCATTGAAGGTGGCACACACCTCACCGGCTTCCGGAGGGGATTGACAACGACTCTGAAGAAATATGCTGAAGACAATCATCTGCTTGACAAACTCAAGATAGAGCTCTCGAAAGATGATTTCCGCGACGGGCTCACTGCCGTGGTGTCGGTGAAAGTGGCTGAGCCGCAGTTTGAGGGCCAGACAAAGACGAAGCTTGGCAACAACGAGGTTTCGGGTGTGGTTCAGACAGCTGTGAGCGAGGCGTTGCGCTATTATCTTGAGGAGCATCCTAAGCAGGCGAGGGCTATCGTCGACAAGGTTATGCTTGCCGCGCAGGCTCGCCATGCGGCCTACAATGCCCGCATGAAGGTGCAGAGAAAGTCGCCGCTTTCGGGTGCCGGACTGCCGGGTAAACTTGCCGACTGCAAAAGCCGTGACGCTGCAGTGTGTGAGCTGTTTCTTGTCGAGGGTGACTCCGCAGGCGGTTCAGCCAAGCAGGGACGCAATCCGAACTATCAGGCTATCTTGCCTTTGCGCGGAAAGATTCTGAATGTGGAGAAGGCCATGGATCACAAGGTGTATGAGAGCGAGGAAATCGTGAATATGTTCAAGGCTCTTGGCGTGACTATCGGCACCGAGGAGGATGACAAGGAGCCGAACATGACGAAGCTTCGCTATAATAAGATTATTATCATGACCGATGCCGACGTCGACGGCGCTCATATTGCTACTCTGCTTATGACGTTCTTCTTCCGCCGGATACGCCCGATTATCGAGAATGGTTATCTTTATATAGCGACACCACCGCTTTATAAGTGCAGCACCAAGAATAAGAAGACGCAGGAATATGCGTGGGATGAGATGCAGGTGCAGAGGTTTGTCGACACTTATTGCGACGGGAATCGCGACCGCATGGTGCTTCAGCGCTATAAGGGTCTTGGCGAGATGAACCCTGAGCAGCTCTGGGAAACGACTATGGACCCTGAGAACCGTATGCTCAAGCAGGTGACGCTTCTGAATGCTGCGGAGGCAGACCGCACTTTCTCGATCCTTATGGGTGAGGAGGTAGGGCCTCGCCGCGAGTTTATCGAGGCTCACGCTACTTATGCTAATATCGATGCCTAAGGGCGGATTTGGCTTTGACGGGGCTGGCTCTTGCGGGCTTTGGCTTTGACGGGCGCCCCTCCCTTTGGCCGGGGAACGGGGCAGGATATCGAGGAACGGGACAATAAAACAGCAGCTTCTCTAAAGAGAAGCTGCTGTTTTATTTGGGGGCTTTCTGCTTTCGGGTGGGGCTATCTGAGCTTGAGCATGGTGCCGGGCTGGAGGCGCTCTGACTCGGTGATGAAGTTGAGCTGGCAAAGGCGCAATACGCTGATGCCGGCACGGTCGGCGATGGCTTTTACGGTGTCGCCGTCTCTCACAACGTATGTGGATTTCTGTTTTAGGGAGGTCTTTGTGCCGTTTAAGCCGGTGGCTATCCTTTCTGATGTGGGATAGTCTGTCTTGGATGCCCGTGCATACAGGTTCATGGAACGGCCTGTGAAATCGAACACAGTGGTGGGGTCGATTGCCGTGCCCATGTATCTTGTCTCAAAGTGCAGGTGAGGCCCTGTGGAGTTTCCTGTGTTGCCTCCGAGGGCTATAGGCTCTCCCGCTTCAATCTGCTGGCCGGGATATACAAGCGACTCGCTGAGGTGGGCGTAGCGTGTTTCAACGCCGTTGCTGTGTGCCAAGACAACGTAGTTGCCGTATCCTCCGGGCTCGTAGTTAACTTGCCCTACTATGCCGGGCAATGCCGCTCTCACGGTGTCGCCAACCGACAGGCTGATGTCTACCCCTTTGTGTACGCGGTTGAATTTGGGGCGGAATCCGAATCCGGATGTGATATGCCCCCATGCGGGCCTGTAGAAGTCAGACCTGTCGAACACAGGCATAGGCCCAGTGTAGGATGGTGAACTGTACATGCTGCCGTCTTTGCCCCAGTAGCCTGCCTGATAGAACCCGGTGCCTTCATATGCGTGGGAAAGATAGTTAAGCACGCTCACTGATGACGCTCCCGACATTGCCGAGAGTGTCCCTCCCACCTCTGCCGGACGATTGGCGGAGGTTGCGAGCTGCACAAGCGCGTTTACTGGATTCATTGCGGAGAGCACTCTGCCAATGTCGGCGCTGCCTCCGTCTTGTGTTTTGGGAGAGATTATGTCGAGAGTTTTTGACGTTACGGCATCAAGGGAGTCGGGCTGTTGCTCGATGCGGCCTCCAACGGCCTTTATGAGTCCTGAAAGGTAATCCTCCGATAATGATTGAGCGGAAGCATCGCCACACAGCGATGCCCCCGCAATCATTGCTATAATTAAACTGCTCCTAAAATCCATGTCTGGAATCAATCTTCGTTTTTCTTGACTTTCTTTGATGAATTGTCTTCAATCCTCTTAGTCTCGGGATTCGCTTTCTTGTGCTCCTCGACCATAGGCTGGATGAAGAGAATCCATGCGGCGCAAGCCACGAACGCAAGGAAGATGAACCCTGCAAGAATCAGCACCTTTCTCGGAGCAGCAGGTTTAATTGGCACAGTGGCTGGAGTGACAACGGCATAGACGGGAGTGGTCTCCTGCACTTTTGCCTTGGCCTTCTGCACTTGTTGCGCGGTCTGATTATAGAGGTTAAACGCAAGGGTAGTCTCGTTTTCGAGGCGGTCGCGAGTGATCTGTGCCGAACGGAAAGCCAGACCCTGGTTGCGGTCGAGGTAATCGGCATATCGCTGCTGTGCTCTATAGTATTCCTGCTGCGCTTCCTTGTTAAGTTTCTCCGCGTATTCAAGGTCCTGGCGAGCCTTGTTGGTTCGATAGCTGGTCACATATTCCTGAAGGCGTGTCACCACTGTGTCTGCGAGCATTGCCGACACAAGGGGGTCTTGCATCTTGACGTCGATTGTCACCACAGATGTTTTCTGGTCAACATTCGCTGTCACTCTTTTTGAAAGAGCCTCCACGAGGTCGGCCTCGTCTTTGGTGAGCTGGAAGTTATTGAGCTTATGCCCCTCTTCCACTTCTTCGTCAGCTTTAAGAAGACCGATTATTTTTCCTGGCACACCCAGAATCACGCTCCACCAAGGAGATGATGTCTCGTCTTCCATATATTGCTGCACAGTGAATTTCTCGCCGTCTTCCTTTGTTTCCACCTCTACGTTGAAGAGGCTTGTGATGAAAGGCACTGAGCTCACCACGTCGGGATATAGCTGCGGATATACGGCATCTGCACCGGAAGCCGCGCCGGAAGAAAGACCTGCTATGGAGGCGAGGGCACCGAGTCCTCCGGCTGCGGCTTTTGGATCGCTGATTTCAGGTGCAAGTTTTACAGATGTAGCGTATTCTCTTGGAATACTGAATGCTATCACCAGACCAATCACTGCGCCCCACACGCACCATTTCACAATCTTTTTCTTCTGAGCCCAAAGTTTTGTGGCAAGTTCGAGAAGGTCAATCTCCTTCTCATCGTTGTCATATTCTCTGAAATCCTGTTCTTCCTGCATATTATTAAGATATTACGGCAGAGCCTTGGGTTATTTGAAGATGTTTGTGATAGTTGCAGCCATTGTAGCCACAGAGCTGAAGCTTGTGGCGAATGCCAGAATCTTTGTCCAGTCGGTTCCGGCTGTGTTGGGCTTTGACGGCACGATAATCTGGCAGCCGGGCTCTATAGGTGTGTTTCTCTTGGCTTTCGCCACGGTTCCGTTGAGATAGACGATAAACGCCTTGCCTTTCTTGGCGCGCTGTCCGTAGCCGCCGGCCTGGTCGATGTAATGTTTGAGTTTCTTTCCGGGTTCATACACCACTGTGTTGGGGAACATAACGTCGCCTGCAATCTTCACAGTGCTCTGCTGCTCGGGAATGAAGAGTGCGTCGCCTGGCTGCAGCACAAGGTCGTAGTGGCTGCCGGGATACTGAAGCGCCTTTTCAAGGTTGATTCCGACATTGTAGTTTCTTGACACCTGAATCTTGCTCAACGCGATAGAGTCGCCCTGGCCTGCGGTGCTGTTAGACATTGCAAGGCGTATAGCCTCCTGGCGCGCTAAGTATTCATCTTCAGAAAGGCGGCGTGTGAGGTGGGCGCCTTTGATGTAGGCATCCTCAAGAATGCCGCCCGCGCGGCGCACCACATCGCTTATACGTTCGTTGCGTTTCTCCAATGCGAAGTTGCCACCGAAGAGCACTTCTCCGGTTACGCTCACAAACTCCTGGGCTTCATATCCCGGGCTTGTGCGCACCTGAACCATGTCGTAGGGTTTCAGCACGAACCCTTTCCCCTCGCCGACTGCGAGTCCGTTTTCAATCGACACGCTGTAGATTGTGGAGAGACGCTGTGTAGGCTCTGTGGCAGTCGGGTCGATTATTCGGCGGGCAATGTCGATGCGGGCTGTAGATGCTCCCTGGAGAAGGCCGCCGGCCTGGAAGATAAGGTCTTCGAGAGTGGTGTTGTCGGCAAACGGGTATGTGCCGGGACGGGCAACCTGGCCGGTGATGGTGAGGCTTCCGCGGTCTTCAAGTTCATGCACGCTTGAGATTACGAGCATGTCATTGCGCTTGAGCTGCACGTCGGGGGCGCGTCCTGCAAGAATCTCACCAAGGTCGAGGGCTATGATCTCAAGCTGGAGGTCCGGGCCTTCGCGATAGAGAAGCACACGGTCGGTGTAGGCGTCGTCAGTGAGGCCGTCGGCCTTGCGCACAAGTTCTCCCACAGTGGAGAGGTCATTTCCGATTGCGAACATTCCGGGGCGATATACGGCGCCTTTCAGTTCAACACGGTTTGAATAGCGGTCGAGGATTGTCCCTACAGAGATTATGTCGCCGTCTTTAAGGCGGTATGACGCGAACTCCCCTTGCTCGATGTTGTAGAGTTCGTTTTCAGTGCCCGACTGGCGAGCGAGACGAACCATTTCGGAATATGCGTCTCCTGTGAAGCCGCCGGCATAGTCGAGGATAGTTTTGATAGTCTCCCCAGGTTTGATTTCATAATACATAGGGCGCTTCACATTGCCGTCGATGCTTACGAGCTGCTCATATGGAGGCACGATAATCACGTCGCCTTCCTGGAGGCGTACGTTTCCGGCGGTCTTGCCGTCGAAGAGGTATTCATAGATGTCGACTCCTGCAATTTTCTTTCCGTTGCGCAACACCTGGATGTTACGGAGCGAACCTATGTCGTTGATGCCTCCGGCACGATATAGGGCATGGAACACGGAAGAGAACGGCGACATGCGGAATGTGCCCGGAGTGGCCACCTCGCCCATGATGTCAACCTGGATTGTGCGCACCTGTCCGAGAGTGACTTGAATGTCGGTTTCGGCGTCGGTCATTCCGGCATATTTTTTAGAGAATGCGCTCTTGATGTGCTTGTTGGCCTCGGTTATGGTCTGCCCGTTAAGGTAGACAGGGCCAATCTGCGAAATCATGATGCTGCCTTCGGGAGATATTGTCTGGCGTAGATGGTCTTCCGATGTTCCCCAGATGTCGATAATCACTTCGTCGCCGGGGCCGAGTCGATAGTTCTGCGGAGTGGCAAGGTTCTCGCTGGGTTCAAAAGTCAGAGAGCGAGAATTAAATACTTTGTGCCCGTAGATCTGACGGGCCGACACTTTTCCGTCGCTGCCTTCGTCGACCTCACGGCCGATGTCATCCATTGTTCCGGCGGAAATGTCGTTTGAAACGTCGTGGCTGCGTTCAGTGTTAGCCGCACTCACGCTTTGGCTTGTAACGTTGGTTTCGCTTCCCTGCTGGGCCTCAAAGCGGGCTTTGATTCGTTCGGCCTGTTCGGGAGTGACCCCCTTGGCCAATAGTTCTTTGCCAATTTGTTGCTCAGTTTTTCCGGCAGCAGACTGCTGCTTGATGTAGTCTATCACCTGCTGGTCGGTCAAGGCGAATGCCGACATAGAACATAGCATGAACAGGGATAGTAAAACACGCCTGATTTTCATATATTTTTTTTTAATTACGTAATTAATTGAATCAAACTATAGCGACAGGAAACCGAGAGTAGGGAGCGTTCCCGCCGGTAGGCAAGCCGTCGAGGGCGCTCATTCTGTCAATTGGGTGGGTTCAAGTCAGGTGCAAAGTTAATAAAAATGCGTTAAACACGCAAATACATATGCAGTTTAAGGGTGGTTCGCCAACGCATTAAATGCTTTCAGGGGTGCGCAGGCTTGTGTGGTTGAATAAAAATGCCTATTTTTGCAGTTAACATCACTAAAACCAGAGCAATCACATGAAAACGATATTCATTATAGCCGGCGGCATCGCCGACCTTCCCGACCCTGAGCTTGAGGGCTCTACGCCGCTTGGAATCGCGGAGACGCCGTCACTCGACGCCCTCGCAAAATGCGGCTGCTGCGGGAGTCTGCTTGCCGTGGATGAGGAGGTGCCGCTCACTACGGCAAATGCTATACTCTCTCTTCTCGGCTATGACTTCTCAAGAGGTGTGCCCGATCCCATGGAACTGGAGGAGTTCGGGGCCACGGATGAACGTGTTGCCCCTGCATATGATGAACCCGGAAGAGAAAGCACCCTTCGCTATTTTGTGGTGCCAAAATTTTCCGGCCACGGCGTGGTGATTTCCGCCATGGATTTTGTGAAGGGTATCGGAAAAATGGCTTTGCTTTCTCCATTGGAAGTGGAGGGGGCGACAGGCGACCTCGACTCTGACCTCAGGGCCAAGGCCGAAGCGGCGATTGCGGCCATAGAGGGGCATGAGTTTGTGTTGCTTCATATTGACGCAGCCGAGAGGCGCGGGCGCATGGGAGACCTGAAAGGGAAGATTGAGGCTATAGAGCGCATAGACCGCGATGTCATAAACCCGATTGCGGATTATGTGTGGAATGCAAAGGTGCAGATGAACATGGTTGTTGTCTCCGACCATATCACCTCATGGCGAATGGGGAGGCCGGTGAGGGGAGAGGTGCCTGCAGTGGTGTATTTCAATGATGACCTTCCGTATGACACTCAGTCGTTTGACGAGGCAAGCGTTGTAGACGGGCCACTCGGCACGCCGCTCCCGGGCGACCTGATAAAGAAGCTCATCACGTTTGAACCTTATGTGGAAGACCCTAAAGAGGGAGCTATTGGAATCTGAAAAGAAAGAGAATTAAATCAGCGATTGAGTGGAAAAGAAAAAGGCTGACTCGCGTCAGCCCTGTTTCCTTCAATTAAAACAACAATAACAACTTTTTTTCAGAACGCTTATAGCAGTATATCGTATGAACTTTGTCTAAAGTCCGGGTTATCGATTTCTATCGGCAACCGGGTTATCAACCTGATTACGGTATTATAACATAGGGGGAGAAAGAATGGTTCACAAGAGTTGAAATTTTTTTGAAAAAATTTTTTCAAACAGATAAATCGGGACTGCCGGTGCTGTTTTCTTGTCACATCATGTCTCGATAGATCTCGAGGGCGGCCTCGATGTCGCTTTGTGAGGGTAGGCAGTCTATTTCCGGCTTGCCAGGGGCGAGCAGGAGCGTAAAGTTGGGATGCCCGGCTACTGCGTTCTTCTTGTCGCGGGCCATCAGGGCAATGAGTTCGGGGATGTCGTCGCAGGTGACTTTTATTCGCGGATATTCCGGTTTCAACACTTCGTTGGCATAGCGGTGCACCTCTTCAGAAGGCAGCCCTTTCAGGGTGTGGCTCAATATAAGCTCCACGAGAATGCCGTGGGCCACTGCCTCTCCATGAGCCAGAGGAGCATTGCGCGTGAACGACAGGCTCTCGAATGCATGGCCGGCTGTATGGCCGAAGTTCAAGACTTTGCGCAGCCCTTTCTCCAAGGGATCTTGCTCCACGATTTCCTCTTTGATTTCAACGCAGCGCTTCATCGCTTCTTCCAGTAGCCCGGAGTCGGACAGGACATCTGCCACATGTATTAGCCTGTGGTAAAGGGCGGCATCTGCTATCAGCCCGGTCTTCAGCATCTCCGCATACCCCGACAAGATCTCACGCCGAGAGAGTGTGGAGAGCGGGAGTGAAGATATTACCACCTCCGAGGGGTGATGAAACGCTCCGATTTCGTTTTTCAATCCGTTGAAATTGAAGCCTGTTTTCCCGCCGGTGGCGGCATCTACGGCTCCAAGCAGTGTTGTCGGCAGATTCACAACGCGTATGCCGCGCTTGAATGTGGCGGCCGCGAACCCGCCTATGTCTGTTATCAGCCCGCCCCCTACGTTGACAATCACGCTTTGACGTGTTGCCCCGCCGCTTTCAAGGGCATTCCATATTTTTACGACCGACTCAAGATTTTTATGGTCTTCACCGGGGGCTATCACAACCTTGTCTGCATCCTTCAGCGAGCGGCAGTCGTTAAGCAAGGGAACCACACAGGCATCCACGTTTGAGTCTGTCACCAGAGTGACGGAGGCCGGTCGCAGCGAGGCCACCGCACAGTCAAGCCTTCCTGCAAGTGTGGGGGGCATGTTGCGTTCAAGCCAATCGGCAAAAGCGTCCATTGAAGGAAAAATCAGGTCGGCTCCCTCCTTCACAAATTCCTCGCGAGGTATCGGCCCTGTTGTCACCGCCACCGTGAAACAGCCGGCGGCTTTCCCGGCGCGGACACCGAGGGGAGCATTCTCCACAACTATCGCTTCCTTTGGCGACACGCCGGCTTTGCCGGCGCCAATCAGGTAAGGCTCAGGGTCCGGCTTGCCATGCTTCACATCGTGGGCTGTGACTCGAAGATTTGCCGGAAACGCCCCCGGATAGTCATTGTCGAGGCTATTGAGAAGGCTGCTTTGTGCAGACCCGGTGACAAGCACTCTTGTAATCCCGCTTTTCATAAAGGCCCGCAGCATCCTGTCGGCGCCGGGGATAGGCTCCTTTTTCCCGGAAGCCACAAAAAGTTCGGCTTTGCGGGCATAAAGGTCGCGGCGCTCCTGCTCTGAAGCCGGGCGATTAAGCTCTCTCCGGAAAATCAGGTCTATGGTTGCGCCTCCGGTCATTCCCTCGTATAAGAAAAATTCATCGGGGTCGGTTGTTATCCCCTGTTCTGCAAGCATTTTATGCCAGGCTCTGGCATGGTGGGGCATAGAGTCGTAAAGCACGCCGTCCATGTCGATAAGGGCGGCGCGTATGTTTTTGGGGAAATCAGTGTTCATGTCTATTCAACGTCCGACATGTAAGAATGATTGTTCAGGTGGTCATATTTTGCGGCGTTTTCAATGAACAGTAGCCAGCCGTATTTCAGTTGGCGCATGATGTTGACGTCTGCCGTAGATTCAAGTGGAGATGATATTTCGCGCTCGCGGCCATCTTTCACCCCCGACCCTCCGAAGCGTATGCCGGGATGGTGGTAGTTGCCTACGATGTTGATTCCGAACGGGAGGTGAAACGGGTTGTTCACAAGGCCGAGATGATAATACATCTCCCCTTCGAGATTGTTAACTCCGGCCACAAGCAGCTCGTAGCCTCCGCATTTGATTGTGAACGGGTCAACCTGCAAAAGATTGTCGTGGAACGAGCCGTGAATCTTGAGCGACGGAACTGCCAGTGGGTTGTCACCCTTTATCAGCATCAGATGGGTTATCCCGGCAATTTTCCCTTCACGCTTAAATTCTATGTCCTCCCCATCGATATTGACGTCTCCCTTCATCGACTCTACGTTTAGAAACATGTCGGGAAACATCAGGAACTTGCCGTCGGCTTCAGCCGAGACAGAACCTGAAAGATTGGCCAGTTGTGGATTCTCCTCCGAGAGGGAGGGGAATTGCGTCAGGAAATCCCGGAATTCAAAATTTTTGACGTCGGCGTGGAGCTGCATGAAGATGTCGTTGAGGTCGGCGGTTGAATATGTCCAGTCAACGATAGCAGTGCAATACGGCGCCCCGACAGTGAGATTGTGGAGAGTGGCGACTCCGTTGTCGATTATTATCTGTGTAGAGAGCGGAGAGAATTCCCAGTCCATATATTTTGCACTTTCAGAGCGAAGCCGGATGTCGGCCGCAAGATTGCGGGGAATGAGAATGCAAAGAGAGTCGGCGGCGGTGTATGCCCCTGGTTTCGGCGCCTCATATACAGCGGGTTTTCCTGTAGCTTTCTCTTGACCGCGATAATAGGCTCCGGACAGTTTGTTGATGTCTACGCAATCTAAGTCAGCATCAAGAGAGACAACGAGCAAAGCGGGGGAAGGCGATGTTAGAAATTCTCGCACCCCTTTCACGCTGCCCGAAATTGAGGCTGAAGTGGAGCCGGTCTTTATGCGCAGGCTCTCGATATATACGGAGTCAAGATTTGTGGAGGCGTGGAGGTCTGAAAATGAATTTTGCGCGTCGTATGAATCGGAGATTAATGTGCCGCTTTTTGCCTCAATGTCGGCTTTGATGTTTGCCAGCGAGAGTATGTCGGGCAGTATTCCCGACAGCGATGGCGACAGGTAAAGAGGGGTGTGCGGGGTGCGCGACATGATGATGGAGTCTTCACTTGAAGATGCTTCCTGCCCAAAAGATTTCGTGGGCGCCGACCATGGCGTGTGGCGCATGGAGGCGTTGAGGGCGAGCAACACTCCCTGTGAAGAGAAATGCAGGCCGGGAGATGTTGTCGCCAGGCTATCGGCAATGAGCGTGGCCTTGCCGCCTACAGATGGGTTTGAATGTTTCCCTGCAGCATATATTCGGGCGTTGATAGAGGCATTGTGCAGCGACGTGTCGACAGAGTCTCCCGTGCTGATATTGCCGTGGCCGGCTGATGCCGTCAGCGACAGGTTCGCAGAAGAGAGAGACGATGCGGATATTTCAGGCAGATGTGAGGCCAGGTTCACAGAGAGGTCTGAGAGGCGGGCTGAGAGCTTGCTTGCGGCGTCGGCAAGATAGAACGATGCAATTCTGTATTCACCTTTCACATTGACATCCTTAATGGATTTAGCGTTTATTTCGTTGAGCGGATTCTTGTTGATTAAGGAAAGGCGGCAGCTTACATGAGTGGTTCCGTCAAGATTTCCGGCAATCTTCACAGACTTTGATGGAATAAAGGCAGTTGATGCCTTTTTTAAGTTGGCTTTACAGCTGATGTCGGCATTGATAATGGGGTCGCCGGAGAATAGTTCTGTGGCTTTGGCAGAAAGTGAGAGTTCCGCCCCGTCGGCGACAAGCCGGCATCTTTCTACATTCAGCAGGCTTGCCAGGGGGGTGCACGGATCTATGTTGAGAATAGCTTTCAAGGCAATGCCGGATATTTCGAGAGGTTTGGAACCTCCGAGCGGCAGTGTCAGTTCCCCTTCGGGCACTTCGGCACGGAGCGAGAATGCAGGAATGTCCGGACGGGTGTTGCTCCCGGAGAAATTGTCGAGGGCGTATGGCGCTGAGAGTATGAAGTTTGCTGACAAAGGCAGATGCCCTTCAAAATCGGAGAAATTGTTGATTTTATCTGTTAAATTCTCAGGGATATATTTCAGGAGGTTGGAAATGTCCGGAGTGTTGATGTCTACAGCAAGGCGTCGGATAGACGGAAGAGATTTGCCGTCTTGTTCTGCCTGCATTTCCATGTCGGCAACAGAATGCAGTCCCGGAAGGTCGAGAGAATAATCTGAGAGCCTTATGGAAAGCGGGTCGAAGTCCAGGCCGATGATGCCGTTCATGGCCAGCGGAATGTCTCCCGGCAGCGAGTAGCCGGAGAAGGAGCCTCCGGCGTTTGCCGCGATTTTCACGCGATAGGTGTCGGCTGAGCCTTTGTCAGGCTGACGGGCAATGAGAGCATCGGTTATATTTACGGCGACATCGCAGGGTGCCGAGGCATTGAAATAGTCAACGGTTATAGGGCGGCCTATGACTATGGTGTCGGCCGATATGCGAGGCATCTTCTTTATTTTAAATGAAGAAGGGATTATGCTGAAATTGTTTATATTGTTGTTGAAAGCCACGAGATTTACGGTCGGATTCGCTATCCTTACGCCGGAGAGGCCGATTTCCCCTTTGATTGCTTTGAGGATGTTGACAGAGGCAGACACTCTCCCAGTGGAGGCAAGGGACGATGCGTTTTCGGGAAGCCGGGAGCTAATGGAGTCGGGGAGGCTGTCAAGAGTGCGCGACACTATTCTCACCGAGTCAGCACTTATGCAAAGCCTCGGGAATGTAGACCATAAGGTATAGTCAACGTTTGATGCCTTGACATTGGCATAGAGATACTTGCTGCCCTCTTTATTTACGAGCCGCGTGAGTCGCTCCGGTGTGAGATATATGGTTATTCCAGCCAAGGCTAAAACCGGGAGAATCAGTAGGTGGCCAATGCAGCAGGCTGAGATAATCGCAATGTTGCGTAATGTATGTGAAGACCTTTTTGTTTTGTTAGAATTGCTTGTAGTGTTTTTCATAAGAGCAAAATTTAAAGTGATAAAATACTGTTTCAATTTTATCGCAAAAGTGTTTTTTCCACAGCAGCGGTTTCGGTAGCCGGTTGTGAAATAATAACGCCCGCCGGCTCCTAAAAGTTAGGCAAAATCCTTTGCGATTGCTAGTTTGCCGATTTTGCGGTTCGCGAATCGCAAATAAATTATTAAATTTGCATCATGATGAACAGAGAAATACCGCAGGTTGCAAAAGACCTTTCCGGCAAGGATAAAGTGAGAGTGTTGTTTGTGTGTCTGGGCAACATATGTCGTTCGCCGGCAGCCGAGGGCGTTATGCGCAGCATGGCAGAGGAAAGAGGCGAGGCCGGCCGTTATTCTATTGATTCCGCCGGTCTTTACGGAGGCCATGCCGGCGAGTTGCCCGACAGCCGCATGAGAGTTCACGCATATCAGAGAGGGTATAGGCTTGACCACAGGAGCCGCCCTGTAAGGGTGTCGGATTTTGACGACTTTGACTTGGTTGTGGCGATGGACCACAGCAACTATGACCGTTTGCGCGGCTTTGCCCCTACTGTAGAGACGGAACGGAAAGTCGTGAAAATGATAGATTTTGTGAGGGGGTTCCCTCAATTTGACTGTGTGCCCGACCCTTATTACGATGGCGCGGAAGGATTTGAGAATGTGCTTGACCTTCTTGAAGACGGATGCGCATGTATGCTCGATGTGTTGGACGGCAGGCATTAGTGGAATTTCCGGGCAGTTGTGAGGTGGGGTATTAAACCTTATGGCATAACCGGAGTCAAATAATAAAGAGAATATCTGTATGAAAAAGATAATGATTGCATTGCTCGGCATAGCGGGCATGGTAGCAGGCGCATATGCGTCAGACAAGCCATCTTTCCCCGGAGGCGAAAAGGCATTGAAAGACTATATTTCAACAAATCTCAAATATCCTGCGCCTGCAAAGGCAAACGGAGTGGAGGGAGTTGTGAATGTAGGGTTCATCGTCAAGGCTGACGGGTCGATAGGCTCGATTAAAATAATAAGGATGGTAGACCCCGACCTCGAGCAAGAGGCAATCAGGCTCGTTAAGGATATGCCGGCCTGGACTCCCGCAGATAAAGACGGGGCTCCCGTAGACGCTCCGGCAGAGGTGTCGGTGCCGTTTGTGCTTGAATAAATTTTGTGATTGGATAAAGGGGATTCTGAGAAGGAATCCCTGATAAAAAAATACGCATACATCGATGTATGCGTATTTTTTTATCAGGGATTGTATGGGCTTATTTTACTTTCAATTCTGTGACTTTTCTTGTATTGTCTTTTGCCTCATCGGAGGGAGCTACCGAGGCTTTCATCGTGAAGACCACTGCATCTGCAGGCTTCATGCCGAGCTGCTGGCATCTCTGTCCGAACAATGCCTGTGCGGATGTCACGAATTTGCCGGTTTCTCCTGTCTTCAGGGCTGTGAGTGCGTCGTTGAGAGGAGCCATGATATTGCGTGCGCCTACTTTCCCTCTTGAAGGAAGCGGGGCCTCTATCTCCTTGCCGCCGGCATTGGAAAGCTTGATTTCCATCACAACATTGTCGCCTGTCTTTATCTTGGCACTGTCGTTCTTGGCAGTCACCTCGCCATAAAGCACTTCAGAGATTTTTGCAAGCTTAAGCTTGGCGGCCTCTTGAGTTAGAGCGGCGTCGGCGGCTTCCTTGTCGCGTTTCTCTTTCTGTTCGTTGAATGAGCCCATGATTCGGTAGAACTCTTTCTGCATTTCGCGAGCGTCTTGCACAGAGTCGGCGGAGATGGCGTCGGATAGGCTCTCTACAAAGACTTTCTTGTTGAGTTGCACGTCGTATTCATCCTTGAACTGCTGCATGTTCATGGCCATTTGCATTCCGAGGAACAAGCCCCTGTTGTAAGCCTCGTCGTTGGCCTTTGCTGCGTTAAGTCCGGCCTGCACGCCCTGCACGTAAGCCTTCTTTGCCTGGTCGGTGTCGAGAGTTGTGTCGCGTTCGGCTTCGCGCTGATATTCGGCGCCTCTCATTTGGCCGAAATAGTAGATAAGAGAGTCGGCTGCAGTGGCGTTAGGTATGTCGGCAAGAGATTTGCCACCTTTTTCGCTTGCGCCCTGGCAGGCCGCAAGCATGAGAGCGGCCCCCGCAATTGAAAGATAAGATTTGATTTTCATATTTATTATGAATGTTGAGCCTTTACACAGGCTTGCTGATTTCCGTATGAGCCGCTTAGTTTGCAGAGGAGTCGGCAGGAGCCGGCGTAGAGTCGGTGGCAACCCATGTGGTGTCGGTGATGACCACTTCCACAGTGTCGCCCGTCGGCTCCATGTTCTCAGTCGTGCGTCCCTTGCAGGCCGATAGAGCAAGCAATAAAGCCACGCCCGCCAGCAATACTGTCGGGCGCAGGTTAATATTTTTAGCGTTCACGTTCACTCCACGCTGATGAGTTGCACCTCAAAGATGAGCGGAGCATTGGGGGGGATTGCTCCCGGGGCGCCCTGCTCGCCGTAAGCGAGATTAGAGGGGATGTAGAATATAGTTGTGCCCCCCTCTTTCATGAGCTGCAGACCTTCAGTCCATCCGGGAATCACGCGATTGAGAGGGAATGTGGCGGGTTCACCGCGAGTCACTGAGCTGTCGAAAACAGTGCCGTCGGTGAGCTGGCCTGTGTAGTGCACAGTCACTGCGTCGGTGGCTTTCGGGCTTTTGCCTGTCCCTTCTTTCACAACCACATATTTAAGCCCGCTTTCAGTCACGGCATAAGTTGAGTCGGTTGCATTCTCGCTCTTGTTGTCGAGGTTTGTGAAGAATGCGGCGTCATATTTTCCTGAAGCAGTGGTGTCGGCAGTGGATTCCTGCACTGTGGCCACCATTTCTTCAACAGCCTGGAGAGAATCCTCCTGAGACTGAGAGCCTGTTTTGTCGCTCTTGCAGGAAGCGAGACCGCCTGCGGCAGCGATAACGGCGGCAGCCGCCATTACGCCTGCCGGGATAAGATTTTTTTTCATTCGTTCTGTTGATGTTGAAAGTCGTGCCCGGGTATGCCGAACGCATATCCGGGTGTGACGATTTGTTATATGGCCTGATAGCCCGTTATTTCTTTACAACTTTGATGAGTTCCACGTCGAAAATGAGGGTGGAGTGGGGAGGTATGGCATTGGGCACACCCTGCGGGCCATAGGCAAGGTCTGAGGGGATGAAGAAGGTGTATTTTGCGCCCTCTTTCATGAGCTGCACGCCCTCTGTCCATCCGGGGATTACGCGGTTGAGGGGGAATGTGGCGGGCTCGCCTCTGTTCACTGAGCTGTCGAACACTGTGCCGTCAAGAAGTTTGCCGGTGTAGTGCACTGTCACTTCATCCGTGGCTGAAGGCTGTGCGCCTGTGCCCTCTTTCTCCACAACATATTGCAGGCCGGATGCAGTTTCTTTTACGTTTGCGTTCTTTTTGTTTTCTTCAAGGAACTTCTGTCCTACAGCCTTAATTTCAGCGGCTTTTTTCTCTGTGAGTTCCTGAAGATACTCCTGGATGATTTTGTTGGCGTCTTCAAGAGATAATTTTGTTTCTTTTCCGTCGAAAGCGGCGTGAACGGCTTCGTCGAAATCCTCTTTATTGATGTCTGTCACGCCCATAGCGCGGAGCTGCTGGCCGAGGGCCATGCCCCAGGCATAACTAAGTTTGTCCATAATTGCTATATTTTAGTTATATAAGATTTTTAACAATACAAGTCTATCGTATGCCTTAGAGGCATTGATAAAACCGCATATACTATAAACGCTTCATACTTGAAAATGTTATGATTGTAAAAAAATATATATACCCGGCAGAATCCATTGCCAGATTCTGCCGGGTATATATGGTTGTTAAATCAGATTTTACCTGAAAGGGCTGCACGGCATTACTGATATGTGGTCTCAACATTGACGAAGCCTTCCACTGTGGGCATGCCGAAGTTTATTGCGCCCATGTCGGGGTTGGAGTTTATGGTCACATTATAGATGTAGTAATGTCCCGGTTGCCATCCGGAAAACTCTGATGTGCTTAACGGGAATTCGAGTATGCCGTCTTTGAATGTGCTGCCGGGCACAGTGTTGGACGGAGGGGTGTTTTCATTGGGCCATAGCTGCAATCCTGATTTTGTGTCATAGATGCTGCACATCACTGCCAGATAAGAGTCCCTGTCAGACGACGAGGAATGATATGGCAACTCTTGCGGAATCATATATTTTGCGCCTCCCATCTTATGCCCGATTTCGCTCATGTCGGTAGGGGTGGTGGTGAGGGTGATTCGCTCGGATGGTGTCTGTGACGTGTGGAATATGTATGTGGCGTTGCTTTTGAGGTCTGTCCATGAGCATACTGAATTAGTGTCTGTTGACAATGGCGACGTCGACAGGCTTGGGAAGTGGAATATACCGTCGGTAAGGATATTGACCATAACCACGTTAGACACCTTCACTTCGATATTTTCATCAGAAGAACTTAGGTTGATACAGACTTTGGAGAGCGCGTGGCGGAAATTTAAAATCACCTGCGCATTCTGGCCGTTGGTGTTCCCTGTGTTGTCGCGGCTGACGGCATAAACGAGGTCTGTGTCTCCGGGATAGTCGGTATAAGGGGTCAAAGTCCCGAACGGGCCGTGAGCTCCGGCCCAGTTCCCGGCAGGCGCGAACGCGAAGAAGTCAACCGGCACTGTCGGCCAGTATTCAAGTGGAGAATATGCCCAAGTGTTGGATGATGTCCTGCTTACGGTCACATTGTCCATGAACAAGGTTGGGTTTGTGCCGGTCTCTGTGTATGCGTAGACCTGAAATTTGTCGAGATTTGAAGATGTGATGTCGCCTGAACGTGTGTAAACAGTGTTTGGAGCGAACATGATAGCCTTGCTGTCGGAGACGGCATTGCCGGGATTGTCAGGATTGTCTTGTGTACATCCTGCGAGCGCACTTCCGATAAGGATGGAAATATACGCGAGAGTCATGCATTTTTTCATAGTCGTATTATTTTTATGTTACGTTCGGATTGGTTAATGCTTTTCAGATGACAGGTCGATTATTACAACCGACCAACCGTCGATGCCCACGTCGAGCCCTGAATCTCCTCCGATTGGGTCGTTGCCGGTGTCAGGCACTTTCAGGCCGTTGATTATAATATCAATGTTTTTAGGGTCGTAAGAGTTCGCGATCTGGTCGCTTACATCGCCGGAAAATTCCACAGAGATGCCATCGGAAAGGGAAAATGAGATGACAAGGGTCTGGGCAACATCAGGATATGCCCCGAAGTTCAGGAAACTTCCGTATGCCTCGTTCTCAGAAGAGGCTTCCATCTGGAATTCCATTTTCGACGCCGGCGGCAGAGGCTGCCCGGAAGATATGTTGCATCCGCTTGCCATGCCACAGATGCGTCCCTTTATAGATTTGGCTGCTGATAGGTTTTCTACATTTTTCAGAATCACGTTATATCGGGAGACCATCTGTTGAGGCCATATCCTGAGCAGGTATTCCCCGCATGTCTTCACTGTATGGTCCGGGGTCAGATATTCTATGCCGCATTCAGTGACACGAAGCCTTTCGGTGATTGCGCCGTAGAGCATATCAGGAATCAGCGCAGTCGGCACTGTCGATGGCTGGCCTGATTGTTCAGGATACAGAGTCGTGGCCGAGAATGAGTGAAAACTGTGGGTCTCTGTGAAGTCTATGCCGCGAGTGTCGGCGTTGTAGCAGATTACGTTGTATATTCCGGTAGGCAGTTCAACCGTCCCCTCTGTCGGGGATGGAATGTTGAAAGTCCAGATGTTCTCATGCTCTCCGGCAGGAAAGAAGTACAGGTTCATCCCGTCCGGCAATGTCTGTACAGACTCTTCCCACATGAATCGGATGTTTACTTTCCGTGTCACGTTGCCGGGGCAGGTCACATCTTTCTGGCATCCTGTGGCCAGGATTGTCAGCGCAGCCAGAGCAGGTCTGACGGCATATAGGGCCTGGCGGATATGTTCGCGGCATCGGTGCAATATGGGATGGTATGAACGCATAGGTGAACTTTTATTAGACATATAATGTCAGGGGTCTTTTATTTTGGGGATGTTACGGTCTCCTTTCCCCGGATACCACACCAGGGATACGCCTAACGCGGTTAAGCTGAAGCGTTGCAGCCTAATATGAGAGTCGCATACATATTTGCCGCATTCGGGATGATATTTTACGATGTTCCCCCATGACGCGCCGACGCTTGCCGACAGGTCGACGTTAAGTCGCTTTGATATCGGTATGGAGTATCCGTATGTCAGTCCTGCCCCCCAGACCGGCCCGTCAGATTGGTGCCCAGTCGCTCCGAATTCAAAATCAAAGCAGTGTACTGATCCGTATATGCCTATATGATGCCCTTTTTGGGTGCGCCGGAAACCATCCGGAACGATCCAGTAACGAGCCTCGGCCGATCCGCCTGCCACACGCCAGTAGCGGTGGCGGGAATCGTTGCTCCACCATGCACACTCTCCTTGGAGTGAAAGCGACCAATGTGGCGAAAAACCAATTTCAAATCCAATGTCCGGGGTGAGGAGAATGTCATTGAACAGGTTGGTCTTTACCATCAGTCTGACCCCTTTGGCTTCTGGCAGTTCGCAAGGGTCGTTTGAATGGCCGGTTATTCCCTTTGGATGGTTGTCTGCTGATATTTCATTGGTGGCCAGACATAGCAGGGCGATGATGATGGATGGAATGACTTTAACCATTGTTGACATATATTTAAAATAATAATGAAAACAAGATTGTGTTTGTTCACACAGCAAGATAGGATTAATAATTTAATTTCCGGGCTTTGAAAATTTGGAGCCTGAACCGGACAGGTTTCTTCGCATTATAGTAATTTTTTTTTGATAGAAAGTTGCGTGAATGGATAAGAATGTTTAACTTTGCACCGACTTTTAGGCCGCGCATGGTTCTGCCGCAAGGATAGATGAAATGCTGCATGGCTTGAAGCCTTAGGATTGTCTAATGGTGTAATGGCAGCACAACAGGTTTTGGTTCTGTTTGTCCAGGTTCGAATCCTGGTTAGACAACTATGATTAGTGCCTCAATTCTTTGTTTACTCAGGGAGTTGAGGCTTATTTGTTTTATAGTGCCTGACTTATGAAACTAAAGACTTTATTTGCCTCGGCGCTGGTGTGTGCTTCTGCTGCCGCTCTCAACGCCGCGTCGCCTCGCTATATATTTGGTCACTGCCGACCACGACACCGGCGGCATGGCCCTCGGCAACCGGCATGTGCATTATAACGCCCATCTGGAATATCTTGATTATCAAAAGATATCCAAAGACCGTTTTTCTGAGTTCTGCGACGATATTCTTAAAAACGACAGCAATTATTCTTGGGATAATATGTGCAGGTTTCTTGAAGACAAGATGGGATTCTGGAAGGGTGTGCCGGTGACTGAGAAGCAGACGGAGGAATTGAAGGACATGTTCAACCGTTGTTTTGTGAAGCATGAGAGCGGAGAGCAGAAAAGCATGTATGCAAGCTATAATGATTTTGTCGTGATGGTGTTTGGGATAATGGACAGTTTCACCGGAATCGGATGGACTGCGACATATCATAGGGGCGGATTTGTGCCTGTCTATGCCATAGGCGTAGAAGCAGGCCGATTTAATAGCCTTAACGACAACACTCAGATACCTGTCAAAATAATGGAGATTGTATCAGGCAAATAATAAACCCGGAGAACAAATCAGGCCGGAGAGTTTCAAATTCTCCGGCCTGATCTGTTTTTGAAAGGATGATTTTTTGGGGATTGAGCCTTATACTTCAGGGTTTTGTGTGCGGAAGAAATCGAATAGATATTCCATATTGTCCTGCACGATTGCTTTGCCGAAGCGTTTCCCTTGCTGTGCCGACATTTCGGCATCCGGAAGAAGTTTGTTTTCCGCTATTATGTGGGCTATATCTTCAGGCACATTCCCGTCGGCAATAACTCCTAATGAGTCTTCTTTTGCTATGCGTTTTTTATAGAACGGGTTGTCTTTGTCTTTGAAACATTCTGCTAAGTTCTGAAGCAAAGCCATTCCTTCACATTCGCTTAACATAAGCACATAATTGTCTGCCGATACATTGTCATTAGGCTTGGTCTTGTCAGGCACGCCTAAAATAGCGGCAACCTCTTCCTTGTTTTTGCAATAGAATATTCTTTTGCCACCGTTGCGCTCAGCTACGCTGTTGGTCCATTCTTTTGATTTTGAGTTTTGGTTATATGAGGTGAATGGCTTGTCTTTGGAAAATGGGTCTTCGGTAAAAACAGATGCTGCCCCGTTTTGCCACCATCTGTCGCCGTATTTAACCAAAGATGTCATATATCCTTTGGTATCTTTAAACCTCGTTCCTGTTTTGAAAGATTCTTTTGTGACGACATATTCATCACCCGACACATCTTCCAGCACTATATCCTTCTGTTTGACCTCTTTCATTCGGAAAACATCCACATTAACCATTTGAATGTTATCAAGCAAGGTTGAAATATTCTCAAAACCTTGTGCCCTGCTCATCTCTGCAAGATATTTTGACGAGCGGCATCCCATGGGCCCGGTGTTGGGTGCCCATGCTCTGATAGATCTTACGAAGTACACTCCCATGCTTTCATCAAATAAATCGTGTGAAGAAGCAAGGCTTTTCCCTTCGTTTATTACCGCCCTCATCATGTTGGGGCAGCTTATGAGCTTATTGCGCATCACGAGCCATTCCGCGAGGTTCCTTAATTCAAAATAATTCCCTTTCTTGAACACTCTCCGGATGTAGTCGCTGACTCTGGATGCTTCCGGGGCTTTCTCAAAACTGTCGATGAGAATGTCGAAAATTAAATTGGAGATTATTTCAACTCCTTGGCTATATGGAGAGTAAATCATGGATTCAGGTTGCCCGCACCTGCAGAATGCTTGCCATACGAGGAATTTAAGGTCTTCTATATTTATGTCGTCGAGAAGATAGTCTTCGTGTTCGGTGTCATAGAAAGGAAGCCATTTGCCATATTTTTTGCGATGGAGAGTCCTGAATGAATGCCATACGCCTAATCCGCTTACAAGATCTTCAAGATAGGCTGCACATGACATTGCCACTTCTTTTTCAAATCCATGGGGAGTGGAAGACGGCAGTTTCAGTGTTGCCATTGCAATAGATATCATGTTGACAAGATTGGCGAAATACTCATCCGACCTGCATTTCATGCCTTCAGGGTGAGTTGCAGCCCAATCCTCTTTAGTGGTTATGAACTCATCAATAAGCATTCTAAGTTCGTCATCAGACATGTCATAGTCATCATCATAATTATCATGACTGCATGTGAGAGGGGGCATGTTGCCTGTGTTTTCTTTGCCTGGAATTATGCTCATTCCCGGCAAGGAAAAATTTTCAAAAGGGTTCTTTCTCTTCATATTGCGTTTTATTTAGATGCAAATATAATGCGTATTTATCATTAAACAATAAAAACAATCAGTTTATTCAGTTTTTGCAAAAAAATAATGCTCGAATACAATGCGCTATGCAAAGTTGAAGCCGGCTGAACCGATAGAGAGGTTTGCGAGTTATGCAATAAGTGACTATATTTGCATAATAATCTTAAAACAAGAGATATGAGCACCCTTAAATTCCCTGTAGGCATAGAAACCTTTTCAGTTGTAAGGGAGGAAGGTTTTGTGTATGTCGACAAAACCGGCTTCATCCATGAATTGATTTCGGGAGGAAAATATTATTTTCTGAGCAGGCCTCGCAGGTTTGGCAAGAGTATCTTCATCTCTACTTTGCAGTCATTTTTTGAAGGGAGGCGCGATCTCTTTGATGCCCTTGCAATATCGTCATATCCTTATGACTGGTAGCCGGGGTGCCCTGATATTTATAATCCGTTCAGTTTGTTTTCTGCATTTGAACTGAAAACGCTGGATAATTTCTGGTTTGCGACTGGCACCCCTACCTTTCTGGTTCGTGCTTTGAGGGATAGTGATGTCTATCTTCCCGATTTGCTCCATGATGAAGCCGATATCACAGAACTTTCTGATATTGACTCCTATCGCACTTCTTCTATAGGACTGCTTTTCCAGACAGGTTATCTCACGATAAAAGGATATAATCCGGACTATGAAACCTATATCTTAGGACTGCCAAACGTAGAGGTGTCTACCGGTTTTTTCAAGGATCTTTTGCCAGAGTATATGGATATGCCTAAGGGTAAAAGCCTGAAGGAGATAAGGGCATTCATAAAAGATGTGCGCGACGGTGATCCGGAATCCTTTCTGGTGCGTCTTCGCAGTTTTTAGCAGATATTCCATACGAGCTTTCTAAATGCAAGCCTGAGATTTATTTTGAAAATAATCTTTACATCATATTCAAACTCATGGGTTTTCTTGTTCATTCAGAATATAGAACAGCATCGGGAAGAATCGATTTGGTTGTTGAGACAGACCGTTTTAGATATGTCATGGAGCTTAAACTTAACGACACGGCTGAGAATGCAATGAATCAGATTGATTCTAAGGATTATTTGGTTCCATTTTTGTGTGACGGGCGTAAAACCTTTAAAATGGGAGTGTCGTTCTCTTCCAAGACTCGAAATATCGACAGATGGATTATAAAAGAGAGCTGAACGACACTAATAAAGGCTAAGATAGTGTTGTTATATGTTAGGGGAATGCGGAGGTTGCTGCTCTGTGTTTGCGGGGACGGGGTATTTGCGGTAGAGGATGAGGAGGGAGATGGCGCCGATGGCGGCGAAGGGGAGTCCGATGAGGGCGGGGGAGGCTATGCCAAGGCCGTGGCGGATTGCCATGCCTCCTATGGAGGCGGAGACGGCGTTCGACACGTTGAAGGCTATCTGTATGCCGGCCCCTCCAAGCATCTCGCCACCTTTGGCGTATTTCACAATTAAGTATTGAAGCGGCCCCCCTATGCCAAACAGACATGCCGGCGCGATGAATGCGAGTATTGCCGACGGAATTTTGAATGGGGAGCAGAAATATATGGCGGGCATCACAACAAGAACTATTGCGGAGATTATGCCTGTGACAAGGGCGGCGGGGTAGCGGTCGGCGAGTTTTCCTGCAAAAGCGTTGCCAATCACCATACCTAATCCGACAGCAATCATAATCCATGTCATGTCGGCCTGTGCGAAGTGAGTCACCTGGGTCATGATGGGCGAGATGTAGCTTAGCCAGCAGTAGACGGCGGCCTGCCCGAAGAATACTCCGGAATATACGAGCCATGGCCCGGGATTGCGGAGGAACCTGAACTGTCCTTTGATTCCGGTGTCGGGCAGCGGCGATATGTAAGGAACCCAAAGTCTTGTACACAGGAAGGCCGCAAGGCCGCAAAGCCCGACGGTGGCAAATGCCAGGCGCCAGTTCAGCGTGTTGGATAGGAATGTTGCCACCGGCACTCCGGCTACGTTGGCGATTGTCATGCCTCCGACCATGACGGCCACGGCTTGTGCTTTCTTGCCTTCAGGGGCAAGACGCTCTGCCACAATGGCGGCGGCCCCGAAGAATGCGCCGTGGGGCAGCCCGGAGAGGAACCTTGAGCAAAGCAGCATGAAATAAGAGGGTGCGAGGGCGGCACATATGTTGCCCGCGCACATTATTGTCACAAGCATCAAGAGCAGCCGCTTCATGGGCCATCTGCGGAGCAAGATAAGACCCGGTGCGCCTATTGCCACTCCCAGCGAATATGCAGAAATGAGATGCCCGGCAGTTACGATGCTGATTTGCAGACTGTCGGCCACGTTTTCAAGAATGCCCATCATTCCGAATTCGGATATGCCGAGACAGAATGTGGTCATAGCCAGTGCAATTAAACTTTTTTTCATAGCCTTAAAACAAACTTTACCTGTAAGCGGATGCAAAATTAGTAAAAATGTAGGAAAGCATGGCCATTTGAGAATGAATGAACCTCGAAACAGGGAGTTTTTTTATGGCGTGTTGTAATTTTTTTCTCTTTTCTCAGTCTATATAAAAAAGAACTGACTGAAATGAGAAAAATATATCTACTATCGCCCGTAGCTTTGTTTTCTGCCGCTCTTTTCTCTTGCGGCGGAGGCGACCATATAGTCCCAACCCCGACTCCCAACCCCGGCCCGAACCCGGGCCCCGTAGTGACCGACTTCTATGTTAGCCCGACATGTAATGATTGCCTTGTGGAAATCAACACGGAATATTGCGACGGCCTTGAAGAGGTGCTCGGCTCCGGTTATGACGTTACAGGCGATTATATGTCTGCCAAATCTTTGCGGGCCACAGTGGTTGACATTTCCAAGCTCTCGTCTGATGCGTTGACGGTGTTTAATGCCCCGGCGAGCAGCACGGGCGAACTTTATTCCGGAATAGACGCCGCTTCCTTCCTTTCCGATCTCAGCGCGAATGTGGGGATCGGCTCTGATGATTCCGAGCCTTATTTTGCAGGCACACTCAATTCGGTGTCATCGCAGGCTTCATACGTCTACAACATTGCCTGGATTCGCGGGCAGATAGGTGGTTTCCCGGCCACAACGTCTACGGTGAGAAGGGCGCTCTCTTCCGGGTTCATACTTGACTTGATGGCGCTGACCCCTGATGACATAGTGAAGAAATATGGCACTCATTTCGTGAGCCATGCTTGCGTGGGATTAGCGGTCAAGACTCTTTACAGCGCGTTTGTTGATGCCCGCGACTCTGAAAAGGTAAGCAAGGCTTACAAAGGGCTCTCTGCTGTGGAGTCATCTCTTGCCGGCCAGCTGGGGCCTGACCTTTCGCTCACTCTTGCCGGCCTGGATAATTATGGAGCCACTTTCACAAAGACGTTCTGTGGCGGCGAGCTCTCTTTATTGGAATATGACAAGGAGACCGGATTGCTGGGCGACATGACGGCATGGCAGGAGTCGGCCGCCCCGTCTAACTATTCTCTTGTGTCGCTTTCTGACGGCGACCTCACTCCGTTGACTGTGGCCATCGACGACATGGAGCTTCGAGATGAGGTGGAGATGGCCATATGGCGCTATATGCAGAACGCAAACCGCAGCAATGTGGCGACAGTGCCTCTGTTGCAGAACAGCAATGGCGTTCTATATCGCTACGTCACAAGCTATGAGGAGTCGGAGGCTTTGGAGAATGAATCGGGGATAAAGGCGTTCGGCGTGCTGGGGAGTCTTTACAAGTCGAGAAGCGGCGACGCGATACCGCTTTATTCCTTCATAAACAGCGACGGATGCCAGATACTTTCGCTTATTCAGCCCACGGATGAGTGGGAGTGCATAGGATATGTGCTGCCTTCCCGCACTAACTCTTCAGTGTCGCTATATGAGATTTCAGACGGCACCCGATATGCCTACACCATCGAGGCTGCCAACAGCTACGGCCCTCGCAGCGAATGGCACCCCACAGGCGCCGTGTTCCATCTTCTCCGCCCGTGATGTGCCGGCGAATTTTAATGACGCCTTTTAAACATAGCCTCCTTTTCAAACATTATAATTATGGGGCGGGCAATTACTGCACCATAATGTTTAACTAATTAAATTGAAAGGAGAAATTGCCAATGAAAAAGGTGTTTATGGCCATGCTGATGACATTGGCTGTAGCATTCATCTTCTCGGCATGTTGAAAAAAGATTCAGAGCCTGACACGGAAGATGAAGGCGAGATCTTGGTTGATGACGAGGAGGATATCCTGTCGGATGCCGAGTGATGTTTTTCGCTTAGTGTCATTCATAAGAAGAGGGGGCGTGCCTGGGAATAGGCTCGCCCCCTCCTGATGCTTGGAGAGGTTATGCGTTTTTGCGGTATCTGAACAGCAGCCGGAATAATATGCCTGTCGCAAGGGCATAGCAAGAGAATATGAGCCACGGCTCCGACCAGTCACCCATGAAAAGCCTCATCATTCCTTCGCCGGAGCGGGATGGAACCATCTCCCAGTGGCAGAATCTGTTGACAACCGCTCCAGCGGCGATCATGCCGCATGTGGCGCCGATGCCGTTGGTCATCATCATGAGAAGTCCCTGGCCGAACCCTTTTGTCTCCTTGTCGCTCATCTGCTCCATGTAGATATGGCCGGCGATGTTGAAGAAGTTGAATGCAATGCCGTATACGAGCATCGACAATATGAATAGCCACAGCCCGCTGCCGGGATTGCCGATTCCTAACAACAGGAATCTAAGGCTCCACGCGATAAGAGAGAGGAATATCACGCTTTTGAACCCTATCTTTTTCATTGCCACGCCAACAAGCAGGATGCAGGCGGCCTCTGAAATCTGCGACAGAGAGAAGAGTAGCGTGGCGTTTCCGGCTGCCGGGGAGCCTGCATACTCTTCCAATCCCATGAAGTGGTTTATAAACGGGATGGCATATCCGTTTGAGATCTGAAGGCAAACCCCTGTGAAGATGGCAAAAATGAGGAATGTGCGCACTTGTGCTGTCTTGAAAAGCCGGAATGCTTTCAGACCGAATATGTCGGACAATGAGGAGGCTCCGTTTTTGGCCGGGACAGTCATTGAGGGCAGCGAAAGCGTGTAGAGGGAGGTGAGAAGCCCGGCTATGCTGCTTGCAAGGAGCTGCATGGAGGTGTATTGAAACCTGAATCCCGATGCTGGGTGGGAGTCGGAGAGTGTGAACCCGAAATCGTGGTTGAAATAGTAAGCGCTGTTTACAAACCACATTGCAGCCACAAAGCCCAGGGTGCCCCATATCCGGATTACTGGGAAATGGTCAACAGGCATCTGCCCGCGCGATTTAAGAAGCGCGAATGTGGTGGTGTTGGCCAATGCGAGTGTTGGCATGTAGAAAGCAAGAAAGCCCAGGTAGATCAGAAAGAAAGGAGCAAACTCCATCTTTGGGTGGGATGATGCATAGACCCATGCGCCGAACATGGCCGCCGACGCAGCCAGGTGGCAGGCCGCAAGCAGATTGCGCGAAGCGATGAATCTGTCGGCAAAATGCCCCATAAGGGCGGGAGTTATGAGCGACACGATTCCCACGGCGGCATAAAACCATTGAATCTCCGCCCCGAGGCCTCCGGCCCCGAGGAGCTGCCCGAAGCATGAGAGATAGCATCCCCACACTCCGAACTGGAGAAAGTATAATACTGACAGGCGCGCTCTCATGGTCAGAATTTAAATTCAACGCCCCCCATCACTGTAGTGCCCGGCATAGGACAGCCGTAGACCACCTCATAGTGCTTGTCGGTGAGGTTGTCAGCCTTTACGAAGAATGTTACAGGCACGGCGCTTTCGTAGGTGTATGCGGCTCTGAGGTTGAGAAGAGTGTAGTCTTCTGTGCCGTTGGGGTTGCCGTTGTGGAGGCTCCACACGCTGCAGTCTTCAAGAGTGAATTCAAAGGGGCCGGGATTGAAGCTGACGGAGGCGTCGAGCTTGTTTTTAGGGGCATAGATGGTGGTGTTGTCGGTGTGGAGATATGCGTATGCGGCGCTTACGCTCCATTTGTCGCTTATTCTCCAAGCCCCGTCGATTTCAAAGCCTTTGTTCTTGAATTTACCTACGTTCATGTTCTTGGGGCGCCCGTCGATCATCTGGGTCTGTATCATGTCGCGGCCGTCGATGTAGTAGATGGCTGCGCCTACGTTTATTTTCCCGCCGAGGAAATGCTGATGCCATGACAGTTCGTAGTTATACATGTATTCCGGCTTCAGGTCCGGATTGGCGGGCGCGTAGAGATAGAGTTCGCGCAGGTTGGGTGCGCGGAAACCTTTGCTGAACGAGAATTTGATTTCTGACATTGGCGAGGGATGTGCAATCACGCCGGCCTGAGGCACCCACACATTGCCGTATTGTGAGCCATGCTGCAGGCGCACGCCTGCATTGACCGACAATATGTCGTTCAGGAATGCCTGCTGCATCATTATGTAGCCGGCCACCTCGTTCTCGCATTCTTTAAACTCGGCGCTTTTTTTAGAAGGGTCGGCCTTGTCGGTGTTCCAGGAGTGGCCTCCCCAGTGCTGGAAGTCGATTCCTGCAGAGAGGTCGTTGCCTGCCCAGGGGTTTACCGTCTCGAAAATTGTGAACCCCATGTTGTAGTCGGTGGAGTTGAACAGATAGTCGCGTGGGTCGGCTCCGGGCGCGTAGCCGTCGTCGACTTTATGTGTGCCCCAGTTGATGAACGCCTGCACGCCTCCGTTGACATTTTCATATGTGTTGTTGGCATGGACGGATGCCGTGCCTCTGAAAATCTTTGTCCACATGCTCAGAAGGGGGCTTTGGGTTGTGCCCGGGTTATTGGCTTTGCTCTGAGTCATGTCGGCGTTGGCGCCTACGCTCCAATGGCTTGATGCCGACCATTGCAGCTGTGCGAATTCATTTGCGAGCCAGAATTCGCTGCCTTCGCGGTTGCCGTTGCTGCGGTCAACCTGCCCTGCGATTGTGGCCGTGAAGTTCCCTTTGCGTATTCCTGTGGAGAGATTGAATTTCTGAGTGGAGAAGGAGCCGAACATGGCGCGAGCGCGTCCGCTTATTCCCTCGGCCTGCTGGCTGCGGGTTATGATGTTGACAGAGCCTCCCATGGCATTGGAGCCATAGAGCAGAGAGGAGGGCCCTTTCACTACTTCCACACGTTCCACCCCGTTTGCAACATATGTGTCGGGCAGGGAATGTCCGAAAATTCCGGCCCACTGAGGCTGCCCGTCAATCATGAAGAGCACCTTGTTGCCTCCTCCCACGCCACGGATGTTGACGCTGCCGGCTGACCCTCCCGACACTCCGTAGCCTGCAAATCCTCTTTCGGAAACAAACATGCCCGGAATTTTTTGCATCAGAACCGGGAGAAGTGACGATTCTGTGGATCTGTCGATCTCTTCAGCGTTGACCACAGTGACATCGAGCGGGGTGAGTGCCACATTTGTTTTATGAGGCGCAGTAATCAGTATTTCTTGCAGAGAGATGGTGTCGGCTGGATGGCTGTCGGCCAATGCGGGAGCCGCGCAGATGCCGCCGCATAAAAACAAAAGTGAAAATATAGATGTTTTCATTTAAACTAAATTAGGGTTATAGTTAAGTTTGTTTCACAACAATTATGACAAATTATGAAACTGAATTGTTGATTGATGATGCAAATTTAATTAAATATCTTTAATAAATAGTTGGAATATAATTACTAAATTTGTGTAATTTAAAAAGTGAAAATTGAGATATGACAAGTGAAGAATTGAAATTCTTCGACACGATTGCCCCTAAGTGGGATGAAATGGAGGTTTATTCCACCTCCGAAAAAGTCGCTGAATTAATTGATCTGACAGGAATCAGAGAAGGATATGACGTTCTCGATCTCGGCACCGGCACCGGAGTGCTTCTTCCGGAATTGTCGGGGCGCGTGGGACGGAAGGGGACCGTGATGGCGGTGGACTTCAGCGAGGGTATGCTTGCCGAGGCGCGTGGCAAAAACGGAGAACTGAAGAATGTGGACTTTCTCAGGCTTGACTTTGAGAAATCGGATGTGCCGGGGAGATATGACCTTATAATGCTTTACTGCGTTTACCCTCACCTGGCAGAGCCTGTGGAGACATTGAAAAGGTTAAGAAAACATAATCTTAAAGATGGCGGGAAGATAGTGATCGGTTTTCCGAAAGACGAGGGCTGCATCAACAGGATTCATGCCGACAAGGATGTAGACAGCGATTTGCTCCCTCCGGCTCCACAGCTTGCAGGGTGGCTGACGCAAAACGGTCTGGCAAGCAAAGTGATTGCCTACAGCAAAGAGGGATATCTTGTGGGGATAGAATGAACGCAGGCGGCATTGCCGGCTGCGTTCATTCTAAGGGGGGTAATTAAAGCGTGATGTTGTTTTCAATCAGGAGCGATTTCAGCCGGTAGATCTCAGAGCGCAGTGTGTCGATGTCGTTGCGTAATTCATCATTCTTTGAAGCGAGGGCATCGTTTCTTTCCATCATTTTGTCGATTCTGGACAGAAGCGAGGAGTTCTGTTCTTCGAGATTGCTGATTCTCTCGTGATGGTCGCTGTGGTGGCTTTCATTTTCTCGGTTGTGGGCCTGGGAATGAAAGCGCTGCAGAAGCTGATTGAAGAGGTCGCTGTCGGTCATTTCAGCCAGATGGCGCGCGGCTTCTGCTGGCGAGAGGGTTTCAGTGGTGTATTGTTTAAGGTCGGGCAAAGAAAAGATTTCTCGAATGCGTTCCTCTTTTTCCGTAGGCAGAGGGCTTTTGCCGTTCTCTATGGCTGAGAGGAAGCTCTGAGTGATCTGGAGCTGCTGGGCCAGCTCGTTCTGGCTCATGCCGTGGTCTTTTCTAAGTCGAGCAATTTCAATTCGTGCCATATCAATGAAGGATTTTGAACTGAATGGATCAGAATAATTGGTTATGTTATGGGATATAGCGCTGTGGGTAAAACAACGGTTATTCATAGTTGCAAATTTAATTCATTTTTTTGAATAATCATAATTTCCCGGTGAAATGTCACGGCTCTTTCATTTAAGATTGCGTTGCATTCTCAAAGATTGTGCTATTTTATAGTGGGAAGATGTCCCGATGGACAGAATTATATTTTTGATTATTAGTGAAATAAGTGTAAGTAAAATTTGGCCAAGTGACAGATTTTTAGTAATTTTATAGGTAAAAATCAGTTAGTTATACTAAAAATGGAGCCGCTTGACCAAAACCGTTCGATTGACGCGCATAAGCTCAATCATACCACAAAAGTACTAAATAAATTTGTTCCAGAGGGCAGTATTCTGGAACGACTTATGAATTTTGCCGCCTCAGTTCCCGATTTTCGCAGATGCGACAAAGGAAACCTCCGACACCGACTCCAGGACATCATCATACTGATGATACTCGGACGGACGTGCGGGCATGTCGGACGTTCCGATATAATGGAATTCGGCAATCACAATCTAAATAAATTCCGTAAAATGGGTATGCTGAAGAATGGGGTACCTTCGGAAGCAACCCTTTGCCGTGTTGAGAACGGCATTGATGATTTAGCCATGGCAGACAGGATGCGGGAGTTTGCCGGGAACTTCCATGAAGAACTGCTTGATGCATGCCGTGACAAGGAGATAATCTGTGTGGACGGCAAGGCGGAGCGTGGCACCGTTCAGGAAAACGGGCGCAATCCGGATATCGTATCCGCTTATTCGTACAACACCGGCATTACAATCGCAACGGAGGCATGCCAGGAAAAGAGCAATGAGATAAAGGCAGTTCCTATACTAATCGACAAAATCGACATATCCGGAAGGATTGTAACCGCCGATGCCATGTCAATGCAAAAGGATATAATCGAAAGAATAAGGACAAAAGGCGGAGATTTTCTGATAGAACTCAAAGCCAATCAACGGTCGCTGCGCTACGGGGTTGAGGACAGCCTCAAGGAACATATCCCTTTGTGTTCATATACTGAAGGTCCTGAGCTTGGCCATGGGAGGATCGAGACAAGAACCTACAACATATATGACGGTCTTGAAATAATTGCCGACAGGGAAAAATGGGGCGGAAACATGACAATCATTGAATACAAGTCGTCCACAATCAAAAAGTCTACAGGAGTGTGTACTTCTGAAAAACGGCTGTATGTAAGCAGCCTGCCTACGGACACGCCCAGACTGGGCGCAATAGTACGTAACCATTGGTCTATAGAAAGCATGCACTGGGGCCTTGATGTAAATCTGATGCAGGACAAGGTGAAGCGCAAGTCGGCAAAAGCCGCTCGCAACCTTGACACAATACAAAGAATGGTCTTCTCCGTATTTTCCATATGGAAAGGATTGCGTAAAAAGCGATCTGACAAGAAAAAAGGCGTGGCAGAGCTTATGCGCCATGTCTCAATGAGCTTTACCCGATTGATGCGGTTTCTTTGTCAAAAATGAAAAAAATATGATTTTCATAAAAAGATAAATGCCTGAAATACAATTACACAAATTTACCCGATTCGTACTGAATCGGGTAAGGGGGCTTTTGTCGTTATTTTGTGCTTAAATGAAAGAGCCGTGGGTGAAATGTTTGCATGTTTTGCATATTACATAAATTTTTAATCCGAAAGGAGGGGTGGCGTCATTTCTTCACGGGCCATATCGTGAATCCGTAGGAGTTGTTCGACTGAAGCCCCCAGCCGCATCGCTCTAACGTTTCTTCCGTGTCTCCATTCACCTTGCGATGATCGAAGAAAAGGATGTTGTTCTGTGCCGTAGCATTGTTTCCTATCGAGGTGGTTGCTATATAAGCAATCATCGAGAAGGCAGGCCACGACAATCCATTCAAAGAAGACAGGCTGCCCGAAGGCCCGAAAGGATTTTTTTTCAATTCTCCTTCCGGAACGTTCATATCCCTTACCCCGGTGGCATATATCTTGATTTCCTCGCCCGAGCCGGATTTGTCTGTTTTTATTCGCCAGCAATTCTCCGAACCATCCCACATAGGCTGATTGGAATCTTCTGCGTTATTAGCATCTGGCCCCGCCGACTTATTCAGCATTCCGCTGAACGTAACGGCTGCCGGCACGTGGAAACCGGGCGGACAAGGGTCATATATACTCTTTCCCACATTCCATCCTTCGTCGTCATATTCATTTCCCTTGGCATTATTATATGCCTTTTGCGCTGTGGTATTCCATGCATTATACATGGAGCCTCTGATCTTGACATTATTCACGACTTTGGTCTCCACATAAGGTTCCTTAACATTTGCTTCGTTATGCCAATGTATCCGATAATAATCCCCTTTCCCTAAGACAAAACGATGTGGATGGCTCACTGTCTGTCCGAACGAGGCTCCACTTTGAGATTCGCTCGCAGCAAACTGATACTTCTCGGGATTATCGAATATCTCCTTGTTCATCATAGTGAATTCCTGTGCCCGATTCCCTTCTGTGTAATTATAATATGGATAACCGACTCTTCCGTTGGTTATTCCGTATCTTCCTCCGGGCATAGCGTCCTTGCGTCCCCATTGATAATAAGTATTGTCGCCGCCCAACGATGCCGCCATATACTTCTGTCCAACCTCTTTGAGAAGGTCGTGCTCCTTCCCTTCCGACACAACCTTTGTGCCGGTTATGCTGTTGCCGTTGGCATCCTTGAGGTCGAACCTCACACGCAGCTGCAAATTGCGGGCGGGCGTGCCGGGGCTGTTGTCACACCGTCCAAGCACGGACGGCGCCATTTCATAAGTGTGGCCTTCCTCATCTTTCAGCGTCACTGTCTTGCTGTTCCAGTCCTGATTAGTTACCCATATATGCCAGCTCCAGACTATGTTGCCGTCGCTCGAGCCGTCGGTAAGAGCAATCACCGTATTCCCCTGGGCAATGGTGTGCTTATCCACATAAAACGAGATAAAATCACCATCATCTGAAAGCCTTACATCTTCGACAAGGGAAGGTGAGTCCTGCCACAATACAAAAGCCTTCCCGAGATTGCCTGCCTGAGCCTTGATGCTCGAATTAGTTATCCGGCGGTCAAGATGGTCGACATACCATTTCATTCCGGGGTCATGGTCGTCGCCACCGGTGCGGTTTATGGTGTAAGCAGCGGGATTGTTGTAGCTGTTGCCATAAACAGTGCGGAATTTGTAGTAACCCGGTTTTCCCACCATATAGCAATTGGCGCTTTCTGGCGAAGAGAGGTCTTTAGGATTGCTTTCCGAGCCTTCTGCATCATCCAGCTTCCCCGGGAAATGCTCATCCTGTCTGGATGCAAAAAGGTCCTGTGGCGGCAAATACAAGGTGCCTCTCACAGAGGAAATGACATCAGACTTGTCGGATGTTTCAGCGGCACGGGCCGAGGCTCCTTTATCCGGCTGCCACACATCGCCCCATCTTGCCTTGGATGCCCATGTCTTCCCTCCGTCGGTGGAACATTCCACCGTGTAGGGTATTCCCTTTCTTACCGTAGGCATGCCGGCCTGCGTCACCTCTACATAAGCAGTAAGCTCGACATCGCGCACAACACCCGTAAACGGTATGCTGTCGGCAAATGCGAACGACTCTGTTCCGCATCTTACGATCTTTACCACCGGATTCAGCACTATTCCTGTGGTGGAAAGGGAATAGGAGTAAAGTTTTCCCGCCTCCCATTGGAGTCCGGCCAGGTCGGCCGTGAGAGTGCGGTCGAGCCCGGTAAGCTCATCGGTAAATAGCATGGTGATCTTAGCCCCCTTGGGAAGTTCCTGCGGAATCATGAACAGCGTGAGGTTGTCGTCAACCCCGGCATACTGCTGGTTATTGTCGGTGTAATGGTTGTCTTCCCTATGGTCAGGGTCGGAGTCGGGCGTTTTGTCCTTAATGTCGAATTCCACCACCTTTTCAATCTCATAACTGCCGAGGGGATCACCCGTCGCAGTCCATTCGGCTGTGCCTATCCTGTGTTTCCCCTCCTTATAGACCCCCGACAGGGTAATCTTCTTCACCTTGCCGCCAAGCATGGCGTCGCCCGTCTTGAACTGTATGGCGGCGAGGGCATGGCGGAATTCCAGATTAATGGCGCCCCCGCCGTTTCCGGCCACATCCCTGACCGATGTGAGAAGGTCGGTCTGTTTCTCTACGTCGTCGTTCACCTTAAACGTCAGCTCCGGCGCCCCCTTCTGCGAGGAAGGGGAAACCGACACCCCGTTGTCGGGCGTGGCATATGGCGCATAGGCAAAGAAACGCATCCTGCCCGACCCGGGCCAATACAGAGGCTCTTGGCCCTCCCAGAAGGTGCCTTTTTTTGTTATCTTCCCATTGTGGAGCAGGTTGGGGGCGAGGTCTGACACATCGCTGTCTCCGTTCCCCTGATGGCAGATGCCGGTGAGGCCGAACGATGCATATGCCTTGGTGAAATCCTCTTCGTTCTCCACCTTGCTCCCTCTCGTGGCGGGGCCGATTACCGAGTCATTGACAGCCGCAACCTCGGTCACCAGATATAAGGTCTGTCCCGTGGAGTCACCTTCGAGCGGACTCACTGTCACTCCGGAGCGTGTGGCGTCTTGTCCCGTCTGCCACGATGACGACATGGAGACCCCGAACACCGGACGGTCGGGCAATTCTCCGGGTTTCTCACCAAATGGGGAGTCATCGGCACATCCTGCGGCACATAAGGCGGCTACGGACACCGAGATTCCGGCAAAAAGCACATTCAAGACTTTATATCTGCTATTCATTTCAGTAGGTTTAGAAAGGGGGAGGCATTTTCATGTCTCCCCCTAAGTTTACTTTAGATGAAACAACGGGCAATTTCTCCGGATGTCATCTCGCTTTTTCATTTCCGGATATCCATTCGCCCCATTCATTTACAGAGACGGTGAACTTGATTTCGCTGTCGAGAACAGGGTCGCCGACGTTCTTTATCGGATTATTGTCAGCATCTGTGTCTGTCGGGCGAGTCCCGATGGTAAGATAATCGGCATAGCCGGATGGAAGCAACTTATTATAAATATTCTGGTTGAAATCAGGAGGATAGATGCCGGCGCCGGAAGCGGCTCCGCAGATGTCGAGCGTATATTTGTATTTCGTGCCCATCTGCCATCCCTTCACTTCAATATCATCGACTGTTGTCACTGGAGCCGTTATCGGCACGCAGACAAATCCATACTCCTTCTCGTTGTATTTGTGATCCTTATTCACAGGGAACTGCTGATGATAATGCTTATTGTTGTCATTATCTATAAAGACATCATCATTCGCGCCGTCATCTCCGGAATGAGTCGAACCGTCATGACGAAGCTCAACGCGGCAAAGAAGCATTATATAGACTCCATTGGTGTTTTTGCCAATATTTTCAGCTGACGCTTGGGCGTTCCAAGCCTCGAAATCCTGAGGTATGAGCATCAGCGACGGCTCCTGTTTGGAACCGGCCTTGAGCAAGTCTATCGTTTTCGTTTTATCATCCAGCAACTGTTCATCCTTATAGAACGAGCCATATGCAGTGATGTCATTCGACGAGAAGCTCGCAGTCCAGTCAGGATCTGACGTGGCTTCTTTTTTTAAATTATCCCACTTAAAGTCTCCGGCCAGGTCACCCTTGTCCTTGGCATTGACAATCCATGCTCCCTTGATTTTTACGATACGGTGGTCGCTGGCGCTCTTTTCCGCAGATTTCGCCTCAATAGAAATCTGAGTTAATGCGTGTTGGAAATTTAGCGGTACATTCGAGGCGCTTTGTGTCCTTTTCTGACACGTGAAGGCAAACATCAGGTCTTCCTGATTGACTCCGTCAAAATAGTATGATTCTCCCCCTTTTGTCAAATCTGCTTTCTTGGGAACGAATCCGGAAATCTTGGGGGTATTTCCTATAAAGGAGAATTTGGCGCCTCCGAGCAAATTTCCCTTCATCTGGTCAGATGTGGTGTTTGACGCTGTATATGCCCAGAAAAGCATATTGTCGATCGATGACGGCCAAAGCACATTGTCCTCAAGTGTCCACACCCCTGTAGTGCCCGAAACATTATCAGGTCGTGTGGCAACCTTGCCTCCGTTTTCATCGCCAATCAAGAAATTGGAATATACATCGCCATGAGGATGCACCCCCCTCGCCACCACGGCAAAGTTGCCCAGATTGGAAATCGTTGTCTCTGTCGCTTTTGTGGCACGTCCTACTCTTGGGCTGAACGATATGGCAGAGCCTGTCGGGTCGGTATTTACCTCCACCACTTCTTCATTCGCGCATGACGTGGCAAGCCCTGCCGCCAACATCATAACTGGTATAAATCTGAATTTCATAATATAAATATGTTGTTAATAATTGTTTTACATCTTGATTTCCACATCCTCGGTGTCGCCCCAGTCGCTTACGCCGGGCGACATTCCGTTGCCTCCCTGTGGGTCCGGCAACTTGATTCCGTGTAACATTATCTCTATGTGGTGTGAATCAGGTGCGTTTCTCACCTGGTCCGTTATATCAAAATCATAATAATATTTGTAGGATGTATAGACTCTAAGCTTATGTGGCATGTCATCTCTCTCTTTCACTCCAAAAAGCGTTACCTTCCCTTTAAGGCAGTCGCCGCCGTATTGGCTCAGCGGGAAGGGAACCATGACATCCTCTCCGGACGCGGCCTCGTCGGCATGGCTCCAGCACTCGGCGGCCCCGGTGACAACGCCGCTTGCCTCGACTCCGGGCACAAGATTCTCTATCCCGGTGATTGTTACATTCCATACGCATGTCACCTCTTCCGGCGCAAACCTCACCTCCACGGGAGTCCCGGCACTTGCCGCCACACTCACCACAGAAGGATAGGTGTGCGCGTATAGCGTGCTGGCTTCTGTTTTAACGGGCTGTGTGTCACATCCGTCGGGGCATGGGGCGTTGTCGCTGCGGTTCATCGGCGACAGCAAGACATCGTCGCCGGTATGTATCCTATAGGAGAAGAAGGTGTCGCCATCCTCAAGATTGTTTTCGGTTTCCCCGTTATGGCATATCACACGATAGCTGCCGGGGGCAACCTTCAACACAGTGTTGAACTCACTCCCTCCACGCGAAGTGTCGCCACCGGGGATTATCTCATAGCGTCGTCCCGCGCCTCCCTCGGCCGGGAAGAACCATACCACCATCGTTGCCGGCTCGGCGTCGGGACACCGCGACCAGTCGAATACAACACTGACGGGAGAATAATGGGAATGGTCGTAGCACAGTTCTCGCTGGCGGCATGACGAAAACATGGCAGACAAACATATAAGCCACATCATGACCGATATTATACGGAGTCTCATTTCCCACCCCCTTTCTTTTTCGAAAGATTGAATGTGGAGGGCCCCAGCAGATATGTCAGCGACACCCCGAGGCGCGTGGGGCCGAACCACGACCGGCGGTGGGTGGATTTCCACACGTCATGGTCGTCGATAGGGATGTGTTTCTTAAACTGTCCCCACATATATCCTACACCTGCCGAGAAATCGATGCTGAACTTACGCCCCACAGGGAGCGAGAACATGTAAGACACTCCGGCCGCATAGTTCCATTTGTCGGAAAGCACACCTGTGTGATGGTTGCCAAACTGGAAGTCGTAGCACACCATCGACGCATACAACCCGATATGATGGCCGGAGAACGGGTTAGAGGGCTGTCCGCCCTGGAGGCGGTAACGGAGGTCGATGTCGCCTCCATATATGCGGTAATAGAAATGGTCGGGCTTTCGGCTCCACCACGCGCACATCCAGTCTGCCCCAAGCGAGAGCCTGTCGGACAATGCGACACCGACAGCTATGTTGGGCACACAGGAAAGGTCGTAAAGCATATTGGTGGACAAAGAAACCGGTGGCAAGCGGAAACCGGAGTCGCCGGCCACTACCGTGGCGGGCCCATAATCTTCGTTAACGTCATCGTTGTTAACGTCATCTTCGTTAACTTCATTTTCGCCAGCCACGCAACAATGGTCATCTTCAGCCGGTTTCTCCTCAACCGCCCCGGCGTTGTCCTGACCTTCAGACGCGTCACACGTTGCCGACGATTTTTGAGGCAATTCTTCTTCTATGTGATATTTTTCGTAACTGTCTGGGGGGGTGATAGTTACATAAGTGTATGAAATTTTGGCGTTCCGCAAGCCGGGGTAACTTTCAAGCGGGGCCTTGTCTGGGATTTCCACCGTCACCTCGGGCGATACGCCGATAAGAGTCCCAAGAATACGGCATAAGGCGTGCGCCCTGTCATAAGCCAGGCGAACATTGAATGCGCGCGAACCCTCGGGCGACACAGACCCCGTCACCATAAACCTGAGCGAGCCTACGTCCGCCGAAGGTATGCTGTCAAGAAAACCGCGTATGGATTCCAGCCTCACCGAATTTCCGGAGAATCCGGGGTCATATTCCGAAGATGCAAGAGGGAACAATACAGAGCCTATCACAACCGTATCGGGCGCCTCTCTTTCTGTCCGGCAAAGCGCACCATGCCCGGCTGTGTCAGACACAACATCGACACTGCCGGCGACAGATACCGTGGCCATAGAGAAAGCCAAAAAAATCAACCAGCATCTGAAAATATCATGCAATTCTATTTTTTTGCAAATAAAGAGAGGCATAGATGATATACTACTTCTTTATTTATTCCCGGCATGGACAATGCCGGGAGGCGTTCAAGTTAGTGAAAAATATTAAAGAATCGTCGCCGGTGGGAAATCCACTACACAGCAACGGCAATGACCTTCCCGACATGGTTTCGGTTGCAAATCTTCCTATGCCGGAGTCTTTTACCGCACAAAATTACAACAACGTCAAAAAAAATCCAAATATTTTTTTATTTTTTTAAAATTTTATTCACGGCTCTTTCATTTAAGATTGCGTTGCATTCTCAAAGATTGTGCTATTTTATAGTGGGAAGATGTCCCGATGGACAGAATTATATTTTTGATTATTAGTGAAATAAGTGTAAGTAAAATTTGGCCAAGTGACAGATTTTTAGTAATTTTATAGGTAAAAATCAGTTAGTTATACTAAAAATGGAGCCGCTTGACCAAAACCGTTCGATTGACGTGCATAAGCTCAATCATACCACAAAAGTACTAAATAAATTTGTTCCAGAGGGCAGTATTCTGGAACGACTTATGAATTTTGCCGCCTCAGTTCCCGATTTTCGCAGATGCGACAAAGGAAACCTCCGACACCGACTCCAGGACATCATCATACTGATGATACTCGGACGGACGTGCGGGCATGTCGGACGTTCCGATATAATGGAATTCGGCAATCACAATCTAAACAAATTCCGTAAAATGGGTATGCTGAAGAATGGGGTACCTTCGGAAGCAACCCTTTGCCGTGTTGAGAACGGCATTGATGATTTAGCCATGGCAGACAGGATGCGGGAGTTTGCCGGGAACTTCCATGAAGAACTGCTTGATGCATGCCGTGACAGGGAGATAATCTGTGTGGACGGCAAGGCGGAGCGTGGCACCGTTCAGGAAAACGGGCGCAATCCGGATATCGTATCCGCTTATTCGTACAACACCGGCATTACAATCGCAACGGAGGCATGCCAGGAAAAGAGCAATGAGATAAAGGCAGTTCCTATACTAATCGACAAAATCGACATATCCGGAAGGATTGTAACCGCCGATGCCATGTCAATGCAAAAGGATATAATCGAAAGAATAAGGACAAAAGGCGGAGATTTTCTGATAGAACTCAAAGCCAATCAACGGTCGCTGCGCTACGGGGTTGAGGACAGCCTCAAGGAACATATCCCTTTGTGTTCATATACTGAAGGTCCTGAGCTTGGCCATGGGAGGATCGAGACAAGAACCTACAACATATATGACGGTCTTGAAATAATTGCCGACAGGGAAAAATGGGGCGGAAACATGACAATCATTGAATACAAGTCGTCCACAATCAAAAAGTCTACAGGAGTGTGTACTTCTGAAAAACGGCTGTATGTAAGCAGCCTGCCTACGGACACGCCCAGACTGGGCGCAATAGTACGTAACCATTGGTCTATAGAAAGCATGCACTGGGGCCTTGATGTAAATCTGATGCAGGACAAGGTGAAGCGCAAGTCGGCAAAAGCCGCTCGCAACCTTGACACAATACAAAGAATGGTCTTCTCCGTATTTTCCATATGGAAAGGATTGCGTAAAAAGCGATCTGACAAGAAAAAAGGCGTGGCAGAGCTTATGCGCCATGTCTCAATGAGCTTTACCCGATTGATGCGGTTTCTTTGTCAAAAATGAAAAAAATATGATTTTCATAAAAAGATAAATGCCTGAAATACAATTACACAAATTTACCCGATTCGTACTGAATCGGGTAAGGGGGCTTTTGTCGTTATTTTGTGCTTAAATGAAAGAGCCGTGAATTTTATTATTTTATAGGATTTTTGTCGCCACACAATCCTAAATTCCTTGCGAGTCACTTGCGACAGCATTCAATTCTTGTCAATACTTGTGTCAAACGGTCAAAAAATCCTATTGAAATCCATTTGAGGTAAAATTGGGGAACGGGGTCTTAATTGGGAACTACAGTAAGGACTCAATTTTAAGGGATAATGAGGCGAATGATGGGGAATCAGTGTCGCCATATGCGGCCACAATTATGCCTTGACGGTCTGAAATGTAGATGCGGGGGATTCCTACAGTGGCAAACAGGCTGTAGACTGCGTTGTCGGGCTGTGCCGACCATGGGATGTGGAGATTATTGGCGCTCCAGTATGCGGCTATAGACTCTGCGCTTTCATTCCTCGCTATCGCAAAGGTGACGATATCAGGATTGGCTGAGTATGCTTCCCGGAGTTTGTCGATTTCCGGAAGTTCTTTGCGGCAGTCCTGGCAAGAAGTGTTGAAAAATGTGATTACGGAGATTTTGCCTTTCAGGGAGTCTGTGGCCAGTGTGTGCCCGTTGTTGAGGGTGACGGCAAAGTGTGGAAGCGAGTCACCGACAGCCACTCCGCTGTTGACGGGGTCGCTGTCGGTGACGCATGACACGAGTGGCAGAATCGAGACTGCCACGCTGAATATTTTTGTGAGTCTCACTTTGTTTCGTCAGATTCGGGAGCCTGGTCGATGAGGTCCATGAATTCATCAAGCTTGGGAGTTATGATGATTTCTGTGCGGCGGTTGCGCTGCTTGCCCACATCTGAGGTGTTGTCGGAAATGGGGTTGAACTCTCCTCGGCCTGCTGCGGAAAGACGCTTGGGATTGATGCCGAAATCGTTCTGAAGCACCTGCACCACTGAAGAGGCGCGAAGGGCAGAGAGGTCCCAGTTGTTGCGGATGTTGGTCTTGGAGATAGGCACATTGTCGGTGTTGCCTTCCACGAGCACATCGTAGTCTTTGTAGTCTTTAAGAATCTTGGCTATTTTAGAGAGGGTCTCCATTGCTCGGCTGCTTACTTCATAGCTTCCGCTCTTGAAGAGCATGTTGTCGGCAAGAGAAATGTAGACCACGCCTTTGAGCACTTTCACATCGACGTCTCTGAGCTCGTCGGTGTTGAGCGAGCGTGTGAGCTTGTTGGTGAGGGCAATGTTAAGGGAGTCAGACTTTGACTTGGCGTCGACAAGCTGTTTGATGTATTTGTTTGATGCATTGATCTCGTCAACAAGCTTGGCTATGTTGACGCTTCCCTGCGTGTTGGCGTCCATGCTTTTGTCGAGAGTGTTCTTCAGCTCCTGCATACCTTTCTTGAGCTCGGCGTTGTTCTGGTTTGCGCTCTGGAGCTGCTGCTGGAGGCTGCGGGTGTCGGCGTTGCAGTTGATGAGGTCTTCGCGAGTTGAGCTGTAGGTGGTCTGGAGCTCGTCATACTTGTTTTGAAGCTCTGCGTATTTCTTATTGGTAACACAGCTTGAGGAAACCATTCCTAACAGAGCGATGCCGATAAATAATGCTTTGAATTTCATAAATATAAAATTTGGGTTATTCCCGGCATGCGCCGGAGTGGAGAAATTTTTGCAAAGATAAGGATTTTATTCCGTATCTGTTAACAATATAAACCTTTTTTTGCGCCTTTCGGTTCTTGCTCCTCCGGTCGGCATGGCGTGGAATGCAGGATTATAGGTTTTTTTTTCAGCGTGAGGCTCGCCATCGGTGCATGATTTTGTTGAGTTTCTCATGCTCGATAAGGAAGCCGTCGTGAGCAAAGTCGGATTCCATCACTTCAAGCCGCGAGCCGGGAATGTTGCCGGCCAGCTGCCTGAGGCATTCGGGAGGGAAGAGTATGTCGGAGCTTATCCCTATCACGAGAGTGCGGGCCTTTATTCTTTCGAGGGCTTTTCTGATTCCTCCTCTCCCTCTCCCCACATCGTGGGAGTCGGAACTCTGGCAGATTCTCACATAGGAGTAGACATCGAAGCGGCGGCACAGTTTCTCTCCCTGGTATTCCTGATAGGTCTGCACGCGATGGAAAAAGGGGTCGGCTTTGTCGTCGCTGTCGCGCTGGCTCATGTTGTAGGCAAATGGGCCTCTATAGCTTATCAGGGCGATAGAGCGGGCTGTGGCAAGGCCCTCTTTGGCTGCGTCGAGGCGAGGCTCCCCCATGTGGGGTCGGTGTGGATGGCCATATACATCGACTGGTTGAACGCGGCGAGCCATGGGCTGCAGGAGGCGTCGGTGGCGCAGAACATCACGTTTTCGGCAATTTCAGGGTCTTCTACCATCCATTCTATAGCCTGGAATCCCCCAAGCGACACTCCGATTATTTCGTGTATTTTTTTGATGCCGAGGTGTCCGGCCAGGAGCCTGTGGGCTTTCACCATGTCGCGTATGGTGATTTTAGGAAAGTGGTTACACCAAGGTTTGCCGGTGGAGGGGCAGACAGACGCGGGGCCGGTGGTGCCATAGCAGGATCCAAGCACATTGGCGCAAATTATAAAATATTTTTCCGGGTCGAGGAATTTTTGCGGGCCTACTGTGCCGGGCCACCAGTCGGCCACGTCGGAGTTGGCTGTCAGCCCGTGCATGACCCAGATAACGTTGCTTTTGTCTGCGTTAAGGATGCCGAATGTGTGGTATGCAACTGTAATGCCGGGTAGAGAGCCGCCACATTCAAGAGAGAACGGGCCGGGGTAAGAGTAGAATTGTTTCATGACGGATGTGAATGAGTTGCAAAGGTAGCAAGAAATATGGTATCTTGCGTAAAATGGTAAGATAATGATGAAGAGGGCAAGGCTTGTTGTGCTGCCTTGCCCTCTGAGGGTTGTTAAGATGAGAAAATTGTATGATTGCCTGTTATTCTTTGATTTCGATTTCTTGGCTAACCTCTGTCCATTCGTTTACAGTGATAGAGAAACCGATTTGGTAAGAGTCGGATGCTGTCGATTCCGGCTGGTCGATCACGGGAAGTGACGGGTCGGCAATGCCGGAGCCGATGCCGGTTATTGATTTCAGAGTGATGTTGTAGTGATGATTGCGCACAAGTCCGTAGAAGCCCTCTTCTCCTTCAGGGCCCATGTGCTTTATGGGTATTGAGAATACGCATTTGCCGTCGGTGAATTTCTCCATGAGGCGGCATGACTTGTATAATTTTTTGTTGACGTTGGTTACGTCAGTTGCATCAAGTTGATTCTTATCAGCGTCATAGAATGCGATTATGTTGGATATGGTTGTTATCTGTGGAGTGACAAGGTTGTTTGCAATATCCTCTTCTGCGATTTCTTTGGATGGTGTGATGTCGGTTAAGATGCCTTTTAAGTCATTGGCATCCGGTTTGGATCCATCGAGATTGAATAGTGCTTCCTGGGCTTTTGCAATGGCTTCCCAATATTCGTCGGTGGAGAAAATTTGGTCGCCATATTTATAGAAGGTGGCTGTGGCTCCATCTATTAACGCGAGTTCGGGATAAGGAACACCATAAAAAGTTGAATCGGCAGCTTGAAAAAGTTGCCGATTCTTTTGGTAATATCACTGATATTTAGTAATTTAGAGGTATCAAGAAATAAATACTGTATCATGATTACCGAAAGTAAAGTTACTGAAATTTTTTGTATTGCAGATGATTTCTGCAAAGAATTTGAGGGTGAGATGGCAAAAAATGCACTTCCGTCCACAACTGACACTCCAAAACGGAAAAGAAAGCGCATGATGTCGGATGCCGAGGTCATCACGATTCTAATCTGTTTCCACTTCAATTCGTACCGAAACTTCAAGCACTATTATCTGGGATGTGTGCGCATTCACTGGAAGCATCTGTTTCCGCAGACATTCTCCTACAACCGCTTCGTGGAGGTCATGCCCCGATGTTTTGTGGCTATGACCATGTTCCTGCGGCTCGCGTGTTTCGGAGAGTGCACGGGGATAAGTTTTGTGGACAGCACCTGCATTCCGGTCATACACAACAAACGCCGGTTCAGCATGAAGGTATTCAAGGATATTGCTGCCAAAGGGAAGAGTACGATGGGATGGTATGTCGGCTTCAAACTGCATCTGCTATGTAACGAAAAAGGAGAGCTGATCAACTTTGTACTGACACGCGCCAATGTGGACGACCGCAATGAGGCAGTCATCGACACGCTGACTGACAGGGTGTTTGGAAAACTATACGCTGACAAGGGATATATATCGCAGTCTCTTTTCGGGCATCTTTGGGATGACGGCATACATATTGTGACAGGTCTTCGCTCGAACATGAAACAGCGTCTCATGCCGTTCTATGACAGGATGATGCTTCGTAAAAGGAGCATCATCGAATCCATAAACGACATGCTGAAGAATGTGGCGCAGCTCGTCCACTCCCGCCATCGTAGTGTACACAACTTCCTCATGAACCTGCTTGCGGCAATGGGTGCGTATTGTTTCTTCGCCACAAAGCCGGAAGTGAACTTTGACTTTGAGGTTCCCGAGTCAAACGGGCAGCTTGTCCTCTGGGATTAACACCAAACTGTACAAATAAATCAGGCGACCTTGAAAGGCCGCCCAATACTCTATGTCTTTTGCTTGGTTGAAAAACATAAAGTTCTTATCCCGAACTCGCGTTATTAGATAGTGCCCTGCTATGACTGCTGATGGAAGCGCGTTTGGTGTGTTAAACAGGCTCTTGGGGCGAGTGGATTCGTGTGCATACACTGAGGAGGGAAATGCGTTTGAAATGTCGGAATATGCCACATGCGATGTTATGGCATCGGCAAGATTGTCGCTATATTTCGGGAAAAGGTCAGCGCTACTGTCATGGTTCACGGAATTTGCCCAGTGCATAGTTTTATCGGTAGAGTTGTTCCAGTTAGTCCAGCCTGTTAATGGGTTTTTGAAATCAGTGCCGATCTGCTTTATAATATGGCTTTCCTTGTCTGTTGCGTTTACGCTCCATTTGTCGAGCATAAGGGTAAGTGTCTTGCCGCCTTTGGTAACGGATGACGAGAATCCGTCGGTTTTAGTGAGAGTTACCTTTGCGGCGACTCTTTCGAGGGTGATGCCAACCGGAGACGCTGATATGAAGTTTTTTGGGGACAGGGGAGTGTAGTATATGTCATTCCCGTCTGAGTCGAAATATCGAGTGCTGCTCATGGCAAGATTTCCGGCTGAGCCTAAATCCGACAAAGTTGACGGATTTGACGAGATGGCTGATTGCATTTCTGATTTCATGGCTTCATCATCGGAGAAGTTGGCAAACGCTACAACTATATCCGGGTAATCGCCGGGGGTGAGTTTAAGCTCTGCGGAATATGTGCCGTTAATTTCTCTAGTAGCCTTCAGGAAGTATTTCAGATTAGGGCCTGTGGCATCCGGTGAATAGAAAGCCAAGTGAAGAGTGTTGATTTGTGTCTCTGATTCATCGGCACGTGTGAACTCGTTCTGGGCTACGCGGAAGTAGACTTTAGAGGTTTCAGTCTGGTCGGGGAGTGATGGGTCGTCGGAAACTACAGACGTGGAGCACCCTGCGAGGCCAATGGCGACAATCGGTAGCAACATCTGCCGGAGACTAAGGTTAGCCATAGAGGTATTATTTTAATGGGTTAATATGAGCTATGTTGAAATGAAAGTTTTTACCGATATTCAGAAAGAACAATTTTCTAACACAGATGTGATTCAAGTTGGATCAATGATGATATAACTGAAGCCTGTTTTTTGAAAAGCTGTTATTCGTCTTAGCGTAATCTCTATCAATCGCAAATTTAACTATAATATTTTGATGGGCAAAGAAATAATATAAAATTTGATGAAAAATTCAGCGAGCGGTAATAATTCTTGACCAATTTGTAAAATGTATGCAGGATTTATGTGAAGATTGACATGGAATGGCACTTTGAAGGATGTGTGAAAACTTTGTATATGTTTTTCTCGAAATTCGGTAGGGTAGTAGTGCATCTTCCTTGCCGGCATAGTTGCTTGCCGAGGTTGGAATCTTGCACGGCGCATAACTTTGCAGACGGTGTAGAAGCCTGAGAGAGGAATCGCGCACGACACGTTGCTTCATTGATGACGCAAATGATTACGGAGAGTCCAATCTTGCGTGTTGCGCATCTGTATTTCCGGCACAGATTCTTGTTGATGGTGTGATAATGAATGATGCATTTCTGTATTGATGGCACATGCTTATCGGGGGGCAATCTTGCACGTAGATTGTTTGCGTTGCCGGTGCAGGGCTTATATAGAGAGGCATACTTCAGAATAATGGGAGGATGCACCAAATTGGGCTAATATGCTTCATTATATTCATTTCAATTGAGAAGATGTGAAAAGAAAGGCATAGACATGCTTAATTTATAGTTTGATTTCATTAGCGGGTGCTAAATGAAACCGATTATAGGTTAAAAGATTGAAAACGGCTTAAAGAAAATTGAATTGCTAAAGTTCAATAAATCAGCAACAACTGACAGAGATGATTAAAAATGAATAAAAAAATAAAGAAAAAATTTGGAGGATTCAAAAAAAGTATCTAACTTTGCACTCGCAAACGGCAGGGAAGTGATTGCAAGAGAGCAACGAAGCCGAGCAAGAGGTGCCATAGCTCAGTTGGTAGAGCAAAGGACTGAAAATCCTTGTGTCCCCGGTTCGATTCCTGGTGGCACCACTTCTAAGAAAGTTAAATCGCTAATTCTTACAGAGTTGGCGATTTTTCTTTTAGTCACTACAGGGCGTAGTCACTATAATAGTCACTATCTAAATCGCTATAAACCACGATAAATCGGCTTGATTAAACAGTATTAAAAAGTAGCGTTTAATTCTAAACCCTATTAAACTCTACATTAAATCTACCGCAAAATAATAGTGACTATCGGCGTGGTGCGCTGAGATAGTCACTATATATTTTTACGTACCTACTTTTTAAAATTCCCACCAACCCACCCAATCGTCAATCCGATTTCTCTACTTTGACGGATTGCTCCGTCAATCACAACTCCTCATTGCATTCCAACACATAAGACCCATGGAGGTTAGCGTTGAGAATATGATGCCTGTTCCTAACGCCATGTCGAGCAATCCCGAAGCAATCGAAATGCCACACTACACTTTGTCATTATCCAAAACATCCTTCAGCGAATGGCATTGCTCTCTTGCAAAGCCATCGTAACTCCTCATTGCATTCCAGCACATAAGACCTATGGAGGTTAGCGTTGAGAATATGATGCCTGTTCCTAACGCCATGTCGAGCAATCCCGAAGCAATCGAAATGCTACACTACACTTTGTCATTGTCCAGGACATCCTTCAGTGACTGGCATAGCTCACGTGCAAAGCCAGTCACCTACTTCCAAAGTTTATAATCGTTAATCATAGGAAGAAACGACTTGTAGTTAAACAAATTTAGTCAAACTTCCGGCTGACCTTCGGATAGAATCGTTGGCATTACCTACTCTTCCGTTTTCACAGTACCATCGGCGAAATCATGTTTAACTTCTCTGTTCGGAATGGTAAGAGGTTCATTCATGATTCTATCAATACCATCTATGACTACAAAATTACAAAAATTAGCATGTTTTTTAGCCAACATCTATAAATGTTGCTTATAAGCAAAAATCTAAATTGATAGGCTTGTGCCGGACTGACGGTTGTCGATGTCGTCGTAGCGGGAGCGGTTGCCGACTTCGTGCTCGCGCTTGTAGCCGGATGAGCCGGAACTGACATTGAGGGAAGATAGTGCGTTGGCAAGATTGAATGTGAACACTTGCGAGATTTCCGGGGAGTAGTCCTGTGGACGGGAAGGGAGAATACGGACTCCGGCTTTGGACTGGGTATTCTGTTTTATCCTGTCTTTAACCGCCTCGGCATCCTTTCGAGTAAGATGCAGCATGGCTATTGACATCAGGAAGTCTTGTCTTGCTTGTTCATCGGAATGGAGAGAACGGAACTTGGATTCCTCCTCCGGAGTTAATTCAATCAAAGGCATATAGCCGTCTGTCAGTGCCAGGCGGAGGCAGTAGTTGCCGTTTCTATGTTTGACAACTGCCATGCCCTTTATCCTCTCTTGATGGTTGTGTATCGGATAGCGCATGAGATATTCGGTCAGTATCTCCTCGGAGAATATCGTGGCAGCTATTGTCAGACCTACATCTTCGCGCTCGTCATCCTTTACGCCGTTATACCATGCGTACTGCCTCGGTGAGATTGGCTTGCTGTACGTCGAGCCGTCTTTGACATTGATGAACATATAGTTCCCTCTGCTGTCTTTGCCCACCTCGACAGTGAACAGGTCGCGGTACACGTCAAGCGGCGATGGTTTCCTCTGTGGTTTGATGGCGAAATCAATAAGCTCCGACAGTTTCATCACCTTGCTGCCGTCGAAGGCAATCTTTTCGGCATGGTCGATTATACTGTAGCCTCTCACCCTGCCGTCCTTGTCCTTCTGGAAACTGATGTCTATGCCAAACTTTGTCTTGAGAACATCATTGAGAGTCTGTATGCGCTGGCAGTTCTCCTCGCTCAACGGCTTGCCGTGGTTGTCAAGTATTTTGCGGATGTCGGTGTTCAACTTTGCCTTTACCGGCTTTCGCTTCTTACCTTTTGACACTTTGACATTATCGACATTTTGACATTTTCCCTCGGCTATCTCGCCCTTGTATTTCCGGATTATAGCGCGAAGCTGCGTAGCGCGATCTTTACGCTTGGGGTTGTTCTTGGTGATTCGATTGAGGATGTCATCGATGGCGATATTCCCGGCGTTGCCTCCACACTTGAACAGACGGTAGCCGTCGAGCGATTTCTCTATCTTGTAACCGTGAGTCTTGACGATATTGGCAAACTGCCCCTCCGTTTCGTAGTCGTAGCTGAGAATTCGGTCAATATCTTTCTTGATGTCAGGAGAGAGTATGCGGTTTGCGCACTCGTTAAGCCTGCGCCTGTCCTGATGGTCAGAAATGGCATAACCGTTAGGCTTGATTCTCGTCGAGAGAATATGCACATGGTTGTTGCCGGTATCATGGTGGGCGTAAACAAAATACGGCTGACGGGCATATCCCATACCCACCATAAGCTCACGCGCAAAGTCGGTAAGTTCTTCCGGCGACATGGCGCGTCCTTTCACGGAGGCCGACACATGGAACTGGAAACGTGTTGTCTTTGTATTGCCATAGGTCTTTGAACTTTCTTTCAGATACCTCTCGACTTCTGCCGACGCATCAAGGCCGAAGCGGTGCAGCGTATCTACATTGTGACGCAACGCTTCGCTGACATTCTCCATCGCCATGAGGGATGCCACACCATCGGCAATCTTCTTCTCGTTATATCGAGCGCCGGGGAAACCGCCGCCGGACACATCGTTGAGTTTCTTGACTATCATTTACCTGTGATTATTATGTTATAGAGGTATGTCAGCATCTGTCGGATTTTATCTGTACCCTCGCAAAACTGACCGAAGGGAAGAAGATCTGCCGCCCGCAACGAGTAAGGATTCATTTTCTGCTGCTCGTTGATGTGCTTCGCAACCTGATTGGTGTTGGTGCCGGTTCTTTCGATGAGCTTGATAGCGGACTTGATCAAAGCAATCATACGGGGATTGTCTTGGTCAGCCATCGGCTGCTCTTCATATTTGAGTGTGGCACAACGTACAAACGCACTCAGATTACCGTCGGTGTATCGGTCGGCTCTTGACTGCATTTCTGCGTGGGTCTGCGAATCGACACGTATTTTTATAGTGATGGATTTTTTATCCGGCATAGAGATTAACTTTTTAAGATATTATGGTTTGATAGATTGGTTGATTGAATATCTGATACAATGAAGACTATATGACTTGGTATAATGATTGCTTGATGATTTGATGAACTGATACCTTGATGATATAATATCTTAGTGACTCGATTGTCTGATTATCCAATGCTCCATTACCCGATGACTTATTGTCCAATGGCTCATTATCATATTATCCAATGTATCGATTATCCAATGTATCGATTATCCAATGTGACGATGACCGATAAACCGAAGTATCACGGTTCATGATAAATGCGATATTGAATAATCTATCAACCGCATATTTTCAGTTTATCATCATTCATTTTTCAGTCTATCATCGTTCACGGGCAATGTATCATTAGACAAAAGACTGCGAGTTTCGAGCGGGATTGATCCTCACCTTGGGGGAGGCGGGATTGCCGTTGTGGACACAATCGGCATATCTTGCAAAGCAAGGTTTATACTCCAAATCAGGCGTGAGCAACCGGGGTATCTCAGTCAGTTCGACCTCGGTCGAAAATGTCATAATGTCAAAAGTTCATAGTGTCAGCGCATGAGTCATATTTTGCGATAGCAACCGTGTGACTTTTTCTTCACGAATCCTCGGCCTCCGTCTCTTAGGAATCTCTTGACCGAGGATTCCGAGATTCCGAGTTGCAGGGCTTCCCTGACTGCCTCGGCTGTGGTGAACGAATCCCTGAGGTTTCCGAGTAACTCGGTGAACCGGTTGTCGAGGATGCCGGGTTCAATCTCCGGTGCAATCCGGCTCTCCATGTTTCTGAAATATTCGGTGAGCCTGATGGCGAGTTCGGCAGTTCCCGGTTCAATTTTATCCATGCCCGATTCTCCACAGATACAGTGCATAATCTGTATGACCAGGCAGAAGCGGACGAGATAAGTTTCCAGTTTGCCGCACAACGCCCTGACAGCATCCGAATCCGTTTCAGCATAGACCTTGTTATTGACCTCGTCTTTCCACTGAATTATGCGGAGCTTCGACTCTTGGGAAAACAGTAGCTCTATTGAGGTTGCTTTTCCCTCTTGGTCTGTTGAAGGAGTAGCGGCTACCACCTTTCGGATAATTCGCTCCCATTCTTCAAGAACGCTGTCAGGCATGGCGGTGTCGTTCCACGACGGCATCTTGTCAATTTCGGGATAGACTTTCAGGAATCGAGATGAAAAGCCATTCATCATTCGCTTGCCGCCGAACTGTTCGCCCAGACGACCGGGCTGTGTAGTGCCAATAATAGAACAATAGGGATTGGCGAGGAAGATATGCTCGTTGTTTGACTTTCGGCTGTACTTGAAAGGCGTACCGCTGAACAGACTGAGAAAGTAGCCCTCGTCCGAACCGTTGTAGCGGTTGAAATTGGAAAGAAGGCTGTCTATCTCATCCTTGTAAATCAGCACTCCGCGCGGATTGTCGCGCAAAGCTCCGATAAGAGCCTCTACGGTGGAATCAACCACTACATGGCATTTTCGCTTAGGCATCTTCATTTCTTCAGGAAGAGAATGTCTCTCACGCTGCTTTGCCGACATGCGTTCCCATCGGCGGTAGGTTTCCATCTCCTTGCAGTAGATCATGTCATACTCTCCGTCGAGTTTGAGAAGAGGTGCGACCGCCTGTTGCAATGGCGGAGTCTTGCCGCAGCTCGGCGAGCCTACAAGCACCATGTAGATTATCGGTCGGCTTACCCATCCTGTCATGAAGCGGACTGACCAAGTGTTGCCCATAGCAGCCGCGAATACTGTAAGGAATGAAGCCGAAGTGAAATCGACATTATAGTTCTCATACTCCTCAAGAGCCTCTATTATGTCGCGGATTGCTTTCGGAAATATCTCCAAAGGGAAAGAAGGAGTTTCGGTAGTTTTACCGGAATCGCTGGTAAAGGCAATGCTATCCTCCTCGATCAATCCACATCCGGCTTCCATCGGAAAACGTGGATGGTTATAATAGCCATTCGCTTTCATGATGCTCAGATATTGATGTTACGTTGTCCGAGGGCTTTGCGTACCTCATATTCCGGGTACATAATCTTGTTGCCGGTCTTGACAGGTTTGAGGATACCTTTATTTGCCCAGTGCCAGAGTGTGGCATCGCATACGCCAAAGAGTTCCTTTACCTCGGCTTTGGTGAGCATACGTTCTTTCTTGGCTGCCTCGACCATCGAGCCGAGTTCATCCTTTGCGCGGCGGATCAAGTCCTCCGAAAATGCTTTGAGGTCTTCGGCGTTCATCTCTACCTTGACATGGGCCCGACCCTCATTGAGCATATCTAATAAATCTTGCATTTTTGTTTTGATTGCCGACATTGTTCGACGCTTCTACTGGCGGCATAAGATAGAAACGCCACCGCTCCGAAATGGAACGATGGCGCAAAAGTATAGCGTAATTTCTTGGATTAAAAAGAATTGATGGTTCGTTAAGTTCGCGAACTATAAAACGAATCAAACGAATTGAAAAGAGGCTATTTCAGTCTACTCCATCTGGGTCAATTCGTAAAACATCGGTCTTTATAGAGTCAATAGCGAAGCGATGTTCTGGCTCGTCTTTGATAAATCGCTTACGATTGGGAGATAAATCTTGTAGCGTGTTTACGCTCTTCTGCACCTGACGCTCGCCGACGATTTTGCATTCAGGGAATGTGGCGGATAATATCTCGACAAATCGTTTGATAGGTGTTGACGGATCCAGCTCGCCAGACTCGACAAGTGCGACATATAAGTGCGCTATGTCAACGCCACGGATATGTGTTTCTATCCATTTGCCAATGCGCTTAACAATCTCACTGCCGTGAGATGCCAAAAGGGAAAGAAGGTCATGAGATAATTCTGCGTTTTCTGTAATTTTAGCAGTCGGTTTAGACTCATCAATACCCTCCAACGCCCAATCAGCCAAATTGCCGTTATCTACACTCATGCGATAATCAAGATACTCCTTCAAATCCTTGCGCGAGCGTCGTTTATCCTCTACCTCCCTCGCAAGAAATGTCTTCATGAACTTTGCAAGCTGCCACTGGTACTGTTTGTTGTCAATCGACTCTGCCGCTTCCTCAATATTATCTATCATCATTTCAGAAGAGCGTCCATATTTGAGCCATGCGGCAAAGGGCAACCGGTATTTAGCCCATTCGCTCCCTTCTGCCTGTTCGCCAAATATCTTCTCAGCAAAATCCGACTCTTGAAGAATCTTCAAAAGCTCATCCAAGTCCAGATTGTCAAGGTCAATCATATTCTCCAATCGCTTCTGAAACTCCGGTGACGAAAGAAATGCTGCTGCACCCAACAAAAACACCTCCAGCGAGTCCGCTTCGCCCATCGCCGCAGCAAACTCGCCATATTCCTGCGGATGCTCCTCCATCCACGCCTTCAAATCAATCTTTCCATCCTGATTGCCTAAGTTATCTTGCTGATTTTTCATAGTGAAATTTCTAATTCATAAAGTAATAACGCGCAAAGGTCAAAAAAAGATAATAGTACTTTGAACGATAACAGCGACAACACATAAGTTCCGACAAGCAGTGCAGTATCTTCAATCCAACCCTCGGACAAGCAACACCCGACCATGAGAACGAGCAACGCTCCCCGCGCAATCCAAAATACATCCAATTTATGTGTCATAGTCGTTTTGAAATAAGCGAATAAATTTTCGTCACAACAATATATGGGATAATTGAGATTAACGAATACATTATCAAAAATAATATCCGGTAATCTGAATGTGTTGTGGATTTATTTAGATTGGGTAAAAGAAAACAGATTGCAACAGATAGGCTGTTAGCTATCCAGACCGACAAAGAAAGTCGGATAATACTTTTCCTAAACCACTTAAATGCAATGAATCCACTCAACAAACTACATAATAGGAATATAAACATATAGTATATGTCCCATTCCATATACAACATACTATAACCTGTTCCTACTGAAACAAAAGATTCAAAAGCCTCAAATATCCAAAATCGTTTATCGGTCAGTATCATATTTGTTCAAGATAAGCAACAATTCGTGAAAAAGAAGATTTCATCTCGATTGTGAAATCCTCTTTTTTCACTATTCGTTGATACATTCGTTTAATATTTTCGTAATCAGCATTTTTGGAGAGTTTGGCAGAAATCAGTCCAACCATACAATGAGTATCAAGCCCTGAACAATATGGGCTATATTGTTCTATTGGCATAGTATTGAATAGCCGGTCTATTGAATTGATACTGTCATATTGAGAGATAAAATCCAACGCAATAGGAAGTAATGGCGACAGCCCCATATCAAGCCGGTTATAGTCGTCCGGCTCATCGTCTGAAAGAATAAAGCGGTCTGTTTTGACAATCTGCGTTTTCCATCTTAAATCCGGATTAAATCCTTGCAGTTTTATTCTTTGAAGCAATAAAAGATTGATAAATGCAGAATGGTTCAGAATGAAGCCACAGTCATTGCAGATTGTAGTTATCTCTCCATAGTCCACACTGACATACGGAAATATGTTTACCTCAAAACCCCATGAATGATAAGTGAAAAATATTTCATCAGTACGACTGCCGGCTTTTCGACTCAATGCAAATCGACCCCTGAGGATCTTGAAACCTTTAGCTGCAGCGAATGGCTCCAAGGTGGAGAAAATATGTTTTTTAACGTCCTGTATCTTCATAATCACATCCTGTTTATGGTAGTGTGAGGCATCAGAACCTTTGATAAATCAATACCTCCGCGGAAATCTACGTCAGTAAGACTGGCTTCGGAAAAGTCAACATCCTCCAATCGTCCTTTATTAGACACTAAAAATGATAATTTATTCCCATAATAATAGCTGTCGAACTTCGGCCCGCAAAACACGCATCCATAAATCTTTCCGACAAATTTGCACTTTGAAAATGACGCGGCAATGAATGAGGTATTGAAGTCGCAGTTAATGAACGTACAACCAATGAAATCTGCAATTCCGAGACTTCTTAATTTGACATTTTCAAAAGTGCAATCCATATAGATTGTTTTCCGTAGCAAGACCGAAGTCCGTCCACCCATAGAGAAATGTTGTAACTTACCGCTTTTGAAAACACATTCTATAAATCGACACCCTCTTGCAAGGACATCTGAAAAATCACATCCAAGAAATTGGCATCGCTCAAATTTCTTTTTAGTCCACCACACGGCAATGCCTTCGTTACAAAACGAGGTGCGCTTAAAAACCTGATTGCTATATTGTTTATCGGTCAGTTTCATTTAGTTTCATTCCTTTTTTGCGCTTCAAGAAATTCCTGTTTGCCAGGAAAAGTCTGTGCTCCTAAGACACCGGCACTAAACTCGAAAACAGTAGAGTCATTATATACTATCAGGCACGGATCAGCGTTTATGCTGTCCTGCTGGTCATGCGAGAGAGGATGATTATAAAGGCGATATGAGTACATTCCCATATTCATACGTCGGAATCGGATAGTTGAATATTCCGAATCGGGATAATTGTTGACATCTATCCCTATACAACCTAAGTAGTCCAAACGTTCTTTTAGTTGCTTTTTTTCAAATTCGTCCAGTATATCGGATTGGGGCATAGATTGTGGCATATCTCCGTTATCAAATTCAACAACCAGTCGTGTGCTGTCAGGCAGCATATCGCGATAACGACCTACTGTATTCCACATCCAGAAAACAGGCTCTCCGTTGTAACATTCAGCCATAATGAACGCATCGCATCTCATAGGTGGTCTATTAAGTAGAAAAACTATACCCCCAAGGATTAACAGATCGGCGATATGGAACCATAAAAGAATCCTGTCGGCTTTTGAGTGTCGCCTTACGGCCTTGACAAAAGAATAAATCCAAAATCCGATAAGCGGAATTATAAAGAGGAATACGAAAAACAATAACACAATGACGCCGACCGCCCGAAATTCATCTTTATCGGCAGATGCAATCAAAAATACAAGCAACCAAACCGTGACAACTGCCACAGAAAGATACCGCATGAATCGGCTGAATCGTTGTCGTTTATTTATAGGCTTGCTTATCCCGTTATTCTCCATACTCAATGTTGTGGTTTAGTGCGTATTCTTTGGCTTTTTCTTTCATTGATGTCCCATTAAAATCGGAAAGAGTACTTTGAAATTGTTGAAATTTAGTTTGTTGGAAAAGATTTTGGTGCGAACGGACTTGATTAGTATATTACGGTTCTTCAATCTGACGAACCATGTACAATGTCAAATACGTTTTCTCCCAACTAGTGACCTTTATGAACCGAAGCAAGTTCAACCGAATCGTTGAAAAGTATAATGGCAACCGATATGTGAAACATTTCACATGCTGGAACCAACTTTTGGCAATGATGTATGGTCAGTTATGCAACCGGTCAAGTCTGAGGGATCTCATCACCATTCTTGATGCACATAGTTCCAAGTGGTACCATCTGGGATTGGGTCGTAGTGTATCCAAGACCAATCTTGCGTATGCAAATCAGAATCGGGATTATCGAATCTTCGAGGAGTTTGCATATTATATGGTATCAGAAGCCTGGGATAAACGAAAAACGAAAATCTTTGAACTACAGGGAAACGTTTATGCGTTCGACTCAACTACGATAGATTTATGTTTGGCTGTATTCTGGTGGGCTAAGTTCCGCAAGAAGAAGGGAGGGGTAAAAATCCATACTCTGTATGATGTGGAAACTCAGATTCCGACATTCTTCCATATAACGACTGCTTCAGTGCATGACTCAAAGGCAATGGACGTAATCCCGTATGAGCAAGGTTCGTATTACATCTTCGATAGAGCATATAATGACTTTAGACGTCTGTTTAAGATACATACGATAGAAGCTTTTTTCGTTGTCAGAGCCAAAAAGAATCTCCAATACAAAATGGTAAAATGGAAGCGAAGACTTCCTCATAATGTGTTGTCGGATGCTACTGTTGAACTGACTGGATTTTACCCTAAGAAACATTATCCCGAACATCTCCGTCTAGTCAGATATTGGGATGACGAACAGAACCGGGAGTTTATGTTTCTTACCAATGACCTCAAATTGTCGGCACTACAGGTCGCAAATCTTTATAAGAACAGATGGCAAGTTGAACTGTTTTTCAAATGGCTCAAACAACATCTAAAGATAAAGAAGTTTTGGGGCGCATCTGAAAATGCGGTGCGTATCCAAATCTATTGTGCAATCTGTGCTTACTGCCTTGTCGCGATAGTACAGCATGATATGAAGCTTGAACGATCAACATACGAAGTCCTCCAAATCATAGGAGCCTCATTGACCGACACCTCTCATTTGGTCGATCTCTTCGACAAAACTAAATCTCAAAATTTCAATGTTCTCTACGACCCAAGTGGACCAAATTTATTTAATTTTTAACTAGCTCCCATTTTTATGGGACACTAGTGTTTTTCTTTATCAAACGAATCGTCAAGAGGGAGTATTGCCACGCCATCATCTGTTGTTTCGCCATTGTCGAAATCTCCGTAAATCACAATCGCCCCGATGGAGTCCAATGGAGTGAAGGATTTTGGATGAACAAACTTATATCGCTGTTTCTCTACTTCAAGCAGACCCTTCTTCTCATAAAGAATGGCACTGTCGAACCCTATAATTACCGACGGTTCCTTCATGATATATTTGTCCGTTTCGCAATACACGGCATCAAATGTCAGGAATGTAAAGATTATGCCTGCAATCGAGAGAAGTATCCAACAAAAGGCATATATCCGAGAGATAGTATTTATACACCGCTTTTTACCGCGAATGAAATATACCGCACAACCTGACAGAGCAGTCATCCAAAACAGTACATATCCCAACCGCCAACGCAACTGCAAGCCTTTCAACACCATAAAGAGGAACAGCACCAGCATCACGGCATGAAAAGCTACCAACAATATCTTCTGCCACTTATTCATAATACCTGTGTTTTATCTGATTAACGCGGATTCCCTCTTTGTTTTTCATAACCAGTTGTTTTTAAGGACGCGTCGTGAATAAATCGGGGCGTAGAAAAAACAGAACCACACGTTTAGCAATATATATCCGGGCGTGTCTTGTTTTATGGCTATTGCTATATTGCGTTGTATGAACACAGAGACAGCGATAATCAAAGCGATATAAAATATACCGCCTATTTTCGAGTCAATCAGTGGCGTATAGAACACTGCCGCTAATGTATATAGCAGCCAAAACAGTTGCACATTGCGAAGGAATAGATAGACCTTGCGCTTTGGAAATGTCTCCGATGCCTGTTTGCCGTCTGCCTTGCCGCTCAGGAAATATAAACTCAGGAAGGGATTGACAAAGAAGTTTCCGCAGAGTATCAATGACAGATACCTGCCACCGTATCGTACACGGCTAATACGGATATTGGCAAACAACAATCCCATCGCCGAAGCCATAAGCAGTAGCTGTGCTACTTTAGCCACATCAGAGTGCAGCCATAACTTACCGTCAAGCCACCCACCACTTATCCCGACAATAAGGACAGCAGCGTAAACCAGCAATATAAAATTACCGACAATTGCAGTGATATATAATGATTTATTCATTCAAAACCGGTTGTTAATGCTTTAATGGTATAATTCCAACTCATGATATATAAAAAGAATTACAAGCAAAGCGGCTCCGATCTCTTTATACTTGCTCCTGAACGCAAAGACCACATTTTCCGTCTGTAAGAATATCAGCAATATATTTGCGACCAACAGACACCAATTAATCTTAGTAGACCCTCCGGCAAAAAGAACAGCGAAAGAAAAGAAGAACGTAATCGCGAACAATACTACAATTATCCATTTCGCCCGATAAATCAGTTTCAATGCTTGCCTTCTTTTTTATTATCCCTGACAGATTTTATCGGAGCCGGTCTAACAGCTTTGTTTGGCATTACGTTTTCAAGCATGTCCCTGACGGTCTGCTGAACTTTGATTTTTAGATATACCGATTCTTGACGTTTATGGTCGATGGTTTTCACATACAACGTATTGTTGTCATGCCAGAAGATAGTGCTAAGCCCGGATTCTTCGGTCTGACAATAAGGTCCTTCACCACTGTATTGAAGACTCTTGTATGACTCAAATTCATATATGAAGTTTCCTTCGCGACGAAAGAATCTCAAATCTAAGGGCCAGTCGCAATCATAACCGACCTGCGACACATAAATCCCATTGGTGTTTATCGCCGTGGGACAAGCCGCGCGACAGATATATTTACCGTTCTCAGAATCAAACCACCATATTGCATCGTCATGCGGCGATTCAGGGATATTGAAACCATATAATTTCAGTTCAGGCAGAAATGTTAGCCATCGTTTGTTAAAACCAAAATCCGAGTTATCATAAATAGCATATATTTCTTGTTGCCAAGCAGAATCAAGACGTTCAAATTTAGCTTGCGATTCCTTCAATACCATAGAAACAATATCATTATCGGCAATGGTATCAGCCGGAATGACATTATAGCGCGAACACTCTCTTTCGGCTTTAACATATTCCGTTTCGCTTATTTTCTCCACAGAGAAAACTGTTTGTGCGGACGCAACAGAAGCATACACCATCACAATCAGCAATATCCAAAATTGTTTATCGGTCAGTTTCATATATCAATCTGTCGTTTTCTTTATAGTTCCAAAACTTACGGTAGCAATTGCCTTGACCGTCATAATATTTCCATTCTCCAAACATACACCCTAAATATTCAGCAGGATATACATACCTATCAAATGCTGTCCAGCCTTCCATTCGTGTTTGCTTATCAGGAGATTTAATTGTCAGATATCCGATCGAATCACAATGTATTGTAATATCCGACAATATACTTAATATATTGTCGTTCCTTGTAACGCTATCCAATGTAAAAGGTATGCTGAACCTATAAGATGATACCGGATTTAATATGTCATGGATTTTCTTTATTTGGGATAACTCATAGGCTTTTGTTTCAATTTTGAACCATACCATATTATCCGGTTCGTTTTCCCACTGATGAGCAGGACTATAAAATTGGTTTATAATAGAATCTTCCTCTTCATTGAAAACTTCTACCAAATAACTGCCATCAGATAAATTATAATATCTGAAACGAATATCTATGCCCATGTTCCCCTCATATAAATAGCCGTTGATAGTTTGCTTAAAGTTTAATTGAGACATTGCTTCCGGCAACGTATGATTAGATACGTTATACGATTCAATTCTGCTTATTATACTGTCAAGGTTTTGTTTAATATCGCTTATCCTATGATCAGCTGTGCTATATCCCATAAGAATGATACCACAAATAGATAGCACAATTATTATTACAAAGCCTATGGCAATGGAATATGATACTATTTTCTGACACCTTTTCATCGCTTGCCTCCTTTCCGGTAGATAAATTGATTGGGTATGACATCGGACTCAGTGTTGTAACGGGCAAAGAATGGCAATATATATTCTGTTAGGTCGCGCTCTATTTCGCTCCTTAGTTTCATGACATCCGTGCCTGAGGTGATACAGTACCATTTATCCTCTTTGACCGTAAGCAAGCCGCCGATTCTATACCGGATAGCACACTCATATTCCTTAGGGAAAGAGGGTACAATCCCTGTGTGTTTGTAATCTTCATGCTCCAGCCAAAAAGCACCTGTAAATATACCGACATTCAATGTGAAGCGGATTTGATTGGCATCATTCCATTTATCATTTTGAATGTTCACACAATAACCTATCGAACCATTGCTTTTGAAGAAATGATTGCCTCGTTTCTTGAAATCATTATCTTTCAGATAATCCGTTATCTTTTCAAATACGAAAGTGCGTTTGCCTTGGATGTCCATTTTCGGTAATTTGTGCCTGTCTATTTTGATTAGAATACCCAATATGAGCATGACGATCGCTCCGAATACCGGAGTTTGCCATGATATAGTTTGCTCGGAAGGATTGGAGCGCCATCCCGTTACGATGCTTGTCGAATGGAAATCAGCCACAAACATATAAATTCCTATGCCAAGCATTATAGCCGAGCATATCATCAGGATTATGAACCCTTGTCGCTGAGATTTACTGATGTGGCGATTCATACGCTAATAATCATTGGTTTATCGCTGCCGAATTATGTAGATAACCGATATATAGTCCAATAAAGAAAAGTGTTGCAGATAGAATTGGATATATCACCGCGAGCCGTCGATACGCAGAAATATTATAGACATCATGCTCGCAGATTATCACTCTATATCGTTTCTTTCGCAAAAGCAACCACCATAAAGCGGCGAGTTCGAGAATGAACATGGCTGAAATTAATATTTTCACATCAAATTTCTTCAAATCAATAATATCTGTAACATCAGCCGAAAACATTACAAAACCGATTATCCCAAAAATCGGACACAGGACACTGAGCACAGCCAACAGAGGAACGAAGAATCCATCCTGTTCCTGTCGCATCTGCCACCAATAATATTGGTAGAATAAGGCTCTTAGCAGTTTCATTTGAGTCTATTATCTGTAATTAAGCAAAGTTACAACTAATAATCGACATTAGGTGTGACAAATGTCCCAAACGAGTATGAAAATCAGCGCAGAGATTAGCCGTTACATAATCATTCAGCACCGACAGGTCAATCCTCGGCATGAAATCGTTAAGCCGTGCATATTTCGGGTGTTGTTTCGTCTTATCCTCAGTTGTTCTTGTTGATTAGGTTGACGATGACTTTTACCATTGTGTCCTTTTCCTCAGTGCGACTTTCTGCTATCATAAGGGTAATGGCGACGAGGGTGTTGTCGGCAATGCGTTTGGTGCCATCCTCATTGTAGAGAATGCCGTTGCCGTTGAGAAACCACAGGAATAGAGTTGCGGCAATGCGTTTGTTGCCGTCGCTGAATGAGTGGTTTTTGGTAACAAGGTACAGGAGCATGGCAGCTTTTTCCTCCACTGAGGGATATAGGTCAACGCCACCGAAGGTCTGGTAAATCTGACCGATGGAGCTTTTGAAGGAATCGTCCTTTTCGTTGCCGAACAATGTGCTGCCACCGAATTTCTCATGTAACTCGCGGATGACTTCCATGGCGTTTTCGTAAGTGGCATGAAACGACTCTTTACCGGTGGTGTCCTCGATCTTCAGTTCCTGATAGTCGTAGCGGTCAAGAGTGTCGAGGGCGTATGTGTAATCGACAACAACATCGAGCAATGAACGGCTGTCCTCCGTAAGCCTTTCCTGATTTTGGATTGTGCGGCCGAGCACTTTTATCAACTGACTAAGCTCGTCATATTTCTGTGCAGCTATCCGCTCGTTTATGGCATAGCCTTGAAGAAGATACTGCTTCAATATCTTATTTGCCCAGATGCGGAATTGAGTACCACGTTTGGATTTAACGCGATAGCCAACAGAGATAATAACATCAAGGCTGTAAACCTGAGTCGGTTTGTACTTCGACAGAGTATTATGCAAAATTTGCATATTACTTTCTTTCTCCAGCTCGCCTTCCTTGAAAACATTAGAGATGTGGCGGGCAATAACTGACTGATCTTTGTCAAAGAGTTCGGCCATCTGCCCTTGGCTCAGCCATACGGTATCATTCTGAACTGTCACATCAATCGACATATTTCCGTCCGGCGCCTGATAGATTACGAGCTGTGAATTATTTGTTTCCATATTCAAAATTACAATTTATATTTTGATTTGTAGCTGTTTCCGAGTAATAATAGTCAAAATACTTCGGATTTTGCGCCATTAGCGATTGCGTCTATCTCGTCGGCGATTTCGTCCGAGGAGAGTTTGATATAGTCCATAAAGGTCTTTTGTGTCTTGTGGCCGCTGACGTGCATCATCTGGACTATGGAGTATTTGTGGGTTAGGTACATGTTGGTGATTCCGCTACGGCGGGCTGTGTGGGTTGTCACGCACTTGTAGCGAGGCATTATCACCTCTCCCTTTTCGTTGTGCTCGACAACGAGCTTGCCGTCCTCCACCAGTTTCTTCTGCTTTTGAGTAAGTTTGGTTACTACCATCTTGGCTAAGTCGGGCACTTTATCGGACAACTCCTTCAGAATCTCCTTTATGTAGCGGTTGAGTATCACGTCAACAACATAAGGGAGATTGTAGTTGTATTTTTCGCATATAGCCTTTAGGTTGGGATTCATTATAGGAATCTTTACCTCGTTGCGGGTTTTCTTCTGAATGAGGCGTATTACCGGTGTTCCTTTGGCAGTAGTGGTGAAACAATCCTTGTCAATGTCGTTGTAATCGCTCACGCGCTGACAGGTGTAGCACCCGACAAGAAATATATCGCGCACCTCTTCCTGCTTGCCTGATAGTGGCATTTCATACAATGCCTGAAGTTCCGCATCGGTAAGGTAGATTTCGATAGCCTTGTCTTTCTCTTCAATTTTCTTTTTTGCGAAATATTGCAGGGCGCGGTCATTGTTGTGTATTCCGTCGGCATAGGCATAGCTGATGATTGCTCGTAGATCGACCAGGTATTTATTCTGCGCAGTCACCATATAATCTTTCTTCTCCATAAAGTTTAGGAATTTGGTGACGAATGCACGGTCTACATCATGCCATGTGTAGCGATGCTTTCTGTCAAACAAGTCATACAGCTTCCTAAAGCTATTCCATGCCTTCACAGTGCCTGGCGCGTATCTGTCATGACCATTAAGCCTGGCACCGCTCTTGATTTCATTGCAAAATCGGTCTATGAAATTCCATATTTTGGCGCGTTCAGCATCGATGCCCTCCTTTATCAGACGCTCCTGCTCTTCCTTTATGCGTTCTTCCTCGCGTTGCCGTTCCTCCTCTTCACGCTTAGCTTTCATTATGGCTTCTGCTTTCTTCGGATTAGCGATAGAGAGGATCTCGGCCTCAACATGTGACTTATCGAAAGACATGCCCTCGACTTCCGACTTCACTACCAGTTCAATCCTATTGAGTGAGTCGTGTAGATTGAAGTTCGCCCTTTGATGTCGCATCCATTTTTCAGGACACGACAAAGCCTCTTTCCACTCCGCAACATTCACACGTATCTGAGAGGAAAAGAGCGTATCGACTTTGTGTTTCTTGTTCTGCACCCTAAAGAAAAGAGTTGCGATTTCGTTCTTCTCGTCTTGCTTGCGGATGAAGAATCGGGAAAGAGATTTTGCCATAGAATCCAAGGTTCGATTCCCTTATGAATCGGACACTGCAAAGTTAGTGACTATTCCTGAATAGTCACTACAATAGTCACTATAATTTCTAAAACAGCCGCTATATGGCTAAATTGAAAATTGTTTAATTCGGCTTAATATCAGTATATTAGTATATAATTGAATTTAATCCGATTGATAATAATTTAACATTTATATTTCTGGTGGCACCACGAACCCTAAAGGGAAAGCAAGTTAAAACGCTGAATTTCAACAGAATTCAGCGTTTTTGCTGTTTTAGGGGTAACGCCAAATGCTGAAGAACGATGAAAGGTACAGGTGTGAGAATCGAGGACATGTATCTGAGGACATCATTCCAACCGACAATAAAGATTTATCATTTAATATTCAGTGTATTACATCATAACGCCATACTTGCCTCAGCATCTCCTTGAGTGAGATTTATAACAAGAACTTTGACTTGGTGGCGGAAATTTGAAGATTTTTTATTTTGGACTCAAATAAGACGCAGGTGTAGAATTGGTGTAAATTTTTTTACACCGAACAATTTACACCAAAAAGGTGTTTAGATAGTATGATTCAACGAGTTACAAAGATATACAGTGCCAAATTTCTTACACCCGGTCGCTTAACTCTTAACACAAGGAATTGTATATGAGAAGTAAGAATTCATTCCGTGTGGCATTCTTTCTTAGACGAAACGTCCTCAAAACAGGCGAGTCGCCGGTTTTTATGCGCATTACGGTAAACGGTCAGCGTGCCGAGAACAACATCCAGAAGAGCATCGCTCCAAATCTATGGGACCAGCCCAAGGAGCGTGCCAAGGGAACAAGCCGAACAGCTATCGATCTCAACCGATTCATTGAGGAAGCAAGAATCAAGGTACATCAGATTGTGACGGAACTTCAGCAGAGTAATGAAGAGGTCAACGCCAAAATTGTTCAGGATAGATTCTATGGAATAAATCCGAGTAAGAAAGCGGAGAGAACAATCCTTGAAGTCATTCAAGCCCACAATGATGAAGCAGACAAACTCATAGGTAAGGACTATTCAAAAACCACAGTTTTGCGATATAAGTCGATGAAGCGCTATCTTGGGGAGATGATCAAGAAAAACTATGATGTCGATGACCTCCCGCTCTCCCAGTTTACCGGTGAGGTGATAAGGGCCTACGAGGTATATCTGAAAACCGAGAAAGATCTCTCGCAGAATACCCTCATCCGTTATATGAAGGCACTTAAGAAAATCACAAATCGCTGTATAACCAACGACTGGATTCACAAGGATCCGTTTGTCGGCATTAAATTCCGGGAAGTGCCGACTGAGCCTGAATTCCTCACAATAGAGGAACTCAACCGCATATATGAATGCGACCCCGGTTGTAAACGGTTGGAGGTGGTCAGGGATATGTTTCTCATGTCAGCATTCACGGGACTCGCATTTTCTGATGTATCCCAACTCACAGCAGAGCACATCGTCCGTGATAATGCCGGGAACCTATGGATACGCAAGCATCGTCAGAAAACACGTCAGATAAGCAATATCCCTTTGCTTGACATTCCGGCGACAATCCTCAAAAAATATGAAGGAGACAAAAAAGCGGCAAAGAAAGGCGTTCTGCTTCCCGTTCCTGTCAATCAGGTGATGAACCGTTATCTCAAAGAGATTGCCTCTATCTGTAAGATAGATAAATATCTCACTACCCATGTGGCGCGTCATACCTACGCCACTGTGTGCCTTTCGCAAGGAGTCAGCTTGAAAAATGTGTCAAAGATGCTCGGCCATGCAAGTGTGAAGATGACCGAACATTACGCGCGTGTGCTTGATACCTCTATTCTAAGAGAGATGAATGAGATTAGAGATGCCATGAATTTCTCAAATCTTGGTCAGCAAGCAAAAGTTTAGATCATCAGATCAACATATTTAGGTAAAAGGAGAGGAACGTCCGGCAATGGATATTCCTCTCCTTTTTTTGTGTCTATATTAAAGCGGTGAAAGGTGAGGCGGTCTTCAGAGTTGCAGGCATTATGCAGTCATGAGGAACAGGGCAAGCCTTGCTCCTCACGACCGCATAATGCCAACCGGTAATCGGCGGACACCGAATGAGGCCAACGCCTCGGAGGTGGCGACATTATAGTCGCTGAACCTCCAAGACTAACTGGCTTCATTCCGTGTCCTGATTGCCGATTACCTTAAAGGACTTTCCCGACCGTCTCACCATTCATCGCTTGTTGTTGCATCCCACGGGACGAGACACTGACTATACCGTTTCCCTATATCGTCAGAGACTCGTCTTCGCCGGGGATGGGCAGTTTCCTTTTCAGTGTCAGATTTTATTGTCTGCAAGATTTCCCATAGGAAGGCGACTTGATTGTCGCCGGTCACTGAGATGTTGATTTTCCGCTGTCAGAATTTATCGGGGGTGCCTTTTCAATCAAGGCATCACACTAACTTGTGGGCAGGTATAAGTTGCTCGCCAGATTGAACGTGAGGCGAAAGTGACATTCATGTCATTGCGGAAAAATCTCCACACTCCCTTGGAGGTAGTATTTTTACGCAATGCCATGAACATCCCTTTTTGTCGCCACACGTCATTTAGGCGTCGAGCAACTCATACAGCCACACCGTCATTGGACGCATGGTTAAAAAAAAGCACCCACCGATATGACAGCTACAAATCAACATATTAGTAATTCAGGTCGAGGCAATACTCACCAAACCTCCCATCAATACCGCATAATCAAAGGGTTGGCTAAGATGGTTGGTTGCATAATCGGCTTAATCGTGGCTCTGATAATGTGGGTTGTGGTCCGACCGATACTCCGAGGTGTGGGGTGGCTAATCTCCATACTGACGATGATAGCGATAATCTATTGGTTAATGACACTCTAAAATATTACGACTATGGCAAGAAAGAATGAAAACAAAGGTACTATGGCATTTGCGGACACTATCCGTCACTACCTTGAAAAGAGAGCCAAAAATGACGCATTATTTGCAGTCAAGTTCGCAAACCCCTCAAAGTCCGTGGAGGACTGCGTGACCTACATAATCAACGAGGTCAAGAAAAGCGGTTGCAACGGATTTACCGATGATGAGATTTTCGGAAAAGCCGTACACTATTATCCAAAGTATAATATTATCCCAAGTTGGAAGATATAACATAATCTAATGTGTTGAATTTTAGGATTACTTGTGATAATATTTTGAGGATAAAAATCTTATTGCCATATTAGTTGAATACCATTTACAATAACATATATGGCAAAATCACAACAAATCACAAAACTACTCAAGCTATGTGAGGAAAAATGGGTTGAAGCCGGCTACTTTCCTTCTACGGTAGCCGAGTTCAAGTCCATTGTAAAATCAGACATTTCTTCATACATGAAGGAAATGGGGCTTGAAAAATTCGATTCCGATGTCGGAATACGTTATCTTGAAAGCCGTAAAGGCTTGAAACGATGGCAGAGACTCTGCCATTGCGTTGACTTTCTTAACGCAGCATTGGAAAATCCGGATGTACCTTTTGTGAAAAGGAATATCCAGCTTCGCACTTACGACTTATACGGGGAAATTGGTGAAATCGCACAGAAACTTGTAGAACTAAAGAGGAAAGAGCGTGTCACTCCTGTAACATTGACCGTATATCGACGGGTGCTGTCAGAGTTTAATCTTTCCTTACATCTGAAGGTAATAGATAAAATCTCAGAATTAACCGAGTTACATGTGATGGAGTTCTTATCATCATTAAAGAACAATCAATCGCAGCGTTTATTCGTGATACGCGCTTTCTGCAAATACCTTTACCATGAAGGGTATGTAAAATTCGAACTCGGTACATTTCTTGAAGGAGTTCGTTCACCCCAAAGAGAGAAGATACCATCTGTTTATACCGCACAAGAAATTGAACAGATTGGTAATGCAATAAATCGCAGCAGTTATAACGGAAGACGAAATTATGCCATATTCCTCCTTGCTTCAAGGCTCGGACTAAGGGTGTCAGACATCATCCGATTGAGATTTAGTGATGTGGATTGGGACAAAAACATCATCCGTATCGTACAGTGGAAAACCAAGCGAGAGAATATTCTCCCGCTGCTCAGTGATATAGGCAACGCCATTATCGACTATCTACAGGCAGAACGACCGACTACAGGCGATGACCATATTTTTGTATCGTCAAGACCTCCATATACAAGGATATGCCGAGATACAGTATGGAGCGCCATGCAGGAAGCCATAAGGGCATCAGGGGTCAATGTAAGAAGACGACACCATGGAATACATGCAATGCGACATTCACTTGCCACCGAGCTTTTGGAAAACGGAACTCCGCTCCCCATTATATCAAGCGCCCTCGGCCATGCAAGCACAGCAAGCACAAGCAACTACCTGAAGGTAGATATGAACAGGTTACGCTCAATCCTGCTTCAGCCACCGCCAGTTCCCAATGATTTCTATTTGCAGAAAGGAGGGATATTTTATGAGTAATAAACATGAATACAGAAGCGTTTTCGCTCCATATATCAGTGCTTTCATGAAAATAAAGAGTGCAGTTGTATCCAAAACAGCAGACTATGGACACACGCTCAAACAATGGGATGACGCGATGATACTGAACAAACGTTCTGAACTTTACGTGACAAAAGAAATGGTGTGTGAGTGGGAGAAAAGCCTTTATCCTACATCTGACGTAACATCATATCACAAGCATTCGCAGTTGATTCAGTTTCTGAAGTATCTGTGCCGTCTGGGTATTGAATGTTATGTCCCCCGCCTACCCAAGAGACCGTCAAGCACATATACTCCATATGTGTACACACATGATGAAATAATCCGGATATTCGCGGCAATCGATGAAGCCGAGCTTTCAAGACCTACACCAAAATCATGTCTGATGTGCATGCCGTGCCTTTTCAGGCTTTTGTATGCTACCGGAATGAGGATATCCGAGGCGTTGAGCATCAGGAATGAGGATGTGGATTTCTCCAACAACTTCATAATTCTGAGAAAGACAAAAAACAATAAGGAGCGAATCATTCCGATGAACGAAAGACTGAAAGAGGTTTTGATGCAATACATAAAGTACCGCGACCTTGTGCCAGTTGAAGGCATTTCCAATCCTGACAGGTATCTATTTGTATCAGGACTCGGAAAGCCTTTTTCTACAAATACTCCTTACACGTTCTTTAAAAGAATATTGGAAAAATGTGGAATCCATCATCGTGGTAAAAACGAAGGTCCACGAGTCCATGACCTACGTCATACTTTTGCCGTCCATACCCTTCACAGAATGTCATCAGAAGATGTAGATCTTTACGCAGGACTGCCAATACTGTCAGTAATGCTCGGACATGCCAGTGTAAAAGAAACCGAATGGTACCTAAGGCTTACAAGGGAATTCTATCCCGAAATAATTGAGAAGATGTCGGCCACGACAGGTGGAGTCTTCCCGGAACTCGACAAAAACAATATGTACCATGGAAAAGGAAACTGATTTTGCGAGGCATCTCTCATCCTTCTTCAACTCATACCTGCCAATGGAGCGAGGCGTGAGCCGTCATACCTTAAGGAGTTATGCCCACACATTCACTTTGTTCATAGACTTTATGAAAGAGGTGAAAAACATAAGAGCAGAGAAACTTGAACTTAAGTCCATCGATCGCAATGTGGTTGTCGACTTCCTCGACTGGCTTCAGACAAAACGTCAGTGCTCTGATAATACACGGAATCTGCGTCTTGCCGCACTGCGCTCGTTCTTCAGATATCTTCAATATGAGGATGTCAGAAATATAGGCAAATGGCAGCAGATCATGAATGTAAAGGCCAAGAGAAAAGAATCTGTCACATTCACCTCTCTGAGTATAGAAGGCATGAAGACTCTTCTGGCACAGATTCCATCAGAGACTCGGGAAGGGCTCAGGCATCTTGCAATGCTCGCTTTGCTATATGACAGCGGCGCAAGGGTGCAGGAACTTATAGACCTTACGCCGGCAGACCTGAATCTTGACACTCCGGCACAGGTAAAACTGTTCGGCAAAGGAAGGAAAGCCAGAATAGTCCCAATACAAGACAATCAGGTAAGAATACTGAGGAAATATATTGCCGAATATCGGCTTGACTTGCCGGGACGAGAAAAACACCCGCTGTTTACAAATAACAGAGGTGGCAAACTCTCCAACTCCGGTATCGCACACATAATATCCATGTATGCGGCCGATGTGAGGGCAAAACATCCCGGTTTAATCCCGGACCATATATCGCCTCACTCGTTCCGACACTCAAAGGCAATGCATTTGCTTTATGCGGGACTCAAGCTGGTGTATATACGTGACATTCTCGGACATGTGTCAATCAAGACAACCGAATTATATGCCCGTGTTGACTCTCAACAAAAAAGAGAAGCTCTTGAAAAAGCATATCAGGATATAACTCCCGATAGACCTGATAAAGGAGAATGGGAACGCAACTCCGAACTGAAAGAATGGCTAAAAACCTTCTCAAAGAAGCACTGACAAAAATATATTATCCCAAGCTGTTTTGGCAAGTATGAAGGCTAATGCCTTGAACTACAACCATGCCGTTAAATAGCTTGGGATAATATTATACTTTGGATAATAGTGTTTATCACGAGTCGTGATAAGCACTACTTTGAGGAAAACGAGATAGAGGTGGGCAATCCTATCAACTGCAAAGTGGTGGTAAACCATACGGTAGAATTGACCGAGGAAGAAAAGGAACAGGCACGGCAGGACGCGATAGAGCGTCTGCGACAGAAGGAAATGGCGAAGATGCGCAAGCACTCCCAACCCAAGCCGACCACCGAGAAGAAAACCCAAGATGTTCAACCAAGTCTTTTTGACTTTTAACACCGCACCGCTATGAAACCCAAGACCAGGATACAGAAAGAGGTTGCAAGGCTATCGGCTACCCTCAGCCCAATATCTGACGCTCAGTTTGAATGGGCATACAAGCATTGCATCGAACACATTGCCTACCGCACCAAGAATGGCACGATGACCTGCTCCGACTGCGGTCATGTATGGCACAGCAAGAGTGCCCTTGCCGACAGCCTATGCGGTTGCCGTTGCCCAATCTGCGGTGCTGAACTCAAAGTGCAGGAAACACGCAGGCGCACTCTGAACCAGACACGATATTTCAGCGTGATAACTACCTTCAAGGGCTTTCAAGTTATCCGTGTGTCGCAAGTGCGATATGTCAGCCGTAAGGGAGAGCCTATGCAGTTCTACTGTCACGAGGTAGTCCAAAGGTGGATTTCTTCCAACGGCAAAGTCACCGATATGGCTCTACTCCGTGGCTTTCCATTCTACTACTGCGATGTATGGGCATTGGACAGCGATATGGAAGTAAGACCGCACAACAGCCTATATGACGAGGTTGTGGCATGGGGCGATGTTTATCCAAGAATGTCAATTCTTCCGCAACTTAAGCGAAATGGCTTCAAAGGCGATTTCCACGGAGTATCTCCCGTGCGTCTTTTCAAGGCTCTCCTTTCCGACCAACGGATTGAAACGCTGATGAAAGCCGGAGAGATTGAGGAAATGAAATACTTTCTCTCCAATCGCACGACTGCCGACAATCTTTGGGCATCGTATCTGATAGCCAAACGCCACCACTATCAAATCAACAATATCGGAATGTGGTGTGACTATCTGATGATGCTGAAGAATTTGGATAAGGATATTCGCAATCCCAAGAACATCTGCCCACAAGATTTTATCGAGGCACACGACCGAGTCAATAGGCTTATTGACGCCAAGAGGGAGAAAGCGAGAGCCGAGCGTGAACGGAAATATGAGATAGAAAGGCGTGAGCGTGAGCAACAGAGGTTACTCAAAGAAAAGGAGAATGAAGATAAGTTCATTGCCTTAAAATCCAAGTTCTTCGGATTGGTAATCACTGACAACGAGTTGACAATCAAAGTGCTTGAAAGCATAGATGAATACTATGAGGAAGGCAGGATGCAGGACATCTGCGTGTTCGGAGCGGGATATTACCGCAAGGAAGACACCCTAATTCTTTCCGCAAGGATTGGCGATGAGATAATTGAAACCGTTGAGGTTGACTTAAAGACCCTCAAAGTGGTGCAGTGCCACGGCAAATACAACAAGGACACCAAATACCACAACCGCATCATCAACCTTGTCAACAACAACGCCAAGCTAATCCGCAAGAGAATGACCGCCTGAATGTTTAATCCGACCTGCGTCAGCATTGGCGCAGGTCACAACATCCCACAAGATATGAACGTGATAATTGAAAGTCTGATATTTGACTTTGACGATAAGATAAGAGCGGTTGTGCTTGACCTCATAAACCGCATATTGCTGACACGCAATGAAACCGAACTGAGGGAAACGGTAGCCGTATGCGCCGAGCGTACCGACCTCAACAAGTTTTTCCTATATGGCTACGGCAAACACCACTTTTGGGTAAAGCAACGCCTTGTCAGCGACCCAGTAAAGACATTCGACCAGCGAATGATGATTGTGAATTTCTAAAACACTTATGAATATGGCAACGAGAATGACCGCCAACGGAGTGAGCACAACCACCGCTCACGGCACTGAACAATACGAAACTTTCTACTCTGCCCATCGTGGCAAGCGGATAAGCCGTGTGATGTACGACTACCGAGATAACTACAACGAGCTGTTCTCTTGTGTCGCTCCCACACTCGCAGAGTGCAGACGCAAACGTGATGAATGGCTCAACAAGAAACATAACACTCAAAATAAAGCACTATGGACAATCAGATAGCAGCAACCATACTCCGACAAATCGGAGGCAAGCGGTTTGTGGCAATGACCGGAAGCCACAACTTCATCAACCTCGGCAACGGATTGAGAATGAGCCTTAGCCGTAACAAGACATCGGCTAACCGTCTTGAAATCATCTATGATGCAGGCGCAGACCTCTACAATGTGAGGTTCTACCGTCTATCGTTCAGCCGCAAGACTTTTGAGGTCAAAATCAAGGACATCAAGACCTATGAAGGTGTCTATTGCGATATGCTTGAGGACATCTTTTCAGATGTGACCGGTATGCACCTTTATATGTAAAGATATTATTTGCCAAATCGTAATATGACAAGTGGCGCGACCCTGTGATAGAGTTGCGCCACTGATTTTGCTGAAAATTTCGGCCGCCCAAAGGCGGCGTTTGGCTTGCATCTTAATTACCGCACATACAGGGCGGCAAACTCGGTCAGCCTACGCTGGTGCAGTTGCTTGTGCCACTTGCCTTTGTAGCGGCAATGGGCGGTGTATTCCTTGAAAATGTTTCTATCGCCACGGCGGAGTTTTTTCAGGATTGAGGATTTGTTGACTACTCCGGGCCCGCAGTTATAGGCTAATGCGCCTAACAGCACGCTGTCTTTGCCGTATTGTGAGTATAGAGCACAGAATTTGCGGAGGTCTTTTCGCAGTAGCGCGTCGGCTTGAGCCTCGGTCAGTTGCACACCTCGGCGATATGGTTCTCCCGGCTGTACGCAATGACCGTAGCCCACATAAGGCTTATCAAAAGCTATGGATAAGCCCTATTATCAAAAGTATAACGTTATCCAAAGCAATATTGACTATGAACATGTATATCATTGCACACCAATTTATCTTTAAGATAATATGTTTGGATAATATTAAACTATTGACACAATTTATGTGTTAAAATGATAAACTTCTAAAATTTACAGCCAAGACCACCTCAATTTCCTCTTTCGATGAACTCATCCGGAATTGTTCAAGACAAATGGATGAATCAGGCTATTCCCCCGGCTGCGTAAAAGTCCACATGCGCCGATGGATACTCCATGTGTTGCCTTACCTTAAAAAGATCGGAGCAACGGCTTATACTTGTGAGATTGGGAGGCGGTTCCTATTTGAGACACTTCCAACACTTACTCCGTCCGCACAAAGACGGTATAAGCGAAGTATCAGAATATTAGATGCATTTTTCCAAACCGGTAACATACCTAAACATGCCAAACGTGTCGCAGAACCCCCATTACCCGGCGAAATAGGAGCTGTCTGCAAAGAATTCCTTGTCTATAAGATAGGACAACGTTGCCGGCTTATTACCGTCGAGAATTATCAGAGACTTCTCTCATACTTTGTGACATCATTAAATGTCAATGGAAAGACCACTTTTGCCCAGATAGAAGAGTCCGACATCATTGCGTTTCTCAATGTGGAGGAATCGAAAAGCAGCCGTCTTAGCACCATGAGGCAATTCTACCGGTATGTATCTAAAAGGCATCCCGACATAAAGGATATGACATATATCTTTGAGTTAATGCATTCGACGAGAACAAGTAGATTGCCATCGACATATGAAAGGGACGAAATTAAGGCCATAGAATCCCATGTTGATCGTAGCGGCCCGATAGGTAAGCGCACATATGCCATGCTCCTCCTTTCCACGAGGCTCGGTTTAAGGATTTCCGACATCATCGGACTTACATTTGACGATTTGGACTGGGACAGATCCATGCTGAATATCATTCAAGCGAAAACAGGTAGAACCGTTGAACTGCCTTTGTTGAAAGATGTCGGAGAGGCGATTGTGTCATATCTGAAAGTAAGACCAAAGACATCAAGCCCCAATATTTTCGTGACTCATGTACTTCCATATACCCCAATGAACCGATCCGGTGCAGCAAGACACATTTCAAATGTGATTGTGGGAAGCAACATACATACCGCCGGACGTAAACACGGGCCTCATTCAATGCGGTTTTCACTTGCGACCCGTCTGCTCCAGCAAGGGACAGGGCTCGTGTGCATCTCTGAAACGTTGGGCCATAGTGGGACTGACGTGACAATGAACTACTTGCGCATAGACATCAATTCATTGACACGTTGTATGCATGATGTGCCACAAGTGGATGATAATTTTTACAATCAATCAAACGGTGGATTTTATGAATGAGAACAGGAAATACACCAGCGTGTTTGCACCGTATCTGGAACGTTTTGTAGCCATGAAGGATGCCGGCGGTCTTAGTCCCCGCAGCGGACTCTATGACGCATTGCGTCTTTTTGACCGATTCGCCACTCAGGAAAGTATCCCTAATGTAGAGCTGAGGGCAGAAACAATAGCCCATTGGGTTGAGAAAACCATGTCCGGGAACAAGCCCGCAACAATATATGAGAAGATTAGCGCCATCGGTCAGTTCTGTAAATATCTTATCAGACTCGGAATAAAATGCGAGGTGCCGGCATATCCCCGCAAACCCAAAAAGACGTATACGCCATATATCTATTCCAGGGAGGAAATACAGAAGATTTTTCGAGCAGCCGACGCCTTACGCCTCGGTTCGTTGCGCTATCATTCAGTAATATTTTCAGTCCCGGTTCTTCTTCGGCTTCTTTACTCGACCGGTATGAGAATCGGAGAGGCGTGCAGCCTGAAGAATTCAGATGTTGATATACAAACGGGTAAGATAACCGTCCGGAATACGAAAAACAGGCAGGAACGCCTACTGCCTATAATCCCTACGCTTCAATATGCAGTAACGCAATATCTTGATTATAGGAGAAAACTACCTGTCAAAAACATAGATAATCCCGACTCTTATTTTTTGGTGAATCTCAGGGGCGATAGGCTACATCCGAGCTGCATAGGCGCATGGTTCCATAAGATACTCAGGGATGCTGACATAAAGTACATACCCGGAATTGGACCGAGGATACACGACCTCCGACACACCTTTGCCGTGCATGCTCTTGACCGGATGGCAAAAGAGGGCCGTGATGTTTACTGCATCCTGCCGGTACTGTCCGTGGCGTTAGGGCACAAATGTGTCACCGACACCGAATATTATGTCAGAATCACCAATCAGGCATATCCAGACTTCTCCGAACTGACCACACCCATATCAGAATACGTATTCCCAACGATAAAAACAATATAGTTTATGAACAGGACAGAAACATATATAGCCAGATACATCGGAAACTTCTTTTCGGTCTATTTGTGTGCCGAGAAAGGTTGCAGTCCCCACACTGTAAGATCTTATGCCAATGCGTTGTCATCATATATTGATTTCATTGAAACGACACAACACATTCGTTCAGAACGTATCACCACGGCGTATGTCACAAAAAAACTTGTGCTTGAATACCTTTCATGGCTTGAGGACAAGAAAAATGTCTCGGTATCAACCCGCAATCAGCGGCTTGCCGCTATCCACTCGTTATGCCGATACCTGCAACGTGTTGATGTGCCTCATATTGACAGATGGCAGGATGTGCTGACCATAAAAACAAAGAAAGGTACTGCCAAGCCCATGTTGTTTCTATCAGTTGACGGAATCAGGCTGTTGCTAAACCAAATTCCAACAGACACAATCAGCCACCGACGAGATCTTGCCATGCTGGCACTGCTCTATGACACAGGGGCGAGGGTCAATGAGCTGGTACTTTTACGTCCCTGCGACCTTCACCTTGAAGAACCGGCGTATCTGGTTCTTCAAGGGAAAGGAAACAAAAACAGGGCGGTGCCTCTGCAAAAGAAGAACGTGGCACTACTGACCGAATACCTTAATGACAACCTTCTGCATCGGCCGGAAATGCAGACGGAACCATTATTTAAAAATAGAGTTGGAGGACGGCTCACATGTGCAGGGGTAACGTATATACTTATGAAATACATCCGAAAGGCTCATTCTGCCAATCCTGATTTAGTTCCTGTGAAACTGTCTCCGCATTGCCTACGTCACACAAGGGCAATGCATCTTTTGCAAGCCGGAGTGAATCTTGTATATATCAGAGATATTCTCGGACATGTCTCAATCCTGACTACTGAAATATATGCCCGTGCGGACTCCAGGCAGAAACGGGAGGCCCTGGAGAAAGCATACAGGGATGTCATCCCCGAGACTTCAGATGATGGATCGAGACCGTCTTGGGAAACAGACAGGAACCTTAAAGAATGGCTTAAAAGGCTTGGTTCCAGAAATCATTAAATAATCAATAGCGATGACGCCTTATCCTGTCAATAAGAATCGCCGGGTTGATGCTTACTCCATCACATTTTAAAGTGATGTGAAGATGGGGACCAGTAGAACGACCAGTGGAACCGGCATTCCCAATCGAATCTCCCGCTAAAACCAAGCTTCCTTCGGACACAAGACACCGGCTTAAATGATAATACTCAAAAGCATACCGACCACTACGGACTATAACATACCGGCCCCTGCTATTATCAAAACCCACCTCGGCAACCACTCCCGCGAACATTGCATATGTCGGTTCTCCGGCAACTGCTTTTAAATCCACGCCATTATGCCATCTGGATTTTTTTGTAAACGGATCTGTACGCCTCCCAAAATGGGATGTAACAATAATCTTTCTCAGTGGAGCTGACAAAATAGATCTTTTCTCTATATGTTTTGACAATGTAAGGGCTGATTTATTATCACAAGAATAACATCCAAAATCCAATGTATAACCATGAGTATAGAAGCTTTTTATATCATTACTTTGGATAACGTTATACTTTTGATAATAGGGCCAGTGTTTCGGGTGGTGCATTGTTTCAAATTTCTTGATTATCAGCACTGCACGTTCAAACAACGGCAACTCCATTATGCTTCTTTTGGTCGCGTGGGCGGGCGTTGCTGCCGCAAGGGTCAGCAACGCCACGAAGAACATCAGTAGTTTTTTCATCGGTTGATCGGGGTTAATGTTCCGGGATTTACGGGCTGGATTGTAACTCCGCCGTTATCGTCACTCTCGCTTTTTCCGTTGAACTCAAAAGTCTGTTCCCACGGTGTCGAGCCGAAATTATCTTCTAATGTGGCGATGACATTTATGTTTGCATCACTTGATAAGTAATTAAGGATATGTGCATTAACTTTAATCATAACAACATAATTTTAGGGTTAAGAAAATAGTCATATTTTATATCAGACATTTTTTAATTCTACAATATGTTTAATTTACTATTCACAAACTTCTTGGATTTGCAAAGACATGAGCAAGCCTCATTCTCTGAGCAAAGACAAGCATATCTGCACAAACTACACGCAGATGGAATGGGCATTCGACATTTGCGAGGATTGGCTGGTCTGCTAATCGCAATTGATGAACTTCTTGCCCTTAGAGAAAGTGACACATTCGAGATTCCATTGGAATATATCGTCCAAAAGACATCTGAATGGGATTCGATGACACGTCAACAACGGTGTGATATGCGCGTGGAGGTTAATTTCCATTGTCGCTTTCTTGGTGCGTCCAAGAGATGGTTGACATATTTGGGAAGACTGGATCACCGCTATTATCCTGAGGATAATATAATCAGCAAGATTTTTCCAAGAGGATACTTTCGAGTTCGACACCTTGTCTCACCGATGTATATGGAACGGCTCGTATATCTGGAAGCTCAAGAACAACAGGGGGTTCCTTCAGTGACTTTGAGACGAATCGCACAATATCAACTGACAGCCATAGAGTTGCTTGATTTACCATCTACTTCTCTTGTAACCATGAGTGAAATACAAAACGCGGCAGCTATATGGCGAGATGTTGAGGATCCAAGCAAACGAAAGAAATCCGGTACCGATAATAGTTATCGGACGTTCATTCATGTCACAACTAATTGGCTTTCACATATGGGACTACTTGCCCAGCCGGAGGAACATGATTTTCCCGAAAAAGACAAGATCATGTCATATCTCAACTGGCTTGTTGAATCCAAAGGATATTCTGTCCAGACTCATAGAAGCCGTCTGAGTATACTTCGTAATCTGATGAATTACCTTCAGGGCTCAAGCTTATTGCTTGCCGATGTTCAATCTACAGACATTGACAGTTATCTCAAAGAACGTCATTACAATGGGTGTAATCGACGCACTATTGCAGGGCTTGTATCCGTACTACGTTGCTTCTTCAGATATGCGGCTGATAGACAATGGGTGAAAGACGATTTGTGGAAAACACTTTCCGCCCCTCGGCTGTACACGATGGAGCAACTTCCGTCATATCTTCATTGGGATGACGTGAAAGTTATCTTGACTGAATCTACGCGAAATCCGACGATTCAGGGCATAAGGAATCATGCAATTTTATCGCTTTTGGCAATGTATGGCTTGAGATCCAGTGAAATCACTGAACTGAGACTCAAGGACATTGACTGGCGGAATAGCGTCATTCATCTGCGTAGGGCAAAAGGATGCAGACCGCAGATAATGCCTCTGATAGATGAGGTTGCACAGCCACTTCTGAGATATATCCTTGAAGCTCGTCCAAAGTATCCGAAGCAGGAGTTTGTGTTCCTTACTACCCGAGCTCCATTCCACGGCATATGTACATCAACAGTTTACCAAGTGGCAAGTAGATCTCTGGAAGGCAGGCAACTCAACATAAGGCATCATGGTCCTCACAGTTACCGACACAGTTACGCAACGAGACTGGTCAATGAAGGACACTCTCTTAAAGAAGTCGCAGATGTGCTCGGACATGTGAAAATCGATACTACCGCCATCTACGCCAAGGTCAATTTCTCCAGACTAAGGGAAGTGTCGGATATGGACTGGAAGGAGGTGCTTGAGTTATGATGCTCAATAGTGCCATTGACAAATATGTCGAGTATAGACGTTCATTGGGAGAGTCGTTCAAAACCAATGCGAATCTTCTGAAACAGTTCTGCAATTATCTGGGGAAAGATATGAATCTGTTAGAGATAACCGCATCCATCACATCAGATTTTTTGCAATCAGGAGGCAACGAGATTACTCGAAAGTGGTTTACGCGTCACGCTGCTCTGTCTGGCTTCTTCCGGTGGTGCATGTCACGAGGGTATGTATCAAAAATACCCTTGACTATGGATAAGCCTAAGAAACCGCAGCGAATAACACCGTATATTTACTCAGATATCGAGCTCAAGAAGTTGTTCTCAGCTGCCATGACATATCAGAAACGGCCTTCTCTCACATATCCTGAATGCGTCAAAGCAATCCTTCAGTTGACATATGTGCTGGGGTTAAGAATCTCAGAGACCATGAGCCTTCGCATGAAAGATGTGGATCTGGCAAACTGTTGTATCACAATCCATGAATCCAAATTTTACACGTCAAGAACTGTCACTTTCAACGAGGAAGTAAAGAAACTGATTGAAAAGTTCTTTTCATGGAGAAAGGACAACTGCAAGATCTCTGATGAAGACACATCTCTATGGATTATGTGTAACGGCTCGTCAATGAGACTGAACTGCATAAACGGCATCTTCAAAAAGATACGTATAGAAGCAGGAATCAGCCGAAACGACAACACAAGGTATCAGCCACGTATCCACGATCTGCGCCATACGTTCGCTGTGAACCGATTAAGAAAGTGGTACCAAGATGGTAAGGATGTTCAGACTCTTTTGCCTGTGTTATCTACCTATCTGGGCCATAAACAAGTGAGTTACACAACTGTGTATCTTAACATGACTACCGGACTGCTCTCAGATGCGGCCAATCTATTCTTTGAATATGCAAACCCCAAAACAAATCAACATGAATGAAAAAACCATATATCTCAGTTATTGGGTGCGGCGTTATCTCACCGACTATATGCTGGCTGCCAAGAATCTGTCGCGTAATACGGTACGTAGCTACCGCGATACCTTCAGACTTCTTGTTGGCTACCTTCGAGATGTCTGTAATAAAAATCCAGACAAGCTCCACCTTCAGGAACTGACAATCAATGTCGTGTCAGACTTTCTTGACAATCAGCAGGAAACCCGTAACGTCTCAGTGGCTACTCGAAACCAAAGACTTGCCGCATTACAGGCCTTCGCAAAGTATGTATCCATGAACTCTCCGGAGCATATGGAATGGAGCCGAAACATACGCAATATCCCTAAGAAGAAAGCCCCTAAGAGAATGATAACGTATCTTGAAAAGTCTGAGATGGATGCTTTGCTATCTCTGCCCGACCAGAGATCCGCTCAGGGCAGACGCGACTACGCTCTTTTGATCTTCCTATACAATACAGAGCGAGAGCCGAAGAAGCATCCGACCTGAACGTATCATCCGTGACGCTTGCCAAAAGCAAAAGTGAATCAACAATCCCCTTGGTAACCATTGTTGGGAAAGGAAACAAGACTCGCAGATGCCCCCTTTGGGACAATGTCTGTGCAATCCTTAAGACAATAATCAATGACAGAAAGCCAGATGAACCACTCTTCTTAAACCGCTACGGCCAACGTATAACCCGATTTGGAATATACGAAATGGTGAGTCGGTATGCTCAAAAACTGGAACTACAGTTCCCTTCCGTAAGGGACAAGAGAGTTAGCCCACATACGATCCGGCATACCACCGCAACACATCTTCTGCAAGCAGGAGTGGATATAAATACGATCCGTGCTTGGCTCGGACACGTATCTATAAACACAACGAACATCTATGCTGAAGTAAATTTGGAGATGAAAGCTAAAGCTCTCATGACCTGTGCTATCGATAGTTCCAAATGGGAAGAAAATCTCATGGAAAACCGATGAAAATCTTCTCTCTTACTTGGATAGCCTATGATGAATCTCTGCCAGTGCCTCCAAAATAATGTTGTGAACAGCAAACTTACATGTCTGATTTACTCATCGTTGGAGGCACTGTTAAACATAAATGTCATCGCCACATTAGAGGAGGTATGTTGTCCATTACATAAATCTTCTACGACCACGAGGAATTTGTGTGCGTCGGAAGATTTGGCAGTGTAGTTCAGTCGGAATGTTTTGCTTTCGAGCAGAACACGGTCGTTGTTAACCAGCACCGGACCGTCAACGAGTTTGAGCGTTCCTCGCCGTCATACTGGAAATAGCGGATTGTGTAGAGGGTGTTGGTGTAGTTACCTTCCGGTTTGATCTCAAAGCGCAGCTCCACGGTCTGCCCCTTGACTATCTTTTCAGCGTAAGGCATTACCTCCACTGTGAAGGGGTAAGACTGTTGCACATCGAGATCGTCAGTGCATGACGAGAGAGTGAACACGAGGGCAAAGAGTGTTGCCCAGAACCCGAAGAACCGGGCGGGAGTAAGGCGCATCGCGCCAATCTTATTGAGAATTGTAGTCATAATTTTTCAGAGTTTTTAATTTTGATTTTGTTGATTTTGCTTTTTCGGAGTGAGCGACATAAGGTAGTCGTTCAGATCCTTGTGTTGAGGATAGAGTGAGGATTTATCCGCCACCTTGTCGCCAAACTCACGTTGTAGTCTGGCGAGTGCTGCACGTCCGGCAACATCATTGTCGAGATAGCATAGCACAAGCGGATAGTGTTGCAGATAAGGTATTGCCTTGTTGAGATTTGACACGGAGTTGAGTACCACGCTGTCGTTACCGTCATTATAGCCAAGTCTTTCCGCCGAAAGAAAGTCTATGAAGCCTTCAAACACGTTGCACCGTGGGTTGCCGTTGGCGATATGCGTGATGTTTTTCGGCGGATATGCTCCCTTGAAAAACGGGTTGCGCAATTCATATCCGTGAGCATTGTTCTCAAAGCCGACGGCATAATACCGTTTGCCATGAAGCGTGTAGTCA